>Ga0315279_10000052_pt1 | contig 252618 bp, 258 predicted proteins | sample YL17G06_20_MG_FD_203694 | JGI IMG/M metagenome (GOLD analysis project Ga0315279, IMG submission 203694) | Sediment microbial communities from Yellowstone Lake, YNP, Wyoming, USA - YL17G06_20 | ecosystem: Environmental > Aquatic > Freshwater > Lake > Sediment | place: USA: Wyoming | collected...
TCCCGATTTTCAGTTCTCTTGCGACTTCGTTTACGAAATCCGCTCTCACTTCGCCACCCTCGCCGCAATCTTTGCTACCGTGTTCGGATACTTCTTCGCATACGCCCTGAGCTTCTGCCTCGCCACCTTCTTCGCCCAGCCGCTGACATCAGCCGCAATCTTCTCATCGGGAATGCCGTTGTATCTCCATAGGTAGATGAAATCAAGAATCGTCTTTTCGGGATCTGAATACCTGACTCCGTTTTCCGCTTTATTTATGCCAAAGTCGAGGAGCGTCGGTGACAGTCTGGAGAACTTGAACTTGTAGCCCGCAATGGTGAAAGGGTTCGCGCGGAACAGCTTGTCATTAACAACATCTTCAACCGCAAAGGTCTCGTGGGTCATGTTGTTGAGCTTGAGCGCCGTGTGCAGGCCGAAATACCAGTTCTTCACATTCTTGAGTTCGAGGCCTTTCGCGACGAGTTCGAGATGACTGTATTTAGGTCTCGCGAGCTCCAACTCTTCAAGAGACTTGACGTAGAATATTCCCCTAAGGATTCTTACCAGGTATCCTCGTGGAACAAAATGCCTAATCGCAATGTCATAATCCAGTTTCAAAGACTTGCAATATGCTCTCAAGTCCTTTGATGTGACAAATTCCCTATTCTCTATGCGGAGCTTTCTGAGCAAAATATCCGTTTTCATTCATACCACAACATCACAAATTTGTGATATTATGATATATATCATAAAGTAACTTAAAGCTTGCATCAGCTGGCATGTAGGTACAAATGACAGTCTAGGAAATCTTTGGAATCGGTCAAGGAATGCCCAGCATGCAAGACGAGAGATTAGAAGTGACCCTCTTGATAGAAGCTTTGTTAGATTCCGTTGCCGCTATAGCTCCACCCTAATTTGCTTTCAATTCCTCAAGAGGGCAGATGAAATTGGCTGGCAGAGTTTCACTCCTTGTTCCAAAGAAGCTTCGGGATGAAATCGAATCTCTGGTCGCTTAATCTGTAACAACGTCTTAACGCCGATTGAGGGAAGAGAGCTTATCGCAGACAAACGAGTCTACGCAGTTCGAACAGGGAAACATCTACCATCGATCCGGGGACAACGCTTAATAGGATTCTGAAAAGGTAGGAGTTTAGATGTTCCTATGGCAACCGTGAGTGTAACCAGAAGAGGCCAAACTACCATTCCAGCAGAGTTCAGGAAGAAATACGGGATTGAAGAGGGTACGACCTTGGAAATTGAGGATACCGGTCAAGGGTTGTTGCTAAAGAAGATGGTCTCGACAATCGACCTAATTGGGACTGGGAAGGCACCACAACATGCCATCTTCGCACGGCTGGACAAAATGAGAGCGGAAAATGAGCGGTAGAAAGCGCGTCCTGTATGACACGCGATTCATTGCTGCGGTCTACTATCCTAGTGACGACGATGAAGCCTCGAGGATTCGAAGAGAACTTACGACAAATTTGTCCAGGTATGTCTCTAGCGTTAGCGTTTACGAACTATACAAACTAAGCTTGGAGTCGGAGGACCGTGCGACTGCGGACCTTCGGACCGAGCTTCTGAAGCGTGACTTCACTATTGCGAATCTTGATTGGAAGATCGCCAAAGAAGCAGCTCTCTTGTGGAAGAGGTACCACGTCCCGATGGCTGATGCCGTAATCGCGGCAACGGCACTGCAACTAAAGGCGAGCTGCGTCTCTAACGACCCACATTTCGCCAAGATGAAAGAATTGCATACTAGATGGGTCTAGATGGTGTGGGAGTTGAAAATTATTGTCCAGTCCCATCCCCGATTGCAGGTTCGGATGAAGGGGCTGGTAGGGGACACAAGATTGCGTGCAGATTGGCTGTACCCCTTTTTCATACTCCTGTTTGAAATAAGCTGAAACCGTGAGAATCAATTAACCAAGCGAAGACTGACGGAGCCTTCCAGGCTCAGCTAACAGCTATTTCTGTGTGGTTTTGTCCGCGATTTCTTTCGCGATTTGTTCCTTTGTTTTGCCTTCCGTGGTTATGCTAAGGCTTTTCGCGGCGACTAGGAGTGGGTCCTGCTCGTTTTCGGTTGTGGGGGTCGTTGTGGGGTTTGTGATTGAGGCTATTTCCTTGGTGCTCTTCTCGAACTCTTTCTTTGCTAGGCCGATGGATCTGGCGAGTTCGGGAAGTTTCTTTGGGCCCCAAAGGAAAATTACTAGTATGATTCCAACTACGACGAGCCACTCGTACCCAATTAACGCCATCGGGCTTCAACAACCATAGTTTTTCGTTGTGCGTGATATAAGGAGAACTATAGGTATGCGAGTTATGGCTTTAGCGTTGTTCCGCTGGGAGTGGTTATTACGACATAGAATGCTTGCCCAACGCTGAGGGTGGATCCACCCATGAAGGGGTGGTGCCAAACGGTGCCTAGCGAAGGCAACCCTAGGCTGGTCTTACGCCCCGACCCCCTCATACGAAGCGGGCTTAAGCACTAAGAGTAGAAGTCAACTTGTGGACCGAGTGGCATCTGTCAAGAAAGCTGGAGAACCCTATCACCAATCCGCTAGTTTTTCCGGTATCACGGGTAGAAAATCGGCGTTTAGGTTATTATCAGTCGCTGCGAAAGTTAGTTCGGTTTCCGCTCGTTGCTCAGGGTCATAATGCACATCGATATGGATGCGTTCTACTCATCCGTTGAGCAACGCGAGAACCCAAGCTTGCGCGGTAAGTCCGTCATAGTTGGCGCAGACCCGAAAGGGGGAAAAGGCAGGGGCGTCGTCGCCGGCTGCTCATACGAAGCCCGAAAGTTCGGCGTTCACTCCGCCCAACCCATCTCCATAGCCTACCGGCTATGCCCGAACGGAGTCTACCTCAGGCCGAACTTCACGCTCTACGAGCAGGTTTCAGAACAAATCATGGAACTGCTCAGGCGGTTCTCGGAGAAGCTTGAGCCGATGAGTATTGATGAAGCCTTCATGGACGTTTCAGACAAACTGGCCAACTTCGAGGAAGCCGCGGGGCTGGCCACGAAGATAAAGCAAGAAGTGAAGGAAAAGGCTCAGCTCACCTGTTCAGTCGGCGCCGCACCAAACAAATCAGTCGCCAAAATAGCTTCAGACTTCAAGAAACCAGACGGCCTAACCATAGTCCCAGCAGGGAAAGTACAGGAATTTCTAGCTCCGCTACCGGTTGGCAAAATCAGTGGCATTGGTAAGAAGAGTTCCGAAGTTCTCGGCGCGAGGGGTATCAAAACGATTGGAGATCTAGCCGCAACCCATCCTAGCAAGTTGACTGAAGCTTTCGGCAAGTACGGGACGCGCCTATGGCAAGTGGCCAACGGCATAGACGATGAGGAGGTGATCACCTCCTACTCGATTAAGTCCATCAGCTCCGAAACCACATTCGAAGAAGATGTAACCGACCGGGGGAAGGTAAGAGAGGCCTTTGCTTCGCTGATTCAAGACGTTCATGCCCGTGTCCAATCGCAGAAGGTCCTCTTCCGCACTGTGGGCATCAAGGTGCGCTTGGAAGATTTCACAACGTTCACCCGGGCCAAGACCCACCCGAGGTACAGCGACGACAAAGCCGTCATGCAGGAATGCGTGAAGGAACTCTTCAGCGAATTCGAGAAGAGCCCAGCGAAAATTCGGTTAGTGGGCGTTCGGGTGGCTAACTTCAGGAGGATGGACGCCGAGCAGGAAACATTACTGAGTTGGGCGGCCAAGGGTTCAGGGGCGCAGGGCTAGGACCGCAAGATGCTGGGGTTATAGGGATGCCCTGTGAATGGCGCAATCATTGTCCGTAGGCTTGCCGCAACGAATACCGGTAAATCGCCCCGCATGCCCTTGTCAAGCCTCTTCGCGTTTGATTGGTGACCTGTGGCATCATAAATGGTTTCCATGATGTAAGAGCCGTTTCGCTCTTACTGCTTAACCTTCGACAGGTCCATCCTCTCCAATTCTCCGCGCAATTGCAGTAACCAAGCCGCGAATTTTCCTGTTTCTGGGCATACGATGCGTAGGCGTCCGTCAGGAAGAATCGTGATGCTCCCGTTCTCTTCTGTCTTTAGGGGGATGAATATGGACTCTCGCTGCAGGTTGAATGAGTCCGTTATCTCGAGAATCTTGAGAATTTGGTCGGGGCGTAGAGCATTCATCCTTCTTCGCTTGCCTGTAGCCGGCTACTTACATGCCCGTGATTAAGGCAGCCACTGCATTTAGTTTACTTATTCTATAGTATCCCCCTGCTACTCTATATGCTAAACATAAGACACCACCATCCACGTAACGCCTTTCGCGATACCCATGCAAGCGGATCCCGCTCATCGGAGAGTAGACTCTCTAAGCGAAGTATTCCTTGAGGACGTATACGCCATCCCCGGCGGGCACAAGGTCAAGGAATGCATTCAGTGCGGCACGTGCAGCGCCTCCTGCCCCACAAGCTACGCGATGGACTACACCCCAAGAGAGGTCATCGCAGCGCTTAGGGCTGGCATGCTGGACCGTGTTCTGAAGAGCAACACAATCTGGCTTTGCGCCTCATGCTACTCCTGCACCGTAAGGTGCCCATCAGGAATCAAACTCACGGACGTCATGTACGAGCTCAAACGGCTGGCAATCGAGTTCAACCTCGTCCCCAAGAACATCAAAACGCCCATAGTATCAAAACTGTTCGTCAGCATCGTCGATAAGTACGGTCGCATCTCAGAAACTGAACTCGTTAGCAAATTCATGATGAAGACGAACCCACTGTCAACCCTCAAAATGATCCCTCGGGCCTACAAATTGTTCATGCGGGGGAGGCTACCGCTCATTCCTCACCGAATCAAAGGAACACGTGACTTACGCAAGAGCACTGAGATGCTGGTATCCGGCGTGCATCCGGGAACAGCCTCCAAGGGGGCGCAGTAGAAAGTTGCAACCTCAACTTGACTTCTCGTATTACCCCGGCTGCTCGGTTGAGGGAATGAACAAATCCTACGACAAAGCCAGCCGCTTAGTCTGCGAAGCTCTCGACATCAACCTAGCCGAGCTCAATGACTGGAACTGTTGCGGCGCCACCTCATACATGGCCATCAACGAACAGAGGGCGCACCTTCTCTCAGCAAGAAATCTGGCGCTGGCGGAGAAAGAGAAGAAAGACCTCGTAGTCGTCTGCCCCGCCTGCCTAACAACCCTAACCAAAACCAATCGTTACATGGGCGAGGATCCGAAGCTGAAGAGAACAGTCAACTCAGCTCTGAGCGCTGCGGGCTTACAGTACCAGGGTGGCGCGAGGGTTAGGCATCTTCTAGAAGTGATCGTTAACGAGGTGGGCGAAGCCAGAGTCAAGTCTAGGGTAAGGAAATCGCTCATGGGCCTCATGGTCGCACCGTATTATGGTTGCCAATTGACTCGGCCTTTCGGAGAAATCGACGACAAGGAATTCCCAACGATGCTCGACAAACTGCTCTCTTGGTTAGGAGCGAAACCCGTCGCTTTTCCGTTGAAGACGAAGTGCTGCGGTGGCATGTTAATGATGACTAACGAAGACGTTGCCTTGAGGTTGACAAGAAACCTTTTGGCTTCAGCGAAACAAAATGGGGCAGAGTGTATTGCTACTCTTTGTCCACTGTGCCACATGAATTTGGAAGCGTACCAAGGCAACGTGAACAAGCTCTTTGGAACAAGCTTCAACGTTCCAATCCTTTATTTTACACAATTGCTGGGCCTCGCCTTCGGTTTCTCGCGAAAATCGCTAGGCGTCGACGAAGAGCTCACGCCTAGCAAAGAATTGCTGAAGAAAACTTGGTGGTTGTACGAGAGTTGCCAGAAAAGATAGGCGTCTACGTGTGCCACTGCGGGACGAACATAGCCCGCACCGTGGACTGCAAGGCCGTCGCCGAATATGCGCGTCGCCTCCCCAACGTAGTTGTAGCCCGGGATTACCAGTACACGTGTTCCGACCCCGGCCAAGAAATGATCAGGAACGATATCAGCGAATTTGGGTTGACGCGGGTCGTCGTTGCCTCATGTTCACCCTTGATGCATGAGCCAACCTTCAGGCGCGCCGTTGCAGGTGGGGGCCTGAACCCGTTCCTGTTCCAAATGGCCAACATTCGGGAGCAATGTTCCTGGATAACCGAAGACAGAGAGTTGGCCACTGAACGCGCTAAGGCCATTGTCGGCGCAGCCGTAATGCGCGTGATCTTCCATGAAGCGCTCGAGGTCAAGAAAGTTCCAGTGAACCCGGACGTGCTGATCGTCGGAGGCGGTATCACGGGAATTGAGGCTGCGCTTCAGATTGCGGATTCAGGGAAGAAGGTGTACCTCGTCGAGAAAGAGCCCTCGATTGGGGGTTACATGGCGCGGTTCGACAAGACTTTTCCAACACTCGACTGTGCGGCCTGTATCCTTACCCCCAAGATGGTATCCGTAGGCCAGCACCCGAACATTGAACTACTAACTTACAGCGACGTCGTCGGCTTTTCGGGGTATGTAGGGAACTTCACCGCACGAATACGCAAGAGGCCTAGGTACGTTGACGAGGAGAAATGCACTGGCTGTGGCCAATGTGAGCAAAAATGCCCGTTGAGTGTGCCAAGCGAGTTCGAATGTGGCATGGGTAAAAGGAAGGCAATCTACAGGCCGTTTCCACAAGCCGTCCCGGGCACACCAGTCATCGACAAGGAACACTGCCTATACTTCACCAGAGGCGCCTGTAAGGTCTGCGTCAAATTCTGCCCGAAAGGCGCAATCGACTTCGAACAAAAGGAGAGTTTCCTCGAAGTGCCGGTTGGCTCCGCAATCCTAGCCACAGGTTTCGATGTTTTCGACGGCGCGCGTGTGAAAGAATACGGTTACGGCAGGTTACCCAACGTCATAACAAGCCTAGAATTCGAGCGCCTAACGCATGCATCGGGGCCAACGGCAGGCAATATAGTTCTCAAGAACGGCAAAACCCCTGAGAGCATAGCAATCATTCACTGCGTCGGAAGCCGAGACCACAACTACAACGAGTACTGCTCACGAGTCTGCTGCATGTACTCACTGAAGACAGCTCACCTAGTTCGGGAGAAAACAGCCGGGAAGGTGTATGAGTTCTACATTGATATGCGGGCGGCTGGGAAAGGTTACGAAGAATTCTACAAACGGCTACTCGAGGAAGACGTGACTTTCATTCGCGGCAGGGTAGCCGAGGTTACAGACGTGAGCGAGACCGCCTCCGAGAAAGGCAAGCTCATAGTTATGGCCGAGGATACGCTTCTAGGAATCGTGCGGAGGATTCCAGTCGACATGGTCATACTTAGTGTTGGACTTGAGCCAAGGCGGGACACTCACGATGTTGCACGCATATTTTCAATCAGCAGGAGCAAGGATGGCTTCTTTCTAGAGAAACATCCGAAACTCGCGCCGGTCTCCACAGCCGTCGACGGCGTCTTCGTGGCGGGTGCTTGCCAAGGGCCTAAGGACATCCCCGATAGTGTTGCGCAGGGGGCAGCCGCAGCGGCCAACGTTCTCTCACTGATTGATAGGAAAGTAGTGGAACTTGAACCAGCAATAGCGCTGATCAATGAGGCCTCATGTTCCGGCTGCAAGATATGCGTCGAATTATGCCCGTACCATGCAATAACCTACGACGAGGAAAGAAAACTCGCCGTGGTAAACGAAGCCTTATGCAAGGGATGCGGCGTCTGCGTGGCAGCTTGTCCTTCCAGCGCGATTGAACAGCAGAACTTCACGAACCCGCAGCTTCTAGCCGAGATTGAAGCTATCTGCACATGAAGCGGCCCTAGAGCTGCCCGCACAGTCCCCAAGATTACATGATTCGCTGCGCTATCTAGTGGACGTACTTGGAGACTAAGCCTAGAATGCCTCCAATAAGGACTAGGGGGCCGCCGATTCCTCCGCCGAGCAACCCAACAACTATGAGTACGACTGCCGAGAGGAGTTCCGTAACACGCTTCGACAAATAGATGGCTATTATGCCTAGTATGATGCCCACAATAGCTCCAAAGCCCGCGAAAAGCCCGAGCCCAGGCAGCCCGATAGATGTCATGAATGCCATCCCCACAAAACTAAGCACGCTGAGCAGAATCAGCAAAATGCCGCCAACCAAAGCCAAAACATAAGCGAGCCGACCGAGTGACGTCTTAGCCACGACTCTATCCTCCAACTACAATTTTTCCCACCAACTACCCAAGTTGTTCTTAAGCTTTGACAACTATATTATGGCCTCTCGCAGGCTCACGTTAGGAAATCACCGTTTCACCTGTACTCTAAGGTCTTTCACCACTGCTCTAATCACCTTGAAGTGCTGATCTCGCGTAACAAGTTGAAGACCGAGCCTGACCGTGATGGCGGAGATCACCAGATCCAAGGCCGGGACCGGCGTCCCCTGTTTCAGCATCTCGGCGGACCAAAGTAAGGCATTGTCAAAATCCTCTCTCGTAGGGTACAATATTCCAAGTCTGATTAGTTCGACGGCTTTAGGGAATTCAATTAGATTTAGAATTGTTGTGAATCCTTCCGCTTGGACTCCTGCCCTACGTAATTCGATCAGTTCGCTTGAATCGTAGAGGTTCTCTTCCATTCCAATTCCTTCGTTTTCCGGTAGTAACGAATTGCATCCTCGACCGGAATCTTCTCAAGTTCGACGCCCGACTCTACAATCATATCTCTCAGGTCTGAAGTCGAAGCGCGAAACGCCACAGGCCCTTCAAGTCGTTCTAGTCTTTCGACTATCGCTCTTCTCGCAACCTCGCTCCATTTGACGTCAGTTCGCCTCTTCATTTTCCGGTAAACCTCCTCAGGTAATGAGAGGGTGATATTTGGCATAAGTGTAAACTGTGAGTTCACATAAATAATCGTTTCTTAAGAACTGCCCATCCGCGTGCGGGGGCGAACTCGTCAAGCGCGTATGTCGTACCAGTGTAGTTGAACTGGGACCTGCGCCAGCAGCCTTGCTTCGTTGAATAGGTCTATGACTCGTTGGACGGGGGCGCTGTCGCCGTTTATGCCGTAGACGTACACGGGGCCGTAGCTTTTCATGTGAACAAGGTTCGCCGCTATCAGTTTCTCTAAATGTTTGCGTATAACCTTCCTATCCAGCCCGCTGAACTTTGCAATCTTATAGATCGTCAAATCCTCACCCCGATTGCGGGCGAGGACCAACAGAATCCTCAACCGGGCCTCACTGCCCAAAGTCTTCAAGAACAGAGGTCTCAGCGGCAAGGTGCCTCACGAAGAACAAAAGACCCCCTGTAAAGATAAACAAGAGAGCTAAGTGAAAGTATGAGCCATAGTTCTTAGCATGCGCCAAGAATTCATATTGTCAGGCGTTTCATGATGAAAGAGCGACGTTTCTTTGTGGCAATCAATTTCACTAAATACAAAGGCAGGTACGTCGCCATAGTCCGGAAGAGAATCGTCGCTAGCGGAAAAGACGCGAAGATTGTCTGGTTGGAAGCCAAGCGGAAACATCCAGACTCCCGTCCCGAACTGCTCAAAGTTGCAAAGGGCGAAACGCTTGTAATATGCGAGTAACCTTCCCATACGTCAAAGAGAAGTCTTCAGTTTTCGGTGTGGTCTTCCGTCCAGTCGCAAAGGCGATTTTTGAAGTGGAATTTCCTCAATGGATGTACGTTGACTCGGGCGCGGACATCAGCCTCATTCCTCTATCAGTTGGGAAACTCATAGGGTTTCGCCGCGAAAGAGAGGAAAAACTGGAAAAAATTTTCGGTGTGGGCCGCTCTTCAATTCCCATTCTGACAAGACGAGTATTAACCCGATTGGGATTGTTGTAATTTCCTGCGAGGGTTGCTTGGAGTCAAATTGAAGATGTCCCGCTGCTGTTAGGACGGATGGATATTTTTCGGAGGTTTCACGTAACTTTCATGGAGAGAGAAAAAGTAACCGTCTTTTCAACTAGATGACCAAAGGAGGAAAGGGCAATGGAATGTCCGGAGCTCTCCAATAAAGTGATTAACTCTTTAGGCGCACTCCATTCACACGCTTTGCGATGCTGAGGGAAGTGCTCGAATTGGGGTGCGTCTTCTGCGACATCATCAACAGAACCACAGCTTCCTATCTCATCTACGAAGACGCCGAGTACATAGCCTTCTTAGACAAATATCCGATTTCCGTTGGGCACACGCTCGTACTGCCCAAGAAGCACGTCGAACGCGTCAATGATTTGACGCCAGAGGAGTTCTGTGCGTTGTTCGCGCGAGTTCACGCCCTGAATCGCCATATAACCTCAAAGCTGGGAGCCACCGCATCCCATATTTCAATAAACGATGGCGCGGCCGCAAATCAACTCATACCGCACGTGCATGTTCACATAATTCCGCGCAACAAAAATGACAGTGCGGGGTTCACGGCGAGGAAACTACTACGCTCGGTCGAAATGCAAGAAGTCAAGAAGAAATTAGAGACCAGTGATCTGGGCCTTACATCGTAGTCTGCGCGGCTACCATTTTGCCTACCTCGGGTCCGATTTGTTTTGGTTCAATGATTGGCGCGGTGCAAGCTGTTCCAACGCATATGTAGGCAGTTGGTTGTTCTGTGTTAGGGAAGCCGAGGGCTGCGATTGTTTCGTAGTCCTTCTTCGGGTCTAGGACTTGAATGATTTTGCGCGGCTCATAGACTCGGTGTGCCTCCGCAAGCAGGCCTTTCGTCCCCGGTTTCTCTAGTGAGCCCAGAATTCGCACGGTGGTCGGCTCGTTAAGGAACGTATCAACGGCTGAAGCGTATTCAGCTGCCATGAATCCGAATTGTGGATATATCTCAACGAAACGCTTCAGCGTCCCTTCGGCCTGTTCATGGTAGGTTTCATTCCCTGTCAGGTGGAATAGCTTCGTAAGCACCAGGGCCGCGGCGCTGTTCTCCTCGAGCGGCTTCGCAGGCTTACTCAGAAAACCAGGTGCGTTGGAGTCCACAACAGTGTCGAAGAAACCGCCATGTTCCGAATCATATAATTTTCGCTCCGCTATTTGCATCAATTCTTCGGCTAATCCCAAGAACTTCCGATCTGCCGTACACTCGTAAGCATAGCACAGCATTTTCGCAGTTTGCACCTGGTCGGCGAGTTGGTTCTGGAGTTGCGGTTGCCCATCGTGGTAATGGTACATGCCTTCACCCGGCTTGTAGTTAAGGGTCAGAAGCCTTCGCAAACTCTTCAGGCCAAATTCTCTTGCAGATAGTTCGCCGAGGGTGAATGACGCTTCCAGGTACGCGGAGGTTATCATAGCGTTCCAATTTGTGTAGATATGTTTGTCAATGAACGGTGGTTTTAGTTTCGCGCGTTCACTCTTGCTCAGTTTGTAGTACTCTTCATCAGCGTCCTGGCTACCGTAGAAGCATCCGTTCTCCTGGTCGCTTAGCCAGGTGTTAACATAATCGATGATGCCCTTTGATATGTCGGCGTAGAATGGTTCTCCCGTAATCTGGTACGCGTGCAGATACAATTGTAACCATTTCGCGTTATCCTCGCACATCTTCTCGAAGTGTGGGACGCTCCAGTCCCTGAGGGTTGAGTACCTGAAGAAGCCCCCCATTTCCTTGTCGTATGTGCCGCTGCGACCGACATTCTGAAGCGTCACGGCCGCGAATCGAAGGAATTCGCGGTTGCCGCTGTAGTGATACTTGGAGAGGGCGAGTTCGTGGGCTTCGGTGTTAGGGAACTTTGGTTGCGAGCCGAAACCGCCGTAAATAGGGTCGAAATTGTTCGCTATCTCCCCAAGAATTTCATCGACAATTGAAGGCGATAGTTGGCCGATTGGGATGTTCTCAGGCTGGGGCATCTCCAGCTCGGGGGCAGGTTTACCTTGCAACTTCTCCCAAGAGGACTTGACATCCCTCAAGACCTGCCGCATTTGTTCAGGTGGAAAGTATGTTCCACCGCCGATAACGTGGCCATCGGGGGCAAGGAAAGCGGTTGTTGGCCAACCGCCCATGTTATACCGCCGGTTTATGTCAGGTCGCTTATCTGTGTCCACCCGAATTGGAATGAAATTCCTCTCAACATAATCGGCGATCTCTGGAACGGAGTATGTGTCCTGGTCCAGTCTGTGGCACCAATGGCACCACACAGCACTAATGTCCAGAAGAACGGGTTTGTTTTCCCCCTTCGCCCGATCAAAGGCTTCGTCCGTCCAATCTAGCCAACTTATTTTGGGTGATTTTTTCGCTTCCATATTCAACCCTAACCTACTGGTTCTGCTCGCATTCGCCATAAGCATGTGCACGCAAGGACGCGAGGAGACTCTGCTTATCGGCAACCAAGAAAGCGGGCGCGCAGTTACGTGCGAGGTGGGGGGGGCCTGTTGGGCAGTTTTTTCCTGTACTCCTCTAGAATCTTGTCGTAAAGTCCCTTAGTGTACTTCAACGCTTCCTGGGATTTTCCATGGCAATGCTCGTCCGGTTTCTGGGTCGAGATGCACTTTTCCTTCGCTTCCTCTATTCGCTTCAAAGCTGTTTCGAATTCTTCGCCTCTCTCAAGTTTGAGAACCGCGAGGAGTGAATTGTAGGCGGCCAAGTGAGCCCGCTTGCATTCTAAGTGGCTCTTGCCCTCCCTCTCCTGGTAGCAGAGTTTGCAACAATCCATTGCCGTGCTGGCTTGGACCCACGGTTGGATGAGGAATACGGCTTCCATGGGGGCGCAGGGAAGCTCGGTCTGATTTATTGATTATGCAACTTAGGCGAGGCATAAGCTATAGCATTCTAGGTCTGATTCAGCAGATTGATCGGCCTTGGAGTACTATGAGAACGTTCTCAGTCTGATCGGCAATACCCCGCTGGTGAGGATAAAGTTTCTGAAGGAAATGAAACCAGAAGTTAAGATCGTGGGCGTAGACCCGGAAGGTTCGATTTTCTATCCGCGCTATTACAAAGTCGAGGAGGCCATTCACCCGTACAAAGTCGAAGGTATCGGTGAAGACTTCATGCCCAAAACCCTCGTACTTGACTACGTAGATGAAGTGGTACGAGTAAGCGACAAGGATTCGTTTCTGACGGCACGCCGGTTGGCAAGGGAGGAGGGGCTCTTCGTCGGCGGTTCCGCTGGTGCAGCTATGTACGCAACGCTTCAGGTCGCTGCAAAACTCCCGCAGGATAAGGTGGTTGTAGTGGTCTTCCCAGACACTGGCCGCAACTATCTAAGCAAGATGTACTCAGACGAATGGATGCTCGAACTAGGTTACATCGAAGCAGAAAAGGCGGAGAAGCTCACCGTGGAATTGATACTGGAAGCGAAACCCCGTGATGTTCCAGCGATGATTGCCGTAACCCTGAATGATGCGTTGACGAAAGCAGTTGAATTGATGCGGAAGTTCGACGTATCCCAGCTACCAGTAGTCGAAGAGGGCCATGTTCTGGGCACGGTCCACGACGATACAATAATGAAGAAACTGCTAACGAAGGAGGCTTCACTTACGCAGTCAGTTCAGGAAATCATGGACGCGGCGCTTCCCACAATCGATGCAAAAGCGGAGGTATCCGAACTCTACAAACAACTTACTGGCGAACACAACGCAGTAGTTGTTGTCCGAGATGGGAAAGCGATAGGTGTCCTTACGAAGATGGACGTGATCTCCCACCTTTCCAAGAGAGAGGCCTGAGGTTTCTGAAGTCTGGCCCTACTATGAGAATGGCGAATGTCATTGCTGCAATTAGGATTATGATGCCGGCGTAGAAGAGGCTTGAGAGGCCATACCGGTCAAGCAGGTATCCGCCCAGCAATGGTCCTATGACCGTTCCCAAGCTTATCACAACGCTGTAAATGCCCATTGTTGTTCCACGGCCTCGCTCCGGCGCCAAGTCCCCAAGTGAGGCGAGGGCTGCAGGTGCGAAGGCGAAGCTTCCAACTCCGAATACAACGAGGAACGGAGCCGCGTACATCAAGTCCAAGCGGTCCCTGAGCAGCGTGATGACCGTTGCGAAAAGTCCGATGAGTGAGACCATTCCTAGCATCATTAGTCTATCCCGGCCATAACGATCTGACAGGTGGCCGAAGAATGGTTGCGAAAACGCTAGAACCAGAACAACACCCGCGATGAAGAAACTAGTGAATAGCGGCGAGGGTCCGAAGCGCGGGCCGAATGTCAGCGCCATCCCAATGAATGTCGTCACTGACAACCATATCGGAAACATTGCCGCAGCTCGCTTATCAGTCAGAAGCAGGCGCAGTGTCTGAACCGGGGAGAGCGCGGAACGCAGCACATGTGTCTTCTTTTCTCTAACTCTCAAGTAGGCGAAGATGGCCCCAGCCGCTGCCAACGCCGAGCCGAAATAGAATGGAGCGACAAGAAAGTTTGTTCGTACCAAAAGCCCGGCTGCAGAGATGCCGACCACGTACCCGCCGAGGTTGGCAAAATCGTAGATTCCCATCTCGCGGCCACGGTTCGCCGCTGTGCTCACGTCAGTCACCATGGTCAAGGTGCTGACAACGATCATCGCCGCAGCCAAGCCTTGAATCGCGTGTACGATGACGAGATAGCCTACCGCGGTATTCAGCGTGAAAGCAAACAAAGCCAATGTCGACAACGTCAACCCAAAGTAAATCCACCTCCTTCTCCCATACCTATCCACTAACACACCAATTGCGGGGGCAGCGATGATCTCCGTAACTGGATAAGCAGCCGCAATGATTCCCACCACGAAGTTCGAGAACTCCTGTCTGGGAAGGTAGAGTGGGAGTGTGAACAAGACCAGGCCGAAGCTGAACCGCATCAAGAAGACTGAAATGTAGAGTGGTGAAGCAAGAATCAATGAGCCAACAGCCGAGATTCCCTTCGAATAAGCCCTAGCCAACTTTCCCCCGCCTTCAACCCGGCACAAGCATTTTCGTCCTGTGAAGCGGTCGTCCGTATAAGTAAATTTGTAAGCGTTTAATTATATGTGAATAGAAGCCACGAACTATGCCGTTGAAGACTCTTCAGATTGTAATTCTCGGCGGCAGCGATGACGCAGTTCTTGTTGGGCTCAGAAGCTTTCCCGCTCACAAACTCATCCTCATCGCATCCCCCGATCACGCAACGCAAGCAAATGCTCTTTCAGGAAAACTTACAGACACCTTGAAACTGGCTATCGATATTGTGCAACTGAAAGACGACAGAGTCTCTACTATGCTTGAGGCTGTGGGTCAGATCGTCCGCAAAGAATCCGAGAACTACGAGGATTTCCTCATAAACGTCGGCTCCGCGGGCAAACACTTGACTTGCGCTGGTGTCACCGCCGCATTCGTTTATGGAATCAAAGCATTCGACGTGATGGGCGAGCAGCCGGAAGTCCTGCCGGTAATGAAATTCAGTTACATGCAAGCAGTCACTGAATCCAAATTGGAAATACTGCGAGCCATCGAGCGTTCAGGAGGGGAGGTCGAGAGCCTGGAGAAGCTCAGTGAAACGTCGAACTATGGAAAACCGCTGCTGAGCTATCATATTAGGGGTTCAGAAGACGGGCAGGGCTTGGAGGAACTAGGCCTTGTTGAGGTTGAACGCGGAAAACGCGGGAGGCTCAGAGTGAGGCTTACAGCGCTGGGCCGGATACTGCTGTCGGCTGGGCCAGTCAAGTAGCTGGTTTGGCCTCTTTTGCGGGAGTGTTGTTCTTTTTCTTCTGCATAATCTTCAGCCTGCAGAATACCGGGTCGCCATCTTTAATCTCGAATATCTTGCGGATTTCTTCGGGTATGGTTATTCTCCCGCCCGCGGTCACTTCAGCGTAGAATGGAATGTCCTCTTCTGCTAATTCTACTGGCACTAAGAAGCCACCGGCTAATGCAGAGAACGCTCTTTGCTAAAAAGTGTTTTTGACGCTTGAAATCAGGAGGTTCACGCTAGACGATTCTGCTCGGGCACCACTTGTTGACTGGGCATATGCTGCATCGTGGTCTCGGTGCCTTGCAAATCGCGCGGCCGAATTCGATAATGGACAAATGCAGCCTCACCCTGTTCTTCGGAGGAATCAACGCCTCCAACGAAGTTCGGGTCTTCTCATAATCGGCGTTTGCCGGGGCGATCCCAAGCCGTTTGGTGACGCGAGCAATATGTGTGTCAACGGGAATCACTGGGTTCTTCGCAACGAATGCCAGAAGTATGTCCGCTGTCTTCGGGCCCACTCCTGGCATCTCCATCAGCTTCTCTTTTGCCTCCGCATATGGGAGGTTGAGAATGGGTGCGAGCCTCCCGCCATACTCCTCCTCGACGATTCTTGAAACCTCCTTAATCCTTGGGGCCTTAGACGTATACAAGCCAGCTGAGCGAATGAGAGGAATGAGCTCGCTGACCTTGACTCTCGAGAGGACCTTGGGTGTGATCCTGTAGCGTTTCCGAAGCTTCCTCATGGCTGCGCCGCTGTTTCGGTCATTCGTGTTCTGCGAGAGTATCGTGCCAACTAGGGTCTCAAAGGGAGACCCAGCCTTCCAGACCTTAACTGGAAACCGGCGTCCGATCAGCCTAAGCATCATCATTTGTAGTCGTGGGTTCAAGTGCTTCATCGAGATAATTCCTGATTCTGGGAGGCGCTATTTCGCTCCTAAGTTTGAAGCACACTTTAAAGCAAGCTATCTTCGTACCCTCATGGAGAAGCTCCAAAGATATGCGCCCTTTCCTCCTAGTAGTCGTGCTAGCATTTGTCCTAGTAGCAAGTCTACAGCCAAGTGCTTCGGCTCAGGGTAGCGTTCTCGTTGTAAGAATAAGCTCAGACATATCGAGCCCAACAGCGGAACTTGTTTCCCGCTCCATCTCGGAAGCGCAGGCGGGTGGTGCTCGGCTGATAGTCTACGAGCTGAACACGCCCGGCGGCGATCTGGCTTCCGTAACGGAGATTATGAACAACTTCAACTCCTCCCCCATTCCGGTCGTAGTTTGGGTTACGCCCTCAGGGGCAGCCGCTTGGAGTGGCGGAACTTACATCCTCATGGCGTCCCATATCGCAGTGATGGCGTCTGGGACCACTATCGGTTCGGCGCAACCCGTGACCTCTACGGGGGAGACCGTGAACGAAACCAAAATCATCAACGCCCTCACCGGCCTAATGCGGGACAATGCTCGGCTGCATAACCGGAACGAAACAATTGCTCAAGAATTCATAACCCAGAACATCAACCTTGGGCCTGAAGAGGCCTTAAGGGATCATGTGATAGAGTTTGCAGCTGACAGCTTAGACAGTTTGCTCTCACAACTTCAGCCGTATACTCTAGTTCTTTCCACCGGGGAGATGGGAACATCAGTTTGGAAACTCGTTTTGACCTCTTCACTCGGGACTGTTACCTATACGAGAAGTTACGATTTTTCGGGGCTCTCTCAGGCTGCGGCGTATAACTATCAGCCCGGCATCAGCATCGGGGTGCTGCAGTTCCTTTCTAATCCTCTGATCGCAACCGTTCTCTTCTTGGTAGGTATGTATGCGGTAATTATTGGTTTCAAAACGCCCGGTTATGGGCTTGAGATAGCTGGCGCGCTGATGGTGTTTCTCGCTCTAGTTGGGTATGGAATCATTGGCATCAATATTGCTGCGGTTCTCCTATTCATTCTGGGCATCATCCTAACGCTGATTGAGATCAAGACGCATATTGGAATATTTGCTCTGGCCGGCATCGGAATAATCATTCTAGGTAGCTTCTTGATGTTCCCGCTCCCAGGCTGGGAATTACTCGCCGCGAAATCCGTGGAGTCCGCTAGGCAAACGTTGATCGCTGTTGCACTCGTAATGTCCGGGATCTTCGGCTTTGTCGTCTACAAGGTCGCGCAGGCAAGGCGTATGAAGGTGAAAATGGGCCCTGAGCGACTCATGGGGAAGACTGGCACCGCTGTTTCAGCCCTCGCGCCAAGGGGTGAGGTTAGGGTAGAAGGGCAGACCTGGAGGGCGGAAACTCTCGGCGAAAATGTAAAGGAAGGAGAAGAAGTGGAAATCGTCAGCAGAGAGGGACTAATCTTAAGAGTCAAGCCGAAGCAAGCCCAGAAGTGAAGGCAGAGTTAATGGCGCTAGAGGACCTGCTGACTCCTGAATTTATCGCGGGAATAATTCTAATTTTATTCGTTGTAATCCTCGTCGCATCGGGCATTAGAGTAATCAAGGAATGGGAACGCGCACCCGTTCTACGCCTCGGACGTTTCACAGGCCTCAAAGGCCCCGGTATTTTCTACATCATTCCATTCGTAGATAAGATTCCAAACATTGTCTCTATGCGTATCCAAACGATTCCATTTCGCACCGAGCAGACCCTGACAAAGGATAACGTCCCAGTCAATGTTGATGCGATAATGTTCTTCCAGGCCGTTGATGTGGAGAGAGTAGTTTTGAATGTCGAGAGGTACCTCGACGCGACAACCTGGGCCGCACAGACGACTCTCAGAGAAGTCATGGGCAAAGTCAGCTTCGACGAACTCCTCGCCGAACGTGAGAAGGTCGGAGTGGAAGCCCGAAATATCATCGACGAGAAAACGGAGCAATGGGGAATCAAGGTCATCTCCGTAGAGGTTAAGGACATAGCGATACCCCAAGCGCTTCAAGAAGCCATGTCTCGTCAAGCCTCCGCCGAGCGCGAGCGCAGGGCAAGAGTCACACTGGCCATGGCCGAATACGAGGCGGCACAGAAAATGGTGGACGCAGCGAACCTATACGACAAGAACATCCGTGCTCTAGAACTGCGTTGGATGAACATTCTCTACGAGCTCGGGCTGCAGAGCAAAGGCACCCTTATGCTCGTCCCAACAAACACCCCCACAGCCGGAGTATCAATGGGGTTCCCACCGTTAGGCATAACCAGCATCCAGGACATTACAAAAGATAAGAAAGACCAAAAGACCGGTTAAGCTCCGCCACACGTTGCAGGGCAACGGCCCCTCCTTGTTAGTTCTCGATGTCTGACAAGCCTGTCGGTTAGTCGTCCTGCTAATTGGTTGGTTGGCCGATGAAAATACCACAAAGACTACTGGATTGGCTACTGGAACCAAATCAACCAGCCATACGCTACAGCACATTAATGCATTTACTTGGTTATTCGAGAAATAGCGAAGACGTACGAGAAGCCTATTCCAAGATTCCGAACGTTGGATGGGCGCATGAAATTCTAGCCGGGCAAAGACCCCGAGGTTATTGGGAATCACGAGAGAATCTCTACAGCCCCAAATATACTGCAACAATTTGGAAACTCATCGTTCTCTCCGACTTTGGACTGACCGCGAAGGACGACCGAATCCGAAAACCATGCGAATTTTTCCTGAACGAATACGCTCAAGCAGACGGCGGCTTCGACACGCCAGGCGATGCGCCTAGGAGTGAACTGTGCATCGTGGGGAACCTGGCGAGGGCACTTCTCCTCTGTGGGTACGGCGAAGACAAACGTGTGCTCGCCGCGTTCGATTGGATAGTAGAAAACCAGATGGATGACGGCGGCTGGCATTGCTTCCCCGACAGGGCCCATGGGAGGGGCACCCTTGATTGCTGGGAAGGCCTGAGTGCATTCGCTGCCCTGCCCAGAAGAAAGTGGACGCGACGAATCAACCGTTCCGTTGAGAGAGGAGCCGAGTTCTATCTCGAACGGGGACTTTTCAGGGAAGGTCGCCGGCGATATTTGCCATGGTTCCGGTTCCATTACCCAGTCCACTACTACTATGATCTACTCGTAGGACTAGATGTCATCACCAGCCTCGGCTATGCGGGTGACAAGCGGCTAAAGGCGGCCTTGCAAATACTGGAGGATAAACGCCGTCCAGATGGCACTTGGGCTCTCGACGCTGTTCATCCGGACTTAGGGGTTGGTGCCGGTTATCGGTTCAAGAAGCGACCGAAACATTTCACGCTAGAGAAGCAAGGAAAACCAAGCAAGTGGATTACATTAACTGCACTGCGCGTTCTAAAAAGAGTCGAGGAAGCGAATCAGAACTAACCGTAATAGCTCTGTCTTGCAGAAATAGCATTCGACCGCAGGAAGGTGAAACGCGGGTTGATGCTCCGAATCTCTTCAATGTCTAGCGGTGTGTCTCGGCCAAGCGGATTAGTTGGTTGATTCGGTAGCGAATTGGTGGGTGGCGGCTCGTAAGAGTTGACCCGGCACCAAGGATGGAGAGCGTCCCATAAGATCGCAGGTCGCTTTTCGGAAATGCTTCGTAGATTTTCAATAGCGCAGAGGCGAGAGACAGTGGCTTGTTTGTGGTGAGGGCAGCAGTCTCATCAGCAACCATCTCCCTTTCTCTATGGAAGGCTGCTTCCACCATCCGTATGAGTGGGTCCATGGGTAACGCTGTCTTGTAAGCTGTAACCAGTGCCTTCAACATAGTATCTGAATTCTTTACGTGCGCGAGCTCGTGCGCCAAAACAGCTTCGAGTTCATCTTTCTTCAAGAGCGAGAGGAGTCTTTCAGATATTACGACCAGTGGTCTATCCGCATCGACGGCGAAGGAGATTGGGGTGCTCATCTCTGAAAGTCGAAGTTCAGCGGCTGGTACTCCCATTGCTTTTCGTAGTGCTTCGAAGGATTCTGCGATGTCACCGCGAGCTACAGTGAGGTTCGTTGCTTTCGCGAGGACGATTTTGGGTGAAATGTACCGGAGGAAGATCGCAAACGGGAGTCCGGCGACAACTGCAATCAAGGCGGCGCTCCCGAAAACAGCCGTTACAGCTGCCTCGGGTTGCGATTCATAGGCTTCCCCTGTGGCGTAGCATAAGACGAGGCTGATGCCTACGAAAAGCCAAAGAATAATCGAAGAAGCCAACATGAGGCCGAGGCTCCAGGAGCGTGCCCGCGGGCTGCTCGTCCTTCTGAAGAACGAGTAGAGTAACAGAATAATGGCGAGGGGGATTACTATCGACGCAAACGTTCTCCAGTCCGAAAAGTATGCGCCGTAGATTCCTAATTCCATTCAGGGTTACCTTCGGGCCTTGGTAACTTTCTTCTTGAGTTCAGCCGTGTCTTCCTTTAAAATTTGGTCGAGGCTATCATAAATTGTGGGAACGACGGATGGCCCAAAGGCGCTGACGAGCTGGCTCAGTGCTCTCTGAACTAGAGTAGCTCGCATCTCTGCAGGTGCAGCGTAAGAGTAAACATACTTAGCTCCGCCCCTTCCAACCATTTTGGAACGTTTTACGAGGCCCTTCTTGTATAGGCGGTCAAGGACCGTGCTAACAGTTGTGTAAGCCACCGGCCTCTGTGCGCCAATCTCCGTCATAATCTCCCTTGCAGAAGCCTTTCCAAGCCTCTGAATCGCACCCAAGATTTCTGCCTGTAGTTCGCCCAGTGACATTGTTCATCAGCAAGCTACTATGCTCGTAGTACCTAAAAACACGCGCAACCCCCGTTAAAGAGGTTTCTTCCTTCCTATCGGCCCTGCTCTAGGCGCGGCTGTTAGAAGAAAAACATAGTAGCCGCAATTGGTTTGCTAAGGGCGGAGGTTTGAACATGAAGTTCGGCGTCTGTATACCCAATTATGGGGAGACCACTTCCGTAGAGGGTTTGCGGACAGTTGCTGTTGAAGCTGAAAGGATGGGTTACGATTCTGTCTGGACGACGGATCATATACTGATGTCCGCCCAGAGCGGCACGCCTTACGAAAAAATATTTGAAAGCGTCACGAGCCTAGCGTACCTTGCCTCGGTCACAAGCACCGTGAAGCTTGGCATCTCCTCGTTGATTATGGCGATGCGCAACCCCGCCGTTGTAGTCAAGCAACTTGCCACAATCGATCATTTCAGCGGCGGCAGAGTCATGCTAGCTACAAGCGCGGGCTGGAACGAAAGCGAGTTTCAACATTTAGGTTCGAACTTCCACGATAGGGGCAGAAGGCTCGACGAATCAATCAAGCTCATCAGGGCGCTATGGAGCAACGCCTCGGGCGCCAATTTTGAAGGCGAGAAGATTCCACACAAGTTCACGAACCCAAAGTTCGAGCCTCAGCCGATTCAAAAGAAACTCACAATTTGGATCGCCGGAAACAGCAAAGCAGCAATGAAACGGGCAGCAAAACTTGGGGATGCTTGGCACCCAAACGTCACACCGCTCGATACATTCAGGAGCCTAGTCTCAGAATTTCGGAGTATCCCTGAAGCGAAGGGCAAGGACATCTGCGTTCGGATCGGCCTAAACCCGAAGGCAACAGAATCAGAATACGTAAGCCCCCAAGGGGAACGCAGGCTCCTACTTTCAGGCAACATGGCTGAAAACAAGAACACGGTAACCGAACTTGAAAAGCTCGGAGTCACACATATGCTCGTCACCCCAAGCCCAGACGGAAAGGTACCAATTCCAGATCAAGTGCTGAACTTAATGGCGCTCTCAGAGGCCTTCATCAAGAAATCAAGTTAAATCGGATGAATGCGGTTTAACCCTACTAGAGTTCTAGTCAAGGCTTAAATGCGTCCTATCTGACTACGCATCGTAGTTGATGTTTTTGAAGGCTCCTAGTATACTCGCTGTGCTAGTCTTGGTGGATGCGTTACTGATGGCTTACGGTCATGTCCCTATAATCCGCGCGATCTTCTTCTCCCTCCCGATAGGGGGATATTTTCTGTTCGCCACCGTCGTGTATATCCTCGGTGGTATCTTCGTGGTGGCGAATAGGCTATTCAAATTATCAATAGTGGGGCTCCTGGTTTTGGCGGTAGCGGACAACCTGCTTCTCATCTACACGAGAACCATGGACAACATCTTCTTCCATAGAATGATACCGTGGTCGTGGGATTGGGTACCACTCGGTACAGTGCAAGTTCTGGTCGGGCAAGCCATCCTGATCGTGCTCTGCGCAGTCCTCTACAAAACGAAAACCTCACCTACAAAGTGAAGCCCATAGCTTAGGATTGAGCCCAGTCAAAGTGGGACTGAGTGACATTAATTCTCTAATCTATTCACCTCGGAGTAACATGTTTTCCCCACAAAACTACACCACCCCACCCCCCTCAGGGGTGGAGCCACCCAATGAGGGGTGGCACCATTTGGCACCCCCACTTCAAGCAGAATAACGCCGCAAAATCAACGTCGCTTGACCCCGAAAACTGCACCACCCCCCTACCCACCTCCCCAAGTGTGCGCGCGATAATTCTGCGCAGCCTAGGTTTAGCTTGACTTTGTTATCTCTCGTTCGGCGATTGAGAGTGGCTTCCCAGTCGCCCCCTTTCTACGCATTATGATCTCAGCCATCGTGCTAACAGCAATTTCAGCTGGAGTTTCGGCACCAATATCCAAACCAATGGGTGTCACTACCCGTCGAAGCAAGTCCTCGGAGACCTTCTCCCTCCTCAACTTGCCCAGAATCGCCTTCGCCTTGGATTCGCTTGAAATCATTCCAATGTACGTCGCCTTTGACCCGATAACAGTCCTTAGGGCCAGCTCATCGAACTCGCCAGCATACGTCAAAATTACCACATACGTATGCTCATCAATTGGAACTTCTCTCAACGCTTTCCCCCAGTCATCAACGATGAGCTTGTCCGCTTCCGGAAATCTTTCCTTGGTCGCGTATTCGGCTCGGTCATCGACGACGATTACCCTGAACCCAAGCAGTTTCCCCAGCGTAGCCATGGGCTGGGCGACGTGGCCTGCCCCGGCTAGGATTAGTGTTTCGCGGGCCGGGAAGACATTGATGAAGCAGGTTATGACGCCTGCGCAGACGGGCAGGGGCATCTTGACGGTTCGTGGTTTTCCATCTTTTATCGCTTGCATGGCTTGGTCGATTAGTTGCAGTTCAGCGATGGCTCCGCCGACAGTTCCAATCACCCTGCCCTCGCTAGTTACAAGCATTGAGGAGCCGAGGTGGCGTGCGCTCGACCCTTCTTGGCCGATAATGGTTACCCATGCGAACGCCTTCGACGCTTCGATCAGCTTGTTGGCTTCTTGAACAATCTCCGCGTCCGACGTTATGGGTTGATGTTTCAACTCTCTTTCTTCTCCCACGCCTACTTCTTGGCTTCTCGCGCCATCTTGTAAGCTGCCAATACCCTGTCCGGTAAAGTCGGTATCTCGTAAAGCCTAACGCCTAGTGCATTATCAATCGCGTTCACAATAGCTGGAGCGGGTAGAACTATCGGCGGTTCCCCTATCGCTTTCGCGCCGTACGGGCCTAACGGTCCTGGGTATTCTACAATTATCGTTTTGATTTCAGGGATATCGAGTGATGTGGGTATGTAGTAGTCTGCAAGGTTGGGGTTGACGACGATACCGTCCTTGTGGACTAGGTCTTCCATTATCGCGTAACCCAGTCCTTGCACGGTGCCCCCTTCGATTTGGCCTATGAGGGACAGCGGGTTGATGGCTTTGCCAATATCATACGCCGCGACCATTCTCTTAACCTGCACCTTGCCAGTCTCAGTGTCAACCTCCACTTCAGCTGTGACCGCCCCGTACGTGTATTGCAAGTATGTTGTTCCCTGGCTTGTTTCAGGGTCGTATTCGCATTTGGGTGCGGTGAATGTTTCAGCCTCCTTTAGCTGGATTCCGTGCTTGTAGGCGTATTCAATCAATTCGTGGTAGGTGACAGAGCGTTGGGTTTTCGATTTCTGGTAATATTTTGCGTCGGCTGATTCGACTTCGCTGGCGGCGCAGTCTAACATTTCCGCCGCGACCTCAAGCAGCTTCTGGTTTAGCGTGCCGGCTACCATCTGGGTGGCGCGGCCACCGATGGTAATCGTTCGCGAAGCAACTGTCGGGCCAGTGTCCTTGCAGAAATCTGTGTCGGGCGCTTCGAGCCTAAAGTAGCCTACGGGGAGGTGCATGGTTTCCGCTGCGATCTGTATGAGGCCGGATAGTGCTCCAGTTCCGTATTCCGTGAGTCCCGTCCTAAACCTGACCAGTCCGTCTCGGTCGATTTGCAAGTGAACTGCTGCGTAGTCGTTTCCTTCTGGGCCTAGGCTGTTTCCGTGGTACATGATGGCGATGCCTAGGCCTCGCCGTTTGGTTCCAGTTATGTTACCGAACTCTTTGCGCTTGCGGTACCAGTCCGATTCCTTTACCGACTTGCTAATGCATTCTTCAAGCCCGCATGCCTCGTCGACGACTTGGCTCGTAGCCATCAAGCTTCCAGGTCTCAAGATGTTCAGGAGGCGGAAGTCTACTGGGTCCATGCCGAGTTTCTTTGCAATCTCGTCTACGAGTGACTCAGCCGCGAAGTGCGCTTGCGGTCCTCCGAAGCCTCTGAAGGAGCCGGCCATGGTGTTGTTTGTGTAGACGCAGTAGGCGTCGGTTTTCACATTCGGGATAACGTACGGGCCCGTCGCATGGAAGCACGCGCGGATGACCACGAGTGGGCCTAGGGAGGCGTATGCTCCTGTGTCCGCGAGCATGGTAGTTTCCCAAGCCGTGAACTTCCCATTCTTATCCACGCCCGCCTTCAACGTCGTAACGAAGGGGTGGCGTTTTGTGTGCCCGATAATGGATTCTTCTCGCGTGTAAGCTAGCGCCGCGGGTTTCCGGGTTTTTATGGCGACTAAGGCGGCCATGCCTAAGACGTCGATTGGTATCTCATCGGATTTTGGTCCGAAGGCGCCGCCCGTAACGGCTTGGATGACGCGAACTTGGTCGGGCCGCAGCGAGAGTATCTTGGCTATGCCTGTTTGGACGTGGAAGGGGCTCTGGATCGAGCCGACGCAGGTTACTGACCCATCGGGTTCTGGAACGACGAAACCAGCTTCGGGTTCTAGCGGGACGGGTTCTTGGAATTGGCTCTTGTAAGTGCGTTCAACGATCAGGTTCGCCCGTTTGAAGCCTTCCTCCACATTGCCCTTTCGCAATTTCATGTGCTTGGCAATGTTTCCGTTCTTGTGAATTTTCGGCGCGTCTGGTTTAATGGCATCTACGGGAGAGAAGACTGCTGGAAGGGGTTCGTATTCCACCTTCACCAGGTCAACTGCTTCTTCAGCAACGGACGGGTCGTAGGAGGCGATGGCTGCGATTGGTTCCCCGGCAAAGCGCACCCTGTCTGTTGCGAACAGTGGTTTGTCGGGGAGCAGGGCGGTCGATTCGTTAATGCCTGGGATATCATGTGCTGTGACAACTGCGGCAACGCCCGGATATTTCCGGGCCTCCGTAACCTCAACCATTTTCAGAAGTGCATGCGGGACGCTTGACCTGACGACTTTCAAGTAGAGGGCGTTTTCTGGGACGATGTCCATTGTGTAGATTGGTTTCCCAAGCACTTTATCAACGGAGTCGAGCCGTTGGATGCTTTTGCCCACAACTAGCAGTTGCCTGCTCCTGGCAAGTTTCTCTACTGCCGCGTGGTCATCGACCATTAGCTCTTACCCCTTCATTTCCTCGGCCGCCGCTTGCACCGCCTCAAAGATTTTCAAGTAGCCTGTGCAGCGGCATAGAATTCCACTCGTCGCTCTCCTGATCTGATCCTGAGTAGGGTTCGGGTTCTTGTCGAGAAGGTTCTTTGCGGCCAAAATCATGGCCGGGATGCAATATCCACACTGAGAGGCGTTCCATTCCATGAATGCTCGTTGTACCGGATGAAGTTTCTCGGCAGTTCCAATTCCTTCAATTGTCTCGATGCGCTTGTTCCTGGCTTGTATGGCAAAAATCAAACACGAGTTAACAAGCTTCCCATCCATCAGTACGCCACAAATGCCACAGTCACCAGTGCTGCAACCTTCCTTGGTTCCCTTCAACCCCAACCTGTTCCGAAGGACATCCAACAATCGTTCGTGGGATTCAACGACCAGAGCATAGTCTTTGCCGTTGACTGTGAATTTCAACAGATGCTTAGCCAAAGATATTCTCTCCTAGCAATGTGTTCGTGCCTCTGCCCAGGGCTCGCCTGAACAGCACACATGCGACATCCGTGCGGTAGTCCCCTGAAACTCTAAAGTCCGAACTGAGCTTCAACTCACTCCTCAACGCAGAGACCGCGCTCTCGACCGCTTCAGCACTCAACACTCGTCCGCGTAGCTTTTCTTCGGTTCTTCTTGCCCGTTCAGGTATCTTTCCGCCCACGCGGTTGAACGCGATTCGAATCTCCTCGACGAGTTTAGTCTTACTCTCCGCCTTGAGGTATACGGCGCAGTTGACAAACGCTATGATTAGTGAATTCCTCATCCCGATCTTTTCGAATGTGCATGCAGATTGTTCATCGAGTGCCTTGAACATGGTCTCAACGAGAATTTCGTTTGGTCTTAGGTCGCTTGCCCGTTTGCCCTTCAGAAAATCCTCAAGCCGCATCACGCGCTCTCCATTTGTGCTGCGCACGCGAACTTGGGCGTCAAGAACGAGGAGTACGGGTAAGAGGTCTTCAGAAGATGAGGCAGCGCAGATGTTGCCGCCTACGGTTGCCACGTTAATTATCGCCGGTCCGCCGAAATTCGCGGCAACTTCACGGAAAACCTCATGTCGTAAGTCTATGACGGGGGAATCGCTAAGGTCGGAGATTGTTGTGAGTGCTCCAATCCTGATTGCGTTTCCCTCTTTTTTCACGTAATTGAATTCATTTAGGCCGGAAAGGTCGACCAGCGTTTTGGGGTTGACCTGTCGGCGTTGAATTCGGTTGATAAGGTCGCTTCCGTTCGCTATCAAGTGGACTCCGGACTGGTGGGTGTCTAAGTAGTGGAGTAGGTCGGGTAGATCCTCTGGGACGTACATGTCAAACCTGCGCACCTACTCCTTCACCCACCTGCTGCTGCTGGAACCAATAACACTAGGTCGCCGTCATTTAGCTTCTGGGAAAGGTTAGGCGGATTTTGAACCATGTTGTTAACATAGAACAGCAAGTACCCTCGAACTTGCCCTTGAGAGTCGAAGATTAGGTCCTTCACGGCCTCGCTCCTGTGGATGAGCGTCTGAAGCACCTCGTTCAGAGTGTTAGCTTCGAGCTCGAGTTCACTCTCTCCAACGCTCGAGCGGAGTTCATGGAATAGTCTAACTTTGACTCTTGCTCGCAAAATCTCCGAGTCCCTTTTTCTCTCTAATGGCCTTGTAGACTCGTTCGGGCGTTGCAGGTAGTGTGAAAACACGTGCGCCAGTTGCGTCGTACAAGGCGTTGGCCACAACTGAACCCACGGGAATTATGCCGATTTCCCCAAGGCCCTTTGCCCCAAACGGCCCGATCTTCTCGTAGGTTTCTACTGGGTCTACTTCAATTTCTGGTATGTCGCAGATGGTCGGGATGATGTATGTGGTGAAGTTGTTTGTCCTTACGATGCCGTTTTCGATTTGCGTATCCTCGGTCAGCGCGAAGCCCAGTCCTTGGACTATTGCACCTTCACATTGTCCTGTGTAGGATTGTGGGTTGATGATTTTTCCCGAGTCAGGTGAAAGGAAGAATTTGAGTACCTTCGTCGCACCGGTCAAGGTGTTTACTTCTACTAATGCTACTGCGCTGGCGTACATGTATGACCAGTGTGGGATCTCTAAGCTGCCTTTGACTGGTTTGTCGACCCGTGGGACATTGAATCCGGCTACGACCTTCGTCTCAGAGCTTGTTCGATGCATGTATTGAGCGATTTCTGCGTACGTGGCGGACTTTTTCGGGTTCTTTATCGAAACGACATGCGATCCTTTGAACCTTAGCTCTTCTTTGCGTTCACCGAATATTTTGGCTGCGGTCTTCAGTAGCAAGTCATTCATTTTTGGTGCTGCTGCAAGGATGGCGTTGCCTCCCCGAACCAAGGCCATGGAAGCTGATGATGAGCCAGTGTCCGGGGCCAACAGCGTATCTGCTGAAGCAATGTAGACGTCGCTAATGTCACAGTGTAGCGCTTCAGCTGCAATCTGAGAGTATGCGGTAACCGCTCCTTGCCCAATCTCCGGGCAGCTAATTCCAACAACGAACTTACCCGTCGGCGTGATCTGGATCGACGCAGCGCCAAAATCCGGCAACGCACCGAAACCAAAACCCTTGACGGCAGTGGTGACTGCGATGCCTCTTTTGCACCAGGGAGCGGACGGGGTTGATTTGTACCGTTCCCTGTTTCTCCACACATCGGAACGCTCAGCTTTCTGGAGTGTTTCGTAAATTCCAATGCTTCCGAGTAGCTTGTAACCGAATGGTCCGATGTCGCCCTCGCGGAGAACGTTCTTCTTACGAATTTCGAGTCGGTCCATTCCAAGTTTTTCTGCAATGATGTCCAGGTTCGATTCTACCGTAAAGTTGACTTGTGGCGCGCCGAAACCGCGGAACGCTCCGGCGACGCCGTTGTTCGTGTAAACCAGGTAAGCGTCTATGTCGATGTTCGGTATCCGGTATGGGCCGCAAGAGTTTTCGATCGCAACGTCTAACACGGTTGGGCCCAGTGACGCGTAGGCGCCGGTATCTGCAACTATTCGCACTTGGTTGGCGACGATTCGGCCGCTTCTGTCGGCTGCAGTTTTCATAGTGACAATCATTGGGTGTCGCTTGATACCGGTAACTCCCGACTCTTCCCTAGTCCAGACCATCTTCACGGGGCGTTTTGTTTTCAACGCAAGCATCGCGAGGTGAATTTGGACCGTGTTCTCTTCTTTTCCGCCGAAAGCGCCGCCGACTGGTGTCGAAATGACTCTGACTTGTTCAGGCTTAATGCCGAGCGCCCTCGACACTTGCATTTGGTCTCTGTAGGGCGATTGCCCTCCCACGTAAAGGACGATGTTTCCTTCCTCATCGAGCATGCCGACGCCGGCTTCAATCTCGAGGAACATGTGCATCTGGCGGCCGGTGCGGTAAGTGTTCTCGACAACTACGGCGGCTTCGCGGAACGCTTTTTCAACATCTCCGACGCGCACCGTTGCGTGTCTTTGTATGTTGCCTTTCTCGTGGACTTTCGGCGCATCTGGCTTCATGGCTTCGACCGGGTCGGAAACGACGGGCAGTGGTTCATACTCAACCTCGACCAGTTGTGCTGCTCTTTCTGCTGCTTCCATGGTTTCTGCAGCTATGACGGCGATTGCGTCTCCAAGGTACCTTACCTTGTCGTGGCAAAGGACTGGTTGGTCGGGTACGACGATGCCGAATCCATTGACGCCGGGGACATCCTTGTGGGTGAGAACAGCCACAACGCCTGGAATAGCCTCAGCCTTCTTCGTGTTGATTCCCTTGATCCGTGCGTGGGGATATCTACTTCGGGCGGCTTTAGCAAAGAGCATGTTCGGGAATGACATGTCCGAAAAGAATTTTGTTTCCCCGGTGACTTTGCCTGCACCATCTTTTCGGACGACTGATTTTCCAACCCACTCGAGCTTTTGCGCGCCAACTGCTGCGGTTTCCGTCACTGCAGTTAACCTCCCGCTATCGGCGGAACAACTAGGATTTCATCGCCGTCTTTGAGTTTCGTTGATGGTTTGAGCCTAATCCCTTCCCGTACAATGTATAGGTAGTCTCTGTCCTTGACAGGTATGGATTTGAGCAAATCTTCGGTCGTCGCTTCCTCACCTAACTCAAGCATTAGTTCATTGCTCTCAAGTGCGAGCATGGGCGCGCCGAAGATTTTGACCCGAACACGGACAGGATTACCCACTGGCTTTCCTCCTTCCGTACAATGCTTCATAGAGCGCCTGGTAAACTAATGAAACGACCACATTCTTCCTATACTCTGCCGAACCACGAATATCATCTATCGGCGTCGCATCTTCAGCGGCGAACGTTGCGGCTTCCCGCAGGATCTTCTCATTCAACGGCTTATGCTCCAATGCCTTCTCGCTTTTGCGAGCGCGTGTTATTACTGGGGTAACGGCTCCTAACGCGACTCTAGCTTCAGTAAATGAGTCATTGGCGCTTCTGTCTCGAAGTACGGCAGCCACGTCAACGATCGAAATTGCATTTGCTTCCCTAAGGCCGAGTTTTAGGTAGGCCCCGCGGTCATTCGAATTCATTGGTTTGAAGTGGACTTCTTCAATCAGCTCGTCAGGCCTCAATGCGGTCTTTCTGTAGGAGACGAAGAATTGTTCGATGGGCGTTTCGCGTCGGCCGGCTTTGCTTCTGGTAACGACATAAGCATCCAGAGCGTATAGTGGGGGGAGGGAGTCTCCTGCCGGTGAAGCATTCCCAAGGTTTCCACCTAACGTCGCTGTGTTCTGGAGTTGAACCGCACCAATCTGCTTGGCCGCGGAAACAAGAACCCAAGCATGTTCCCTCATCAGTTGGGAATTAGTGATGTCGCTGTACGTTGTTAGGGACCCTATGTGAAGCTGATCATCCTTCTCCCGGATGTATCTGAGTTCCTTCAGAGATAGTATGTTCAGAAACCTTTCGGCTTTCATGGCGCCGTCTCGGAGTTGCACAACTACGTCTGATCCGCCAGCAACAATTCTGAGCCCTGCTTGCCGTTGCTGAAGTATATTGAGCGCTTCATCTAACGTCTGTGGAGTTAGTACATCAATTTCAGATCGCATCATGAGTTCAATGGCTCCAATTCTTTGCGGCTTCCTGAACGGCGGCGATTATCTTAGTGTAGCCAGTGCATCTGCATAAGTTACCTGAGAGGGCGGTGCGGATTTCTTCGACAGAGGGCTTCGGGTTACGCATTAGGAGTGCTGAGGCTGAGACGATCATGCCCGGAATACAATGGCCGCACTGGACGGCTCCTTCCTTGAGAAAAGCTTCTTGAACAGGGTTCAATCTCCCGTCCTTCAACAGTCCTTCTGACGTAATGATCTCAGCGCCCTGCGCCTGTGACACTAGCACGAGGCAAGAACAGACGGGTTGGCCGTTCATCAATACTGTGCAGGCGCCGCATTCGCCCTTGGCGCAATCTTCCTTTGGTCCCGTTACGTGAAGCTGCTCGCGGAGGACTTCAAGCAAAGTGTAGGCAGGGGGTGTGTTCACAGTTACCTGTTGCCCGTTGAGCTTGAAACTAATAGCACGTTCAATACGCATTCAACCTGACACCTCTGCCCTTGCACCGGATGAAGTCCGAGTAATCGCGACCCTCTGAAAGAATGATGGAGTGTAGGCTAAGCATTCCACGGACAACCTAGTAAGACCGATTAGATAACCAGAGGGTCACGAACATTCCAAGAAAGCCTGCTAGCGTAAGAAAGGCGGCTTCAAGGCCATAAACTGGAGAGCGTCGCTCAACCTGAGGTGGGTGGTAATCGTTTCCACAATTGTAGTCAAAGCTGACGCAAACATCATACTGAACGCCGCACAGGCTAGTGGAGATTCTCGAATAGTATTCCCCGTCGTTTGGGCACGAGCCAGACGACACCCAGCTGCGTTCTTGCGGGCTGAATCCCCAAATTGCAAACCCCACGAGGACGCAGATGATAGAGCTCGCCAAGACCCTATACGCTAATTTCCGGGGAAACAATCTCTGCTTATGCCATCTTCCCCTATACCAGACCATCCGGGCGGGCCTCTGGTCAGCTTTTGGTTTACTCAATCGCGTCCGATCCATCCGTCTCCCGCTTCATTGCATCTTAAGGAAGCTTCCCTTAAGCGCCCTCATTGTACGTGTAGATTGAGTAGAAAGTGTGAACCCAACTAAGAATCCAAACCGCGAACATAGCGACTGTTGCTGGCACAAATATAATGGCCGGCTGAACACTCCTCGTCATGTACAACACAGCATATACGCACGCAGACACCGGATACAATGCCGTGACCAGCCTATCGGTCGCATAATATGGCCCCAATAATAGGATAAGGTTCATGATCGCGCCAGTGAAATACGACTTTTCTTTGTACGAAGGCGATTTGGTTACTAAGACCTCATCGTCCTGGTAGCAGTACCATTTTCCCGTCGCCTCATCAACCAACGTCATAGGCCGACCGCAAACCCGGCAGGGCGGTCTGGTCTCCGTTCCCGTCTCCCGTCTAACGGGTCCCTCTCTCCTCATAGGGTAACCCAACCCCCAGAAGAACCCAGACGGTCCGTTAATCAAACTTTCTCTAAAACATAGCCACAATGAACCAGCCACACTTTTTCCAAGTTAGAGAGAATATAATGTATGTTCTAGAGTGGTAATGGGCGGTTAGGTGCGAGCAACCGTAGGTTGCAAGGTGTTGCATAGTAGGAGCCTCCCAGAAAAAGATACGCTTCGTGGTGGTTGGGTTGTGGGTGGGGTTTGCCGGTTCTTGAGCATCGGCGAATGTGTCCGAAATGCTTGCAGGTAGAGGAGCGAGTGCTGAGGCTATTTCGCTACGTGTCACCCGTAGATCAAGCAACGATAACGTATGCGTACGAATATTTCTACCACAACTCCTCGAACGAACTCAAACGCTGCTTTGTCGGCAAACCCTAACCAAAACTCCAAATGCTGCGAGAAGCATAGCCTCGACCGAAGGCATCAATCAGTGGAAAAACACAAGGCGATAGAGGAAGCTACAACCTTCATGTTTCAATGGCATCTGCGCCAACCAGAATTCAAGGACGTAGCAGTGAACCCTTCCGACAAGTTTGTTCGCGCCTCCGCCCGGCTTTTGGAGGACGCGACAACGTGGCGTGTCGAGATTGCCCACCTTCACTTTCCGGTCACAGGCGTCGGCCCTCAACAATCTTGGCTGTTCAGTTGTGATGTTAAGGAGAAGCCTGAGAACCCAAGGTGCGTGAAGGGCCCGAATTCCACCTAAACCCCTATGCAACGGTGAGAAAAATGGAAAACAGACGAAGAATCGGCCTATACCTTCAAGACAAGCATCAGGTTCGCGAGGAAATGAAGCTCGCGCAATACGCTGAGAAGAAACGCTTCGAGGCTGTGTGGCATGCTGAGTCGCGGCTCGCTCGCGACGCCTTCACGCCCTTAGCCGCGATGGCAGCGGTCACGGAGAGAATCAAGCTGGGCACAGGTGTCATCAATAACTGGACTCGAAACGTTGCACTGACCGCCGCCTCTTTTCTAACGCTCGATGAATTATCGAACGGCCGCACCCTACTCGGGATCGGTGCCTGGTGGGACCCGCTCGCTTGGAAGGTTGGAATAGAGCGGAAGAAGCCGCTGAAAGCCATGCGTGAGTACGTCACAGTTCTCCAACGTCTATTCAAAATGGAGAACGTAACCTTTGAAGGCGAATTCGTGAACGTTCGGGACATACGGTTAGACGTCGTCTACGGCGACCCTTCGACTCCGCGCAACATTCCCATCTACATTGGGGCGACAGGCTGGGAGATGATTGAATTGACAGGAGAAATAGCAGACGGCCTGCTTCTGAATTATCTCGTATCTCCTGAGTACAATCGCAAAGCCTTGGAACATCTGAGGGAGGGCGCAAAGAAAGCAAAGAGGAAGTGGGAGAACATCGATAGACCTCAGCTTGTGGTGTGTTCGTTGGACGAAGATGCTGACAGAGCGCTTGACAGTGCACGTCCCTTGGTAGCCCAATACCTAGGGCAGCAGCCTCACATTGCAAAGGCCAGCGGAGTAAAGGATTCCTTGATTGAAGAAGTGAAGACGGCACTAGGAGGGTGGCCCGCAAAACCAGGCGGCTTGGAGAAAGCGAAAGCACTGATAGATGACAAACTCGTCCAACTAATCACGGCCAGCGGGACCGCTAACGATTGCATGAAGAAAGTTGAGGAATACAATAACACTGGCTGCACATGCCCAATACTCTACCCGCTCGCGGACGATGTTGAAGCTATGATTGACGCGTTCGAACCCTAGTTCGACAGTAAGACGTGAGTTTCGGTTTACTCGATGATTGGGTTTACGAATTTGAAATTCACAGTGTCGAGTAGTCCCTTATCGGTGATTCTGAGTTCCGGGATTACGGAGAGTGTCGTGAACGCGAGCGTTATGTAAGGGGAAGGAAGCGTGCTGCCGAGTTTGCTCCAAGCATCCTTGAGCGCGTCGACCTGCTCCGAGACGACCTCCACTGATTTGTCTGACATGAGGCCTGCGATGGGAAGCGGTACCTGGGCTATCACTTTCCGATCCTTCACTGCAACCATTCCCCCACTGCTTTCGATCACTGCGTTAGCCGCAAAGATCATGTCAGGTTCATTTGCCCCTGCGACGACGAGGTTGTGGCAATCATGTCCCACTGTGGACGCGACTGCTCCCTCCTTGACTTCTAGGCCTTTGACGAAGCCGAGGCCTACGTTACCTGAGGCCTTATGGCGTTCAAAGACGGCTATCTTTAGCACGTCGTCGTCGGGGTTGGCTGAGGCTTTCCCATCCTTTGTTGGTACATTCTCCTCCAAATTGCGTGTGTAAATGCTATTTGGCATGACGCCAATCGCCCGAACCTTTACCGTACCGTTGGTCGCCTTCGTTCGAATCATTACGTCGTCTATTGTCGGCCGCGTTTTGATTCGGATGGAGTTTTTCACGGAATCAGGGAGATTCGGCCGGGGAAATATTGAAACTAATTTGCCGTTTTGGTAGACAACTTTTCCGTCAGCTATTACTGTGCTTACGGCTACTTTGTTCAAGTCGTCAAGGATTGCCATATCCGCATAGCGTGCGGGGGCTATGCTCCCAAGTTCTCTAGCGCACTCATAATGCTCGGCGACGTTCAGGGTGGCCATCTGTATTGCTTCGACGGGGTCGACGCCTTCTTGGATTGCTCGCCTCACAACGTGGTCAACGTGGCCCTCCTGCCGAAGTGAATTGGGCTCACGGTCGTCGGTTACCAAGCAGACATGTCGCGAGTCTATTTTGTCCTCGGTTACTGATCGTATGGTGTCAGCTACATCTCGAGACGCTGATGCCTCTCTGAGCATAGCGTAGATGCCATAGCGTAGTTTCTGGGTTGCCTCAATTTTCTTTGTTGATTCGTGGCAGGAGGTTATCCCCGCAGCCGCGTAGGCCGCCAATTCTCTTCCCAATAAATTCACAGCGTGGCCTTCTACAACGCGTCCCGCACGAAGGGTGGCGGCTATTTCCCCGTGGACCTGTAGGTCGCTTGCGAGCACTCCCGGGTAATTCATCATCTCCCCCAAAGCCACAACGCCTTCCCAACCTAATGCTTCCTCGACCTCTTTGGGCCCAATCGTGGCGCCATTAGTTTCGAAACCAGGTGCCGCGGGGACGCAGGACGGGAACGTAACAAGAACTTTGAGTGGAAGGCCATGAACTTCTGTGAGGAAGAACCGAACGCCCTCTAAGCCAAGGACATTCGCAATTTCATGCGGGTCGATGAACACCGTTGTTGTCCCATGGGGTAGCACTGCCTTTGCAAACTCGGTGGCTGTGACCATTGCGCTCTCGATGTGGACGTGGCCGTCAATTAATCCGGGAATTACATGTCTTCCCTCAGCATCGATTACTTTGGTAGCAGTGCCAATCGTGGCCTGCGCGTTTCCTACCAGTGCTATGCGGTCGCCCTTTACCGCAATATCCTGTTTATTGAGAATCTCCCCGGAATTGACGTTCACTAACGAACAATTCCGAATGACTAGATCCGCTTTCGCGCGTCCCATAGCCGTGTCTACTAGTGATCGTGTTACCTCGGAGAGGTGTGTTCGACCTGGAAAATAGAACAAGGTGGCATCCGCCCGCGACATACGAATTCCAACGTGACTTAATGAATGCTCTGATACTCAACGCGAAAATTGCGAAGATAGATTCTAGTACCATTACGCATATTACGACGCTGTCGAAGATGCGTAGACATGCCCGATAAGAAGTTCACGAAAATCTTCTTTGCAACGGACTTGCACGGTTCGGGACGTTGTTATGAGAAGTTATTGAGCGCCGCTAAGTTCTACAAAGTGGATGTCTTAGTTCTAGGAGGCGACCTAACCGGTAAGATGCTTGTACCGATTGTGGACCTTGAGGACGGGACGTTCAAAGCAGACTATATTGGTGGAAAAACGGTGCGTGGGCCCGAAGAGGTCAAGTCCCTCGAACAGCAGATTACTGACAGCGGCTATTACTACTACCATTGTAGCAGGGCAGAGATGGAGGAGCTCAAAGCCTCGAAAGAGAAAGTGGACAAACTCTTCATGACCGCCATGAAAGACACGTTGCTAAAATGGGTCGACCGTGCTGAACCCTTCCTCTCTGAGCTGGGTGTCACTTGTTATCTAACGGGCGGAAATGACGATTATCAGGAAATTGTTGATGCCGTCCGAGACACGCTCCATGTAAAGAATGCGGACAATAAAGTGATCAAAATAGACGAGCTTCATGAAATGGTGAACTTGGGTTGGAGCAATCCCACCCCTTGGAAATGCCCGCGAGATCATAGCGAGGAAGATCTCGAAGCCGCAACAGAGAAACTCGTTTCTTCTGTGAGCGATTTAGAGAACTGTGTGTTCAATGTTCACGTGCCCCCAGTAAACTGCGGGCTGGATACTTGTCCGAAACTGGACGATTCCGTATACCCTCCGAAGCCTGTTTTTGATAAGGGGCAGGCCGTCATGATCGGAGCTGGTAGCACTGCGATTCGCCGCGAAGTGGAAAAACATCAGCCGCTTGTCCACTTGTGCGGCCACATCCATGAATCCAGGGGAACAACCAGAATTGGGAAAACACTTGTGGTTAATCCCGGCAGCGAATACCCAGAGGGCATACTGAAAGGAGCTATCGTCAATGTCGGAGATAAGAAAGTGGTTAGCTGGCAGCTCACGTCGGGATAGTGTCGAACCGGCGCCGTATCGCGCTAACCTGTAGCAGTGTATGCACTGGCGTAGCTGGGCCCGCTGTCTACTTTAGCGCAGTATTACCACGTTTTCGGACTTAGTTGAATCTTTGTTCGGTTGTAGAAGGCCTATAGTGGGGGCAGTTCCTTGTATGCTAGTGATATGTCGATTCCGCGCTTGCCATAGTAAGATTTCGAAATTGCATAGATTATGATGCCGCCGATGAAACTACCGGCCACCCAGCCATATGCGATTGGGTTGCCTCCCCATATTGTCGGGTTGGACAGGAACTGGAAGGTGATGTATGCAAACACTATTGCCATCAGTGCTCCGGCAGTTGCTAGTATAGCCTTGGATCCGCCCTTCTCATTCTTGAAGGCGTAGATTACTGCGGCTACTCCTATGAAGAGGAAGTAGATCATTGCTGCGACCACTGCTCCATAGAGTGCAACCAAAGTACCGTAGAAGAACGAAGCTAGCCCAATCAGAAGTAGGGTTCCTACGAGTTCAATCACCAATGCAACAACGGGCGAACTGAACTTCGGGCTAACGTACGCTACCTTCTCGGGTAGGAAGCGGTCGAAGGATTGGGCGAAGAGGTATCGCGATAACACGATAATTCCATACGCCAGGATTGCTACATTCCAAAGGATCCAGCCTAACCCTATGAACCACGACACGGCCATATTGCTAGAAACGCCCATTGCTAGGGTCCAGAAGTTGAAAGAGTAATTGTATACTAGATTCGGATTTGCTAATGCGCCATTGATGAAGGCGAAACCGCCCGCATAGTACATGCTCGCGAACGCGGCGGTGACAACGACCAGGGTTACGATTGAAGAGATGAGTATGTTGTATCTGAGTGCACCCTTACCTTTGATTTCGGAAGCAACCGCAGGTCCGGCGTTCAACCATGGGTAGACGAAGATGGAGAAGAATGGCAGCATGAATATGGTTGCGCTTAGGTCGAAGGTTGGGCCACTGTACGAACTCGCAACTGAAGTATAGGTTGCGTTGGCGCCGATTGTGTTCAGGAAACTCATGTAATTTTGTACGCCCGTCGTCCCAGCAGCTAGGAGCGTGAAAATGCCTACGAAGGTTGCCGCTATCGCGATTATTACTGCAACGGCAACAATCTTGTAACCCGCCTTTGGCTTCAGGATGTTGACAGCTATGAGGGCAGCAAAGATTATCGCAGCGATAACAAATTGTCCCACCAGATTGGCCCCAGGAATGTTCCCTGGCAGCGCCAGGCTCAGCATGTTCTCGTATCCGAGTGAAAGTCCAACGGAACCGATCGAGACAACCGCTGCCAAGGCGATGAGTGCGAGATAGGCCATCGTCTCAAGCGTGTAACCCATGAATGAAAGCGATCCACCAAAGAATCCGCCGTACACGCGTGAGGCCCATATGTAATCTCCACCGGTTCGGCTAATTCGTGTCGTCATCATCGTATAGACGATGATTTGTGGGATTGATAGCAACCATGCGAGTATAGAGCCGTATACTAGGTTTACACCCGAGGTCGATGCGAGTAACACAGTTGTGAATCCGATAACTCCTAGGGCTGCTCCTCCTGACATGTTGCTCAAATTTAGACTAACTACATCCAACAAGGAGACGTCTCGGCGCAGCCCTGAAGCCTTTCTAACAAACGCCACAGGTTGGCTTGTCATGGCCTGAAGACCCGCCGAGCACGAATTTAACACCTTCGCACGTATGTTCCTACCGACAATAATTCGATACGCTGCTTCGCTGAGGCCACAACATACGATCTTCCGAACCGATTCCTCGCAGCGAAGGATGATGGGAATCAATGCAGAGTTTCATTTAAGTGGCGGGTGGCGGTCTTGTTTCCTTGTGGACGGTCTTGGCGAAGTATGGTAATGCGAGCCCGGACTTTCTTGACGAGGTTCACAGAATCACGAATGCCGCCAAGACCGAAGGCGTATTACTGAGGCTGCTTGGAGCGCTCGCGTTTCACATACATTGTCCAAAATTCTCGTACATGCAGGGAATGCTCGGACGCACGTTTACTGACATAGACTTCGCCTCATACAGACAAGAAAGTTCTCGAATCACCAATCTATTCACCGAGCTCGGGTATCAGCATGACGCACGAGTAAGGGCCCTCTTTGGTTCTAGGTTAGTATTCTATGAAACAAGCGGGACTAACAGACACTGCGATGTATTCCTAGACAAGCTTGAGTTCTGTCACGATGTGGACTTCGAAGGTAGGCTCGAAGTTGACGATCCGACTGTGCCGCTCGCGGAGCTTCTCCTGGAGAAAATGCAGATAGTCAAATTGAATCAAAAGGACGCCATCGACACCATAATGCTTCTAAGAGAGCATCAGATCGGCGGGTCAGATGATGACACAATCAACGCAGACCGCATAGCGCGCCTTACCGCTCGCGATTGGGGTCTTTGGAGAACATTCACAATCAACTTGGAAAATGTGGGAAGAATCGCTCAAAATCTTGAGAAGCTCTCCGAGGAGGATAAGAAAGATGTGAATTCGAAGATCACAGCCTTACGGGCTCGTATAGATAGCGAACCGAAGACACGGGGTTGGAAAATTAGGTCACAAATCGGAGAGAGAAGGAAGTGGTACCGAGATGTTGACGAGCTCCTGCGGGAATAAGACTAGTTGTCGTGCACATCAGTCGTGAAATGAAGTAATTACGGGCTTGTTCTCTCGCCAGTCGCTTCACAGGCCACTGCCTGTTCTTATCCGCTTTCTCTAGTGTAGGGGATTCCCAACGCCGACGGTTGGCGGGCGCCTCGGGCAATAGCCACTAGGATTACGAGGGTAAGCAGGTAGGGGACCATGAGCAGGAAGTAGTAGGGTATTATTGAGCCTACGACTTGGAAGAAGGAGCCGAGAAGATAAGCCGCACCGAAGAGGAATGTTCCGAAGAATGCCCTAGCAGGACGCCACTTACCGAAATATACCATGGCAACCGCGATGAACCCTCTTCCAGCCGTGATGTTCTCCGCCTGGAAAGCGTGGACTGAGATGGCTAAGTAAGCGCCCCCGATTCCTGCCAAGGTCGCTCCTGCAATTACCGCAATGTACCGTATCTTTGCGACATTGACTCCCAGTGTGTCAGCTGCTGATGGATTCTCGCCAACTGCTCTCAAGTTAAGCCCGAACGTTGTTCGCCCAATCACGAGAATTACGATGACGAGCGTCACGAAGGCCATGTACTCTATGATATCTTGGGAGAAGAGTGAGTTACCGAGTATGGGAATTGAGGATAGCACGGGTATTGGTATACTCGGAAGCCCTTCAATTCTGATCGTCGAACCAATTTCGCCAAACAAGGCTTCGTAAACGAATCCAGAAAGACCGAGTCCTAGAAAGTAGATTCCAAGACCCGAGAGGATTTGGTCCTGTTTCAAACTTATCGAGATAAATGCCATCAGCAGGCCGATGAGCGCGCCACAGAATGCCCCCAAGATTACTCCGAGTAGGTTGTCATGCATGAAGAAGCTGACTGAAAACGCCGAGATCGCTCCGACGAGCATTACTCCCTCCGTTCCGAGATTTATCACCCCACCTCGTTCACTAATGACCTCGCCCAACGATGCGAATGCCATTGGGACGCTCAATTCAAGCATCGAAGCGATCAGACCGGAGATCGCTGCTGCATCAAGAACAACACCCATTTCCTAGGACCTCCTGACTTCGTACCTTGCAAGAACCTGAATGATGAGGATTAACACTATGATTATCCCCTGTGAGAGCAGTGATAGCGTTCTAGGAATTTGAAGAGCCCTCTCGACCGAGGACATTCCCGAAATCAGGCCGCCAAAAAATATCGATGAGAAAATCACGCCTAACGGATGTAGGTTTCCGAGCAAAGCGACAACGACCGCGGTGTAACCGATTCCTGAGGCTTGTTCTGGCAACAATTCATGCGTGATACCGAGGATGTACACTCCCCCTCCCAAACCACACAATGCTCCACTCAGAACCATTGCTGAATTCACCACACGCTTTATCGGAATTCCACTCGTCCTAGCCGCTGACGGATTTAGCCCAACTGCACGTATGGTATATCCAAGAGGCGTCTTGAAGAGAATATAGTACGCCAAAACACATGATACAACAGAAACAATGATGCCGACGTTCAAGCTCGACTGGCGGAGAATGATCGGTAAAGAAGTCTCTCGCGGAAAGATGGGGGATTCAGGATAACTTCCCGGAATCGATTTGTCTTGGAACGGGCCTCTCACAAGCCAGTTTAGAGCGTCGATCGCAACATAGTTCATCATGATCGTAGTTATGACCTCGTTAATCCCAAGCCTCGATTTGAGTAGGCCTGGGACGGCTGCAAACAAGCCTCCGCCCACCAGCGACAGAAAGAGGGCAACTGGAATCATGACGTATGAAGGCAGTGGGTCTTTCAAGAAGAGTAACACGAACCACGTCAGCACAATGGCACCAAAGACCTGTTGTCCTTCAGCACCGATATTCCAGACCTTGCAGCGGAAAGCAATCACAAGGCCAATAGCCATGAGCATAAGCGGGGTCGCTTGAACAATTGATTCGGCGAACCCAGCTTCTGTCCCCACTGTTCCCCTGTAGAGGGCGTCCAGCGCCACAAGGGGGTTCTTTCCCGCAGCCCCCAGAACGACTAGAACCACAAGGGGTGAAACTATGTACGCTAACAGCGTCACCGTCAACATGGCTCGCCGGCTTACATCTAGACGTTGAGTAACCTTGAATCCCAACAAGTGTTCACGCCGCCATCGAGATCTTCTTCGCACCTGTCATCAGGAGTCCAATCTCTTCCATGTTAAACTGTCCGGGCTCGAGCAATCCGACTACCTGGCCTTTGTACATGACTGCAACTCTATCGCTCAAGGTGATCAGCTCAGCTAGGTCTTCGTCGACTAGGAGTACAGCAGCGCCTCGATTTCGTTGTTGAACCAAAATGCTCCTGACGTATTCTGTTGCGGCTACGTCGAGGCCGCGCGTTGGTTGTGAAACCACAATGAGTGAGGGCTGCCCAGACAGTTCTCTTGCTAAGATTAGCTTCTGAAGGTTTCCGCCGGAAAGCGACCTTGCTTTTGCAGAAATACCCGTCGTCTTAATGTTGAACTGTTTGATGGCCTCCTCTCCCCTGTGCGTAATCTCTTTGCTATTCAACAAGGTTGGTACCTTGTCGGCTAACATATTGCAAATGGGCGGTTTATCGAAATCTTTGAGGATCATATTTTCGTCTAAACGAAAATCTGTGATGATGGCGTCCTCGGTTCTGTTTTCGGGGACGTAGGCGAGGCCTAGATCAATTATCCTGCGAGGCGACTTACCAGTGATGTCTACGCCTGCAAACTTTAGGGATCCTGAAGAACTCCTCCTCAGTCCCACAATGGCTTGAACAAGTTCTCTTTGGCCATTCCCGGATACACCGGCTATTCCAAGGATTTCCCCTCTTCGAACTTCGAAAGTGACGCCCTTGACCGCTTCAAGGCCCCTGTCGTCAAATACAGACAGTTGTTCCAGTTGCAAAACAACTTCCCTTTCCGAAGTCCTTGTCTTGTCGGCGATTGGAGGAATCTCCTCGCCAACCATCATGTGAGCTAACTTTTCCTTGTTTACAGCTTGCGTCGCTTGCGTCGCAACTTTGCGGCCTTTCCTCAAAACCGTGACCCTGTCTGTGACATCCATTACTTCGTCAAGTTTGTGAGTGATTAGAACGATAGAGATTCCTGTGTTTTTCAATCCGCGTAATGAGTTGAAGAAATCACTAACCTCAGTAGGTGCGAGAACGGATGTAGGTTCGTCAAGAATCAGAACTTTCGCTTCACGATATAATGCTTTGAGAATTTCAACACGTTGGAGTTCCCCTACCGCGAGTTGCCAGATCTGAATCTTAGGGTCAACGTGCAGACCATGTTGTTCTGATAAGCGTGAGATTCGAGTGTCGGCCGAAGCTATGTCCGTCAGTATTCCTCTGGGAGACTTCAGTCCCAAGACTACGTTTTCTGCCACAGTCATGTCGCTTACAAGTTTGAAGTGTTGGTGTACCATGCCGATACCCCGCTTGATTGCGTCGGATGGGGAGCGAAACGCGGCAGGTTGACCGAAAATTTCAATCGAACCAGCGTCTGGTTGATAAAACCCATAAAGGATATTCATGAGCGTAGTCTTCCCGGCACCGTTCTCTCCTAGGAGCCCGTGTATTTCGCCAGCATGAAGCTCAAAATCTACCATATCATTTGCTACGACGCCACCAGGGAATCTCTTCACAATACCCCGCATCACAACGGCGGGAGTTTCATTACTTATCGCGTCTACCATTCGCGTCTACGCCCCTGTGCGTCGTGGAGAATAAAAAATAGGAGGGGAAGCCCTCTGTAAGAGAGCTTGCGGACGTTTAGTTGCGTGACTGCTGCAGACCTATAGCAATGAAGAAATTGGTTTGAATCGATTGAAGCGATGTTCCAATCGTTAATGGGCCGAGTGGGTCGGTTTGAATTTGGCCGCCTTGGACTTGCGATGCAACGCTCATGACTTGCTGTTGAACGGCCGCTGGAACATTGTCCTTGTTCAGTTCGATTTCCAACCCTCCAGTCTGGAGGTTTGCCCAGTACTTGCCGTTTGTCTTTCCTGCGGCTACATCAGCGAGCCATTGTTTCATTACTGCGTCCCATTTCCAAGAACCACTCCCTAGGACCAGCTTCTCACCGCCAACAGGTGGGTTGTCTGCTATGTCGACACCGTTACCGATCAGGCTCACGTTCTTCTCAATTGCCCCTTCAATGGTTCCGAGCACGACACCGTCGCCCATCGTCGCGATCACGTCGGCTCCCTGGCTCGCCATCAATTCAGCATCAGATTTGGCACCCTGCAAATCGTGGAAGTCACCTACTGCGACAACACTAATGCTGCCGCCTGGTTGAATGCCATTGCCGCCGCCCGGTAGAGGTCCATATGTGTACATGATGTTCGAATTTGCGTCGTGGGCACCTTTCGCAAAGTTCGGTTCGAATCTTGCAAGTTCGGCGACCCTCGCACCCATAATGTACCCAATCTTGTTAGACACGGTCATCTTTCCGGCCAAGTAGCCGAGAATGTATCCGGTCTGGTCCGTTCGGACGTCTGCGATAGCGAGGTTTGGTAGTGAGTTATTCCATCCTGCGATTACTAGGAAGTTTGTGTTGGGGTATTGTGGAGCAATTTCCTGAATAGGAATCTGAAACTCGAAACCGGAACCGATTATCAGGTTGTATCCTTTGCTGACGAAGTCTCGGACATCAGCCTGAATCTGAGCGCTTTCCTGGTGGTTTTGTACCCAGCATCCGCAGGTGTTGATGCCTTCGTTCATACTGGTCAGGAGGTCTTCAAATGAAGTGTAGCTTGCTTGGTTCCACGCAAGGTCGTCTGTTCGACCGGGCATAATCATTGCGATTTTCATTGGCCCGCTCGTCATGGATTCAGTCATTGAAGTGCTTGTAGCGGGTACCGATGGTTTCTGTGTGAGGTAGTATGCTGCGCCAGCGACGATGATGAGAACGACTATTACGACAGCCATGATTGTTTTGTTGTTCTTTGCTTGACTCATAATATATCTTCAACTCTCCGTGACGGAAACTGGCTGGCTCCAACTAGATATAACTTGCGAAAGCTTCCCAGTCACGGTATCGCTGAAACAACCGCGTTTCCGCAGTTAGCGGCAGGAACGCGTGCCCGGCTGCAGAAGTGATGTTGGTACTTAACTTGTAACTGGTCAGCGTTTGGGTGACCTTCTCATTACTGTTATAGTACTCACCGTAGACAACTTGCCCCAACCCTGCGTTAAACCACAGTGTCTCTGACAATGTTCCGTTTTGTGTTACTGTTACCTTGAACGCGTGAAATTGGCCGAGAGGAGTCGAAACATCGTCTATCGACGTAGTTGTCCTCACCTCTAGAAGCAACTCTGTTGAAGTCATGGTTGTGTTCTTCACTTCAGTTATGGTATGCAGAGTGCTATTCACGGTCCATTTATCCCCGATGTGGAGGGGGATTTGAAAGAGCTGGACGGGTGGCGTGTAGATTGTTGTGGAATTGGCGAGTAGGTTGCCGATTGTTGGCCTGAACGTTTTGACCTCATGCCAATCTAGTGTGATCCAGAGGTATTGAGTCGACAGATGTTGCGAATCATCGTACAGAATCACGTACGCCTCGGTCCCGTTCAAATCGGCAACCTCTCTTACTGACACGGTTAACTGGTAGCTCTTAGAATCAGGAAATACGACCTTGTAGTTCCAGCTGTCACCCGCGGCCAAACGGCGTGGTAACGCACTTCTCGACTCATTCCACATGAAGGCTAGTGGAGAGAGCGTCGCGAAAATCGCCACCAGAAACACAAGTGCAACAATGGAGCGCCTTGCCAGAATCAGCCCCGCCCTTCTAATCCTTTCAGACTTGTTGCGCAAGGAATTCAGTTAAAGCCGACATCTGCAACTCGCTACACAACCTACGAAGTGTTCATCATGGCATCTATTCTGATTTCCGGCGGAACAATCATAACCATGGATTCAAATCGACGAGTGATCAGGAACGGAGCCGTTCGGGTCGAGAACGATCGTATCGTCGAACTTGGGAAGGCAACCCAAGTCGGAGCGCACTCGCAAGCGGAATCCGAACTAGACGCAAGCGGTATGGTTGTGCTCCCGGGCCTGATAGATACGCACGTGCACCTCGCCCAAGCTCTTCTTCGAGGTTGTGCCGACGATACCTCCTTGATAGATTGGTTACAGAAATTCGTTTGGCCACTTCAGGGCAACTTCGAAGCAGAGGACGGTAGGACGAGCGCGGAACTGTGCATGTTGGAAATGATTAAGTCAGGAACAACAACCTTCCTTGAGAGCCTCTTACACTCGCGTTACGGATTCGACGGCATTGCTGAAAGCGTGCAGAAATCTGGAATGCGCGGTTTTCTCTCCAAAACAGTGATGGGGCTACCCGGCTATGGGACCGAAAAGAGCATAATGCATCCGGGAATGATCGAGGACGCGGAAACCTGCCTTCACGAAGTCGAATCCCACTTCAAACGTTGGGATGGGAAGGCGAATGGGAGAATTAGGGTTTGGTACGGTGCTCGGTCGCTAGGCGGCTGTACAAAGGAATTGTACGAGCTTATCGCGAAAGGCGCTCAAGAGCTTGGGACAGGCGTCACGATGCATCTGAGCGAGGTCCAGGAGGATGTGCGATACGCCAAGAAAGAGTTCGGAATGATGCCTGCAGAATTCATGAACAAAGTCGGCTTAGCGGGACGAAATGTTGTTTTCGCGCATGGGGTATGGTTGACGGAGAGTGAGTGGGCCATACTAGCTCGGAAGGGTGCGCATGTGGCGCACTGCCCATCTTCTAACATGAAGCTATCTTCTGGAATGGCGAGCATCCCCGAGATGATGAACGCTGGTGTAAATGTCAGCCTCGGGTGCGATGGCGGGCCAAGCAACAACTGTTACGACATGATGCGCGAAATGAAAGCGGCCTCACTTTTGCAGAAGGTGAGGACGATGGATCCAGTCACGATGAGCGCGGGAACTGTGCTTGAGATGGCGACAATCAAAGGAGCTCGGGCCGTTGGTCTAGAGAGACAGATTGGCTCCATTGAAGTCGGGAAGAAGGCTGACCTGATCGTCGTGGATATGCGGAAGCCTCACCTGACGCCAACTTTCAACCCAATCTCTAACATCGTATATGCGGCGGAAGGGTCGGACGTTGACACCACGATAATCGATGGAAAAATCGTCATGGAGAATAGAGTTGTGAAAACGCTCGAAGAGGAGAAGGTACTTCGAATTGCTAGTGAGCGGGCTGTTAGGCTCTTGGAACGAGTTGGGCTCAATATCGTTCCGAATTAAGGTGAAGTGGACAAAGTAGGCGTCCTATGCTAACTCGAAGGAGCCCGGTGAAACATGGCTTGCTCACGGTCTCATAGGAGGCCCACTTTGGCGTTAAATCGTGCAATCAGCTCGTCGATTCTTGGGGTCAATTTCTGTATCTCACCCCAGTACTGTTCATAATCGTACCATTGACGGTTCAACTCGTCAAGGTTGAACATTTGCTGTTCAATCCACGTGTAATACTTCAGGTTATGTATCCTCTTTCGATCTGGATGCGTGAGTTCCATCATTGAGTCCGTCTTCATAGCCATTAGACGGGCAAAGTCGCTGATAGCGTGATGCGTCCGGTATTCGCCTCGCTGTTCTCTGGCCTCTCGCAGCCGTGACTGGTACAATTCCATCGAGTCGGTGAAGACGGTGAGGACGAGATCGTTCCTGGTCAGCTCATAATACTTTGCAAATTTAATCGCCATGAGTACGTTCGCGATGCTCGAAATGCCAAGAAGATCGAGCTTAGATACGATTTCCTTTGGAATACCCATTTCGTTCACGAGATAATCTCGGCCCGCCGGTTCGTTGAATAGCCTAATTAGATTCATCGTGTCATCGTCATCGATTCCAATGACGAGATTGGTATTTCTTACATTGTGAATCCATGGGACGTGTTTGTCTCCAATTCCCTCAATCCTGTGAGCTCCATATCCATTTAGCAGCAGTGTTGGGCACTGGAGCGCTTCCCCTGCCGCGATCTTCGAAGTTGGAAACGCCTGCTTCAGGTAGTCACCGGACGCGATGGTACCTGCCGATCCAGTGGTAAAACATACCCCGCGGAACCGTCCGCCTCTCATCTCATTCCTTATGACTTCCTCTATCGCATGTCCTGTAACATCATAATGGAATAGGTAGTTTCCGAACTCAGAGAACTGGTTGAATACGAAGACGTCTTTTCTGGACCGTTTCAGTTCCCAGACCTTATCATAAATCTCTTTCACATTGCTCTCGCTTCCGGGAGTTGCAATGATCTCCCCTGCGACAGTTTTGAGCCACTGGAACCGTTCCTGTGACATTTCCTCAGGAAGTATCGCGATACTATCGCAGCCCAAGAGAGTTGCATCATAAGCGCCCCCTCTACAGAAGTTTCCGGTGCTGGGCCAAACTGCCTTGTGCGTAGTGGGATCAAACTTGCCGGTAACGAGTGGGGGAACTAGGCAGCCGAAAGACGCCCCAACCTTATGCGATCCAGTTGGGAACCATTTCCCGATTAAGGCTATTATGCGTGCTTCAACGCCAGTCAGCTCAGGGGGTAGCTCTAGGTAGTTGGCAATGGGCCGAAAGGCTCCGCCGTTAGGTACGGGTTGATTCTTCCACGTGATTCTGAAAAGGTTCTGAGGGGCTATTTCCCAGAGTCCTGTCTGCCTTAGCTGTTCTTTGATCTTGTCAGGCGCGGAACTTGGATTTTTGAGCTGAGAGAAAGTAGGTATGATGATGTTTCTGTCTCGACATCTCTTAGCTGTTCTCGCGAGCCTTTCTTCGTTCACCGCGAGGTCTATCAAAAGCCTATCTTTCCCCTGGCATTCAAATATCGACCTAGGCTCACATATTGAGTTACCCTCGTGATCTGAATTCTAATCAACGATACAATCATCACTGATCGTCTCGGTCGAAGGTTAACCTATGACTTATCTTTTCTGCATAGATAGCGCGTTGCGAATTCGAAGGCATTCATCAAAATCGTAATACATCGCTTCATTCAATCTCCAGGCAGGGCGAGCGTATGAGCATGAGTCATCTGAGGTGCTCCGTTTGCAACGCCGAATATCTAGCTGATCAAGTTCAGTATGCCTGTCCCAAGCATGGAGATAGCGGAACCCACAAAATTGAGGGTATCGGGGATGGGGCTGTCCCAAGAATCCTTGACGTCAGCCACCTCACTGGGATAGTTAATACGCGCTCTGATGAATCCATTGAAATGGCCCGAAGGCTCGCTAAGGAAGAGGGAATCTTTTGCGGAATATCGTCAGGCTGCAAAGTACTAGCTGCTCTAAAAGTGGCAAGCGTCACCCTGAATACAAGACGATTGTAACTATGGTGAACGACACTGGTCAGAGATACTTCTCGACCGAACTCTGTGGCGAAAAGAAACATGTGGAAGTCCCTGAAAGAGAAGATCCGTTTGACGAGTATACCACGACGGAGCTGAACACATACCAATCGCGCTGGGAGATAGTTGAATGACATCTTTCCTTAAGCTGATGAAATGTGCGCGCTGTGGGAAGGAATATCCGCCTGAATCGGGCGCAATCCGGTGTGTGAATAACGACGACGGCCGTCTAGATATTTTCTATGACTACGATGCCTTACGCAATTCCGTCAACACGGAGGCATTGTCGAAAAGGCAAAGAGGGGTTTGGAAATACAGGGAACTGCTACCGGTTAATGATTCAAAGAACATAGTCACGCTCGGAGAAGGCGGAACGCCTTTCCTTCCGGCACACCGCCTAGGCGACAAACTCGGCCTAAGTAATCTTTGGCTGCTCGATGACACACGCAATCCGACAGCCTCATTCAAAGATAGACCGATGACTGTTGGCGTTTCAAAAGCTGTTGAGTTAGGATACAAAACAGTGGTGTCAGCCTCTAGCGGTAACGCCGCTGCGGCGCTGTCGGCCTACTCTGCTAAGGCAGGGCTCAGATGCATCACCTTCGTCCCAGAGATGGCGAGCATAGGAAAATTGGCTCAGCTAACGATGTACGGGGCTCATGTCGTGAAAGTTCGAGGGCTAGAGTCAGGGGAGGACCCGACTGTGAAAATGCTCAAGGCTGTTTGCGACCGGAACAATTGGTACCCTTGCCCAAGCTTCGGCCCTATGAATCCCTACCAAGCGGAGGGCCCGAAGACCATGTCGTATGAGATTGTTGAAGGACTGAGTTGGGAGGTTCCTGACTGGGTTTTCGTTCCGGTAGGTGCAGGAGGTGCATTAGCAGGAAATTGGAAGGGCTACTTGGATTTTCAGAACTTAGGTTTCATAAGATCAATGCCGAGAATGGCCGCGGTCCAATCGACCGGTTGCGCGCCCGTGATCCGTGCGTACGAGCAGGGCGCCGACCCGAAAAACATAGTTCCATGGGAAATGCCTGACTCCGTCGCAACAGGACTCATGGACCCGTATCCTTGGGACGGTGATGCAGCTCTCGTTGCCATCCGCAGCTCTCATGGGGCAGCCGTTTCAGTCTCCAACGAAGAAATCCTAGAGGCACAGAGGAAGCTCGCCAAGCTCGAAGGAATTTTCGCCGAGCCGTCCGGCGTAACTTCACTTGCCGGCTTGATCAAAGAGCGTGAAAAAATAGACAGAGCCGATTGTGTCGTGGTAGAAATAACGGGAAGCGGTTTGAAGGATCCGAATGTAGCAACGAAGGGAATGCCCGAGATACCTATCATTGATTCCTCGTTTCAAGAATTGGAACGAGTGTTGAAACTCTAAGACAGCGCCAAGGGAAGAATAAGAGGCCGGTAAACCCAACCGAGCCGAACGTGCGTAATACGCGTCTTCATCTTTTCTTGTTGCCCATGGTCACTGCGAGAACGGCCATTTTGGTGTACATTCCATTCTCGGCTTGAGGATAGATAACTGAGTGGCGGCCATCGATGACCTCATCGGTGGCTTCTTCACCGCGAAGTACGGGCAAGACGTGAGTCACAATCGCTTTTCTATCCATCTTGTCGAGCAAATCCTGAGTGAGCATCCAATCACGGTACTTCTCATGTAGTTCTACCTCTCTTTCCTTGCCGAACTTGCTCGCGCCTAATTGGAGTAGTTCGTTGGAGGCCCAATTTCTGGGGAAGACCGCCTGCGCTCCTTCGATCGCTGAATTGAGGTCGTTTGAGACTTCGAAGGTGCCGCCTGATTCTCTGGCGTTAGATTTTGCGGTCTCAACAATTGTTGGGTCGATTTCGAAGCCCGGCGGGTGGGCGAGAACAACGTTCATTCCGAAGCGCGGCATGATTAGTGCTTCTTCTTGTATGCTGCATCTGCCTCGGAAGCTCTTTGCATAACCCCACATTATGACGTACTTCTTCCCCTGCACCTTGCCCAACGCTTCCTGAGTCGTCATCAAGTCAGCAAGCCCCTGGGTGGGGTGGTAGGTGCAGCAGGCCATGTTTATGACAGGAATATCGGCGTGCTTGGCGTACTCTCGAACAACAGACACGCCGGCTCCGTAAACGTAGTCGATTGCGGAATCAAGAATTCGAATACCCAATCCCTGGCCATACTTCTCATACATTTTGGCCACATCTTTCGGGGCCTCCCCAGACCCGAGCCGAGTCGTCGAGACGTCAATGTACTGCGCATGCCCGCCGAGATAGGTCATTCCAGCCTCAAAGGCAGCCCTAGTTCTAGTCGACGGTGCATAGAACAGCATGAAGAACGTCTTATTTCTGAGGAGAGATGGGACCCGACCACGCCGATATTTTACTTTCAGGTCCCGCGCCAGTTTGAGCGTTGCCCTGAGCTCATCAACAGACCACTCTTGTGTAGTGATCAAATCTCTACCCGCCAAATCAACCTTAGACATCAAAATCTCTCCAGTTTTCGCCAGCGTCAGCTCTTCCCACTAAATAGAACTTTCCGATTCGAGAAAAAGCATGAAAGTTCATAAGGGGTAAGGTGGGACCGTGTGCGTCCACGATCGTGAGCTGAACCGAGGTTGACAGACAAACTCATAGTTATTGCTCTCGGGGGAAACGCCCTTCTCCGGCGAGGGCAGAAGGGCACCTTCGAAGAGCAATACCACAACGTGAAGGAGACCGTAACGAAGGTCGCGGATCTGATTGAACGCGGATACAAAATAGTCATGACACACGGGAATGGTCCGCAGGTAGGTGCCACGCTTCTGCGGCACGAAGCCGCTAAGAGCGTCGTTCCAGCCCTTCCGCTCGACGCGTGTGGGGCCGAGACGCAAGGATTCATCGGATACATGATTCAACAGGCTCTCAGAAACGAGCTCAAATCCCGCGGGATCGACAAGTACGTTGTCACTATCATAACACGGGTCATTGTTGACAAGCATGACTTAGCTTTTCACAACCCCACGAAACCGATCGGCCCCTTTTACTCCAAGGAGGAAGCAGCCAAAGTGAAAGAGCAGAAGCCAGAGCTGGTCATCAAGGAAGATGCTGGCCGCGGTTACAGACGCGTTGTCCCTTCTCCGGACCCAAAAATAATCGCAGAGCGCTCCGCCATTAGGGCCTTGGTGGATGCCGGGTTCGTTGTAGTTGCATGTGGCGGCGGGGGAATCCCAATCATAGAGGAGAATGGGCACGCGGTCGGGGTGGAGGCCGTGATCGATAAGGATTTGGGAGCGCAACGCTTAGCAACCCTGATCGGCGCCAATATCCTTGTAATCCTAACTGATGTGGAAGGCGCCTACATCAACTATGGAACACCCAAACAGGAATTGATTAGAGAAGCCTCTTCAGGCAAGCTGAAGAATTATCTTCGAGAAGGCCAGTTCAAAGAGGGAAGCATGGCACCAAAAGTCGAGGCTGCAATCAGGTTCGTCGAAAGCGGAGGCGAGCGGGCAATAATCGCAGCCTTGGGCAGTCTGACCGAAGCCCTTGAAGCAAAAACTGGAACGCAAGTTGTGATGCCAAGAGCTTAATTCAAATAACGGCAGCTAACAGGGCACGACGAGGTTACAGGGTTGTTGTCATTCGTAGGTAAGTGGAAAGGTAAACATTTCCTAGACACAAATGATTACTCGCAAGAGCAAATCAAAGAAGTTCTGGATGCAGCGGATGTTTTGAGGAAACTATTCCATTCGCGCAAGGAGCATCGATATTTATCTGGAAAAACACTCTTCATGATGTTCTATAACAGGTCGCTCAGGACAAGGAATTCTTTCGAGGCCGGAATGTATCAGCTCGGCGGTCACGCGCACTTTCTTAGCCCACAGGACGTGTATACCCCCGCGTTGCCGGAAGATATGGTCGCGTACCAGACTGAGGCCATCTCTGATGTTTCCCGCGTCCTGAGCAGGTACGGGGACGCGATTGCGATTAGAATCTATGGTGATGCTGCGAAATGGAACATAGGCAGGGGCCACAAGGTTGTACAGGAATTTGCCAAATACGCAACAATCCCTGTGCTGAACATGGAAGACGATATGTATCACCCCTTTCAGGCACTCGCCGATGCGCAGGCTATGAGAAACGCTATTCCAAAGCTTCAAGGAAAGAAACTCGTAGTTTCCTACGCCTACTCCGGCGGACTGAAGCCGCTCGCTGTCCCTCAAAGTGAGGTTCTGATTGGAACACAGCTTGGGATGGATGTCGTTCTCGCGCACCCGCAGGGTTTCGAGCTGGAAGACGTCGTACTTGATGCCGCGAAGGCGAATGCGGATAGATATGGCGGTGGATTTCACGTAGTGAATGATATGAAAGAAGCGTTCAATGGTGCTGATGTTGTGTACCCGAAGGCTTGGTCTCCGAAGAACTATTTCCCACCCCACAGCGGCGCCTTAGATAAGAACGGTGCAACCAGCTACCAGGACAAGTTCAAGGACTGGATTTGTACCAAGGAGATGATGGATCTTACGAAGAAGGGCAAGTATATGCACTGCGGCCCGGCCGACCGAGGCCAAGAAGTTACTGACGAAGTAATCGACAACGAGAGTTATTCACTTTACTTCGAACAAGCGGAGAACAGGCTACACGCCCAAAAGGCCGTAATGGCCATGGTTATGGGAGATCGCCGCGGTCCACGCCGAAAGTAACGGCACCGAAAATTTGACAATCAAGCCCCCTCCGTGAGAGATCCTAAGAAACGGTACCTGTATGACTAAAGCTAAACCCAGTTCAATCGTGCTTGCAAACTGGGGAAGGCGATTCATCGCATGGTTAATCGATTATGTCATCATAAATGTGATGCTCGCATATTTTAGAGTAGAAGACATAGAGTCACGACTCATCCCAATAATCCTCTTGCCTCGCCTACCAGGGTTTGACATCTCAATCTGGTCCCCCATCTCAGTGTTGACCTTCTTTCTCTACTGGTCTCTGTCGGAATGGTACTTCGGAAGGTCGATTGGGCAGCTATTGCTGAACATTAGACTTGCTGACATGCAGGGAAAAAGGCCCAGTCTGGTCGCTTCAGGAATCCAGAGCGTCGGAAAGTCTCTCCTACTTCCTCTAGATTGTGTGATCGGTTGGGTCTACCTTTCATGCCGGAAACATAGACAGCGGCTGTTCAACATGCTATCTAATACTATTGTCATATACATTGGGACGCCGATGCGTGCCCTCAAGCAAGGAGATTACACAAGAGAAGCTTGAATTCCAACCGCTGGAACAGAAAATCAGTTTCGATAGGACAAGGGTTGGACTTATAATTCGTAAGCACAAACGGTAACTGGAAACAGCATGGCAGAATATGACGTAATCATAATCGGTTCTGGTCCAGCAGGACTCACAGCAGCAATCTACGCTGGTCGCGCACTTGTCAAGACTCTCGTCGTCGCGGGAAGGTTGTCAGGCGGCCAACTCATGCTTACGAGCGGCGTGGAAAATTTCCCAGGGTTCTCGGATGGAATACAAGGCCCTACCCTCATGGAGGAGATGAGGAAACAGGCTGAGCGGTTTGGGGCGGGGTTTCTTGATGACGATGTTGAATCGGTAGATTTTTCGCGTAAGCCGTTCCAAGTTAACGTCGGGGGCAAGGTTCACTATTCAAAAGCGGTGATCATCGCGACGGGTTCATCGGCCAAATGGTTGGGCCTAACTTCCGAAGAGAAGTTGCGTGGCCGAGGCGTTTCCAGCTGTGCAACGTGCGACGGCTATTTCTTTAGAGGAAAGCGAGTCGTCGTCGTTGGCGGTGGAGACACGGCGGTCGAAGAGGCGCTTTTCTTAACCAAATTCGCGACCGAAGTTGTCGTTATTCATAGACGCGACCAGCTGCGTGCCAGCAAAATAATGCAAAGGAGAGCGCTATCCAACGACAAGATCAGGTTCCTCTGGAACTCAGTGATCGAAGATATCCTCGGAAAGCAAAGTGTCGAAGGCGTAAGGGTCAGAAACGTCGAGACAGGTGAGCAATCAATTGTCGCATGTGATGGCGTCTTTGTGGCAATCGGGTTTCAACCCAACACGAAGATCTTCGGAAGCCAAGTACGGCTTGATGAGAAGGGCTACATAATTTCTGGGGACGGGACGAAGACCTCGGTGGATGGTGTATTCGTTGCAGGAGACGTGCATGATTTCAAGTACCGCCAAGCCATCACGGCAGCCGGCGAAGGCTGTAAGGTAGCCATGGATGCGCTTGCATACCTGGAAGAGCAGAAAGAATTGACTTTAACGGCCCCACAGAAGTAATCCAGACCCCCAATATTCCAGGTTAGAACATCCCCGCATCACTCAGGCGGGGCTTTGAATTGAAGACCATTGTTCGGTGGTCGAATGGAGTAGCCTTACGCTACGGGGAAACCAAGCTGCTATTCGATCCTGTCGAAAGCGACCCCGCTGTCCCAGACGTTTTCATAACTCACGCCCATTACGATCACTGCAAAGGCTTTCAGTTCCCAACCCAAAAGAAGTACTCGACTAAGGAAACACGTGAGCTCTACGAGGCCGACAGTAGCCGCAAGGTTGGGGACTGGCAGCAGGTTCGATTAGGACGCCGTCTGAAACTCGGAGAAGTCGAGGTCGAAGCGCATGAAGCTGGGCATGTGTTGGGCGCGGTTCAATACGAGGTTATCACGCCGGAAGGTAGTATCGTCTATGCCAGCCACATCAATTTCGTTGACACGCTTCTAACGCACGCTGCCGGCGTAGCTCCATGCGAACTTCTAATCATCGAGACAACACTAGCTTCCCCTTCACGAGTCCTTCCGAAACGAGAGTCGACTGTTGCTGAGATTGTAAAATGGGCTTTAGAATGCATTAAGGAGAGGAGAATTCCTGCATTCATAACTGATCCGATTGGCAATTCTCAGGAACTCGTGAAAATCTTCAACAACTGGACTGAGTTGCCCGTCATAGTTCACCCGCGAATAGCCTGCATCAACAAGGTCTACGAGAATAATGGCGTGGCACTAGGTTACACAGATTCTTCGATTCCAGAGTCGCAGAGCCTGATTGAGACCGCTCAGTGCATAGTCGTAGTCCCCAGGGGGTTTGACACCAGCCGTTTTGGCGATTTCAGAACCGCCATCGTCTCAAGCTGGGCAAGTAGAGTTGACGATGCGGCTGGAAAGGTCTTCCAGTTGAGCGATCAAGCAGACTTCAATCAGTTGTTACAGTTTGTGCAAGAAGCAAGGCCTAAGAATGTTCTCACGTTTCGCGGAGCGAGTAAACTTTTCGCGCAAACGGTCTCCCGGAGACTTGGGATAGCTGCCAACGAATTGGCAGCGAACATCAGTCGTCCCAAACCGCCTAAACTGAATTTAGATGAAAGTCGTATTGGAAAATGCCAAGATGTTCTACTGAATGCCATTCAAATTCCAAATTTCACCTATGAGAAGAGAGACCTCATCGCGCTGGGAATAAAGCAAGGTTTCAAGGGTCCAGAGGTCGAGGAGGCATTGCTCAGGCTAACCAAGAACGGGGTTCTGAACTATTCAGAGTTACTCGACGGGTACAATCGGTTGGCCGACTCGAAGCGAACAGCCGAACAAGACTAAAGGCCGAGGCCCTTGAGGAGAAACTTGTGCTGGCAGTAGGGACAGTGAGGGGTTTCGCGCGGAATCGTCTGGCCGCAATAGGCACATCTAATGTATGGTGAACCAAATGACATTTGTGACCAACAGAAAAGCCGTTGGTAGTTTTCATTTTGAGATTTCTTTACTATATCTGCCAACCTTCGCTCTTATTGTGACACGGTAATTACAAGGTCTAGGCAAGGTTACAGGGCGCTCAGAAAGCCTGAAATTCACTTTGTTTCATGTAGCATCCATGTGACGTGACGTTGGACCAGGCAGTTCTGAAGGAGTCGGGATACGTCAAACGAACTCCGATGTCCCGTGCGATGTTCGAGCGTGCCAAACGGGTTGAGCCCGCCGGAATTTCATATAAGAACAGAGACTTCGAACCATACCCATTCTTCGTCAAGGAAGCTAAAGGTGCGAAGCTTACTGACGTGGACGGAAACACGTACACTGACTACTGGTGTACACATTTCGCAATGATTCTCGGGCATGCACACCCAATCGTAATGCAAGCCATTAAGACGCAAGTAGAGAAGGGCTGGCATTTCGGCCTCGCCCACGAATTCGAAGTGACACTCTCAGAAACTATAATGAAAAATGTTCCAAGCGCTGAGCTAGTTCGTTACACAAGTTCCGGTAGCGAAGCAAATTTCTTCGCCATTCGCTTAGCGAGAACCTTCACTAAGCGAGACAAGATTGCCAAGTTGGAAGGCTGTTGGCACGGCGCCTACGATCCTCTCCACCTTGGCGTGAGGCCTCCCCTAGACAAGCCCTTGTCAGGTGGAATCACGAAGGCATCACAGCAGGATACCATACTGGCTCCCTACAACGACCTCGAAGGCTTTCACAAGCGCGTTGCGCGGGAGAAATTGGCATGCGTAATCCTAGAGCCTGTCCTAGGCGCGGGTGGAATGATACCTGCAGAGAAGGCCTTTCTCGAAGGGCTAAGAGCCTACTGCGACGACACTGGTGCTTTATTGATCTTTGACGAAGTAATCACTGGATTCCGGCTTGGTTTATCTGGAGCACAAGGATACTTCGGCGTGAAACCGGACATCACGGTAATGGGCAAGATCATTGGCGGTGGACTGCCAATTGGCGCGCTCTGCGGCCGACGCGATATAATGGAACGAATGGATCACACGAAATACACGGGTTCAGAATACGCTTACCACGGAGGGACCTTTGCGGGCAATGCAATCACGCTTGCTGCAGGCCTCGCGACAATAAATGTCTTGCAACATTCGCCAGTGTACGAGCATGTTAACCGACTAGGACAAGAAACTCGCCACACACTGAACAGGATATTTGAACAGAACGCATTTCCAGCGCAGACGACTGGGATAGGCTCGCTTTTCGCCATTCACCTGACCCGAGAGCGTCCGATACGGGACGCAAAGAGCTACGCTAACAGCGACCATGAACTCTCCAAGAAACTTTTCAGCCATTTGATTGAGAACGAGATCCTAATGATCGTACCCGAGATGCTACACGGAGCTATCAGCTATGCGCACACCGACTCTGACGTTAAACACTTGAGTTCCGCTGTAGAGGAATTCGTGAAGGGCAACAACCGAAGAGGGACGCCCTAGAAAGTCTTCAGCATCACAGACCGGTCCTGTTCTGGCAGATTCTGACAGGGTGGGAACGGAGGCAGGTCCAACATTGTTCTCAACCCCGGTTGCAGGCTAATGACCTTCAGGATTGAATTGACTACTATAGCAGGGGTCGCTCGGTCTCCTTGTACTCCGCCGCGTATCACCATATCTACTGGAGGGATGCCGTCGAGTAGTACGGAGTCATGGGGGTTCTCTGCACCAAGGTACATTCGGAGGTCTAGGACCACAAGCTCTTGACCCGCGAGAATGCCCTTCGCGACTTGGCGGACTCCTGCGACGGAGCCGGCTGGGGCCGTCATGTAATCGCTCTTTGCTTCCTTCTCCGCGATGACGGGGCTAATCCTCTCCTGAATTTCTCCTACCTTCCAACCCATAGCCAGAGCGATGAGGCCTACTGACTCAGGTAAACCCACATGTTTTATGGTTCCCTCGGCCACTTTCTTCTCAAATTCGCTCGGTGACAGGCCTGCTCCAATTTTCTTCTGCAACGGCAGTCTGCGCCTCGATGCGTCCACGACGCGTTCGGCGCGAATAGAATTCACTTTTTGACAAACGCCGCTCAACGCGACTGCCAAAGTGTCTAGGAGGAAGCCTGGGTTAATGCCAGTTCCGAGGACTACAACTCCCTTGTCGCGCGCACGCTCGTCGATCTCCTTTGCCATCTCAGGATACTTGACAAATGGATATGACAATTCCTCAGCGGTCGATACAACACTCGTTCCGTGCTCAATAAGCTGAATGATCTGTGGATGAATCATCTTCATGTAGGAAGAAGTAGCGTGAGTTACAATTTGTGGCGAGGTCTGCTTGAGGACTTTTTCCGCCTTGTCAGTTACCGTCACACCAATTTTTCTCGGTTTCTCAAGTAACTCTCCAACGTCTTTTCCGACTTTGTTCTTGTCGATGTCGATAGCCCCGACTAGTTGGACCCAGGGTCGGGTAAGAAGAACTTCAACTATCCCTAGTCCAATTGGGCCTAGGCCATATTGAACGACCTTGATGTTCTTCAATCGCTAACTCCCTGCCTTTTCACTTGGCGGGTCTATTCAAGGACCTATGTAAAAGACATTGAATGACCGCGCATACAATAAACGCGAAACCTCTTTTAGCCCTCCTAGGGCCGTCGCTATCTGGTAGTAACCCGTTGCTTGCCCCGCTGTTGGATATGGCACATCGCGTGAACTACGACCTTATGCCTGCCTTTACAGCCCTTCTGATGTATTCGATTCTCACAGTGTTCGCCGTAGTATTCCTCTACGGCGTCTACAGGCGCCTGCGCATCTACTTCAGAGGAGCTCCTCCTCCAAAGTTTGACCACCTCAAGGAACGGGTCCTCAAGGCAATAGCAAACGCGTTCATGCAGAGAAAAGTCCTGAAGAAGAAATACCCCGGCATCATGCACGTTCTCATTTACTCTGGGATAATCGTACTCTTGATAGGGACGACTTTAGTGTTCCTTGATTCTGATATCTGGGAGACCATCCTCCATAGTCAAATCCTAGTCGGCAGTTTCTATCTCTTCTTTGAACTCTTCTTGGACGCTTTCGGCCTCGTCGCCATAGCTGGCCTGTTAATCGCGATCTTCAGAAGGACTATTTCTAGGCCACCGAACCTGCCCACCTCTCGTGATGACATCTACATCTTTTCGGTTCTCTTGGTTATTCTGACAACGGGTTACGTGTTGGAAGCGATTCGACTCGCCGTTGATAAGCCACCTTGGGCGCAGTGGTCGTTTGTCGGCTACCAACTTTCCCTCTTGCTGATAGGCCGTGGGCTCGACACTCAAGGAATCATAACCTTTTACCGAGGGCTGTGGTGGTTCCACGCTCTCCTTGCGTTTACGGCCATTGCAACTATTCCGTACACGAAACTCTTTCATCTCATCACTTCACCGCTTAATGCGCTCTTCGGACACTTGCGACCGAAAGGCCAACTCAGCACGCCATTTGACCTGAAACAGCTGTTGGCTTCAGGCAACTTCGACATCAAGGTCGGAGCGGCGGCTATTACTGACTTCTCTTGGCAACAGAGGCTGACATTTGACTCGTGCACTTCATGCGGGCGGTGCACTAACGCCTGTCCCGCAACTGCTGCTGGTACTCTTCTCTCTCCTATGCACCTGATTCTGAAACTTAGGGACGTGATGCTCGCGCAAAAGGCGACTGACGGCGGAAGCGTCGTGGTACCGGATGTCGTCAACCCGGAAGAACTCTGGGCATGCACAACCTGTAGGGCTTGCGTTAACGAGTGCCCAGTTCTCATCGACCACGTCGACGCCATAGTCGATATGAGACGGCACTTAGTCGGGGAAGGAAAACTCGATCGGGGCAAAAAGGATCTGCTCACGAACCTAAACAACGTTTCCAACCCCTACGGCTTGCCACAATCGGACCGCATGAAATGGGCCGAAGGCCTCGACGTGAAGACTGTCAAGGAGCAACCGGAATTCGACGTACTCTACTGGGTTGGCTGCTCCGGGTCGTATGACCCCAGGAACCAAGACGTATCGAGGGCCATCGTGAAGATACTGAAGGCGGCCGGAGTGCGTTTTGCTGTCCTCGGAAACGAAGAGAAATGCAACTGCGAGGTAGCCCGACGACTAGGGGAAGAGGGGCGTTTTCAGCAAGCGGCTCTGGAACTTGTGGACTTATTCAGGAAATATAACGTCAAGGCAGTTCTTACGCAATGCCCCCATTGTTTCAACACTTTCAAGAACGAGTACCCGCAGTTCGGCGCTGACCTGCAAGTGATGCACCACTCACAATTCATCGCCCAACTTATTGCGACTGGGAGGTTGAAAGTCAAGAAAAGCTTCCAGGGGAACGTAACGTTCCATGACCCGTGCTACCTCGGGCGGTACAATAACATCTTTGATTCGCCTAGAGAGGTCATAACTTCCGTCAGCCCAGCACAGATCAGGGAGATGCCGAGGTCTCGCGAGAACAGTTTCTGTTGCGGTGCGGGCGGAGCAAACTTCTGGTATAAGGTCGAGCAGAAGAAGAAAATCGGTGTGATACGTTTCGAGGAGGCGCAACAAGTGAGTGCCAACACATTAGCGACTGCCTGTCCATTCTGCACCTCGATGCTCGAGGATGCGTCGGTTGCACTAGGTGCCAAAGGTACTGTTGCGGTGAGGGACATCGCCGAACTTGTTGCAAGCCAAATTGAGAATTCCTAACCTTTTAATGCGATTGTAAGTTGAGGGAAACTAATTCATTCTGTGATTGGCGATGGTAATCATCATCGTACTCGTGAAACAGGTTCTACAAACAGCAGACCTCAAAGTCGACAAGAACACTAAGACGATAATAACGCAGGGTGTTCCCCGCGTTATTAGTGAAACGGACAAGAATGCAATCGAGGAAGCCGTCAGGCTCAAAGAAAAGCACGGAGGAAAAATCACCGCGATAAGCTTAGGCCCGCCAGAAGCAAAGGAGGCGCTGAGGGAGGCCTTGGCAATGGGTGCTGACGAAGCCTGCCTGCTAACCGACCCATTGTTCGAAGGCTCTGACGCCCACGCGACCGCCAACGTCCTGGCCGCCGCTGTCACGAAGATACTTGATTATGACCTAATCATCTGCGGTGCCTACTCAGAGGATCTCTTCGCATTCCAAATCGGCCCGAGACTTGCCGAGATGTGTAACCTGCCACAGCTAACTTACGCTACTAAAATCACGCTGGAAGCAGGGAAAGTGGTCGTTGAAAGGGACCTGGAAAACGAACGGCAGATTGTAGCGGGTCCGCTCCCGTGCTTGGTCAGCGTGGTCAGGGAAATCAATGAGCCGAGGCTTCCGACGCTGATGGCAATAATGGCCGCCTCCAAGAAACCTACGAACACATGGACGGCCGCGGACCTAAGCCTCGGGGCAGATGAGTTAGGTTTCAACGGGTCCCTTGTAGAGGTTCTGCGCAGCACTGTCTCCGTAGGAGAGAGAAAGCGCATGATGCTTCAAGGGGAGCCAAAGGAGATTGGTGCGAAACTTGCGAAGGCGCTTGTTCAAGAGGGAGTTCTGAAGGCGAGCTAGGTATGGCGCAAGAAAACAAAGGCGTCTGGGTCTTCTCCGAAATGCAGCAACTATCCCTTGAACTACTGGGAAAAGGAAGAGGCCTAGCTGACCAACTTGGAACGCACCTTGCCGCCGTCTCGATTGGCAGCAGTGAAGAGGCACAGAAACTGATCCAACATGGCGCCGACAAAGTCTTCTCCATATCAGACCCGGCGTTGAAAACATTTCAAGTCGACACATACACAGACGCTCTCACGGCACTTGCAACCGAACACAAACCTGACGTGCTCCTGATAGGTGCAACTCGAAGCGGACTAGAGTTAGCACCACGTCTAGCTGAAAGGCTCAAAACCGGCTGCGTAACTGAAGCGACAAGACTGGAACCAGACGCTGAGAAGAACTATATTCTCATAGATCGTGTAACTATGGGCGGCAATCTAGCAGAGACTCAGATATCAAGATCGAAGCCACAGATTGCGACGATTCCCAAGGGATTATTCTCAGCGCTCCCCGCTGATACTTCACGTAAAGGCGAGGCCATCAAAGTCGAACCTAAGATCAAGCCCCCGAGCACAAAGCTCATCGAGACGAAACCAAAACCTGCGAAAGGCGTCAAACTAGTTGACGCACCCGTAATTGTTTCTTTCGGGCGAGGTGTACGCAAAAAGGAAGACATCGCCTTAATCGAACAGTTCGCACAGGCTGTAGGGGGAGTAGTTGGATGCTCTCGGCCAATCGCGGAAGACCTACGCTGGTTACCTGAAGAGCAATACATAGGGCTCTCTGGTCAAAAGGTCAGCCCCAAACTGTATTTTGCATTGGGAATTTCGGGGCAAATTCAACACCTGACCGGAATAAGAAATAGCCGGATCATCGTTGCGGTGAACAATGACCCAAAGGCCCCAATTTTCGAGTTCAGCGACTACGGAATTGTGGCAGACCTATACCAACTCATCCCCGCCTTCACAGAAGCCATGAAACAATTAGGGCGGACCTAAACAGTACCCTGCGACTCGTACCTCCGTAGCAGTTTCCAAATCCTCAGCGACTTTTTCTAGTCCCCGTTCCAACCAGCGAGGGAACAGAAAGAACTGATGCTGATAGGAGAGTTATGAACAGGCGCGGGTCTCGAGCTAGGGAGAGTAGTGTTCTGCCTTGGAAGTCGATGTCCGCCGTTCTGTTGAGGATGTCATCCGCCTTCAATTCCGCCGATATTCTAAAAATACGATCTAACTGGCGGTCCGGCAATCTGTAAAGTAACCTACGGAGCCACGACATTGCAGTCAAATCGAGTCCGATGAGCCTCCGCCATGCCTTCTCATAGCTACTCAGGCTGGACGCAGATACGTCTCCCTCATGCACTGCATTTGCAGCGGTCTCACCAGCAATCTGCCCACAGGCCAAGCCGAAGACTATGCCACCGCCCGTCGTTGGCTTAACTTGGGACGCGGCGTCTCCTACAACCAAGACATTATTCGCGTATGTGCGGCCTGTCCCGCCGACGGGTATGGGGTGGTACACTGGGGCAGTTGTGGCTTTGGCGTGTTTCAGTTTAGTGGAAACGATGCGATGCCGGTGGATGAAGTTGTGGAAGCATTCCCGAACGTTCGCACGTCCCCCTGCTGCTATCCCAACTTTAGCCGAGCCGTCCCGGCGTGGTATGATCCACCCAAAGAACCCCGGCGCAAAACTCTGACCGAAATAAACCTCAACAAAATCCTCGTCGACATCATTCAGGTTCTCCATGTTGAACTGGGCTGAATTCACGAGCATACCTCGGCCCGGCCTCGCGAGGCCAACGTATCTCGAAATGGAAGCTCCACAACCGCTGGCGTCAATTAGCATCCTGCAAGAAAACTCGCTTCCATTCTGGCCGCTAACTCTGAGTCTTAGCTCTCCTCCAGAACGCTCGAAGCTTTCGACACGGGACTTCAAACGCAATGCCGCTCCACGCTTAACTGCTAAACGAGCTAGGTGCCTGTCGAATTCAGCACGATTCAGGACCCATGTAACCGGTTCCTTCCTGTAGAGTGTGAACGGTTTTCCGTTGGGTGGGTAAAGCATAGCTCCCTTGATCTCGTTCTCGATGAGACGTGCTGGTATTTCAGGAGCGAATTTCTTGAAGGCGAGTATGCCAACGTGGCCGGAACAATGAGAAGGCTCCCCAACCTGTTCGTGTTCTTCAAAGATAGAGACCGTGAGATCCTGCCGGGCGGCAGCTAGCGCTGCGCTTGCTCCGCTTACCCCGCATCCAATGATTGCTAGGTCAGCTGATTTCGCCGGCAAGGCTCGTTTTCACTATGGACCCAACGCGGTTGTGTATGTAAGAGACAAAGAGATTGAATTTGGCGAAGGCCATTACGTTTGTGCTTGCTGTTCCACCATTTCCACGCGGCGTTTGCCTTTCATCTGGCGCGAAACCCTTACTCGGCCCGTAACCTCGAGTTTCAGGAGTATTCGATTCATCTCGCGAAAGCTGATGTCCTCTTTGCCGTTTCGAAGCTCGCGCAGCAGCTCGTCGTCGGTCATTGGGCCCTTTCGCCCTATGACTTCGAGCACTTGGAGTTGTAGGGGGCGTGGGCCCCACACCTTTTCCAACTGATTTGACACTGTCAGTTACCTTTACCTTACGCGATGGGTGTTGGGGCGGCTGCTCTTTCCCTTCTGAGTCGTTTAGAGAACTTCTGGTACCATGCGTCGTCTTCTGCGGTTACGCTTGGGCCCACTCTCTCCATCGCGACATCGAAGTCGCGCCTTGAGACTTCTGTGGAATCAATGTCTTCTCTAAGCGCGTTCATGGCGGCTTCTCTGCAGATTGCTTCAATGTCCGCCCCAGAGTATCCCTGGGCTTTTCTAGCCAGTTCGTCAAGGACTACGTCTCTGGATAGGGGCATTCCGGTTGTATGAATCTTGAAGATCTCCTTCAAAGAGTCGAAATCCGGAGAGGGTACGAAGATTAACCGGTCGAATCTGCCCGGCCTCATGACGGCTGGGTCTAGGATGTCGGGGCGGTTCGTTGCAGCGATCACTAGGACGTTCTGGAGCGTTTCGATGCCATCAATTTCGGTCAAGAGTTGGCTTATGACGCGTTCGCTTGCTCCTGAGTCAGCGTATCCTAAGCCACGCCTTGGCACTATCGCGTCGAGTTCGTCGAAGAAGATTATGGCGGGTGCTGCGGTTCGGCCTTTCCTGAAAACCTCGCGAATTGCCTTTTCAGATTCGCCAACCCACTTTGAGAAGATTTCGGGGCCCTTTATTGAGATGAAATTCGCTTCGCTTTCCGTCGCCACCGCCCTTGCTAAGAGTGTCTTTCCGCATCCAGGGGGTCCGTAGAGTAGGATTCCTCGTGGCGGTTTGATGCCCATCTTCTTGAATACTTCTGGTTTCTTGAGAGGCCACTCAACCGACTCCATCAGTTCCTGCTTAACCTGTTTCAGGCCGCCGACTTCGGTCCAGTGAACCTGCGGGACCTCTACGTACACTTCACGCATAGCGGTCGGGGTGATTTCCCTGTAAGCTGAGAGGAAGTCGTCCATTTTGACCATCATTTTCTCAAGGGTTTCAGGCGGTATCCGTTCCTCCTCAAGGTTGATTTCAGGTATGTATCGCCTGAGCGCCTTCATGGCTGCTTCACGGCAAAGGGATGCCATGTCAGCTCCTGTGTAGCCGTGGGTCACATCAGACAGCCGCTTCAGCTCAACGTCTTCTGCTAGCGGCATGTTGCGTGTGTGAATTTGCAGAACTTCATACCGCCCCGCCTTGTCGGGCACGCCGATTTCCACTTCACGGTCGAACCTTCCAGGCCTACGCAAAGCTGGGTCTATTGCGTTCGGACGGTTTGTGGCTCCTATCACTATGATGTTTCCGCGCGAGCCCATACCGTCCATGAGTGAGAGGAGTTGGGCAACTACTCGCCGTTCAACTTCTCCAGTAACTTCCTCACGCTTGGGTGCGATAGCGTCCATTTCATCGATGAAAATAATGCTTGGAGAAGTTTCTTGGGCTTTCTGGAAGATCTCGCGCAACCTAGCCTCTGATTCGCCGTAGAACTTAGACATGATTTCCGGGCCGGAAATCACATAGAAGTTCGCATCGGATTCGTTTGCGACAGCCTTCGCTAGCAACGTCTTGCCGCACCCTGGAGGGCCGTACAGAAATACGCCTCGAGGCGGCTCAATGCCTAACCGTTGGAAAAGTTCAGGGTGCCTAAGCGGCAACTCCACCATCTCCCTGATCCGTTGGATCTCCTCATGGAGGCCGCCTATGTCCTCATAGGTGACTATCGAGATGCCTTTCTTCTCAGGCGTTGGTTCACTTAGAACCTGCACATGTGCCGTTTCAATGATCTTCACGGGGCCATGCGGCCGTGTTCGTGTAACAACTAATGGGACTGCGCTTCCAAAGATAGAAAGCAGCGTCATGTCTCCTTCGATGAAAGGCATGTCCATGAATCGGCGTTTTACGAAGCTAACGAATTCTTCATCAACGCTTAAGCGGACATCGGTAGGTGCGAAGATAATTGCTTGAGCTTCCTTCACGTCCGCTTTCCTTACGCTCACATACTCGTTGAGGGCTACACCAGCATTCCTTCGGATTAGACCGTCCATGCGAATTATTTCCTGACCCTGATCTTCAGCGTAAGCCGGCCAGGCTACCGCGACGGTCATTTTCTTTCCGTGTATCTCGACGAAGTCGCCTGCAGTTATGCCCAATTTCTGCATAGTATCGTTGTCAATGCGGACTTTGCCATGCCCGACATCACGCTGTCTGGCGTCCGCAACTCGCAAAGAAGATTCTTTACTGCTCATCGTTTGACTCCCTCAACGGGATACCCGCACGATTTGTGCTGTTCAGACCTTGAGTCCTGCTATTAAAATCCCTTTTGTAATCTGCATCATTTGCCTGTGCTGTTTTCGAGGTGGTGGTATGGACTGTGAAATCATTCATTCAAGTTCCAACCTTGGATTTTGTTACCTTGAGTAACAAAATGACAATATAAGCGTTACTTTAAGTAACCGTTTCAGAAGCGCCTGACGTTCAAAACTTGAATCTCGCTAACCAAGTCCACCGCACGTATGGCCTCTTCGACTTGGTCCATTTTGCCTGCCTCATCTTCCGGCAGAACAACATGCGCTATCAATGCGACCAGTCCAAAGGCCACGGGCTCCTCCTCGAATTTTTCGACAGTAGAACCGGTAGGGAGGGACGCTTGAACCTTCGACTTTAGGTTACTGAGGTCGATGTTTGCGTCGTTCGGGAAGATCTTGATGGATGCGAGTACCTTTGCCAAAGTTTTCGTTCCAACTAGGAAAATCTCATGGGCCCGTGAAACCGCATTTAACGCAACGGTAGGGGCGGCCAAACATTCGGCATTTCTCGCAGCGCCAGATTGTCACTTCGCCGCAACTGGGGCAAGGGAACTTGACTGCTCCCTCGCCAGGGAGTATGGTTCGCGCACACCACGTACACGTGGGCATGCGTATGCTCTTTTCGCTGGGTACGGTAGCAGTAGCGCTCAATCACTGGCACTTCGGGTTCCCTCACGCACAGCTCTGAAGGTTATAAATTGATTGCTAGTTTGAACCGGTTCCCATTGTCTCAGCCACGCCTAAGGTCATGCCGAAGAGAGAACCGGCAAATTCAAACAGCAGGCTTGGTGACATTTACTCAGGTACTTCCAGTCTACTGTAGTGAGACAATCTTGGTCAAAATAGATTCAGTTTGCGATCTCGACAGGTTTCGACGTTTCATGATTATGAGTACATGTCAAACCTACATCCCGCTTGACATGGATGAGGATGAGACCATCTACCCTGAGCGATCTTCAGACAAGGGCACGATGTATGTTGAGGCCGAAGATAAGGAGACCCTTCAGCAGATACGCGAGATCAGGTTCACTAGAGTATCAAATGTTCTAGGGATAATCTACAATTCCAAGAGTGGCCGAACACAGTTGAAATGGCGGCATCTGAAAGGCAGGGTGGGCCGGCTGAGTGGTGAAGCAAGCCCGAACACCTTAGTCAACCTATTCACTTCTCAGGCCCTACCTGAGTCCTATGCGATAGCCGAACCTGAACGTGAACGAGAGTCGGAAACCCAACCGGAACCGCCCGGAGCGGAAGCCTCAACCTCAATTCATGAGGCCTTCGCAGACACCTGAAAGTCAATCACAACAGTGCGCCTAGCTCCGAAACCTACCTGCGAGTCTTGCGCTGTGGGAGTCTAAAGGGCTAATCTAGCATGAACGAACGTCTCTCCGCAAAGGCGCAAATGGCTCAATGCGACTTGAATCAGAGGTTCGCAGATCCGCGATCCTAGAGCAACACTTTGTTCATGGTAGATGGAAGATCATCAAGGTCTACATCAAAGGAGAGCTTCGCGAGATCATCGTCAAGAGCAGGGAAGGCTATCATACCTAGAAGGCCCATCTTCTACTCACACCCATCTCAACGTGCTAGGCAACTTTTGTAATGAGGAAGTCGCTGGTACAACCCAGTGCTACGGCCGTGCTAACCGTTGGGTGTTGACCTAGCCGATATCGTACCTGAGCAGGAAATCTCTCTCGACAATCTATCACATAAGACGCTGGCGGTGGACGCATACAACGCGCTGTTCCAATTTCTTGCCATAATCCGGCAGTCTGACGGGACGCCGTTGAAGGATCGGCAGGGAAGAATCACGAGTCATCTTAGCGGTCTCTTGTACAGGACGACAAACCTGGCTGAGAAAGGAGTGAAGCTCGCCTTCGTTTTTGATGGGAAACCGCCGGAACTTAAGGCGCTTGAAATTCGCAGGCGACGGCAGGTGAAAGAGATAGCCGTGGTGCGATATGAGCGGGCGCTCAAGGAAGGGAAGTTGGAAGAAGCAAGAACATACGCCCAAGCCACCTCACAATTGAAGGATACGATGGTCGAGGACGCCAAGAAACTTCTGGATGCTCTCGGCGTTGCTTGGATTCAGGCCCCTTCAGAAGGAGAAGCCCAAGCTGCATTCATCGCATCACGAGGGGAGGTCTGGGGCGTTGCCTCCCAAGACCATGACTCGTTACTTTTCGGGGCTCCAAGAATGGTGAAGAATCTTGCTATCACAGGCCGCAGAAAACTGCCGCGCAGGGATGCCTACGTCGAGGTCGAACCGAAATTGATTGAATTGGCAAAAGTGCTCGAAGAGTTCTCACTTACAAGAGAACAACTTGTCGATGTGGGCATACTGATAGGGACGGACTTCAACCCTGATGGTGTCAAGGGTATCGGCCCCAAAACCGCCCTGAAACTGATCTATGAACACGGTAATCTCGAAAAAGTCATAGCAAGCAACCCGGGCATAATGATCCATCCAGAACCGGACCTCATACGGAAAATCTTCCTGCAACCAGACGTAACGCCTAGCTATTCGCTGAAGTGGTCGAAGCCTGATGAAGAGAAGGTCGTTTCCTTCCTCTGTGGTGAGCGAGATTTCTCCGAAGATCGCGTGCGAAAGGCAGTCTCGAGAATGATAACAGCCGACGCGCCCCCCGCACCGAAAAAGACACTTGAGTCTTACTTCAGCTAGAGCACGGTTCGTAATTCGTTTCGTGTCTGCCTAGAGATTCCAACCGTGCCTTCCCCTCATAGGGACAAAAGCAACTCCGCCCAAGTTTTCATGCGTAAGCCCGCGGCCTTTCTTTCTTACCCTGACCAGTTCCTGGTAGAACTGAGCCCCACCTACAGGGATGACAAGGGTGCCTCCTACCTTGATCTGGTTTGTGAGCTCGGATGGGATTTCCGGCGCCGCACTCGTCACTATAATCAGGTCGAATGGTGCTTCTGCTTCGAAGCCCTCGGAGGCATCTGCTTCAAGGAAGGTCACCCTCTCAGCGTACCCTAAGCGCTCCACATTCCTTCTCCCAGACTCTGCAAGTTCTGGCACAATCTCTGCCGACCACACATGTCCCCAGGTTTCTTTCGGTTGTTCGGAAGGGGCGACAACCTCAGCGTAAACGCAGCTCATGTAACCACAGCCACCGCCAACCTCCAACACGCGCTGGCCCAGTTTCATTTCGCCATATTCACAAAATAGGGCAGTCATGTGAAGAGCGCTCGTCGTTTGGCCGTGTCCAATAGGAATTGGAGAATCAGCATAGGCATACGACCCAACCTGAGGCGGTAGGAATTCTTCGCGTGGAACTCTGTTCATTGCCCTAATTACTTCCGCAGTTCGTAGAATCCCCTCACGTCTGAGTTCGTCTACCGCTTGCCGCCTTAACTCAGCAAAGTCCGTCAATTCTTTCGGCCCACAAGCACATCCACAAGCCAATAAGGATTCAAAGGATTGTTGCTGAACATGCTTGGTCTGATTTGAGAAGCGTCGAGGAACTATGCGCGCAAGGCCATCCGAATGTTCTGGCAAAGCATCCAACCACTTTCGAGGTCACAAAAGACACAGCGCTGACCCTACGTGGGGACTGCGTTATCGGCGTCAACGCCAACAAAGGGCCCCGTGACTTCTCCGAGCAATTCATAGATCTTTGTAGGCACGATGAATCTAGAATACAAATTCAACTTCAAGCAGATGGAATTGTTGACTTGATAGAGGGAAGAGGTAGCCGCAAACTTACCTTCAAACATTCGAGCGAATCGGTTGGCAGAAAGTCGTCGTTTGCTTCAAGTCGCACGATCATGGTTAAGGCGGACAGGGCTGCACGCGACCTCAACCGAGAGCTTATCGACGCCCTAACTCGTTGTGAGACAAAGTTGTGGGTTCGAATTACCGTGGAATTCTAGCGCCCACAAATGCGTCGATGGCAACTTGCACCCGGTTTGGTGCCACCTCTTTGATCACCTTACAGAACCGTACCGATTCCAACTTCCTGCCCTGCGATTCAACAGTCAATCGGAAGGACTTAACCATTGTCTCGAGGTTTTCATCACGGCCTGCGAACGCGTAGAAGTGTATCATTCCTCCTTCGCCTTTGAGTATCAGGGACGCGGCCGAAAGGTAGCTGCTCGCTTCCGACGGAAGGTTCATAATGACGCGATTGGCGATTCCCCGTAATTTCATCTGTGCCAGTTCTTTAACGTCCCCTAACATAGGGATCACACGGTCGGCAACGCGGTTTGCAAAGATGTTCTCCTTAAGGTACATCACAGCTGAAGGGTTGATGTCGACAGAATACACAGTCGACGTTGGTTGCTGTCTTGCGATAAGTATGGAGTATGGGCCAACCCCAGCAAACATGTCCACGACGGATTCCTTTGGCATCACCTGGCGCGCAATTCGTATCCGTTCACGGGAAAGCCTTGGGTTAAAGTAGACTGTTAAAGCGTCGAGTTGATAGCGGCATGAAAATTCGCTGTGAACTGTTTCTGTGCCACCACCACCCGCCATGACCTCCAACTTACGTGTCCTGAAAGTGCCCTCAACTTGGCTGGATCTTCTTAACGCTAGTCGGACGTGCTGGTTGATTCTCATAACTCCTTGTCCAATCACTTCTGAATACTGCTCCAAACCTTCGGGTAAGTCGACGACGGCAATGTCTCCGATTACATCGAAAGACTTTGGTAGTTTTGCTATGAGCCCATCCGGAATTCGACCCCGAAGAGACGCCTGAAGGGTTCTGACTATCTCTTTTGTTTCTTCGAATGAGGCCAGTTGGGTTTTAACCTCGCCTATTTGTTCTCTTATGAGCATGCTTTCGTTTTCTGTCGGCATACGGGTTAGCGGCACGAGAATGCCAAGATGAGTTCGTTGAAATTGGTGCCTGTTATCAACAAGCCCTAGCTTCCGCAGTAGCCTGAGCCCTCTCTCGGCCATATTGAAATGCAAGAGAATTCCATGCTGCGCCGTCAAATTTACTCGTCCATCCAAGTTCAGGAACTTCAAATGTGGATTAATCCGCACAATGCTAAATACTCAAGCGGCCAACTACCAACCGTGATTGAGGCTTTAGCTTTGGTGCAGTGGCGCAGGCGGGAAGAAGTAGTCGGCAAAGACGTAGTCGACAGCGAAGCTAGGAAGTTGGGTATTACGAAGGATTTTGCATGGTCATCTGACGGTCGGTTAGCGTTGGTCATTGAGGCTGGCGAAGAGGAAGAATCGTATCTTCCATTCGAAGACATTCAAAAGATCGGTGATGTTGTCTTCGTAAAGGCAAGGTCTGCATTGGTCGTTGCACCGTCAGTCACTTGCCCTGTGTGCAAGCACAAGAACTTAGTCGAAGCAAAGTTCTGCGCCAAGTGTGGGCGCCTCTTGGAAAGCAGAGATGAGAAGAAGGACAGAAAACGTCCGGGATAGCTACGCTAAGATGGCCCACGGACTCTTCTTGTCTTAAGGTAGCTTGCTTTGGGGCCTGATAAGGCCATTACTTGCTTCATATCTACTCAGGGTATGGACAGAAGGCAAAAACACTTTTATTCGCACCGAAACAAGCCCAACGAGTGCCCCGGATGTCCTTAAAGAGGCCGGCGAGGGATTTGAGCAGAAGGATTATCCCCGCTGTCATATTGATCTTCGCTGTTCTATTTTCCGGAACTAACTACGTTCCGACTGTTTCCGGCCACGCAAGTCTTTCGCCCGATTTGCATGTCACAGCTGTGACTCCGATACCCCAACTCCGCATAACCGAGTGGGACGTGCCATCTACTCTTGGCGGGCCAATTGGTGTCGGAATCGACCAACTCGGGAAAGTTTGGATAACCGAGAATGCGACCAGCAAGCTCGCTGTTTTCGACCCGTCCAACAATAATTTCACGGAATGGAGTACGCCAACTAATCAAAGTCAGCCACGGAACCTGGTAGTCAAGCAGGTCAGCGTCTCAGGTGTGAGCGTAACTCAGGTTTTCTTCACCGAATATGCTTTGAATGCGATAGCTCGCTTTGACGTGGGCAGCAATACTTTCACGGAATGGCCGCTCCCCACCGGGAGTAGACCAGTCGGAATCTACGTCGACGAAAACAACGATATCTGGTTCACAGAGTCTGGTAGAGATGTTATAGGCAGACTGCACACCAGCACCAATAATCTAACCGAGTGGACTTTGCCCGGCGCGACTACAATTCCTGGTTCACCAATTCTGAAACCGTGGGGTATCTACGTTCAAGTAGTCACCAAACCCTCTGCCGCAACCAATCGATTTGTTTGGTTCACTGAGTCGAGCAGCAACGCGATTGGACGATTGGAGGCAAACAGTAATCGCTTGACTCTGTGGGACCTCAACTCGTTGGGCCTAGGCTCGTACCAGCCTACGGACATAACGTACGGTACGGTGACCTCAATTCCATCTATCATCTTTTCAGATGCCAACAGCAATCGGATCTCAATTCTGTGGAATGACACAGGGGGCCCGTTGTCGACCTATAGAGACGCCATCATTCCAACCGGTGCCGCGGGTCCATCTGGCGTGACGTTTGACTCTGCTCGGAGTGCCGTTTGGTTCGCGGAGAATAACGCAGGGAACATTGCGAACCTGAATACGACAGCCGTACTCAACCCCACGACTCTAACCGCTAACTACTGCACGATCCCCCCAGCCGTGGGAACGCCGTCATGTCTCTCCCCAGCGGCGATGACTTCGACATTGTTGAGTCCCACCGTCACCGCCAACGTGGCGGCGGTTTCACAGATTCAACCTCCGACCCAAACTTCGAACGTCGGAATATTTCAAAATTTCAACGGTTATGCAGAGTATAATCTTCCCAACCGCACCGCGGAACCGAACCTCATGGCGCTCGATTCAAGCGGCAATCTCTGGTTTACGGAAAGCAATGTCACCGTGAATCGCATAGGTCGCATCAGTGTCCCATACGTGTATCAAGTTTCAGCTTTTCCGACTACGCAGACAGTAAACACGGGAAACACTGCAACCTATACCGTAAACGTGGCTCTAACTACCGGTACCCCAATACCTGTACAACTTTCACTCATCAACGCCCCCGCCAACGTTACAACCCTTTTCAACCCACAGCTTCAAAAACCATCCTTCACATCCACGCTTACCATTACCACGTCAAGCTCGACACCAACGGGAACTTTCCACATGATTATCCAAGCAATCAGTGGAGGCCAGACCCAATCTGCGGCAATTACTCTCACCGTTCAAACCGGGCCGCCACCAGCGTTCAACTACCAAATTAGCCTGACCAGCCCTGCGAGTGCAACAATTCCGCAGGGGGAGTCAGCGTCTTTTGGTTTGGCTGTTGCATTGCTGAGTGGAAGCTCACAGTCTGTGACTCTCAGCGCCTCCGGGCTTCCGGCTGGCGCAATTTATTCGTTCACAAACTCCAGCGGGCTGGTTCCGTTCTCTTCTACACTCCAGATTCATACCACTGCGAATACTCCGGCCGGCTCATACCCGATCACAATTACAGGAGTATCAAGCGGCGGAGTACAGCGTAATTCGGCTCAGACCCCTATCTTGGTAATCACCGAAGTGTTCCGAGACTTCAACCTAACATCTTCTGTTAGTCAAGTCATCCTAGTCCAAGGATCTAAGGCTGACGTGCCAATCACTGTGACCGCAGTCGGAGCCTTTAGCGGTGACGTAAATTTCGACGCCACATTCTCGCCCCCAGAGCTTGGCCTAGGGGCCTCTTTCTCGTCGTCCCCCGTGACAGTTCAGCCCAATGGAACTGCACAGACAACAATGGAGATCATTGCATACAAAGACACATCTGGAACCTATCAGCTCACAATCACCGCAACAAGCTCGAACCCATCTCGAAGCCATCAAATAGTAATGAGCGTTCGTGTTTCACCCTGCCTCATAGCCACAGCCACCTTTGGCTCCGAGCTAGCACCTGAGGTTCAATTCTTGCGAGGATTCCGCGACCAGCAAATCATGCAGACGTTTGCTGGATCAAGCTTTATGGAAGTTTTCAACGGTTGGTACTATTCGTTCAGCCCTGCAGTGGCACAATATGAGTATTCACACGCAACAACTCGTGCCATGGTTAAGTTGGCACTCTACCCCTTGATGGGCATCCTACATCTCTCATCGTCAACCTACGCTTTCGTCGGATTCGAACCGGAAGCAGCTGCCTTAGTTGCTGGCTTAATCGCCAGTTCTCTCATCGGCCTCGCATACCTCGCCCTGCCGTTAACAGGCGTATTCTGGGTCAAAGGAAAAAGAATCAACGCCAGAACTAGGCGCAGAGTTGCGAAATGGATGGCCATCGTTTTCGCGGCCTTGATTGCAGGTTTTGTCGTTTCGGAGCTAATGGCAATAGCAGTCGTAATGATGGTTGCCAGCGCAGGCCTCGTTTTGACAGCCCTGCTAGCAGGAAGCGTTCTGCCAGCATTCAAACTCGTCGAATCGGTCAAGCGCCGAAACTAAGCATCTTTCCTTCTAAGTCGCAATTGCATTGCCTCTAGCATCACAAGATCTGATACCTCTCTGGCTGGCATGGAGAGCGTTTCAGCAATCGAGCGGATGTCTTCGAATTCAGGTTTCACTCTTACAACCTTACCTGATCGGTCTCTTGCAAACTTGACTCTCACATCAAACGTCCTCCCCCCAATTTCCAACTTGACTGTTTCAACCTCCCTTTGCAAGGTGAACCGATTCCACGCTTGAAATCTAACACCGAGTGTACCTGTCTCTCTAATCATGACCTCCGAGATCTTCTGCGCGTCATCGATCTCGCAAATCGCGTGCAGAACATGCCCGGGGCGGCTCTTCTTGAATATCACCGAGGTGATCCATGCATCCATCGCCCCCGATTCGAGGATACGTTGTAAGGCGTGCCCTAACATCTCACCAGGCAGGTCGTCGAGATTCGTTTCGAGGACAAGAATTCTTTCAGAATCGAACTTTCCGGCGATGGCGTGCCCAAGAACGACTCTGAGCAGATTCGGTGTCTTAGCTAGCTCTTTGCTACCGGCACCGTACCCGATTTTCTCAGGAACCATAGGCGGATACGTTTCGAGGAATCTTTTCGCCAAGCAGGAGAGCATCGCTATCCCGGTTGGAGTCGCGAGCTCCTCAGCTTCAGGACCACCAATAAGAGGGATACCATGTCGCCGAGCAATTTCTAGAACTGCGGGCGCTGGTGTAGAGATGGTTCCGTGAGAGAAAGTAACTAAACCACCGCCGACTGCCACAGGGGTGCCGCATATTTCACCACGAAGAACCCCTAGCGAGTCACACGCAGAAGCAACTCCAAAAACGTCCGCTAAAGTGTCAGTCGACCCTGCTTCATGCAAATGTGCCCTTGAAAGTTCGACTCCATGGAGCTCACTCTCAACATCAACCAAAATTTGAACCGAAGCTACCGCGAAGGACCTCGCTTCCTCGCTTAGGTTTGATGCATGTGCAACGTCTTGAGATGCTTGAATGAGTTGTTGGGCTCCGGTTTCTCCTTCCTCTTCCGAGATTGTGAAATGAACTGCCCTTGTTCTAAATCCGTGTCTGGTGACGTCTGCTGTCTCAAACCGAAGTGATTTGCACTTGGAATAATGTTGGGGAATCAACTCCAAAGTTTCTTGGATATTCTGAATATTTGCTCCGGCGTCGATCAAAGCGCCGAGCAACATGTCTCCAGATATTCCGGCTGTTTGACAGTCGATGAGAGTGATTCCTGGCAAATCTTGTCTGCCTCAGGTACTACTTAGCCTTAGAGCAGAAATAAGCCATTTCGGCGAAAGCTATCACGCTTAATTTTCGCCGCCAAACCATCCTGGTTGAAGAAAGGTGAGTCACTCTCAGTAGCGCACAATCTCTGCCAAGGAAGATGCGAAATGGGTTACCCGGCGAGAGAACAAGTCGCTTGGGTCTGAATGAACTATTCCTCGTAGGCGATGACATCAATCTCGATGAGCATGCCTGGTGCGGGTAGTTTCGCCTCGACGGTGGTTCTTGCTGGTGGATTCTCAGGAAAGAAAGTCTTGTAGACTTCGTTCATCTTCTTGAAATCATCAAGGTTCTTCAGAAAGATGGACACTTTGACAACATCGCGCATTGAAAGGCCGGAAGCCTCCACAATACCTTTGATATTTGTCAATACCTGGCGAGTTTGAGTTTCCACGTCCCCACCCATCTGCCCGGTCTTTGGGTCGCTCGGTCCTTGCCCGGCCACGAACAGAAAGTTGCCTGCTTTGACTCCTTGGGAGTAAGGGCCTATTGGCTGTGGGGCGTTAGGTGTTCGGATGTATTGCTTTGCCATTTCAAACACTCTACTCGCATACTATGCTCCTGATTGCAGGTTGAACGGCTTTCCTTCTTGGAGCGTCTTCTGCGGGATCTTCTCCTTCCATTTTTGCAGGAATGGGAAGTCCTCGCTCCGTTCTCTCAACTCGTCAGGCAGCATATGTGGGATTTCATCTATGATGGGATACCAGCGATTGCATTTTGGACAGGTGATCATCCCAGAACTGACCTCTTCTCTCTCTTCAAAGACCAGCAGTTCAAGCGGATAGAACTTGTCTATTGGGCAGGCTAGAATATCCATCAATTTCCGTTTCAACGCAAAACCATCCGTCATCTACTCAGCACCCAACTGAAATATACCATTTTGGCTTGTCTTTCTAGAGAAATCACACACGGTTAGCGGAACTCGACTCTCGCAGCCTATCCATTAATTTCGAGAGTTCCTGCCACAATACTGTAGAAAATCCTTCTCCGAGGCTTTCAAAGAACAGCCGAGAAGATTCGAGTTCGTCCATCCACGCTACCTTATCCACGCGCAGTAACTCGTCGATTGTAGTTTCCGGAATATTCATTCCCTCCGTGTAAAGTGAGGTAGCCGTTGGAACGTAACCAAGCGGCGTTTCAACCGCTTCAGCCTTACCCATGCACCTTTCAACGATCCACTTGAGAACGACGAGGTTGTGACTATACCCGGGCCAGAGAAACCTTCCATCTCGGCCCATTCTGAAAGCATTTATCTGGAATATTTTCGGGAGTTTTCCACTCCTTGATCGAAAGGATAACCAGTGGTTGAAGTAATCTGCGATGTGGTATCCGCAGAATGGTTTCATTGCCATAGGATCGTTTCTTAGAACCCCAACCTCACCTGCGGCGGCAGCTGTAGTTTCAACTCTAAGCATTGCTCCCATTAGGACGCCGTGTTCCCAGTTGAAAGATTCGTAAACTAACGGAACGAGCTCTGACCTTCTTCCTCCGAAAATTATGGCTGTGATTGGAACTCCGTTTGGATTGTTATATTCAGGGGATAGGGATGCATATTGATGGATTGAGGTAGTGAACCTTGAGTTTGGATGGGCGGCGCTTCCAGCAGACTTGCCTGCTGTCCATACTTTCCCCTGCCAATCCCAAAGTTTTCTGGGGTGTTCGCCAATGCCTTCCCACCATGGAGTTTTATCTGAGGACAAAGCGACGTTCGTGAATATTGTGTTCTTCTTGACCATTTCCATTATTCTTGGGTTGGTCTCTAGGCTGGTGTTAGGCGCGACCGCGAAGAATCCGCTCTCGGGATTGATTGCCCTAAACCTTCCTTCTGAATCTAGATGAATCCAAGCTATATCATCGCTGATCGCCCAGACGTTCCATCCTTTCATGTATTCTGGCGGCTTGAGCATGCTCAAGTTAGTTTTGCCGCTGGCACTAGGAAACGCCCCCGTCACATAAGTCACCTTGCCATCCGGATCTTCAATTCCTATGACCAGCATGTGTTCAGCAAGCCATCCCTCATCTCTCGCCATCACACTCGCGAGTCTAAGGGAGTGGCATTTCTTGCTGAGAAGGGCGTTTCCTCCATAGTTCGAGTTCAAACTCATTACGAGCTTCTCATCCGGAAAATGGCAAATGTACCTATTACTTGGGTCAAGTACGCCGGTTGAATGCACGCCTTTCACAAACCCACCGCCCTTCAAGTGCTCTAATGCGACCTTACCTACCTTCGCCATGATTCTCATATTCGCAGCGACATAGGGACTGTCAGTGAGCTCAACCCCAACCTGAGAGTAGGGCGAATTTACAGGGCCCAACACGTATGGGATAACGTACATTGTTCGCCCAATCATGCAGCTATCGAAAAGCTTCAGTAACTTTGCGTGGGCTTCATCAGACGCCATCCAGTTATTAGTGGGGCCCACATGGTCTCTGTTCTCTGTGCAGATGAACGTCGCTTCTTCGCTTCTCGCGACATCGTTCGGGTCACTTCTGTGCAGGTAACAGTTTGGATACTTTTCTTCGTTAAGTTTGATTAGAATCCCATCTGCAATCATCCCATTAATGAGAGAATGAAATTCCTTTTCAGACCCATCACACCACACAGTGCTAGCCGGCTTCGTTATCTTGGCAACGGCATCTATCCACTCAACCACAGGTTGCTGGAAGCCATTCCCGGACCCTTGAGGGCCATCGTTATTCTCCTGGATAGAATGCCACTAATCGATTTGTATCGGGTAAAGCTCGGCTAACAATCCCTGTAAATTCAGGAATGCGCAACCCAATATACCACTTTCGAGTTCTTCCGGCTTGGCTCTCAATGAGTTCACTGGGCCTAAACGATTCGAAGCTCTTCCGTGCGAAGGTTGTCAGTCTTATACTTGATGGGAAGACTGAATTTGCTTTGAAACTCCTTTCGGACTTCTACGGAATCAGTGAGCCGGACTTGAAGGTAGGGACAGTGAAGCGGCACAGGCGAGTTGTAGCATGTTACGTGGAGAACGAGAAGCGCATCTATTTGTCGAAGGGTGAATACTTAACGAGCCCCTTTGTCATTTTGCATGAATTCTACCACCATCTAAGGGCTTCCGAAGTGAAGAAGAAGGGGCAAGTCGACAAGCGAGCTGACCTATTCGCTTCAAACTTCATTCGCGATTTCGTATCTACGCATGAGTCAAGCAGCAGTGGGAGCCTCTAGCGTGATGGTTCGCCCCGAAGTACCGGATTGAAGAACAACTTCACAAATCTCCACTGCACGCAGCCCATCCTCCGCGCTAACGCGAAATGGGCGATCACTGAGTATAGATTCAGCGAAATGTGCTAGTTCGGCTCGTAAGGGCTCCTTCCTCTCCAGATACGGCCTTATGGACATGTCAGAGTTCTCGACGGAAATCTCCTGCGAGATATAATCCAACTGGACGGTAGCTTCGCTTCCAGTCACAACTAATGTGCGGGTTTTCTGAGGCGTTAGCCAATTTGCATCAATGAACGCAGTCCCACCCTTCTTGAACTGAAGCATGATCTCGGCGTAATCTTCCCTAGTGTGCCTGATGCTTCCTGTCCTGGCGTGGACAGAGCTAACGTCATCATTGAAGATGTATCTGGCCAAGTCAATGTCGTGGATGGCCGTGTCTCTCACAACCCCAACATCGCCTATCCTTTCCGGCCACCTTCCAACCCGCCTTGCGAGGAGCAACATAACTGTGCCGAGTTTTCCTTCCTTAAGCAAAGATTTCAGATAATCTACTGCAGGGTTGAAACGTTCAATGTGACCGGGCATCAATCTGAGGCCCTTCCGTTTCGCAAGGGCCAGCAATTCACTTGCTTCCGCAGGAGTGTTTGTCATTGGTTTCTCTACGAGGGCATGCTTTCCTGCCAACAGAGCCTTTGTTGCGATTTGCTTGTGAGTTGTAGTGGGGGTGCATATTGTTACGGCGTCTAGGTCTTTGCGTGAAAGAACTTCGTCCACGTTCGTGAAGTAAGGTACGTGAAATTCCGCGCCGACATTCTTGGCGCTGGCTTCTTCGATGTCGCAGATGCAGACCAGTTCCGCAGGCTCAATCTGAGACAGCACGCGTGCTTGGTTTTTCCCCCAGAAACCTGTCCCGATGACTGCGGTTCGAAGCTTCCTCAACGCGTCCAAACTCCTCTTCCTACACCCCTGTAGACGAGTCCGCTTTTCTCTACACTTGTCGGGTCAAGGATTCCCGTGCAGTCGATAATCAGTCCCTTCTTCGACATGTGAGCTGCAAGTTCAACGGTGTCCATGTTCTTGAAGTCGTCATGTGCGACGGTCAATATCACACAGTCTGCCTTCTCAACGGCCTTACGCATAGTCTGCTCAGAGGTCAGCCCGAGTGATTCCATGTCGGACGCATTGAAGAGTGGATCGAAGGCGGTTACTCTGGCCCCGCGTTTCTTCAAGATCGCTATTAGGTCAAGGGAAGGGGAGTATCGTGTTTCTTTGACGTTGGGACGGTAGCTGATTCCAAGGACAACTACTTTCGCTCGTTTGAGTGATTTTCCTGAAACCCGCATCCCATCCGAAGCCAGCTTGACAACGTGGCGTGGCATGAGGTCGTTCATCTTTCGGCCGTCGAGGACCAACCTGAGCCGAGCGTCGAGAGAATAGGTTTCACTGGCCAGAAGATATGGGTAGACCGGCAGGCAGTGACCTCCAACCCCGACGCCGGTTGAATGAAGGTGTGAGTAGGGTTGGCTGTTGGCGGCTCTCATCGTTTCCCTATAATCGACTCCAATCTCCTCGCAGAGAAGAGCGAACTCGTTGGCGAGCGCTATGTTGACGTCCCTGTAAATGGTCTCGAAGAGCTTTGATAGTTCTGCGGTTTTGATGTCTTGGACGCGGATGAGTTCACCCTTCACTATTACAGAGATTGCAGCGCAAGCCGCCTCGAGGCTTTTCTTGTCAACCGCGCCGACAATCTTGCTGTACGTTTGAATGTCTTGGAGTGCTCTTCCCCCCATTGCACGAATCGGACTATAAGCGAGCCCAAAGCCTTGGCCTGCAATAAGTCCGGAGTACTTTTCGATCGTGGCCTTTACCACGCGTTCGGTGACCCCTGGGCCGCAAGTGCTCTCAAATATCACCAAGCTACCACTCTTCAAGCCCTTGCCTATGCTTACGCAAGCGTCTTCAACTGCCGAGTAATCCGCGCGTTTCTGCCTGTCTATCATAGTTGGAACTACTATGTAGATAATATCCGAGTTGGCCGCGGCTTCTTCCGTGTTTGTAGTTGCCGTAAGCTTGCCCGACCTTGTTGTTTTCTTGAGCGTAACAGATAGGCCGGGTTCATCGATTGGGGGGTCTCCTTTCGATACCCGCTCGACAACCTTTGGATTCATATCGGCCCCAATTACTCGAGCTCCAGCATCGGCGTAGAGGCATGCCGTTGGCAAGCCCATCCAGCCTAAGCCTACGACCCCGATCGTTAGCTCACCGTCCCTAATTCTGACAGCGATTTCGCCTGGTTCGAGGGACAGCGGTGTCTGGGGTGATTGTGTAGTGGATGACATTAAGCAATCACCGATTAGTGGCGTCCACAGAAATATTTAACTGTTTTTAACTCTACAGGAGTGAACCATGTCCATCGCGCGCATAAAGGAACAATTGAGAAGAGTTGGCCTAACGTCCTATGAATCCGAGGCTTACCTTGCACTCCTCCAAAGACGCGAAGTGACCGCTGAGGAGATTTCGAAGATGACGTCGGTTCCAATAACCCGTGTTTATGGAACCCTTGAGCAGCTCACGCAGAAGGGTTTCGCGAGGATAGTTGAAAGCAGGCCCAAGAAGTTTCATGCTGTTTCCCCTCAAGAAGCGAGGCGCGAATACCTGACCCAGTTGCGGAGAAATTTCGAAACGAACCTCCTTACGCTTGGAGAAACAATGGGAAATCTGCAAAGGCAAGTAGAGCCAATCTACGTCGAAAGTCATCTTCAGGTGAAGGCAGAGGAGTTACTTGAGCCGTTGGAGGATTTGAGAATCATGGAGAAAAGGACTGGTGATTACGTTCAAGAAGCGACGGAAGAAATCATGATTTCCACAGCATTATTCTCTTGGCTTCCTAAACTGAAAACTCAACTTAGGAACGCGTTGGCAAGGGGTGTGAGTGTTAGAATCCTGATGCAGCTTGCAGACAGCCGAGTCAAACGACCCCTCGATGATCTCAAGAACTTGGGGGCGCAGATCAGAGACACCGCTGACCCATGGCATCCAGTCCGCGGAACATTAATTGATAACAATGATCTGATTTTCGTAATATGGGCGGCGGAAGAGGCGGAGCGCCATTGGAATCCCATTGTTTACACACCAAACCATACGAAAAACCCGGGGTTGATCAGGATTTTTCGTGAGTCGTTCCTGTACAGGTGGAGTAACTCCAAGAAAATGGCCACGGCAAGGCTGGTCAAATGAAGGTCTGGTTGGACATACTTACACCAAAGCAGGCCAATTTCTTTGGTGAACTTCAACATCGTCTCAGTGCCAAGGGTTTCAAAACCGTGTTGACGACCAGGGAATACCGAGAAGTAAACGAACTGTTGGAACTCAAAGGGGTCAAAGCCATACAAGCAGGACGGTATGGTGGGGGAGAACTCAAAGACAAACTCCTCGAGAGTTCCAAGCGAGTTTCGGCTTTAACAGAGGTCATAGAAGACGAACAACCAGACGTGGCAATTTCCTTTTCCTCGCCAGAAGCTGCTCGAGTCGCCTTCGGCCTGAAGATCCCTCACTTTTGCATCAGCGATTCACCTCACGCTGAAGCAGTCTGCAAGCTGACGATACCACTCTCACAAAAGCTATTCACGCCGTGGGTGATCCCCATTCATGCCTGGACGCGATACGGTGTAAACCCCCGGGATGTCGTTAGGTACAGGGCTTTAGACCCGGTGGTATGGTTGAGTGGCTACAAGAGTGATACGAAGGCGCTTGATGGCCTGAACCTGGACCGGGATAAGCCTATTGTTGTTATCAGGACTCCTGAAGAATTTGCCGCATACCTAGGCGATCGGTCTTCCACTTTATCGAACAAGGTAACTGACGTCATTGGGAAAGTCTTGGATATCAACGGCGACGGTATGCAGGTTGTGGTCTTGCCGAGGTACAATGTGCAAGGCGACATGCTGAGAAAGCGTTTCGGAAATCGGGTGATTGTTCCAGAGCATATTATCGATGCTATCCCCCTCATGCGTGCCTCCTCCGTGTTCGTTGGTGGGGGTGGAACGATGACGGCTGAGGCTGCCTTGCTTGGGGTCCCTGTGATCTCTTACTACCCAGGCGATCCAACTTTCGTAGAGCGTTTTCTGATAAAATATGGATTAGTTGAAAGGGTGCTCGACCCCGGCCGAATCGCTCAAAGGGCCTTTGCCATATCGAAGAGCGAGGATTTCCGTGAATTCTATCAGAAGAAATCAGCCAAGCTGCTCCGAAGCTTGGAGGACCCTCTGCGCGTTATTATTCACCGAATCTTCAAAGCTTAGTCGTTTGCCTACCTAGAGCTCGCCATAGGTAAGCGTCGGTTGTCTTCTTCCAAACGAGCAACCAAGTCAGAGCGATTACGCCTGCCAAGAAGTTCCTCGCTACCTGGGTTGCGATGCGTTCGGTTATGGTTGCGTTTCCTAGGTTGATGGAAAAGGCAACCTTGGCGATGAGGAATGTACAGAGTAGAAGAATCAGCCAGACAAACACTTCAATGGTGACAAGGGGGAGAAGGCGTCTCAAATTCTACCACTCAACATAATCCAGTAGGTTACGAGGGCCAGAACCGAGGAGACCGCCGTCAGAATCATCATTCCCCTCACGATCTGTTTCTCACCTAGCGGCCCTTCGGCCAATATTAGGCGAGCCATTGTGACAGGCGCACCTTTCTCAGTACTGGCTTTGAGCAAACCATTATTCATGAGTCTGATTGGCCGTTGATGAATTTCACGTCTTTCGCGCAAACCCCCGACCGATGCGAGGCCGTAGAACGCGTTCATGATGTGAGGAATCATCGCCACGACCAAAACCGTCTCGATTCGGCCGATGATGGCTAAGGCTCCAAGTGCAGCCCCTACAGCGAGGCTGCCTGTGTCGCCACTGAAAACTTTGGCTGGATATCGATTGAAGTAATAAAACGCGAGCATCGCCGCAAGCAACCCCGCCGCGAGAGAAGCGGTTTGTGTTTCGCCCGAAAGTAGCAGGGCTCCTGTTGCGGCAGCTGCGATTATGGCCACCGTGCCCGGCAACGAACCGTTCATGATGTCCATCATGTTGACGGCGTTTGAGGTAACTGCAATAGCTATCGGTATTAGAAATGGATAGATCAAAGTAAGTCTGACAAGTCCGATTATGGGAAAAACCGGTGTTGGCACATAGGCTCCTAAGATTAGGATGGGCAAGCATGAAACGGCCGTGAGAAGGGGCTTCACCCTAGCGCCCAGCGGCCGCAAATCATCAATTATTCCAATTCCTCCGGCAATCAAGACTGTCCCAAGGAATGCTAAAGCTTCCCGAACGAAAGACGGGAGGAGTATCATGTAGGCCGTGGTTCCGATCGTCAGCCCGACCAAGATTGCGAGCCCGCACATTTCGGGCACTTTTACTTTCGAAAGTTTGTGAACATCTTCCCCGGTAATGCCGCGGTGCTTCATTACCTTCGCCACAGCTGGGGTGGCTATGAACGTAACAAGGAAAGTGATGATGAAAGTGATCGCGACGTAGACCATCGATGGGAGGTCAAGCATGTCTTTTGCAACTCTTGATTATACGTGCGAGTTTCTTCTTGTAGTCGCCCACGACTCTCAGTGCCATGCCTTTCGTGGGAGCCTCTGCCAAAATTCTGAAGATGGGTTCGGTTCCGCTGGGGCGGATTAGGATCCAGGAACGGGGTGGGATCCATACCTTGATGCCGTCTATGTCTAGCACCTTGCCTTTTCTCGGTAAGTTGCGGATAGCCTCTGTCACTTGGGCCTTAATTGAGTCTGGGCATGGTATTTTGTCTTTGACGATGTAGGATTTTGGTAGCTGGTTGATTAGTTTGGACAGTGGTTGCTTTGTTTCGGCGAGGATTCTGTAGATCATGGCGGCGGTGATTCCTCCATCTCGGGCAGCAACGTGAGGAGCGTAGAAGATTCCGCCGTTCTCTTCTCCGCCAAGGTTTGCATGTATCTTCAACATGAGGTTCGAAACGTATACACTCCCAACAGGTGTGTAGACGACTTCTCCACCGTATCTCTCGGCAATCTCTTCTATTATCATGGACGAGCTAATCGGCGTCACAATTTTCTGGCCGGGATGATGTTCTAAGAAATCCTTCACAATCAGGGCGAACGTATGATCTCCCCAACAGACAGAGCCATGCTCATCGAGGAAGACTGCCCTGTCACCGTCGCCATCATGTGCGACGCCGAAATCAACATGAAGGGAAGGAAGAAGCCTTGATGTCTTTCGAAGGTGTTCCGGTGTTGGCTCAGGCATTCGCCCCGGAAATGTTCCGTCAATTTCGCCGTTTACCACCGAGACTGTTCCACCCAACTTTTCGATGATGGTTGGCATGGAAAGGACGCTGACCCCGTTCGCTGTGTCCACCAGTACCTTCAGGTGTGCCTGCCGCGGGATGCTGCCGACATTCTCTAGAATTGATTCGATGTAGCCTGAGAATTTCTCGGCTACAGGCAGGGGGGGCTTCACCCTGTCCCAGCTTGTCAACTTCCAATTTGAATTGAAGTAGAGGCGTTCAATTTTGAATTCCTCTTCATGCGGGAGCTCAACGCCCATATTTCCCATAACCTTCATCCCATTATACTCGGGTGGGTTATGGCTGGCGGTGATCATTATGCCGCCCCTCAGCCCCCAATCTTTTGTCAGAAATTGTAATCCGGGCGTAGTTATCATGCCCAGTTTCCAGACCTGGCAACCGACGCTCGCCAACCCAGCGCAGACGATTTCCAGGAAGATGGGGCTGGAAACCCGTCCGTCACACCCCACAGCCACGTCAGCACCTTTGAAGTATGTTCCAGTTGCCATGGATAATTTCAGAGCAAGTTCAGCGGTTAGTTCCTTGTTTACTACACCACGGACGCCATTTGTCCCGAAAAGTCTCAGCCCTTCCAACTGATTTCCCAAGCTCACATTACGTTTGTTCCCGGTCGTATGCTTGATTCAATTTCCTTGTAAGGATGAACGATAGCATTTCTCCCGATCTTGACGCCATCGTGAATCCGAACGTACGGTGAAACGATCGATCCTTGAGCAATTCTCACTTCTCTCCCAACCTTAACTCCGACAGCAAGAATCGACCCTGAAACCACTGAATTCTCACCTAGCGACACCCCGTCGAACAAAATGGTACTCGATACTCGGGCCTCACTCTCTATATGCGCGTTCTTTCCAGCGACCACAAGAGGACCCACAGAAGCCCCGCTCTCTACTCGCGACCCCTCGCCGAGAACTACCGGCGGTCGGACGACTGCGTCCTCAGCCAATCTTGCGGTGTCAGTCTGTGGAATTGACCCTTTGCCATGTTTTTCGAGCAAGGAAAAGTTGGCCTTCTGATAATCTGTAAGGCTGCCGATGTCGAACCAGTCGCCTGAAAACGGGAATCCGCTTAGCTTTCCAGCTTTCACAAGAAGTGGGAATATCTCCCTCTCTAATGAGACCTTGCGGTTTGGCGGAATCATTTTCAGAACTTCAGGTTCAATTACATAAATTCCCGCGTTAACGAGTCGGCTTGGGGCTTCCTTTGCCTTGGGTTTTTCAACAAAACGCCGAATCCGCCCGTCAGTATCAAGTTGAACGACCCCAAATCTCGTTGGATCCTTAACCTCATGAAGCGCATCTGTAATCAATGCCCCCGTTTGTTCGTGGTGTTTCAACATCTTTCCGAGTTCTATGTTGGCAATCACGTCGCCGTTCGTTACAACGAATGTTTCATCAAAATGCGCGCCCTCCGAGGCCAGCTTAATGGGACCACCGGTTCCTAGTGGCGCTTTTTCGAGTGAGTACTCAATGTTAATCCCCTTGTAATTGTACCCAACCTCGGCGCGGAGCTGGTCGGCAAGGTAATTCACTGCAAGCACGACTTCGTCGACGCCGATGCCTTTGAGAAGGTCGAGTGTCCAGTAGATCATCGGCTTTCCAAGGACGGGAAAAAGGAGTTTAGGTAAGGCATAGCTAATCGGCCGAAGGCGAGTTGCATACCCACCTGCAAGGACTACCGCCTTCATGTCGTTCACGCAAGCCGTTGATAGGGTTAACATTCGCGCTATTTGTGCTTCGGAGCGGGGCGTATGAGAGGAACCTACACCATTGTTTTGGCGTGTGAAAGGCCCATGCGAGTTAGATTCGGCAAATTAGGCCGCGCGAATGTGAACGTTGGCTACTATCTCTACACTGGTTCAGCCCTAGGGCAAGGCGCAGTATCCCTAGAGGGAAGGCTTGCGCGGCATAATCGGACGGTTAAGAAGAAGAGATGGCACGTGGACTACCTCAGGTCGCGCCGGGGCTGTAGGTTCAAGGGAGCGGTCTACTTGATCTCCAATAGGCGCTTGGAGTGCAGAGTCAACCGAGCAATCGCGGACAGCCTGAATACGCAACTGAGCCTTCCGCGCCTAGGCGCCAGCGACTGCAAGTGTGACGCGCACCTCGTTAGTGTCGCGGAAGACCTGAGCATAGTCAGATTGCTAAATCGGCTTGAACAGATCTATTCTAGATTCGGACTGCCGCATCTCTATCTGGGGGAATCTAGATTGGCTGGCCTTCTTCCCATCTCTTCAAGAAGGCGTCACGGAAAATTCTGATCAACCCTTGGTTTTTGGTGTAGTTTGGACGGAAATAGATAGGGCGCGGGACAGCGCTTTTCTTCGTCGCCCAGATTACGAAGACAAGTTCGTCGCTGTCCACAAGGGTCCCCCTGACTGGGTACCATTCTTCAGCGCAGTGGCGCACTTGAATTCCAAGATCGCGCAGTTCTTTGACTCTTGCCTTCGTTGAGTCATCTTTCACCATCATCAGAACCTTCATGCTGACCCCACGATCGTGCGCCTGAAACATCGATTCTCGCACCTTGCTGTACCATCCAAAAGTGTCCGCGAAGATTGACAGTTCCTTCGTGGCGTTTGCAAGAATTCGGGCCGTCCGCACTTCCATTTCTGGGAGGTCTCGGAGGGGTTCAATGATTTCTTCAGGTCTAATCCCGAGCCTACTTTCCCAGTAAACTGGTTCGAGCAGTTTCTCCAATTCTAAGGCTACAGAAGTTTCTTGGCTGACTTGGCTTTCGAGCGACCGTTTTCTCTGCTCAAGTATCCTCTGGAGAACGGTCCGGGGTTGGACGACCTCGACCCTATTGCTTGAGATTCTCACAAGGCCTTTGTCCGCCAGTGATTTCAGCGAATCCTCCGCGATCGCAGCCGGAATCCCGAATGCGGTGACGACTTTATCTAACATCTCGCCTTCTGGTTGGGAAAGCAACTTTAGGTACACTTTGGACTCCCCTGCGGACAAGCCGAGGGTTTTCAACAGATCCATCGCTTTGCCGGTTTCGTTGAGCAATTGTTTCCAGACTCACATTGTGCGTTGATTGGGGTTAGTGGACCGGGCGGGATTTGAACCCGCGACCTCCCGCATGCCAAGCGGACGATGTGATCGCATCGTTTTGATTCCTCGATGCTCATACCAGGCTGATCTACCGGCCCAATGTTCCGAGTGCTTTCCACCTTCGCCTAAAAACCTATGTCCAAGTTTACAACCTGCAACCTGCAGAAGACTCAATGGCATCCAAAACAGTTCTTGGGAAACTCTTAATTGCCTGCCGCATTCCAAATCCCATTCTGCCGAGTAGGCCGAGGTAGCTCAGCCTGGGAGAGCACCCGAACAATTCGTGGTGAAGCTGAAGACCGGGTTGACTACGCCATCCAAAGCGTAGGCCAAATCGCGGATTCAAATCCCGCCCTCGGCACCAACTCACCCTGGTTTGTTTCAACCCTCATGCGTTGAGCCGAATCAATTATCTGTCACCCGAACACAGCCGCTTGTGAGGTTGAGCTTCAATGCGAGTTGGGTTCGTGCAGTTTAATCCGAGGCTGCTTGATGTGGAGGGCAATGTTGATGCGGCAATTCGACTCATCGGCAGGAAGCGATCTGATCTTATCGTTCTACCCGAGCTTTTCAACACGGGCTATAATTTCCGAACTCGAAAAGAGCTTGAGAGTGTAGCTGAACCGATCCCGAGTGGTTCGACTACGCAGGTACTCAGGGACTTTTCAAAGCGAGACGGTACGATGATAGTTGCCGGACTTGCTGAGCGCAAAGGGACGAACTATTACAACTCGGCGGTTGTTGTTAGAGACGGGAAGTACTTGGGAACCTACCGTAAGGTTCACCTGTTCTTCAATGAAAAGAAATTCTTCAAACGAGGATCAGAACTCAAGGTTTTCGGGAACGTGGGGGTTATGGTATGTTTTGATTGGTATTTCCCCGAATCGGCTCGATCTTTGATGTTGAAGGGGGCCGAGGTCATAGCTCACCCATCGAACCTTGTTCTTCCGCATTGCCCGGAAAGCATGAAGATTCGTGCCTTGGAGAATAGGGTTTACACAGTGACTGCGGACCGTATTGGAGTTGAGCGCGGCCTGCGCTTCATCGGACAATCTGAGATCGTTAGCCCCATGGGGAGGGTTCTCTATCGGGCGTCAGCGAAGAGAGAGGAATGCGTCGTGCGCGAGGTAAACCTCGCATTGGCGCGCGACAAGGCCGTTACCCCGATGAACAATCTGGTTGGCGATATAGTTCCTGCCGCATATACGCGATGATTGCCCGATAAGCCTTTAATTGAATTAAGCTAGTTAGCGGAATAGAGAGGACTTGACCGCGGAAATAACTGTACGCCAAATCATGCGAACGATCGTTTCCATAGACTCGAAGGCCAAAGCCAAAGATGCCGCTAGGTTGATGGTGGAGAAAGGCATCGGCTCCTTGATTGCCAATCGGGATGGGTTGCCTTTCGGTATTGTTACTGAGCGTGATTTGGTGGAGAAGATTGTTGCAGAGGCCACCGACCCATCGAAGCTTACGGTTGCAGACATAATGACGGCGCCGTTGGCTACTATAGATGCTTCAGGGTCACTGATCGATGCGGCGAGAAAAATGGTGGAGAAACAGGTGAAGCGGCTCGTCGTGACTGAGCATGATAAGATAATTGGGATAATCAGCCAGACTGATTTGGTGGCGAGCATGACAGACTTTCAGAAGCTAGCGAAGATGGGCATGGCGTAGCTCTTTGCTGGACTAAGTTTGTTTCTTCATCGCGTTCGCGTGCCTTTCCTCAACTGTTGCGACTACCCGCTTCATTCTGCCTATGACATCTGCATTCAAGGATATGCTGTCTATGCCATTTTCAACTAGGAATTCAACAATTTCTGGGTAGTCGCTTGGAGCTTGGCCGCATATCCCGATTTTGATTCCGTTCTTATGCGCTGTTTTGATTAAGTGTTCAATGGCCATTCTCACGGCCGGGTTCCTCTCGTCAAAAGTGCTCTTCGCAAGTTTAGCGTTGTCCCTATCCACCCCCAGTACAAGTGAGGCCAAGTCGTTCGAGCCAATGCTAAAACCATCGAACAGCCTGGAAAATTCTTCGGCTAAGAATACGTTCGATGGAATCTCCGCCATCATGTAGACTTGTAACCCACCTTTCCCCCTCTCCAGCCCCTCTGCCTTCATGAGCTCGAGAACAGCCTTTGCCTCTTCAACCGTGCGCACGAATGGAATCATTGGGATAATGTTGTGGAGGCCTAGTTCCCTCGCTTCCCTTAGCGCCCTGCATTCCAACCGAAAGGCTTCTGCGAATTCAGTGTGCGGATACCTGGATGCACCCCTCCAATCAAGCATCGGGTTGTTCTCCCCTTTTTCGAAGATCTCGCCGCCAACCAGAGCAGCGTACTCGTTCGACTTGAAGTCTGAGAACCTGACTATGACCGGTTTCGGATCCATTGCAGCGGCGACCATAGCAATCCCTTCCCTCAGCTTTTCCACCAAGAACTGAGGTTTGTCATCGTATCCCTGTGTTTGGGCCTCAATCTCCGTGATGGTTCGCTTGAGGTATTGAACGTCCTTGGTCTTTGGAGGTGCGCGCAGGAAGTTTTGTGGGTCGCGCTTCAGCTGTTCGTAATTGAGTAGGGCGGCTGGGTGAATTCCGACGCTGTTTCCGTAAACAAACTCGATTCTCAGGAGACCGACTCCATCAGCTTTCTTTGCGTGGGCGAACGCGCCCTCGGGCACGGCCATGTTCATCATGATTTTGGTTCTAGTTTCTGGGATTGTGCTAAGGTCGAAGCGTTCAATTTCGAATGGTATTAGCCCATCATAGATGTTTCCGACGCCCGTGCTGCAATCGACGGTTATGGGGTTGCTGTGGTTGTGCAGTAGCTGCGTGACCCGTCGTGCACCGACGACGCAGGGTTTCCCCAATTCTCTTGAGACGATTGCGGCATGAGAAGTGGTCCCCCCTTGTTCCGTGACGATTGCGGCTGCTTTCTCCATCACTGGTTCCTAGGCGGGCGTTGTTTCCCTAGTAACGAGAATCTCACCTGATTCGAAGTTCTTCATCTCACTCACATCGGCCATTACATTGGGTTTCCCTTGCCCGATTTTGCCCCCGACGGCAATTCCTGCGACGAGTAGTTTGCCTTCGCCCTTCAGATGGAAGATTTCCTCCAACGTTCCCTTGGATGATTGGACGGTTTCCGGCCTTGCCTGCAGAATGTAGATAGCGTTGCCTTCTACTGCCCACTCAATGTCCATTCTCTTTTGATAGTGTTCCTCAATCTTTCGTGCATATTCAACTAGAACCTTGACCTGTTCCTTAGCAAGCGAAAACTTAGCTCTTCGTTTCAGTGGAGTGTTGACGAACACTGTTCCAGCGTTATCGTTCTTTGCGTAGACTTCTTTCTACCCTATCCTGCTTCCAACTATTTCCCCGGTCCTTTTGTAAATGTAGAACTTGTCGGGGATGACTTTTCCACTTACAACTGACTCTCCCAACCCCCAATTTGAGTCTATTACGATTACGTTCTCGTTCCCAGAATCGGGGTCGATCGTAAACATGACACCCGCCGCTTCACTGTTAACCATCTTCTGTATTCCGACGCTCAGGCCCACATCCAAATGATCGAAGCCCTTTTTCGCCCTGTAACTGATCGCTCTATCCGTGAATAATGAAGCAATGCACTTCTTCGCACACTCCAGAACTTTCTCTTCGCCTACTACGTTCAAGTAAGTGTCTTGCTGTCCAGCGAATGAAGCGTCCGCCAAGTCTTCAGCGGTTGCACTGCTTCTAACCGCGACGGGAAGAGCGGCGCCCCTGCTCAATTCCAAATAGCCCTCCGCAATCTGCTCTATTAGGTGCGGAGGAATCTCTGAACTCAGAATCTTGGAGCGTATGTCCTTTCCAACTTTCTGAAGGCGTTCAACATCATTCGTATCTAGGCCGGTTAACTGCTCGCGAATATGGGCGATTAACCCGGTTTCATTCAGAAACTCCCTGTAGAAGACGACACTCAACGCAAACCCAGGTGGGACAGGAATCCCAATCCGAGTCAATTCACCTAACGAAGCATTCTTTCCGCCAACTAACGGCACGTCACGTATCCCAATTCGGTCGAAGGGGATAACGTAGGAAGTCGCGGTCGGTACTCCGGACCGCATGTCCTGGTCCAGTCCCGTCACTATTGGCTTAGTCATTGCGAACCCTCAAATTCTAAGATTCTACAGCTGAAATTGAGCTGACCCGCCCATAACGTATGTACTATATTTCAACGTGCTGAAGTAATACGGAAGCGCGAGTTTGCAACCCAATGATATTACCAATTTCGGCGAAGTTTTCACTGGTAATCTTCACAGTTGTCGGCGTTCATCGTCGCCTAAGCCTCTGATGCCTTAGGACCATCAATGCGACAAGCCCAGCCATGAGGCCTATTGCAATTGATTCAACTGGGAATCCCGGAATATTTGTCGTTGATGCGGTTGTAGTTGAGTTTGTCAGCGTGCTCGTTGTAGTAATCGTGCTGAGCAATAGTTGAGTGATCGTGTAGCTGCCGGACGACAGGTAAGCGACAATAAATCCGTCGGCATCCCTAGTGTTGGAAAAGTTTACGAGAACAAGATCCCACTTGCCAGAACTTGGGAGAGCGACATCAAAACCATACGACATGGTGCTTTGTTTACTCACGATTGCGTCTGCCGCGTTCCCACAACTTCCAGCTCTCAACCAGTCTTGGTAGCTTGTGTCCTGTATGAGATAGAAGTCCAGTGGAATGTCTGATGTGAAATTGCCGGAGGCATATTGGCCCTGACTGCCCATGAATGTGAAGTTCCAGAGCTCGCAGTGCAAATTCGTTCCCGTCGTGGAGATTACCTTGAAAGCACGGCTAACCAGTTGCTGTGGCTGCGTCTGAGATGTAGTGAGACTGCTGCCCACCGTAACCGTACTCGTTGCTACCTGATTGGCTTGCGTTGCAATCGTAATGTTTCTGTCGTTGCCAACAACTGCCAGTAACAATGAAGCGCCTACGATCACAACGATCAGTACATATCGAACTTGCAAGAAACGTCCCTAACTGATTTTTCATGATTTTACTTAAAGCAGTTTGTATGTCAACGAGCGGTCTAACAATTGACATTGTTTTTCTGCTGAACGGGCTTCCGTGTCTCCTAATTGGCCCGATAAGGTATCGACGGCGTACCGCAGGTTAGATGATGCCTTGTAAGGTCATCCTACGAGCCACGATTTGATACAGTTTTATACGGCGGCAACCCGCATTGCCGTTAACGTTGCGGCCGTAGTCTAGCCTGGTCTAGGACGGGAACAGCAGTAGTCTGCTGACGTAAGCCTGCCACGCTTCTGATCACCCCTTAACACGGGGCGAGAAGACGCCCGGGTTCAAATCCCGGCGGCCGCACCACAGACACCTCATTCATTCACTAGGGAGCAGGAGTCCGTGGCACTGCGGCGTGTATTTTGTGGTCTAGGGTTGGGAATACGATTTTTGACTACGCTTCGTAGTTGCCCATCCTACGCGTAGCTCACGAACGACCATATGGAACATCATTGTGCCGATTACGAAACACTGATATACCCACCTTCATGCCATAAGGGAACTAGGAAAAATGGTGGAAATAAATGCAAAAAACACGTAACCGACAACTCGCATTAGCAGTCCTTCTCCTCGTCGTCTCACTACTCGCAGTTCAGCCAGGAACAATCTTTGCAGACCAGCACGTACAACAGCAAGGCACATTCTCGATCAACGCAACTGGTCAAGCAAGTCCGATCGGAAACGGTAACGGAAATGGGAACGGCAACGGTAAAGGAAACGGTAAGAACAGCAACGTTCCGAGCAGCGCATCACTGACATTGACAGGTAACGTCGCATCCGATGGCGGCGTAATGAAATTCAGCAGCCTTTCAGGTTCGCTACAAATCGGTAACAACAATTATCCTCTGTCGGGAGGACAGGGTGAAGGAAACAACAAGGGGTCATTGGACATCAATACCAACGCACAAGGCGGATCTGAGCTAGTTCTGCACGGCAACATGCAGGGCGGCAATGTGGCTTTCACATCGCCTCAAAGCAAACTTGCTTCGATGTTCTTCCTCTCCCTCCAAGGCCAAGCGAGCATGAACCTCAACCAAGTAAACACGCCCAGCACCAGCAGCTCAAGTTCAACGTCCAGTAGTTCGTCTAGCAGCTCGAGCACAAATGCTGCGTCCACACCGACCGTCACTCAAACTGTTACAGAGACAACGACACAAACGGTCAACAACGGCACTACCACTACACTGTCCAACAATGCGACCACAACGACCGTCACCAACAACCAGACAGTCACCGAAACTGTTACTCAGCCGCCGAACGTTACTGTAACGACGACTCAGTTAGACAACCAAACAATCACAATCACGTTAACGACCACAAGCGGTAACTCAACGATAACGGAGACAGCGACCAGGACGGTCGCCAATAGCACAATTATTGAGACAACGACCACCACAATTGCAAATACAACCATAACGGTCACGAATACAACCGCAACAACTACCTAACCACTCCACCACTCCCTTTTTTCTGGCCCACCGGATCATCGCTACCTGAGAAGCAACACAAGCGATTCCCATAGAACTGCTTGCTGGAAGCGTTCAATAGAATCCAAAACCATAACTTCTCCACCTCCCGTGCCTCATTAAGGAAAATAGCATCCCATTTTGGGCAATGACTAAGAAGCCAAGTACGCGCTTAGATACCGAATAGGCGGTGAATCGCCATTAGGTGCCCTTACTGTGCTCTACCGATGGATTTTGTGAGCAGGTACATACTCGACGTGCGATTGGAAAGCGCAGCCCCCTCACACCTAAAGGATTTTGAGGCCTGGCGATGCGAAAAATGCGGAAAACTCTTCGTGGACCCTGGCGACGGGAAGCCGCACGAAACGGAACATTTGCCCGAGGACGTCTTACCCTAGTCGCCCCGGAATTTGTCCGCTATTGATTTTAATTCACCGTGGTCCAAGACTTGGATTTTGGTTTCTAGCCTAATGTCTAGACCAATCTGGCGAAGTAACCCGTATAGTTGTTCGCCCGTGATCTTGCCCTTCACTCGACCAACACGGACAAGTTCAGCTAACTCTCGGAAGATCTGGTCCGCTATCGTTGGGTACTGCTGCCTTGTCGCATGGTATACTTCCCAAGCGCGCCCCACGAACACTCTCTCTAGAATCTTCGTAGGCTCATTTTTTCCTGTCGTTGCTTGGGATTGTTCCTGCCTTGCATTCAGCCTTTTCTGCATCTCCGCTAACCGTTGGCGCTTGAGTCGCTCGAGTTCCGAATCGTTGCTCATTCTTGTGTCACTTTTGGTTTGTAGGGCTGATGCGGTTTTGGGTGAGCCCTAATGCCCATTCGAAGTCATAAACAAAACGTCCCGCTACGACCCATGCGTCAAGCGGTTGTCGGTCCACGGAGAAGAGCTCACCAATTGATTGCCTCGTTTCCCCGGTGAAGTGCCCCCTTGGAAATGCGCCGATTAAGGCTAAGGGGTCTTTGATTTTGCTTGCTTGCTCCGCAATAGTCTTCATCAACGTGGGCTTGCCCAGCGTACTGAATCCGATGACCTTGGCCGGCGCCAACTTACCGACGAGCCCAGACAAGTTACCTTTGTCGAGGCTTAGGAGTGCCTCACCTTCCCTAGGGACCCTATTCTGGGTATAGAGTTGTTCAATCAACCCAACGAAACGCAGGTAGTTCTTTGGGAGACGAACCTTTGGATTGATAGTGATGACGCGGTCATCCTGCGTGTGCACAAGTACGCGAAGGTGCCCCTCCCAATTCAGTGGTGTTTCAAGCACTTGGAGGAGTGTGTTGTGAACGATGTCAGGCCTACCCATCTTCTCGACTGGAATCGGATACCGGAGCTGAGCAAGCCTACGCATAGCCGTATTATGGAACGCCCTATCCAGTAGAACTTCACCCGCTCCCTTTCCCCTTCGCTCAGCGAATCTCTTGATCTGGGGATGGGACTGTATCTGCCGGGGGACAAGCTGTAACGCCGATTCTACCAGTGCGAGCGTCAATACCATATGGAGGTCAAAGCCGTTGCCGCAGCGCCGCCACAAAAAGGTTACAAGACCATTCCCTAACCTCCTATCGCGGTCGGCCTTTTGGCTTGGAGAAAGAGCGGAAGCGTCAAGGAGATTGCGCGCGAGCGAATTAGGATACTTCTCGCGCTTGCGAAGAAGGCTTTTCCAACGGATCGGGTGCTATCGAAAAGGTACGTGGAGCTCGCTAGTAGGATTGGAATGAAAGCCGGCGTTCGGCTACCGAGGGAGGAGAAGCTTTTCATCTGTAAGCGATGTGGGCACCTTCTTGTCCCGGGAGCCAACTGCCGAGTCCGAACACGCGCAGAGTTTGGGACAACGGTATTAATTACCTGTTTGGAATGTGGAACAAAGAAACGGTACCCTACAGTGAGGGAACGGCTTTCGAAAAGAAGCGAATGAGACGTCTGCAATCCAGGTCTCGGAGAACAGACGCAACAATTTGGATTGGAAAGGAAGGGCCATCACAGGAACTCTTGAAACACGTCACGAACCAGCTCAGGGCCCTCGAGATGGTCAAAGTCAAGGTTCAGAAATCCGCTTTAGCAGAGACTGAAACCCCTCTTCTTGCAGAAAAGGTAGCATCTTCAACAGGTTCAACTCTCATAGAGGTAATGGGCCACACATTCACACTCTACAAACGCCGAGAAGTAACTCGACCCGAAAGAAAGCGCTGAGAAGTAATTACAGGCAATGGTCGTCAAACTAGATTTATATGGCGCTCTCCGGTTGTAACGTGAAGATTCCAACACCGGGATGAATCTCAATGCCAACGCCACTGGATATTCCTTCAGATACACTAATCGACAATCTGTCGAAATTTCTGAAGGAGAATGTGGGTGAGGTCGCTCCGCCAGCTTGGGCATTAACCGCTAAAACCGGTTCTCATCGAGAGCGTCCCCCTGCAAATCCGGATTGGTGGTACAATCGTTGCGCTTCTCTACTACGAAAGCTGTACCTACATGGTCCTGTAGGGATAGCTCGCCTACGGGTAGAATATGGGGGCCGCTTGCGTCATGGGACTCACATCGAACATTCTAGAGTCGCTGGGGGCTCAGCTATCAGGGAACCGCTTCAGCAGCTTCAGAAGGCCGGTTTCATCGCCGTTGAGGCCAAAAAGGGCAGGAAGCTAACGCCCGAAGGAGTAGCCCTCCTCAACCGAGTGACCGCCGACGTTCTGAAGGGTGCCAAGAAGGCGGAAGGCCAGTGATGATGAGCGAAGATGAAGAGTACTCTGACGAGGAACTTGAAGAGATAAGGCGAAGGAGATACTCAGACCTTCGACGCGCTGCAATGGATGAACAGAGGCAAGCAGAGACCCGCAGACAATTCGACGCCCAAAAACAAGCCGCACTCAAACTAATACTAACGCCCGAGGCAAGGCAAAGATTGACAAATATCCGAATGGTGAAACCAGAGTTCGCAGACCAAATTGAACTACAACTAATTCAACTTGCTCAGTCAGGGAGAATCAAGGTTCCAATAAGTGATGAGCAATTGAAGGAAGCGCTCGCTCGATTACAATCGGGACGAAAAGAGATTCGAATTAGAAGGGCTTAATTCATGGCACGAAACAAACCGACCGCACGAAAACGTAGACTCGCCAGCGCGCTGAAGACAAGAAAACCCGTCCCAACGTGGGTGATGGCAAAAACCTCCGGGCACACTAGGACCCATCCGAAGAAACGCCAATGGCGGAGAACGAAACTGAAAGCATAGGGGAGATGATTTAGATTGAGCGAAGCTGAAACGAAAGAGGAAGAAGTTGTAGAGTCTGAGGAAGAGAAGCTCGAAGAGACTGCCAGCGAAAGCCCTCAGCCCGTAGAAGAAGAGAAGACCGAAGTAAAGACTGCCCCCGCTGCTGAAGCGGAGGAGGCTGAAGGCGAAGAAGAGATAGAAGTAGTCGAAGAAAGAATCTACACTATTCCGCTTCGGCACGTATGGGTGGTGACACCTCGCGGCAAAAGGGCACCACGGGCGGTGAGAGATGTGAGGGATTTTATTGCACGACACATGAAGGCGGAGGAAGTGGCGATCAGCAACGAAGTGAACGCCGCGCTGTGGGCTCGAAGCATCAACAAACCACCCAGGAAGATTACAGTTCGCGCTGTCAAGGATAAGGAAGGGAAAGTAATAGTCTACCCCTCAAAAGCCGCTTAGACCGATTTTGTTTCGCTTACCTGAGATGATAGGAATCTAGGAATGGCCATCATCCTCGCCGATGTCTTCGGCAGCCCGAATATCGGCGTATACTGTTTCTGCAACGAGAGATTAGCCATAGTGCCGCCGGGACTGACGAACCGTAAGATCAATCAGTTCGCAGAAACCCTCGGGGTTAACGTGTGCAAGACCACCATTGGAGGTTCCACATTAGTTGGGGCGCTCGTGACCGGGAACTCTAACTGTGTATTAGTTCCGCATATAATCCGAGAATATGAGCTGGAAAGAATCCGGAAAGAGTTCCTGAAGGTGGTTGTAGTGGAATCGAAGTGGACAGCGTTGGGGAACGTTGTCTTGGCTAATGACCTAGGTGCGGTCGTTCACTCGGAAGCGCCTAGGGATATCGTTGAAGCCGTAAATGATGAGCTGGGAGTGAAACCTGTGTTTGGCAACATAGCGAAATTGCCCTTCGTCGGAGCATTGGGCATCGCTACGAACAAGGGCGCAATAGTCAGCCCACACGCCTTGGAAGAGGAGCAGTCCATGATAGAATCTGCCCTGCATGTGACTGTTGAACCGAGTTCGACCAACGGTGGCGTACCCTTTGTTAAATCAGGGATACTTGCGAATTCAAAGGGCGCCGTAGTAGGCCCCCTGACTCGCGGCGCCGAACTGATGCAGATTAGCCGTACGCTAGGGGTCTAGTGAATAGTCGACAATGCTTGTGCAAAACCTCGTTCGGTTACGCTGCTTTCTGGAATAGTTGATCCCACTTTCCTTGGTCCAGTTCTTTCTGGACCTCGCGTGGGTCTTTTCCTTCGATTGTGATTCCGAGGCTAACGCAGGTTCCCATGACCTCCTTCGCGGTCGTCCTGACGGATTTTGCGTAGCTACTGGGCATCTTCATCGCAGCTATCTTGGCTACTTGGTCCATCGTGAGGTTTCCTACTTTCTCGGCCTTGGGGTTGCCTGAACCTTTCGGAATCCCAAGTTCTTTCACGACCAGGGCTGATGTAGTAGGCGTTCCAATTTCGACTTCGAATTCCTTTGTGTCAACGTCCACGACAACGCGGACGGGCACTTTCATGCCCGCGTATGCCTTTGTCAATTCATTGATCTTGTTAACGATCTGGAGGACGTTGACTCCGAGGGGTCCTAAGGCTGGTCCTAGCGGTGGACCGGCGTTGGCTTCGCCACCGTTCAGTAATGCTTCAACTTGTTTCTTGTCGCCCAACCTCAGCCACACTGCCTCTGCTAACGAGTTTAACGTAATCCGCGTGCACGGTGATCGGAAGTGTCGCGAAGCCCTCTTCCAAGAGTTCTATGGTTACTTCTTCCTTAAGCTTGTCAACGTTCGTGATTCTCGCCTTCAACCCTCGGAAAGGTCCACTAATCACTTCAACCGAATCTCCACTCCGAAGGTCTTCGATCACAGGCTTACTAACAATGAAACGCTCAAGGGCCTCGGCTGATATGACGCCTTTCGTACGTGCTCGAGCGTGGCGAACTCCCGCTATCAAGTCGTCTACGTAATGAGGCCCTGTTGATTCGACAAATATGTATCCCTTGACCACGTCCGGCGCCAACACGCTGGCGATGGGTAGCTTCTTCAATGCTATTCTAGATGATAGGAGGTCCACAACGGTCCTTTCTTGACCACTTGTTGTGCGGACAGCGTAAATGAGCATCTTGTGTTCGGTGCTCATTACGTCGTGGCTCCGGTGGCGGTGCCGGTTTGCGTCTGGGGAAGTAGGTTGAAGAACAGGAAGAGTACTCGAATTACGAACCCAAGGGAACCCACAATGGCTACTCCAAGGAAGCTGATTTTCACCATCAGCGAGATCTCATCTCGTGAGGGTTTCGTTGTGACGTGAATGAGTCTTCTTGTTGAATCTAGGAATTCGCGTGCGTTCATACCTTTTTTCCTTCTGGAATGGTTCGCGGTTGGAACGGTCGTTTGAAATGAAAAGCCCGCTATTTTAACCTTTGAGAGGATCAAGGCGAATATTTTGTTTCTTTCTTACTTGTAGGTCGATTGAAGCGAGTAAATTGATTGGGTTCAATTCCTTGAATTAAACACGAAAAATCTCGATGTTCATCCGTTTCAGGGTTTCCAAGAGTTTTGATCGCTGGGCTCCGCGGACACCTTTCCAATCGACAACGGCCGTGCGGCATCCTCCAAGAGTTCGCTCGAAAGCCATCCGCACTATTTCTTCATCGTAATCTTCGAAGAAGTACTTGGAAAGTATGTGGCCGAATGCATATCCATCATTTCTAGTTGCAGTGCATTGTTTGTTGCAGTAATGCCCACCGCCGAAACCAACTGCTGTTTTCCCGCTTACTGGCGCAGTTGCTGCCTTCCATACCGCTTCGCTGACCGCTACCGCGGCGTGTCGGTCAGCCCATTCTTTTTCGGTGCTCCCTAATTCGATGAAAAGCGTGGGAACTCCTAGCCCGGTCGGCCCGTGGTGCGTAGCCTCTAATGTTACAGCGTAGTTCAATTTCATAGCCTCCCGCGCCTCATCCAAGGCCAACAGCGCCGCTCGTAATCGGGGCGGGTCAGCGAAGGAGAGACTCTTGGGGGTGCCTCCGAAATCAGAGCGAGCTGTGCAGTTGCCGGTCCAATGGGCTGTAAGGGCAGGTTCCCCACTTTCGCTTCGGTGCCTGGAGGCGAAGATAACGGCGTCGGGCCTTATGTTAACGCCCAGGTTTTCGGTGAATATTCCATCAGTCTCCACGAGCTTCAGATAGGTATCCCCGGCTTGGAATAGATCCACCGAGGCGCCCGCAACTGGTTGAAAGCCTTTCAGCCTAGCTAATTCCTGTGCAATGTTCTGAGCTGCTACGTCGCGCTTGGAGGCAACGATGAGCACCGTCAACTCCAGAAGCACTAGCTGATAATTCTGCTGACCATTTGGTCAGGTTCGAAGGAAACTAAGTCCTCGTAGTTCTGCCCGACGGTGGCAAATAGGATCGGCTTGCCGATGATAGCAGCCATCGAGATTGCGCTGCCCCCTTTTGTGTCGGCATCTAACTTAGTCAGCATCACGCCGTCAATGTTGACTGCGTTCGCGAACGTTTTTCCTTGCTCGACTGCATCGTTACCTGTCAGTGAGTCGACGACTAGGATTGTCAAGTTCGGTTTGGCTACGCGAGCTATTTTCTTCATTTCCTCTAAGAGGTTCTTGTTAGTCTGCATTCTTCCAGCAGTATCGATCAAGACGACGTTAATGCCGTGCGCAGTCGCGTAGTTCGCGGCGTCGAATGCTACGGCGGCGGCGTCAGCGCCGTAGTCATGCTTAATGGTCTTGATTCCGATCCGCCTAGCATGTTCCTCAATCTGTTCTATTGAACCAGTTCGGTAGGTGTCGGCGGCGGCGACGACGACTGAGAACCCTTTTCGCAGCAGGAGATGGGCTATCTTGGCGATGGAGCTCGTCTTGCCCGTTCCGTTGACTCCGACGAAGAGTATTATTGCTGGTCTGTGCTGCTCCCTGGTTTCATTGAGAACCTTGTAGAATGATTCCTCGCCGCTTCCCTTCAGTAGGTCAAGCAAAACCTCTCGCAGCACTTCCTTAGCCGGTTCTGCCGAGTCGCTGAACCGCCGAAATTGAGTGGCCTTGATTTTCTCATGTAGATTGTCGCAAATCTGCTTTGCCACTGAGTAGGCAACGTCATTCTCGACTAGAATGAGCAGAAAATCATCGAGGATCTGTTCGATTGCCTTATCAGACAGTTCTTTCTGGGAAATCTTCTGAACTAGGCCGTTGACACCTGATTTCAGCTTCTCGAACAAGGAATTTCACTAATGGATGCAGAGGTGTGCCGCCAGACGGCTAGGCGGAATGTGGGCTGACGGGTGCCGTCTCAGCTCGCGCCCTGCGACGGTGCGTTTTGGTGCCTAAGAAGTTCCTCAAGGGCGTCGCGGTCTTGTTGGTATCGGGTTACGGTTTGGTCGAGTTGTTGTTGAATGGATGTTCTTGCCTTGTCCAATTCCTCAAGTCTACCCTTTAGCTCGGTTACAGAACTCTCTACGTCCTTCTCCATTGCCGCTCCCGCTCCTATCCCCATAACGAGCTTTTTCGAATCTGCAATCTGCATTCTCACATAGGAGCCGGCTCCGACCGGGACGAGGGTGGAATCGCCTTCTTTCATGTTCTTCAAGCCATCGAGGGTTTTGAAGGCCAGCGTAACCTCGTTAATCGCTGCCCGAACGATATCCAGCCTTGATTGCAAAGCTCCGATCGAGCCTTCCAGAATGCGAATTTCGGTGGCCAGTTGCCTAACTATGTCTTCTTCTCTTGGTTGAGAGGACGCCATTTCCTACCCCTTAGCCTGCGCTGCTTCTTCTCGTGCACTTCGGATTTTCATTATCTTAATCTCAAATCTGCGTGCGCGGTGCCTGCTTCCCATTTCAGAATAAAGGCGTTGGAGGGCGTCTTCTTCCTTCATCGCGTTGAATTCCACGGAAAACGGGACTTTTGTCTTCCCCTTTTTGATCTCGCCCGTAATCGTGAACTTTTTCACTTCTGACATTCGTGCTCTTGACCTCGCCTTATGGCAGCGTTGTCCGCTATTAATCTGAAGGTCGCGAAGCAAGCGAACGCGCTGAAAACGTTTTTATTAGGCAGGGGGATTCACGCCTTAGAAATTTGTCTAGATGGTCCCCTCGTTGCCACTTGCCAAGGATGAAATCGCTAGGGCACTCGGTGAGCTACGCAAGAATCTAACTAAAAGAAAATTCTCACAATCCATTGACTTGGTTGTTCGGCTGCGCGAGGTTGACCTGAAGAAGCCCGAGAACAGGATTAATGAGGCAATTGCCCTGCCGAACCCGCCGGAGAAGGCGCTGAAAGTTTGCGTGATAGCGTCCGGGGATTTGGGAACCAGAGCCAAGGCTGCGGGCGCGGATATGCTGGTCACCGGGCAAGAAATGGAAAATCTGAGCAAGGACAAGAAAGCGGCTCGAAAGTTGGCTCAGGACTATGATTTCTTTATCGCTGAAGCGCCGCTTATGCCCCTTGTGGGTAGGGCCCTTGGTTCATTCCTCGGCCCAAGAGGCAAGATGCCCACGCCAGTCCCACCTAACGCGGCTATCGAGCAAATTATTGCCGGCCATCGCAAGATGGTTCGCGTTCGCATGCGGGAGCAACCAGTCCTCCAGTGTAGGGTCGGGACAGAGGCAATGCCAGACGAGAAGCTAGTCGAAAACATTCAAGCAGTCGTATCTCGGATCGAACAGAAACTTGAGCGCGGTTTCAAGAACATTGGTGAAATCCTAATCAAGGCCACGATGAGCAAACCAGTGAAAGTCAGCCTAACTAAGTGATGATTGATGCTAGCTCAACAAGTCGCCGTTTGGAAGAAGGAAATTTACGACGACGTAACTGAACTCCTCAAGAAATATTCAGTCGTCGCAGTGGCCGACTTGCAAAAGGTACGCTCATCGCAAATACAGGAAATCCGGAAGAGGCTGCGTGGCAAGGCCGAACTAATTGTGGCCAAGAACACAATCTTGCGCATAGCGAGCGAGAAAATAGCGGCCGAAAAGAAGGGCATCGACAAGTTCGCAGACGCGTTGACGGGGTCTAAGGTCCTGATATTCACGCAAATGAACCCCTTCGAGCTCATCATCTTCCTCAACAAGAACAAGGTCAGAGTCCAAGCAAAGGGCGGAGACGTTGCGACAAGCGACATAATGATCCCCGCTGGAAACACAGGCCTACAACCCGGCCCGGTTATTAGTGAGTTCAACGAGGCGAAAGTCCAAACGCGGATTGATGGCGGCAGTATTTTCATTGCGAAGGATAGTGTCGTTGTGGAGAAGGGCGAAGTAATCCCCGTTAAGACCGCGTCGCTTCTCTCGAAACTTGGAATGAAACCGATGGAAGCCGGGTTATCGCTCTCATACGCTTACGATAACGGCTCAGTTCTCGGCCCGAACGAGCTTGCCTTCGACCTCGACCAAATGAAGGCTGATTTCTCCTCGGCAGCTAGGCTCGCTTTTGGAGTTGCTGTTGAAGCGAATATCATGCTACCAGAGACGGCACCCATGATCATCTCGAAGGCGTATCGGCAAGCGGTGGCAGTCAGTGTCGAGTCAGGCTTCTTCACAAAGCAAACTGCAAACCTTATCATCCAGAAAGCTTACGCAAACATGAATGCTCTGTCCTCAGCGATCGCGGCTGTACAGCCTGAAGCAATTGCGCCGCCGGCCGCGCCAACCAGCGAGGCACCACCGCCTGCGCCAGCTGAAGGAAAAGGTTGAAAAGAGGGAGTTCGGGTAACCACAGGAATCTCGTCAAATTTCGGTGTGAAAAATGGAATACGTCTACGCAGCGCTTCTGCTGCACTCAGCAGGCGGAAAAATAACAGAAGAGAATGTGAAAAAGGTCCTAACCGCAGCCGGAGTCAAGACTGACGAACCACGAGTTAAGGCCCTAATAGCAGCCCTTTCCGAGATTAAGATTGAGGACGCCCTCAAGGCTGCACAAGCAGTAGCAGTAGCGGCCGCACCCGCCGCAGCAGCACCAGCAGCAGGCAAGAAAGAAGAGAAGAAAGAAGAAAAGAAAGGCGAAGAGGCATTAGCCGGGTTGGGCGCGTTGTTCGGTTGAGCTCAACTTTCCTTTCACTTTAATTTTTTCTAGGATATTCTCGGGACTGTCCTCCGTCTGTCTTTCAAGGCAAATCGCGCGATAATCGCGGTCGATGGTGTCAAGTAGTTCTGAGATCTCTCTTCCTCTTCGAGTTACGACATAGCTATTGTAGTTACAAGGAGCCCTTTGTGCCAATTTCTGCATAAGCCCAAGGTCTCGCATGGTGGCGATCCAGAGGCTCGCGGCGCGCCTTCCAATACCATATCTAATACAAACATCGTTACTTGTAATCCGTCGTAGATTTGATAATTGTTGGATTCTTCTGTACCCTTGGATTTGTGTCCCTTTTAGTGCAATCATGATCGAGCAGACCAATTTGATCCAATTCTTGTTTGTTCTAAATGCGCCAATCTTGTATAGCTTCAGCAGGTTCAGCCAAGTGCAATACGCACGAACACGGATCCGTTCTCTGTGCACGTGTGCCTTGAACCCTTCTCGCGAAAGAATGGCAGCATAATCTCGGAGAGATTCAGTATTCGCATCAACTATGGTGACCCTGACATCAAGTCTTCTCGCCGTTTTCCTGGCATCGAGGGTTCCATCACCGGTTAGTAGTTTCGCTAGGAAATTCTGACGAAGGTTTTCATTCTGAAATGACCCGTTGCAGATTCCATCTATCGCGAAGAAGAGAATGTTTGCTAGTATGGCCGATCTCACGTGCGTGTAAGCCGCAATCGCACCCTTCATGTCCATCATTTTGTCATAGGTAGAAAATGTTATCCCGGTAGCTTTCTTGTACGCCTCAGAATATTCACGCATGTTTTCGAAGGATGATTTCTTTGGATTGAAAGTGCAGCTCGAAGAAATGGGTATGGAAAGGCCAAGGTCATGTAGAGCTGATACGAAATCGGCGTGTTCACGGATCGAGGAGTTCTTGAATGCAACACGTGAGTAGGTCTTATCTCCCTCAGCTTGGAACAGCCCGAGTAACTGCCCAAGCTTCGTAATGTCAACGTAGCGTTTCAGTTCTATTTGACGTGCGGCCCCTCTCTCGTGATAGTACCAGATGCGAAGTCGAGGTTCCTGGTCTTCGTATTTGTCGACGTATAGTCGATATCCTCTATTGGTCGTAGCGGGGACTAGTGATAGCATGTCGACTTTGTCCCCTACGATTGTTAAAGTGTCAGATGAGTGGGGCTGGATTGTTTCCAGTTCCATAACCCGTACCTCCTGTCCACTCTTGATTCCTAGGGTGGAGCGGATTCTGGATGGTATGCACATCCATTCTGAGGCTTTTGCGAGGAAACTTGCCGTGCCAGAGTCGGACTGAATAGTAATACGAACCACCCGACTCATCTCGTTCGTAACCGATAAGTTGGGGATATGTAGGCCGAGTTTGTTGCCCGATTTCGTCACGTTAACAACTGGTTGAGCGAGAACTGTACGCTGCAATCCACACAACTCGGGCGCACAGTCATGTTGACTCTGCCAGTAAAGGTGGAGACGTGAATGAAAGTGAACCGTCGATCAATGCGTTGGTAGTCGTCTAGAGGAATAAGCCAAGTCTATCCTACATGTCACGAACCCGCCACTGCCGGCGAATGAGATGGCGTTTCGTCCCGAGAGTTAGGGGGTGTGATCCCGCGCTTAGCGACGGGGGTTTCGATTAGCCAACCTGTAAGAAGGATCAGGCCAGCGGCTGCCGCCAAATATGTTCCAATGCCAACCTCCGCGGAAACGCACCTGACCCATTCCGATTCAATGTAACACATGCCTGAGGATAGGTAGTTGTGTAGGTACAAGTATTCATCCAGCAGCTTCACGTCATCGATCCAATACCACGCCGCAGTGAGTGCCGAACCGGCAGCAAGTATCTGAAGGTTTGATTTCTGAATCAAGACCGAGATCGCGCTCGAAACCAACGCGAGGAGGAGCAATAGCGCCGAAAGCGCGAAGTAAGGGACGTCCAAGAGCCCGGCAAAATACGGAGTGGATACGAACACCGAGTTCGAAACCGTGGGAGGCAGGACCTTAGTGTCAACGCCGAGTATGGAATATTCCTGTGCTCCACGCTCGATCTGAGATAGATTCAGAGTCACGGTTAGCCAAGGCAAAGGAACAGAAAGCACTAGGAGCGCAATTGCCAAAGAGGCAGTTTTTCGCCAGCGTTCCACAACTTCAACGACCTTGCGTGGGATAAGACGCGTTATTGGGCTGGTTGTAGCGAACAATTCCTGCCCTTATTTCCGCTTCGAGCTGGTTGCCACACCTTTTCTCAATAGTAGCCATTGTGCTTGGCCACGTTCCTCCTTGAAGTACACGAGTTCATATTCGCCCTTCAGTTTACTTCCTTGAAGTTCGAAGTGGATTTTGCGTGGGCCTCGTTCTATGAGACTGTACTCTCCTTTATCCCAGATTGCAACCTTTCCCGCACCGTATTCACCCTCCGGAATTGTGCCCTCAAATGAGCCGTAATCGATCGGGTGGTCATCGACGGTGACTGCGAGACGCTTAATTCCAGCCTCGAGCGGCGGCCCCTTCGGAACCGCCCACGATTTTAGAACGCCATCCATTTCCAAACGAAAATCAAAGTGGTGTGCCGTTGCCCAGTGTTCATGAACGACGAACGATGGCATCCCTGCTCTCCCATTTCCAATAGGAATGATGTAGCTTAACCTTTTACGGCCATGGAGCACTTTTCTTCCTCTATCGGGTGTCGAGAAGTCGTTGTCCGAGGAATACACCGTCTGTAGGTGCGGAGCAAAATTCACTAACGATGCGGAAGGAAAACGTCTCTATGATCTGCATCAATCTTGGTGCGGCAAGCAAGGCAGTGTTCCCCAAGAATATCCGGACCGAAAACAGTATTCTCGTCCCCGCAATCGCAATGAATGAGTTCTCGCCGCCTATCATTGATTGACTAAAGCCAATCCGTTTTGTATGCAGAGCTAAGGAGATGGGTGTCATACACTAATTCATTGAATGTGTATGCTGGCCAATACATTCACACACGAAACGGGGGTTTGGCTTACCTCGAATGTGGCCTGCTTAATCCCCTTCCAAAGGGATTTCATATATAGCACAAGCGAAACTGCGCCATCAATTCAGGAGGTGAAGATGTCACGAAATTCGAGACAAGTAAGGTGACAAAGGCCGTTACTTGGCCAGTTATAGTGTGGGTGGTGACGATTGTTCTCTTCCGACTGGGTGCGCTTGTCTATCCAGCGGCGGGTTCACAGTTCACCAGCAACTTCTATCCTATTGCGACAACGCTTGGCTTGCTGCTGGCTATTTGGGCTGGCTTTTCAGTGAAGGTAGCCAAGGGAATCTACCAAGAAGCCATAGTGGCGGGAGTTTGTGTTGGCCTGGCATGCGGCATTCCCGGCATAATCATCTTTGGCTTGGGCTTCATACCATTCGTGATCAATGTCACTATCTTCTCGTTGGCTTCCGCATGGGCGGGCTGGGGCATCAAGTAACCGGTTGATGTCTTGAGCCCAAATCCCATTTTTTTTTCGCCAAGATTTGGAAATAACAGTTAACGGTTGCCAAAGGCAAGTGGTTTGATCTAAGGCATCTAGTGAAACGGTAACATCGCGCAAATTGGGCTGCGAGGCCTTACGGGCACGAGGAGAGCCGCTCCGTCATCTATTCCTTAGATTCGCTCTGAAGGTAAACGTTATGAGCATGTTTATTGGAATACGTTGAACTAGAGTTGGGCCGTAATGTCTCCTAGCCTTCTGCTTCAGGCCCTTGCGCTCGCACCTCGCTGACAGAGGGAGCGGGCAAATAGCTAACTAGTTTAGTCTGCTTCGTTCTGTCGGCTGGAGGAATAAGCTAATGGAGATTAATGCGAAAGAATTCGCCGTCCCATTCTTCAAAGAGAATGGATTCACACGTAAGCAGTGTGAATGCTGCAAAGGCTACTTCTGGACACAGAGACCTGAGGAGAGATTTTGCGGCGACAGCCCCTGCGTCCAATACACTTTCATAGGAAAGTCTCCAGCGAAGCGGCCGTACTCAATTCATGACATGCGTGAATTATTCCTATCATTCTTTGAGCGGAACGGGCACAAGAGGATTAACCCTTACCCTGTAGTGGCGCGGTGGCGGGACGACGTTTTCCTTGTAGGGGCCTCAATCTACGATTTTCAACCCTACGTCACGGAAGGTATTATTCCGCCACCAGCAAACCCGCTAGTCGTTAGCCAGCCATCAATTCGATTCACGGACATAGACAATGTAGGCCCAACACTCGGACGCCACGACCTGATTTTCGAGATGGGAGGCGCTCACGCTTTCAACTATCCGGACAAGGAAATCTACTGGATGGACCAGACGATTCGCTACCACCATCAGCTGGCCACCGAGGAATTTGGGTTAAAGTCTGAATCGATTTCATACAAGGAACACTTTTGGTCTGGCGGAGGAAATGCTGGCCCCGACCTGGAGTGCCTAAGCGCAGGGTTAGAAATCTCTACACTGGTCTTCATGCAATACAAGGTCCAAGGCGAACAACTCGTCAAACTGCCAATCCGAACAGTCGACACGGGTTACGGCATAGAACGCTGGGCGTGGCTGAGTCAGGGCAAAGCCAGTGCATTCCAAGTCATCTACGGCCCTGTGTTTGACAAGATCTTCCAACTGGCCAACGTGAAGTTCGATGAGAAACTGGTTGCAAAGGTAGTTCCTTTCTCAAGCTACATGAATATTGAACGCAACGAGAGCCGCGTTGATGCACGAAAGAAGATTGCCGAAAGCGTAGGTATGGATTGGCGAGAACTCGAGAAAGCTATCACACCGATTGAAAGCGCGATGGCAGTGGCTGACCATACGAAGGCGATTGCGTTCCTGCTTTCCGAAGGCGTTGTGCCTTCAAACGTCGAAGAAGGCTACCTAGCCCGTCTGTTGATTCGTCGAGCTTACCGCATGCTGCGACAGCTGGGCATAGAAAACAAAATGCTGGACATTCTCGACGCCCAAGTTGAGTATTGGGGTGCTGATTTTCCTCAGCTTAAAGGAATGAAGCGCGAGATAGCGGAAGAAATCAAATCAGAGGAATCCAAGTATCGAAGAACGCTCGAACGAGGCTCAGACCTCGTTAAGAAGATCACAGTCGACCTGAAAGCTAGGGGAAGCAAAGAGGTTCCTTCCGAAACCCTCGTCGACCTGTATGACTCACACGGAATGGTTCCGGACATAGTGCGGGAAATCGCGGAACCTCTAGGAATAGCTGTGAACCCGCCCGGTAACTTCTACGGCATGGTCGCCCAGAAACATTTGACCGGCAAGCGTGCCTCCGAGGAAGAAACAGAATCGAAAGTGAGCGAGTCCCTGAAGGATAAGGTCGGCGGCCTCCAAGACACCGTTACCCTGTATTACAAGGACCCGTTCCAGAAGGAATTTCAAGGCAAAGTAATCAGCGTACTTGACAACAAGTTCGTTGTCTTAGACCAGACCTGCTTCTACCCGGAGGGCGGAGGCCAACCTGGCGACATCGGGGTTTTGCAAGCTTCCGGCGTGTCGGTTAAGGTGGTGGACACTCAGAAGGTCGGCCGAGTCATTGTTCACCAAATAGACGGTAAGCCCCCGCGCGTGGGAGAAAACGTCCGCGGTTCCATTGAGTGGGAACGGCGCATCAGCCTAATGCGCCACCACACAGGCACCCATTTGGTCTTGGGAGCCGCCCGGAGAGTTCTGGGGCAACACGCTTGGCAGGCGGGAGCACAGAAGGGAGTTAACTCTAGCCGAATCGACATTTCGCATTACGAGAGGATTACGGAGGAGCAGACCAGAGAAATTGAAAAGCTGGCAACAGAGGTCGCTTTGCAAGATATTCCCGTAGAGTCTGAGTGGCTGCCGAGGGAGAAAGCCGAGCAGGCTTACGGGTACAAGCTCTATCAAGGAGGAGCTGTGCCCGGGCGCGAACTAAGAATAATCAAGATTGGCGATTGGGATGTGGAAGCCTGCGGCGGAACTCACTGCACTCGCACGGGCCAGATCGGAGCCATCAAGATCCTGCACACTGAACGAATTCAGGACGGAGTAGAGCGAATCATATTCGCGGCGGGGACTCAAGCGCTACGCGCCTTTCAGGAACAGGAAAAGAGAATCAAAAACATCTCGAGCGTCGTCGAAGCACCCGTAGAAAAAGTTGACCAATACGTGCAGACGCTGGTTGAAGAAAAAGCCAAACTGGCCAAACGCCTCGAAGAACTCTCCAAGGAGTGGGCCGAACAAGAGGCTGCAAAACTTCTGCAATCGGCTAAGCCTGTCGGCCGCGTAAAGATGTGTTCAGCGAAGTATACTCGAGGCGAAGATGGCGAAATAGTCGCGCTGAACAACAGGATAATTGAGCAAGAGCCGGACGCGGTCACAGTGCTGCTGTTAGTGAAGGATTCCGCCAGAGTCTTCGTTGGCGCAGGAAAGAGCGCAATCGCACAAGGCGTGAACGCTGGGAAGCTTGCCACCAAGCTGGCTGCAATGCTTGGTGGCGGTGGCGGAGGCAAAGACTACTTCGGGCAAGGTGGCGGAACGAAGCGTGAAGCGGCGGATGAAGTTCTGCGGAACTCGGAATCGGCACTGAAAGCAATGTTAGCCAAGTGATGAGCATGCCTGTTGACTGGCCCGCGCTAGAGGAGAAATGGCAGAAGGAGTGGGCTAAGGCCAAGGTTTTCGAAGCCGACCCGGACCCAAAGCGCAAGAAATGTTTCGTCACCTATCCCTTTCCTTACATGAGCGGCCCGTTGCATGTGGGAAACGGTTTCACAGCTGCACGAATCGACGCTTACGCACGTTACATGCGAATGCGTGGGTTCAACGTCCTCTTCCCTTGGGCATGGCATTGGACTGGGAAGACAGTCGCGGGTGCCGCTGAACGCATCAAGAACGGTGACGAGGACTTCATTCGGCCCATCAGGGAGGTGGATGAGGTGCCGGAGGAGGAACTGAAGAAGTTCGTTGACGCTGCCTACATGGCGAAGTACTACACCGACGTCAACCGTCAGGCGATAAAGCGTCTGGGAATGTCGATTGATTGGCGAAGAGAATTCCACACTAGTTCGCTAAACGAGGCCTTTAGCAAATTCGTTACCTGGCAGTATCTGCGCCTGCAGGAGAAAGGATACGTGATTACAGGCACACATCCCGTCGTCTGGTGCCCAAAGGACGAGAGCCCGACTGGGGATGCGGACAGGCTGGAGGGCGGAGGTGTTAGGCCTGAAGAATTCATTCTCATGAAGTTCAAGATGGGTGAAACCTTTCTCCCGTGCGCGACCTTCAGGCCTGAAACAATCTACGGCGTCACTAACTTGTGGGTTAACCCTGAAGGAGACTACGTTGAAGCAGACGTCAATGGCGAACGGTGGGTGGTCAGCAGAACTGCAGCTGAAAAACTGCGAAACCAGCTGAAACGAGTGAGCGTGGTCAGGGACCTGAAAGGCAGAGAGCTCATCGGCAAGAAATGTGTCGACCAAATTCAAAGCAGGCAGTTGCCAATTCTACCTGGGACATTCGTCAATACAGAAAACGCTACTGGCCTGGTCTACAGCGTTCCAGCTCATGCTCCATTTGATTGGCTGGCATTGAGAGATGTCCAAAGGGATCCTACTACCGTCGACAAGTTCGCGATTTCCAAGGCTGAACTGTCAGCTATTCAGCCGATCTCAATAATATCAGTTGAAGGCTACGGCGATTTTCCCGCCGTAGAAATAGTTGACCGTATGCACATTCGAGACCAGAACGACCCATTAGCGGAAGAGGCCACGAAGGAGATTTACAAGGCCGAGTTTCACGGCGGGATTCTCAAAGAGGGTTGCGGCTCCTACTCCAAGCAGAGGGTGTCTGAAGTCAAGCAAGGCTTGGTCATGGATTTCCGTACGAAAGGGATTGCTGATGTTATGTACGAGTTACCGGAGCGCGTGGTGTGCCGGTGCACAACGGAATGCGTTGCGAAAATTCTTGATGATCAATGGTTTCTGAAGTACTCTGACCCAGAATGGAAGCAGAAGGCGCACAAGGCCATCTCAGAGATGTCGTTCTATCCTGACGAGGCACGAAACTGGTTCGATAGCGTGATTGATTGGTTGCAGGATTGGCCTTGCGCTCGCAAGACAGGGCTAGGCACGCCGCTACCGTGGAGCCCTGGTTGGATCGTTGAAACGTTAAGCGACTCGACCATCTACATGGCTTACTATATGGTGAGCAAGTTTGTCAATGGTGGGATGATCAAGGCCGAACAGTTGACGCCCGAGGTTTTTGATTTCATATTCTACGGAACCGGCAAACCGGACCAGCTGTCTAAACAGGTAGGCGTTGATAGGAAAATCCTGGAGAAGATTCGAGAAGAGTTCCTATACTGGTATCCGGTCGACCTGCGAAACTCAGGAAAAGACTTGGTTCAGAACCACTTAAGCTTCTTCATATTCCATCACGTTGCTCTCTTTGAGCCGCGCTTCTGGCCGAAAGCAATTGGTGTCAACGGGTTCATGTCGGCGGAAGGGCGGCCGATGCATAAGTCTCAGGGCAACTGGGTTCCGCTTTGGAAAGCCTGCCAAGAGCATGGAGCCGATGCTGTTCGCTGCGCCGTCCTGTTAGCCGCTGAAGGATTGGATGACCCTGATTGGCGTTCAGAGAACGCTCGTGACGTTGAGAGCAGGCTAGGGGCTTTCCTGAAGCTAGTTGAGGAAATTGCTGAAATGCCAGAACGGCAGGCTTCAAACGGCCACTTGGAAGACTGGTTGATGGGCCGAATCCGCTCCAAGACTATGGTAGTTTCAGCCGCGATTGAGAAGCTGAAGACTCGAACGGCATTGGCTGCGGCCCTGTATGACTCTTGGAACGACCTGCGATGGTATGAGCGGCGTGCCGCGAAGCCTGATTCCGCAACCGTCAAGGCTTTCGTCTCCACGTGGGTTCGATTGCTAGCTCCCTTCTCACCTCATTTAACAGAAGAAGCGTGGAGTAAGATTGGTCATAGCGGGTTTGTGGCGATGGCCGAGTGGCCTACGTTCGAACACGTTCAGGAAGATGTACAATCTGACGAACTAGAGCAGCTGATGAAACAAACGCTTGAGGACACTCAAGAAATAATCGCAACCACAAAAATCACGCCGAAAAAGGTGCATTACTACACCGCCGCCAAGTGGAAGTGGCGCGTTTACCAGGAAGCCTTGAATCGGGCTGACAAGCAACCCGACACCCTACAAGGCCTAATCAGGGACATGCTCGCCGCGAAACCGCCATCGGCAAAGGACTTGCCGAAATTCGCCTCGAGGATAATCAACCAAGTGAGAACGATGCCTAGTGAGCTTCGGGCGAGGAGGCTGAGAGCCGGTGAGCTAGATGAAAGGGTAGCCTTCGCGGGGGCCCAGAGTTTCTTCGCGAAGGAATTAAGAACCGAGGTTGAGGTTCACAGCGAGGAGGACCAGAACCTTTACGATCCGAAGAAACGGGCGCAAGTGGCAGAACCCTATCGGCCTGCGATCTTTATCGAGTAGTCGGCACTGCAAACTTTAAGCAAGAAGGGCCGTAGTCTCAGGACTCGGGCCCGTAGCTCAGTCTGGATAGTGCTTGCGGGTTGAGCGTCTAAAGCACAGGCCCTCTAAACGCTTCCTTCAAGAAGCGGGAGACGCCTGGGGTCCGGGGTTCGAATCCCCGCGGGCCCGCCAACAATTCATAGATTATTAATCGGGCATACGTTTTTCTGGCTGAAGTCAGAATTCACCGAGACTTCCGGAATTTGTGAGAGGCTAATGTCAGGAAGCGAAAGGGTTAGCGCGATAGCGGACGCGGAAAAGGAGGTAGCGAAGATCATTTTCGGCCTTGCGATAGCAATCAGTACGATTCCGCTCATATCGCGACTCCCCGCCAGGCCAGCAGGAATACTTATCGACATTGGAGAGTTCGGCTTCAGTTTCCTGATCTTGATTTCTGTTTGGTTGGGGTATTGGAATATAATGTCGCTTCTGCCGATTGAAGATGGTACTACAATCACGCTTAATGTTGCATTGCTTTTTCTCGTCTCGATCGAACCTTACCTCTTCTACCTGAACATAACCTTCGACCTATTGGCCCATGAGCTGCTTCTGGACTCTTCTTCAATACTATACGCTCTAGATATGACTGGGCTAATGTTGATTCTTGCATTATTCACCCATCAACTCGCAAAGGAGGAGAGGGAGTTGGTGCCGAAAGCGTCCCTGCTCCAGTACAAGCGAGTTAGGAACGTCTTATTCATATCCGCGGCGCTCTTCGCTATCACTGCCCTTCCACCATTTTGGAGTTTCAAACTCTGGAACCTGCCGATTAGATTCTTTTTCTGGTCCATTCCACTAATTCTCTCATCGGTTCAAAGAAGCGTGAAGTGAAAGTCAACAGGTAAGGTATCGGTTTATTCTAGGAAGTAGGCCCATGACTCCAAGAGTATAAGAACTTAGAAGCCGCTTGCCTGAAACCTTCCCCCTTTGAACACCGCCCCGTGGGTCAAATATGACGAAGTGTACTGTCTGCGGAGCATCCCTTCGCGCCGGCGATTACGAAAGCCTCTCCCGTCATTTCTAACGGCTGGAGGACATTCGACGAGGTCAAAATAACGGGAGATCAGAAGGGCAGGGAGTGCACAGCCCTGTCAAGCAGGCAGACCTATCGCTGTTTCGTCCGGTTCAATTCACAGGGAGCGATCGACACTTTCAAGGAAATACAAGTGACAGGATTGGCTACTTTGCCAGATGGTATGCGTCGATGACTTGCCAAGCCCAGAAAACTAGGGCGTAGACTGTAAGGGCGGCTCTGTACGGGAAGAAAGCCCCCGCAGCTCTGTAAGAGATAAACAATGTCTGCCAGATTAGGGCTAATGTTCCGACAATTATTCCGGCTACAAGGATTGAGGCCCCACGTTCCGGCCTACCAGCATACATCTGGCCGAGCCCAGGAACTAACAGTGAAAGTACGGCGGCGACTGGCGGATCGCGTTTAGGTTTGCGTGGCATTCCTTTTCACACACCCGATAGCTCGCGCTATGCCTCTATTAGACTTGCGGCGAGATTTTGTCTTCCGCTGATGGGCTAGGCCGTGTACTTTTCTTCGAGGTAGTTGACTAGCCACTGTGGGTTGTATTCTTCGCCGAACAACCGTTTCTGAAGTTCCTTGGGAGAATATGTGGCTCCGTAGCTGTGTATTTTCTCCTTCAGCCAGGCCTTGATCCGTCCCATCTCACCTTTTCTAACTATGTCTCTTGTGTCCATTTCCTTTTTGATTCGGTGGAAGACCATTCCCGCTATGACGTTGCCGAGCGAATAGGTCGGGAAATAACCAAACCCTCCTCCACTCCAATGTACGTCCTGGAGAACTCCATGAGCATCATCTTCAGGTCTGATGCCTACGTATTTCTGCATCAGATCATTCCACAGCGCGGGTGCATCGGAAACTTCTATCTCCCCGCCTATGAGCTTCTTCTCCAATTCATATCGCACCACTATGTGGAAGTTGTATGTCAGCTCATCAGCGTCGACCCTGATGGGACTTGGTTTCACTGAATTGAAGTACCTGTAGACCTCGTCTTCGCTATAGCCCGAGACGAAGGGCAGGTTCGCTTTCAATGTTGGGTAAGCAAGTTCTGTGAACTCTCTGCTTCGCCCGATGAAATTTTCCCAAAACCTCGATTGGGACTCATGGACCGCCGTGGAACTAGCCTTAGGGAGGGGCGTGTATTCTAGGGATGTGTCAACCTGTAACTCATAGATCGCGTGACCTGATTCGTGGATTGTGGAGTACAGAGATTCCTTGAAGTCCTTTCCTTCGTACCTTGTTGTAATTCTCACATCTTCAATTGACATGCTCGTGGTGAACGGGTGGGTGGAGACATCCATTCTGAAGGTGTTCTCAGGCATCCCTAACAGTTTCAGAACCTCTACGTTCACACGCCTCATGGCAGCTTCGTCATAGGTCAGTGATTCCAAAGGGTGTTTGTTCGGAAACTTTCCTTCGGAGAGAACCTTGTTGAGAATTCTCTTGAGGTTAAGTACGAGTGGTGAGAAGACGCGGTCTACGTCGTTGGTTGTAAGTTCCTCTTCGAATAGGTCCAAGAGGGCATTGTACGGGTGTCCTTTGTAACCGAGCTTTTCTGCTTCCTGTTTCTTCAGGTCGACGGTCTTCTCTAAGTAACCTTTGAACATTGGAAAGTCGGATTTTCTCCGCGCCTCCCTCCAAACGACCGTAGCCTCAGTGGAGGTTCTTCGCAACTCCTCTAAGAGTTTCGGCGGAACTTTCATGTAGTAATCCAATTCGCGTTTGACGACTCTCAGCATTCCCTTTTCAAAATCGTTCAGGTCCCCAAGTTTTTCCGCCTTGGAGACGAGGCCGGCTAGCTCGAGCACACGTTGTTGCTTGATGAGCGCTATCTGAGCCTGCGCGAACCCTCTTGGCTTCGATGCTCCGGTGGGCATGTAGGTTTCCATGTCCCATTCGAGGAGCGACGCAACATGGTCCAACGCCCAGATGGGTTTGTACCTTTCAACAATCTCCGTTAGGACAGGGTTCTTTGACATGGAAACGAACGCACTACCCTTTCAGTATTTAATTGTAGTGAGAAGGGGACCCTACATCTGTGTCTCATCCTAAAGAGACGGATTATCCAATTCAGTGTCTGCGGGACCCAGTGGTTACCAATTCATGTTTTTCTTCGTGACTAAGGGCTTTTATTTGCTGTTCTCTCCTAGTCGCGGCTTTACGCGTTCCGAACTCTTCCACGTAGACAACTCTGATCGGTCTGTGCATTCGAGTATATCGTGCGCCTTGTCCTCTCTTGTGTCTTTCAAATCTTGATGCGACGTCGTTCGTGTAACCTGTGTAGTAGCTCCCACCATCGCAAAGAAGCAGATATACATAGTGAGTTTTCCGCTTCTGAGTTTTCTTGTTCTCGGTTTTCTCGGACGTTTTCCTTTTCCCTCTCATTTCTCTGTTATTCGGTTCCTTACCTCGGTCACCTTCAGTGGGATTGCCTTTAATGCAATCGTTGGGTTTGGTTATGAAGGACACGATCTGGCGGAATGGAAGAGTTGGGCATGCGGGAGAGGATTTCTAAACTTACGGTGTCGGTTCTTCCCGATTTCTATTTTGACAGGATAATTCTGGTCCCTTCTGTTCGTAGTCTGTTCCGGCAGATTGAGTTGAAGGCGTCGTCAGGAGGGGGCAACCTACGTGGTTTAGCTCAAACAGAGGTCAAGGGAGGTAACGCGACAAACCTTGCGTATGCGTTATCATTCCTCTCCGCAAGAACAAACCTGTACTGTGTTGGGGATTCGCTTACACGGGCTGCACTTTCAAGGCCTCCAGCAGGTTGCAAGGTGAGGATAATAGACGGCCGGCCAGGCTATACGATCGCCCTTGAATTCCCCTTCAAAGGGAAACCTGTTAACGTCATGTTGAGCGATGTCGGTGACATTTCGCGTTTCGACGGCAGACAACTCGCCCGACACGACCTCATGGCCCTGAAGAAATCTGATTGCGTCGCTCTCGTGAACTGGTCTTCCAATGCGAAAGGAAACGAGCTCGCGCGGAGGGTCTTCGGTCTGAGGGGCCGGGAACGCAGGTTGAATTTCATTGACCTCGCAGATATAACCAGCACAGAAAGGAGGCTCAAAGTTCTTGCCAGGGACATTATCGATCGAGGATTAATTGACGTGCTGAGCCTAAATGAGAACGAGGCAAGAATTATGGCGAAAACGCTCTCAGTCGGCAGGCTGCGGCGTTCATATGATCGGCATGACGTAATGAGGGTTTCACGATTACTTCACAATGCCCTCCAGATTAACGTAGATGTTCATACTCCAATCGGGTGCGCCTCTTCAACTAACGAAGGGGCAGCATGGGTAGACTCATTTGGCAGAGTAACCGGTTTTGTTACTGGGGCGGGCGACATTTGGGATGCGGGAGATATAATCGGGCACCTTCTCCGCTTCAAAATCGTGGATAGACTTCGTTTCGCCAACGCCTGCGCCTATCTTTACCTCACCAACAAGAACGCCAAACTTCCAAGCCTCCGTGAAGCCGCAAGCCTCGCGGGCCTCTAATTCTTTAATCCCCGAGCATCGCAGAGACGTAAGATACCCATGCCGTTTGTTAACATCAACGAACCGCGAACCTTTCAGTTAGGCGCGAGACATCTCTCTAAGGCTGATCCAAAGATTCGGCAACTCGTCAAAACGCTCGGACCAATTGAATTCGACGCTGGGGGCGATCCATTTGAGTCCTTGGTTGAAGCCATAATTTCTCAGCAACTGAGCGGCCAATCCGCTCGGGCTATCTTCGGCAGACTGAAGGCTGCGATGGGATGCGAAGTAATCGAGGCGCAAGCCCTCAAGAGGATGCACGTATCAAGACTGCGGAAAGCAGGTGTTTCTCCCCAGAAGATCCGCTTTCTCAGAGACTTGAGCTCGCGGGTCGCCAATGGTCAATTGGATCTTAACGGTCTCAAGGAGATGGATGATGGTGAAGTGATTCGAGTACTTGACGAAGTCAAAGGCATTGGGCCCTGGACGGCGGATATGTTTCTGCTTTTCACGCTAGGGCGGCCAGATGTTCTGCCGGTCGACGATCTTGGCATTCAGATGGCCGTTAAGAGGGTCTACTCCTTGCGCAAGCTTCCTGGCGCGAAGAAGATTGAGGAGATTGCGAGCAAATGGCATCCGTACTGTTCCGTTGCGTCATTGTATCTTTGGCATGCGAAAAACGTTCGGTAACAGTAGACACATGTCTACACGAAACTCCTGAGTCCTGTGACTCGATCTGCGCGAAATGCTGCGTCATAAACGGAAAGGATATTTGTCGACGCACCTTTGTGAGTCGATGTCGGGAGTGAGCGTGGGATCTGAATGAGCATGGAGGTTTGTTCGTGCGGCAGCGGCAAGCGGCCTACTGGATATTGTGAGGAATGTAGAATGAAGTACTGTAGCGAATGTAAATTCACGCACCTTTACACCCCTCTGGCTATGAGCACCGCCGATTCCTTGTACGCAAGCATAGCCAAGAAAAATTAGCTCTGTCCTTTAAGAGGGGAATCATGTTGCTTGTCGGAAATCAAAAGCCTCGCCTAGTCTACGACGGAATCTGCAACCTGTGTACGGGCGCTGTTCGTTTTCTCCACGCACTCCGGGGAGAGCAACTAATTCAGTATACCCCCTTCCAAAATCTTAGTTCGGACGTGCGACGAGCATACGCTTTGAAGGATGAAGCTCTTCAAGGCCGCATGTACCTCATCAGGCGAGACGGCTCCCTCGCAAGCGGCCCCTTTGCGATAGTGGAGGTGTGCAAGCTCCTGACCCCGTTCAGCTTCATTTGCAACCTGTTCGGAACCCCGTTCGCCCAAAGACTGTACGACTGGGTAGCTCAACGTCGCTACAGAATCTTTGGCTGCCGCGAATCGTGTTACGTAGTCAAATGACTGAATCGATCGGGGAGGCCTCACGAAGCCTTCAATACCAATTCAATCTCGTCCGGGTCTGAGATGAAGAGCTGCCCATCTCCCTCAATGTAAGCGATGGGGCTGTCAGCCAACATGGATGACAATTCCTTGAGATTCTCACGCGGGACTGTGATGGTTACGTGTCCCAGGCCTGCCCAGTTCTTCTCGAGGGGTTTGCCACCTAGGCTTTCCCATGTGTTCATTCCGATATGGTGGTAGTACCGTCCAACAGAGAGGAAGGCTGCGCTCCCATAGTACCTCATCACATCCAAGCCTAACACGCTTCGGTAGAAGGCCATTGACCTCTGCAAGTCGGTGACCTTTAGGTGAACGTGGCCTACCCTAGTTCCTCCAGCGATTGCTTTCAATTCGTCCCTTGGTGCCTTGGCCACCTCCCTTAGCAAAGAATCAATGTCAAGTGGCTGGGTCGCCATGTCAACTTGCCCATCCTCATCAAATTTCCATTCACTACGCGCCCTGTCGGTATAGATCTCTATCGCATTCCCTTCAGGATCCGTAAGGTAGAGGGCCTCGCTAACTAGGTGATCAGCGAACCCGTCAAAGGTTATCCCCGCATTTCCAATCACGAGGTAGGCGGCAGCGAGACTTCTTCTGTCCGGAACCAGCAGCGCATAATGGTAGAGCCCTGCAGCATCAACGGGTGCTTTTTCCCCATTTGGAGCATGCTCCAAGACCAGAATCGGCTCTGCTGACCCGCTAGCGCCAAGCTCCACAATGCCTCCATCTCGGCGCAGGACTACGAACCCTAAGTCCTTCTCGTAGAAGGACAACATCAAACCTAAGTCCTTCACTTTGAGGGAAACAGGCCCAAGCCTCATTTCGGAATCGAGTTTGAAATGAGACAAGCAGATTCTCCTCTGCCTGCTGGACTATCCGCTTTGAATGATTTAAGCCAAGGCGGGCCGCATAGGTTGAAGTGGAGACGGAAATTGAAGGCTTCGAAGTCAGCTGTTTTGTATAGCCTTCCTCGCACGCTTCGCTTGAGCCATGTTCACAACCTTCTGGTAGCCTTTGTCTTCCTGTTTTAGTTCGCGCAGCTCCACGTATCCGGCCTTTTCAGCCTGCTTTAGCAGGTCTAGGCCTTTCTCTGTTCGTGCGATTACAGTTGAATAGCCGGTCGGGCATCCTACGCCGCCCACTGAGATGTCGGCGTATTCGGCGGTGAAATCTTCGCATTGCTTGCAACTCTGTCGCACGAACGCGTCGATTTCACGGAGCGGTACGTGCAGGAGTTCCTTGTCGCCGGCCTTGGCGATGAAGGATCCCTTCTTAATTTCCACGCGTGTGATGGTGGAAGGGTCAATGTCTTTGCTGGCCATGTAGGTCTCTACGAGTTTATCGTAACCGTAAGCCTCCATGCAGAACAGGCCGATCGTCAGGTCCATCGCCTGAGCTAAACGGCGGTTGCCTAACGGTGATGTTTGAATTCTTCTAACCGCTTTCATCTGGCACGGTGTCCCGACCAATCCCACCCTTGTTTTAGCGTACTCCTCAACAGCTGAACGAACACCAAGAAGCGTTGGGCTTGGTGTGTACTTTGTTCCAGCGTTTTTCATGATTTCCTCACTCTTCGTCGCTACCAGAGGCTTCGCTCTCCACTTCGAATCTCTTCCGGCAACGACAGCTGCATCAATCAACTTCTTGTCAAGGGCGAAGCTGAGGAGAGCTGTAACTACACCGCCGTCCTGCGCTACTCCTTGAGTAGCTTTGTTCAGTGCGCGTCCAACGAATGTTCCTCGGGATATTCCAAGGGGTTCGTCGGGGCGTCTTGTTCGGCCGTGTAGGAAGACTTCAACGTCGTCCTTCGGAAATTCGACTGTGGGGCATTGGTAGTAGCAGATTTCGCAGAGAGCACACGAGCCTATCAGGGTGGGTTGTTCCCCAACTGGCCAAAGAACGCCGACAGGGCAGGCGGCCATGCAGGCCCCGCAGAAAGAGCATAAGTTCGGCCGGACCACTTGCGTTATTAGATTCCCGAACAGCCGTGGCTTCTCAAGCATTCCCAATGCACCCTTCACTATGTCTTTTCGTCGCGGGCGAACGGCCGGGATTGAGGAATAGGTTTTTGGTTGTTTTCCATCGTTGACATACAGGCGGCCCAAGCCAATTAATACCAGGCAAAGTTGACCGTTCGCAGGGTGAATTCTCCTGTTCGATCGGCCCGGCCAAATGCTCAAAACAAAACAGCTAAGACGCATGCAGGAAATCAAGCTGCGTAAGATTGTTGGATACGCCTACAGGAATGTTCCGTTCTATCGGAAACGTTTCGACGACGCCGGTACAAAGCCAGAATCTATCAAGAGCCTTGACGATCTTTCGAAGATACCGTTTACAGTTAAGACGGATCTCAGGGATAACTATCCGCTTGGCATTCTAGCGGTTCCCCCAAATCGGTTGTACTGCCTCCACGCATCCTCTGGCACGACTGGAAAGCCAATAGTCGTAGCGTATACTCGTGGAGATTTGGAACGTTGGAGCAAACTCATGGGCAGAACCCTAGACATTACTGGTGCAAAGAAGGGCGATATCGTCCAGAACATGTACGGTTACGGCCTTTTCACGGGTGGGTTGGGGTTCCACTATGGAGCCCGAGCAATCGGAGCAACAATCTTGCCCACGAGTGTAGGGAACACGAAACGCCAACTCATGCTCATGAAGGACCTTCGCAGCACAGTCGTCACCAGCACTCCGTCCTACATGGTGTACCTGGTCGAAGCGAGCCGGGCAGAAGGCTACGACCCGAGAACCGATTTCGCCCTGAGAATCGGAATCTTCGGCGCGGAACCGTGGAGTGAAGAGTCACGTAAGCGGATACAAGACGGCTTCGGGCTTCGGGCTCACGATGTTTACGGAATGTCGGAGCTGTATGGGCCGGGGGTAGGGATTGAATGTGAACGACAAAACGGCCTTCACATTTGGGGGGATGAATTTCTCGTAGAAACAATCAACCCAGATACCGGTGAGGTTCTGGAGCCGGGAAAGGAAGGCGAACTGGTGTTCACGATGCTGTCCCGGGAAGCGATGCCCTTCCTACGCTATAGGTCAAGGGACCTCTCAATTGTTTATGAGGAGGAGTGTGCGTGCGGCAGATGCCACAGTCGAATCGCACGCATAAAGGGGCGTAGCGACGATATGCTCATCGTCGGCGGCGTGAATGTCTTTCCAAGCCAGATTGAGCACGTTTTGATGAATATCCCCGGCCTCGGAGACCAATATCAGATAATCGTCTCGCACAAAGAATTGGACCGGTTGGCCGTTAAGGTGGAAGCACCCCCGGAAAGCTTGCGGGATCCGAATATGCCGAAACGGATTCAGGAGGACCTCTTCGCCGTCCTCTCTATCCGCGCAGATGTCGAGCTCGTAGAACTAGGGACGATTCCACGCTCAGAAGTTGGCAAAGCCCGTCGTGTAATCGATCTTCGACCCAAGGATTAGCCTTACACTGCAAAGGCCGCAGAAACGATGTCTAGCATATGTTATACACCCGGAGGAGCGCAATTCAACTGTTTCGTCGGAAGCTCGCGCATATCATCCCGAAGTAGGTAGGGACATCGTAGGAGATCAGCTCAGCGTTCATTTTAAGCCCGTCAACGACACCCGCGAGCATAGTCATCTGCCATAGGCTGTCTGGTCTCGAAGCGTCTACAAACTTCGGCTTAAGCCTCATGATCGATTTGATCCGGCCGCCTTGAATAGCATGAACGACGAATTTGTCATATTCCTTTGATGCTTTATTGAAACCGTAAGGCCCGAATTTCTTGTGCCTATGCGCTTGGTCGGCACTCGCGACAAAAACAATCCTCTTCGCCTTGCGCTCACTTAACTCGCCTATCACTCTGCCGAATTGAAAGTTTTGTGAGAGTGGTATCTCGCGTGAAGGCGTCACGATAACAACTTTCGGTTTCGGCCTGCACTCTGGGATGATGAACCAAAGTGGAACCAGGGTCCCCCAGTCCATCGGCATGTCGGAGGTCAAGCCTTCAGACGTTCCGTAATTTGCACCGACAACCGGTAGTTTCCTTCTCGTGGCGGCTTCCAGGAGGCTCTTCGCGAATTCCACGTCACATCTGACCCTGAGGTCCACAGATCTCTTGTTGCGTGGCGAAGCCTGAAGTGTACCTGTGGAATTCTCAGCCGTAACCACAGTAATCTTCTGCCATACCTTCAGGTTATGTGGAGTGGCAATCACGATTGTGTCTGGCCTTCCTTTCCTGACCTCTTTTGCTAGCTTGCGTAGACCGTCTCTCGTTTTCTGAAACTTTCTCACGGTGGACTTACTGGCGAGTTTCGCGATCGCCTCGCTACCGTGGGGTGCTATGCACGCGTAAACTAGAGTCATCTGATTTCGCTATCAAACGAAGAAGGTCTTTGTTGAAAGCATAGCGTTTTTAGCGTCCTAGGGCCGATATGACTCGGTAGTTGCGCCTTTCGTTGTACTCTGCTTAGGTGGCCGACGGGCTAAGCGTTCGGTGGAAGTCGTAGCCTGAATTGCAAGAGGAGAGAGAACATACTGGACCTTCAACCACAAGTCGGGTACGTTAGCACATACCCTCCCAGGGCGTGCGGCATAGCGACTTATACTAGGGACTTGGCGCGGGCTCTACTGTTGCGGGGTCGAATTGCCCGCTACCTTATTGTTGCGATAAATGAGGAGAATGGGAACCGGTACTCGGACCCCAACGTTAGGTTCACTATTGACCAACATGAGCGCGCAGACTACTTCACCGCGGCAGATTTCCTGAATCAGAGCGACGTTGACGTGGTGAATATCCAGCACGAGTACGGCATATACGGAGGAGAATGGGGGGAGTATGTCCTCGACCTTTACAAGAATCTCGAGAAACCCGTCATAACCACCTTTCATACAGTCCTTCGAAACCCGCCTGACAAAGCTCGCATAATAATGTCTGAACTCGCGGAACTGAGCGAGACTGTTATCGTAACAATTGAGTCCGCTGCGAAGCTCCTTGAGAAGCGTTTTGGTCTCAACGCTGAAAAAGTCAGAGTGGTACGTCACGGTGCAGCCCTCCCGGAGCGTGGGCACAATGAATACGCACAACGATTTCTCGGGCTGCAGAAACGCACGGTACTAACAACGCACGGGTTGATCAGTTCCGGGAAAGGCATAGAGTACGCGATCAAAGCACTCTCTTACCTAATTAAAGAAAGGCCTGAGCTGCTCTACATGGTGATAGGTGAAACTCACCCTGAGGTGCGAAGGCGTGAAGGTGAAGTTTACCGCGAGAAATTGACTTCGCTTACGAGACGCCTGCATCTCGAAAACCATGTTCACTTTGTGGACCACTATCTGCGGGACGACGAACTGTCCCTGTACCTTCAAGCAACGGATATTTACGTGGCACCGTACTTGGGAAAGGATCAGGTTTCTAGTGGGACGATTACTCTTGCGCTTGGGTATGGCAAGGCAATTGTTGCCACACCTTCCCTATTCTCAAAAGAGGAGCTATCAAATAACAGAGGGCTTTTCTGCAAGTTCGCCGACGGACGTTCAATCGCCGAATGCATCGAACGAATATTAAGCGACGTTAAACTAAGGCGGCAACTAGAAACGAACGCATTCAACTACGGTCAAGAAATGGGCTGGACAAAGGTAGCTGATCAATATGGTGACATACTCAGATCTGCAATCGGAATTCCAAGAACTATCGATGAAACTGCGGCAATCAGTGAAGCTTGACCACCTCTTCGCCCTAACGGACCACAATGCGGTTCTGCAACACGCAAAGTTCTCCGTTCCCGCAAGAAAAGAGGGGTATACGGTCGACGACAACGCCCGCGCCCTAGTCTTCGCAGTTAAGGCAAAAGCTTACTGGCCCACTCAACCCCTTTCAAAGCTACAACGCAAACTGATCAGCTTTCTGCTTCTCATGCAAGCCGAAGACGGCAAGTTCCACAACCTCATGGATTACTCCCTAAGGTTCATCGACAATCCGACGGTTGGAGATCATCTGGGCCGGGCCATCTGGGCAGCTGGCTCAGTCATCAACTCGGATCTGCCTAATGGAGTGAAAGCCCCCGCTCGAGTCATATTTGATCGAGCACTTCCTTGGGCAAGGGAGTCGTCTTCACCACGAACGATGGCCTATGCTTGCCTAGGCCTTTGCGAGCGATTCAAAGTCGACGCCAAGGACTCCAATTTAAGAGTCAACATTGCGTCGTTGGCCGACAGCCTAGTCGACTTGTACAACGCCAACCATGGGCCAGACTGGAAATGGTTCGAGAACGTCATATCCTATGATAGCGCGCGACTGCCCCAGGCTTTGCTCTTGGCCTATCAGTCATTAGGCGCAGGTGAATACCTCAAAGTTGCCCAGGAAACATTTCGATTCCTGCAAGAACAGACAACAATTGAAGGAAAATTCGTGCCCATCGGAAGTCGGGGCTGGTACGCTAGGGACAAGGAGAGAGCTCTCTACGATCAGCAACCCCTTGAGGCAGGAACTATGGTCGAGGCTGCAGCAATAGGCTACAAGATCACTGGCTCCGAAGTTTACGAGAGGGCTTTGCGTGAAGCGCTGGGATGGTTCTTTGGTCTCAACACTAAGTCTGTCAACGTCTATGATGAGGCGACAGGAGCTTGTCATGACGGTATAACCGAGGTTGGTTTGAATGAGAATCAGGGCTCCGAGTCCACAATTTCCCTTTTGCTTGCCGCCGCAACCTTCCTGGAATGCGTCACAAAAGGATGAGCTCTTGGCTGAGGTTCACTTCTCTTTCTCCAGTTCGTCAAGGAATTCATCTAGCGGAGAACTCGCAACACAACAGACTCTGTCGGCTCCGCCATAATAGATCAACAATTCTCCGTCTCGAACCACAGCCCCATCTGGAAACACAACGTTCGGAACAAAACCTCTCCTCTCAAAATCCGTTTCAGGTTCAAGGATTGGTGACCTAGTACGGGCAATCACTTTCTTCGGGTCATCTAAATCAAGCAACAGTGCCCCGGCACGGTAGATACGGTCGAGGCTGACGCCGTGGTAAAGCACCAGCCATCCTCGTTCAGTTTTGATCGGCGGCGAGCCAATTCCGACCTTTCTTTTCTCCCATGGAAACTTCGCTCTCAGGATCTCATAGTCTCCGAAATGCGGCAAGTACTTCCTCCAGAAGCTCCGCGACGTCGCAAGCGATTCGATGCTGTCAAAGTAGGCAATCTGAACCTTTGACTCAAGCCGGTGAAGGATAGCAACTTTTCCGTCAATCCGTTCCGGAAAAATCACGCAGTCCTTGTCATCGCGGTCGGGCCCAACCAAACCGTACTTTTCGAAATGCAAGAAGTCTTTCGTTGAAGCAAGCGCTATGCGTGGACCTTGGTGGGAGAAAGCAGTGTAGGTGACGTAGAAGGTTCCGTCGAAACGTGTTATGCGTGGGTCCTCGCATCCGAACTCCTCCCAATCGCCGGAAGAAGTCAGTACCGGTTCCGAGGAGCGCGATTCCAATGTTCTCCCGTCCAGCGTCCGCGCATATCCCAACCGGGAAACCCCATGAGCATCCACGGCTCTGTAGAGAAGGTGAATGGACCCATCTTCGACAATTGCCCCAGGGTTGAAAGTTCCAATCGTCTCCCACCCCACGTTGCTTCTAGGGGCGATGATGGGATTCTGCTCATATTTCGTAAGTCTTCGCATTCACTATTGCCTGCTCTGTAAGCGTCATGGTTAAAGGGACGGGTTTCTTCATGCCTAAGTACTAGTATTTGTGTTTGATGTGGCAGACGGTACTATTCAATTTCGAATCTGTTCTATTTCGTTTCCAACTAACTCAGCTAATTCGAAGGCTGCTCTCTGTACGGGAGGGCTAAGGGCCTCGCGGAAGGTAAATTCCGGGTTGATGTCGATTGTGAAGATTCTAATCGTATGGGGAACTGCACTGTTTTCGAATCTCTTGAAGAGTTCCAAGGCTGTAGCAAAATTCGTGGAATGTGGAGACGATGCGTATTCTGTGCCTTTGAAATGCTCTGGCGAGAATTCACAGATCTTGCCAACCGTCCCGGTTGAAGCAACTGAGTCTATAATGAAAGCGCGTTCATAGCCCAATATCTCTTCAACCAGTCCAAGGCCGCCGAGGCTCAATTCCTTGAACTCCAAATCGGCTCGTCCGCGATTCCTATCCTTTAGCATTCTCACTACATGAATTCCTACTGCATCGTCACCCATTATGGGGTTACCGAGGCCTACAAGCAAAATGGTCGTATGGCTCAGCCCCGGTCTCATGAACGATTCTACGGTCTCCGTATGTTGTGAAGGATCGCCCTGTTTCTGTTGTAGATTTTGATGTCGAGGGGCATCTGGCCTGGTAGGGTGTGGGTTGCGCAGGCGTAGCACGGGTCGTAAGCCCTAAAGGCCATCTCGACCATGTTCAGAATCCCGTCGGATACTTCCCCTTTCTTGATGAACATCTCAGCGGCTTGCTTAATCGACATGCTGATTGCCGCATGGTTGTTAGTCGTCGCCACGATGAGGTTCACGTTCTTCACCATGCCTTTCGCATCTGTCTTGTAGTGGTGGAAGAGTGTCCCGCGGGGCGCTTCGACCGCTCCCACACCTTCGTCTGGTGTTTGGGTCGGGATATTTCGAACGTTCGGGTTTGTGATGTCGGGGTCTTGGCTAAGTTGTAACAGGCGCTCTGAAGCGTATACAAGTTCGACTAGGCGCGCCCAATGCGTAGCCAAAGTTGAGTGAACTGGCTTCTGGCCTAATGTCTCGTACAATCTCTCGAATTCTGCTTGTGCGGTTGGGGTAGCCATCCCTTCTGATACGTTGAGGCGGGCGAGCGGGGTCGCTTTGTAAACGCCACTATCCTTGCCTCCTACCAGCCCTTTCCATCCGATCTTCTTGAGGTAGGGGAATTTGAGGTAGGTCCACGGTTCCACATGCTCCGAGATGTATTGCTGGTAGTCGGCTGCTGGAAACTTTGCAAACTCGTGGCCTTCCGGGTCTACGACCCTGATCTTTCCGTCGTAGAAGTTGACGCGGCTCTGTTCGTCGACCGTACCCATGCAATATGTTTCTGTTGCGTAATTGTCGCTTGTTATGAGGTTGACGTAATCCTTGTTCTTCAGAACTATGTCGTCGAACAGTTTCATTGTGAACTTTGCGAATTCAACTTCGGATTTTGCGATCGATTCGATTCTGGCTCTCTCGTCTTCCGTAATCGGTTTGCTTACCCCGCCGGGGACGCCGCAGCTCGGGTGGATTCTCTTTCCACCTATCATCGCAATGACGTCGAGTGCATCCGAGCGGTGTTTAATGACTGAGCTGCCGACTTCTAACCCGATTTTCCCTATTACCCCGAGAATATTTCGCTCTGCTTTCGGCGCAGTCGGTCCCATCACGAAGTCGGGGCCGGCGAGTATGTAGAAGTGGGTTATGTGGTCGGCGATGAAGAAGGCGCTGTAGAGGAGTTCTCTGAGTTTCTTCGCGGCGGGTGGTGGTTCCACGTGGAACACTGCGTCTAGGGCTTTGGTGGAGGCTATGTGGTGTGCTTCTGGGCAGACGCCGCAAATTCTGCTGGTTATGTCAGGCATTTCTTCGACAGGCCTGCCCTCGCAGAACTTCTCAAAGCCCCTCAGTTCGGGGACTTGGAAGTAGGCGTTCTCCACATTTCCTTCGTCGTTGAGGAAGATCGAGATTTTACCGTGCCCTTCAAGCCTTGTAACAGGGTTGATTGTAACGGTTTTCATGTCTTCGTCCTCCTCAGGAGGGAGTGAGCTAGGCTAAACCTGTAGAATGTGCCCAGCGGGTCGGGGACTGAGTCCGCGAGTTTCTGGATGTCTTCTTCACTTTGCGCGTCGAAGATTGACGATAAGGCCGAAAGCATCTTTCCGCCCTGGTCAATGGCTTTGGGCAGTGGCCCATAGCAGCCTCGGCACGGCGCATTCGCGTCTAAACATATGCTCCCACAGCCTCCCCTAGTCGCGGGTCCCATGCAGATTATGCCTTGTTCAAGCAGGCATTTTTGTGGGTCAGGGATGGTTTGGTAGGTTCTAACGATCTTACTGATCTTTCTTTCCGTTTTGATGCGTTTGCATTCGTGGCATAGGGATTTGTCGGAGGCTCCCAGAACTGCTCCCTTTGGTGGGAGAGGGCCATTAACGAACAGGTCGATTACCTTGGAGACTTGTTCCCCGACTGGTGGGCATCCGGGAACGTAATAATCCACGTCAACGATTTGGGCGAGAGTTTTGACGGTGTTGTAGAATTCAGGTATGGTTAGCTCTCCTTCCTTTACTTGCACTGTGGTTTGTGGGAAGGTTTTTTCGGGGTTATCTGTTGTTGGCGTTTCCTTGTAAGAGCTTGCGAAGATTCCGTCTCGGTTTGTTGTGTTCGCTAGGCTTGGTATGCCGCCCATGTAAGCGCAAGCGCCGAAGGCTACAAGCAGCTTGGATTTGGCTCTCAATACTTTAGCTATGTGTTCGTTTTCGGAGTTTTGTATCGCGCCATTCACAAATGCGACATCGATGCTTCCGTCTGGCATCGCTTCAAGGTCTGAGTACTTGTAATCCATGGCGGCAGGCCAGAAGACTATGTCAACCTTTTTGGCTAGGTCAACTAGCTTGGTTCCCAGCTCTAGGATGGCGATCTCGCATCCGCCGCAACTGCTTGCCCAGTTGAAAGCTATCTTAGGGTTAGTCATGCTAATACCTCCACTTTCTTCTTCCAATTCAAAGGCCCCAGTGATCGAATATCCTCAGTCATTCCTCTAACAACCCGCGCGTACTTTTCCCCTTCCGAAGCGGAAACCCATTCTAACCTCACACGCTCTCGCTCTATTCCGAATTGATCCAGCAATTTCTGCAGGAGCCTGAACCTTCGAAGAGTCTTGATGTTCCCACTCGTGTAGTGGCAGTCGCCTGGGTGGCAGCCAGCGATGAGCACTCCGTCCGCCCCCGATGCGAGAGCCTTTAGGACAAGGGTGGGGTCAACGCGGCCCGAGCAGTTAACTCGTATTGGGTTAATGTTTGGTGGGTACTTGATTCTACTCGTTCCTGCTAGGTCGGCGCCAGCGTACGAGCACCATCTGCATAGGAATCCCACGATTTTTGGTTCAAATTGTCTTTCCAATTCAATCATACCTCTCTATTCGACTATCGCCTCAATCATCGCAACCATCTGTTCATCTGTGAGATTTCGGAGGGTTATCGCACCAGACGGGCAGGAAGCTATGCAGGTTCCGCATCCTTCGCAGAGGGCTTCCGACACTTCAGCCAGCTTCTCAGTGTTCAGGCTGAGTGCGTCATACGGACATAATGGGACGCAGATACCGCACCCGCTGCATAATTCTCCGACAACTTTGGCAACTGTTGGTTCGCGTTCGAGCGTTGGGCTTGAGAGGAGGCCCAGCGCCTTGCTAGCTGCGCCGCTCGCCTGTGCCACGGTCTCTGGGATATCCTTCGGCGACTGCCCTGCACCGGCTAGGAAAATCCCTGCCGTCGGGCTTTCTAATGGTCGAAGCTTCGGGTGTGCCTCTGAGAAGAAGCCGTTCGCGTCGAGTGAAGCTTTGAGTTTACTCGCCAGCTCATGTGATTCTAAGCTTGGGACCATCCCGACCGCGAGTACTACTAGGTCAGCATTGATCTGGACGATTTTTCCGCTAAGTGTGTCGACGCCTTTGACGATCAGCTTGCCATTCTCTTCGTAGACCTTCGCGACTCGCCCGCGGAGGTAGAGAAGGCCTTTCTCCTCTTGGCAACGCTTGACGAATTCCTCATATCCCTTTCCACCGGCCCGGATGTCCATGTAGAAGACATAGGCTTGGCCGTCGGGGACTTTGTGCCTGAACATCATTGCATGCCGAGCGGTGTACATGCAGCAGATCTTGGAACAGTATGGCAGGGCTGTTTCTGGTTCTCGTTGTCCTGCGCATTGTATGAAGACGATTTCTCTTGGCGTCTGTCCATCTGATGGGCGCTTGATTTCGCCAGTTGTTGGCCCTGATGCTGAGAGCATGCGTTCGAACTCCATGCTGGTCATTACGTCGGGGTAGATCCCGTAGCCGTACTCGGTCAGTTTTGTGGCGTCGTATAACTCGTATCCTGTAGAGACTATGATTGCTCCTACGTCGAGCTCGTGGACGCGTGGCCACGCATCGAGGTCTATGCAGCTTGTGCCGAATTTGTCACAAGCTTTCTTGCATTCCCCGCATGCTTGGGGTAGTAGGCCTAGGCAGTTCTTGGCGTCGAGAACGTAAGCCGGCGGCACTGCCTGGGCGAATGGGGTGTAGATCGCCTTCCTCCAAGTTAACCCGAAATCAAATTCATTAGGAACCTGGGCGGGACAAGCCTTTGCGCATTCCCCACAGGCGTTGCAATTGACTTCATCGACGTAGGCTGGTTCTTGTCGTACCCGGACCTTGAAGTTGCCAATGTAGCCTTTCACGTCTTCGACTTTGGCGAGCCTAAGGAGTTTGATGTTTGAGTGCCTGTACACTTCGACCATTAGCGGCCCGAGAATACATGTTGAACAGTCAAGTGTGGGGAAGGTTTCAGAAAGTTGGGCCATCCTTCCCCCTATCGTTCCTGACTTTTCAACTAAGTAGACTTGGTAACCGCCGTTGGCCACATCGAGCGCCGCACGAATGCCTGCTATTCCTCCGCCGATGACGAGAACTTTTCGAGTAACTGGCACGGTGATGGGTTGGAGCGGCTCGTTGAGTTTGACTTTCTGTATGCTCTGCTGAATCATAACGTTGGCTTTCGCAGTGGCCTTGCCTGCTTCGTCGTGAACCCAGCTGCTCTGTTCTCGGATGTTCGCGATTTCGCAGTTGTATCGGTTCAGGCCAGATAGCTGTGCGATCGTCTTGAAGGTGGTCTCGTGCATCGCAGGCGAACAGGCAGCGACGACGATTGCGTCCAGATTGTGCTGCCTTATGCTATCCTTGATTAATGATTGGCCGGGTTCAGAGCAGAGGTACTTGTGATCGATTGCGAACACTACGTCTTGCTGCTTACCGGCTTTGTCCACAACTTCCTTAATGTTTACATTTCCAGCGATGTTCAAGCCGCAGTGGCAAACGAACACGCCAACTCGTTTCATTTCATATCTCACCCTTTTACCATCGGTGTTGGCGCTTGGCGTATCGCTTGCATCTGGCGTGGGTCAAGTTCCAGTTCTTCGGGGTGAAGCCCCAAGGCTAGTCCGAGAAGTTGTGTGAAGTAGACTACTGGCAGAAATTCATTGGGCGCAGGGTCTTTACCATTCTGAAGCTGGCTGGATTCTAGGTTGTATTTGCAGAGTGGGCAACTCACAGCCAGCAGGCTGGCTCCGAACGAGCGGGCTGAGCGAACGATGGCTCCCGATATGGGTTGAATATTCCCCGTCGAGCTCACGCCTAGGTATGAACCGCAACAATCAGTCCGCGCTGGGTAGTCGATTGGTGTGCATCCCAATCTGATTAGTAGGTTCTCTAGGATTGAGGGTCTGTTCGGGTCATCAAACTTCATCTCCTCAAATGGACGGAGGAGCAAACAGCCGTAGTAGGCGCCGACGCGCAGCCCTTTCAACGGCGCCTTTGCGGCCTTTTCGACTGCGTCGAAACCAACACGGTCCCTCAGAATTTCTAGGAAGTGTATGACGTTTACTCCGCCGTTGAATGATTCCTCGTTGAATGTGTTGATCGCTTGTTGAGAGGAGGAAGCGAGCTTGGCATGTAGGTCTGTTCTCTTGAGAACATTGTAGCAACCCGCGCACAAAGTTACGAGAGTGCGGTCTTCCTGTTGTGCCCTGGCGAGAATCCGGTTCGGTCCGGCCTTAGTCATGAGATTATCGTCCACGTTCGACATAACTGCGCCGCAGCAGAGCTGCCCCTGCATCTCTTTCAATTCAAAACCGAGGGCGCGTGCGCATGCTTTCGCGGATCTGTCGAAATCCTTCGCCACTGTTCGGAGTGAACATCCGGGGAAGTAAAGGTAAGACTGCACTTCTTGCACCTCAATACGAACTGAGTTTCCTGTAAGCACTCACCAAGCCTTGTTGCGGTATCTCAGCGGAAGTCTGCTCAATCCTGAGCTCGTACGGCTCCTGACGCAATTTGATTGTGCGGAGTGCTTCGCAGATCTTGCTTACGTCAAGGCCCCTTGGACATTGGGTTTCGCAGGAGAAACATGTCACGCAGAGCCATGGTGAATTAGCGTCAAGAACTTGCTGAAAGCCAAGCTGCAGGTAACGAACGACTTGATGGGGAAGTAAATCCATCCGTGAAGCTAGGGGGCATGTGGCCGAGCATTTTCCGCACTGGTAGCAAAGTGCAATGTTCTGGCCGCTTATCGCTTCCACCTTGTGAAGCAGTGGGCTTGCGACTAAGTCGGCCGTTAGGATGCTCGCCACTTTATTCCCAGCCTTTTACTGCGAATGCCTCCAGTTCGATCTTTGCTTCCTTGTTGCGATAGTCCGGTAGCAACATGGGGCTATGCCGGTCCGGCTTGTAGCCAGCCTTTGTCAGCTCCTTGTGGAAGCGGATAACGTGGTTGAGTGTTGGTTTCCCGCCGGCTGAGGTTTGCGCTTTCTTTGCGGCGTCGATTCCAGCACGTCTGCCGAAAACTAGGATGTCTAGAAGTGAGTTGCCCATCAAACGGTTTCTTCCGTGTACGCCGCCGGAAGCCTCACCCGCAACGTACAGGTTCGGCACGTTCGTGCGGCCGTCCACGTCAATGAGTACGCCGCCGTTTTGGTAATGCTGAGTTGGGTAGACGAGGACTGGATCCTTTCTTATGTCAATTCCGAACCTCTTGAATTGGCGGACCATGGCGGGGGCAAGGCGTAGGGTTCGGCCGGGGCCTTTCAGTTCATCAATGATTGGTGTGTCAAGCCACACACCGACGAGCCCGCCCGGCGTTAGAACACCTTTGTTCCTTTCCTTGCATTCCCTTATGGTGGCTGAAGAAACAGCGTCCCTTGTCTCAAGTTCGTTAACAAACCGGTTCCCGTCTATGTTGACAAGTTGGGCGCCAAGGCTCCGCATTTTCTCAGTTATCAGCTGTCCGGAAATCAGTTCTGGGAAGGCTACGCCGGTGGGATGGTATTGGATCGTGTCTACGAAGGCTAATTTGCAACCGGCCCGGTAAGCTAGCGCTAGTCCGTCGCCTGTCGCGCCGTAGTGATTTGTTGTGGGGAACCCTTGGACGTGTAATCTCCCTGAACCACCCGTTGCTATTATCGTCGTCTTTGAACGAACGACCAGGTACTCATCGGTCTCCATGTTGAGAAGTATGGCCCCGACGCAGTTTCCTTCTTCATCGGTGAGCAGTTCTATTGCGGGGGAGAATTCGATGACCTGAATGTCGAGGTTGGTCACTTCGTCCCGGAGAGTGCGCATTATTTCAGCGCCCGTGTAGTCACGGGCAGCATGCATCCGCTTTCTGCTTGTTCCTCCCCCGTGCATTGTGACGAAGGTACCGTCAGCCTCCTTGTCGAACATCGTGCCTAGGTCTTCAAGCCATTCGATGATCGAAGGGGCGTCCATGACAAGCGTTCGAACGAGGCTGGGTATGTTTGTATACCCTCCACCTCCCATCACGTCAAGGTAGTGAGTGCCGGGCGAATCATTCACCTTATCAGCGGCTTGGATTCCACCCTGCGCCATCATCGTGTTTGAATCGCCGAACCTTAGCTTCGTGCACAAGAGCACGTGTGCCCCCTGTTGGTTCGCGACTAATGCAGCTGCAGCGCCTGCGCCGCCGCCTCCTATGACTAGTACGTCGGTTTGAATGTCTGTTTTCGAGATGTCAATCTTTGCTGGGTTTACGCGGCTGTATGCTTCAACGACTTCGCCTAGCTCGTTGACGATCGGTTCGCCTTTGTTGGCTCCGACGAGGAGTTTCCGCGCCGTGCCGGGCTTATAGTCCGGGTGGAACTTCTCGAGTAGCACCTTCTTCTCCTCAGGCTTGAGTTTTGGAAATGTTTGTTTCATGCGTTCCTTTCGGGTGGCGGCAACCTTGTCGATCGAACGTCGCATCTCTTCACTGTAAGTAATTATCGTTCGCCATTCTTGGGATTCAACCGACAACTAGGCTGCCTCCAGTTCGATTTCTCTGGTGTTGTACAGTTTCGTCAACTCTCCTGTGCTCAGGTGCGTTAGTTGTTCAAGGTCTTCGTCGAAGAAGCCGCTCTTGATCTGTTGAAGCCGTTCTTGGAGGTGTTTCGATTTCGGAGCTAAGTGTGCTGCGTATAATCTTCTTGCGAGAATTGCAACGTAGTACTGAACTATTTCTGCGGGGCATCTTGTGGCGCAGAGCCCGCACATTATGCAATCGAATGAAAGGTCGGCTGCAGTGCTGATATCGCCGCGCATGGCAGCGCCCATGATGTCTATAACGGGCAGTTCCTGTGGGCAGGCGCGGCTACAGGTGTTGCACTGTAAACATCGCATGACCTCGGGATAGAAACGGACAAGTGAAGACAGGTCGGCCGGAAGGTCCTTCACATTGTACTTGGCTTTAGTGGCGGGATGGAACGGAAGCATCGAGAAGACCATCCCCTCCTTGACAGGTGTTTGGCATGCGAGCCCCGTGCGCAGCCTGTAATCTCCTTGAATTCTATACACCGTTGCGCAAGCACCGCAGAAACCACTGCGACAACCACACCCCCTCAGTAACCTGTATCCGAGCGTCTCCATGGCGGTCAGGATCGTCAGGTTCTCTGGGACGCGATACTGCTTGCCGAAGACGTAGACTGTTAAATTCGACTTCGATTTCTCAGGATCCATTTGTTCTTCCTCGAATCAACTCGAATTTCTCGGTGGGGTTCCTTTATCCACTAGGACAATGGCGAAATCAGGGCAGATGTCCTCGCATACGCCGCAGCCAACACAAAGCGAACTGTCCCCAATCCGGGGCGGATGAACTCCGATCTGATTCAGCTTCGTTCCATGCTCGAACACCTTTCTCGGACAGAAGTTTATGCAGTAATTGCACCCCTTGCATCTGTCTTCGAGTATGAAAACGTCGACATCTCTGAGCTTCAACATCTGTTGGGGCGAGAGAGGAAGCCTAGACGGCTTAGCGGGGCTCCATTCCCTCACAAATCCCGTTATAACAGCGCCCGCGGCGTCCCATTCAACTGTGCGGTCTACTTGCTGAGCAATGCTGCCCACTATGGGGAACCTCGCGACGTTTTCGCATTCTAATCTAAATATAGAGATAGTTCTTGGAGTAAATACTATGCATATTAAACGCACAAACGAAGGTACGTATTTACAGAAATTCAGTTAGTCCGTAGAACCCCATTTGAGATTTGGAGGTGCGGTGAGAGCTGTGAGCGTGCGAAGCATTAGTGGCGAGTTCTTCATGTCAGGTAACAATGCCTGCGCAGCAGGGGCTGTCGCTGCGGGCTGTCGGTTCTTCGGAGGCTATCCGATCACTCCGTCTACAGAGATCGCGGAGTACATGAGCAGACGCTTGCCACAAGTCGGAGGGCATTATCTTCAAATGGAAGACGAGATCGGCAGCATCGCTGCAGTCATTGGCGCGTCGAATGCCGGCGTCAAGAGCATGACGGCGACATCAGGGCCTGGATTCTCTCTGATGATGGAGAACATAGGGTTAGGTATAATCACCGAAACTCCATGTGTCATCGTTAACGTCCAACGAGCGGGGCCCAGCACGGGCATTCCGACACTGATTGGGCAAGGCGACATGATGCAGGTTCGGTGGGGATCTCATGGGGACTACGAAATTATCGCGTATTCACCTAACAGCGTCCAAGAAATGTTCGATCTCACAGTCAAAGCCTTCAACATGGCCGAGAAATATCGGACCCCAACATTCGTCATGGCTGACCAAATCGTAGCCCACATGACAAGCAGGCTTGTGATTCCTCCACCGGAAAAGATCGAAGTGGTAAATCGAAAAAAGCCATCCAAATCCGAGCCGAATTTCATACCTTTCGATTTCGCCCAAGATTACCCACCGATGTCGGTGGCTGGTGAGGGCTTTCATGCTAATGTTGACAGCCTCACACATGATGAACGCGGATATCCGTCTTTGGACAACGCTGTTTCTGAAAGAATGCTGAATCATCTGATCGGGAAGATCCTGAATCACGTAGACGACATAGTGCAGGTCGAACATTACTTGACTGAAGATGCGGAGACAGTCATCGTAGCCTACGGTTCAACATCTAGGTCGGCACTCCGCGTCGTCAATGAGGCTCGCCAGCGGGGAAGGAAGGTCGGGCTTCTGAGGTTGATTACGCCTTGGCCTTTTCCATCAAAGGAAATTGAAAGACTCAGCGAGAAATCCAAGAGAATGATTGTGCCAGAGGTCAACTACGGGCAGATTGAACATTTGGTTAGAGAGTTCGCGGAATGCCCAGTTATAGGCGTGCACCATCCCTGTGGTTCTCTAATTCCTCCCGAGAAAATCTACGCGGCTTTGGAGGTTTTGTAGAATGACTCAGGTTGAGGTTTCCAGCGAATTTGAAATGATGAAACCCACCAACCCGAAAGATGAGATGTTGCGAGCTGATAGGTTACCACACATCTGGTGCCCAGGATGCGGGTTGGGAATCGTTCTCGGCTGCCTGGTTGAGGCTATCAGAGGTTCTAGTATTCCGCGGGACAAACATGTGATCGTTTCGGGAATCGGTTGCACAGCTAGGATTCCTGGCTACTTAAACTTGGACACATACCACACAACTCATGGAAGAGCCATCCCGTTTGCAACGGGCATCAAAATTGCAAATCCCGAACTTGAGGTAACCGTCATCGCTGGAGACGGAGACCTGTTTAACATCGGTGGCAATCACCTGATACATGCTATCAGACGAAACGTCGACCTGAATGTCTTCTGTGTAAACAACTTCAACTACGGAATGACAGGCGGGCAGTTCGGAGCAACTACGCCGATAGGGGCAAAGACAGCCACCACCCCTTACGGCAATTTCGAAGCTTCCTTCAACATACCGTACATGGTCGCTGCTGCTGGAGCTCCATTCGTCGCGAGATGGACGGCGCTGCACGCGAGGCAATTACTGAAGACAATGTCCAGAGCGTTCCAAGTTCGGGGATTGGCATTCGTGGAAATAGTCTCACCCTGCCCTCCCACCTTTGGCGATTTGAACAACTTCGAAGACGCCCTAGCCATGATGCAATACTTCAGGACCTGCTCACGAGTGGACGATAAGGCGAAACTTGGCGAGATCAGTCTTTCAATGAAACCCCCAGACTCAATCGTCGTAGGTAACTTCGTCGACGTCAAGAAACCTACCTATGACGAAGTTGAACGCGAAGCGATCGAAAAGGCGATGAGCCGGTCAAAATGACACGACATGAGATCAGACTTCATGGACTGGGAGGCCAAGGTATAATCTCCGCCGGTCACCTGATTGGAGAAGCGGCATCCGTTCGTGAACGTAAAGAAGCGGTGATGACGGAGGATTACAGCCCGTACATAACTGGCGGATGGTCAAGGGCAGACCTCATAATCTCGGACGAACCCATTGACTACCCGCTCGTCACGCGGCCGAACATCCTAGTCGCAATGTCGCAAGACGGTTTTGACGATAACTGGAAGAGCACAGCACCCGATGCTACAATAATCGTTGAAAGGGGAATGGTCAAGACATGCCCAGTGCAAGGTCGCAAACTATTCTCAGTCCCGGCACTTAGCGTCGCTGAAGAACTCGGAAAACGTGTCGTAGCGAACATTGTCATCCTAGGTTTTCTAGCGGCGAAAACCCACGTTGTGAGCCCCGAGTCCTTGCAAGCGGCAATCCTCGCGAGATACGCGAAGGCAGCTGACCTGAATCGAAAAGCCTTCCAAAGCGGCGCCGAACTCGCATCAAAGACAGAGAAACTGCTGGAGTTAACACACTGAATGGACGGAGGGGAGGTGAATTACTGTAGACTCTGGGCGAGCCGATGGCGCGCTCGAATTGGAAACCCATGAACCTGGCCCCGCTGTCGTCATAGGAGCGGGACGAGCCGCATCAGTCTTGAGTCGATGTGAAAACTGCTACGAATACTGGAGTCGAAAGTGTGAGCGATGCTCGCGTTGCAGGACAGCCAGATTCACGCCATGCATGCACTGCGATTTAGGTCTAAGACGTTCGCGAAGACGGACTAGCTAACGATTGAAAGGAGAGTAGGGGGTGGAATAGTTTGACAAGAAACGGAAACACGATCGGAAGATGCGCGGAATGCAAAGATACCTACGGTGATGATGAGTGTTCAATATGCACCCTCTGCGGGGCTGGCCCGCTTGATCCATGCTCACATTGCCCGCCTAGCCCAACGATGGCTGGTTAATCCTTCCCAGTAGAGTAGCTGACGAAATACCAACAGTTTCCGGCTTGGGTTACGTTAGAGACGTTTCGGAATCTGTAAGGGACCCGGAGCTTCTCTCGGTGGGCCTACCTGAATGACTTGAGTAGTTCCTTCATTTCCGTTTTCGTATCAATTCGGGTGCTGGCTTTGGTGGGCTCGGCTAGAGTGGGGCGTTTCTGCTTGAAGATTATCCCTATGGGGATCTTGTCTTGTCTCCTGACAAGCTTCCATGCCGCATCCAAATCGGCTGAATCATGCTCCGAGCCGATCTCAATGACCTTCGGTGCCAGTTCTTTCCAAGTGTCATGAAAGGTAGGACAGGGGTTAAGCACGTGAATCAGTGCGAAACCCTTGTGCGCAATTCCTTGGGCTATTAACCGTGCCAGGTGGTTGGGCTTTCCAGGAAATCCCCGCCCCAAGAATGACACGCCGTAGGCCAATGCCAATTTGCTGATATCAATTGGGTTCTCCGGATTTCCGTCAGGTGTTACCTTGGTTTTGTATCCCAACGGTGTCGTGGGTGAAGGTTGACCCTTGGTCTGCCCATAGATGCCGTTGTCAAGGACGATGTATGCCATGTCGGGGTTTCTTCTGGCCGCATGCGGGACATGTCCTCCCCCGATGGCGAATGCGTCGCCGTCCCCTGCTATTCCAACGACACAAAGTTCGGGTCTCGTCATGTTAATGCCTTGCGCGATGGGTAGCACTCGGCCGTGAAGGGTGTGGAATCCGTATGTTCTGAAGTTGTGCGGGAAGCGGCCGTTACATCCAATCCCTGAAACTATTATCACGTTTTCGTTTTTCAAACCAAGTTCGTGGAATGCCATGTCAACAGACTTCAGGACACCGTAGTCCCCGCAACCCGGACACCATGATGAGGTGTAATCGCTCCGGTAATCGGCAACCATCGCGGTCAAGCTACGCCACCCCCTCGATCTTGCGCAAAATCTCATCAGCTCTAAACGGAAGCCCTTCGGACTTGTTGAATGAAACTGGTTCGATCGTGAAATTCATTCGCAGCAATTTCGCAAATTGGCCGGAGTAGTTCAATTCCGGAACCAAGACCTTCTTGAGGCCTTCGAGGAAGGTGGAGATCTGCTCCTTGGGAAGCGGGTTTAGGAGCTTGCATTGCAACCAGCGTACCCGAATCGATTTCTTCCTAGCACGCAAAACGGCATCATGGATCGCTCCCTGCGTTGAACCCCAGCCAATTACACCGACCTTGGCTTTGAAGTCCGGCAACTCCTTCACGTTTAGCGGGTCGTTCGCAAGTTCAATGGCTGCCGTCTCAAGCTTTCGAAATCGTTTCGCCGTCATTTCCGAATGCACCTGAGGTCGATAGCTAGGTCGACTATCCTCATCATGCTCGACACTCTCAGCAACGTACTCCCCGTTGGCTTGCCCAGGTATCGACATGGGGGAAATTCCGTCGTGGGTGACTGCGTACCTACGGAAAACGCTGCCAACAAGTTCTGCCCTTTCTCGGTCGATTACTCTTAGCGAGTCGAGGTCGGGGATGGGCATGCCTTCGGTGAGCTGGGCTAGTGATTGATCTGTGAGTAATAGAACGGGAAGCTGATACCGCTCGGCCAGATTGAATGCCCTTACGGTTTGATAGAAGCAGTCTTCAACATTTCCAGGAGCTATCACAATCCTAGGAACATCCCCATGCCCACCATATAGCGCATGGTCTAGGTCCGATTGCTCGGTCTTAGTCGGTAACCCAGTGGATGGGCCGCCTCTTTGCGCGTCAACTATCACAACCGGCACTTCAGCCATCGAGGCCATTCCAATCATTTCGGTCATGAGGGAGAAACCTGGGCCGGAAGTTGCGGTCATCGATTTGGTTCCTGCGAAGGACGCGCCTATCGCTGCTCCAAGGGAAGCCATTTCATCTTCTCCTTGGAATACTCGACCTTCAAAACTTGGAAGGAAATTCGCCATTCCTTCAAGAATGTCGCTTGCTGGTGTGATGGGGTACCCCGCGTAGAAACGGCAACCGGCTGCAATAGCGCCTAACACTATCGCTTGATTGCCCGAGACTACTATCTTGTTAGGGATAGCTCTTGGAAAGCTCGAACTGATTTCCTTTGGTGCTAGGCCAAAGCCTAGGTCTACCGCTGCGCTGTTTCTTTGGACGACTTCCTCTCCTCGCGACCCAAGCTTGCCTCTTACAACCTCTTCCAAGATGGCCTTTGAGACACCTATGTGGCCTGCGACGTATCCAGCTATGACCATGTTCTTTCCTTTCGGAAACGTAAGTTCGTTCTTTGCTAGGGAAGTGAAGGGAACGCCGAACGAATGCTTAGGTAATGACGAGTATGTCTTCGGGGTCCGATCTGCGTCGAAGATCAATTCCCCGGTAGGCTTCAAGTCCTTTGTATGAGAGGAAATGGCTTCAGTGTCGAATGCCACGAGAAGGTCTAGCAGATCTCCCTGGGAGTAGGCATGCCAGTCACTCGCCCTAAGCTGGTACATGCATGGGCCGCCGCGAACCGAGGATGGATAGGTTCGAAAAGTGAATATCTTCAGTCCGGTTCGTGAGACAGCGTAAGTTAGAACCTCTCCAGCCAGGATAACGCCATCGCCAGATTCGCCGGCCAGTCGAATGGTTAAATCCAAACCGTTTCATCGTGGGTTGGCAGGCGTTCCGAGGGTTTTAGGCTCACTGTTGGTTCTCGGTACTGAATTTCCTTCGAGCCAAGCTATCGTTTCTTGACGAACAGAACCGAAGGGCTTAGGCCTATCCTCGTCCCGATGTCGTCGAGGATTTTCTGAAACTTAACGTGGGGAAGCCGGAGCCCTTTCCGCCCCTTTGGGGGATATGGGTCATTGAAAACCACCTGCTCTTCATCGGCATCGGTTACGACAATCCAATGTGGGATATTGAGCGAGTGGATGACTCCCATGTGGACAAGGGCTATGGGAACGTAGCCGTCACGAACTCCTCGAAGAATGTCTGCAACGACGGGTCGCTTGTATGTGACCGCTAAGTTCCTGCGTATAGCCCTCTGCTTATTTTCCCTCATGCCAAACATGCTGAGATCGATTTCTTCGGAGGAGAAATTCCTGAGCAGCCTTCGCTTCCACCGCTCATAGTCCACACTTTTGTTTGATTGCGTTATCAACCGCACCTTGTAGCCCGCGTCGATTAATGGAACAGAGAGGCCGAACGGGTCGGCACCCTTTATGCCGATCATGTTGCATTGGCGCCACACTTCAAATTCGAGTTCGCGGCCAATTTCTAGGTCCCGCTCGAAATGTTTCATTACCATTAGTACGCAGGCGGGGCCGCAAGTGAAGTCTGAGCTCTGCGCATAGTAAGGTACGTTGAACTTCATGTTTCTATCTCTGGCTGGTACGAATCTGCCAATCGACCATATCTTTAGCTCTTGAAATGTTCCCAGCCCTTCTTTGCTACTTTAACCTCTCCTCCCTCTAGCCGCAAACGTACTCCATTGGATTTCCTCGTAACGACGCCGATTGCCTTCAATTCTCCGCGGGCAGCCTTCTGTGCAGACCTAAACCTTTCAGGGTTCACAGTGACAACGAGACAATACTCTTCGCCACCGTAGAGGGCGAGATCGATTGCCTTGTAGCGATGACGAGCTGCAAATTGCTCTGCTGCTTTGCTGAGGGGAACATGATCAATTCTTATCCCGACGCCGCTCGCCCGCGACAACTCGTGTAGGCTCCAAGCTAACCCGTCACTTGAATCGATGGAAGCAGTGAGAGCCCCCGAAGCACATAGCCTAAGGCCGAGATCTAATTGGGCGCGTGGATTGTAAACAGCCTGATACAACGGTCGCGGCAACCTATCGGGTCGGACCCTGTGTTGGAGTAGTGCCTTCAACCCGACCGAGGCTGCGCCGAATTCACCGCTAACAGCAACTATGTCGCCAACTCGTGCACCGGAACGAAGAACAAGCTGCCCTTTGCGGGCGATTGCGAAGAGTGCTATGGATATTGTCAAATCATGTGATTCATTAGTGTCCCCGCCCACTAGCGGGAATTGGTATTTCCTTGCGGCGCTACTTAGTCCAACGGCAATTTCTTGAACATCTTTCTTCGTCAGAGTGGCCGGTAGTCCTAACGCGACGAGCCCAGCCAGGGGACGTGCGCCTTTGGCTGCGAGGTCACTAACGTTTGCCACAACCGCTTTGTGCGCCGCCTGCCGCATTGTCATGCCTGGTGGGATATCGGTGCTGCCGACGAGCATGTCGGTCTTCAGCACAGCTACCTGTCCGTCCGCAAGTTTCACTGCGGAAACATCGTCGCCGAAACCAACAACAGTATTCTGATCGGTGCCCAGTGACCGCTCCAGCATACCAATTATGCGTAGTTCACCCAAGTCCCTAAGTGAAGGCAACTCCACCACGCCAATGCTTTGTACGCCTGTCTCTTACACTACGCATATTTTGAATAGTGGGATAACCCTGAGCAAGACGGGACAAAAGGAGGCGCCGGGACTTGCCTGACGTAGTATGTCTGGGCGAAATTATGGTTGAACTTAACGCTGTCAACCGCGGCCCGCTAAGGGACGTCGGGCTCTTCGAGAAACATGCAGCCGGGGCTGAGGGAAACGTTGCAATCGGAGTCTCAAGGCTCGGGTGCAGTTCCGGGATTATTACGAGAGTTGGTGATGACGAGTTCGGACTTTTCCTCGTAGCCACGCTTAAGGGAGAAAACGTGGACACATCTCACATCACCGTCGACAACGAGTATCCGACAGCAATCTTCTTCATTCAACGTGGGTATCCGATTCCTGACAAGAGTGAAGCATACTACTATCGCCGCAATTCCGCCGGAAGCAAACTCAGCCCCAAAGACCTCGATTCAAATTACATTCGTTCAGCACGGGTTCTTCATGTCACCGGAATAACTCCCGCATTGAGCGAAAACGCCAAAGAGGCAACAACCGCAGCAGTGAAAATCGCGAAAGAAAACAAGGTCATCCTTTCGCTGGATACGAACATCCGCCTCAAACTCTGGACAGCTGAAGCAGCTAGAACTGCTCTACTGCCGCTCTGCAATATGTCGGATGTACTCTTCACGAGCATACCGGACGCAAAAATAATCCTAGGCCTTGACGAACCTGCAGAAATAGCGAAAGTTCTACACAAAAGCGGCGTCAAAACTGCAGTAATCAAACTTGGGGAAAAAGGGGCCTTTGCTAGCTCTAATGGCGAAGTCGTGACTCAACCCATGATCCACACAAGTGTCGAGGATCCTACTGGTGCAGGTGATTCTTTCGCAGCAACATTTCTGGCCACTCAGCTGAAGGGTTGGAAGCTGCAAGACAGCTTACGGGCGTCTTTAGCGACAGCTGCGTTGGTTGTAGGCGTCAGGGGTGATTATGAGAACATACCGAGTATGGAAGCGTTACGAACTTTCCTCGACTTTGAAAAAGGTAAGACTGAGTACCTTCGTTGACGTCCAATGTAATATGACGTAGAGCATTTCAGAACGCGAGATGGCTCTTTGCGCCTTTCAGGCCTGCCCAGTTAAGGGCGGCTGGGTTACCACGCTGGCGCTTTGGATGGACTGTTCGGGAACTCCGCACTTCGTAAGGTGTGTTTTGTATTCGTCGAGTCTGATTTGTCTATGGCATCGAAGGCATTCGAGCGTTTTCATCTCGGTGCGCACGTTTCTATTGCGGAATTGTCGACGACGACCCGTCTATGTCACTCTCGCGGTTGCACTTTGCTCCGTCGTTATTCAACGTTGGCTTTTGAAGCCGTCCGACCACGAAGGTTGATGGAAGCTCGGCTGGATCTTTCTGAGGCTCTGAGGTCTCAGTTGTTCTCCGATCTCATGCATGCGGGTACCAGTCATGCCTTGAATACGTCTCAAATCAGTCATTTCGCGTCGGGAAACTAACGTCACTGCAATCCCGCTGGCTCCCGCCCTGCCTGTTCTGCCAATTCTATGGAAGTAAAGCAAGGGGTCGTTGGGTAAGTCATAGTTCACAACATGCGTAATGCCTTCAATATCCAAGCCCCGTGAGGCAACATCAGTCGCCACCAAGAATCGTGCACGGCCCCTTCGGAAATCTTCCAACGCTCGTTCGCGTTGCGCCTGCGTTAAGTCACCGTGTATGACCGCAACGCCGCGTCGGTCCCTTCTCAATCTATAACCAATCCGATCCGCGCCTATTTTCGTGGAGCAGAAGATCAATGCACGTTGAACAGACTTGTCATCCATTATGTCGCATAGCGCTTGAAACTTGCGCTCTGGGTCTACTACCCGGTAGAGTTGGTCTATTTCCTCAACTGCTATTTCGTCTCTGCTGACGAGGATTTTCTCCGCGTTGTACATGTGCCTTGATGCTAATTCGAGGATTTCATCTGGCATGGTGGCTGAGAACATCGCGGTCTGCTTTTCGTTTGGTGTTCTTCGAAGTATGAATTCTATGTCGTCGATGAAGCCCATGTCTAGCATCCGGTCGCCTTCGTCGAGAACAACAAACTTTGCCTGGTCAATTAGCAGGGTGCCTCTTCGGAGGTGGTCAATGAGTCTGCCTGGTGTTCCAACCACGATATGGACAGTACTCTGAAGCGCTTGCATCTGGCTGTAGATTGGTTGCCCACCATAAACGGCGAGCGTTCGCACTGAGAGGTATTTTCCAAATCTATTCAGGTCCGAGGCAACTTGAACGGCTAGTTCTCGGGTCGGGACAAGAACAAGCGCTTGCACCGCATCGAGGGACCTATCAATTCTTTGAATCATAGGTACGCCAAAAGCCGCCGTCTTACCTGTACCAGTCTTCGCTTGGCCTATCACGTCTCTGCCTTGAAGCAGAGGGCCAATCGCTGCAACCTGAATTGGGAACATCTCTTCAAAACCGAGTTCCCTAAGGCTGCGAACTATCTCTCCCTTTATTGGGAGTTCTTCGAAACTTTGCATTCCTAGTTTTCACTTTCTTACGTAAACCGCTTTCAGAAAACCGAACGGCTAAGCTTCCGCGTTTACGGGTAAACCGCGTTCCAGTTTCGCTGTGCAGAACCTGTCTGTATCCGCACGCGGTCTTCGTTAAAACCACGCAAACACAATACTACCATTTAAACGTTGGTTGAAATGAACGGAAGAATGGAAAGAGCCTCAAAGCGCCATTCCTCTCTGTAAACTTCAGAACAAGGGGTAGTGTTCGTGGGAGAACTACTATGGGCACCATCAGAGGAGCGAGTTAGTCAGGCGAACATCACTCGTTTCATTCAGCTCGTTAACCGGAAATACGGGCTCAAGATCGAATCCTACCGTGCGCTCTACGACTGGTCAGTTGAAGGGATCTCAGAGTTTTGGGCTGCCATGTGGGAATTTGCCGACATCAAAGCATCTCGTCGGTACGACGAGGTTGTTGACGACCTAGACCGTTTCCCCGGAGCAAGATGGTTTCCTGGGGCAAGGTTGAATTTTGCTGAAAACCTGCTGCGGCATCGAGATGACCACCCGGCCTTCATGTTCAAAGGAGAAACCAAGAGATCTGCGAGACTGACATATTCCGAACTCTACGACCAGGTATCGCGCCTCGCGATGAGCCTCCGCGAGATTGGTGTGCGACCCGGGGACCGCGTATGCGCCTACATGCCAAACCTGATTGAAACAGCCATCGCTATGCTAGCCGCAACTAGCCTCGGCGCCGTATGGGCTTCTTGCGGCGCTGAACTAGGGCCAACAGCTGTCCTCGACCGCCTAGGGCAGATCGAACCCAAGGTACTGTTCGTAGCTGACGGATATTTCTACAAAGGACAGGTCTTCAATAGCCTACCAAACGCAGAGAAGGTTGCCAATGGAATTCCCTCGATAGAAAGGGTCATTGTAACCTCATACGTCGAAAAAGAAATCGAGGGTGGCAGCCTTTCCAAGTTTGAAGCTTACGACGCCTTCCTCTCCAAGCACAAAAAGGCTGAGGCTACGTTTGAGCAACTGCCTTTCGACCATCCTGTGTATGTCATGTTTTCCTCTGGGACGACTGGAAAACCAAAATGCATGGTACAGGGACCTGGAGTCCTCCTCAATCACCTCAAGGAACTCTTACTGCACACCGACCTAAGACGTGAAGATCGGATTTCATACATATCGTCACCGAGCTGGATGATGTGGAATTGGTTGATGAGCTCCTTAGCCGTAGGGGCGACCATAGTCCTGTATGACGGCAATCCGAATTATCCAGATTGGGGAACCATGTGGAAATTGGCCCAGGACGAAAAGGTAACAATCCTCGGATGCAGTGCGAGCTACCTCAACTACCTGCGAAGCGTCGAAGCTAAACCTGGAAAAAGCTACGACCTAGCGTCGCTCCGAGAAATTTCGCAGACCGGTTCCTCACTATCTAAAGAAGGATTCGAATGGGTCTACCAAGAAATCAAGCAGGACCTGCACTTCAACTCCATTTCCGGAGGCACGGACATCAACGGTTGTTTCGCTGGCGGAAGCCCAATCCTTCCAGTGTATGCGGGTGAGCTGCAAGCTGCGGGTTTAGGAATGAAGGTCAAGGCGTATGATGAAAAGGGGCAGCCTGTATTGGACAGGGAGGGAGAGCTTGTCTGCGAAGCCCCATCCCCATCCATGCCGCTCTACTTCTGGAACGACCCGAAGAATGAGAAGTACAAAGAAGCCTACTTCAACTTCTACAAAAGTATCGGGAAGAACGTGTGGCGGCACGGAGACTACATCATAATCCACAGCGACACGGGCGGCATAACCTTCCTCGGCCGATCAGACAGCGTGCTAAAACCATCCGGCGTACGGATTGGAACCGGAGAAATCTACACCGTCCTCGAACGCTTTCCCGAAATTGCGGACAGCGTAGTTGTGGGACAGGATTGGAAAGGAGACCAGCGAATCATATTATTCGTTCAGCTTTCACCTGGATGCAGCTTGACAAAGGAGCTGAAGGATAAGATACGGAAGGCCCTGCGCGAAGACGCTTCCCCAAGGCATGTTCCGGCGCTGATACTTGAGACCCCAAGTATCCCTTACACATTCAACATGAAGAAAGTAGAAAGTGCTGTCAGGAACATCATAAACGGCAAACCAGTATCAAACCGGGATGCCCTGACTAATCCTGAGTCACTCGAATACTTCGAAAGAATCTCTGCTGACCTACAAAGAGAATAGAAAAATGGCGGCTCTTCGTGTGCGAATGTATTGGCCAGCATACACATTCAATGATTGGGTGTGATCCACCCGAAGCTGCGTTCAGCGCTTTCTGGTAACCAGACATATCGCAATCGCGCCGTTGACCGTTCAAGGCGACGGCACAATAACGGTTTCATGGTCGCAATCGACCCCAGTTCCTGAGTTCAGCGGCGTCGCCGTAGTTACCTTCTCAGCACTTGCAAACCTGTACTTGTTGCGTACGCACCAAAGGTGAAGAAGGCTGTAACCAAACCGCTTGTGGATTTGGACAAATCCACTTACCATTTGCGCCGTAGGGAAAGGTAGCCCCCATCTGTTCTTGGCGGGTCCCACGAAAATACATGGTAGCGCCTCAACTCGAGGCTCACCAGCGCGGCATTAGACCATCGGAACACCTGCGGAATGGTTTGAGAGAACCTTTCGAGAGGGTGGAAACCACCCGAACATCGGGTGGAAACCACCTAGAGAGGCCGACGGCCAACGTCTTCACTAACCTTGTCGCGAACTCTTGCGCTGACATAGCTGTCACAACAAATCGGGATGTGACGCGGGATAGGCCAAGAGCATGTTTCGAAGCAAGGTGTCCCACACCTCTGACAGGTGAGCACATCCAAGAGAGGACGTGGAAGCTTTCGAGCTCAAAGAAAAAAGAAAAAGAAAAATGGATGGGTTTATCCACGAGCCATCGGGTTTAAGCTACTTCTTTGTTAGCTTAATCTCGATCGTGGAAACATTTCTCGTTTGGCCCTCTTCACCTAGCACTTCGGTTCCTATATTGACGTCCTTTATCTCAAGCTTTCCTTCGAAGAAGCGTCTTCGGCAGACCTCGACTACGTCGACTGCCTTAGATATGACGCGGCCTCGTGCCTTAACGGAAAGTTCCTTGGAGCCGCTATTGATCTGCATAACAATGGCGGTGGCGTAGGCCATCAAGGGCTTCTGGCCGATTAGGATCGTATTCAGTGGAATATTGCCTCTGGTGGAAGGGGGTCTTTCTACAACTGTGGTGGAAGGGGGTCTTTCTACAACTGTAGTTGTCTTTTCTGTCAAGCGTTGTTCACCTCCGTGATGAAAGTATACTGGTAGCGTTGTGGAAGCCGCCACACGCCTTCCATTCAATAAAAGGCTTCCTGCGTGAAGCGACTGATTCAAATTTGGAACATAGACCCTGCTATTTTTGCTCCTCTCAATTTGCTTGAGCAAACCTGGATCTTGAAAGGTCAGTGTCCGACTGATTCGAGGCGCATTAAATAGTCTGTTAATGTATCCCACAATACAGAGAGCGCAGATGGCGGAGAACAGTCCCGATAACAAGAGCCCGTCAAAATTAGAGATTGACAGGCCTAACGACTTTAAATTCCATATCGCGTACGGCGTTTATTCCCGAACTTGGGACGAAAACCCATCAGACACGACCCGACTCAAATTGAACGAATTGATTTCGGCTCTCGCAAGCAATGAGGATGGGTATCAGGATTTCTATGGTCAAATTCAGGAATACCGGAGGGATCAGCCATCCTTCCGTTCCGGCCGAACGCGAATTGAGACTCAGAGGAAGAGAGATTGGCAGCGGGCTGACACGAGGGATGGAAGAAACCGGCGCCACAAGTAAGAACGCTGTCGAACTGCTCTCGTGAGTTTTCAGGTAGCGTTATTAGGTGCCGAGAGAGGGTATGTGGGTAAGCTATGTGTACGGGCTGAAGCCGACCGTCTTATACGTAACCAAACGTTCCGACGCGCGAGTTTTCTCCCGACGAACTAGCTGAACGAAAAGTCGAGGTGAAACGCATGAGCTTTGAACGTTCCTTCAACAAGCCAGTAGAGGAAGGGAAGGAATACGAAGTTGAGATCAAAGAGACTAGCCGCCGCGGTGACGGAGTCGCGAGGATCGAAGGTTTCGTAGTCTTTGTCCCACAAACCAAACCTGGCGACAAGGTGAAGGTAAAGATCAACACAGTTGGTCCACGTTTCGCAACCGGAGAAGTCGTCAAGTAATAGCTTGGCAACTCCTGCGTGCGAACCCCTTTCTTTCCACCCTATTATTTTGCACGTTGATGCACAGGATCGTGCAGTGGGCTTCGAGTCCACTTGCTTTTAGGCGACTGGTTCCCAGACAAGCCCGAGCTCGTTAGCGTAATCCTGCGCCCTTATGATCTCCTGCGGAGTGGGGCGCCGAGCAATCTCATGATACCTTTCAGGTTCTTGCAGTACCAAATGCTCCGGTCTATATTGACCCATGACGTTGACCAGTGCGCGCGGGCACTTCTCTGCTATCCAATTGAGAATCGGTTTAGTACAACATTCTAAATGGCCTGGCATAACGAGATGCCTGATTATCATATCGCCATTCTCATATGCCATAATATGATTCCGGGAAACTACATCGAAGTATCTGATTATCCGCGAGTATTTCATGGCGCAAAGGTCGTTGCCCCACTTGAAGTCGGGCAACCAAATGTCCACAAGATCTTCCAAGATTTGCATGGCTTCAGGGGTCAGGTACATGTTGCTATTCCACAGGATCGGGACATTTGCTGTCGTTAGGTTGAGGGCCTCCGTTATGAGGTGAAGGTTAGGCGTTGGTTCACCTCCAACGAAGTTAATGTTAGCAGCACCCTCACTTCTGAGTGACTTGATCATGAGCGAAAGTTCTCTTGGTGAGACAGGCGCCCCCGCGTCAGGATGCTGCGAGATATCCCAATTCTGACAGTTCCCAACAGCGATGTAGTTGGCGGTGTAACTATGGTGGGCGTCATCAACCGCGAGGTTGTAGACTGGTCCCGAGTATTGAATTCGCCCAATGCGGGAGATCGGCACTAGTATGTGATCGTGGGCGAAACTATATCTGACGTGTTTTGCAGTTTGCCAAGAATTTTCCTTCATGCGCCGGATCGTAACCTTGACGTAGTAGAGTGTTGACTGCCTTACTCGCCTTCCTTCTATCACAGTCTCCGGCGGCGCGTGGTAAGTGTTGAAGCTCGGGAGATGACCAAGTTTGAGATACAGACCGAATAATCCAACCGCCAAGTCCCTTGAAACAGTGTTTAGGGAGAGATGACTTCCTGTAATGCAACCATCACCCGCCTCGTACGCGTGCAGGAAAGCCTGTAGCACGGATTGCGGAGCGTGATAAAGAAAAATGGGTACCTTCTTTGAAGCCGCATTGGTTCCACAAAGGGAACTGATTAGAAGTGCGAGTGAAGATTTTGTTATCTCAACTGTAATTGTGGTTCTTCTGTCCACTATACTTGGCGTTAGTCCAAAGAGTTCGCGGACAAGCCGGGCAGCGCGCTCGACCAGTGACTTCTCGTGCCTGCCGAAACTCAGCACGACATGAAAACTGCTGGGCCGGGAGGACCCTTTAGAGATGTGTCCTTCGGCGCAGTAGTACCCTAAGAACTCTGCCAGAGGTTCATCGATCTTTAGCCTCGTCGGGATACCAGGCCTCTTTTCGGTTCTTAGACGAATCTTGTTGTTCTCCACAACAGGCGTGTTCGGCTTGTAAGGTTGAGGGAATCCTTCTCTTCGAACTCTGCTTCGAAGCGTACGGACGTAAGATGGGCCATAACCGAGTCGGCCTCCAATTTCAAATGAAGTCTGACCAGCATTGGACAATGCGACCGCCTGCTGAATTACTGGCAACCGAATCCGGGCCCCAGTTGCAAAAGATAATCCAGCTGCACTGCGCTCAATTATGCGTCTTACATCGAGAATTTTGGCGCTTTCTGTGAAGTTTGTTCTAGGGATTGCCAGCCAATGCCTAACCGAAAGATCCACGGCTCGTATCTTAACAAGCGGAAGACCGGGTCCGTTCGCGGCCAGAATCTGGTGCTCAGGCGTCGCGATGATTTCAGGTGCATAAAGTGGCTTAATCACAATCACAGGTCCACTGTAGTCATGTTTGAAGACCTTTGTGACTTCGACCCATCGACCGTCAGCAGAAGAAGTGTAGATTCTATTCGGGATTCGAACGTACCCCCGGCTATGTTGGGTCTCGTCGCCTGCTTGTTCGTAGAGTCTGTCAACTCGCACAGGCCCATCTTCCGTTATTACATAGCTACTAGGATGGAGGCAGAAGGCGCACCTGAAGGTGCATGACGTGAAGAAAATTGTCCCAGATCCGTGTCTGTTGACTAGTGGTGATTCCTCGCCTTGATGAAGGAAGAATGTGGCAACTCTAGCCGTGCTGTCTAAATGGCAGGCGCCCTTTCTCTTGCCTTCGACGCGGTCGACCTTGCATCGCCACTGACAAAATACGCATTTTCTGAGGATGCGATTCAGAAGTTCCACCTTTAGATCCAAGAAACTGAACCTAGGTTTCTCGATCGCCCTGCTCTGGAGTTCGGTCTTCCTAGACTCGGTGAGGACACTGCGAAATTCGGCGTGGAGCCTCTCATGTTCATGCCATAATTGCGGTTCCGTCAGCAATTGTGGATCCTGGATGCAAGCGATTTGTTTGCATATGAGAAACTTTGCTGGCTTCAGGTCCCTGAGTACTGCATAATACCAGGACAGTCTTTCTCGGACGGCCTCGTCATGCCAGACATCGGACCTGAGCAACCGTATCCAAGGAACTTTCTTCCACCGGATACTTTAGGATGATTTCCGGGCAAGTTTGAGATTAATGAAAAGCGCGGCCAACTTTAGCCTGGGCTTTCATTTGTGGGAGAACGAGCTTTAGTATCCGGTCCCTCGGGCTAGGCTCAAATCCTCAATTAGAATCGTTGACCGCGACTTGGTTTGATTCTTATGTTCGGGTCATCAAGGATTGAGTTCTGATGGCCGAGAAAATTTCGTAAGGTTTGAGAACGGAGATTCCCGCGTGCTTGTCGATGAATTCTATGCGCAGAATCTTGTCTGGGTTTTCCAGGTCAACCCTTTCATCGATTAGTTCAGCAACTTCCCTAATGATATCGATCTTGTGCAGGGCCGTATATCGTCGCGTCTCAACGGTCATGCGCCAAGTTTCGCCCGTCCCGATCATTCCTCTCAACTTGGTTACCCATTCCTTAATTGATTCGATGTTGGAATCGGTCCAGAGATCGATGGGAATCCATTTCGACGTGTGCTGAATGACTGAGGGGTCTTTTTGGAAGGTTGCGCGAAGTGCCATAATCACGGAACGAGGATCAAGCGATGTTCTCACTCCCGTGATCCCCCTCGCCAAGGTCTTGCGGACCTCCGGTTGCTTGTCTCCAAGGTCAACAAGGAGCCTTACAATCTCACGTTTTGCCTCAGCGTATTCTCCCCAACCGCAAGATACCAACAGATTGAAGTCATATCTGCCATTGGATATTCGTCCCTGGACGGCTCTCACCGGCATGGTGTCCATGTCAAAGAGCTATCCTGATGCGCCTGTTCTTCTTGAGGAAGGCCTTTGCAAGTCTGAGCAAGGCCGTGTCCAAACGGACTGGGTCAAGCCCCTTGCTCTTCGCGAGGGCCTCAAGGTCCTTGAGCTTCAGCTTCTTCATGGCCATTTGGACGAGTGGAGTAGGTTTCGGGTCAGCTTTATCCCATATCGGGCGCATGTCCCTGAGGAATATGGAAACCGTTGTATCGCCAATTCCTTTTCCGAGAGCCTTGAGCCTAAGCCCTAGGTCTTCTGGATCCTTCGCTTCTTGATGCAGCTTATTCAGGTCGCCACCGTACATCCTCTCGAGATTTCCAAAAACCTCAAGCAACTTGTCCGCTGTGCTGAAATCATACCTAGTATACCCCCCTGCGTCTAAAATTGAGACCAACCCGTCCCAACCTGCCTTCACAATGGCCTCCGCGGACACTATGCCCTTTTCTTCAAAGCACCTGTACGTTTTGGTTGCTGAAGACTCGCGGATAGGCTTGCTATACAAGATAGCCGCCAAGAACCATTTCACAATCTCTTTGCTTCGTCCGCCAGCTAGATCAATTCCCAGGAGCTCAGAATAGGGTTCCCCGTACTCTTTCACGAAGGTAGCCAAAGGTATCTCTCCCTGCGACAAGCGACTTGTCTCCATCTCCAGCGTGGGCACACCCATGAGAGGGTGGGCACATCTGAGCACACCCACGCTGGGTGTATAACACCCAAACATCAGGTGTTATACAGCTTGAGAACTTGACCGACACAACCCTGGCCATGTAGATGCGGCCGCAAGTCTCAAAGAAGGCCCCTAGGTGTCCCACACCCAATGTTCGGATATCCCACACCCTTTCGAAATGTTGATGGGCGCCACGCCTGAAATACGAAAGTTCTGTATATTTGATTCAAGTTCGCAGTTGGTTTGGAGCCTCGGGCGGGCTTCAGACCCTGAGTCCGGAGCCTTTACAGAAACGCTCGGGCTCGTTTGGATTTGAGTTCACATCGAAAGAGATGGTGGGGCCGAAGGGATTATCACGTTACACTAAGATAATCCACTCGAAAAGAGCTCATTTCGAGCCTTTTCATTAATCGCTCTACAACCCAGCACTTGGATCGAATACTACGGCGTCGGCATAATGCTGCTGGTGTGGCATTTCATGAGGCCGATGCTAGCGTGAACATCGTGAAGCCAAGACCCAACGGTATGAAACCAAGCAGTATGCTGAGTAGGAATAGGGACGGAACTGTTCCCGTCAGCGGTCTAAGCACGGACAAGTACAGTGAAAACATGATTTCGATCGAGTAAATTAGAAGAGTCACTACGCCCAAGAGCATTGATATGAGCTGATTTCTCGATCTTTGGAATAGCACGGTTACTGCCGCTACACCGATTGACGAAACGATCGAGACAGTTGTCGTCACGGAGACCAACGCTTCCTGAATACTGCCTGGTCCCGGACCGAAGAGGGCACTAACACCGTCCCCGCCATGCTCTCGCAGCGAACCCATCCAAATTGGAAACACTACAGAGAGTACCAGAAACACAATCCCTGATATCACTAGGACTGTTCTTGGTAGTCCGAATCCAGTAGATCTGCTCATGCCTGTCCTGGTGGAGTGGGTATGTACATAACACCTGCTACGACCGTGTTATCGGGTTCGGATTTCGTGGCTGGTTATTCTTGCGTGGTGGTCCAATGTTTGCCACAAACACGATTCCTGAAAACGCATCCTGTTCGCCTGTCCGATGACAAACGTGTAGGGCTTGTCCATACTCAGCAGAGATTCAACATGCAAACTTAGAAAAGGGATAAGAATCCCGCCTCAGCGCTTTCGGTACTGTAGAACTCCAATAACGACGCCAGCTACTGTAGCAACGGTTCCTATAATCGCAAGCACTGTCTGTAAGTCAGGCGCTTTCCCTGTCGTGTTGGTCGTTGTCCCAGATGGGCTGGCAACGGCTGAAATATCATCAAACATTGCCATAGTGCCACAACAATTCTGGGAAGTGACCTCGAATCTGATAGTTATTGTCTGACCTGAATACTGAGACAAATCATATGATTTGACGACTGGCTCATTTCCAGTGCAAGCAAAGGGAAGAACTGCCGTATTGTCGAAGAGCGGTGGCGGCGTGTAGATTTCCATAGTATGCCTAATATCTGCTTGACCTACGCGTCGGGGAAGACGGCCCGGTCGAACTCGATTACGTAGTGGATCCTGCAGTTGTCTAGGAGGAAGCGCTGGAAGCTCTCGCCGTGTCGGTCACTGCACGCAGATTTCGTCCCCCCGGGGTCCTGCATCAGGATCTAGTACTCCTCACGCTCCACTCTGCCGAGCCAATCCTAACGGCCTCGATCAACTTTTCTTCATTATATAGAAGAGCATCTCGCGGAACGATGTGCTAAGTCGCCGTCTCTCGATTACCAGGAATATGTTTGAAAGCCGTCCCTCAACTTCCTGCTCATCGACTCCTGGCGGGCCGTAGCTCCAACGCGGACCACGTAGGAAGCACCAAAGCAAGTAAAGGCTGCCGGGATGTGACACAAGCTTCAGCGAATCGGCGTACCTATCCCTTTCTCGCGTCGATAAGCTATGGAAGCATCCGACATCCAAGAGGATGTCAAAAGTCGAAAAGGCCTTTGAGACGGCTTGGGTCTTGGTAAAATCGAGCAGGTAGAAGTTGCACTTTAACCCTCGTTCTCGGCTTATATTCGCGACGGCCTTTCTTATGGCTACTTTCGAGATATCGATTCCGGAGACGTCGAAGCCTTTCTCGGCTAGATACAGGACGTTAGTTCCGGTTCCGCAGCCAATATCCAGCGCTCTGCCAGCCTTCAGGCGACAGCTTTGAACAAGCTCAACCAATTCGCCTGTTGGCAAACCTGAATCCCAGGGCGCGCCAGAGCAGTACGCAAGATCCCACCAACTCAGCAAAGCTGATGCCTCACCTCATGAAAGGATCAAACACGTCAAGGAATTATTTCGTAACCCTTGTATTATGGATGGTCAAAGTTTTACTTCGTGCTCAAATGATCCGAGCTGCGACCTTACTCTCCCTCCATTACGACTGTCGTTAAGGTTGACCTTACCTTGTCGACTCTACGAACCTTCCAGGTAATGACTTCTTTCAAATGATCCATTGAATCCGTCTCAACTTTTGCGACGATGTCATATAAACCGTAGACCAAATATGATTCTCTGACTTCAGGAACATCACGGAGCCGTTCTAGAACTTCGGTTTCCGAACCAAGCTGAACGTTAATGAAGACAAAAGCCTTGGCCATTAACTCAAGCCCCAGCGGCAAAGCTGGCGGGAAAGAGCGGGAGAAACTCGTGACGATAAAAACATAGTCTCATACGAAGTCAAAACCATAATGACAGCCATTGCTTCGGCAGCAGTCTTTGCAACGGCCACAAGACTCACAAAGACGCGTCACTTCCTCTTCACAGGAAAAACACAACACAAGTAAAGTGGACATGTGAATCGACTTTGAATAAGCATTTTCAAAAGCTTAGGATAGGCATTTAGCATATAGAAGAGACAGACAGGAAAGCAGGAGAGCTTGGGCAACAGTGGAGATGCAATCCGCTACAGGCAGCCTTCCGAAATCAAGCACCGACAGCGAGTTCTTGTTGCAGATTGACGCAACCAAGTATCAGAAAAGTGGGCAAACTCAACGCCATCGGTGAGAATGTAGACGATGAAGGGCTACTGTTGAGTGTGCTCTATTGAAGACAGCGCCTCGATTCCGATGTGCTTGATGTCGCCGGTAAGCAGTGCCTTGATGCTGTGCTCGAAGATCTTTGTGACCTGAGCAGAGAACTTGGCGATGTCATTCAATATGGTCTCGAAGCGGAAATCCAGCTCAGAATCCGCTTCGATGATTCAGGATACTTCGACAATACGAGGCTCATATCTGAGCCGCTTCTCCTCGAACGTGCGGTTCAGCATGCGGTGAACAGATTCGCGGGGGCACGGATTACGAAAATACTTTCACCCGCAGTGGATGGCGTTCCACTAGCCGTTCTCCTCGCGCATAGGCTAGGCGTGAAGCTCGTTATAGCAAAGAAAACTAGGGAGGCGGGTGTTCGAGGGTTCATTGAGGAGGTCTATGCTCCCGACAGGAGTGCGATGATTATCAGCCTCTACGTTCCCAGAGACGCTCTCAAGAGAGGCGATTGCGTTCTAATCGTAGACGACGTCGTCGACACAGGCGAAACCCAGATGGCCCTAGCTAGAATCATTCAAAAAGCCAAAGCCGAAGTCACTGGCATTTACGCATTGATCGGCCTAGACACGGACTGGAAGACCAAGGTGGAACAGGCTCTACACTGCCCTGTTGAGATCGTCTATCACATAGGCGAGAAACCCCTGCAGAGAGTCTAAGGCCAAGTTTGTCTCTGGGGGGATGCTCGATCCCTCGGAGAAGAGGTTCTATCCCACGTCGTCGAGCTATTCCTAGGTCCCGGAAAGATGTACAAGAGTTCCCTCCCGCATCCTTTCGTCGCTCCACAGCTGAAGTGCAGGCCTCGGTTGGCCAATTCACGTCCTCAAAATTGAACATGGTTACTGTGCTGGGATGTATTCGCAGATTTCTGAAGGCTTCTCCATGATGCGGTTGATGGTGACTTCGCCTATGATCCTGCAGTATTTGGCGATTTGAGTTAGGTTCCAGACTATTATTCGCAAGCTCACCGCAACACTCACATCTTTCACATGCGTCAAGACCTTCTGAGTCAACCTTCGCTCATCGTTCTCCGCGTGGACCCAAGGTGGGCTATACAGTACTCCCAACCGTGAAGCAGGTTCAGTCCGAGGATTCTACGGGTCGTCACAATTGCATGGAGAATCTCTCATTGCTAATCAATCAGTGAGCACCAAGGGCTTAGTTGAGAACCAGGATGCCGGGGCATCATGCCAGCCCGAATTCATGCTTGGGGTTTCTGCTTCCTTAGCAACATTGCCATAGCTGTCAAGAAACTGTTGGGTTCCAGTCGCGCTGGTAGGGTGTTGATCGTAGATTTCGATCTTCACTTTGGCGATGGCACCAATAACACCTTCAGGGGTGAGCCGTCCGTTGCCTACTACCACATGGGGTCTAGGGTGGAGGATCTATCCACATATCTCGGTGGGTTAGGTGACTTCGATATAGTAGCGGTCTCGGCAGGATTCGACAGGGGAATCGCGGACTGGGGAGGAAGTCTAAGAGATAGCGACTATCAGGAGATGGGAGCTCTCCTCAAGGAGTTCGCGAGTAGTCACTGCGGTGGCAGACGGTTCGCTGTCTTGGAGGGAGGATACAACCATCATACGCTCGGAAAAACCATGGAGACCTTCCTGAAAGCTTTCAATTAAGAGTGGACAGACCCGCTAGATTCTAAGCCAAGCGTTGAACCATACCGGTCAAGGCGTTAACATTTCATAGCCATTTGAGAGGCCCGCGTGATCCCGTATGACCCGCATCCAGATGCCACAATTAATTCTCGGTCACCTACCATTCCTTGGGGAGTCTTACCAAGGACAATTGAGGAATCGCGAATACGTGGGCAGGTTCTCGAAGATTGAGAACACGATCAGAATTCTTACGAAAGCTGTCGAGGAGTACGGGATCACAGTTATGGGTGCCGCGCCTGCTAGTGAAAGCCAGTTGGCGGAGCAACTCTTAGAAGCTGTCCGAGTCGCTTCACAGATGACCGAACGAAAGCTCTCTCTGATTCCATGCCTCCGAATACCCTTAACAATTGATGGAGTGGGGGTCGACGACTACAGGAGGTGGCTGAGCTACTATGAGGTTGAGAGAAAGATTGACGGCAAGATTCTTGAGAGGTACCTCGATGACCCTATCCTTCAATGCAGGGAAGGTTGGAGGGAGAAGCTCCTTTATGCATCGGTGCTCTCAACCCCATATTCAACGGAAGAGATTGAGAGGCTCTCGGTCGACTACGAGACTGTGAGATCACGCCTAGACAGCCTGCAAGGGTTCGACGTTCTTTTCGTGGAGCCCGGTTCGGAGACCGATTTCCTCGCTGCCTCAGGGAGGCTAGATCTTCTCGACGGATTGGTAGAATGGATACGGGGGATCTATGGATACGAGGTGATTCTTGGGACGCATCACGCAGGCTCCACAATACCGATCCTAGAAGGGTCTGGGATCAGATTCCACGGATACCTGACCCCGATCAACCAGTCGGGGGTGATGATGTTCCCCACCCAACATGTTGCGTTGGAGGCGGTAAAGAACGCAAGCAAGCCTGTAATAGCCATCAAGCCTCTGGCCGGAGGACGAATCCCACCAAACCAAGCCTTCCAGTACGTGTACGAAATCGCCGGAGTAGACTCCTGCATGGTCGGCGTAGGTTCAGACGAAGAGCTGGATACAGACCTGAAGGCAGCGAGAGAGTGGGCAGGTGTCAGTGGTGATATGTTCTTGGGGCTAACGTAATGAGATTAGGGATGAGCAGCTTTGAGTTCCATCTTCCTATCCGCCGAGAACAGTGAGGGCTTTAGCTACATCGGGCACTGACAGGAGCACGGTGGCTTTTGCAGTTCCTTCTGTTGCTGTTGCATAAGCATACTTGATGTTGATCTTGGCTTGGGCGAGCTTCTCAGCGACCTCGCCTAGAGAGTTTGGTCTGTTGTCCAGTTCCATCGCTATTACCTCCTCTTCCGAAAATCGGAGCTTCGCAGCACTCAGAGCTTCCTTCGCCTTGTCCGGATTGTCCACCAGTAGTCTAACCTTCCCTCTGCCTCTAATCTCAGGCGCAACCAGAGCGGAGACGTTCACCCCCGCCTTGCCAAGGGTTGAACAGAGCTGCGCCAAAGCACCTGCCTTGTTAGCCAGCGTAACCGCTAGTTGAGTTACTTTAGGCACAATTTCACCTCACACTGTCACTGTACGACCCGTTACTTAAGCCAAATCCCATATCAAACCCAAGATCTCCGTTGGAGAGCAGCTTCTAAAGTAGACTTGCAGCTGCTACGTGGGAAATTCGACTGCCAGTCTCGATTCAAACTTCCAGCTGTTCAGATTCGATCGGATAAGGACTAACACTGCCCTGGCTCTTTCCGGATTGATACTAAGGAACAGTTTCAGAATATGCGAACAGAACTTCTGCTCTAAACTTGACCCAGCCCAAGTTGAACAACGATGCACTATAGTGCGTTGTTCAAAGTTGATGTCAACTGTCGTGTCTCCAATGTAGGCTGCCAAGGCTCGCTTGCTTTCTTCCCTGAGAGAGAAATCCTTCTCAGGTATGGATTGTGCGACGTCAATTGTCTCCGCATTGGCAAAGGCGAGCAACAGTTTCTCCACACTCCTGTCAACGACAGGCCCTGTCCACGCCTCCAACCCTTCTACAGGTAGCCTGCCTTCCCGGTAGAAGGATACTCTCCGTAAGGCTGCTTGGCTGTGCGTCGTTGTCATACCGAGCATCTGCATCATCTGGAGACAGTTCTCTGGAGCGTAGCCATGGAAGTGATTGTTGAAGTAGCCCAGAACTGAAAACGAAGATAAACGATCTGGAGCTAGTCATCGCCGATAATGCATACGCAAAAACAAGTGGAGATAAGGACAAACTAGATTCTGCAATGGACAAGCTCATCAAATTTACGGATTTCATGATTTCGGAAAGCGAGAGAGCATGGGAAGAGTACAGGACGTTGGAGCGTGATTGCAGAATAGGCGCATCTGAACCCTCAGACGTGAACGCTCAGATGAACGCCCTGAGAGATCTATGCAAGAAAACCGACGAGTTTGCCACAGATTTACTTTGTTATTCGCTAGCGCATTTCAAACGGAAAGATGCATAGAATGACTAAACCGCTGGCTATCTCAAGGCCCTAGGCAAGAAACGAGTGCTACTCTGTGGACTCGCGTTAGACTACTGCGTCTACTATTCAGCTGTGGACGGCAGGAAGCTAGGGTTTGAAGTGATTGTACCCATCGATCTCACGAAAGCCATAGATTCACCGCCAGGTCACCTGTCAAGCGCACTCAAGACCATGGCCGAGAACAGAGTCCAATTCGTCAAGTCACAGGACATCATGATCTGATGACCTTGATGTCGGCAACTTGCAAGTTCATCAAACATGCACGAAATCGCCTCATACCGGAAAGCTACGAGTCTGGCACGCCTCATGCCAAGTCGATACAGCCTTCTGGGTATGCCCGACTCTGAATCGATTATTTGACATTGTATCGCTGCTTTATCATCAATCTTATTCCTTCCTTCAGCTTGACCTTTGGCTCTCCTAGCGTCTTCAGCATTAAACGCACGTCCCCCACCCACGCCAACTCCTCTCTTTCATTCTTCTCTATCCGATAATCCACGCCGATGGCTTCGCTTAGCATATCCAGAAGTTCGATCTTGCTTTTGGTCTCCATGCCGGCCACATTCAAGATCGTTGCCGGAACTTTGCAGAGTCAAGGGCTACGACTGTATGCTGGTTATGCCCGAAACCATGAGCATGGAGAGACGGCAGATCCTCATCGCCCTAGGCGCGAAGATCATCTTGACCGAAGGCGCAAAGGGCATGAACGGAGCTGAAGATTACGCGAGGGAACTCGTAAAGAAGAATCCTGAGAAGTACTTCATGGCTAACCAATTTGACAACGAATACAACGTACTAGCGCACTATGACACTACCGCGGAAGAAATCTGGAAAGACACGAATGGGAAGATCACACATGTTGTGGCTGGACTCGGAACATCTGGAACCGCCGTCGGTGTATCCAAGAAACTCAAAGAGTACAAACCAGACGTGAAGATCATTGCCGTCGCGCCAGACCCCTCAACACCCATACAAGGTTTAAAGAATTTCAACACACAGTACGTTCCAAGAATATGGGAACCTGTGAGGGTCGACGAAGTACATTACGTGACATTGAGGGATGCCGAAGAGTCGGCTAGACTTCTCGCCCTAAGCGAAGCCGTATTCGTTGGGCCAAGTTCTGGTGCCGCACTAGACGTCGCCCTCAAGAAAGCCAAGGAGATTGATCGCGGCGTCATGGTAGTCATAGCGCCCGACGGTGGCGAAAAATACCTAAGCACATCGTTATGCGAACCCAATCGATGTTTAGAATGTGCACAGAAATATGGAATCAGATGTTCGTATTTCGACGGAAGACCAACAATTGAAGCCAAGGCCTTCCTCTCCGAGCACGTATCACCGTGAGGTCAGCTTGTGGAGTTCATCCTCGACCCCAACCTGCAAGACTATTGGGCCGTACTCTTCTTACAATTATCGATAGTGCCAAACAAGAATTTGAACCGTTAGTCCCTGAACGAGAATTTCTGATGAGGAAATGATCCTAGACGAAAAGATCAGGGAATTGCTGTTGGAGCTAGAAATATGGGAGAAGATTGCGATGTGAAAAAATGATGCCGGGGGGAGGAGAGGAGAATCCTGCTGCGGAGGCTGGAGGAGATAGATCCGAGCGCAAAGTACTCGAATACTTTCAAACCCAAAAGGATTAGAAAGTTTTACCTGCCAACCAACTTCATATTCCGGAAGTGCCGCCTCTTTCAGTTGGGCGGTAGAGGTTAGGGATGTCGGATATTCTTGCGCGTGACGTGATGATTAAGGATGTTCACACAATCGCGGGAGATAAAAAAAGTCGCATACGCGCGGCAGGGACCTTGGGAGAATGCAAGTAAAGGATCTAGTAAGCGGTCTGAACGACGTGACCATATCTGGTCGAGTCTTGTTATCTTGGCCTCCACAGGAGTTTCAGAGACGCGATGGGACTCCGGGTCGTGTCATGAATCTCGTTTTGGTCGATAGAACTGGACGAGTTCGCTGCGCATTGTGGGATAGGCACGCAGACACTGCTTTGAGAAGCGGTAATCTCCAGGGGAAGATAGTCAGAATCGGGCACGCCTACACACGACAAGGCCTGGCAGGAGATCCTGAAGTCAACGCAGGTGATCGCAGCAGCATCGAGTTTGATCCACCAGACATACCGCACATTGATTTTCCGGAATTCGAGGAACTCTTCGTACCAGTTGGCGAAATCACACCCGAAACGCATCATGTGAACGCGGTCGGCGTAGTCCAGGTTGATCCTCGACTCTACTCTTTTGCGAAGGAAGATCGACCGGGGAGCGTTCTTCGTACCGTTATCGCCGACGAATCGGGCACTATATCTCTTGTGGCGTGGAATGAGCGTGCCGAAGAACTTCGAGATATCAGGAAGGGAGACATACTCCAAGTCGTAAACGCCAGACCAAGGCTCGACACAAACGCGCGGCCTGAGTTACATATTGAAGCAAGAAGTCAAGCTGCTGTCTTGGCTACGCCACCCAAATATCTGAGAATGCCCGTGGCCAAGGTCTACAAGATCGTCGACCTTACAGCACAAATTGGTTCAGCAGATCTTTCCCTATCCGTCTTGGCGAAAAGCGTACCTCGAGAAATCAAGCGCTCTACCGGCGAGAGTGTGAAGGTTTCGTCACTTCTAGTTGCCGACGAAACAGGAATTGCTTCTCTCACCCTATGGGACGATAAGGCAGAACTGGTGAATCAACTAACTGAAGGCGATTCCGTCCGGGTCAACGGCGTATTCGTTCGCGAAAGACTTGGTGAACTTAGGCTAGGTCTTGGAAGATCTGGGGAATTGCAGAAGTCAGATGTGGAGATGATTGTTCCATCGGTCACGAAGCTAAACGCGTTGCAATCGGCCAAGGGTCTGCTAATCGTTGAGGCTGCTGTTGCGGACGAGCCCGTGATTCGACAGGTTGTGACTGAGAGGGGAGAGACTGTGGACGTGGCGTCCTTCGGCCTCAGAGATGAGACGGGATCAGCCAAGGTAACGCTTTGGAGAGATCAAGCAATTGGCGCCACAAAAATCCGTCCTGGTACTCGATTGCGATTAACCGGGCTCAGAGTTCGCCCAGGTCTTAGCGGTCAATTGGAATTGAGTTCCATTTCGCTCACAAAGATCGAGACAGTGGACAAGGCACCAAGCGATAGACCCGCGTGGGAAGATATTCGACAAGTAATTGCCCTTGAGGCCGGTTTGACTACGTGGATTAAGGGATTGGTTCTTGATGTCGTTGATAATCCCAAACTCTCAGCATCTTGCGAGACCTGCGGCGAAGGATTAACTGTTTCTAATGGAAATTTCGTCTGCAATCGCTGCAAATCAAAAAAGACCGGCAATATTGCTTTGACCGGAAGACTCAGAATCGACGATGGAACTGGAATAACCGACGTAATTCTTGTCGACCAAAACCCGAGACAGTTCACACCAGTCGATACGCAGGAGTTTCGCGAGCGTATGTTGAAGCAAGGCGAGACAATTCTGGAATTGGAGAGAGAAACGCTCTCCAATGTCCTAGGGAAGGAGATAAAGGCCTATGGAACCGTCGAGGCGGGAACCGACCAAGAAAAGCTGATCTTCAAAGCGAAGAGAATCATATCACTTGGCAGGTTGTAGTGTTCGTCGAGGCTAGGGAAATTGCACAATCGAGACTTAGCAGTTAGCATGATCATTAGATCTAGTGGTTGAGAGTTGGTGGAAAGTGGCTGAACGAACTCTGAAAGAGCTGAGACTAGGAATCCGCGCTATTGATTCCGAGCTAGTACGTCTCTTGGGGAAAAGACTCAGACTTGTTCGAAAGATTGGCAAACTGAAGCATGAGCTGAATATGCCCATAATCGATCCGGCTACTGAGAAGGCTGTGATCGACAACTTCCTCACCTCTGCCAGTGAGGCTAGAATAGACAAGGGCTTCGCGAAACAAATCGGCAATCTGATCATTGAGGCCTCAGTTGAAGCTCAAACGTCAACGCGACCAATGGGCTCAGCAGAACCCTTGGTCGCGAAGGTAGCTGTCATCGGAGCGGGAGGAATGGGTTCGTGGTTCGCACGTTTCTTCAGATCTAAAGGAAGCCATGTCACGGTCTCAGACCGGGATCAACGAAGAGCTAGACTCCTTGCCTCGAAGATACACGTGAAATGGGCCTCAAGCAATGTTGAAGCTGTGCTCGGGAGCGATACAGTAATTCTTGCGACTCCAGCGAATGTCGTTTCGAACGTCGTCAGTGAAATTCTCCCGGCTCTGAAAGAGAATGTCCTTTTAGTTGACATTTCCGCGGTCAAATCTCCTGTCATGCCAGCTCTTCGTTTGGCGGAGAAACGAGGTGTCCAGGTTGCTAGCATTCATCCCATGTTCGGTCCGCTTGTCTCAGGTCTTCGAGAGAAAAACGTAGTTGTCGTCAGGACAGGAGGTCGCAAACGAGGCTTCAACAGGGTGAAACATATGCTAGAGAGCGCGCGCATTCTCTTTACCGACCCGGAAGTTCATGATAGGCAAACCGCCCTCACGCTCGCCCTGCCACACTTTCTCAACATGGCTTTCGCAATGACGGTCTCTAGAAGAAGCAATGCTGAAATCAGGAAGTTTGCAGGGAGAACCTTCAATCTACAAATGTTGCTGGCTGAAGCCGTGGCAAGCGAGCCCGAGACCATAGCCGATATCCAAATCATGAACAAGAAGTTTCGGGCTATCTTGCGTGACCTGCAGCGGAACATACGGTTGCTTGCAAAAACTGTGAATAAGCAGGATCGACCCGAGCTAATCGCCCAATATCAACAAATCAGACAACGCCTATCCTCGAATCCCGAATTCGCCCTCGCAGGAGAAGCATTGGAAAAGGCCTGCGAGGCGAGTTCAACCATATCGAAAAGGTAGGAAGTCCCTCCAATCGAGGTCTAGTGTCTTGGTCAGGTCAACGGTACAAGTCTGCTTCCAAGGCGAAAAAGGCAGCTACAGTCACGAGGCGTCCGAGAAATACTTCGGAAGACGTGTTGCGGTGAAATCTTGCAGGAACTTGCGTGATGTCTTCCAGGCCGTCGAAGCGAAGCAGGTCGCATTTGGTGTTGTGCCTGTCGAGAACTCGTACGAAGGAAGCATCAATGAGACTCACGATCTACTAGCGACGACAACGTCGAGAGTCTGTGGCGAAGTTGAGGTCAGGGTGAGGCACTGCCTCATTGGAAGACCGGGAACCAAGCAGAGTGATGTAAGAACTGTCTATTCTCATCCGCAAGCCCTCGCGCAATGTGCGACATATCTGCGCACGCACAGGTTGGAGGGTGTGCCATGCTATGACACCGCAGGCAGCGTTAAGCTCGTCAAGGCGATGCGATCTTCGAAGGTCGCGGCCATCGCAAGTGGAAGAGCTGCACAGCTCTATGCGATGCAGATCATTTCAGAGGGGATCGAAGATAGTGGCACTAACTACACGAGATTCCTCATTCTCGGAAGAAAGATTGCCCCTCGCTCAGGAGATGACAAAACGTCAATCATATTCGGGGTCGAGCATAATCCAGGCTCGCTGTACAGAGCCCTCAGGGCGCTTTCAAACCGAAGGATCAACCTGACGAAGATCGAATCGAGACCTGTGAAGGATACGCCGTGGCAATACAACTTCTTCGTCGATTTCCAAGGTCACCTGCAAGACCGGGCGTGCAGGGAGGCGCTCAGGGACCTGCGAGAGAGGTCGACGTTTGTGAAGATGCTAGGATCATACCCACGAGCTTCGTCGAGCTAGGTTCGCTTCAGTACGGACGGGATCAGTCCAGCTCTCAACGAGTGGTCAGCAAGCACTATCGCCATCATCGCTTCCACTATAGGAACCGCTCTCGGAACGACGCAGGCATCGAATCTGCCTTGGATTAGCAGCGGCTGCTCTTTGAGCGTCTGAAGGTTGACAGTCCCCTGCCGAATCGCTATCGATGAAGGCGGTCTGAACGCGATTCTGCACACCAAGGATTGGCCAGTACTCAGTCCGCCCGTGATCCCTCCAGCGTTGTTCGTGGAACTCTGGATTTTTCCATCGCGCACGATCAAGGGATCATTATACTCTGAGCCTCGCATCCTCGCCGACCCGAAGCCGGCCCCGAATTCCACAGCCTTCACGGCCGGAATTGCAAAGAATGCTTTGCACAGATCTCCGTCGAGGTTGTCGAATACCGGTTCTCCTAGGCCGACAGGAGTCCCAGTCGCAACTGCCTCTATCACACCTCCGACGGAGTCTCCCAGTGTCTTTGCATTGGCTATCGCCTCAGTCATCCTGATAGTGGCTTCAGCATCAGCGCAGGTCAGTGCATTATCGCGCGACAGTTTCTCTTCTTGCTCAAAAGGGACTTTTCTTGCTCGGATCCCCGCGATTTCCACGGTATGAGCATATACTGCTATCCCAATCGTGCGGATGAGCTTCTTCGCAACAGCGCCGGCCGCCACAAACCCCGCTGTGATTCTTGCCGAGAATCTGCCGCCGCCTCTGTAGTCCTCATACCCACCATATTTCAGCCTGGCAACTAGGTCTGCCTGTCCCGGCCTCGGAGTGTACTTCCTTTTCTCGTACTCATCCGATTGCGTGTCCAGATTTGGCACAGAGAGTAGAATAGGGGCTCCTGTGGTGTGGTCGTTGAAAATCCCAGACGTGATCTCTACTTGGTCCGGTTCCTTTCTTTCCGTGGAGAATAGGCTGCTGCTAGGTTGCCTTCTACGTAACTCTCGCCGAATCTCGTCGATGGTAAGTCCAAGTCCCGCTGGGCATCCATCGATGACTATTCCAACCCTTGGGCCATGGCTTTCTCCGAAACTTGTCGCGACAAATCGATTTCCGAGGGAGTTGCCGGTCAATGTGCTGTCACATCTGCTCCTAAGGATCGTAAGTCCCGCCAGAAGAACGGATAGGATTTTCCCACGCATTCAGCGTCAACTATTGTGATCCCATCCGTGCAAAGTCCGAGCGCGGCGAACGCCATCGCTATTCTGTGATCACGATGTGGATCGACAATTGCCTTACTCGGCTTGCCTCCTTGGATAGTGAATGAATTCTCCGATTCACGAGTTTCAATGCCCATTTGCTTCAATCCATTACTCATTGCGAGGACACGGTTCGATTCCTTGATTCTCAGTCTTCGAATGCCAGTGATCGAGCTAACGCCATCGGCCACTGCACATAGCGCGCAGATTGCTGGAAAGAGATCTGGGCTGTCCGAAACATCAGCTTCGATTGGCTCAAGTCGTGATTCCTCCAACGTAACAGAGCTTGAATCGGTTGTGAGTCGTCCGTCCATCCTCTCCAAAATGCCGATTATGTATCGATCGGCTTGGAGGGTCTCTTGAGCGAGTCCGCCGATCCTGACTTTTTCGCCCGCGATCGCTGCTGCAGCCAACAAAAAAGCAGTCGATGACCAGTCGCCTTCGATCTCAACACTGGAAGGTCGATATGTCTGACTCTCGCTGCGGAATTCTGTCAGGTCTTCTGCGGCATCAACCTGAACCGCAAACTTGCGTTGCATCTCCAAGGTCATCTTGACATAGGCTTTCGATTCCAACCGTCCGCTTACAGTGACTTCCACAGGCATCTTGGCTAGTGGAGCAGCAAGTAGAAGTGCCGAGACGTACTGGGAACTGACGTTTCCGGGGACTTTGACGGATCCGCCTTCGATGGGGCCCTTTACGCGTACAGGGGGATATCCATGATCAGTTCTGCAATCTGCTCCAAGCTCTTGAAGAGCATGCGCAAGGTCCGCGACAGGCCTTCTCAGCAACGAAGGTCCACCCGAGATTTCTGCATCGTGAGGAGTCGTTGCGCATATTGCTGTCATGAATCGAAGCGTCGTTGCTGACTCTCCACAATAGATCTCACTTGAGGGCTTTTTCAACTCTTCAAGTCCGTTGACATGCGCGTTTCCATCATTCCACCGTGTTCTCACGCCAAGCTTTGAGAGCGCTTGCGCGCTGGCAAGTGTATCGTCGCAGAAAAGAGCAGATCGAATCTCACTTTCACCACCGACCAATGCTGCACAGAACAGCGCCCTCTGTGTCCAACTCTTAGATGGCGGGGCCCGCAGAGAACCATTCAGCCTACTGCGGTGTGCTGTCATCTTCAATGGCTCGAAAACCTCGATTTTCCGATGCTCGCATCGGGCAATGACGGCTGTCTTCTTGTCTTCGAAACCAGGATTTGTCCTTCATGTTCTCTCAGGATACTCAAAACTTGGTCCTTGAGTTCTTCTTTCACTACAAAAGCGTAGGCTGGACCTTTTCCTGAGATCCCAGCTGCTAAAGCGCCCGCTTCCAGAGTCTCTATGACCACATCTGCGGGAAGTCTAAGGACCTGTGAATAGATCAGGCCGTTCAGTGTCATTGCAGTCCAATAGTTTCCCTCCAATGCCTCTTTGTGGGCGATATCCACCTGTCTTGCAACGGTCTTGATTCTAGCCATATCGACCTCGATCGTGTATGTCTTCTGCGACGGGATGAGCAGCAAGACACAGTATTCCTCGACTGGGAATGTGCGCAGCACTTTCCGAGCGATATTGTCTGTGACGACAACGTTTCCGTAGAGCGAAGTTGATGCATCATCGAAAGCACCTGTAACGCTCACCTTTGCTTCTAGGCTGGCATCGACAACGAGGTTCAGTATCTCATCAGGTTTCATGCGCTTGTCGAGAGCGGCGAGCGTGGCGAGAATTACCGCGTTGCCTGCTACGCTACTGCTCTTCAGTCCTCTGGCGATAGGGATGTTTGATTCGGTCTGCACTTTGGCGCCGAGTGTTCGAGCGCCAAGACAGTTGAACACCGCTCGAACGCATTTCTCAACGAGCAGCGTATTCTCGTCTTCTTCGTTGAGGATAGTGGTTTCGATCGCTTGGTCATTCGTCAGCTCCACTCTGGCTTTCGTCCACAGGTCGATGCCGAAGGCTGCTCCTTTTCCAGTGGCAAGGGCGTTGACGATCGTGACAGCCCCGTATGCTATGGCTTCTCCGTGTCCATTCATCGGATTGCTCTCGCCTCAGCTGCTGCTTTGCGCATTACGTCGATCGGTGCATCTACACCAGTCCAGAGCTTGAAGGAGAGAGATGCTTGTTCAATCAACATCTCAAGGCCATCAATGGCCTTGGCTCCCGAGTTCCTTGCCTCGGTAAGGAAGTCGTTCTTGAGTTCGTAGTTAGCATCCATCACCAGCATGTCTCCTTCTGCGATTTTTTCTTCTATCAGGATCTCACCGAAACGAGGGAAAACATGAGCAGGGAGAGTATTGATCAGAAGATTTCCTCGTCTTGCTTCTCTGCGAAGGTTCGTTCCGCTGAGGACGTATGAATGGCTTGGAATTCCATTCCATTTTGTGATCTTTGATGCCAGACGCGCTCCATTAGAACGAGTACGATTCAAGATGACTATGCTATCCGCCGTCTCGGAGAGTTGATAAGCGATGGCCTTTGCAGCTCCTCCAGCCCCTAGAATCAAAGCTTTCCTGCCGGACAAGGATCCTAGGTGTGAGAGAGCAGTCACTGCTGCCTTTCCGTCCGTATTGTAGCCGTGGAGTCTGGTACTCTTTCTGGCAACTGTGTTCACGGCTCCGATCTCTCGCGCAGTATCGTCGATCCTGTCCAAGAAGCGTAGAACGCGCGACTTGTGCGGCATGGTTACGTTGATGCCTATCACTCCAATGGACCTGAACCCTTCAATCGCCATTCCGAGCTCATTTCTACGAACCCGAAATGGAACATAGACAAGGTCCATCTTCAGCGACCTGAACGCTGCGTTGTGGACGGCGGGAGACAGCGTGTGTGCAATGGGGTCACCGATGATTGCACATATCTCGGTTGAACCGCTGATGCTCGGCGGATCCTTTGTTGTCGTCGACGCGTTCGAGAGATGATTCATGCTATCCCGAGCTCATTGTAGAAATTTCTCAGGCTGCTCACTGGAATTTGACCTGCTGCGGTCTCCTTGCCGACGCCAGAGGAAGCAAATGTAAAGTAAGCCCCGAATATCGGAGAGAGAACCCTCGACGGCATGCCCAGCCGTCCCATAGCGAAACAGACCAGCCTTCCCTTTCTAGCGTGCTTGTCGAGGAACGCTAGGCAACGAAGGTTGTCCGAGTAGCTCCTGGCAATCGTGACTATCTTACAGACATCCGCGCCCGCGTCCTTTTCCCTCTTGAGAGTGGATTCAAGCGCAAGCGGTCCCGGCGTGTTCTTCTCGTTATGGAACGAGACAATAGCTCTCGCTCCTTCCTGCTTGAAACGACGAACAAACCTGCCAACGTTTTTCGTATTCAGCTCAACATCGACATAGTCAAAGCCATCCTGGGTTGCGTTGGCCAAAGTCTCCATTCTGGCTTCTTCTGTTCCGTGAAAGAAACCGCCTTTGCCTCCGCGTCTGTTGGTGGCAATCAGCGGGAGATCCGTGACCTGCCTTATCTTAGCAATAGACGAGGTGCTTTCCATCAAGTCGAACCGTATTTCAAACATGTCTGGATCATGCTGTTCCAGTTGCCTCAGAACCCGGATTGTTCTTAGCACGGTTCTCTCCATCACTGAAACGCAGACTCTCAACTGCAACAAGCCTAAACCTCCGAGGAATCCATCATTCCATTGAGGACACTGAGAACAACATCTGACGGCACATCTTCCGTTAGGAAGACCTCGCCTACTCTTCGGGGCAACACCCACCTGACACGCTCATCATGCCTCTTCTTGTCCTTGTTCAGGTTGTATACTATCTCAGCCGGAGGGGTCGGTTGGGTTATGGTCGTGGGTAGCCCTGCGCTTTTGATTACGCTCTCTTGAGATTGGATCATCTCGTTATCTGTGGCGTCAATGGCGAGCGAAATTCGCGCGGCTGCGGTCATGCCGATGGCGATTGCTTCTCCGTGAGTATAGTATCCGTATTCAGTCAGGGATTCTAGGGCGTGTCCGATGGTGTGCCCGTAGTTCAGTATTGATCTGACACCCTGTTCTTTTTCGTCTTCTTCAATAATCCCAGCTTTGATGGAGCAGCATCGCGAAATGATCTCGATGAGCGTGTCTCTTGAGAGACTGGAAAGTGAGCGAGAGTTTTCTGGGAGCGGTTGGAGAAGCTTTGGGTCTGCTATGATCGAGTATTTTATGATCTCAGCTAGGCCAGAGCGGAGTTCCCTATCTGGGACAGTTGATAGAGTTGAGACGTCTGTCCACACGAGCTTCGGTTGGTGAAAGGCTCCTATGAGATTCTTGGCATTAGGATGGTTGATGCCAGTCTTTCCTCCAATGCTGCTATCCACCTGCGCTAGGAGAGTCGTGGGCACTTGCACGAACCTTATTCCGCGCATGTATGTTGCGGCTGCGAATCCCGCTACGTCTCCGACGACTCCTCCTCCGAGAGCGACTATTCCGGAACTCCTCTCAAATTCGTTCTCCAACAACTCATCGAAAATTGCAGCTAGCGTCTGGAATGACTTGGCCCGTTCATCATCATCTATTAGGGTTACTGAGACTTTGAATTCGCTTGCTTCCAGAGAATCTCGGACGATCTTTCCGTAGAGAGCCCACACTGTTCTGCTAGTTACGATCATCTGTTTGGGTCCAGGGTCTAGTTCTCTGAGCGCCTCTCCCAAGTTCCTTAGGATCCCATGGCCTATCACAATGTCGTACGAAGATGCTCCAAGCGATACTGGAATTCTTCTCAAGCCCAGAAACCGCCTAGCGTATGGTCCGACCGACCGCCTCAGCGATTGGCCCAAGCTCTGTCATCAGTCCTTCGAACTCCTCTAGGTTCAATTGCTGATTCGCATCCGAGAGGGCGTTCTCCGGGTTTGGGTGTGTTTCAATCATGAGGCCGTCAGCTCCCGCGGCGACTGCAGCTCTTGCCATCGGTGCGACGAGGTCTCTGCTTCCAGTTGCGTGGCTCGGGTCAACCAGCACGGGAAGGTGCGTCTTCTTTCTCAGCACAGCTACGGCTGATAGGTCCAAGGTGTTACGGGTTGCCTTTTCGAATGTGCGTATGCCTCGTTCGCAGAGCGCAACGTTCGGGTTACCCTCCAAGAGGATGTACTCGGCTGCCAGTAACCATTCATCGATAGTAGTCATCATTCCACGTTTCAAGAGTACCGGCAGTTTCGACTTCCCGACAGCCTTGAGCAAAGAGAAGTTCTGCGCATTTCTAGCGCCGATTTGGAGCATATCAGCGTACTTGGCCACCAACTCGACTCTGCCAGGTTCCATTACTTCTGTAACGACAGAGAGTCCCGTTTCTTCGCCTACCTCTGAAAGCATGCGCAAGCCCGTTTCCCCTAGTCCTTGGAAGTCGTACGGGGATGTCCGAGGTTTGAAAGCGCCACCGCGTAGAAGTGAGGCGCCCGCTCGTTTGGCAACACTTGCGACTTCTAGGAGTTGGTCTCTGCTCTCAACGGAACATGGCCCAGCGATAATGACAATTCTACTTGCACCAATCTCTGCCTTACCGACCTTAACTACTGACGGTTCCGCTTGGAACTCTCTGCTGCCGAGTTGCGCCTTATGGCTCGACACAACAAATCTTTCAACGATTCCTGTCTCCTCAAGGTTTGATGTGATTCTTGGAGACGGGCTTTCATGGGTGACAATTAGCGTTTCATCGTTCCAAGATACGGTTCTTGCCTCAAGTTTTTCCCTTGACAATAAGCTGAGCGCTTCGTTAATTCTCCCTTGGCTAAGGTTTCTTCGAGTCACGATGATCAATTGGGATTTCTGTCCTTGTTCGTCTGGTGTCTGTTCTTGCGTTCGATGGCACGTTTGGCTGCAGCCGCAATGTGTCGGGCAGTCAGTCCGTAGAGTTCCATAAGTTCACTCAGATCGCCTGACTCACCGAACCTGTCTCGGATTCCGATCATTTCAACAGGAACAGGATTATGCCTGCACACGATTTCAGCAACGGTTCCACCAAGGCCCCCCAGAATGTTGTGATCCTCTACCGTGACAAGTGCGCCGGTCTCCTCTGCCATATCGACGATCGCTTCTTCATCCGCCGGTTTGATTGTGTGCATGTCGACCAGCGAGGCTTTGACTCCTTCACTTCGCAGCATAGCCTCAGCTTTAATTGCCTCTGAAAGAAGCGAACCAGAGGCGACGATTCCAACATCTGGCCCATCACTGATCCTTCTCACCTTGCCCACACGGAATCCGTCACTATCATCGAAGATCTTCGGCGCCTCACCTCTTCCAAGCCTAATGTAGAAAGGGCCGATCGTCTTCACAGCCGCTGTCACGGCCTGTCTCATCTCTGTGAGATCGCCGGGAAGAATCAGGGTGATTCCAGGAACAGATCTGATGAGGGCAATATCCTCGAAGCATTGGTGAGAGGAACCGTCAGCCGAAGGTGAGATGCCCGAATGCGTCGCAACCATTTTCACGTTCAGACGATCACGGGCCACGCTGTTCCTAATCTGTTCCCAAGCTCTTCCAGCCAAGAAGATAGCATACGTGCTAACGATGGGTATTTTCCCGGTTGATGCAAGTCCTGCTGCCGTTCCCAGCATGTCCTGCTCGCTAATTCCGATATTGAAGGCTCGCTCCGGGAATGTCTCGAACGCACTTACTCCAGTGGACTTTCCTAGGTCTCCAGCGAGGACTACTATGTCCTTGCGTTCTCGGCCGAGTTCGACGAGGATTTTGCCGAGTTCCTCTCTGAACGTCGTCATGATGGCTCCTCTCGTCTTTTGCTGATCAATCGTCCGATTTGCTAGTGGTACCGTAGCTCTTCCATAGCCCAGTCCAAGTCTTCTTCGCTGACCGAGACATTGTGAGAGTTCGCGTCTCCTTCTAGAAACGATAGGCCCTTGCCCTTCACGGTTCGCGCAATTATCACGGTTGGGCGGTCAGTGGTCCATTCCGCCACGTCAAATGAATGGTGAATTTGCATCAGGTTGTGTCCGTCTATCTCAAGGACTTGCCATCCGAACGAGCGCCATTTCCTGTCCAAGGGTTCTTTCTTCTTGACTCTCTCAGTTGCGTCGTCAGACTGCATGCCGTTTCGGTCAATGATGGCGGTGACGTTGGAGATGCCTAAGTGAGCTGCGGTCATGGCTGCTTCCCAAATCTGCCCCTCATCGCACTCACCGTCGCCCAAGAGCGCGTAGACTCGGTAGCTCTTGCCGTCCAATCTTCCGGCAAGGGCTATGCCGTTGGCGATGGAAAGTCCTTGGCCGAGTGACCCAGTTGATACATCGACCCCCGGCGTTGCTCTGGTTGGATGCCCTTGCAGAATGCTCCCAATCTTTCGAAGCGAGTGTAGGGTTGTCGGGTCAAAGTATCCTGATCGAGCCAACGTCGCGTAGAGAGCAGGAGCGGCGTGACCCTTGCAGAGAACCAGTCTGTCGCGGTCTGACCAGGCGGGGTTTTCTGGCTTATGCTTCATTCGGTCAAAGTACAGCGATACAAGGATCTCCACGCACGATAAGGAGGGTCCCAGATGACCGCTTCCGGCGTTTGCTATCATGGCGACTATGTCCCGTCTAATCTCCTGAGCCACCTCTGTCAAGGATCTGAGGCGTTCTGTTGGGGATTCGAGGTTTGCAGACAAACTTTCTTCAATAGTCTCTATCATAAGATCACCATCGCAGCCGGCCCGAGTGATCGTGCCGAGCTAGCGTCGATAATAGAAGGCATAGCTCACGAATCGTGCAAAAAACGCTGAACCTGCATCTTTCCGCATGAGCTGCGCCTTCACTTCGAAGTTCTTTGCGTAAGCTGGTGTCCAGATATTTAAAGCCAAGTGTCGTGACTCGACACGTGACCTTCGGACATGGCCGAGCTTTGCACAGTTCATGGCAATTGCGACAGCTTATGAATAGTAACCCCATACGTCGCCGTGGATCGTAAGACCTTGGCGTGGATCAAGATAGTCCCTGAACACAAAGCGACAGGTGACCTGAAACGAGCGTACGAAGCGGTGTTGCGGTCGCGGGGAAAGGTCTCCAACATCATGCGGGTCCAGAGCCTCAATCCCAATGCATTGAGGGTGTTTCTTGAGCTGTACGTGACGTTGGTCTTCGGCAAGTCAGGTCTGAGCCGCGCGGAGCGCGAGATGATCGCGACAGCAATTTCAGCACGTAACCATTGCGATTACTGTGTCTCGCATCACGGCGAAGCATTACGATTCTACTTGAAGAATGGTGATCAGCTTGATTCGCTTAAAGGCGGTCAGCAACCTGAAAACTTGTCACCCAGAGCCAAGGCTCTAATCGACTACGCTCTCAAGCTAACTGTGGAACCCGGCAAGATCGTACGTGAGGACTTGGATGCTTTGCGATCGATTGGAATTACCGACTCAGAGATCCTTGATCTGGTGTTGGTCACAGGCTACGTGAACCTCGTGAACCGAGTGGCGCAGGGACTAGGTGTGGAACACGACGAACAAGAAACTCGAGGGTATCACTACTAACCCGCAAGAATTCCTGAATGGTACTGGACGTCGACTCTGGCTGAACGTGAGGTTAGTGCATGTGCGGCGTATGTCCCCTGCCAGCGGGTTGTTGGTCGAACGTGTGATTCTAGGACAATGGGATGCGTAGGCGCCAGTATGACAGTTGACCTAGACGCGGACAAAACTCTAATATCTGCTCGTTGCAGGTATCTTCTTGGCGTCGAACTGACGAAATCGCGTTCTCGATAAGGGACCCATACGGCAACTCGATTGCAGTGTCTGAGCAACGTCTCCCGAGAAACCTTTGAGTGGACCGGGTACTTTAGGATGGTTTGCGTGGTATGCCTCCTCACCGACCGCAAGCAAGAACTAAGACTAGGTAGCACATCTACAGTTGGCTGGAGAAAGGCACATGGAAGAGGATTGCAGTGGTGCAAACGATGACCAGTAGAGAGAGTACTGTTAAGGCCTGTGTGTTGATTAAGGTTCGACCTGGACAGCACTACCAAGTGGCCGAGAAAATAGCTTCCTTCGAAGGCATCAAGTCTGCGTTCGCTGCCGTGGGCGGCGCTGATGTTGTAGCAAGAGTTGAGGTAAAGGGTATGAGAGCACTCACCGCTCTCGGGACTCAGATAGGGAACCTTCCGGACGTTGTAACCACCGAGACACTGGTTGCCGCGGAGGAATGATGGAGAATGATAAGAGCGGTGATGTTGTTTAGGAGTGGAGGGAGAGTTCCAAAAGCTGTGGGTCTAGCAGAGCAACTGAAAGCTTTAGAATTCGTCACAGACGCCTACGCCGTCTTCGGCAGATACGATATCGTAGCCTTCCTTGAATGCAAGGATGTGAAGCACCTCTTCAGGTCAGTTTCCGAGGCAACCAAACTCGAAGGAATAATAAGCTCAGAGTCTCTCGTGGAAGTCCTATCTAACCAAGAAACACCTGACTATGGCAAAGGGCCCTTCTCAAGCTGATCCAAAAAAAGCTCGACAAGTTGATTTTTCGAACCAGCACAATATTGTCGCATTAGACTCTTGCGAGAGGTGATCGGCCGGTAGCATAGACGGCCGTTAGATATTCCGAGTACTTTGCATTCGCGCCTGTCACCAGTTTAGGCTCTGATCTCTTGAGGTAGGAGAGAAGTACCTCCAGTATTCAGACGCTCAAAAATATGATAAATGCTGCTTTGGTCCTCAGATGGTTCATCTTGTCTAATGACCGTCGCGTGTAGAATTGAATCGTTCAAACGTCTTCGATCCGCCTCACTCAAGGTTTTGTATGTAATCCCGGTGAAGCGAGAATCTATTCCTCGCAAGGAGAACTCGCGACCGGTGTTTGCAAAAATGCCTTCGTAAAAGAATTGTAAAGTTCTAGGTCTCTGCTGGGAACCTTGATTTTACATCTTGGGTTTCTAGTTCTCCAAAACAGCAACCGCTAACCATTATTCCAGCGACTTCTTCCTAGAGGTTATGAGGGGGTGTGTGAAGCAATAAGAGTGTGGATGAGGTGATAGTTATGGTAGTTCCTTTTGGAGAAGGAAGATGCAATTTTCTATGCGCTTCTGAAAATGGGACATCAGTGCCCTCAAGCAATAACACAACATCCGAATCCGCTAAGCAAGAAAATTGAAAGCGCATGGCTTGTCGAAGTCGAACACGGCCATAATGATCTCGGGAAGCATGGAAATTACACTTTCTGGTATAAGATCGTGGATGATCCGAAAAAGGCAGAATGGGGATGCAGAGAAGGACTTAACGACTTGAACTGACACTTGCATTCTGAATGATTGTTAGCCATTGTTTGATTCCCCCTTGGTGCGGAGGCACCGCGTGGAGAAAAACCAGAGCTGACACCCCTCCCTCAGGGGGGCACCAATGCCCAAGCTCTCTTGAGTGGAAGTCTGGCTCGCACGTCTTCGGGTAAACGTTTATAGTTTGTTTCTATGGCGTCTACTAAGGTGTCAGCGTCCCACAGTCGGATCTTGAAGTAAGTACGTCGTGCCTCTTCCCATACTCGATTGTTGAAGCCACCAAGTGAGATGAGTAGTCCTTGGTCTGCGCCGAATGTTTGCACTGAACCTTGCAGACTCCTCAAAACAGACAAAACCTACAATGAGCTAAGCAAGAAAGGCGTAGAATTCACCGTGAAGCCAACGAAGGAAGAAGGGGGAGGCTACGGCATGGTCAAAGATCCAGACGGCAAATATTCTGGATCACTGAACGCGCACAATTGTGAAATTTCTTTGCGAACCGGAGCGTTTGAACGCCCTATCAGACCCCACACACAAAAGAGCCGGAAGTATTGTGATCTCCGAGAAATTACGTCTGTGCGCTTTTAATATCGGACGTACAGCGCCTGCATGACGCAGGTCGGCCTGTCGGAACTGAAAAGATGGGTGCAGAGGGCGCTTTCTCGAAACGACCCTTTGCGCTTGGCTATTGAAGCGCAGCCTGAGACGCTGTCGGCGGAAGATTTTGCCGTTCTCGTGAAGGCATGGGATCTTATCGCAGCTGCTCGATGACCACGTCGCCGTTTGCGAGCGTCGTGGCGACTCTCCATTCAGACGCCGAAGTGTTGATGTACTTCCTAGCATCGCAGGCTTTGACGATGAGCTGACGTGGTTTTGTCGGCGCCTCCCCCACGGCGTTGAGCTTCAAGCGTTTCCTGATGAGCTCGCGGAACTCCTCCGTCGTCATCTTGTCGAGGTCGAGGGATTTGATCTCGCCGTCCGAGTAGCCCGCGGAGATGAACGCTTCCGCCCTGAACTCTCTCCGGACCTGCGAGTTTGTCTCCCGGTGCAGGCCCGTGGTCTGCAGCATCTCTGATGCCCTCCTGTAGGCCTCGCGCATCTGGTCGAGCAGGGACTCCGACAGTTCCTTCTTGACCCTGTAGGTTGCCTCCACGTCGCCGTGGTGCCCCATCCAAAAGGTTATCCACGACTCTAGGAGGCCGACTTCAGGTTTCCCCGCGGCTTGGCTCATTCTCGTGGCAAAGTATCTGCGCAGGATGTACGGTCTCCAGGAGAGTCCTGCGTGCCTGAAGGGCGTCTTCACGATCTCGTACATGCTCTTCGTTGTGAGAACCCTGCCTTCTCCGAGGTCCTCCGCTATGATCGCCGACTCTGGCCCGAGGGTCTCGCCGAGTTGCATGCGCTTTTCGAGGTGCTTCGCCAGACGTGTGCAGCCTTCCTCGCAAAGGAAGCCTTCGTATTGATTGCCTTCTTTGCTGAGTTCTTCGCGCACGATGACCCGCGGGGGCGTCAGTTTGAAGTTGATCTTCTTCGAACCGTTGTCAGCTTCCATCTCCGGTAAGTCGGAGATGAGGAGGCCATCGGTCGCCCGGTAGTTCCCCAAGACTTGGGGGCGGAAACCAGCGAAGGCTTCGAGGGCGATGGCGGCAGCTTGTCGTTCATCGCAGAACCGCCAGACCGAGTGCAACTCGTAGGGTTCCGGCGTCTTCTCGCCCCTGAGCGTGGGAGTTGAGTTGGCACCGTCGACGTACACTTTCTTCGTGAGCGTCACGTCGTTGTGCGCGAGCCAGCTAATTACAGGTTTGACGTAGCCCTTGATCGTGCTGCCCCTCAAATTGCGCCCCCGGTAATGCTGCACGGCGTCGATCAGCATCTTGTAGGCTCCTTTGGGATCCAGCGACGCCAAGTCTTTGGGCGTTCTTCTGAATTCTTCGCAGAACCGATCTAATCGGCGAGCGTAGATGTCCGCCGTGAGTTCGCTTCGTTCCGCTAGGTTCGCATGCCACAGGGCCAACTCGGAATCGCTGAGTATCCGACTGAGCCTCGACTCCTCACAGTACGCTTCCTCTGTTGCTGCCATGCCGCGCCTCTCGCGCCCAGTATTAAAGCGCGGCCGAACCCGTTTTTGCGATACCACCACTCTGCGAAGGTGGTTAGTCCCTCCGGGCCCACCATCTCCTCGATGCGGACTCGACAAGTCCAAAATAGGTCGACGACTAATTTACTGAAGAGAGTGCGTGAAGCCGAGCGCGACCTAGTGGTTTCGTAAAGGCTCCGGACTCAGGGTCTGAAGCCCGCCCGAGGCTCCATACTCTCGGTCTGGAACTTTGAGATTTTGAGTCACAGTTCACAACAATGCTTATGATTCAAGAGCGACAAAGAAGGACTCTGACGCAACATGAGGGGTGAGGAAAAGCCGGTACCACCACTCAGCAAAAGTGGTGGGCCCGGAGGGACCCGCCCCCGTTAGACACGATGGAGTCAGCCGGATTCGATTTGTAATTTCCCATTAAAGACGGAATCTAGGTCCTGTGGATGGGATTTCAGCACTAATTTACTAGTAAATTAGTGCGACCAAGGTCAAGGTTAGTGGACACCGCATCAAATTTGCGACAAAATTCAGACTCGAATAGCATGTAAACGAACTTTCTTGCACTTCGTGGCTTCACGCCCTCGATCTAATTAGTTACGTAGCATAGAATAGAACTATGGCAGCACGGATTCTCTCCCTACGTCCAAACACCAAGATAGTCTTGGAGCCCAGGCCGCCATACAACTTTGATGCCAACTTCCACAAACCATCTCACTTCCCTTCTTCGGATACATCGTGGGAGAAAGGGAAGTGTTGGACCACGATGGTATGGCACGGAGAGAAGATTGGTCTAAGGTTTGAGAACAGAGGGACGATCAGTAGGCCAAGGGTAGTACTGACGGTCTACTCTCGAAAATTCCTGTCGAAAGAATTTATCCAAAGCTTCATTCCAGAGGTAAGATGGAGGTTCAACTTCGACCAGGACATTTCAGAATTTTGCAGGGAGTATAGGAACGACAAGTACCTCAGACCGGCCATCAAAAGATGGCGAGGAATGAAACCGATTGCCGCGAACTCACTGTATGAGACGCTGATGATCTATCTTGTTCTTCAAAATGCGACCGTAAGGAGGAGCGTTCAGATGCTGGAGAATCTCTTTGATAGATTCGGTGCGAAAGCCAGGTTTGACGACAAGGTTCTCTCGGTATTCTGGAAGCCGAGCGACATGGCTAGGGCCACGGAAAAAGAACTCAGAGAGTTGAAAGTCGGATATAGGGCCAAGTTCTTCACAAAAATCACTGAGCAGTTCGTGAAGCAGGTCATTGACGAATTTGCTCTCAGGAAGATGACGAAGGAGCAGGTGAAGGTTGAGATGATGAAGCTCTACGGAATAGGTCCGGCTTCAGTCGAGTACCTACTTTTCGAGGATTTCTATTTCCTAGACGCTATGGAGAAGATATCTCCATGGGAACAGAAGATCATGTCGAGGCTGCTTTTCAGCAGTAAACTAATTCCTGCTGACAGGATCTTGAATGTCCTCAGAAGACGATATCGAGGTTACGAGAAGTTGGCCTTCCATTATATCTGGGAAAATTTGTTCTGGAGGAGAAAGCATGAACACATCGACTGGTTGGAAAAAGAAATCAGGCTGTGACCGACAGAGCAGGAATGTAAGTTCGAAGACGAGGCATATTGAGATAGCAAGAGATTATGATTCTAGAAGGTCAGTGGGCTCTGAGGGATTCCGTGTTCAAGGACTAGAATCGTCTTAGCTGGCGAACCTAGAAAACGCACCTGAAGGTGCATGAAGCAAAGAAAATCGTTCCGGAGCCATGCCGGTCGACTAGGGGCGGTTCTTCACCTTGATGAAGGAAAAACGATGCGACTCTCGCTACGCTGCCTAAGTGACAGGCTCCCTTTCTCTTTCCTTCCACGCGGTCAACCCTACATCGCCACTCACAAAATGTGCACTTCCTGAGAATCCGGTTCAGAAGCTCCATCTTAGCATCCAAGAAACTGAACTCCGGCCGTTTTACCGACTCGCCCGGCGGTTCGTCCTTCCGGATTCTGTTCAAGGCTTTGCGAAATTCGGTGTGGAGCTTTTCGTGTTTGTCCCATAATTGTGCTTCCGTCATCAGCCGTGGGTTTTGGCTGCAAGCGATTTGCTTGCACATCAGAAATTTCGCGGGCTTCAGGTCCCGAAGTACATTATGGTACCACGACAACCGGTCTCGGACTACTGGGTCTTGCCAGACATCGGAGACGTGGGATCTGAACAACGACATCTACGGAAATTCCACCCAGCCGGTACTTTAGGATGATTTCCGGGTGTCAATTATTCCGTATTGGCCATGCGTCAGTCATTCTTACTTTTCTTGTTCGAAAACAGCTTCAATGTGTTCCGGATGGGAAGATGATTTGCCTTGCCCGCCAGTAAGCCGGAGTCGTGTATCTCAAGAGGTCAGGGTTGAGCCCTCGGCTCACACACGAATAGTAGGCGAAGAGGTAGAGGGGAACTATATTGATGAATGGTGACAAATGTTCATCGGTGGCAGGAAGTTGTACGACGTCATCGCACAGGGACCGTAGCTCGCCGTCCCCGTCATTAATCAAACCGAGGGTAGGAGCCCCGAGTTCCTTTGCGGCCTTCACTAAGTCCACGTTTCGCACACGGTAATTGCCGTTATTCGGGGCCAAAACTACGAGCACGCTCCGTTCACCCATCGACACCCAAGGGCCGTGCAACAACTGTTCAGTTTCAAACCCTTGTGCGGGAACATAACTGGTTTCCATAATCTTCAACGCGGCCTCAAGCGCGTTAGGAACGTTAGGCCCGGCACCTGCGAAGTAATAACGATCAGACTCTACGTATTCTCCGGCCAGCCTCTTGCAGAGATCGTCTACCGATTTCAGCACATTCGCCGTGATCATAGGTAGTTGTTTCAACTCTGCTTCAATTTGTCGCAAGCGATCTGATTCGCCGCTTCCGGGATGCTTCATTAATTCAATTCCAATCTGCATACACGCAACTGCGGGCGCCACGTAGCACTTCGTGTGGCATCTTGATTTATCAGGCCCATTTCCCACGACCAGCGTTTCGTCCGCAGCCCCGGAGATAGGTCGGCCTTCGAAATGTGTAACGCCGATGGTGAACGCGCCCTTTCCCTTTGCGTATTTCAATGCGTCGACGGTTGTCTTCGTGATTCCGCTATGCGAGATACCTACAACTGCACATGCTGTGTCTAACGGATACCCGTATTTTTGAAGTTCAAGCGCCGGGACGCACAAAGGTCGGGCGCTCCCGTCCTGTAATAAGGAGAGTACTTGTGAACCGAGCATTGAAGCAAAGAAGGCGGTCCCGCATCCCGTGAAATAGATACGGCGCTTGTGCTCGAGCCTTCTAGCAGTTGACTGAACTTTCTCTTTCAACGCTTGAAGTGTCTGTTCGATAGCTTGCGGTATTTCGAAAATCATATCATACGTGTGGAACGGATGAGCTGCGCGGTCGGGGGTAGGCGGCGGCTCTGACATGGTGTCCCATCACTGCCTAGGACGGTTAGGGTTCTAAAGCGTCTTTGGGTTCACGGGATAGTGAAGTAGAGTCTTCTGTTGCTCTTGCCCTTGTTCTCGAATTTCAAAGGCTCTATCTTGGTTATTTCTCCGAGCGACTTCACGTGGACGCCGCCGTCGGCTTGAATATCGTATCCTTCGATTTCCACTATCCGGAGTTCCTTAACGTCAGGGGGAGCGGCCGCTGCGAGCTTCACTATACCTGGAATTTGCAACGCTTCCTCCCGCTTCATGAAATAGGTTTTCACTGGCGGATTCTTCGCGATTGCTCCGTTCGCTTGCTGGCAATGTTGAAGCATCTTTTCCCTATCGAAGTTTTCTAAGCTGAAGTCTATTCGTGATTTTTCAGGTTCTATTTGGTTGCCCGTGATCAGGGCGCCTGTTTCCTTGTTGAATATGGCGCTTAGAAGGTGCGCGGAGGTATGCATCCTCATTATCCTATACCGCCTATCCCACTCTATAGTGCCATGCACACTACTTCCAGGACTGAAGCCAGCGACCGATTCGACTAGGTGCACGATAGAATCGTTACCTCCTTTGACCGTGTCGAGAACCTTCACACCACCCAGGGTGCCGAGATCGCCGACGAGCCCTCCTCCACGAGGGTTAAATGCGGTCTGGTCAAGCACCAGCTGATTGCCATCGATGGAGATGGTCTTTGCATCAAAGTCCTTCAGGTATGCGTCGTCCCAGAAGAGTTTCTTCGTCAATGGGCAGGGCCGAGAGTAGGCAGTTTCATTGGTCAGAAAAAGGTTTGCTTGCGGGAGCTTAAATCTCTTTCAAACATAATGAGCTCCCATGACTCGCCCGAGTTGGGACGAATACTTCCTCAAGATCGTGGACACCGTGTCTGAAAGGTCCACGTGTGATAGGGGTAAAGCTGGTGCGTTGATCGTGAAGGACAGGAGGATCTTGTCTACTGGTTATGCAGGATCTCCTCCAGGCCAACCGCACTGCGACGAGGCGGGTCATATGATGAGAAGAGTCGTTGATGAGAACGATAACATCAGCCAGCACTGCGTTAGAACCATACACGCGGAAGCCAATGCACTGATCCAAGCTGCGAAATTTGGAATATCTGTGGAAGGAGCTACATTGTACTCGAAATTTGAGCCTTGCTACGCATGTGCCATGCTAACCGTGGGAGCCGGAATCAAAAGAGTGGTTACTAGAACGAAGTACCATGCGGCCGAGGAGACTCGAAAGCTTTTGAAAAACGCTGGTGTCGAACTAGTTGTTGTCGAAGACAGCGTAATGAAATACGAAAACCAGTAGACCGTTCTCCCGCGAGCTCAGTACCCTATCGTGGCCAGCATCGTGGCTGGGACCACTAGTGGAGGGGTGGTACCATATGGTCCCAAGCCGAGGTAACCCTGAGCTGCACATACACCTCGACCCACTCCTGTACAGCGGCCTACGAGCCCAAGCCATTTTGGAACTGCTTCTCGAGTCGGTGGCACCCAGACATCGGGCGGATTCCAACCTCGCTTGCAGCACAGCCTTGTTCATAACTCAGACTCAGAATCCATGCACTATCGCATATCGTGGGAAAGCGAATGGATAGACTCGTCTTAGAAGAGCTCAAGAGGATTGTGGGCACAACCTATGTGGTAACCAATATCGAGCAAATGCAGAATTACCTAGTCGATGAAAGCCCTCTTTCAGTAAGACCGAAACCTGCAAACGATCTTGCTTTGGTAAGACCAGCTGATACTCAACAAGTCTCTTCAGTGCTACGATTCGCGAGCGAAAATCGGCTCGCAGTTTTTCCAAGGGGAGGCGGGACCGGTCTCGTGGGAGGCGCGGTACCGACCAGAAATGGGATAATACTTTCGATGGAACGGATGAAAAGAATTGAAATCGACAAAGCCAATCTCATGGCGATTGCAGATGCCGGGGTCACACTCGGGCAACTTGCGAAGACGACGGAAGAAGTCGGCTTATCCTTTCCGCCCCATCCCGGCGATGAAAATGCCCAGGTGGGCGGGCTCGTGGCTACGAACGCTGGAGGGTCCCGAGCAGTAAGGCATGGAGTGATGAGAAATCATGTCAGAGGAATCGAAGTCGTGCTTGCCACGGGAGAAATATTGAATCTTGGAGGAAGGGTCCATAAGAACAATGTAGGCTACGACTTGATGCAGCTCATCATCGGTAGCGAAGGAACGCTTGCAGTAATAACAAGAGTCATCCTTCAACTCTACCTGAATCCCGGGGCAACGATGACCCTCATTGTACCCTACAACAGTCGGCACGATGCACTGGCGAGTGTCCCAAAGATATTGCATTCAAGCACGCCCCTAGCCGTAGAATATGTCGAGAGAGACCTGTTGGAGAAAAGCGCACAACGGCTAGATGTATATTGGCCAGTGAAGACGGGGAGAAGTCATCTAATCATAATTATGGCCGAACCCAACAAAGATCAAGTTCTCTCGGAAAGCCTCAAAGTAGCCCAAATATGCCAAGAGAATACGCCTTACGAAACATTTGTGGCAGAATCAAAGAGCGACCAAGACAATATCCTCAGAATAAGAAGCAACATCTACAACGCCTTGAAGAGCGAAACAATAGACATACTGGACATAACAGTTCCGCCCAGTGAGTTAGAGAAAGTGATGGGCGAAGTGGAAAACGTCGCCGCAAAGCACGGGGCTCCACTGCAAATCTTCGGACACGCAGCTGATGGAAACCTCCACATCCACATAATGAAAAAAGCAAATGACAGCGCACAACACGTGGAAGACTTGAGAAACGAAATCTATGAAATTGCGACAAGAGCGGGCGGCGTAATAACGGGGGAGCACGGAATCGGGAAGATAAGGACGAAGAAGCTCGAGTCGCTCTTGACAAGGAAAGAGTTCGAACTGATGAATAACATAAAGAATCTATTCGACCCCGACGGGATACTGAACCCTGGAACCAAGATACCTGCCTAAGGCTCGTTGAGCCGGGTCTGTAGACTGCTTCGTATGAGGGAATCGAGGCGTAAAATGAGCCGAGGGTTACCTTCGCTTGGCACCGTTTGGCACCACCCCTCAACGGGTGGATCCACCCCCCCCGTTTTCATGGTCAGCTTGAACACTTCGGATACCTTAGTCTGTTTCTCGATATAGCGAAATCCAGTAGATGATTCATCCATGCACATTATATACCGGCAAGTCGAGGGGCTAACTACTTGGTGTAGTTAGATGGCAAGTAGTGAAACGCAGATCAGGTATGCGTACCTGGTCACTTTGGTTGGCGTTGCTTTGGCGTCTGTAACCACGGTTTACAACGCCGTTCGTTCGTACCTAGTTAGCCAAATGCTTCGATCCCGCCCCTTCAATCCGGGAAACTTCACCCAAACTCAGTTCGGGACCTTTACGAGAACACGCCAGTTTGGAATAGTGAACCCATACGGGGGCATCGCAGGTGGCCTCATGATCTTAGCTGTGGTCATTGCGATAATTGGCGTTGTGTGGCTAGGCATATCCCTCAGGAAACCTAAGCCGCCCAGTGCATAGCCATTGCATGTATTGTCACGGAATTCACTTGACCTCGATTCATCTTCCGTATGAGAGAGAGTTAGGAATGCAGTCGCTTATCTTTGAAGCCTGCCTGCACGCCCGAGTTCATGAGATTGGGAAAGATATCGACAAAGACGGAAGGCCTCTAAGGCTCGTAAGATGCGTCGAGTGCGGTGTTCTAATGCGCGAGTATTACCTTCTTAGTTTAGAATCTTAGTTTCCGGATTCAATATTCCGTTCGGATCGAAAAATCTCTTTATGCTTTTCATTAGTTCGAGTTCCTTCTCCGTCATAATTGACTGGAGCTTACTGGTCCTCACTTTACCTATTCCATGCTCAAGGATGAGGGTGGATCCACCCATCTTGGGGTGGTGCCAAACGGTGCCAAGCGAAGCTAATCCATAACCGTATCGCATTCATTTGGTATTCGCATTGTAGCTGCCTGTAATACTGCGGACCGCGTGCACTTATCGAAACTCGTCATAGTCCGGCCTGACTCGTAGAATTCTCTTTCGTCTGCGAGCCTGCAGCGCTAAGACGACGAGCACGAATGAGATCAAGGTAATGATGATTGCAGCCATCGAGAGTAGGCCCGATGACGGCGCGGCCTCAGTGTTAGCTGTTAACGCTAAGTTGCTAGAATTCACTTGGAGGCTCTTGGAATCTCCCGTAATGAGTGAACCGGCAAAACTATTTGTGGCAAGAACCTCGTTTGTGCTTGTTAACTTGCTCAAGAAAACGCTGTAGGCGGTGTTCCCGCCGGCGGTAACGACGATTTGATACTCCCCTTGAGGATTCACAATCAGCACCTCCTCTTCAGGTAAGTTTGCCGGCGAATCCTTGACCGGGACATACGAATCGAGAACCAGTGAAGAGTTTGGAACTGTAGCTTCGAACCGTCCTGTTTGTGGGTCGATCCTCGCAAGCCTCCGCGAACTATCGAAGACGGTTAAGTACGCGAGAGTTGAAGAGAACTCCACGTAGAGGTAGTTTTCGTTTCTAGGAGCAGGTGTGTCTTTGGATTCTTCCCGATTCTCAACGATCAGCCAAGGATACGAATACTTCCATCCCAAGATCGCTCTAGCCAGTTGAGTCTACTGGGGCGAGGAGGATGCTGATTGTCAACCTTAGCCGCTCATGAGCGAACGTGCAAGTAAGAATATGTTGCTTTTGTGCTCGCTGATTCTTCTCGTGGAGTATGCCCACCAACGCTTTCCGAAGGGTATGTATTCGCTTACTCGATATCCCCTTTGAGCAAGCTCCAGCTTCTTCTTGTCTCTAATTCCCATCAGCATTTCGAATTCGAAATCTGCGTGGTGGACATTGCTCAAGGTAATGGCCTCTTGAATCAACTTCTCATCATGGGTGGCGATTGCGAACCCTTGCCCACGTTCGAAAATCAAGCGCATCAACTTGGAGTAGTTGCGGTTAATCTCATCCTTCTTCCTGAAAACAATCTCCGGGCTCTCGTTATAAGCCCCCTTGCAGAGTCTGATTTTACCACTCAAATCTAAGATTCTATTCACATCTTCCTCGCTTCGCTTCAGGTAGGCTTGAATGGCAAGTCCGACATTGTCGAATTTCCTGACGAGTTCCAGATATGACTCAACTGTCTCCGTGGTGTATCGAGATCCCTCCATGTCCATCCAGACAAAGTTGCTCAGAGACCTCGCGGTGCTGACGACTGTGCTCAAGTTCTCTTCGAAGAAAGTCGTGTCAATTCCTAATCCTAACTGGGTGGGTTTGATTGAGATACAACTCTGGACTTTTCGGGCGGTGATTGTCTTCAGTATCTCCAAGTATTCTTGTGTTGCCGCGGAAGTGTCCTCTCTTGCAGTAATGTCTTCCCCGAGAAGGTTGACAATTCCTTGGATCTTCTGAGCGTTTGACTGCTCCGCCCGCTTCAAAGCGTCTTCATAGTTTTCTCCCGCAATCCAATGCTTAGCAATTCGCAAGAGCAGACCCTTCCACACGCTCACCAACTCCGAAACCCTAGCCAAGGATTGCAACCATCCCATAAATTGATTGGCCACATTTAGCGAAGATGAAATAGTGACTCCAATACCAAATCGCGCCAGCCTTCGAATACAAGCGGCCATCCCACCCCCACCGCCCACTAAATCCAAGGTCTCAAGCTTCTTGGAGAATGTTGGCATAAAGGAGAAGAGCCCTGTTTTTCTAAGTGGAGCCTCGGGCGGGGTTTGAACCCGCGACCTGCCGCTCTCCTGAAAAGTTTACGAGGCGGCCGCTTTCCGGTCCCCCGCCGCGGGGAATCTACCAGGCTGAGCCACCGAGGCATCCATCTCTAGCCAGACAGCCTCGAATCTTAAAGAGTATTCATCCTTCACTAAGAGACCCATGATGTTCTGCCCGGCTGTGATGATTTCCACTTACTAAATAACGAATTTTTCCGTGGGGACGGCCCGATTCGTAAGTCCAAGCCGCAGGGTACTGATTGTCTGGTCGCCAAATAGCTTAGCCTCTTCCTTTCCTTCGAAGAGGGCGGCGGCCATTCGTCCCACAGCGTCGGCTTTCATGATTCCACTCCCACTCATACCGGCCGTGAGAACACAATTGCTGATTCTCGTTATTATGGGCGTGGCGTCGATGGAGTTAACGTCATAGAAACCTGCCCACGAATTGATCGGCCGCAGGTTCGCGAAGCAAGGGAAATACTCGCTTAAGATGGGGTAAATGTTGTACGTGTAGTTGGACTCGTCTGCGACCGGTTCTTCTTCAAGCTTGAACGGGTGGCCGATTCCGGCGGCTGCCGCCACCCAGAAACTCTTCTCGCCGGGAACAGGGCGGAAGTAGACTTCTCCTTTGGGAAGAATAGTGAAAGGAAGCGTGCCCTGTTCATTGAACCCCTTTGTTCTGAGCAATCTCTGTATGTTGTCACCGCGGACTTGGTAAATCTGGTTCTTCTGCGGTTTGACTAAGCAATCAATACCCAGAGGGTCAAGAAGCATCGGGGTTCGAATCCCGGCGGCCAACACAATTGTATCCGCCAGGATTGTTCCGCGGTTCGTTTCAACTTCCTTGAATACCTTGTCCTGCCAATTGAAGGGCTCCCCTGGAAGCCCTAAGGGTTTCTGCGCGCCTAGGTGGAGAGATTTGACCTCTGTCCCGAACTGAAACTCGCCGCCGAGCTTCTTGAATTCATTCTCGTAGAATTTCACGATTAGTTCAGGCGACACTGTGCCACAGTTCGAACCGAGAAGTGCTTTGTGGACGCTTTCCAGCCCGAGTATCTTACTCTGGTCAGACGTTGGGTCCAGAACTAGATCGGGGATTAGGGAGGCAAGTTCGTCGCGTTCAACTACTTTCAGCCGGATTCCTTGTTCACGCATCTGGTTCGTAATTCTCTCGTAAGCGGTGAACCGCTTCTCGCTCAACAGCCAAAGATAGCCGATCAGGTTGAGGTTGAGATTGAAACCAAGCTCAGATTGTACATGCTTGTAAAAGTCAATCGTGCTCTCAGCAAGGAGCCGGTTGACCTCTGAAGTGAAAGTGTCGCGTAATGCTGCCATGCTCTTGGCAGTGTCACCTTGGCCCGTTGCAGCGCTGCGGTCTACCACCAAGACTGAGAGCTGCGGGTTGTTTTCTTTGATATGATAGGCGGTAGATAGGCCGATGACGCCCGCGCCTATCACGAGCACGTCCCAGTGTCGTCCGTCTCTTGCACTCAAAGAGCCGCCCACTCATATTGAATCGGCACTCACCAATCCTTAGATTATTAATTCTGCCCACTTGACGTAAGGGTGGCTACAAAGCTGCCTTTCCCGGGTTCATGAGCCCCAGCGGACAGTATACTTCGGGGAGATGCTTTTCCCAACTAGCACGCGGTCCTGTGAAAGTATGTTTGCGAGTCTTTTCCGGAGCTTCCGATGGTCCCGCAACCCTTGTCGTCTCTGGTCTCTCGGTGAGGTGGCGTCGCGTCTAAACCTTGTTTTTCCCCCACGCCAGATACCATATCGAAAGGCATACCTATCCCAGAGCCCGTGGGCTAGCTAGGGTTCATTGGTATGAGAATGAGATACGATAAGAAAACCGACCAGTTGCAACTTCTCATTCGCGATGACAAAGACGTTACGCCGAAGGCGTTGGATGAGGATGTTACCGTTGCCTACAATAAGGATGGGGAGGTAGCCACAATCAGCGTAAAGAACGCCCTAACCAGAATCTTCGATGGCCTTGGAGTAAAGTTGCCATCTGAACGGCAAGCGCCAGCCGAAGAGCGGGAGGGCGGGGTAAAGGTCGAAGTCGACGCGGACAAGTGCCTCGGGTTTGGTAGCTGCGTAATTGTCTCACCCGACGTTTTCCGACTCGACGAGCGTCCCGGGCAGGGAGTATTCCGTAGCCGAGCCAAGTTGGATGTCTTGGATGAGGCTGGCGGCAAGGGCTACGAAAATCTCCTAATCGCCTCACAGTCATGCCCAACTCAGGCAATCACCATAATCGACAGAAAGACCGGAAAAAGAGTTTACCCACCCGAGTAGGTTGCCCCAGGTTGGGCTTGGCTGGAGCATTTGAGGATCAAATGGTCCACACCTGATCCTTCAACACTTAACGCTCGCGCGGCAATCGCCCTATTGAATGAAGGGCCCTGGTTCAACTGACTTCCATATACACAATTTCTCGGGAAGATCTCTACGACTACCGCAGGTGCCCGAAAATCGTTGCCATAAAAGGGTACAGGGCAATCAAAGCACTTCGCGATAAGTCATCCCTAGAAAAATCAGCCCTCCCGCCGACCCAACCCCGCAAACTGGAGCCTGCAACAATTGGCATGATCGGTGAAGCAGCGGTTCAGCTCGGATTTCAGGGCGTCCCCAGAGCCGTGGCAATGCAGCAAATTGCCCATGCTATTCCGCAGGTCAAATTCAATGAATATCTCGAGGAAATTGCTTCCCAGTCGCTCAAGGGCGTCGAAGAAGTTCGAGGAAAACTTGCTGAGGAGTATGGAGATATCACAATAATCGGGAAGGGTGAAGGCCGCCACCCCGACCTAGCCGGAAAGGTGCGGCCCGATTTTGTCGCCTTCCGAGACCAAAGCTCAAACCCGATCATCGTCGAAACCAAAGACACGATAAGAATGAGCTCCCCGGATAATTTTCAAGCAGCGTTATACAACGGGATAGCTGAAAGGTATGGCCTCTATCTTATTGAGGAGAGGCTTGAGGGCGAGAGTCGCATTTTTTCTCCGTGTACAGTGCAAGGAAATGCTGAGGCTGTGCTGATTTACCCGAGGCTCGCGAAGTACGCCATCGTGACGGAGAAGTATGTTCCCGACAGCAAGACGATCAAGGAAATCTGGAAAGCGAAGGAGCTTGGTTTCAGAGGCCTCGTTCCAGAGACGGATTGCAGAACGAAATGCGCACACCACAGATTGAAGGTGACACTGTCCGAAGGGAACATGGAGCCACTGCCTCCGCCCCCGCTTATTTTTTCGAAAGGCGTTCTTGAGACTGGCTTCAATTACGATGTCGGCTACCAGGCGGCCTACGCGTGGAAGCTATTGCCGCTAAGAGTGAGGCTCGGAATCGTCATGTCTACGCAGAAAGTTGTCAAAGGCCTCGCCGAGTTAAGGAACTGGTTGACGAAGACCGTAGGGCTCGATGAAGAGGCCGCTGACATTGTGGTGGACCCGAACAAGCGAGAAGCGTTTCTACGCACTAAGCCCGACGCGCAGAGCTTGGTGAAATCCATGGAAAGTGATCTCGAACCATGGAAGAATATCCTGAAGGAGAACCTGGTGGTCGGAGCGCCAAGTATTTTGGCGGTAGCTACCGCCGTCTATTCTCTGCCGAAAGGAAGCTTCGAGTTTGTACGCGAGGCTTGGGGTAGGTGGCACTGAAAGGACGTGGCGTGTGACAGCTTCGCAATCTGCGACAAGAGCTCGCAATCTAAGGTGAGTCCACCCATTCACAGGGTGTGCTCAGTCTCTTATGGCGATTAGTCGCCTTGGGGCGATGCCAGGCTCAAGTACTCAAGCTTCTGTGGGCCCGCTTCTACCTCTGGCGGGGGACGGGCTGCTATGCGCATCAGAATAATCCTATTTCTCGTTCCCGGCACACTACCTTTGACGGTAATGTAGTCCGAGTTAACTACTCCATAACGCAGGAATCCGCCTTTCGGCGTAATCTCACTGCCGTTATTGCCAACCTTCATGACTATTTTGTTGTATTCGGTTCTTTGGTGGAAGCCCATTTGGCCAGCCCTCGGGACGGAATACATGACGAAGTGCGGTGTCCAGCCACCAATCGAGCCGACTTGGCGAACGGTCTTTCGGGCTTTGTGAGTCTTCCTTCGGATTCCCCACCGCTTAACCGGTCCCTGTATCCCTTTGCCCTTTGTAATGCCAATCGTGTCGACCGCCTGCCCCTCTTTGATGAAGTCGGCGGCCTTTACTTCTTGCCCAAGTATTTTCTTCCCATACTCAAACCGGTCCTTGATCGTGCCCCCGCCGATCTTCACCTCTATTAATTCCGGGGCTTTCTTGCCGTGCTTCGCAAGTCTCGGTTGGGTAGCCATAAGCATACGTACATCGCTGATCTTGTCTAGGTTAGTTTCAATCTTCTTGAGCCCGTCTTCCTTGGCAAATTTCTCCGGAACCGTAATGACGCGCCCGAAATCCTTTGGCACTGTTTCCATCCAAGCCTCACCAAACGTGCGCAGTCCTTCGTAGGTCTTAGTGTAGGCACGTAGGGCAGAGGCCAACATTGGTGGTGCCTCCATGGTTGTCAACGGGATGACGATTTCTTTTCCAAAGGTCAGTGACCCTTGCCTGTTGTCTACGGCTATGGCGTAGTTCATGCCCGCTTTGAATCCGGCAAAAGCAAGGAGACGAGGTCCCTCATCAACTTCGGGCCAAAACCTGATTCTGCCAACCCAGCGTGGAGCGCGTCCCCTAGGCAGGTAGGCCAGTGAACCTCGTTTGGGGGCATGAACTTTCCTGTGACCCAACTAAACCACCAGTTAGGGTTGGCTGTTTCTGGGCAGTTCCATTCAAGCTCTAAAATACTTTGTGTGCGGCACGGATCCTACTATTCGTCGTCGTCTTCGTCCTCGTCTGAGTCTTCCTCACCCTCGCCTTCCGCCGGGGCCTCTTTCCCTGAAGTTTCAACCTTCTCGAAAGATTTCATGGCTTCTTGAAGCTCTTCCTCGGTTATTTTGCCCGCGACGAAGAGTATGTCGTTAATCCACTCGGAGACAAGGGCTTCAATGTTTGCCGCGGGGACCAATGGGTGCTTCTGCAGGGCCGCTTGAAGCTCGGTGAAGAGCTGATCTAGCTCGACGCCGTCAACCTTCTGTTTCTTTCCGTAAACGAACTTCAATTAGGCCACTAGTCCGCCCTGTCTTACCGGGGCTGCTGTCAATGAAGGTTAACTAGATAATCTTTAAGACTTGCCACACGCGCTGTCGCCGCGGCCCTTACGGGTCAACTTGTTTGGCCTGGAGGCGGGGGTAAGGTTCAGCATGAATCTCCCCAAAGCCAAGCCAGGTCAAAGGCGCAGGACTGAACACTCCTAAACTCCGAGTGTGTCCAGAGGCTCCTGTCCCGCAGGGGTTCAGGGGTTCGAATCCCCTCCCCCGCACCACCCACACAGCCACAATCCTAGAACACACCATAAGCCATCTTGATCTTCTCGGATTTACAGTAAATACAAGCGTGAATGTCTGTTATCGGCTCGATAACTCTTGCTTGAACATGCTCTCTCAGTTTCAGGCTGACTTCGACTGCAGTTATGTGCTTGCAACGTACTTGCCTGTAGTGGTGGTCGAGGCAGTTGCAAATCCAAGAAACACGTTCCCAAGTATTGCCGCTCATTTCCTCGCTTAGGTTGGAATAGCTGGTTCCGCACGATGAGAATCCCCGAGCGCTTCCTGAATCTACTGTTCATCGGAGCGTTTTCTAATCGTTTTCCCGGGTTCGAGATACGAAATCAATCCAACTGTAAGTTCGTAGGCCGCTTTGCCGTGCGCAATCATAACCTCATTGGCCTGAGCGCTCAGGTCCCTCATGTCTGGCGTGACAAACTCGCGTAGTTCAGTGGATAGCTGGTGCATTCGGCCTCTAACATAAGCATCCCAAACGCCGGAGTATTGTGAGTCGAGTTCCAAGAGTTCTGTTGATAGCCCTTTCGTGAATCTTTGCATAGCTATCATATTTTCCGATTGCCATCGATGATCTCCTAGTACAACATTCTGTTCCCAGGTGGCTGTAAAACGCCTAAGAAGAGGCAACAACTCTTGCCTACCTGGACTAAAAGCAATGGATTCGCTTCCGGTCTGCTCGGCTTTCAATACAGCATCTCGCTCGTTTTGACTTTTTCAGGCGCGTGCTTTATCGGACTCTCTCATACGCTGTACACGCTTTTTGGAGTCATCGTTTTGGAGTCTGGCCAGTTTGTCAATCTCGTCGAGTAGAATTTTGAGATCTAGATTGTAATGGCCGCATTTCGGGCAATTCTCGTTGCCCTTCAATCTTTCTCTTTGTTCAATTAGCCTGCTTACAATGCCATCATGAACTTCCAATTTAAGGTCAACATCCTTGCACAAAACGGGTATTTCGGACTTGCGTTCCAGAATACAGTCAGCCCAACATGCGTCCTTCTATGCGCATTGAATGTTCATTCGAGAAACCCGCTAGCAGATTGCGGATCAACCCGGCTCGGCGTCAGAACGTCTAGGGGCGGAGCTACAATTGCAGAACTTGTCGCAGTTTCCGCAAGTTCCACAGAGTTAGAAGGTTGATTGATGGCAAGTGGGACACAATCGTTTTTCAAGTCCCTTACCGATTTGTTTCAAGCCTACCGCACCCTGCCGCTCGCTTGACCCGCTCTACTCGCCATTCTCTTCCGTTTCTTCTGCCATTCAGGTCGAGTCAAATCAAGACCCCGTGCAAGAGAATCAATAATACACTGTGAATTGAAGAACCTTTCCTGTAACGCTTTTCCTCGGATTTTTCGAAGAGCATACGATTCGGCTTGGACCATCGGGAATGATTCCTTGCATTGACGTCCACCACGATCCTAAACGTTGTAGAAGACGTCTGACATAGAGGCAGCCAGAAAGCGGTGCAGAGAGGTTTGACTGCAGAGGCGAACGACACTCACATATTGTATTGTTCAAATTGCGGGAAGAAAATCGAAAAACCTGTTCGACACGAGGGATACGTATTTTGCTCAAACCAATGCCTTGAATCCTTCATACGCCCCCGACGACCCCCAGGCTCCTGAGTACGTAGGCTCTCTGGACCGAAACAGGAAAGGTTCAATTCGTGCGTGCCTGTCAATTCTTTGAGGCCTCGATTTGACCGAAAGGGTTTCTGGCAACATCTAGTGTGGAATCGTCTGTGAAAGGAAAGGAGAGAAGTAGAGTCAGAAGAATGAGGTCGGTCAGTCGCAGAAAGGAAGAGAGGAGAAAGCGAAGGAAACAAGAGAAAGACAGAAAGAGGGTTACTAAATCCTATGACCAAAAGGAATTGCGAAAAAGAATTGCAAATTCCTAGCTGCGTGATATGATTGCCTCAATCTCAAGAGAATAAGACAAGAAGAAGAAAAAGAAGGAAGACGAAAAGAGTTCACAAGTAGAGCCAAGGGTTGCTACGAGCATACTATGTGGTTAATATAGCGCGGATGACATATAGGTTACCAGAGGTAACAGCCAGCAACCATGTGGCGTTAGGCCACACAATCTTGAGGCTCTCTAAGACGAGGTCTCTGATTATAGGTTAAGGTCGTTACCTCACGCACACAAGTTACAATTTGATGATCTAGAATGTCCTCACAAGGAATGCAAGTAATGATTCTGAGAGAAGGCTCTCAACGTACTACCGGGAAGGATGCGCAGCGAAACAACATACTCGCCGCCAAAGTCATAACTGAAACAATCAAGACCACGCTGGGCCCGCAAGGGATGGACAAAATGTTGGTTTCGGGTATGGGTGATGTAGTCATAACAAACGACGGAGCTACCATACTGAAGGAGATGGATGTTCAACATCCCGCCGCCAAGATGCTAGTAGAGGTAGCGAAGAGCCAAGACAGTGAAGTGGGCGATGGTACGACCACCGTCGTTGTTCTCGCCGGCGAACTCTTGACGCGAGCCGAGAAGCTTCTTGACCAAGAAGTTCACCCGACCGTCATCGTTGAAGGTTACAAGAAGGCTTCCGAGAAAGCGTTGGAGATCCTTCAGAATCTTTCTATTGACATAAAACCTGACGACGAAAAGATGCTCAAACTCGTTGCAATGACTTCGATGGGCACAAAGGCAACGGTCGGAACGAGCGAACACCTCGGAACACTAGCCACGAAAGCCATCCACCAAATCATGGAAGAAAGAGGCGGCAAAATTACCGCCGACATAGATCGAGTCAAGGTCTTGAAGAAAAAGGGCGAAAGCATGGAGCAAAGCGAACTCGTCAGAGGAATCGTTGTGGACAAGGAAATCGCACACCCCCAAATGCCGAAACAAGTACGAAACGCAAAGATCGCCCTAGTCAACGCGAAGCTCGAAATTGAAAAGACCGAATTCGACGCCAAGATTAACATCAATTCCCCAGACCAAATGAAAGGCTTCCTCGACGAAGAAGAATCGATGCTCCGCGAAATGACGGAGAAGGTGGCAAAGAGTGGGGCAAACGTAATCTTCTGTGAGAAGGGTATCGACGATATGGCGTTGCACTTTCTCGCTAAGAAGAACATAATGGCCGTTAAGAACGTCAGTAGCGGCGATATGGAGAAACTTGCCAAAGCCACCGGCGGAACAATACAAGCCAGCACGAAAGACATACCCTCCGAAGGGCTCGGTGAAGCAAAACTCGTTGAAGAAGTGAAGATTGGAGACGATAAACTCGTCTACGTTCGCGACTGCAAAGACCCACACGCGGTCACCGTAATGATCAGAGGCGGTTCCGACCATGTTGTAGACGAAGCTGAGCGCTCCTTCCACGACGCCCTCTGCGTAGTCAGGAACGCCGTTGAGGATGGCAAGATCGTTGCTGGTGGAGGAGCCCCCGAAGCTGAAACAGCCAAGCAACTTCGCGACTACGCTCTAAGAGTGGGAGGCCGCGAACAACTCGCCATCGAAGCCTACGCCGAAGCACTGGAAGCCATCCCCCTCACAATAGCTGAAAACAGCGGACTCGACCCAATCGACATAATGGTCGACCTCAGATCAAAACACTCGAACCCTGAAAACAAATGGTTCGGGGTCCAAGTCAAGACCGGCAAGATCGCTGACATGCTCGCGGATAACGTAGTCGAACCGCTCAGGGTAAAACAGCAAGCCGTCAAATCCGCCACAGAAGCCGCATGCATGCTCCTAAGAATAGATGACATCCTCTCCTCAAAAGGGGCGAAGGAAGGCGGTCCCCCAGGTGGTCCCGGCGGAATGCCTGGCGGAATGCCCCCAGGCATGATGTAACCAATCTATCCTCCCCTCAAAACTTCAATTGATGTCGGCATATTCAACAAAAACAGATGATTCGAGTAAGAAAACCAAAGAGAGCAGAGTAACGGTCCTGCATACTACGAGAACCCTATCCGCACGAAATATGCTTCAAGCTAGCAGCAAAGAAGGAAAAGCTTATTCAAGGTCCACGAAAAGCGTAGTTTACACATAGGAGAACTAGTGAAGGTTTGGCCAATCGTCCAGAGAAGGAGACTCGAAAAAGTGACCGCGTGCGGCTAAGCAAGGCTGAGAAAATAGCCATACCCATCATTCTCATCATCGCCATTTGGGTAGTTTACTCAGCAACTCAACCCAGCATTCCCTCACAGACTACGACTTCGACTGGCACATCTCACGCTGGAGGACCAGATTTCACCCTGCCGAACGTGGTGAACGGCCAACCTGTTACCTTATCATCGTTCCGTGGGAAAATTGTGTTTCTAGAGTTCATGGAACCTTGGTGTTCCCACTGCCAGAGCATGGCCCCTAGCCTCGAGAGCTTGTACAAGCAGTTCGGCAACAAGGTCGTTTTCATCTCGGTCGCCGGGCCATGGAATGGGCCTGACGGAAAGCCGGCGTCTGCAGCTGACGCTGTCAATTTCATGAACCAATACGGGTCCACATGGACCTACGTCTATGATTCCTCCGGCACCGTAATGAATAACGAGTTCGGAGTCACCGCGACACCGACCATCTTCATTATCGGCAAGGACGGTTCAATCCTCACTTCATACACAGGCGAACAATCCTACGATACGCTAGCAGCCTATCTTAACAGCGTCAGCTGAGTTCTTCGCGAAAGCAGCGCCTTGGTAACCTCGTAGAGCAACGCTTGGGAGGATCACGTTGAAACGAGTTGTAATCCCAGCTGTCATTGTTGGGATAATTGGTGCATATTGGAGTTGGTACCTACTTCAATGGTACATATCCGCAACTACTCTTACCGCCTGCATCCTCGGGTCGCAATGTCCACTGGTCTTTCAAGCATCCTTCTCCTACCTGTACGGAGTACCAATTCACTTGCTCTCAATTGGGTGGTTCAGCCTGCTGACTCTGCTCGGGGGCCTCAGGGCTTACGGCATTCGAAAAGCTTCAACGATCGGCCTGGTGGTTGGCGCTTTGTGCGTCCCAGCGGTCATCTACTTGGATTACATTCAACTCGCCGTAATACATGCCATATGTTCAGACTGTGAAATAGCGCACCTTCTCGGGATTATTCTCTTCGTGCTGTTCATCATCATGTACAGGAATGATAGAAGAAACAAGAAAAACAAAGCGTAAGGCGGTTTCTGCGGGTTACAGGCTTACGGAAGAACGAGGTAGCTTTTTTTAGGTTTCCTGACTGCCGCCCCGACCATATCGGCTGTACCAACTGACTGTGCCTTTCGTCCAATAGGCAGGCGGTTTAGGTTTCGGTTTCGATCGCATAAATGGCATTATCATCACATCATTCGAAAAGGATTCTGAAGCCAAGTAGTTTGACTGGGCCACCAATGTGGCTAACTCGGTCGTCCCTCTTAAGGAATGGGCCCACGTTCACCTACGGAGTTTTGAAGCGTTTTCCGCGCTCGTAGGAGTGATTGGCGTCATCGTTACTTCGCCTCGAGATGTAATTGAAGCAGTAAAATCCTCCTTATTGCCTTCTTCTGTAACGAAGGTTCCTTTCACAACCCATACCCCCTTGTCATCTGGGCCTTTAGGTTCCTCTTCTATTATTATTGAAGCCACTTTTCCATGCCGCGACCTTGTTCCAATTATGTACTTTCTTACTACGCCCTTTGCGTCATCTGGAGTTCCAATTCGCATTCTAAATCAGCTGCACCGAAATTTTACAATTTTACAGCCACGCATACGCGGCCCAGTTTATAGGTGTCTCTATCACTCAAATGTGCCCTCTTCATTAGAAGTTATCGTATCCTTCGGGTAGAGTGATCGATATGGATTACAAGGAACTTGGGAAAAGCGGGGTCAAGGTCCCGGTGCTAGGCTTAGGAACTTGGGGTATAGGCGGTTTCAGCAGCAAGCATGTCGGAGGAGACGACCAGGCGGTGCGGGCTTTGCGTCTAGGCTTGGAACTGGAAATGCGGTTCATCGATACTGCGGAAATGTATGCGAGCGGGCATTCTGAGGAGGTTGTAGCTGGGGCCGTAGCAGCCGAACGGGCGAACGTTTTCATCGCGAGTAAAGTTTCGGGCGAGAACCTATCGTACGAGCGTGTCCTTCGTTCGTGCGAGTCTAGCCTAAGGCGTCTCCAGATAGGTTACATAGATCTGTACCAAGTGCACTGGCCCAACCCTAGCATTCCCGTAGCGGAAACGATGAAGGCAATGGAGCGGCTTCTTGCGGAAGGAAAGATACGCCACATAGGCGTAAGCAATTTCTCAGTACGACAAACCCGTGAAGCCCAAACGGCACTATCGAAAGTAGATTTAGCTTCCAATCAGGTAGAATACAGTTTGTTGGATAGGTCGATCGAGCAGGATTTGCTGCGGTTCGCAACGGACGAGCACATTACCATAATCGCCTATAGCCCAGTCGGACGGGGGCAGGTCGCAAAAGGCGGACGCGGTAGACGCTGGGAAGTGCTCGAGCAGATTGCCAGAAAATACGGTAAGACGAAGGTGCAGGTGGCCTTGAATTGGCTAATAGTAAAAGACCCTGTCGTAGCCATCCCTAAGGCCGTCAGCTTGGATCACGTTAAGGAGAACGCTGGGGCCGCGGGGTGGAAACTAAATCAGGAAGACGAAGCTGCGCTCAACTCTGCATTTACATGAGCCAGTGTTCGGCACAACCCAAGACGTGCGTCTGATTGCCCGAATCCGATTCCCAGTACCTTGCTCGTGTAAGCTCGCGAATAGTGCGAATGTTTGAAAGGTACATCCAGAACATCAACCCGGAAGAGGAGCGGTTCCAAACCTTCATCTCAAACCATATCGCAGACAAAGGCGTGAAAGACATACAGGCTCTTCCGTATTCCGAACTTTACAGATTCATCAAGGAAGGGATCCGCGAATATTTGCGCAAACGACCCGAGGCCACGGATGACAAATGAGAACTCCTAGTTGGCCTGCACGCCGAGCAATCATCGTCACTGGAACCCCAGGAACGGGCAAAACTACCTTCTCGAAGAAGCTTGCACAAGAAATTGGTGCAGACTACATCCCACTCACACATTTCGTCTCCAAACACAGACTGTACACCAGTTTTGATCGAGAAAGAAAGTCTAGGGTTGTTAACCTCGCTCGTGTACAGGCGAGTCTGCGTCTCCTACTATCTCGGGCAAGGCGTTTGATAATCGTGGATACACACATACCTGATGGAATTATCACGAAGGACTCAGTAAGACTCGTCTTCGTACTGCGCTGTAACCCGAGAATTCTCGAAAAGCGTCTGAGCAGAAAGAAGTGGAAGACGAGCAAAGTGCGAGAGAACGTTTTGGCAGAAATGCTCGACGCGTGTCTTATTGATGCCGTGAAGTGGTATGGGTGGCGCCGGCTTGTTCAGTTGGATACGTCTCACATAAGCGGAAGTAAGTGTGTGGCTACTGCAAAGCGAATTCTCCGCCACGGAGTGCGAAGGAGGGTAAAGATTGATTGGATTACGACTTTGGGTAAGGAAAATTCATTGGCCAGATACTTGAAGTGGTGAGCCTGTGCCAACCCCAAAGAAGCATTACCTCGTGATCGTCTGTACACGGTGCAGCCGTCTTCTCCTCGCCGTATCAGATAAGAGAACCCGCTCCTGTCCCTACTGTGGAAGACGAGTCAACGTAGAAGATGCGAGAATCATTGCTCGTTCGGAAAATCCCAAGAAAGCAAGACTAGCACTGCAGGAAGCGAAAACTCAGGAACAGCACATGAACGCGAATAGCAGCGTCGAACGCCGATAACGTTACTAACCTGACCAACCATGAGTGGGGCGAAATTCCATGTCCTCATTACCCGATCGAAGGTTTCTGGAGGAAATCAATGCTCAACTCCAAAAAGTGATTACCGTCGTAACTTCGGACGGAAAGAATTACACGGGTATTCTTTCAGGCGTTGATTCCCACTCGCTCAACATTTGCCTAACTGGCGCGAAAGATGACGCCGGCCGATTTCTTAACAAACTCTTCCTTAACGGCAACAGTGTTGTGCAGATTTTCAGCACCGAGAAGCCATTCAACCTACAAGCCCTAGCCGATAGGTTAGAGAGGGTTTTCCCCAGGATGGTGAGGGTCAACGAAGGAGCCGGAATAATCGTTGTGATGGACCGGATCCGAGTTTCCGAAAAGGGGATGCTTGAGGGCACCGGGCCCGCTGCCGAAAGGGTTCAAAAGGTCTACGATGAATTTGTCAAGGCCCAAACGCAACCCTAGGGGCCTGAACCCAGAGAAAATACGCTTGAACTAGATGAGCGAAGCTCGACTCTGAATGGCCTTCGAGATTCGTAGCAAGGACCTTCTAGGCCGAATCGGGTTACTCCGAACGAAAAGCGGCACGGTTGAAACCCCGTTACTACTGCCTGTTGTAAACCCGAATTCTCAGGTAATTCCAGCAAAAGATCTGCAGGAAACCTTTGGGTTTGCCGCTCTGATTACCAACTCCTACCTAGTGTGGCGCAAATATCGCAAGGAAGAAAATGTTCCGAAGATACATCAGCTTCTGAACTTCGATGGTGTGGTCGAGACAGATTCGGGCGCCTACCAGATTCTTCAGTATGGGGATGTGGAAGTTCAACCTAACGAGATAGTTCGCTTTCAGGAACGCTTGGACAGCGATATGGCGGTCATACTCGACGTGCCAACCGGGCCCGAGGCCTCGAAGGACCGAGCCAAATGGACCGTTGAAGAGACTCTGCGCAGGGCCGACCAGGCGTTAAAAGTGATCGAACGCCGTGACATACTCTGGGTTGGCCCGGTTCAAGGGGGCATCTACCCTGACCTCGTAGCCTACTCCGCGCGGGAAATGGCCAAGAGGGATTTTTCGATTTACGCCCTCGGAAGCCCAACCCCGGTCATGCAACAGTACCGCTACGATATCATGGTCGACATGATCATGGCCGCGAAAGCCAACCTGCCGCCAGACAGGCCATTGCACTTGTTCGGGGCCGGCCATCCCATCATGTTCGCTTTGGCGGTGGCGTTGGGTTGCGACATCTTCGATTCAGCCTCATACGCGCTCTTCGCCAGAAATGGGCGTTATATGACGACGCAAGGTACAGCGAAGATAGAGGATTTGGAGTACTTTCCCTGCAACTGCCCGGCGTGTCATAAGAAGACCCCTGACGAAGTGAGGAAGCTCCTGCCTATGTACCGTGACCGTTTCCTCGCCTCCCATAACCTATACACCTGCAGGGGAGAACTCCAAACCGTCAAGCAGGCTGTTGTTGATGGTAGGCTTTGGGAGCTTGTTGAAACGAGGTCCCGAACGCACCCGGCACTTCAAGTCGCATTCAAACAGATGTTGACTTATGCTGAGGAACTGGAAGAAGGCACTCCCGTAAGCAAGAAGAAAGGACCATTCGTCTTCACTGAGGACTCCCTACGTCGGCCTGAAGTTTTTCGCCACCAGAAACGGTTGCTGGAGAGGTATCGCCCACCAGGCCAGGTTAAGAAGCTAATTCTCCTACCGGGATCCCAACTGGAACCATTCCGGGAGACGTCAAAACTCCAAGAATCGCTTCGAAAACTTGAGAGGCGAAGTGACGTGCACATTTGCTCCTACAGTCTCACCTTCGCCATAATTCCGCAAGAACTGCTAGACGTTTATCCATTATCCCAAACAGAAACCGCGCTCACAGCAAACCAGGCAACTGTAGATACCGCACTCAAAAGGATCATTGGTTACTTGAAAGCCTCAAAATACGCACGGTGTTTAATCTTCGTGGAGGAGGCATGGCAAGCCAAGATTGCGCGAGCGATAAAGGTCAAGTTCAAAGGAAAAATGAAAGTCACAATCATTGAAGCAAATGGCGAGGACAATCAACTGTTTTCAAAGGCCCTGAAAGCGCTGAAGTAACGGGATTCTCACGATTCGAATAAGATAAATTGCGAATCGCGACGCATATGGAGGCTTGGATGTCGAGGCCATGAATCTGCAGCAAATGAAGCGCGAAGTCGAGGCATTAGGCAAATCTCCGGTAGCTGAGAAAGTGTACCCGATAACCTCTGATTGGGTGCCATTACCCGACGTACTTGCGATCATAAATAGGTTCGAAAAAGATTGGAAGCATTACAAGGAGACAAAGAAAGGTGCTACCGAGGCTAAGTTGATTGCTGAAATTCTCGGAGAAGCATAGTTCAAATTCTAATTTTTTCTCATTTCGCAGGTTTTATTTGAGATGAGAATGGATTAGTGGGGCGACAAGATTGCAGCGCCATCAAGTTCTACGGCATCCAACGCGTCCCGTCGAAGTACAAGCAGAGAAGACTATCAGTGAATTACTTGGAGACATGGCGCTCACAGGATTTCAGGGGCGTAAACTGGGTGAAGCCGCGGCGGCCTGGACGGGGATGCTCAAGAAACGCGAAATAGTAATATGGATGGGGCTTGCGGGCGCCATGGTTCCCGCAGGAATGCGTGAACTAATCACCTACCTCATACGGCGCAGGATGGTTGACGTGCTCGTAACCACAGGTGCGACACTCTACCATGATGCATACGAAACCATCGGCGGCAAACACTTCCAGGGAACGGACCAGATAGACAACGTGATGCTCAGGCGTCACAGAATCGACAGGATGTATGACGTGTATGCTGATGAACGAAAATTCTACCACCTGGATGTAATGATTGAGAAAGACTTCTCTTCACGCCTCCAATCTGGAAGGCCGTATTCCTCCCGGGAGGTTATGCATGAGTTCGGGAAATGGGTCTCCCAATGGGCAAAAGGTAGGGATGGAATTTGCGTAGCGGCATACGAAATGGGTGTTCCAATATTCGTCCCCGCAATGTGCGACAGCGGCTTGGGTTTCTCGCTCATGTTCGCAAACAGAAGGAGGAAACGCCACATCATAGTGGACCACATGCGTGATGTTGATGAGAGTTCTAAGATCACGGAGAGGTCAAGCCACACAGCGGTGATTATTGTCGGCGGTGGGGTTCCGAAGAACTTCATACAACAAACTGCTGTGATCGCCAGCTACCAAACACGCCATGACCGAACGCACGATTTTGCAATTCAATTCACGACCGACGTTCCGCAATGGGGCGGGCTGAGTGGGTCGACCTTCGAGGAAGCGCAGAGCTGGGGTAAGTACAACCGGCACTCTCGGATGGTTCAGTGCTTCACCGATGCGACCATAGCTCTTCCGATAGTAACCCACGCGCTTAGTCAACGCTTCAAGAGGTTCAGGAGGCACGTGCCCAGGTTCCATTGGAGCGGCCAAAACGGAATCCTACAAATAACTTACGAATCGGTCAAGCTGTAGCGGGACAGGATATCAGCCGTATTTGTAGGAGATTCCAAACCCGCCTTTGGGGTTCTTCCAACCGATGTCGTAGCATGCAATCCTACAGGCCCCGCATTCTACGCAGGCGTCGTAGGTGATTGTGATCTTGCTTTCTTCCCACTTGTAGACATCAGTGGGACAGACCCTGATGCATGCGAAGTCGAAGGGGCACCGTAGGCACATTTTAGGGTCCTTGATCCACAGGTGCGACTCCTCGTCAACCTTGTACCGGTTTCTGTACAGCTTGTCCTCAATCGCCAAGACACGCTGTGTCATGAGAACAACCTCCACAGGTGGTAGAAATCTCTCACGAGGGAGACTCTCGAACGCCGTTTGAAGAGCGTAGCCTTCATCCGTTTGATCTTATCCGCCTTAAACTCGTCGTCGACTACGTGCCACATGTAAAACAGTTCGTTGAGCGTATCCGGATATAGCGTGAAGAACTCGGGGTTGGACGAGAAGAACTTCGGGATCCCCCGATATTTCTTCAAATCCTTCAGAACGAAGCTTTCTTCCAAACGTTCCCTGTACTTGGCGAGTGTTCTCGATGAGAAGTCGTTCTTCTTCTTAGCTTCTATGACGGTTTCCCCTGCAATGATTCCAGAAGTCATGGCTAGGTTTGTGCCTTCCCAGTTGACGGCGTTGACTAACATCGCAGCGTCGCCCACGACGAGCATGCCGTCCGTGTATGTGTTGGCGACGTAATCGTATCCGCCTTCGGGAATTAAGTGGGCTGAGTATTCTTTCAGTTCCCCATCTTTGATTAGCGGGGCTATTGATGGGTGACTCTTGAATTGTTCAAACAAAACGTTCGGGCGTTGCTTGCTCCTATCCAAGTCACGCATGCTGATGGCTATGCCAAGTGAGATTGTATCTCGGTTCGTGTACATGAACCCCGCATGCATTCCAGGCCCCCAACCGACAAGCAACGCTGCGATACCCTCATCCGGTCCGAGGTTGAAGCGTTCCTCGATCTTTTGTTTCGGAACAGCGATGACCTCTTTCAGCGCCAAAACCACCGCATCCTGAGGTAGTTCTTCCCTTAGGCCCGCCTGTTTGGAAAGCATCGAATTGACGCCGTCGGCTGCAATTACAACGTCCGCTAGAATGTCTCCGCGTTCAGTCTTGACGCCGATGATTTTTCCATTTTCCTTCAGAACGTCGTCTACAGTGGTCCTGTTGATGATGACTGCTCCCGCGTCCTCCGCTAGTTTCGCGAACCAGGGGTCAAACTTTGCACGGTGGACCGTGAAGGCATTGTATTGGCTGTTGAACTTTTGGTTCCTGTGGCTTAGAAGTAGGTGCGAGTCCTTTGAGAGAAACCAGTATTGGTATTCGACCACGTGCCGCTCGACCGGTGCTGTCTTCCAGAATTCCGGGGCCAGCTTCTCAGTGTGGTGTCTGAAGATAATCCCGCCAAACATGTTTTTGGCGCCAGGTTTCTCACCCTTTTCGAGAACGAGAACGTTCAACCCGGCTTTGGCCATCGTGTATGCTGCTGCGATTCCAGCAGGGCCTGCGCCTACGACTACCGAGTCGAACTTCTCTGCCATGGCGCTAACTCAGCTAGGTGGACATTCTTCAGCTCTTCAATCAAAGCTGGAACAACTTTGAACAGGTCGCCAACGATGCCGAAATTCGCCATCTTGAAGATGGGTGCTTCGGGGTCTCGGTTTATCGTGACGATGTAGTCTGCGTTCATTATGCCTACAATGTGTTGGATGGCTCCTGAAATGCCAACTGCGATGTACAACCGTGGTCTGACCGTGAACCCTGTTTGGCCGACCTGGTGCTCTGTGCTTATCCAACCAGCCCGTACTGCTGCCCTTGAGGCTCCGACTTGGGCTTGGAGAGTCTTTGCGAGTTCCTCGATTAATTGGAAGTTCTTGCCTGCCCGCAGCCCTCTTCCTCCGGAAACGATAACCTGAGCATCTTCTAGGCGGACGTCTACTTTCTCGATCGGGACGAACTCCAAAACGTCCGTGTTTACGTCAGTGTCTTTGAGGTTCAAGTCAAAATGGACTATCTCGCCGTCTCTATTCTGCTCGGGTGGCAGGCTCTTCATTACACGTGGGCGGACACTGGCCATCGTGGGCCTATTCTTGGGGCAGATTATGGTGGACATCAGGTTGCCGCCGTAGTCAGGCCTCGTGCCCATGAACGTCCCAGTTTCCATATCAACGTCCAACGCAGTACAATCCGCAATTAGGCCTGTCTCCAGGAAGGTCGCTGCCGAGCCCGCTAAGTCTCGGCCCCTAATGGTTCCGCCTACTAGCAGGGCCTCGGGCTTGAATTTCCTCACGGCTTCTTCCATGGCAACAGCGTACGGTTGCGTACGATACTTCTCAAGCCGCTCATCTTCAACCAAATAGGCCTTGTCGGCGCCGTGAACAAAAGATTCCTTCGCGAGGTGGTCCACATGGTTTCCGATTATTAATGCGCCGAGCTTAGTTCCATAGATCTCTGCAAGCCGCCTTCCTTCGCCTAAAAGTTCCCATGAAACTGCTGCCGGTTTTCCGTGAAAGTGTTCAACGAAAACCCAAACCTCTCCGTACTTCCCTGAGTTCTCAATCGTTGCCCTCTCGTTCGGGGACTTCGGCAACGCTTCGGCGGCCTTTGGAGGCGCTGGCCCGAAAGCATGAATTTGGATGAGGTTCTGAACTAGCCATTTCACCGCGGCGCGCGGGTCCCTAGTCCCATCGAAAGCTTCTCCCTGTTTTCGTCCGGGAGGTGGGAAGACTTTCTTCACGATGGTAGGAGAACCCTTGAGGCCCAAAAGATTGGGATCAGCATTTATCGCCTGCTTATCCCAAATCTCGATTTTTGCTCTCTTCGCGTTCAGCATGCCTTCAATCGTGAATTTCCTTGGCTTGTTTGCTTCTTCAGTAATCGTGAGAACGGCCGGGAATCTTGCTTTAACAGTCTCAATACCGTCGTCGAACCTGTGCTTTGCAACTATCGTTCGCGATTTGCTGTCGACCTGATCTATTTTCGTGACGTTCGAAATGATGGGAATGTTGAATCTTACAGCAAGGCCTGGTGGAACTTGGCCTGTTTCACCATCGATGGCGACCTTTCCACTTAGGATTAGGTCAAAGGGCTCAGTTTCCGATATCGTTGCAATGCTTCTCCAGAGCGTATACGAGGTCGCCAAGGTGTCTGCGCCCGCCATCTCCCTATCCGAAACCATCACTGCGCGATCAGCGCCCATGGCGAGGGCTTCGCGTAAGCCTTCCTGCGCTTGAAGCGGCCCCATGGATACCGCGGTGATTTTGCCCCCAAATTTTTCCCTCAACCGAATTGCTTCTTCGATGGCATTGAGGCAGAAGGGATTAACAATTGAAGGGACACCCTCACGGATCAGGTTGAGCGTAATTGGGTCAAAACGAATGTCCGTAGCATCGGGTACATGCTTCACACAGACTACGATATGCAATATGTCTCAACCCTTTCCAGCGAGTTTTGTCCACGCCTATTACGGCGCGGTTCGAATTTTCGTTCGGGAGAGCATGGACTGCCCTTTTAGGGTTTCCCGCAAAGAACTAGACTACAGAGGAACGCTTCATTCTTCGCTGGGTTCCTCTGCTTCAGGAGCCTCAGCAACAACCTCAGTGGCGGCTGCGCGTTCCGCTTCTACAACCTTCAGCCTAGTGACGTAGCCCGCTATTCTGTTACGTAACCTTTTGGACTGTGTCGAGACTAGGTCGTTCACGGCCTGCTTGTCCGATTCCCAGTCGCCAGCGAAACGTTCAGGGAACCTTCTAAGTACCTCTCTCGAAACCCGCTTCACAGTGTCGGTGCGAACCTTCCCCAAACGTAACCACCTTAACTGAAACTGAGCACACAGCAAGGCGCATTCAACATAAACTTTGCTAATGCGGGTTCTGTCAAGTCTTCATCGGTTTAGCTCATACCTTCAGCGTGTCAAAGATCGTCGGGTACTCTACAAGCATTTTTCGCAGAAAGTTCAAAATACTCAGCTTGAACGGTGTACCTCATGGACCCGTGGCGAAGTTGCAGGAGGCGCTTTAATCCCTATTTTTACCAGCGGATGAAAGACCGTTCGCTACCAAGGGACCAAATAGAAACCGCGCTTGTCGAAGGAACAAAATCTGCTCTAAACGAAATGGGGTCGCGCGGAGAGCAGAACTACGAGATTAGTTGGAATAGATGGACAATAATCGTGACGAGAAGAATATGCGTCACAGAGATGCGAACTGCCTATCTTCATGAGTAAAGTTCTGTCTTTAGTCGCGTACATGCGTAACACACCAATACATATGAATTTAAGGCGCGTTTACATGGCTATATATTGAAGTCCAAGTCCCTAGACATGGAGATTAGTTTGGAGAAAGAATTGTGCCCTAGATGCGGCACCGAAATGGCTCAGGGAAGGGAACCTCTGAGAATTGATGATTCCTATGTTGGGCACTATGACGCGATGAGTTGCCCCATCTGCAAATACTATTACTTCACAGATGTCGATTATGATTCGGCCTTGTCTGATGCACGCAGATTCGGTCTCGTAGGTCCATCACTTCCTGTCTTCATAGAAGTCTTGACTCATGAAGGAATAGACCTCAGTTCTATACGGCCGACAGGCCCCTTCGTTAAGAAGTTCGTACCTTTCAGGCTGGGCAAAGGCGTAGAGGGTTTCGAGCAGAATACGACTGAACCGCCACTGTTGGAAATCACCCATCAACTTGTAGTTACTGCACAGGTAAAAGTTGGTGCAGAGTCACGTCAGTAGTTGCAGCTGATCCTACGAAATGGATTGACAGGCCTTTCAGAATACAGAAAATGGCGTGGAGCGTGTATGAGGTTGATCACCCGAACCTAAAAGGGACTCTACGCGTTCTCGCAATACCTTCAAACATATTTGAAGTCCCTGCAAATTTATTGCCTCCTGATGCACCGAAACAACCTGTATACGCTCTCGTAACACAAGGAGTTATAGGATTCAATAACGCAGGCAAGAAAGGCCCCAGTAATCCCGTTGCTTTGACCCCAAACGAATATATCTCCAGCCCAAAGACAGATGTTACTTCTTCTACAACGCCAAGAGACGAACCGTTAAATGAGTTCGTAGTGGCTGGGAATCCACCTTGGCTTGTCCGCACGAAGACAGTACTGCTAAAAGCAGAAGTTATCACAGACAGATACAATGCTTATGGCGACCCGCACGTCGGGATTACTCACAACACCTCACATAGTATCGCTGAGTACAAAAAAGGCGAACTGTTTTCGCCCTAGCCGACAACCGAACTCATTTTCGACCGCTCTTTTTTCGACTTGCGTTCTGTATAAGAGTAAACCACTTGTTCTCACCTTCAACTTGTATCCCCACTAAGTCAGCGGGTGTCTTTCCGTTCAAGCCCATGTGTGGCCTAACGTAGTTGTGGTAGATTTGAAGCCCTGTCAAGATGGGACTGTCTGACTTCTTGAGGTTGCGAGTGACCTTTTCACGGTCGCGGATTTCCCCGTTCATGCGCTCCATCTTGTTATTGTTGTGCTGTCCAGCCAGTGTGATTTGCCGAATGTGAACCGTGCTATTCGATAGCTTGTTGGTTCGGAACTCTTTGAGCCAAGCATCACGGTACGAGCGCAGACCGTCAGTTATCAGAACTTGAGGTTGCTTTCCAGCTCTTTCCTTTGCCATTTGGAACAAGTGCCGTGCGTCGTGTGTGTCCTTCGTATCTGCGACCTCTTGGGCTATCCAGAAGCGGGTTTCATCATCCATCATGGCGAACACGTACTTCATGTTCCCGTGAAATTTCATGTAGACTTCATCAGCACGCCAAGTATCCGAAACTTGCGGTGTGATTTGGTCAAGGTACTTCTCCATTAGAGCCGTGTACTTCTCAATCCATTTGTAAACAGCAACATGCGAAATTTGGACGCCCTGTAATCGTAGGAACTTCTGTACGTTCCGTAGGCTCTCGCCTGTGAAGTATAGTTGCATGGCTGAAGTGATGGCTTGAGGGCTGGCTTTCATTCGTTCAAAGCCTAAGTTGAGTACGAACCATTTTCCGCAGTCGTTACACATGTACCGTTGAATGTTGCCGCTTTGGTTATGTCGTAAGCCATGTCGGATGATGTTCTGAGAACTACAGAAAATGCACAGATGATTGTCGAGAGGCTTAATCACAACTTGGTTGCTGACTTCGGCTCGTAGTGCTTGCGAGAATACGACAGCCCAAATATGCTTACACTTCACCTCACGATACATGTGATCGGGGCAGGAACAGCGCCAGCTACGACCACGACGCACAACTGAATATGTGCCGTGTCCTGATTGTGAGGTTACTTGGTAGGTTTGATCGTCTAAGCGTTTGACTTGGTTGCCTAACTTCACTATTGCTTGGGCTTTCACAACTCGAATTTCGCTGAGTGGTTGTTCGGTTCGCATTTACGTGCTGCTCCTATTGACACCTATAGATGCGCAACCTATTAATAACGGTTGCACCTATAGGACGCAATAGGTGTTTACCATATGATGCGAAGATTCACTCTCTCAATCAGCGAAGAAATGGAGAGAGCCTTAGAGAAGGAACGGAAAAAACGTATGCTAGAATCCATACCGGAAACGGCTAGAGTGATTATCAGCGAATACCTAGCCAAGAACGGAACCTAGAAGCACCCACGAGCCGAAGTAGCGGGAATCAAACTTGACCTAGAAGGCAACAGGTGGGAATCACTAATCAGGAAAACCGCTTGCACAAAGCGCATTCACCATTAAGGCGCTCCAGATATTCAATGTCCTCTTGCACTATCTCTGCCGCCTTCTTCTTGATCGCGAGAATTAGCTGTGCATGTTCCTGTTCGTTAGTCTTTAGCGTTTCGAGGTCAGTCTGATGCAGTGTTCGCAGTTTCCCGATTTCATCCAGCAGTTTCTCAATAGTCGCAGAACTGCCTCTGGCAATTTCGCGCCCACTTTCGAAACATAATGATTTTTGGTCGGTTACTTCTGGAGAAGACACCGGCTCCACTAGAGCTATGTCTAGTGCGAGGACGGCGGACACCATTTGGGGGCGCACGTAATAGTTTGTTTTGGTAGTTGGGTTGCCTGGTGAGAGGTCGTGGAAGGTTTTCAACACACCATCCAGTTCCTCTGCGATTGCATTGGTGGTTACGAAAGCATCTCGATAATTAACGGATTCAAGTGTTTTCAGTCTATCGAGATTGACTTGCAATTCAGGATAGCCCGATTTGGATTTGACATGCTCGAAAGCCCAGAGATGGAAATTGTCCGTTCCCTGCATCTGAGTCCATGCGTTTGGATATGTGACGCCTCTGGCGTACCAAGACCCCGCGCCCATGATTTCCGTTCGGAAGTCTGCAAGATTGCTCCAAGATAAGAAGATGGGTTTCAGATCGAAATAGTGGGATAGGAGTCTGCGCTGCTTCTCTCTCTCATATTCACGTTGGGTTTGAATAAAAAACGCTCGTGCTCCTTTGCTGCCTCGTAGAGTACGGTAGAGATTGAAACCAATTCCACTAATCCTAGACAGATTAAAGCCACTGTGTCCTGAAGGAGATGAAGTGCATGACGTTCTAAGACGATAAATGCGCCCATTACGATGGCCCCGATTATTGAGAAGACTAATCCGATTGTCTTTCGCGTTGGCTTCATGCCTATAGCCATCTATAGGCTCATACTTAAACTGCCCTCCACAACCTCGAATGAGCCGACAGTTAACAGTTAGAAAAGGAGCCATCAACTTAACAGAACCCTAATGCGGGTTCTGTTACGTTCATAGGACACGCCACAAACTGTTACACTTTAGGACATGGCTACGTTCGCGAGGGAACTTTTGCGTTCTTGGGACACGGCAAGAAGGATTGGCAAGTCAGAAATATGCAGTAGTTGAGTGTCTTCCTGAAAAATATGCTATCAAATTATCGGTCGCGTGCGAGAGGATATTTCTTAGAATTCCTAGGCTTTCTTTTTCAATTTATCAGCAATGCTTACGATTGGCTCTACGAGAGAGACATCACCAAACGAAGAGTGAAGTACGTCCTCAAACATGCCATTCGCTTGATAGTCTTTCTGATTGCGTGCATCGCACTTGTTTTGGACATGACGCTTCCCGACTGGCGTACGCAAACTTGGACATCCATACTCATGTTATCCCAATGGTGGGTTAATTTGTTGGAATCCTCCGCAGTTGCACTTGGGCTAAATGGCGCAGAGTTGGCGACAATCGTTAGTGCAGACCTCATTGTCGTCCTTGCGACTGGAATCATGAACTTCTTTCTATTCAGGCATCTTACAGGTAACGATTCTAGATTTCCGAAGGCTGACTTACAACTATACTATGGGTTGTATGATGTCAATCCCCATGTGAAGACCCTTCAGATTAGAGTTTCAAATGAGGACGGCGAAGATGCCGCGCGTGATTGTAGTGCTCTGGCACTTTTCAGAGATATGGAACAACGTGACATAGTGGACGATCCTAATGTCACTACAGTTTATAACTCAAGGAATTTCAAATCCACATTGCGTATTCCTCTTCTGTGGAGCAACGATAGGGACAGATGCACGATAGTTTCTGGTGATGATGGCTACGATAACCCTTTGAATGTTCTACGAGTTGTTCAGGCTGAAGGCTCGGTTCCGGCGCATTTCGAGATACCGTGTGCTAGCATGCGAGGAAGTCGAACTGCCGTTTGCCTAAATCTGAAACATTACTATGGTATAGTACGAATTCATCCAGTGAGTGGAAAATTCAAACAATTCCCCTTTGTGATTGCGCACGACGCTGAAGGGTGGTACTTCGAGTGCGGCCGTTACGATGACCTCATGTGGCGGTTCTTGACTTGAAGTATTCTCCTAGTACGGCTCTCACCGCTTCTGGTACGGTTTCTAGTTTCCTTGTCTTCCGTTCCGTTTCTAGTGCTTTGAGCATGTCGTCTGATACGGTCGGAACAGTCTAGATAGAGCCTTAATGCGAGTTCTTGACGGGTTGTGTCCTCTCTCTATTGTAGCTTAGGTTACACTGCCAATATGTGGGTGCGACGCTGAAATAGAACCGTAGGGCGTGACGCCAGCTTGCCTGATACAGAGTCAAGGGTAGTCCACCCAGGGTGGAGCGGTGATTGTCCAGCATGCCTATGTGAGGAGCATAAGAAATGTTGGGGGACCATCTATCACCCATGTACGTGTTGCGGCATTCACAACGTTGGAAGTGACCCAATTACAATTATTGCTTCGCTTAAGTGAACCATATTGTACGATGCTTACCAACTCGTTCCTCCAAACATGAATTCCGGCAAGCCTGTGAACTCGTTTACGTTAAGTCTTTCGTGTAGCCGCGGGTAGTTAAGGAGGAATTGGAGACCGAACAAGGTCAGTGGAGCTGCCCACGCTCGCTCAGGTGCGGTATGAGAGTTTCAAAATTGCGCCAGGCTGCTTCTCGCACTGCCTCGGTGTCAAGATTCTTGATTTCAGCTACCTTTCGAATCACGTCTACAACAAACGAAGGCTCGGTAGGCCGGCCTTCGAAGGGTCCGCGATACTTTACAGGGCCGTCAGTCTCGCTTAGAATCATGTCCAAGTCTGCGTTGCGTGCAATTTCACTTATTGCTTGAGAGTAGAGTGCTGCTGGCCCAATAGATACCAGGTAACCTCTTTCCTTGATCACTCGAAACTTGCTCACTGGCCCATCGTACCAATGCAACAAGACTTTGGAGATGTGAAAGTCAGGAAGGGTTTCCAATACTTCATCTACAGCCAGCCTTGAGTGGACTACGGCTGGGAGCCCTTTGCGTTCTGCCAGCTTAAGGAAGAACCTGAAAACCTCTAACTGGCGTTCCTTGATCTTCTCATCTTTGCAGTACTTTCCGTCGAGCCCTATCTCGCCAATTGCACTGACGCAGCCAGCATTTTCGTCTATGAGCTGCTCGAATTTTTCGAGGTAATAGTTCGTTGTGTTCGTAACTGTCCACGGATGAACTCCTACGGCCGCGAGAACCTTCGAGGGATGTTGCCTCGCCAGGGCTATCGTTTTCGTTGCTGTCTCATAATCAACTGCGTTTGAGAGAAGATATTCAACGTGGTTCTTGTCGGCATCAGCTATGGCTTCTTCTGTTCGGCCTGCGTAGCCGTGGTCCGCTAGGTGCAGGTGGGTGTCGACGTAGCTCAAGGCAGCTCCCAACTATCCCCCGAATTCATACGGGCCATGTGCATTTCCCATGTTCAAATGAGGCGTTTTTTGCAATAAAATTGTTAGCTTCGCCCAATGTAAGTCAAAAGAATACCAAACGTCAACCTATCAACCCGTCTTACGCCTACCGAGGAAGTTTAATAGCCCCCAACCGCAAACGTGTAGAATTGTGCTTCTTTCATGCCTCCCGAGGAACTTTCCACGGCGGCAGTCCGCCGCCTCATCGAAATGGCCGGAGCTGACAGGGTCGGAGACGATGCCGTTGAAGAACTAGGTAAGATTCTGGAGGAGTATGCTATCAAGGTTGGGACAGAGGCGACGGGGCTGGCTCGCCATGCGGGAAGAAAGACTGTGAAATCTCAGGACATTCAACTGGCCGTCAAGAGAGTGTCCCCGTCGCAAGGCCCCTGAAAGGCTGAACGCGGCTCACAAAAAGAGGTCTAGCCTATGTTATACGCTAACTAGGACTTTTTTCTCTATTCAGTGGCACGGTTTCGGTTGCGCCATTTCGGTCTTCTGCGCTGTTTTGAATGATAATCCACAACCGCAACTCGCTATAGCGTTAGGGTTGTTGAATTTGAACCCGGATGATTGAATGCTCTCGTAATAGTCCACCTGCATTCCCTTCAACAGGTCCATGCTCTTCGGGTCAACAACGATCTTGTACCCATCACTTTCAAGAACGTAATCGTCCGGCTTCACGAACCCCATAGCCATACCATAATTCAGGCCGGCGCAACCGCCCCCAAAAACGAAAACCCTCAGGACTTTCCCAACGTTTTCGGGCTTTTGCAATATGGCTTTCGCTCTTTCCAATGCCTTCTCAGTGAAGTTAAGCTGTGGTTGCATCACCGTTGCCATTTTTCCGACCCGTTTATGCCATATGGCTTAGTTATTGGGACTCTGCAGGGGCGCTCATAATAATGCTTTGCTTCCAACGAAGCAGCCAGTTCAGAACATAGGTCAGGCTGGAATCCAGTAAGTCGTGATTCTGGTCCGAAGGAAGATCGTCAAAAGAAGCAGCGAGAACAAGGTGACCGTGGAAACATAATCTCTTCTCTTGAACTGGACCGTTCGGTACCATGTACGGCTCCTTTCGGCGCCGAAGGCCCGCAGTTCCATAGCGTCTGCTACATCATAAATGGAGAGCATTGCGTTGATTGCAACCGGGACTAGGAGTGGAACAGTGTTAAGGATGCGGGCGAATAGGCCACCCTTGGCTTTCACTTTGAAACCTCGGGCCATCTGCGCATTCATCGTCGTCTCCAATTCGTCCACGTAGACTGGCAAGTATCGTAAGGCCAGGTCCACAACGAAGGCGCCTTTGTACGGGAGTTTCAGTTTTGCGAGAGCGGGAGCGTAAAGGCCCGGATCTGTCGTCATGATCACGCAAAGCGAAATGATGGCCAAAGAGAGAAATCGCATGATTGAGGCCACCGCGAAGAAGATGCCTTCAACTGTGAACTTGAACACCCAGAAATGCGCGATAATGTGCGGGTGCGGGACAGAGTACCCAAGAAAAGTGAAGAACGCGTTGATAGATGAAATGATGACAATGATGGTCAGCAGGAATTTCCAAGTTCCCTTCACTTCTTTGAAAGGAATTCTCGCTGAGAGGTAGAGTAGGATGGAAGCGACGAAGGGAAACAGCAAGAGCCTGATGTCGAGAAACGCGACCTCTGTGAAGATGAACAGAATAATCAATAGGAATTTTGTTCTCGGGTCCAACCTGTGTAGGAAGGTTGTCCCGGGAAAGTACCTGATCCGGATCATTTAGTTTCTGCTAGACTCGTCGTGCCCGTCCAGCTGTAGCCGTTGCGTAGGCGTACAGGAGAATGGGGGTCAAAATTGCTCCGTTGACCGCGTCCGTTGCCCCTGCAGAATAGAATTCGATGAGTGCTGCGTCCATTGTGCTAAGGCCTATTTGGAATGCGAAATCTGTCATTGCGGCAAATGCGATTCCAATTAGTGATCCGACGATTGCGAGTACTGCGGCTGCTATTAGGGCTCGTGCCTTGGTCCAGTCTGTGCGTTTAACTATGAAGTAGCCGATCCCAGGAATGGCGCCGAGTAAGCCGTTGCCGATGTCCCAGTTCCAGAAGAATCCGCCGAACGAAACTGCGTCGGAGAGTATGTTGCCGAGAAATCCTGAAACGAACCCTGTAAAGGGCCCGAAGACAAAACCGAAGAGCATTGGAATTGCAACCGTAGGCCTGACGGCCACTAAACCCACGCCTGGGATTTGTAGAGTGTTGAATGGTATGGTTAGAGCCGCGTAGAGGGCTGTGCCAACTGCCATCGCGACGATCTGCTTAGCAGAGAACATTGATTCTTTCATTTCCTTCATGCCCAATTTTCTTCACACGCGACGATTCAGCGTTCTATCTATTTAAGAGCTAGCCCTTTCCAGAGGCACGTGCGAGTTCCGCGAGAGTCAACACCGATTTACCGCTCGTGATTTTCCGCGAGATTTCGATGAGAGAAGTCTCACGTATAGCGCCCGCAGAGAGAATTGAAGGGTCGGCGAGCATAGTCCGAGTTGGGCCATCTGCCACGACCGCGCCATCATTCAGGACAATTGACCTGTCCGTATATTCTATTGCTAAGTCTGGGTCGTGGCTAATCACGACGAATGACTTGACTCGCTCACTCAGCGAGCAGATGAAATTCATGAAATTGGAGTAGCTCTTGAAATCCTGACCCGCCGTCGGTTCATCTAATATTATGCACTTCGGTTCCATCGTTAGCACGGAACCTACGCAGATTCGTTTCTTTTCGCCGAAACTGGAGGCGAAAGGGGAGTTATCAAGCAGATGGCTTATCGAGCATTGTTTTGCGGTTTCAGGGACGATCTTCGAAATCGTATCTGGTGAAACACCGATGTTCTTTGGGCCAAAGCTCAGTTCATCCCGAACCGTTCTTGCGAAGAGCATAGAGAAGGGGCTTTGGAAAACGAGGCATACTGAACGAGCGATTTCGGCTGTGGTTAGACGGCGTGTGTCTTCACCGGTTACGAGGACTCGGCCTGATGTTGGTTTCAGTAACCCGACTAGGCTTAGGGCAAGCGTTGACTTTCCCGCACCATTGTTACCGAGTAATGCTATCCTTTCGCCCTCGCGTATGACCAAGTTTAGATTCCTAAGCGCTCTTATTCCTCCGGGATACTCGAAGTTAAGGTTCTCAACTCGGATCAACTCTTGGCCCAGTTGCTGCCGCTTCGCGGTAACAGTCTCTACCGTGGATTCTCTTTCGGAATAATGATTTCTGCGGAGCATGTATTCAGCAGGAATCTTGATGACGTCCCCAAATTCGATTAAGACCTCGTGGTCTTTCTTATCAGCTACAACGCGGCCTTCGTTGATTATTACAATCCGCGTTGGGTTGGCTCGCAGGACTTCCTCTGTTCGATGTTCAGCTACGATTATGGTTTTGCCCGAAGAGTGAAAATCGCGGAAGATGCCTTGCATGAGCTTAACGCCATTAGAGTCGAGGTTGGCCAACGGTTCGTCGAATAGCAAGATATCTGGTTCCATTGCCAGGACGTCGGCAATCGCCAGTCTCTGCTTCTGCCCGCCTGAGATTTCAAAAATAGACCGCCGTTGCAACTGGAGAATGTCCATTGATTCGAGGCTGTGCATTACGCGCCGTTCGACCTCGTGCCTCGGTAGAGCTAAGTTCCCTGGCCCGAAAGATACGTCGTCTTCGACAATCGATGACACGAGTTGCTTGTCCGCCTCTTGCAACACCGTACCAACGGTCAGGGAGAGTTTGAGGAACGGGGACTCCGGCACCGGCTTGCCTCGTACGCTCACATTGCCAGAGTATTGGCCCACGTAGCGGTGGGGAATCAACCCATTGATGCACTTTAGCAAGGTAGACTTTCCCGAGCCGCTGGCACCCGCAAGAAGAATGAAATCACGATTATCTATTGTGAGATTGACTGCGTCCAAGGCTGGCTTGGTACGGTTCTCGTAGGTGAATGACAGATTACTGATCTCGACCTCGTGCAAGTATCTTCCGACCTAGATGCTATACTAACAATGCTATTTCGTTAGCTTTTTAACTAAAGCAGGCAGGCGACGCAATCTACAATGTCTACCAGCATTATGTTGAGCGGAAACGGAGACGTCTCTTCTCTGCGCATACCCGAGATAAGCCGCGCGGCGGAGCAGAAAGGTTTCGGGGGAGTCTGGTTTGGCGAGACAACATTGCGCGATGCGTCGGTGCTGGCTACAATTGCCGCATGTTCAACGCGAAAGATCCCGCTGGGGACGTCCATTGTAAACGTTTTCACCAGGTCTGCAAGTCAATTGGCTCTCTTGGGAGCCACTCTTAATGAGTTCAGCGGAGGAAGATTCACACTGGGGTTAGGTGTTAGCACAGCTGCAATCGTTGAGACTTGGCACGGCCAACGCTTCGAAAGGCCGGTGCAAAGGCTTGAGGAAACCGTCAAACTTCTCCGCCAATACTTTTCCGGAGAGAAATTCAGCCACCAGGGCACGTATTCTTCACCTGCGAATGCAAGGCTGAGGACCAAACCACCACCCAAGATTGCTCTAGCCGCCCTGAACGACCAGATGATTAAGAAGGCGGCCCAGCTCGGAGATAGGGTGATTTTGAACCTCTATCCAACCGACCGAATCAAACACGCGATTTCACTTATCGATGAAGGATGCCGAGAGGCCGGCGGAAAAGGCCGTCCCACATTGTCGGTTATGCTCTACTCCTACGTTCTGGGCGATGATGAGAAAGGCTTGGACGCTGTTAAGGACCTAGTCAGCTTCTACGCCAGCGCACCAGCCTACTCAGCACTCTTCACAAACTTAGGGTTCGCATCAGAGGCAAAGGCAATGATGAATGCTTGGAAAGCGAAAGATCGAGACGCTGTTAAACGAAGCGTGAACCATCAGATGGTCGACAAGCTAGCGGTTCTTGGGACCGTGCGCGAGCTAAGAGAGCGAGTTAAGGAATATCACGAGAACGGCGTAGATGACCTTTTCATCTCGCCGTCACCCTTCGGAGACTACGAAGCTAACGTAAATGAAGTCCTCAACCACTACTTCTAACCTGTTCCTGTCCCACTTGGAGTGCACCCGGTGCGGGAAGAAGCATAACGCAGATTCAGTGCAAACAGTGTGCGATGATTGTACAGGCGTTCTCTTCGCCCGATATGATCTCGACAATGTTGCGGAACACCTCTCCAAACCAGTCCTCCAGTCACGTGTCAAAAGCATGTGGCGCTACCGCGAGTTACTGCCCATCAAAGACGAGTTGAACGTGATTACCCTCGGAGAAGGATTCACACCCATAATGCAGCTAAGAAAAGCTGGCAAATCGTTCGATATGAAGAACCTGTTCATGAAAGATGACGGGTTGATTCCGACTGGAACTTTCAAAGCGCGAGGGATGGCTTCGGCCATTTCGAAATGCAAAGAATTAGGCATCAGGAAGGTTGCGGTTTCCACCGCGGGAAACGCTGGCGCTGCAATGTCCGCTTACGCTTCAAAGGCCGGCCTCGAATCCTACGTCTACATGCCCAAAGACACTCCCAACCCCATCAAACTTGAATGTGAAATCTACGGGGCCAACGTAACTCTCGTAGACGGGTCGATCTCGGACGCAGGAAGAATGGTCGACAAGGCGGGTAAGGAAAATGGTTGGATGATATTGTCTACGATGAAGGAACCTTACAGGGTCGAGGGAAAGAAAACGATGGGCTTCGAGATCGCTGAACAATTCGACTGGTCACTGCCTGATGTGGTAGTTTACCCCACCGGAGGTGGAACAGGAATTGTAGGGATGTGGAAGGCGTTCGATGAACTTGAAAGAATAGGCTTGATCTCCATAAAACGGCCGCGTATGGTATCCGTGCAATCCACAACTTGCGCACCGGTAGCGAAAGCAGTCAAGGAAGGCAAAGATAGTTGCGAATTTTGGATTAATCCGGCGACGATTGCAGCTGGGTTGCGTGTTCCTAAACCATTTGGCGATTACCTGATCATCAGAACTATCACCGAAAGCAATGGAACGGCCGTAGCCGTGTCGGACGAGGGTATGGTGCGCGCAATGAAGGATATTGCGAGACGGGAAGGTGTCTGGGTGTGCCCGGAGGGAGCCGCAACCTACGCCTGTCTGCCTCAACTTGGAGAGAGTGGTTACATTGACACGGACGAGACCGTTCTGCTATACAACACAGGATCGGGCGTTCTGTACCCAGACCTCATCTCATAGTGACTTGATGCATTGGAGGAATGAAACCTCATGCTGCCGAGTATTTTCCTGAAGCTCGTTGGCGCTTCCCTGATTCTCTTTGGTGTCTACGACACTAACGTCTACTGGTACGCGTTGACCAAGGGAGATGGGACCTTCGACTTCTTCGGCAGACAGCTGCCAGCAAATCATTGGATCGTGAGAACGGGGTTCATTTCAGTTTTCATATTCTACTATGCAGTGGGAATTGTCTTGCTGGTCTTTGGTTAGCCTACGCTCAGCTTGTGTTGGGCGTTTTCTCTACGTAGTTTCGGTGAGCGTCAGCAATGGCACTCGCCTGCGGGCAGTAGAAACGATATTCAGTGCTTGTGCGTGGCGAGAGCTATCCCTGCGAAAACGAAACATGCACCCACGACCGTGAACGCTGAAAAGCTTTCACCAAGCAGCAATATTCCGCCTACTAAACTCACCAAAGGAACCAAGTAAAGTTGCACTGAAAGCCGCGAGACAGCACGGTTGCTAATGAGCGTGTAGAGTATCATGTTAGCAACCACTGTACTCAAAACTGCGAGATAGAGCACAGAAAGCCATCCCACAACTGAGAGAGCGAAAACCTGAGCGAAGAACTGCCATGAAATCATAGGCAGAGCGAACACCGTACCAATTGCTGCAACCCATATCGCCGTCGGTAAGGCACCATACTCCTTCACAAGCGGCTTAGAAGCCACAGAGAAAACTCCGTACATGAACGCCGCCAATATGACTGCAAACGGGCCTGTAACCTGTAGAAAACTTAGATCCGCATTGATTGAAAGGACCACGGCGCCAGCTACCGCTAAGGCCAACGCAACCATCAACCTGCTTCCGATCTTCTCCCTCAGGAAGAAAGCCGAGAGCAATACAATGAATATAGGGCCGAACGAAATCAAAAGTCCTGCAAGGCCAGATGACACAATGGTCTCAGCGTAGTTCAATGATAGATGGTATCCAACAACACTTGCAAAAGAAACCAAAAGAATTCGCGGTATGTCCCTTCTCTGGATAGGGTTCTTGGGCCTTCCAAAGACGGGTGCCAAGACCAAGAAGCCTCCAGACGCAATCAACCACCGCAGAATGGTCAGGTTAACCGGGTTTAACTCGAACTCCGCTCTTTTAATCGCGACAAATGCTAACCCCCAGATTACGCTAAGGGCTATTACGAGGCCGTAATTGAAAATCTGGGCCCTAAGGCTGGGGGTTACTGTTTTCCTTAGTACCATCTTCGTGTCGAATTTCCTTTTCCAATATGTGTTCTAGACAGCTTTGGGAGCTTCGCGTTGAGCCGTCTGCTCAAGCAACAGCAGAGCTTGCTTCCTCTTCTTCCCCCAACGATAGCCATGCAGTCCTCCATCTTCGCCAACTACTCGATGGCATGGAATCACAAGTGAAACTGGATTAGTCGCGCAAGCCCGAGCTACAGCACGGGCGGCATTGGGCTCTCCCAAGGCGTTTGCTATTTTACTGTATGTTGTAGTGTTGCCGTACCGAACGGATTTGATTTCGCTCCAGACTCTCCATTGAAATGCGGTGGCCCGAACGTCTACAGGCAAATTGAGGTCGAATTCTTGGCCACCAAGATAGTTTGTGAGCGTGCTGACCCATCTGCGCATCCTCTTATCGTTTCTGCAGATATCTGCCGATGGGTAGTCTTCAATGAGCGCGGCCTCGACTGCTACATCTGAATCACCCATGCAAACAGCACATATCCCACGAGCCGTGGCGCCCACGAGTAAACGGCCTAGGGGGCAGTCCACGATTGTGTACTCGATGCTTAACCCAACTCCGCCTCGGCGAAGCGTCCCCGGATTGACGCCAAATTGATTCGGGACTTTCTCGTAGAGCCTACTTCTTGAACTGAAGCCAGCGCCGTAGAGTGCCTTCTCCACGGTTTGCCCATTCCTTAGCGAACGTTTCATCTTTGACAAGCGGCGGGCTTCGACATACTGGCGCGGTGAAATGCCGACGACTTGTTTGAAGATTCGTTGAAAATGGTATGGACTAATCCCCGCTTGAGCGCTGAGTATTGAAAGACTAAGCTTGGTGTCTAGGTTGGCCTCTATGTGTTTGCATACGCGAGCAATCAATACTGCCCTAGGGGAAGGCCCAAGATCCCGAGGCCGGCAACGTCGACATGGTCGAAAACCAGATAGCTCAGCCACATCCGGCCCAGAAAAGAACACGACTTGTGCTCTGTTCGGGCGTCTAGCTGCGCATGATGGCTTACAATAGATCCCGGTCGACCGCACGGCAAACACGAATGTGCCATCAAAGTTCCCATTTCTGGCTAGCACAGCTCTCCATTTCTCATCCTCTGTGCGGAGAATCTCCTGAACATCCGATTTTCCATGCAAGTCGGTATTGCTCTCTTGGATACTTATCATGCGTGAATGTTACCCAGGATGAAATAAGTAGTTTGACTCCGAATCTTGCTATCAAATTCACAATTTGGAAATTTGAGCAGCAGGCCGCAAGGAGGTGATTGAGCACCCGCTACTTTGCCTTCAGTCGCCTTGACCGGATTCCGCAGTAGCCGCTTGGTATGTAGTTTTCAAGAAAAAGGTCCACAAATGTAAAGTCTAGCGCATCATATTCTTAAGTGGTCTGAAGCCTAACTCTGATGGGTTGAGTGAGTGGTGCAGGACACAAGACCCCGGGCTGCCAACTCAACCTCAGTTCTTGGTCGCTTTCTCTCAATCGTGGAACGATTCTCCGCTAGAGCCGGTATGACGAAGGGAGTGTACTCTATTGCAGTCATTTTCTTCATCCTGATCGTGATAACCCCCGCGATCGCAGGAATAGTCGCTCAACTGATTTCACTTCCCAGTTTGGCTTTGAACGCTGATGTTGCAGTTAGAATGCGGGGCGCCATAACATGGTCGTTCGTGATCGGACTAGTCGTATCAAGTTTAGATGTCTTATGCGGCATACCGTTGGCTTGGCTTATTGTCAGAAGGCGAGGGCAATGGGCGACAATTCTCGACAGCCTCGCTGATATTCCATTCATAGTTCCCACCGTGGCTTTGGGGTTCTCCATATTGGAGTTCTGGAGCAGCCCAGGGGGTATCGCACAACTTTTCGGAGGTACTAGCCTTGTAACTTCAGGAGCCATCCTGATTATGCTGCTTCACTTCGCATTCTCGTTTCCAGTGATTGTACGCGTCATGGTGGGTGAGTTTCTGAACTACCGCGAGACTTACGAAGTCGCAGCGCGAACCCTCGGGGCCTCAGCATTTACGGCAGTACGAACTGTGACCATGCCTATACTCAGACCCGGTATACTGGCTGCGTTCCTGTTGGCATTGGCGCGTTCACTCTCGGAAACAGGGGCAACGATTGTTGTAGCCGGAGCTTTCGAGAACGGAACCGTGTTCATCAGCAATGCACGTGGATCACACCTAACGTCCGCTGTTGTCGTTGCAAGCTTGATTCTAATCGTCTCGTCGCTCGTAGTTTTCGCACTAATCAAAATCATTACGCCCAGAATTAGGATTGCACCGCTCAGGGTTTGGCCTAACCTTGAAAGAAAACTAAGCAAGTCCCCAGTTGTTACAGCGAGAAACGTGATCAGCCTGATCGTTTTTCTGGTATTCGTCCTTCTTCCATGCCTTTTCATCGCCCTGCCGGCGATACAGGCAGTTGCTGGCGGGACGGCAACAGAGGCGCTTGCCGGAGCCGGGCCTTGGAAGTCCTTCTGGTCGAGTATGCTCCTATCCTATGTGGTTGCTGTGCTAGCGACAATCGTGAACATCGTATCCGGATTGCCGGTGGCTATTCTGATTGCGCGGAACAGATTCGGAACAAGGTTGGGGAGGGTTATTGATGCGCTCGTCGACCTGCCGATAATCGTGCCTTCCTTGGCACTTGGCGTTTCGTTGAGCTTCTTCTGGCGCAACATGGGCGCCTTACCAGAATTCTGGGTAATCGTGCTGGCCCACACAACAATAACTTACAGCTATTTCGTTCGTACAATGGCGGCCTCGATTCAAGGAATAGCACCCGAACTTGAGGACGCTGCAAAAACATTGGGCGCCATGCCTCTTCGGGTCTTTCGAAAAATAACCCTGCCACTCACAAAGTACTCTTTACTTTCTGGGGCTATCTTGGTCTTCACTAGGAGTGTTGACGAAACAGGTGCCACATCAGCGGTTGCTACCACTCTCCAAACCGCACCCATCTTGCTCGTGAGCTGGATTAGGGGAGTGGTTCCTGTGACTCCGGCCGAACGCGCTCTGGGAGTCGGTTTTCTCGTGGCAACCTCATTTCTCGCATTGGTCATGCTCCGCTTGGTCTCCACCCGCCACCCCACGAGGAAGGTCGCTTAGAGCATGCCCGAAGTGAGTTTTGTTAACGTCACGAAGAAGTTCGGCAGAGTTGAGGCTCTGGATCGGGTTTCCTTTGAGGTTAGGGACGGGGAATACCTGTGCGTCCTTGGGCCGACGGGAAGCGGGAAAACAACACTGCTCAAGCTCATGGCGGGTCTTCTAAAACCCGACGCAGGCACGATATACTTTGATGGAAGACTCGTAAACAACGTAGGCGCGCAAGACCGAAACGCAGTCTATGTTCCACAACAGTACGCACTCTTCCCCCATCTTACGGTGCTGCAGAACGTGGCTTTCGGCCCATTAGCAAGAGGCAAACCTGCTTCCGTTGCTCTAGATATTGCTTTCAAGGTATTAGATCTGGTGAGGCTGTCCTCGCGAGCCCAAGCCTTGCCGAACGAGCTTAGCGGTGGGATGCAGCAACGAGTTGCATTGGCAAGGGGTTTAGCGTCAGGGGCGGGCTTGCTGCTTCTTGACGAGCCGCTTGGTGCTTTGGATGCGCGACTGAGATTAGATCTTCGCCACAAGATTCGGGACCTCGTGCAACAGTCAGGTTCTACCGCCATACACGTGACTCATGATCAAGATGAGGCCATGAGCGTCGCTGACGAAATATTGGTTTTGAGAAATGGAAGAATCCAAGACTACGGCCTACCGCGCAGAGTCTACAGGAGGCCTGCCAGCGTCTTCGTTGCAAACATGATTGGAGGGGCAAGCCTCCTGGAAGGCATAGTGGACACTACCGTTGGAGAGACCGCGTTAATCAGTGTAAGGGGCGGTCTCACAGTTCAAGCGCCTTCAAAAAACCTGACACTGACAGCGCCGGTCATTCTGGCTTTGAGAAAAGAGCGTGTTCGAATCGCTCGCGATCGTCTTGAAATGGAAAACGTCTTCAAAGGGGAGATACGCGGTGTTAGATTCCTTGGAAATTCCAATGAGTACTTGATTCGCATTCCGAACGGAGACGTCCTCACCTCGCGCCTGTTTGCTGAACGCGAGGGAGGGGCGTTCAAGGTGGGGGACGAAGTGTTAGCGGGTTTCCTCGAGGGGGATGTCATGGTCTTCGAGTACCCACCGCAGGGTTTGGCGAAGGAGTTGGAGATAGCGTAAGATGCCAAAACTGGACTTAATGGGCGTATCAAAAACCTACGCAGACATTCAAGCGCTATCCGACATCTCACTTCACGTTGAAGACAAGGAGTATGTGTGCATACTCGGCCCGAGCGGTTGCGGTAAAAGTACATTGATTCGGTGCATTGCAGGCATCCACACACCCGACAGCGGCCAAATTCTCATCGACGGCAAATCCATTGAAGAAACCCCAATTGAAGACAGACGGATCGGCTACGTGTTCCAGGATATTGCTCTCTTCCCACACATGTCAGTCCGGGACAACTTATCCTATGGCCTTGCTGTTAGGCATGCACAATCAAGCGAAATTATGACGGTTACAAACGAAATGCTAGACCTCATCAATATGCGAGACCGATCAAAATCCTATCCAAGGGAGCTAAGCGGCGGCGCACAACAGAAAGTGGCAGTAGGTCGAGCCATTGCAACCGGATCCCATCTTTTCCTCTTAGACGAACCGCTGGGAGCCTTGGACGCGATAGTGAGAGCGGAATTGCGATATGAGCTGAGGAAACTGGCCTCAGACCTTGGTCTGACGGTGATTCACGTGACGCACGATCAAGAGGAAGCATTGTCCATTGCAGATCGTATAGTTATAATGAAAAGCGGCCGAATTGTCGAAGTTGGAAAGCCATCTGAAATCTACCTCTCGCCAAGGAACCTGTTCACAGAGAATTTCGTAGGCGAAACCAACCTCCTAGAGGGAAAAGTGTTGGAAACTCATAGCTCGCAATGCACGGTTGACATAAAGGGGCACAAGCTCAGGGTTGCCGGGTTTGGGAAGAAAGTTGACCAGAAGGTCGTCGTATCGATTCGCCCTGAATCTGTACCATTGACAACTCCTACTGAGATGGGCTGGGAGGGGCGAGTAAAGCAAGTCACTTTCTTGGGCAGCCTAAACCGTTACGTCGTCGAGGTTGAAGGGGGAATTGAAATTGTTGCCGAGGAGTCCACTGCCGAATACAGTACTGGTTTCAGGGTCGGTGAAAGCGTCAGCGTACTTCTTGAGGATAATGCGCATATGCTCTTATTCGACTACCCCGAAGAAGGGTTGGAGAAAGAGGTCAGCCTAGAGTAGTTAACGGTATCATCATGATTGAGGCGGTATGAGATGTCGTTAGAAAGTTGGTTGGTGGCGCGTCGGACTGTGAAGGCAATGGGTCTAGTGCTTGAACACTCAAAGATGACGACCCTTACCGTTGAGCTACTGGGAAAATGCATCCAGAACGCTATCAGCGGTAGGAAAGAAGAGTTGCAGAAGAGCTTCGAGTTGCTCGAGCAGAAGGAGCATGAGGCGGATATCATGAGAAGGCGGATCATAGAGGAACTTGCCCGTGGAGAATTGCCTTCCGATGATCGTAGTGGCTTGATGCGTCTTGGCAGGCAGATTGACTGGATAACCGACTGTTCGCATGAAGCAAGCCGCATTCTCGTCATGTTCGACCTCTCCAAAATGCCCAAACAGATTCAAGACGTTCTAGTGGAAATGTGTTCAACTACGACCCAAGCCACATTACACGTTGCAGACACCGTGCAGAAACTTATAGACGGTAGTCTCGACGCGTCCTTGAAAGCGGCAGACGAAGTTGAACGGTTGGAGGAGAAAGTGGACGGCCTACACCAGAAGGCGCGCGGTATCCTCAATGATATAGAAACAGATCGGGTGCATGTGGGTTCGATTATCCTGCTTAGCCAATTCTTGGAGGCGATTGAGAATACTGCGGACCGCTGCGAAGATGCATGCGACCAAGCTCGCGTAATGGCCGTTACCTTGTCGAAGAGGAAAGCGTAGAATCACGAATCAATTACTTTCGGCTTTCTTGAAACAACTGCATTCTTTCGCCCTATGAGTTGAGCAGCCTATCAACCGGTGGTCTCGGCAACCACAAATGATACAGCGTTTCTCAGATGCCATGAGGTAACGTCCTCGATTGAGACGGGCCATTTCACTCCCGACGACTTTATACAGACTAGGTGGAGGTCGGTTTGATGTTCTGGTTCATGTGGAAGAAGTTTGTTGGGTCATATTCTAGACATGACCGGATGCAGCTGTTTCCAGCGAGCGATAAGCTCCAGATCAGACTTCGTCCACATCCTCGACCCTCGTTGAACTTCTCTCCCAATATCCAGTAAACGAGAAATCTGTGACAACCATTCTGGCGATTCTAGTTCTCCGTATAATCTGATACAACTAAATCTCATCTAGGAAGTTGGCTGTTTCTTGCGTACATTCCATTTTACGAGATGTTGTTGCTAAGTCAATTTTCAATGTTGACACGATCCGGTTCAGATGGGTTCCGACCGGCTTCGATGAAGGCAATTCGCGGGAGATTGCTAGCGCCTCATGGCTCTTTCAAATAACGGGACAGCGAGAGTCATTGTTAGGAACGTGTAGGCGATGAGTATCAGTACGTCGGGCATGATGGCGGTTAGGCTTGCATTGAGAATAATCACTTTGCGCAGAGCATCTGCTGCGTAGTAAAGTGGCAATCCTTTTCCAATGTACTGCATCCACCCCGGGAGTTGGTCGATAGGGAATAGGATACCGCTGATGAACATCATTGGGAACTGGAGAATTATCGTCATCATTTGGGCAGTTTCTTGGTCGGGAGCTACTGCAGTCATTATTATTCCTACGCCAACGAAACTTGCTGTACCGAGCACCATGACGATTAGCATGATAAATGGGCTGCCGTATATCCGGACGCCGAAGAGCACCATAGATAGTCCGAGGATTAGAAGTCCCTGGATCAGCCCCCGTACTGTTTGCGCTGCCACCTTGCCGAGTATTATTGATTGATGGGAGATGGGTGCAACGAGGAGTCCGTCCATTGTTCCTTGTTCTTTTTCGCGTGATATTGCAGTTGCGACTCCTTGGAGGGAGCCAGTGATTACGGTTAGTGCCATGAAGCCTGGAGCCAAGAATTGGAACGAGGAAGAGACGCCGGTGATTAGTGGTATGTTAGTGACGGAGATGGGCTGTAAGATGAAGGTAGGGTTGACTCTGCCACCATCCATATTGTTAATGTTTTGCGCGGACATGCTTGAACCGATGATGTTAAAGACGGCTGAGATTTCGGATTGAACGACAGAGGCGGTAGTTGGGTTCGTTTCGTCGACAGTAATCTGGACGGTGGCGGGCTGTCCAGCGGTTAGAGCATCGCTGAAGCCTTGCGGTATGATTATGATTCCCTTGAGGTTTCCCTCTACCAGCTGGTTTCGGGCGGATTGGTAGCTGGCGGACTCGGAGACAGTGAAGAGCCCTTGCTGCTGGGAGATTTGGATGAATTGGGCAGCAATCAGGTTCGCTGTCTTACCATCATCCATCTGCACCAATGAGACTGGGAGATTGGGGAATGCGGTGCCGATGATGCCTGTGTTCGCATTGGATTTCGGTACTGGCGGATAGATGGAGCCGAACATGCTCATCAACAGGATGGGAAACAGGATGAAGAAAAATAGCAGCATTTTGGACCGCCAGAGGTCTAAGAGGTCGCGGCGTGCAATGTCCAGTGCCAAATCCCACATCGCTGTTTCAGCCATTCTACATTCGACCCATTGGTGCTCGCATTGAGATGCGTTCGTTTGCAGAGTCACGGAGTTCGCGGCCGGTGAGTTCAAGGAAGACGTCGAGCAGGCTGTTAGTGTTGTATTTCTCCTTCAATGCTTGAGGAGGATCCACAGCCATGATCTTGCCGTTGTCGATGATGCAAACACGGTCGGAGAGTTCGTCAGCCTCTTCCATTATATGCGTCGTCAAGACGATCGTGTGACCTCGCTGTTTCAATTCCTTAACCAAATCCCTCACGAAGCGTGTGCTCTGCGGATCCAGTCCAGTTGTTGGCTCGTCGAGGAAAAGGATGTCAGGGTCGTGTAGGACTGCACGGATTACGTTTACACGCTGTCTCATCCCGCTGGAGAAACCACCGACAAGCTTGTCTTTGAATGGAGTTAGCTTGACCATTTCCAGCAGTTCCTCTGACTTCTTCCGCAACGCTCCTCGGTCAATTCCGTATAGTCTGCCAAAGAACATCAAATTTTCAAGAGCCGTCAGTCGCGGATACATGATCATCTTCTCAGAAACCAGCCCAATCCTCTTCCGAACTTCATTCCCTTGCTTGCCAATGTCGTATCCGTCAACGCTTGCGCTTCCGGATGTCGGTGCTAGCAAAGTACAGAGCATTCGTATCGTTGTGCTCTTCCCTGCGCCGTTTGGTCCGAGGAATCCGTAGATTTCTCCCCTGCGAACAGCGAGGTCAATGTGGTCGACCGCTGTGAAGCTGTTGAAGTTCTTTGTAAGACCGTGAGTTTCAATCGCGTACCTAGATAACTTGCAAACGGGTTCGGGGCGTTGTGACATTTTCGTACCTCATTTGGTCATTCGTATTTCAGGGCGGTGATGGGACTCATTCTTGATGCCCGCCAAGCAGGGTACAAACCCGCCAATACTGACACGCCGATTGGAAAGAACAGGCTGAACACGATTAGTCCAAGACTGAAGACTGGACTTGAAGCTCCACCGCCTCGCCCGGGTCCAAACGACAAAGCTCCGCCCAGGATGAAGGAGAGCACGTAACCGAGTAATGTGCCGCATATTCCGCCAATTATCCCTGTAACCACGCATTCTGAGAGAAACATGCTCAGAATCTGGCTTTTCCTAAAACCTATGGCTTTCAAAACACCAATCTCCTTCGTGCGCTCCATTACTGAAACGAACATTGTATTAGCCGTCATGATAGCAGCGACGAACAGAGATACGCCACCAATACTCCCAAGGAAAACGGATAGTTGTCCTGTGATCGCTGAAATGCTACTCGCAATTGCACCAGCGCTGATAACTGACACATCTGAACCATAGATCGTCTGAATCGAAGATTGCACGCTGGAAATGTTGTCAGCGGAGTCAACTATGACGTAGATAGCGCTAAAGTATGGAGTTCTTAACAATAGTTGCGCAGCCTGGAAGGATACGAAAACGCTTTCGTCAACATTACTGAAAAGAGCTGACCCATATGCACCAAAGATCCCCTTCACCAAGAACGTCAAACTAGTCGTGCCAGCACCAATCTTCATTGAAACCGCTTGGTTCAAACCAACCAGCTGAGAGCCTGCGCCTGTGCTTGATACTGGGTAGGCAATGCTGTTCCCAATTGCAGCCGATGTTGGGTCAAAACTGTTGGGAAATGTTCCCTCAGACAATGACAATCCCTTGAATATCGTCGGCAACACGGACGAATCAATGCCAATCAGAGTCCCAGATACTGATTGTCCGCCAACAGAAATTGTGACGGGTTTCTGGTAATATGGAGCAACTTGAACAACATGACTAATGCTACTGAGCGCAGAGAGATCCTGAGTAGATAGCTGGTAGGATGATGTGCTACCGGAGAGGAAGTTTGAACTGCCCGCTCGAACGATCACAACATTTGCGCCAATCTTGTCCACTTGCGCTGAAATTCCGGCAGTCAGTCCACCTGAGCTCGCAATGAGCCCCATAATGACGGCTGCGCCGATTGTAATTCCAAGAATAGTTAGGACGCTTCTCGTCTTGCGAGCCAGTAACGCTTTGAACGCCAATCTGAATAGGTCAAAGACATCCATGCCAATTCGCCTCTAGAATGAGTCTAGCCTCTGGAGGCGTTGGTCTTTCTCAATCGCTCCGTCCCTTATGCTGATGATGCGTCGAGTGGTGTCGGAGACTTCAGGATTATGAGTGACTATGACGAACGTTGTTCCAGTCGTCCTGTTTACTTCGTTCATGTAGTGAAGTACTTCACGAGTGGTTTTGGAATCAAGGTTTCCCGTAGGCTCATCTGCTATGACAATTTCAGGTTCAGTTACAAGTGCTCGAGCTACCGCCACTCTCTGTTGTTCTCCTCCGCTGAGTTCAGTCGGACGTTTCCCGCCTTTTCGTCCTAATCCAACAGCGTCTAGCAACTTCATTGCTCGGGCATGTCTTACTCGCTGTACAATCTTCCTAGGCATGAGCGGCATCTCCACATTCTCTAGGGCACTTAATCGAGCAATCAAGTTGAAGGACTGATACACGAACCCAATCTTTCTATTGCGAATTCTAGCCAACTGATCATCAGATAATTTTCGCAAATCGACCCCGTCAATTTTCACACGCCCAGAGGTAGGTCGGTCAAGAGCTCCGATGATGTTAAGCAGCGTGGATTTCCCGCTACCTGACGGGCCAACAATCGAGGTTAATTCCCCACGCTCAATCTTCAGACTTACTCCTCTGAGAGCAGGATAGTCTGTGCTACCGACATTGTAGATCTTGGTTACGTTCACCGTTTCAATCGCAGGAGCAGTTCCGGGAAGATTCTTGGCCGCAGGAGTCAATTCGGTTTTTTGTAGAGTCATTATGAAACCTCAGTCCATACTCTCGCTCCCAGTCTCTTTGATATATCGATTAGATAATATCGGGCCGATACTCACCCCAACTATTTTAATATATCGAGCTGATACATCGTGTGGGGATGATTGATGGCGAAAGAAGCAGAGCCTCGGCCATACGAAGTGATGTTTTACATGGCTATGAGAGACGGGCCGGCATATGGGTATCAACTCGCCGCACGTTTTCGGAAGATGACTGGAGGCCACATCAAGGTTAGCTACGGTACAATCTACCCTTTCCTGCGAAGAATGGAACGCAGAGGGATCATACGCGCGAGAAAAGACGAGAAAACTGGCAGGATATACTACGAGCTTACACGTCGCGGCACGGAAGCAGAGAAAGGGGCGTCGAAAGGGATGAAGGAATGCCAAAAGGACATGGAGGAGAAACTGCTTGGAATTTTATGCATGCACTCCCAAATGTTCGGACGAAAGGCCTTGAGGGACCTGCTGGGGCGCGCCAATAAGCTAGGGTCTCCCTAGGATCTGGCTTCGCCTCTGTGCGTGCTGCTACCGGCATTCTCTGGTTGGGTCTTGTCTTGTTCCATGTTCCAGCCCTTTGGCGACTAGGCCTCTTTGTCCCAGCTTTCTTTGCCGCAACAGGCTTCCTGCAAGGCTTCATGCACTTAAGCGCGGGCTTTGGCATGCGAGGAGTATTCAATTTCGGCCCACAAGTTGGTAAAACCGAAGAGGTTGCAAGCAGAATATCGAAGGAAAGACAAGCAGAAGGCTCTGCAAATTCTCGCCTACTCAGCCTTGATCGCAATAGTTGTGGCGACAGCGGTCTTCCTCTTGCTGCTTTGAATTGATGAAGAAGAGCTGGACATTGCTGGCCCATAGATGTTCAAAGTTACCCTTCGTCTAAATCCTTCAGCTTTAGATACGTCAAATCTGCGAGACAAAACGTTCTAGTGATAGGATCTCTACTCTGCTATTCTGTGGTGTGTCCGTCAAAGTGCTCCTCACTCGCCATCGCATCTCTTTTCGTATGGCGGACCACGCCGTCTTTGTGCTCGGGCGGAGAGTAAATGGTGTATAGTCTAAGCTTCGCGCGCTTAGAGGTATTGACGACATTATGCTTTGCGCCCGCGGGGACGATGACCCCATTTCCGTCCTTGACGCGGTGCTCTACCCCGTCGATAAACACCTTTCCTTCTCCTCCTTCAAATCGGAAGAATTGATCGACATCCTTGTGCGTCTCTTCACCTATCTCTTCTCCAGGCTCAAGGCTCATGAGTACGAGCTGACTATGCTTCCCCGTGTACAGCACACGCCGGAAATCTGCATTCTTCCTTGTATCTCGCTCAATTTGGATTACGTATCCTTTCATGTTTCCCACACTCATTTGCTAAGGCACTCCGCCTTCATCAATTTTGTCGTATACGATTACTTGTGATAAAATTGTGTTCGCCACTCAAATTCAAAACTTTGGACATGCAGTAGGCGCTCTTGGCTTCTCATGGGTTTCGACAAGCTAAGGGCCAAGATAGATTCTGAGAGGGTGCCGGAGTTATGGTTTGTCTTAATCTCTCTCGCGGGAGGCTTCTCAGGGGTTGTGCTGGGGATGTTGGTTTTCCATCATAAGAGCAGCAAACGGAGTTTTCAGCTCAAGATAGCCCCACCGGCTGTCGTTCCGTTCGTAGCCTTGCAGCTCAAAGATTGAGCGAGCAAGGACGTGGCAGCACCGCTCCGCAATATTCACAAGGCCTTCAGCAGGCTGCTACCCACTTCCAAGGGCAACAGAGTCTGAGCAACGATGACATGGGACTATTGTTGCATAGTATGCTGGGAGCAGCTACGGGAAGCCAAGCGACATCACAGCCAGGCGGAATGCAGGGATGCTTGGTATGCTCTCTGGGCAAACCCAGCAAACTGCTCCGGGAGGTAGCGATCTCGTCAGCAAGCTCGCGCCAGCAGCGATGGAATTCATGCGCGCTAAAGCGTCGGGTTCAGACACGAAATCCGCTGCTATGCAAGCTGCGATGCGAGCTATGATGGACGGCAATCCACTCCAAGCAGCAACGCCGGGCGGAGCTTCAGGCGGTCTTATTGCCCAGAGTATCATGAAATCGCTAATGGGTTAGTAGAAATAAGACCGCAACAACCAGAACAAAATAAGTGGATAATCGCGATTGGAGGTGAGCTGTTATGCCAGGAAAGTTTGAGATCAAGAAAGACAAGGCGGGAAAGTTCAGATTCAATCTGATAGCCGCAAACGGTGAAGTAATTGCATCAAGCGAGGCTTACGAATCAAAGGAAGCATGCAAGAACGGAATCCAATCCGTCAAGACAAACGCCGCCTCTGCAGAGATAGTAGACAAATCGATGTAGTCCGTAGACATCTCTACTAGAGAACCCTTCTTCTTTTGTCGTTCCCCGTGTCGCTAGCGTGGAATTTCATTAGCAATGAAACTCGCGAACTCTCAATTATCTCTTCCTCGTTTGTCGCGCAACCCGCGTGCCGCCCTCGAGCAACGCCTGCATCGCCCTATGGGTCGCTCCCCTCTTCATCTCGGCTGCGCTAACCGTCGTAGGACGTTTGCGCCCATCCCGGAAGAGGCCTCTTAGTCCAAATCAGATGTTGGGATTTCGAGTTTTCTTGGCAATTTTCGTCGCCACAATAGTATGGTGCCTGATAGTATGGTCGCAGTATCTTAGCGGACTCGGATGAACATCCCCGAACGGTGATCGTGGAGCGAGGCAGATGAGGTTAATACTTAATACGGCGAAGTCGGCTAGCCTAGCGAAATCCCGCACAGAACAGGTCAATCACAATGAGCCGCAAAGCTCCGGAGATAAAAGTATTCGACAAATGGAGTGTCGAAGATATCGAGGTAGGAGACCCAGGGCTGGAGAAATATCTCTCAGCAAGACCGATCTTGTTTCCACATAGTGGCGGGAGACATGAGCACAAACGATTCCGTAAATCTGCATTGAATATTGTCGAACGCCTGGTCAACAACATGATGCGTCCCGGCAGGGTGGGTGGTAAGAAGACAAAGGCGGTCGGGATCGTGAGGAACGCTATGGAAATCATCAACTTGAAGACCGGAAAGAACCCGGTTGAAATTTTCGTTAGGGCGCTTGTTAATACAGCCCCTGCGGAAGACGTTACGAGGATAGCATACGGTGGAATCGTCTATCCGATCTCTGTGGACATTTCGCCGCAACGGAGAATTGACATAGCCCTGCGGTTCATGACGAATGGTGCTAGGCAGGCTGCCTTCAGCAACCCCAGAAGCATCGACGAATGCCTAGCCGAAGAGATCCTGTACGCCGCTCAGCGGGACAACAGAAGTTTCGCAGTTCGAAAACGCGACGAAATGGAACGAGTCGCTCTAGCTTCACGTTAAGCGTCATGACATGCTTACTCATTGCACTGAAGAAGTCGCGGTAGCTCGTTTGCGTTGGGATTCTGCATTCACGCTTAAATATTGGGTGCCTGTTTCACTACCGAATCGTTAAGCAATCATTGGAAAGATGATGCATGTCTTCAGCTAAGAAACCACATCTGAACCTAATCATCATTGGTCACGTCGACCATGGGAAGAGCACCATGACAGGCCACCTTCTCTTCGATACTGGTAATGTCGACGAGAAGACTATCGCCAAGTATGCGGACGAGTCGAACAAACTTGGTGCAGGTGAAACCTTCAAATTTGCCTGGGTTCTCGACACCCTCAAGGAAGAGCGGGAACGCGGCGTAACCATTGACCTTCGATTCGAAAAGTTCGAAACCGACAAAGTCTTCTTCACAATCATCGACGCTCCAGGCCACCGCGACTTCATCAAGAACATGATAACCGGCACAAGCCAAGCAGACGCCGCAATCCTCGTTGTCTCCGCCAAGAAGGGAGAGTTCGAAGTCGGCATAGGCCCAGGCGGCCAAAGCCGAGAACACGCTTACCTGGCCAGAACACTTGGAGTCGCGCAGCTAGCTGTAGCAATCAACAAGATGGACGACCAGACCGTCAACTACGCTGAGGAACGCTACAAGGAATGCAAGAAGGAGATAGAATCCCTTCTGAAGGTTGTTGGTTATGATGTCTCCAAAATACATGTCATTCCGATCTCCGGCTGGATTGGAGATAACCTAGTCAAACCCTCACCTAAGATGCCTTGGTACAAAGGCCCAACACTAATCGACACATTGAACAGCTTCACGGAACCACCCAAACCAATGGACAAGCCACTCCGAATCCCTGTACAAGATGTCTATTCAATCACAGGCATCGGAACAGTTCCGGTAGGCCGAGTTGAGACTGGTGTTCTGAAGGTTGGAGACACAATTGTGTTCATGCCTGCCAACGCTAAAGGCGAATGCAAGGACATTGAAACCCATCACACCAAGATCCCGCAAGCTATTCCAGGCGACAACATTGGATTCAACGTAAGAGGAGTCGGCAAAACTGATGTGCACCGTGGAGACGTTGCGGGCAAACCGGATAACCCCCCGACCGTGGCAACCGAGTTCATCGGCCAAATCATCGTCGTTTACCACCCAACCGCAATCGCTGCCGGCTATACGCCAGTCATGCACGCCCACACAGCAACAACTTCCGCCACCTTCACAGAGCTGATTCAGAAGATCGATGCTCGCTCAGGTCAAGTAACCCAGGAAAAGCCAGACTTCCTGAAGACCGGCGACGCAGCAGTAGTCAAAATCAAACCACTCCGACCACTAGCAATCGAATCATACTCAGACATTCCACAATTAGGTCGCTTCGCAATCCGCGACATGGGCAGCACAATCGCAGTCGGCGTCGTCAAACAAATAACAGAGAAAGCAGTCATCTCCGAGAAGAAAGCATAAGCTTTCTTCCTCAACCATTTTTCCATCGCAGTTCGTTTAGCGAACGCTTTTTAAACGGCACACCGGCCTAGGGGGTTGTTTCACACCCGGAACGGATGGAGAATATCTTTGGTAAACAAAGCAAGAATTCGGCTGTCAAGCACCGACCCCCAAGGCTTGAACAGCATTTGCGGCGAGATCATGAAGATCGCCGACCGCACAGGTGTGAAACTCCGAGGACCAATCCCCCTCCCAACGAAACGACTGTGGGTCCCAACCCGAAAGAGTCCATGCGGTGAAGGAACCCATACCTGGGACAGGTGGGAGATGAGGATTCACAAGCGACTCATCGATGTGGACCCGAATGAACGTTTTCTCAAACGTTTGATGCGAATTCAGACCCCCGAGAAAGTTTACATAGAAATAGAACTTCTCTAAGCTCACGTTCTTTCCATTTTCTAGCTTGTACCGACGAGCTTGTTGATACTTCGGGCTAGGTTGAAGTCCTTCATAGTCAAGCCGCCCTCGTCATGTGTTGTCAGGCTCAGCTTGATTCTGTTGTATCGGATGTCGACATCGGGGTGATGGTTCATACTCTCAGCGAGTCTTGCCACCCGGTTCAGGAACCTAATGCCGTCTGCGAAATCTTCGAAGACGAAAAGCCTAGTTATCTGTTTGCCGCGCAATCTCCAACCGCCAGTATCGGCAAGTTCATTCTTTATTCGATTTCTTCCGAGCCTCATACTGAACTTCACAGTTGTAGAGTCTGAACCTCAGGGATTTCTAACTTTCTTCGAAGATCGAATAGTCTGGAGCAATTTATTGGGGATTGGTCTGCACTTGCAGTGCTTCTGATGCGCTAGGTGCCATTTGATCCTCTGTTTGGTTGTTGGATTCTTCGGCATCGGATTGTTCCTATGCCACCCCTCATTTATGGGAGCTATTCTCGGAGCCCACGGCTGAGATGTCAAATTTTCGCGTAGATGTTTGCGGTATCTAAGCCTCGGCTTGCAATCTCTTGCTCTATCTGTCTAAGGAGAAGTATCCGTTTGTATGTGGGTGGGTGCGTCGCAAATGCTGAATTGATTGAACTCCACCTAGACTTAGCTTCTTGTTCCATTGCCTGTTCGAGTTCATGCTCGTCGAGTACACCATTGTGGTCCAAGTCGTACTGATTCTTACGTTCCAATATGGCTCCGATTTCTTGTTTTGCCAGCGAAGGGTCAGAGATGTACAGTGCTCTAGCACCGTGCGCCTCTTGCGGGCTCAATGAGAGGCCGTAGGTGATTCTGGTCAATGCACTCTCGAGGCTTCTCGGCGAACCTGTAAGGTACCCTGAGAATACATCCGCGAAGTGTTCGCGCAACCGGCTCAGTCGGAGGACGAGTAGTTGCGATATGAAGTAGACCGCTAACGCGACAATACCAGCGACAATGATCAGACCTGCTCCTCCTTCCTCCTTATCCCGGCTACGGTACATTGGGATGCTGAACGCCATTCGAACTACGACATACGCTATGAGCGGGATCGCGGAGAGAAAGGTCATCACAATAGAATCCTTGTGACGAATGTGCCCCAATTCGTGGGCTATCACGCCTTGGATTTCATCTTCGTTCAATTGTGTCATTAACCCCTGATTCACGGCTAATGTCATGTTGTTTGAGGAGTTACCGAAGACGAATGCATTGGGTGTCGGATCCGGAACGATGGCCAGGCGTGGTTCTTTGACACCCGCCGCCCTAGCCAGTTTGCTCACAGTCCCTTCTAACCAAGGATTGTCACCTGGTTTCAGGTACCGAAGACGGGTGGAGGCGGCGACGATGTATGGGCTGATTGCAAATTGTATGAGCATGAAAAACAATGCCAAGATAAGCGCGCCAATCATGGTCGCTGCAGGAGATAGCGCCAAGTTTGTTGCATAGCTGAAGAAGAAGGAGACAACCACGATGAACGCGACGAATATGAAGAGAGTGATCAGGATTGTCGTCAGCATCGTGCCTTTGAGTTGGCTCAGGTTCGCCACGGTTGGTTCAACTGCCTGCTAAATTCCTAGCACTTAAAGCATGAAGTCAATTAAAGGCTAGCTGATAGGCTTCAGGAGTGGGACGCCATTGGTCACTGTTGCCAAGGAGATTAATTGCTCACATTGCGGCGCTCCACTTCCCGTTCAACCCGGTGAAATCCTTGTCACCTGCAAGTACTGCGGCTTCACAAGTGTGATCGAAACCGGAAAGCCTTTCGAATTTGAACACTCGTTAGTTCTTAACAGTGTCGACGTTTCGCAGGTCTTTAATGTAATTCGCAATTGGATGGGTAAGAGTTTCATCGGACCGAAAGACCTTCAGAAGAAATCAACGCCCACCGAGCAGAACCTGATTTATCTTCCTTTTTGGGTTGTGAGTGCAGAGGCTCGAACTCACTACAAGGGTGTTCTCGAGAGAATTGCTCCGCCTAGTCCGCAAGAAGGTGACATAGCTGACCGTTACGATTGGCTCGTTCTCGCTCGTAGGCAGACAGACTTCCCAACGAGATCGTATCATCTTTCATTGAGTGGCAAGATGCCGTTCGACGCCATGAAAATCGATAGAGGTGCCAAAGTTCTGAATAGCGAGATGACCGTCGATGAAGCTGTGAAGCAGGCACAAGACGAAATCGAAAACCTTCACGAATATTTATCCAAAGATAAAGTTGACAAGATAGTCGATATCAAGACCGACTTCGACGCTCCGAGCACAGTCTATCTTCACGCTCCGGTATGGTTCGTTACGTACAGTTACAGAAACGCGCAGTATCAGGTATTCTTGGATGGTTCCTCCGGAGAAATAATCAAAGGCGAAATGCCATCAGAGAATTTCAAGTCTCTGTAATCGCGGCTGAAATCGAGTTCAAACCCTTAAAAGCCGAGCATCCAAATCCTCTCTTGAAGGGCATATTTCCTTTGACTGCGAAGACTCCTTTGGAACGAGTTCAGGAAAGCGAGAAGTTTCTCGAGCGATTGATGCTGATGCTTCCGGGCTTTCGTGGCTATCAGGCTAGAGAGCAGAGGCGAGAAGCGGATCGCATCGTCAGGAGTTATATCTATGATGTTCTCGAACACTCTCGCGACGATCTGATGCGATGTTTCCAAGTCCTTAGCGATAACAAAATCACCGAATTGATTGAACCCATCAATCGCACTGTCGCGAAGGTAGATCGAGTCGCTGAGAAGGTGAATCACGCGTCGTACGGTTACAGTGGCTTCTTCGACGCGATCAAGATCGAGCAGCCAGAGCTGGATAATATGTTGGCTTACGATACTCAACTTATGGATTCTGCACGAAAGTTCGCAGAAGCGGCCACCGCCTTGCGGATCTACCTGGAGCAGAGCAAAGTTGAAGACGCTCGGAATATGCAGCAAGCTCTGGATACTTCGCTCGGGAGCTTGGAGCTAGCGTTTGATCAACGTAAGTCGATAATTGAAGCTGTAAAGGTGTAGAGTAAATGCCACAAATCATGGAATGGGTTTCCGCTGGACCTGATGACATCGTTTGGCGGTACCCGATTGAGGATATCACGTGGGGCGCTCAACTAATCGTCCACGAATACGAGGCAGCAGTCTTCTTCAGAGATGGGAAAGCCTACGACACGTTTGGACCGGGACGCCACACTCTGACAACTTTGAACTTGCCTCTACTAACTAAGATTCTTACTCGTATTTCCGGATTTCAAAATACGCCTTTCAAGGCTAATGTGATCTACATTTCAAGCAAGCAGTTTGCTGGGAAATTCGGCAATAGAGCCCAGACCACCGAACTTGCACCACTAATGACCTTCGGATCCTTCTGGTTCAAAGTTGAGGATCCAACACTGTTTGTGAATGAGGTTGTAGGCGGCCAGAATGCATACTCAACACCCGACGTGGACAATTTCCTGAGAGGATTCATCAATGAGAAGATGATCGACGTACTCTCCAAGTACGATTTACGGACAGTCTTCACGAAACTCGATGACACATCCAACGAGGTCAAGGCGAACCTCATGGACTATTTCAAGCGGCTCGGCGTTCAGATAGTGGATCTGAAGTTCGAAGGAATCGACACAACGCCCGAGTTCCGTGACCGGCTGTTCTGGCTGAAGTCGGGAGGTGTCGCGCCTGAGGAAGTGATTAGGATGGAGACTGTGAGGGAGGCGGCTAAAGAACTGGGCAAGTCGACCGGTGGCGGAGCCGCGTTTGGTGCAGGAATGGTTCTCGTCCCACCGCTATTCCAAACACAACCCGGGGGAACGGGCGTCTCTGTCGCATTGATCGTCTGTCCCAACTGCCAAGCGCACATACCGTCGACTTCGAAGTTCTGTCCGAATTGTGGACAGAATATGACCTCCACGCAAGCACCCCCAAGCAATGTCCCAGTGAGGAAATGCCCGAAATGTGATGCAGTCGTTGCTACAGGGGCGAGCTTCTGCCAAAGCTGCGGCACAAAACTAGGCTGAACTGAGACCGAGCCGAGTATAGACCTTTCAGATGTTTCGATTGCCGGGATTAGCTTAATTTGCCAATCCGGACTCTACTGCCTCACGGTGCGGGGATACCAGAGCCAGGTCAAATGGGCGGGTCGCGTGCTGCGTATGCGGCATTGTGTGCCTACGCTTGGCCACGCGCGCTACACTCAAGATTCGCGCACGGCGCGAGGCTCCGCGCGCGGGTGAGCTATCCCGTGGCGTAGGCCTTCGTGGGTTCGAATCCAACCCACTGGCGTTCCGGATGAACCCAGTGGTGTGGCGAGAGTCCCACTCCCCGCACCACAAATTCGTTAGGCCTTCGTGGGCATACACGCGGCAAACTGGTCTTGAATGTATCCCCTGACTGATTCAACGTGGGCGAAGAAATCCGAACTCTAGAAGCCGACTAACATCGGGTGTTCGCGAGGTCAAGCACGGGAACTGCGGGAGATTGTGATTGGTACCTGATGGTGGGGCCGGTGGGATTTGCACCCACCCAATAACATGAGTACATTTCATCCACGCGGAGTTACGTGCGTATTTCGGCGTCCGACTTTGTTACGCTGGACAATTGGAGATGGGCCAACTATGTCTTGAGTCTCGTGGGTTCAAATCTCACCCCCAACGCTTTCAGCTCCACCCACGATATCGGAACTCGGACATGCCTAAGCTTTAAACCGCCTCTCCGCGGCGTTCCCAAATTGTCGCAATCTTCTTGCAGAAACGGAATTAGGGAAGCGCTTTCGCATCGAGATTGTATTCGCCTAGACGTTCAGGCTCGTGCGGATCGCTTTGTCGACTTCAATCATCTTCGTTGTCCTTACTTTGCCAACACGAGTCTTGAGGCGACTTTTGTCCACTGTTCTGATTTGCTCAAGTTTGACCTTGCTTGCCTTCAAAAGACCGGTTTCTCCTAGGGTGACCGAAACGTCGGAAGGGGCTAGTTTAACTTCAGTAGGGTAAGTCTTTCTACCGACAGCCCCGGAGAGCGGTGCGATTATCGTCGTCGGGCTGTACTGATTGCCCACATCGTTCTGAATTACCAACGCCGGCCTGACTTTATGGTTAATCTCGGCGCCTTTTCCTCCAGAAAGATCAACCCAGAAAATGTCACCGCGGCGCACGTTGAAAGCGGCCAATTCATTTCGGCCACGGTGTCTCGGCGCTTGACCATTCCTTTGACATGCGTTTTAGCTCTTTGGATGATTTGATATATCCTTCCTTCAGCAGTTCTTCGTCTACTTTCTCCTTCCGAGGAACCTTTTGCTCAATGGAAGGTATCGGAGTAATGGATTCGAATGAGCCTGCGAGCAGCGACCTGAGGTATTGCATTACATCTACGACCAACTTGCGTTCCTTCTCTCTTCGGATTTGAGGAAAGAAGGCAACTGGCGTATTCCCTTCAACAATGAGCAGGTGTGAATACAAAGTCTTAGTCCTAGCAGTTTGATGGAGCCGGAGCCGATTCTGAACTGAGAGTGGAAGAAGAGCCGATTTCAGTTTCTCCATTTCATCTCCCTGGTGGATTGTGTGTATTTCGAATGGTATCATGAGCTTCTCTCGAACTTCTGCCAACAGCTGTGAAACTTCCTGCTCACCTGCCAAATTGGCCAGTTCGGCCGGAACATAGTAGACATGCCGTGTCGTCATTTGCTGACGCCTCTTTCACACTATTCTTGCTTTGACTTTAAAAAGGTACCTCACCGTACGTAACCCATGCGACGAAGGTACCTATTCATGGTGAAACCAATCACCTAAAGGTTTAGTGCAGGACAGTCAGGATGAGTGAATGTGAACTATTTGTCGGACGCAAAAGGTTCGCAAGGCAGCAATCATACGGTGTTCGCGCAGTCAAGCGCGGGAAGTGCGGGGGGTTCAAATCCCACCGGCGCCACCATATTGGGGGTTCGAACCCGACGATGCGACAGAACGTATTAGTCAAAGAAACAACTGTGTGAACTAGAAGCATTCAATCGCGGAGTCTTGATAAGAGCCGAGAAGCTTTTCTTTCACTCTGCCACTTTATCGGTTCTGGTGTTGTGAATTTTGACTGATTGAGTTACTCAGGGAAATGTCGCGTGGCAATTCGTTCACTCATTAGTCCAGAATCACCAATCAATCCAGCTATTCAATGGCATGAATCATTTAGAGAATAATATCAATAAAAAGAGGACGCAGACCTCTGAATAACTTGCTCTAGTAGTGCGCACACACGGAAAAACAGAGTTCAAATTTGCTCGCACTGGCTAGGGGTAATAAGAAATGGCTAACATTAATGCAGAACGCAAGTCGAAAATAGTCAACCGCCGGCAATATGGCTTATGGCTCTCGACCTGACCAAAGTAATAGAGGTACTCCAAAAACAATACACTCCGCATGTATACCGATATGAGAACCATGTCGTTGCCAGTCTCCTCGTGGAGAGCGGTTCACCAAACTACGTTTTCGTCGCTCTCCTAAAGTGTGATACGCAAGATATGGTTGTCGAGAAGGTCGAGTCTATACAGCGCGAACCCTTTGCCATAGCAGACATAACGAAAACATGGAAACAGAACCCGTTTCTGCCAGAAAAGATTCGAGAAATTAAGCAAGCTATTGGACTACCCACCTAAGTCCCGACAGTTGGCGGTCTAAGTCATGTGCCACGGACGTAACAGAAATAAACGGATGAGGTTTTATATGAGGTTTTACCTTAGGTAACAAGTCTGATGATCGGAAATGTCCACACAAGGAATACCAATTATGATTCTGAGAGAAGGTTCTCAACGTACCACGGGAAAGGATGCGCAGCGGAACAACATACTCGCCGCGAAAGTCATCACTGAAACCATCAAGACCACGCTTGGCCCGCAAGGGATGGATAAGATGTTGGTGTCTGGCATGGGTGATGTAGTCATAACAAACGACGGAGCCACCATACTGAAGGAGATGGATGTTCAACATCCCGCCGCCAAGATACTTGTTGAGGTAGCCAAAAGCCAAGACAGCGAAGTGGGGGATGGTACGACAACCGTCGTCGTTCTCGCCGGCGAACTCTTGACGAGGGCGGAGAAGCTTCTTGACCAAGAAGTCCACCCGACCGTAATCGTGGAAGGCTACAAGAAGGCCTCCGACAAAGCGTTGGAGATCCTCCAAAACCTATCAATTGACATACAACCTGACGACGAAAAAATGCTCAAGCTCGTCGCAATGACCTCAATGGACACCAAGGCAACTGTAGGAACGAGCGAACACCTCGGAACACTAGCCACGAAAGCCATCCGCCAAATCATGGAAGAAAGAGACGGCAAGATTACCGCCGACATAGACCGAATCAAAGTCTTGAAGAAAAAAGGCGAGAGCATGGAACAAAGCGAACTCATCAAAGGCATCGTCGTCGACAAAGAGATCGCACACCCCCAAATGCCAAAACAAGTAAAAACCGCAAAGATCGCCCTACTCAACGCGAAACTCGAGATCGAGAAGACCGAGTTCGATGCTAAGATTAACATCAATTCTCCAGACCAGATGAAAGGCTTCCTCGACGAAGAAGAATCAATGCTCCGCGAGATGACCGAGAAGGTAGCGAAGAGCGGGGCCAATGTAATCTTCTGTGAGAAGGGCATTGACGACATGGCACTACACTTCCTCGCCAAGAAGAACATAATGGCTGTCAAAAACGTCAGCAGCGGCGACATGGAGAAACTCGCCAAAGCCACAGGCGGAACCATACAAGCCAGCACCAAAGACATACCCTCCGAAGGGCTCGGTGAAGCAAAACTCGTCGAAGAAGTCAAGATTGGAGACGATAAACTCGTCTACGTTCGCGACTGCAAAGACCCCCACTCGGTCACCGTGATGATCAGAGGCGGCTCCGACCATGTTGTGGACGAAGCTGAACGCTCCTTCCACGACGCCCTCTGCGTAGTCAGAAACTCCGTCGAGGACGGCAAGATCGTTGCTGGCGGAGGAGCCCCCGAAGCTGAAACCGCAAAGCAACTACGCGACTACGCACTAAAAGTGGGAGGCCGCGAACAACTCGCGATCGAAGCCTACGCCGAAGCACTCGAAGCCATCCCCCTCACAATAGCAGAAAACAGCGGACTCGACCCAATCGACATAATGGTCGAACTCAGATCAAAACACGCAAACCCAGAAAACAAATGGTTCGGGGTCCAAGTCAAAACCGGCAAGATCGCTAACATGCTCGCAGACAACGTACTCGAACCGCTCAGGGTGAAACAGCAAGCCGTCAAATCCGCCACAGAAGCCGCCTGCATGCTCCTACGGATAGATGACGTCCTCTCTTCAAAAGGCATGAAGGAAGGCGGTCCCCCAGGAGGCCCCGGCGGAATGCCTGGCGGAATGCCCCCAGGCATGATGTAACCGCCCTATCCTGAAACGCCGAACACCGCGAAGAACTTTACCGGAAGCTGACGGCATCAGCTTAGGGATCGAGATGCCCTTAGAACTTTTACTTTGGTATACCGAATATCGTAGCTCAGATGTAAACTAAATGCCATCTGAAAATACTTCCAGCAAATCATCGGAAGACGGACATCCCGTGTTCGGACAGGCACGCACGCCAGCTCCGGTGAGTGCGAATCCCACTCAACGAACCAGTCTATGAAAATGGCGTTTCAGCGTGCCGAGACATAAGAGAGTTAGAAAGCTTCCTTTCATTCCAACAGAGGTTAATTATATTTCAACCAAAGCTTATTAATGATGCAGAAGTCAAAGACATTTCGGACAAGCTGGGCTAATGCAATGACAGAGTGCCCACACGATGAAACAGGGAAGAGACCAGCAGAAACTGCGCAGATGGTGCATCAGAAGACTTCAGGAAGACTGGCCGATAAGAAGAGTCTCAGAACATGCAAAGACACCGAAAAGCACGATTCATGACTGGTGGACGCGGTTCCAGAGGAACGGATGGGAGGGGCTGGTCGACGCCTCTAGACGATTGCTCAAGATACATTCCAGCCGCAACCCTAACCCCAGAAGCCACAACCGACCAGGTTCTAGACACACTGGAGAACGCATTATCCAACGGACGAACCCCAAAGCAGATCCTGTCAGATCATGGTACCCAATACTGGAGCAACGATGGCCCAGGCAGGTTCACAAACTTCTGCACCCAGCATGGAATAGAACATATCCTCGGTTCCACTGGAAAACCTACGACGCAGGGAAAGATTGAACGATTCTGGCAAACCTTCGAGCTGTATTATCCAAGATTCAACAGCATAGACCGCTTCAGAGAATACTACAATCACAAGCCCCATCGAAGCCTTAATTACAAAACACCGGAACAGGTCTACTTCAACTAGCTGTCCGACATGTCATTGACTCCCGCAAAAGCTTATTAATGACG
>Ga0315279_10000053_pt1 | contig 249875 bp, 195 predicted proteins | sample YL17G06_20_MG_FD_203694 | JGI IMG/M metagenome (GOLD analysis project Ga0315279, IMG submission 203694) | Sediment microbial communities from Yellowstone Lake, YNP, Wyoming, USA - YL17G06_20 | ecosystem: Environmental > Aquatic > Freshwater > Lake > Sediment | place: USA: Wyoming | collected...
GGAACCATGACATCAGAGTTAAAAAAGTAAGTTATGCTCGGAATTGGTTGGGGAGAGTTAAGAAAAAACCGGTCATCAGTTGATCCGAGAGCTCCAATACCGAGGTGAGCCCCCCAAAAGGAAGGGCCGGAAAGATAGGAGGCCACATCAGCGGAAGCGAAAATATGGGGATTTAGTCTCGAGATATCGGTCCTGATTTTATTCACCAAATACGCCGCCCCCGGCGGATCCTGGGAGGCGAAGGATTCAAAATGAGTCAGGTGATCCTGGTTGTCTTTTACGAATTTGTAGGCTTTCATGGCGTCTTCGGACATGCCGCCCATGATTTCAAGAAGCGTAAATTCGCTTCCCGTCCTTTGAACGAGACCGGCCGGATTATAAGCGAATAGATTATTGTCGTCCGCGACCGCGGTGAACGCCTGTCCCATCGCCAGAGGCCTCGCGAACTGAACGAAGGTCGGGGCCTCTTCCGCTTTTAGGCAAAGAGCCGTTACAAAAAGAACGATTGTCGCAGAAAGAAATATTTTTAGAAATTTCATTTTTTAATCTCTCCTATTTATTAACAGCCGCTCGTCAGCGGAGTGAAAATACCTAGATAATTTTGAAAATCAGAAGCGTTGGTAAAACCCAGCCCGCCGGGCTGGGGTTGGGTGATCAAATCCCGGCAAGCGGAATCCAGCGTCGCCGGGCTAGTGCTGAGAATACTGGATATCACGGTATCAACGTCGTGGCGAAGTTTGAATATCAAACGGTCGCTGGAAAGTCCGAGGTTGTTCACGGCTCTGTTGAATAATGCATAGGCGCTGGCCACGTCCGTCGCCATGTCCTGAATCAGGGCCTTGTTGCTTGGATCTCCGCAGAAGGCAGCTTGGGTGTTCCCCGTTTGGTCGACAATGCTAAAGTTCCCATTACCATCATTGATAATGTCAATGTAGCCGGCAAGGATAGGTCTAACAGCTGCACGGATGATGCAAAGCGTCGCTAAATTAACCAGCACATCAGTGTCATTGGGTGAAATGGACCCATCGGTGGCGCCCGAAACAATTTTTTGCAGTTTGCATATGGCTTCGTTAAGGACGGTATCGAGAGATTCCTTGTTAATACCGCTTAATAAACTGTTCGGGTTTTCTGTGGGGGTTACCGCGGAAAAGCCAATCCTTGAATCTTTGATCAAGTCTCCGAGACCGTTTATGGGGTCGGTCCCCGAAGCTTGCTTCATAACATTCGTTATCAATACGCCAACGTTCAGGCCGGCTGTGCCGAGGAGGGCGGCGCTTGAACCATAGAGGGCCTTGGCGTTGTTAGGATCAGTGGCCAGGACCCGGTTGTACAGAGAGAGGGCCCTGGAAAAATCACCCGATCGGAGGGCTAGGTCGGCGTCGTTAAGAAGTGCTTTGGGATCGCCTGATCCCCCGCGGTCGTGGATCCCCCCGAAAATGTTTCCGTTTTGACAGCTGGTGAAACAAAAAAGGCCGCTCAAAAAAGCGGCCATTAATAAAAACGTAAGGACATAACGAATTTTCATTTTTCCTCCTACTAATTTCCTTTGAGCTTTGGAAAATTTGCCAAGAATCTAGAGAACTTCCCGAATATAATCAAGGAAAAAATAGAAATTTAAAACCGTTGGAATGACGGATTGTCGTTAAGTTCCTTCCTGCCAGCTGACCAGGTATTTCGCCTGTTCGGGGGTGAGAGTGTCTATGGGGATCCCCATGGCTTTTAGTTTTAGCCGGGCGACTTCCCGGTCGATCTCTTTCGGAACCGAATAAACCTTTTTATCCAGGCCCCGCGCGTTATTGACGATGAATTCCACGCTCAAGGCCTGATTGGCAAAGGACATATCCATGACGCTCGCGGGGTGCCCTTCGGCGGCGGATAGATTAACGAGCCTGCCGTCCGCCAAAAGAAAGATTTTTTTCCCGGATCTTAAAGCGAACTCGGTGACGAAGGGCCGCACCACTTTTACCGATCGGGAGAGTTTTTGGAGCGCCGGGATATTGATTTCGACGTTGAAGTGGCCGGCGTTGCAGACAATAGCGCCGTCCGGCATGGATTTGAAATGTTCATCCCGTAGGACATGTTTGTCACCCGTCACAGTTATAAAGAGGTTTCCGATTTTCGCGGCCTTGGACATGGGCATGACATCGTAGCCGTCCATAGCCGCCTCCAGGGCTTTAAGCGGATCGGTTTCCGTAATAATGGTATGGGCGCCGAGGCCTTTCGCACGGCTCGCGACCCCCCGTCCGCACCAACCGTACCCCGCCACAACCACTTTGCGCCCGGCAAACAGAATATTTGTGGCCCTCAAAATACCGTCGATTGTGGACTGGCCGGTGCCATACCTGTTGTCGAACATATGTTTTGTGTTGGCGTCATTGATGGCGATGATGGGATAACCAAGAACTCCGTCTTGCTCCATCGCTTTGAGCCGAATGACCCCCGTGGTCGTTTCTTCGGTGCCACCTACTAGGGCGGCCATCTTCTCTTTAAATTTCGAATGCAGGAGCCCCACCAAATCCGCGCCGTCATCCATTGTGATTTGGGGATTGGCCTGAATTGCCGCTTGGAGATGCGAATAATAGACCTTATTGCTTTCGCCTTTGATGGAGAACACTGGAATATTGTGGATTTTGACGAGGGCCGCCGCGACGTCGTCCTGGGTCGAGAGAGGATTAGAGGCGCAGAGCGTCACCCGGGCCCCCCCCCCTTTCAACGCGATCATTAAATTGGCCGTTTCAGTCGTCACATGGAGGCAGGCCGCGATTCGGTAACCCTTAAGCGGTTTTTGCTTTTGGAACCGTTTTTGGATGGCGTTTAGGACGGGCATTTCCCGTCTGGCCCAGTCGATTCTATTCTGGCCCTGTTCGGCCAATTGAATGCTTTTTACGTGATATTTCATTTTGCAATTATCCTTGTTTAGAAATTATTAGCTGCAAGATTTGGCGATGGCTTTCGCCATGTTTGTTTTTTCCCAAAGGAAATCTTTGTCTTCCCGGCCGAAATGGCCGTAGGAAGCGGTTTTCCGGAAAATGGGCCGGCGCAATTTGAGGTAGTTGATTATCCCTTTGGGGGTGAGGTCAAAGGATTTCACGACCGCACGGGAAATGACGGCATCCGGAACGGCTCCCGAACAGTTGGTGTCAATTAGGACGGAGACGGGTTCGGGAATCCCGATGGCATAGGCCAATTGAACGGTCACTTCTCTGGCCAGTTTGGCGGCGACGATATTTTTAGCGATATGCCGGGCCATATAGGCGGCGGATCGATCCACTTTGGTTGGATCTTTTCCGGAGAATGCGCCCCCGCCGTGGGGACACCAACCGCCATAGGTGTCGACAATTATTTTGCGCCCGGTCATCCCCGTGTCCGATTGCGGCCCTCCGACGACAAATTTGCCGGTCGGGTTCACGAAAAACTTGACTTTTTTATCCATGAGATTTTTCGGCAAAACTGCGAGGGCGACTTTGGCGATGATTTCTTCCCGCGCTTTTTCGGAAATTTTATGGCCGCTTTTGTCGAGAATTTCGGCGGTGTGTTGAGAGGAAATGACGACCGTGTCGATCCTGAAGGGACGGCCGTCCCGGTATTCCACCGTGACCTGGGATTTTCCATCGGGGCCTAAATAGGGAAGGATCCCTTTTTTTCTGACCTCGGCCAAACGCATCGTCAATAGGTGTGCCATTTGAATGGGGGTGGGCATAAGTTCGGCTGTTTCATCGCAAGCATAGCCGACCATGAGCCCCTGGTCTCCCGCCCCGCCTTTGTCCACTCCCTGGGCGATATCCGGTGATTGCCGGTTGATCGCGTTAAGAATGGCGCAGGTTTCAAAATTAAAGCCGTATTTAGAATGGGTGTACCCTATATCCCGAACGATGGTTCGAACCAATTCCGGAATATCCACGTAGGTTTTGGTGGTAATTTCCCCCCCGACGATAATAAGGCCCGCGGTCACGAAAGTTTCGCAGGCGACCCGGCCCGTGGGATCATTGGCTAAAACGCTGTCCAGAACGCCGTCGGAGACTTGATCGCAAACTTTATCCGGATGGCCTTCCGTCACTGATTCCGATGTAAAAACAAATGAATCTTTTCTCACTTAAAGTTCCTCCTGATTATTATCTTAAAAATGGATTTATTCCGATTATTTCAAACGGGCGGATTTGAGTTTCTCCTTTCGTTTCTTGGCTGACCCTTTTTGAGTTTTTTTGGGCGGCTCCGGTTGAAGGTGAACCCATTTATCGGCCTCGATCAATAGATCGGTAATCGTCTGACTCGCCGGGCTTTCGGAGTAAGTCCTGATTAATGGTTCGGTCCCGCTCGGCCTCATAAGAACCCAGGAATCATCTTCTAATACAATTTTGACTCCATCCATTGTATTTAGGGTTTTGACCGGCTTTCCCCCCACACTCGGCCCGACGTGGGCGACGATACGGTTAACCCATTCGTTAGTATCAACGGGCTGGGGCAGGGAAAAATCGACCCGTTTGAAATGAGAGGCCCCAAACCGCTTGTGCAAATCATCAACTAAAAGGGAAAGGGGCTGTTTTTTCATCGCCATCAATTCCATTAATAGAAGGGCGCATAATATGCCGTCCCGCTCCGGAAACCACAGGCCGATTCCATACCCTCCGGATTCCTCCCCCCCCAACAGGACCTTTTCCACGTGCATTTTTGCGGCGATGTTTTTAAACCCTACCGGCACTTCTTCAAATGGAGCGTTAAAATTTTTGGCTATTCTCTGGGGAAGATACCCCATCGAGACGGTCTGAATTACCTTCCCTTTTAGCTTTCTATTTTCGAGCAAGTGGAGCAACAAGAGCGGCATGACGGTGTGGGGTGGCAAGAACCGTCCATTTTCATCGACAACTCCCAGGCGATCGGAATCCCCGTCAAGAGCGAACCCGGCAGAGGCTTTTTTCTCCTTTACTCTTTCTTTTAAGCGGCGAAGATTATTTTCAATCGGTTCAGGGTTAATCCCACCGAATAAGGGATCCGGATCGCCGTTTATTATTTGAATTTTACCTTTATGACTCAGGAATTCTTCCAGAAATTTTCCACCGGGACCGTGCATCGGATCGAAAATTACGGGGGATTTCAATCCGCCCAGAAGATTAAGCTTCACATGCTGGCGAATGAACTTGAAATAGCTTTTAGAAAAATCATATTTTTTCAGAGGCGCCATTTTAATTTTTATATCGGCGGCTTCCATTTTTTCTTCAACCAAGCGGGTGAAATTACTGTTAACTGAGCCGCCTTCGGGCCCTTTTAATTTAAAACCGTTGAATTGGGAGGGGTTGTGGCTAGCGGTAATCATAAACCCGATGGCCGCTTTCCTTTCCTTGACGGCGAAAGAGAGGACTGGCGAACCAAGCGGTTCGGTTGACAATTCCACTTTGAAACCGTTCCCCTGGGCCACCCGGCCCACGGTTTCGGCAAAGCGCAGGGAAAAAAAACGGTTGTCATATCCGACTAAGATAAGTCTCTTTTTTGACGATTTCCGAACGACGTCGCAAACAGCCTGCGCAACCCGTTCCAGATTTTTAAAAGTAAATTCATCGCCAATAACGGCGCGCCACCCGTCAGTTCCGAATTTAATTTCCTGTGACATTTTCGTTAGCACCTTGTAAAAGAAGGGATCTTCGAATTGTCGCCCAGCACTGTTCCCTTCGATATTTGCGAAAATTCCCCGATTTCGCAGTTTTTTCCGATGATGGCCCCGGTAATTTCAGATCCTTTTTGAATTCGCGTCCCAGAGAAAATTACAGAATTTGTTAATTTGGCACCGGATCCGACAAGAACATTGTTGCCGAGGCAAACGGGTCCGGCCACCGTGGCCTCCGGGGATATCCGGCAATTTTTCCCGATAAGTGCCCCTCTTTTACGCAATAATGAATTTTCTGTCCAGTATTTTTTTCGCCCCATTAGGTTTTGGTGAGCCAGGAGGTAAGTTTGCGGAGTTCCGATGTCGTTCCAATACCCGTTTGTCTTAAAGGCAAATACCGGAAACCCACGGTTCAGGAACCTTGGAAAAATTTCCCGCTCGACGGAAACCGGCCGCCGCGTGGGGATCGTTTCGATTAAGTCCGAATCAATTATGTATGCCCCGGCATTGATCCATTGTTTTCCCCTGGACCCCTTCGGTTTTTCGACAAATTCTTTAATCCGGCCGGCCGGGGAGCATTTAACCAGGCCGAACCTAGATGCATTCGGGACCAGGGTCAAAGCGATGGAGCAGCGAGACCCCTTAAGTTGGTGGAATTTGAGGAACGAAAGGAAGTTAATTTCAAATAAGACATCACCGTTTAAGACGATGACGGGCTCATTTGTGGAATTTCCCTTGGGGAATGAATCGAACGCGATTCTGATGGCCCCCCCCGTCCCGAGAAGTTTTTCTTCCCGGGCAAAAAGAAGCTTAAATTTCTTCCCCCAAAAAGGATTTAAGTTCCTTTTAAAAATGGGAGTTTGAGACCCGCAGGCGAGGACAATTTCCGAGACGTGCGCTCGATTTAATGCCTCCAGCTGGTAATAAATAAACGGTTTGTTCAAAATAGGCAGAAGGGGCTTGGGCATCGTTAAGGTTAGGGGGCGCAATCGAGTACCGAGGCCTCCAACCAGAATTATTGCTTTCATTTCCTTCCCCTAATTAAATTGAGTGGAAAAGAAATTTAGGGTTTCAAGGAGACCGCCCCGAAGATTAATTTCCGGGGCCCAATTCAATATTTTTTTCGCTTTGGAAATGTTGAGGACCGATCGCTCAAGCTCGCCCGGCCGGGCCGGTTTAACCACCTCGGGTTTGTCAAAATGGGCCAGCGCCGCCATTTCCCGATATAGTTCCTTAACAGAGGTTAACTTTTGGGTGGCGATGTTGATTATTTGATCATGGCCTTTGGACAAGGCGATTAGATTCGCCCTGACCACATCTCCGACGAAAACGAAATCCCGCGTTTGAAGGCCATTCCCGAAGATGACGGATTGTTTTTGTTCCAGGAGATTTTTTGAGAATATCGCCACCACCCCCGCTTCGCCGTAGGGGTCCTGGCGGGGCCCGTAAACATTGGAGTACCGAAAGATGGTATATCTCAATCCGAAATTAAGGCCGTAGGTTCGAATGTATTTTTCCGCGGCCAGTTTGGAAACGCCATAGGGCGAGTGAGGATCAGTGGGGTTAGTTTCCCGGGCGGGCTTTGGGCATTCCCCGTAAACCGTTCCTCCGGACGAAGAAAAGATTATTTTTTTGACTTTAAACTGCCGGCAAAGTTCGAGAAGGTTTAAAGTCCCAGTGATGTTAACCGCGGCGTCGTATTGAGGATCGGCCACCGAATGCCGGACGTCGATTTGGGCCGCGTGGTGATTTACCACGTCAAATTTGTTTTTTTTGAATAAATCTTTGAGGCCGGCGAAATTCCGGACGTCCAATTTTTTGTAAAGGGCGTTTGGGGAAACGTTCTTCCTTTTCCCGGCGGATTCGTTATCGATTACGGCCACCCAATGATTCGCTTTTAGGTAGGCGTCAACGATGTTGGAGCCGATGAAGCCCGCGCCCCCCGTCACCAAAATTTTCATCAGTACGCTCCTTTGCCGGTCAGAACGGCGGGAATAGTTTTAAAAAGGATTTTCAGGTCTAGCCCCGGGGACCAATGCTCGATGTAAAAGATATCCATATCGATCATTTCTTCGTAAGTGAGCTCCGCCCGGCCGCTAACCTGCCATAAACCGGTAATGCCGGGAAGGACGTTCAGCCTTTTTTTGGCCCAAATGTCATAGTTGGCGGCCTCCCATAGGACTTGAGGCCTCGGCCCCACCAGGCTCATTTCGCCCCGCAGGATATTAATTAGCTGGGGAATTTCATCGAAACTGAAGCGCCTCAGGAAACTGCCCACCGGGGTCACACGGGGATCTTTTTTCATTTTGAATACGGGGCCGTGCCGGTCGCTTTTATGGACCAAAGCTTTTAGGAGGTCGTCGGCGTTTTGAATCATGGTCCGAAATTTCATGAATTCAAATTTATGCTCTTTGAAGCCCATCCTTTCATGGGAGTAAAAAACAGAACCCGGTGATGTGAGTTTGATGAGGATGGCAACTATTAATAAGGGTACGAACGCCATGCCCATGAAAAGTGTGGCCAGCGTTAGATCGAAAAACCGTTTGGTGATAAAAGCCGTGCCATGAAGAGAAACTGATTTGATTTGAAAAGTGGGAATCCCGAGCGATTCGTCAATCACCACTTCTCCCATTCTGATTTCCAAGATGTTGGGAAGAAGCCTGAAGGTCACTCCCCTCTGTTCGCAAAATTCGCCGATGGGGACGGCTTCAAATTGTTTAAATTCCGGATTGGCTAGAAGCACTTCATTGATGCGCGACCGGATGATGGTTTTTTTAATCGATTCGGGATGTTTGGATTGGCTTTGCAGGACGGCGCGATCTCCGTGGCGCTCCAAAATTTTTTTGAGTGTGTTGGACATATATCCCGTCCCCAAAATCAAAACCCTTTTGGGGCGCCGGTTCCTTCTGACCCAAAACACACGCAGAACCTTAATTCCTTCCCTATAAAAATAAATTAAAAAGAAGGATATAAGGCCCGCCAGTGAGAAAACAAGGCGGGAGTAGGAACCCTCCCGGAACACGAACATGGCTGACATGGATAGAAGGATTCCCATCAGGCAACTTCGTCCAATCCGGATGCTCTCATCGAGCGCCGGCAGGGAAAGCCTTTTGTAGGCCCCCTGCCAATAAAGCGCGGTCCCCCAAATCACGAGGATTATCGGGAGCGCTTCCGTGTAAAGCCCAAGAGGCGGGATTCCTTTGGTTATTGGGAAATTTTTAATGAATGGATTGAAGTGAAACCGGAGGAGGTATGCCACTCCGAATGCGACGGCCACCAAAAATAAGTCACCCACAAGGATGGCCAACCTGGTTAGGAGAGCTTTGATATCGTTCCAGCCGAATAGACCCATTTGCGTATTGCTTCTACTAAATCTTTCCGTTTTTGTCGATTAAGGCAGAAACGGCGTCTTTAACTTGGTCCACCTCTATTTTTTTCATGCAGGACTGGGTCTTATCGTGATATTCAAAACCCAGTTTGAGACAGGGGCAATGAGGGCAGGAAGTCTTTAAAATAATTGCCCGGGAGTTGAGTGGGCCCCAAATTTTGGGATCGGTGGGGCCATGAAGCGCGATCTGAGGCTTTTTAAATGCGGCGGCTATGTGCATTATTCCGGTGTTCCCGGAAATGATGAGATCGGCCTGTTTTACGAGGGAAATCGTCCCCTGCCAGGAGAATCTCCCGCCAAGGTCTTGAGCCTCTGATTTTACGAATTTGGCCAGGTCTCCGGTTTTTTTGAATTCATCCGGACCTCCCGACAAAAAAATGGAGGCGTTGAACTTTTTGATGAGCCAATTTATCAGGACGGCATAATTGGGCAGAGGCCATTCACGGGGAGTCCCGTCTGAACCGCAACCCGGGTGGATCAGGATTTTGATACTCTTGCTAGGCTCCGTAATTTGAGGGCAAACCTGAAGGACTTCCCTTTTCCCTTTTTCAGTCTCCCATAATTCCAGCTCCGTATCTACTTTGACTCCCAGGGATTCCGGAATCAATTTAAAAAAGTCATAAATTTCGTGTTGTTGATATTTTTTCAAGAAAGTGTGGGTAAACAAGTTTCCCCGAAATTGGCCCGGGGTCTCGAATCCAATTCGGAAAGGGGCACCCGATAGAAAACTCAAAATGGCTGTTCCCCGGGCCCATTGCTCGAAATCGATGGCCAGGTCGTATTTTTCTTTTCTTAAATTCTTAATTAGAGACAGGAGGTTTCCGGGGCGAAAGTTTGTAACCGCAATCAACTTGTCGACATAAGGAACCGTCTCGGCAATGTCCCTATTGACGTTTGAAACCAGCCAGTGGATTTGAATTTGAGGATGGGCTTTTTTAATTGATCGGATCGGAGGGATCATGAAAACGGTGTCGCCCGCAGCGGCCAATTTAATTAAGAGGAGCTTTTTGGGAAGCGGGATTTCCCCCCTTTTTTTGGGGGAAAAGATTCCCAATACATTTGCCAAGGGTACGCCTAGTAAATAGTCCAATTTTCGGTTCATATGGCGCCCCGGATTTCCCCGTCGATTTTCAGGTATTCCCCCCACGTTTCGGCCGCAAATTTTTTCCAGGAGAATTTCCTAGCGTTCGCCAGACCTTTGTTTTTAAGGTCCTTGAGCCTGGAGGAATCCTTAAAAAGCATTTCCAATTTTCGGGGCAATTCAGATTCCACATGCGGGTTAACATATTCGGCGGAATCGGCGCATACTTCAGGGAGAGACCCGGCGTTGGAAACAAGACAGGGGGCCCCGCAAGCCATGGCTTCAATCGGGGGAAGCCCAAATCCCTCGTAGTAGGAAGGGAAGACAAACAATGACGCCTGGGAATATAATGCGGGAAGATCTTTTCTTTCAGTTTCGCCGATATGAGTAATTCCCGGCGGAAATGAACCTCGGGCAAAAGGTTTTAAAAAATTCTTGCCCACAAGGATCAATGGGGGGCCCACAGGATTCTGCCTTTTAAATTTGAGATAAGCGTCAATAAGTCCCAGAGTATTTTTGCTCGGGCGCAAATTCCCCACGTAAAGAAAATATCCCGGTTCAAGACCGTATTTCTTTAAAGTTGAAGTAGCCATTTTTTCATCAATAGGCTTAAATTCATCCCCGACTCCCGGATAAATGACTTTTATTTTTCCTTTTGACTTAGGGAACAACCGCAGCAGGTCCTTTTTCGTGTTTTCGGAGACTGTGAAAATGCGCCGGGCTTTTCCCGCCACGTGCCTTAAGAGAATTTGGGCGTAGGTTTTGGCAAAAAATTTCGTTGAATACTGGGGAAAAAGAATATGAATCAAATCGTGAACCGTGGCCGCGAAGGGGCGGTCATATCTCAAGGGAACATCGAAATGGGGCATGTGGAAAAAGGAAAGGTTGAATGCCTTAAGGATTTTGGAATAGCCCCAATGTTGGGTGAGGGTATATATGGGATAGGGGACTTTTTCGAATCGAATGGGATATGAATTTTGGTAATTTTTTTCTCCAAAAAGAACCAATTTTTCCAGTTGATCTTTTTCCAGATTATCGAGCAGGCCCCGAACGGTGCTGCCAATCCCTGAATAATTTATCATTCTGATGTCTAAACCGATTTGCATATGTGAGTTAAAGAGGTTCGGAGAGAAGTATCCTTTTCCTTTCACGCAGAATATTGATAATCCACTTACGGTAGGATTTGTCCATCCAGACATTCCGTTTAATCAAAAATTTTAAAAACAGGTAGGCTTTTAGAATAAAAAGTTTTATGGAGGTGTGATGCTTCCGGTAGAAATAAATTTGGCTTTGCCGGTAAATCAGGGATATTTTTTTGGGGGTGGGTTTTCCCGATTCCCCCAGAGCGTGAAGCACATTAATAAAAGGAGTGAATCTCACGAGGTAGCCGGCTTTCCGGCATCTCAGGCAGATGTCAGCATCTTCAAAGTAAAGCTCGAAATTTTCATCAAACCCGTTTATTTTATCCAGTAATTCCCGCCGAATTAGCATGCAGGCGCCGGCCACAATCGGAACATTTTTCTCATCCTGTTGAATCCCGGAGACGATCGATCTGATGAACTTCCAATTCTCCACATTACGGGGAGAAAAGAATTTCTGCCTCATTTCACCCATCAAGGAGATATCCCATCCCCAAGTCATTTGGGAAATTTGACCATCGGGCGAGATTAAGACCGGGCTCAGGATTCCTATCCTGGAATCCAGCCCGATTTTTTCGACCATCTTTTGAATTGATCCATCTGGAAAAATGATGTCTCCGTTGACAAATAAAACCAATTCGGATTGGGTATCCTTAAAACCGGTGTTGCAGGCGTAGGAAAAACCTTTGTTAATTTTTGATACATATAATTTAACCTCGGGGAATTTCTGACGCACCATCTCCGGACTGCCGTCCTGGGATTTATTGTCCACGACAATAATTTCGTCCTTCTTGAAATCGATTTGGCCCAGGGCGGATCGAAGGCATTTTTCCAGATAATCCTTGGTGTTGTAGCTCACGACCACAATGGAAAGGTTTTTCATTTTAGAGGTTTTTTCTGGAAGTATTCCTTTAAGAGCAGCGGGACGCTGCGGATTACGGGATATAACCCCTGGCACTTGGGGCAGGCCAAATTATTTATCTCCTCTTTCTTTAAGGGGGATTTGCAAATCGGACAGGCCAAATGGTTATTCAGCCAAAGGCGGGACCTGGAATCGGTGAAAAATTTTTGGATTAATTTTTTAAGGAGCCGCCGCGGATCGAAAAGGGCCTGACGGGAGGCGGAAATACCGGAAAGGGACTTTTCAATTTGGTCGAGAGAATCCACTGTCCCTTTATTGAACCCCCCTTCCTTGGTTTCGGAAGAAGGTTTCTCTACTCGAATCGGAATTGCTTTTTCCCAAAGTATTCCGATATTGAAAAGCGTGTAGAAATTCTTCCAGTGAAAAGCCATGTAAGATTTGTCCTTTCCCCAGAGGAAATTCCGGAATATGTCGTCCACATGCGGCTGAATTTGGCCGGAAACTTTTTTTCGGAAAATCAGCGTTCCGTCTTCGGCTTTTCTGATGGTCCATAAATGCGCCGGGGTGCTGGTGGCGGTTGTTTCAAGATATTCGGAAGGAACTTCAATGTAGCCTCTTTTTCCTATTCTCACGATTTCGTTAACGGCCGATTCGGGATTTTGGACATGCTCAAGAATGTGAGAACAATAAACGAAGTCAAAAGACTTGTCGGCGAAGGGAAGATTTTCAATGTCTCCAACGACCAGCGGCTGTTCGGCAAAAATCGGATTGGTTCTTTCGGAATTATCGCTGACAAATTTTTCGCAGATGACATCGGCCCGGGGAAAGGGCCCGTCGCCGCCGCCAATGTCCAAGACCTTTTGTCCTCTCGGGACGGAAAACATCCGGCGGAATTTAATCCATTTAATTTTGGTTTTGTAGTAATGATAGAGAATGCCGGCTAACATTTTTTTTGCATCACCATTTGGCCTGCCAATTGGCAGGCCACTTTGATGGCTTCCCGGAGGCTGGAATCATCGGCCAGGCCTTTACCGGCAATATCATAAGCCGTCCCGTGGCCGACCGAAGTCCTGATTATAGGAATTCCGACGGTGATATTGACCAGTTTGCCGGGTTCCAGATTTTCCGAATTTGTCCGGAAAGAAAGTATTTTCAAAGGAATTTGACCCTGTTCATGGTACATCGCCACGCCGATATCATAGGCGCCGTTCAAAACCAGGGGCCAAATAATGTCCGGAGGAAAGGGCCCCTTGACTCGGAGCCCCTTTTTCCGGCTCGAGATAATGGCGGGAGAGATCTCATCCAGTTCTTCCCTCCCCAGAATTCCGTTCTCACCGGCATGTGGATTTAAACCCGAAACGGCAATTTTTGGCGAGGCAATTCCCAGAGCTTTCACTCCCTGATTGGCGAGTTCAATCGTTTTTTCGATCCTCTTTTTTTTAATGAGAAATTTGACCTGGTCCAAGGGAACGTGAGACGTTACGTGAATAACCCTGAATGGCCCGAGAATCATCATGAGGGCAAAATCTTTTGTTCCGGTGAGGCTTCCCAGCATTTCAGTGTGACCGGCGAATTTCTTGCCCCACCCCCCCATTTTAAAGGCCAATTTGTTTATCGGAGCGGTGACCAACCCATCGATGGCCCCATTCAAGGCGGCCTTAACAGCTTCGCGAATAAATGCTCCGCTCGCGCGCCCTCCCCATGCGGTGGGTTTCCCAAAGGTCAATTTTTGTTTTTTGGGGATATTGGCGAGGTCATAAAAGGGGATGGCGGAGCCCCGGATTTGATTTATTTGATGGCCTATTGAATTAAAACAGGGTCTTGGTGAAAAAGTTATTTTCCCTTTAAGGCAGCCCTTGCGGCGGAGGAAGTTTTCAACCTTAAGAAAATATTTGTAATCGCCAAAAATCACCGGATAGCATAATCGCCGGATCGATTCGCCGGCCAGGGCCTTAAGAATGATTTCCGGGCCAATTCCTGTCGGATCGCCCATGGTAATTCCGATGACGGGTTTCATGGGATTAGGGGAGCGAATTTTTGGTCAGGCCTTCTTTGACGAGGTCGTGAATGTGGAGCATCCCCACCGATCTCCGCTTTTTGTCGATGACGGGGAGAACGCTTAATGGTTTGGAGCGGCTTTCCATAATCGTCAAAGCTTTAACGGCCAAATCATGGGAATAAACAAATTTAGGTTTGGGGTTCATGATATCCGGAATCCTTATTTTGGAAATTTGCTTTTCCTGCCCGAAGGCCTGCCGGATGTCAAAATCCGTCACCAGGCCGATAAAGCGGCCCTTTTTATCGACAATCGAAGCCGCCCCCGCCCATTTCCTGGTAATTTCAACGAGAAGCTTCCTCACCGAGGCGTTTACCGGAACGACAGGGTTTCTTTTGCCGCTTCTCATGACATCCGACACTTTAAGCAGAAGCTGTTTCCCCAGGAAACCGCCGGGGTGGTAGAGGGCGAACTTATCCACTCCAAATCCCCTTAGTTTCATGAGTGTTATGGCGATGGCGTCGCCGATAACCAGGGCCATGGTGGCGCTTGTCGTCGGGGCCAGGTTGAGCGGGCAGGCCTCTTTGACGGCGGGGTTTAAGAGGGCGATATTGGATTCCCTGGCCAAAGTGGACTGGGGATTGGTTGAAAGGGAAATGATTCTCGCCCCGATCCGGCGGATGGAAGGAATGATATTGAGAATTTCTTCGCTTTCACCGGATTTGCCGATGGCAAAAACAATGTCATTTTTGTGCACCACCCCAAGGCTCCCGTGCATTCCTTCCACCGGATTTAAGAATATAGCCGGGGTTCCCGTGGAGGTCAGGGTGGAGGCCATTTTTTCTGCAATGGCCCCCGATTTTCCCACGCCGGTAACAATAATTTTCCCTTTGCATTGAAGAATGGCCCGGACGGCTTTGGGATACGCGGGGCCTATCGATTTTTGAGCTTCCTCGATGCTCTTGGATTCGAGGCGAATAACGCGCTTTATTTCCTCAGTGATATTCATGGGCGAGAGTATATAAAGTCCTTGGGGACATCTTCACGGATCAATTGAGCTTTTCCGAAGGATTATTTGACGGTTCCAGATTTTTGGCTAGGCCAAGAAGCATGCCGAAAAAGGACCAGAAAAGAAATTGGGTGGTCAAGTGCAAAAACCCTTCAAAAAAGGCGAATCCGATGAAGGCGCAGCCCAATCCCGTGGCCACTCCCGTTTGGGGTCCCCATAGTCCTTTATTCAAGAATATTGTTTTAACCCTTCGCGCGAACAGCACCAAAAACCCCATGAAAAAGAGCACCCCGACTGACCCCGTTTCAATCCACATTCTAAGATATTGATTGTCCGTAGTTTTTATATAAGGGTGCATGCCCGGATGAACAAATTGTTCATAAATCACGGGACAGGTTCCAAATCCCGTTCCAAACAGGGGGTGGGCTTTGGCCACATTCCAGGCGAATTTATAGGCCAAGAACCGGTGGGTGTCATGAATCACCGAATGCCGGAAATGTCCGCCGACGACTAAGTAAACCACCGCTAAAAACAGCGCCAGAGCGCTTAAGATTACAGGGAAAGTTAACCCAGCTCTAATTTTTTTTATCTGGGCAAACCATATGGCGAGGGTCAAAAAGGAAAAACCGATCAAAATTATGCTCACGCGCGATTGAGCAAGCAACAAAGTGACAATAATTGTCATGATTCCAGAGATTTTTAGCCATTCCCGAACCTTGATAAAGGGAATAACCGCCAAAAACATCGAAAGAAATACAGAATAGGGCAGTGGATGTCCGGCAGGGCCGCCGATTCTCCCCCCCAGTTTTATCGCGTACGCCGGATTAAGCTGGTGAAAATATCGGCCGAACAGAAAGTCCATGTCAAAAATTTCGGCCACCAGAGAATTAACGCAGGCGATTATAACGATCAGCACCATGACCTTCAGAATCCGGTCGATATTTTTTTCATCGACAATATTTTGAAGGATCAGTGCTGGCACGATGCCGCGAATAATAAAACTGGAGAAGCTCTTAATACCCAATTTTGGATCAACCGAAAACATCAGATTGGCGCCCAACGATACTAATAAACACCCCCAAAAAAGGATGTCTCCTTTATCAAATCTGGAAAAGGGAAGAGAGAGACAAAAAACGCCCACAATTAATACGCTGAAAAAAACGTAATAGGGATGAAACCCAATTCCCCCCACCCTCCATTCGAAGATGTTGAGAAAGTTCAAAGGGAACAAAGCCACGGCCCCGAAAATCACCATATATCCCCACAAAACCGCATCTTTCAGGCGCAGGGTTGGTGAAAAGAAATGGCGAATATTGTTGGCCAATTTACATTCCTTATAAAACGCATGGCTGGAAGGCCATTATTTATCAAGATTTAACCGTCAATAATATTATCTGTTTTTGAGCCAGGTGAATTGGCTATATGGGCCGCTTTTCCTATTTTCAAGGGTAAATTTCCGCGTAACCGCTTGTGTTATAATACCCATTCTTATTTATCCTTAAGAAATTATCCGGGAGGGTATCTAAAGAAAGGGGCAAAGTTTTAATGAAGAGCGTCCAACTTTGGTTGTTTAAAAAGAATAAAAATATTAGTGAAGCCAGTATATTCAAACTGCTGATTTGGGAGATGTTCAGTATTCTGGCCTTTCAAAATAGGCTGAGCATTTCTTATTTTTTAAAAACTTTTATTTTGAGAATTTTTGGTGCTCGAGTTGGGAAAGGGGTCGTCATTAAGCAAGGCGTCACCATTAAATATCCCTGGAAGTTGCGCATCGGAGATCATTGCTGGATTGGTGAAGGGGCATGGATTGATAATATTGCCGAGGTTCACATTGGAAACAATGTGTGCATTTCTCAAGGGGCGTATTTGTGCACGGGCAATCACGATTGGTCCAAGGAGGAGTTTCCTTTAACCGTTAGGGGAATAAATATTGAGGACGGCGTGTGGGTCGGGGCGAAAGCGTTAGTTTGTCCGGGAATCAATCTGAAAACGCATTCGGTTCTAACCGCCGGTAGCGTCGCCACGTCCGATACGGAAGCCTATAAAATATATCAAGGCAATCCCGCCAAACCGGTAAAAGAAAGAGAAATAGTTTAATTTTATTTTTTGAGTTTGCCTTCCGTATCTGATGTTTCATTTTTCTCCACTAACCTCCGAGTAAAATTGTTGATATTTTGTTTTCAGTGTTTCCCAGGAATAATTTTTTTTAGCATAAATACGGGCTTGGCGGGCGCGGGCGGCTCTTTTTTCTTTGGTCCATGAAATGGTTCCCTCAATGGCGGCCCGAAGATCGGAGGAATTGCCGGAAACCAATATTCCCCCTCCTTTTTCCAAGTCATCAATTCCGCAATTTGGTGTGGAGATAACCGGTACCCCGCATCCCAATGCCTCCAGGACACTCATGCTAATTCCTTCGGAATAGGAAGGGGCGCACAAAGCCCACGCCTTTTTAAGGAGGTTCCATTTCTCCAGGCCATATATGGGCCCCAAAAACTCAATCTCATTCTCAACTCCAAATTTTTTGACTAATTCCTTCAAAAAGGAATGATATCTAATCGAAGGCGCAGGCCCCGCTATTTTGAGAGGCATTCGGTTTTCCTTTTTTATTTGAGAATAGGATTCAATGATCCTTTCGATTCCCTTGACGGGATGAAGCCGCCCTAAAAACAATAAATAATTTTTTCCCGGAATTTTTTCCTGAAGGAAGACGTCCTCATCCATTTCTTCCAATTGGATGCCGTTTGGAATCACCTCAATTTTTTTTCCCGGGAAAAAAGGGTTCAATTTCACTTTTTCTTGTTGGGACAGAGCGTGCAAAACATTCACACGGTTGAATTTTCCTTTAACCAGGCCCCAATAAACTGTTTTTTTCCATTTCTTGAAGAAACCCCGCCAAAACCAGTCGCCCAACATATTATGAGGGGACAGGATGGTGGGAATTTTTTGTCTGGAAAAATACTGAGCGGCCAAAAACTGGGGAGCCTTCCAAATTCCGTGGATATGAACCACTGAATTTCTGTTTAAGGCTCCTCCCTGAAAAATCCCCCGCCAATTTAATGGATATTTCCACTGTCCCCCTATCAGGCTTGTTTTAAGCGATACAACAGGAACATGGATACCGGGGATGAGCGATTTTTCGGGGGTCGTTGTTACAATTTCATGCTGGAGATCAGGAAAAGTGCAATTGTTGGCCAATTCCCTGATGGCGGAGGCCACCCCTCCTCCAGTGAAAGCCATGTCCTCGGCGATGTGAATTACTTTTTTCATTTCTCAATTTTTATTTTGAAAGAGGGAGAGATATAAGAAACCCAATTTTCACGGTTTGTCGGCTTCGACAAATAAAGTCTCATCGGGTCGATTGTCCAAAATTTCAATATCAGGGACATGGCCTTTCTGGAAGGAACAACGGGTTACATCGCGGAAGCCAACCTCTTCTAAAATATTTTTCAGCATTTCAAAATCGTACATATACTTATGTTGAGCGAAATAACTTCCATCTTTTTCAACAAAAAAATAGTCATCCAGCATTTTTTGTTTTTGTCCTTTTTCAAACAAGTTTAATGCGAATTCCAAATCGGGGACGGCGATTCTTATCTTCCCCCCTTGTTTCAATACCCGAAAACTTTCTTGTAGCAAATGGTGGCCTTTTTCTTTAGTCAAATGTTCCAGAAAATGGGATGAATAAATGTAATCAGCACATGAATTAAATAAAGGGATCCCATATTCCAGATTATGATGAATAAACCAATTCTTTTTAAGAATATCGTGATATTTTTCAAAGGAGTAATAATTTTTTGAACCCGTTACTTTATAGAGAAGGTATTGAATCAAAAGGGGCCATTTCGAAAAAAAGGCATTGAGACTTCCGTCGACATTGACCCAACCGGGAGCCACTCCCATGGCGCTTCCAAGGTTGACTTTTATTAACGTCCCTTTATCGGGGATTGCCTTCTTTTGGCCTTTTTTAAGAAAACAAATTATTTTAGTCGATGTGTCGATAAGTGTTCTTGAACTTCCCATTAAGCGCCTTCTGATAATTTTTTGATATTCCCATCCATGAGTTCCTCCGAAAGGATTTTTAAGACATTCTGTGCCCGGGAGATTACGTCATGTCCCCCTGAACGAACCTTGTCCAATCCGGCCCGCGCCACTCTCTTTCTTTCTTCATCGTGGGAGAGATAGTATTTGATTTTTTCCAACATTTCCTCTTTGCTTTGGAAAAAGTCAGCTTCCACCCCGGGTTTAAAAATGTTGGATAGTTCTTGGGAGTATTTCGATAACATAAAGGTTCCAGTTGCGGGAATTTCAAAACTCCTTCTTGTGTAAACGTCCCGATTCAGGGTGGAAAAGAAACTCAAGGCAATTTTTCCTCCGCACAATGCTTTGGAGTATTCATCTCCCCAAACAGATCGGATTGGGTCGGTTTTTTTGAAGATTTCCGACTTTTCCCATCCCGGCCCGTGGATTTTTAACTTGATACGTTCTCGTTCGATTAATTTCAGGCATATCGCCCTGTCATCCGGCTCGTGGTGGCCGACGAAAACCACGTCACACCCATATTTAATTTTCTCGGGCGCATTCAATTCCATGGGATGATGAACCTCCGGATTGTACCATGGCATCAGCAAATGAACTCGTGCGGCCCCCTTGGTTTGAAATTCACGAATATTATTGGGACGGTAGCAAAAAAGTGTGTCATATAGAGGAATTGAATGAATAAAAAATTTCCACAACCAATAGGGATGCCCGCGTGCAAAGGGGTCATCATTGTTGTACCCAGACAATAGAAGGCGGGGATTTTGCCGTTTAATTTCTCTCAAAGTTTCAGGAAGGATATGCGTGCCCCGGTAAATAAATACCACATCGGGTTTTCTTTCCAAAACATTCGCGAGAAAATCCCGGTTTAATTTGGCAATCAATGGACCCGTCAGAAATTTATTTTGGCATCTGGTGATAAAAAGTCTGAACCTACTTTTAGGTTGGTCAAGCTCAAAATACTGATGCCAAGAAAAACGTGATACGTTGTGTCCCAGTTTAACGAAGGCGTTAAAAACCGGTTCTTCATGAATTTTTGAATGCCAATCTCCGGCCATGAGAATTTTCATAAGTTATCTCCCTTGAAATATGTTCCCAATGACAGGGGTGTGCCCTATTCTCCTTTTGATAAACCGAATACCCTGGTCGCACAATTTACGGCCAAAAATAATTAAAGTTAAAAAATAGAAATAAAATCTTGCGTATTTCCAAAACCCCAGCTTTGATAAGGAATACGCGTATTGAATGAAAACCCTCTTAGTTCGGCTAGCTTGAATAGACAAAAGGGGATAGGAATAGTTGCCTAGATCGAGCATTATTTTTTCAAACAATTCTTTATTATTTCCTGAGAGATTTTGAGCGATCCTTATCATTCCTCTAATAAAACCAAGCGAGGATTCAGGGGTTTGTTCCTTTGGCACAAAAATACTTTTTTCTGTTTCACTTTGACCGAAGTCAGGAATCCCCCCCTCTCTATAAAACGCGATTATTTCTGGGGTATAAACTCCATTCATTCGGCTTAGAAGCCGGCCCACTAGGTAAAGTTGGTATAACAGGGTCCCGTCAAATTCCTTGGTGCTGAAATTCAAGGATTCTTTTCGATGGAGTACCAGGCCGGATATTACAACGGACCTTCGGAAAAAGGTTGCTATAGTTTCCGAGCCTGCGGGATAAAATTTTTCCCTGGGAAAATATCGAAACTCCTGCGTGGGCCGGTTTGGATCATCTCTAAAATGAGCATAACTTCGCAAAATGACCCCAACATTGTCGTATTTCCCAATCAAAGAGGATACGACGGCCAGGGCGTTTGGAGCAAGTAAATCATCATTTCCCATAAATAGGCAGTAATCGCCGCTTGCCAATTCGATAAGGCGACGCAAGTTTCCGTCATAGCCGAGTGTGTTTTGGTTTTCGAAATACTTAATTAGGCCCTTATTATTTTGTTGGTAGCCTTCCATTATTTCCATAATTCGGGACCGTTCGGGGGAATTGTCTTCCGCAACGACTATTTCCAGATGAGGATATTTCTGTTCAGTGATGGAATTTAGAAGAGGTATCAATAAATCGGCCCTGTTATATGCGGGGATGCAAACTGAAATTTTCGGGGGCGTAAAATTTTTCTCCTTTAAAATGTCCATCGAATTAATATTTCAGGCAGGTTTCTTAAATTTTCCGATAATTTTGGCGCTTCCTTCATAGATGGCGTACAAAATTGCCGCGGTAACAAACGCCTTCCAAAAGGAAAAGGATTGGTATAGGAGACCTCTTAACCAAACGGAAAGAAAGCCGAAAAGGACAAAGTAATCCCACATTCGCTGTTTGTGCAGGGCGCGAAAGAAGGATTTCCCTATCAAAAATGAAATTAGTCCCGGAATTACCAGGCATCCCCAAAACCCAAAGTTATAGAAAGCCTCCGCCAATTCAAAAAAACCGCCTCCGCTGGTCAATCCATATTTCGGGAAAATCCAGGCCAGGTCCTCAGGGCGCCCCGGGAATAAAAATTGCGGGGGAGTTCTTAAAATAAATTGAAAATAACTCAATCCTTTTAAAAATTTAACTTGTCCACCCATAATCAAGTAGATGATTCCCGAAAAAGTTGTGGATATGTCGTTTAAAGTCCCCTGATAAAAGAGAATATTACTGGATCTTTTTGCCGAAACAAGGTAGGAAAAATGCTCGGAAATGAATTCAAGATCAAACATCTTCTCAAGCGGTTGATGTTCGATCATCCCCAGCCACTGGCTTATTCCAAATCCAATCATAAGCAATAAAGCAGGTTTGAAACCAAAGGTAATCTCGTCTTTTTTATACACCTTGTACACAACATACATTCCCAAAATTCCGTTAATCATGTCCATTCTGATGCCCTTAAGAAATTCGGTATAAAAAAGAGAAAAGCAAACCGCCAGAAATAACAATATTTTTGGCAGCTTGCCTTTAAGCGATAAAGATGACAACAACACATAATAGAGGGAAATGTTTATGATGGAGTTTAAATTGTTAATCGGGAAGGGCCTGACCATTCGAATTTGCTCGGGGAACCCTATCAGCCGGCGATAACAATAATTTATCACCACGGCCGCGACAACGGCTCCCGCAAAAGCCAGCACCATTTGATACCGTTTTATTTCCAGAGGGGGCCGGTTTGTTTCCCTTTCCTCTGGAGAAGCCTCCCTTTCTCCGGATAGAAAAAAACCCAATTCGCTTGAGGCGAGAGCAAACACCGTCCCAATCAACATGATGATTGCCACCTCGTATGTTTGAGTTTGCTGCATATGGTGGCCAAAATTATATTGAGGGAAAAATATTTTCACAAAAGATGCATACAGCCCTATTATTCCCAGGAAAAATGTCCGGGAGAAAAAGAGAATGTTATGACGGTGTCTGAAGAGTGTGACAAGGAATGTAAAAAAGAAGAAGCAATAAAAATAATAAATAACAGTAATGCTGGATAAGAAAAATAAGGAAAAAATTCCCAATAAAATGGCAAGCCCATGCGTGCCGGCATACCCGATCTGTATTATTGATGAATTTTTCATATGTTCAAGAATTATATTCGATGGCCTTAAATATGTTTATCAGCTGGTAACGGTCAGAAACATGGGATGGCCTAAACGGTCTCTTTTTAAAATAATTTAAGACTTTCCCACCTAATATATTTTTATGACCTAATTCGGCTAGAGCCTGATTGAGCAAACGCCGGTGGTGGAGCGAAAGATTGACGACCTGATTCTCAGTCAGATATTTATTGAAAAGTTGGACCCGCCCCGAAGTTAAAAGCACCAATACTGAGTTTATCCTATTGAGAAGCTTGAAATAATAATGGCTGGGACTGCTTTCGAGGGCGGAGCCCCAACTATATTCGGATGAAACGTTTTTATAATCCCGAGACGAGATATTCTGCAGGCCCCTGAAAGAAATTGGCGGAAAATATCTTTCCATGATTGCGTCCACGATCCGTTTTTGAAATCGGTATTCAAAAGGCAATCCGATGCAAAAGGTCAATAGTTCGTAATCGGCAAAGGGCGATATCGTCAAAAGGAACTTATTGTAAAGAAAAGAAGCGTATAAATGAAATTTAACGTTTCGCTCAGTGCAATAAAAATATTCCTCAGGACAGCTGAAATTCGCATTTTCCCTGTAATTTGAAAATATTTCCTTCAGATCTTCGGAAATAATGTGATAGGTGTCTTCATCCATTAAGGACTTATATTTATTAAGACGCTCAAATTGCGGGTTTTTTTTAAAGTCCGTTCTTATTTTCGGAAGCTTTACAGCATATCCAAACAGAGCATCAGTTAAAGCCGTTGAAATTAAGGCCTCCCGAGAAGTGGATTTTTTTAAATTCATTAAAAAATCGGTGGTGTGACAGTGTTGCATTCCGACACTTGCCCCCGACGCTCGGGGCATGTTTTCAGCGCCCTTCAAATAGGATTCCGGAGTCAGTCGGTGAAATTCCGGAGGTTCACAACCCAGGGCTTCCGCAACCTGCTTGGCATAAACAAATTCCAGCGATCTTTCGTCAAAAGCAAAGGTGAAAAGTTTGAGGCTTTTGGGAGGGACATGCCGGTTTAAAAAGGCGAGGGCTAGTCGGCTGTCCACTCCCCCGCTCAGTCCCATCCTATATGAATCCATTTTCGGCAAATTCCCGAAGATTTCATCCAATCGCTCAAATAAACCCGAGGCCGCGTCATCAATCGTTTTAACTTCCGAATTCTTTGGAATGGAATAATCCCAATACCGTTCAATCGAATAAGATAAGTCACTTTTGATATTAAGGCAGGTGGCAGCGGGCATTTGTCGAATGTTTTCAAAGAGAGTTCTTCTTCCCAGCGCTCCCTCGAAAATAACGGTCTCCCAAAATCCGGCCAAATCGACCCTGCTATTTTGACAACTTTCAAGGGAATAAAAATCCTCAAAATTTGAGAAAAGATGAATTCGGCCGGCTGAGCGGCACACAAAAATAGGAATGGTACGAAAGGGGTCGTTATAAAGGAGAAATTGATTCTCCGAAAAAATAAGAAGCAAGCCTTTTTGCCTTTTTATAAATTCCACCGGGTCCTGAAAATTCGGGGTTTCCCCTCCCTCATCAAAATAAGGGATGAAGAAATATTCCTTACCCCCCATGTGAATTCTTTTTTTTGAAAACCCCTCTAAATGGATTTCAGGATTTCCAAACATGTTTTGGTGAAGGTTGATATTAAATTTCATTGTTCGCCCAGGATTCCCAGAGTCTGGCAGAGCCGGACATACCGATGAAACCAGCGGTGTTCCTTTAAACAGCGTTCTCGCCCTTTATTTGAAATTTCGGTCGCTTCTTCGAGGTGCTGGAGGTAGTAACGGATGAGTTCAAGAAGTTCGTCCTTGGACCGGTAACAGACGATTTCTTTACCGATATCGTAAAAAAGCGCCAATTCAGGGTTAAAGGATGTGATATACACACCCCCACCCGTGCAGGGGATTTCAAAGTCCCGCCCTTTAACATTGGTCATCATTTCTGAATAGTCGATGCCCCCCATACCGATATTGACCTGGCTCCGGCAAAGAACGTCTACCATGTTTTCATCTGAAATTAATCCTTCCGGCCAGCCCGGCCCGAATGTCCGGACGTCAATTTTGTAATTTCTCAAGAAACTAACCCAATTCTCACGAAACCCGTAATTGGCCCCGATGAAACTGGCGGAGATATCTTTCTTAGTTTCCCGGGGCTTGAAAAAATTGGCGTTGCATCCTTCGGGCAAAAAAATGGGACACCCTCCCACCGCCAAATACCATTCGCAGGTCACCCGCGACGATGTCCAGGAAAGATCAAAGACAGGGGCTAGGTCAATTTGCCCCCCATTGTGTTCCCCCTTGGGTTTTCCAATCCAGGATTGTTTGTCGTCAAGGCACATGTTGACGACAGGGACGCCGATCGCTTTTTGAAGTTTTTGAATTAGAGCCGGGGAAACCTCAAAACCTTGGCCGTAGAAAAAAATCCAATCCAGTGGTTGAATTTTATGAGCAGAGAGAGCGGCCTGAAACAGCCGGTCATTCATTTCATCCCTTCCGCCGGGGTCTTGAGATTTAAGTCTTCTTAGGTCTTGAGACTGATATCCTTCTTTAAGGTAATCAAATTCTGAAACAGGACCCAATTCATGGAAGTCCTCATAAAGAAATTTATGCCATCCAATCCGGGGGATCGCCGCAAAGGTGTGAATTTGGCCCAATTTTTTCTTTGGCGGGACGTATCCTCTTACTTTTAATCGTTCCGCGACTAGGGACGGAACCCGATCTTCCCGATAAAGAAAATTATTGTTGACACAAAGAGAATGGTATTTTTCTCTCCAATACCGATACTTTTTTAATGTTCGGTTAGCTTTGTGACTTATTATTAGGGAATTAAGAATGGGAAGAGAAAAAATAAATTTTTTGATCATTTCTTTCATTTTCGGGAAGTTTCCTTCAGGCTCTTCATTTTTTGCTAATCCGAAGCATTGAGTACAGTTCATTTCTTATTTGTTTGAGGAAAAACCGGAGATAATTTTTTATCAAGCTCATAATATTGATGGTGTGAAAATTTTTAATTTCTCCCGACAGTTTTCCTCGATAAGGGGTCGTAAATCCATAAGAAGAATGACCGATGATGGTGTACTTCCCGTCGAACCCCGTTACCAGATTTATTAAGTACTCATCCGACTTAAGATTCCTTAGGTTCGTTTCAAATCCGGCGAAGGGGCCGAAATATTTTTCGAGAACAAAAAAACAGGAGCCCAGCGTCATCGCAACTAGTTTGTATCCCTTTGATTCGGCCATCCTGCTGATCGCCGCTGCCGAAGAGCCAAAATAGTTTTTGTAATTCGGGTAAATGTCCAGGTGGGCGGGGATGGTGGGGTTGTATTCGGCTATCAAAACTCTGGGCCGCAGATTGTGAAGGCTTTCAATTATGTAATAGTCGTCCCCATCAATGTCGATTGATAGAAGATCAATTTCATCATTGATATTCGCTGACTTTAACAAGGTCTCAAGCCGGTTGTGTTCCTCTCTTCCCACATAATTATTAATTCCAACGCAGTTGTAGGGTTTAATATTTTGGAGGAGTTCCTTGAACCTGGCCTTGTTCCCTTCGATGAGAACCCCTTTCCATCCCTTGTTTTTCCACAGGTTGGCGGTATTCGAAAGATGAAAACCGTCCCAAGCCCCGAATTCAATGCACACTTTCGAACCCGTCCCAATAATTTCAAAAATTTTTTCAATGACTCCATCCTCTCCAAATTGAGAAAATATATTTTTTTCAAAATCAGCCAATTTTTTCTTTACGATTGGGTGTTCGGGCAACATTTAATATTTCTCCTTCATATATTAACTCTTTCTTATTTTTCTCTTTTAGTTGCTTTTATATGGAACCCAAAACAGAGGAGGTTCGATGTGTCAAGGCTGGCCTGAGAGAGGTTTTTTAACATCCGCAATAACAAAATCATGGAAATATAATGCCAAGGTTTTAACCTTTTGTTGCCATATTTGGTTGCCAAAGAAGGCAAACGATAAATTTCCTGTCCTAAAAATTCAAAATAATTTCCATTTGGCGCTAATTCATCGATTTGGAACCCTTGTTCGGGAAGGTGTTTTTCATACCAGTACCGGTTAAATCCGGAACAAAAGTGGTATGGGGCCAGGTGAGTTAGGGAACAAAATGGGGCAGTAAGAATTAATGTGCCCCCCTGTTTTAGTAACCGGTAAAATTCTTTTATTGCCTCTATAGGAGACGGCAAATGCTCCAGCACTTCAACGCACATGATGGCATCAAAAGATTCTTTGGGTTCAGGGATCGAAGTGATATCACTAATGATGTCCAGTCTTCCGTATTCGAAGTTTTTTGAAATTAAGCCGGCTTGGTTATCCTCAGGTTTATAAGCCCCAAAATCTTGGGAAACATAGGTCAGGTGATTGCAGAATCTCTTGTAGCGTTGTGAGCCTGCGCCCGCGTCCAATATCCTCGATTTCCTGGGAATACCCTTGAGTTTTTCTTCCAACCACTTTTCTCTTTGAATTTGGTTGCTCAGCCCGATGTTTGGTTTGAATATTTTCAGCATTTTTTTATTGCAAACTTATATAGAAGATATGGGTATTCTCCCAAAATGGGTACGAATGATTTTGTTTAAGTTATTCACATTTTTAAAGTAAAAATATTTGAGCAGGATATAGAGAGTTACCGCCGTGAAAAAGGGAACCTTTTCAAATAACATTTTTTTTTCTTCCCTAAAAAAGCGGGATGCGTCGATTCTCTTCCCCGTTGAACTATAGGGGATCCGTGTTCCCTTTGGTGAAAATGGGCCTTTAACGCCCGCAGTATACAAAGGCAATGGAATAATTTTGACCATAGAATTTATTGCGTACCAGTGAGTCAAATGCATGTCAAAAAAATCATAAACATCAAGCGGAATTTGCCTTAATATGGAAAGCCTGTGCAATCCATAAATGAGACTTGAACATGGGGTGAGAAGTCTCATGAGGTATCGCTTGCCAGGTTTGGCGGAGTTAAACATTCCCACATGAACAATGGAAGAGTCGCCGGTTTCGAAATTTAGAATCCGGTAATCGCAAAAAACGAGTCCGCAATTGCCGTGTGCCTCAAAAACCTGGAGAGCGACCCTTAGAAATTCAGGGTCCCTTCTGTCATCGGCCGCAGCCCACATGAAAAACTCGCCTGCGGCCTCGTTCAGAACAAATTGAAAATTGGCTATCGCCCCTTTGTTATCGCTTTGCCGCACATACCTGATACGCGGATCGCGGGCGGCGTATTCCCGGCAGATGCCTTCTGTTCCGTCGTTGGAGGCGTTGTCGGAAATAATAAGTTCAAAGTCAGAAAAAGTTTGCGCCAGCAGCGAGTCGAGGGCTTCCCGAATAAACTTTTCGCTGTTAAAGACGGGCATGCCGATGCTGACTTTCGGCGAGCGATGATTTGAATTTGTTTTTGAATTCATGGAAACTTTCTACCCAATTTTGAGGCCGGCTATTTTATTAAATAACCATATCCTCGTAGTCGGAGTCGCGATGGACGCGGCCGTAAGGGTTAAAATGGAAATAATTGATAAAAACGACAAAGTTGAAAATTGGGACATGGGACCCGCCATGCATAACCGGCCCAGTCCCGCTATTAATAAACTCGACACGAGCGGAACTCCCACATCCTGCCAATACCAGCGCCACTTTTCAGTCGGAAGAAGGCGTTTGTGCATGAAATAAATGGTGAAAAGAACATATCCGGCGTTAAGAATGACCCAACCGCTTGCCCCGCCAACTACACCAAATCGGCGGGTCAAAAATATAACTATTGGAACCAGGATAACTATGGCGATCAGATTGGTATTAAAAGCCAATCTTGTCCAGCCGTGGGCAAGTTGTAACCCGTAAGGAATATTCATCAAACCGTTTAAAGCCGTCCCGCAGATTAAAATGCTCACCAACAGATGCGTTTTTTCGGCCGTCACCGGATTTTGAGTCCAAATGAGGAGGATTTCATATGAGAACAACGCGACAACAACCGTGGCCGGCAGGATCAGGACGGACATTAACTGGCAACTTTTATGATAGAGCTGTTTTAATCCCTCCTGGTCAACAAGGGAAACCAATTGAGTGAGGCGCGGGTATATGGCGGAGAAAACCGGTCCGATAAGGCGAAAGAGAGACATTGCCACGACCCCGGCCAAAGTGTAATAACCGAACATCTCCAGGGGCAGCATTTTGCTAAGAATGACCTTGTCGACTTGGGTTAGAATTGTCGCCAGAACAGTTATTCCGCTCATTCCCGCGGCAAACCGCCAAATTCCGGCCAGAAGTTTCTTTTGAAACGATGGTTTCATTTCGATTCTGGGGAATTGTTTCCAGAGATAATAGGCGAAACAACCGGTGTTGAGGAGACTGATGATGATTTGCCAGGAAAAGAAAGCCTGGATTGTGGGGGATATCAACCACAGAATGAGCACCGCCCCGCCCCCCCTCAAAGTGCTTATGCCGATATTGATGGCGTTCAGCATCACCTGCTTTTGAAGACCCGTGAGCCCTCCTCTGTAAAAAGCAGCGGGCCATTGGAGGGCCATGGCGAATCCCATGATGATGAGAGCCTGTTTGATTGTTTGGGTTGATAATTGACTGGCTTTAACCCAATGTTCCGCGATGAAAGGGGATAATATCAGGATCACAATTCCAATTAAGACGGCCACGGACCAGTAAATCAATTCCAAGGTGCGGACCAGATTTCGCATCTCGAGCTCTTTGCCCTCAAGCACGGAAAGACGCGCCATTTCTCGGGTCAGCGTGGTGCTAAGTCCCATGTCCAAAAGGACAAACATCGCTTGGAGCGTGGCAAAAATACCGACCAACCCATAGGACTCCGCCCCCATAAACTTAATGTAGAGGGGAATGAACGCCAGCGCCATGAGGGCCTGCCAGATGTTCCCGACGAAGTTGGCGACGATGTTTTTCTTTAGGATGTTTATAGTTTTCTCAGCCAAGCCCCTGGCCAATGGGTCACATTTCGGGTCAATGAACTTTCGTTAAAGGGCCAAGGAGGTTGTTCCATCACAAAATCATTTCTAATTTTTAAAAATTCATTGGCCGCATTTTCAGGATTGTCTGATTTCCAATCCAATCCGGCCCGCGGGAGGTCGTGCAGGTCTTTCATGATGCCGTCGGTGGCGACGATGTAAGAACCCTGAGTGATTAGATCGGCGTAGGCTTTCAATTCTTCCAAAACATGTTGCTTCGTGTGATTTGAATCCAGAAAAACCATAACCGAATCTTTTTTTCCAATTTTCTTTTTAACTTGCGCAACGATTTTTGGATCTATTGAACTCCCTTCGATTAGAGTGATTCTGGAAGCCAACATATGCTCTTCCATGGCCTTTCGGTTTTGCTGGCGAATCTCGATATCAACGCCGATTACCCTTCCTTTTCCCATGATTTTGCAGAGGCTCGCGTAAAAAATAACCGAACCTCCGTGGGCGACCCCGGTTTCAATTATTAAATCCGGCTTCACCCTGAAAATGACTTCTTGAGCCCGGATCATATCTTCAGGAAGTTGAATTATCGGCCGGCCCAGCCAGCTGAAAGTGTATTGATATTTTTGATTCCAACCCACGCGCACCCATTGCCGAGACAATTTTTCGAAGGCTTCCGTGCTGTAAAGATCAACGTGACGGACGGAGCCGTTCTCTTCTTCGGTCAGAACATTTTTTTCTGTATCGATTATTAGTTTCATTTTATTTATCAATCAACCGGACATTTAATCCGGTTGCCTCCAAAATTGATTCATTTTCCGCACGGTAATTGGGGTTCATTAAAATGGCGGTATTTACTCCCCTGGCAAAAAGTGAATCGACCCCCACAATTTGATGTCCCGTGCCTGGCACAAATTTTCCCTGTTTATTGGGATTCAGATCAACCACACAATCGATGAGGGTATTCTCCGGATCAATCAAATGCACGAATGTGGTTCCCTTGGCGCCGGCGCCCCAAACTGCGACTTTTCCCGTTTTCGCCAGATGCGAAATCCGTGCCAGCCATTTGTTCCTGAGTTGATCTTCTTTTTGGGCAAACAATTTTCCTAATTGAGGAATTTTGCCGGAGTTTCTAACTGCCTCCACCGGTTTATCTGAGAGCTCCGCTTCAAGCCATAAATATTGCCCTCCGAACACGTGCCGGACTTCCAGGACTTTAAATCCGGCCCTTTCAAAGGCCGTTCGGAGCGACGAAGAGCTAAAAAGGGAACAATGTTCATAAAAGAAATCCCAGATTACCTGGTTTTTCAAAATCCATTCCACGCAGGGCGTTTCGAAATAAATTCGAGGTTTAGATGCGCGGCGGAGCGCCCGGCGCACTGCCCGCAGCAATTCCAAAGGTTGGGGGACATGCTCAATCACATGCCTGCAAACGACAACTTCGGCGGCCGTGTCGGCGCATTCTTCATTGTAATATCGGTGATCGAAGCGCAATCGTCCTTCCAGATCGGATTCCGGGCCGACATAACTCGGGTCGAAACCAATCCCCGAATTTCCAAACGAAGGATCTTTGACAAGTAACCTCAAAAATTCCCCTTTTCCGCATCCAACCTCAACGATATGACGGTTTTTTACTCCTTTTTCTTTCAGGAGGTGATCCGCAAGTTCGGACAAATACCGTGAAAAATACGGGGAATGAGTTTGGATGTTGTCATAATCCGCCCCATAAGCCAATTTGGCTGGTTCATAAGCTTTATTGAAGAGGAATCCGCAATCACGGCATATGGTCAGTTCCAAGTCTCCCCGGGGAACCTGCAAGGCGGCTTGGTGAGAAGTCATCACCAGATTTTGATGAACAGGCATTTTCGCCCGGCGTAAAAACTGATTTATGTCCGTTCCCCCGCAGACGGGACAGGAGGCGGCGGTAATCATGAGAAATTCTCTCCCCGCCAGGTCCTCACCATATGCATCAACCCCGAATTTAGATCAAACTGGGGGTGCCACCCCACTTCTTCGGTTATACGGCGGTTATCGCCCACAATCATTCGCGGTTCATTGGCCGGCGACGCCAAAGCTCCGAATTGAATTTCCCCTTTGGCCCCCAGGCAATCAGCAGCCGCCAGTACCACTTCCCGCACGGTTTTCGGTTGATTGGAGGCAATATTGATCGGACCCCTTATATCGCTCATTAACAGGGATACGAATGCCGACGCCACGTCTTCAACGTACAAAAAATCACGAATTTGATTGCCGTGGGTGCAACGGACCGTCTCTTTATTTATCATAGCTCGAAGGACCGACGAGACCAGACGTTCGGGATTTTCATGGGGCCCGAATAAATGAAATATTCTTCCCCACGCGCAGCTGAAACCCGCTTCAATGGAAAACTGGTTTAAAATATTTTCCAGGCTGCTCTTGCAGACCCCGTAAAGGCTGGCCGGTTTCAGCGGGGTATCCATCTCAGAACAAAAACCGTTTTGCCAATCGTATTCGGCGCAAGAACCCGCGGCAACCGCTCGTAAACCCCCGTTTTTCGAAAAGTTTGTAATTAAGTTAAGGCTGGCCTGGACCCAGCGAAGGTTTTCCGGCGATGTCCAATATTTTCCAGGAACCGTATACCAGGCCAGATGAATCATATGACTGGGTTTAACGGCGGTGAAAAGTTTTTCTTGTAATGAATAATCCAGAATATTGCATTTATGCCAGACCAAATTTTTCTCATCCTTATATTCCGGCTTGTGGTTAAAGAAAATAGCGTGCACTTCGAACTTGTTTTTCAATAGGTGCCCTAGCACGTGCCGGCCGATGAAACCGCTGGCCCCCGTCAAGATGACTTTCTTCATTTTTTATCGTCCCGGAAATCAGCGTAACCGGCATCCCTAGGTGAAATTACCGAGGGAGGTGAAGGCCAGGGAATGTCAAAAGATTTATCATTCCATCTGACTCCCCGCGCCGATTCCGCTTGATAAAATTCGGACATTTGATAAATCACGGTTGTGTCGTCAAAAAGAGTCTGAAAACCGTGGGCGAATCCTTCGGGAATAAAAAGGGAATTAAATTTCCGGTCGGTTAATTCAATTGAAAAATATTTAAGGTAAGTGGAAGAATTCAAACGCAAGTCTATTATCACGTCAAATATCGCCCCCCGGGCGCAACTGACGATTTTTTTCTCTTCGTGAGGGGAGATTTGATAGTGCATGCCGCGTAGCGTTCCCTTTTTTTTATTGTGGGAAATATTTGATTGTTTAATTGCGAAATTCAAACCGTTTTCCGCGAATTCTTTCAAGCAAAAAGACCGGGCGAAAAAGCCCCGCTCGTCTTTTTGCGGTTCAATTTCAACGATATAGGCCCCTTTTAAAGGTGTTTCTTTAAATAACATATTAAATCACCGAAATTTTCGAAGTGGGAACCACAAATTTGCCCCCCCATTCTCGGATGAAGCTCATTTGCTCCATAATCTCGTCTTTAATATTCCAGGGTAAAATAAAAATGTAATCCGGTTTTGTTTCCCTGATTTTTTCGGGCGATTCAATAAATATGTGCGATCCGGGCAAATAACGTCCCTGTTTGTGCGGGCTTCGGTCGACGGTATAATTAATGAAATCTTCCCTGATGCCGCAGTAGTTAAGCAAGGTGTTCCCTTTCGCCGGAGCTCCGTAGCCAACGATAACCTTGTTTTTTTTCTTGGCGTTAATCAGGAAATCGAGGATGTCCCGTTTTTTCTCTTCGGCTTTTTCCCTGAATTTGAGGTAGAAGTCGAGGCGAGAGTATCCATCCTTAATTTCCTTGCTGACAAGTTCACTAACTCGCTCGGACACTTTCCTTTTTCCGGTATTTTCATGTTGCGCATAAATCCGCAAAGAACCGCCATGTGTGGATAGCTTTTCCACATCGAATATAGCCAAGCCATGCGCCGCGAAGATTTTATTAACAGTCAAAAATGAAAAATATGAGAAATGTTCATGATATATCGTATCCAGCTGCACCTCGTTTATCAAATTCATCAGATGAGGGAACTCCATGGTAATCGACCCTGCAGGTTTTAGGAGAATCTTCAATCCGGCCACAAAATCGTTAAGGTTCGGAACGTGGGCCAGCACGTTATTGCCTATTATTAAATCCGCTGTTTTGGAATCTGAGGATAACCTTTGTGCCAATTCAACTCCAAAAAACGATGCTTCCGTGGGGATTCCTTTTTTCCGGGCCACTTCGGCGACGTTGTTGGCGGGTTCGATGCCCAAAACGGGGATGTTCTTCGAGACGAAATGTTGGAGTAAATACCCATCATTGCTGGCGATTTCAACCACAAATGAATTTTTGTCAATTTTCAAAAGCGGCGTAATTTGTTCGACGTAATCTTTGGCGTGTTTTACCCAAGTGTCCGAATATGAGGAAAAATAGGCATAGTCGCTGAATATGGTCTCGGGGGTGGCGTGTTCCGGCAATTGAACAAGGAAACAATTTGCACACACAAACACATCCAGGGGGTAAAAAATTTCCTTCTCGTTAAGCTGTTCTTTGCGGAGATAGGCGTTCGACAGGGGTGATGAACCAAGGGAAACAAAAATATGGTTGAGTTGTTGATTGCAAAAGCGGCAATTCACCTTAAACGCCCCCCGCCATCGGAGAGCCATTCGAAAGTTTTCTGCAATCCTTTTTCTAAGCTCAAGCTGGTGCGCCATCCGAGAATTTTTCTTGCCTTGGCCGAGGCCAAATACTGGTGCCTTATTTCATGCCTCACCTTGTTCAATATTTTGAAATTTGGTTTTTTGCCGGAAACCTGAAATATTTTTTTGACCAAATCCGTGACTGCTATTGGTGACTCGGCGCTGAAATTAAACGCTTCTCCGCCAAGATTCAATTTCCGAAGTTTCTCAGCTAAAAGGATGTACCCGTTGATAATGTCGTCCACATATACAAAGTCCCGGGTGAATTTTCCGTCGCTGCGGATTAAAAAAGTCTGGCCGGAAAGGGCACACCTCGTTGCGTCTGGGACAAGGCGGGAGAAATTAAAATCCCCGGGTCCATAAATATTGCCGCAGCGGGTGACAGCAACCGGTAAACCGTAGGAATGGAAATAGGCCAGGGAAATCAGGTCGGCGCAGCTTTTTGAAACATCGTAAGGGTGTCTTCCCATCAAGGGCGCTTCTTCTTTATAAGGCAACTTTTTATGGCTCCCATAGGCCTTATCACTTGACGCAATAACAATTGATTGAACGTCCTTAGAGTTTCGGCAGGCTTCCAGCAATTTCCAAGCTCCCTCAATATTTGTGGAAAAAGCGGACAAGGGACCGGTTTGACATTTTTCGACGAGGGCCTCCGCGGCGAGATGGAAAACCACGTTAATCTTGTTTTTTAAAATTGTGTCCCTTAAAAGAGGATAATCGGCCACATCGCCTTTAATCACTTTTAGTCTTTTATAGTCTTCCGCAGTCAGGATTGTTTCTTTCCTCCCAACTTTGATGTCCAAACCATATATTTTGGACCCGGAGGAAAAAAGGGTCTTGGTAAGGTTGGAGCCCAGGAATCCTTCAAATCCGGTTATTAGTACGGACTTGTTGTTCCAAAAGCGCTTATTCACAATTGTATCCCGATTTCCGGAGGGTTTTCTTTACCAAAGTTTCCATGGAGCTTTACCGGTGTTCCACATTTCTTCCAGCTGATTTTTGTCGCGAAGCGTGTCCATGGGTTGCCAAAATCCTTCGTGAACGAAAGAGCACAGATTCCCTTCCCGCGTCAGACGTTCCAGAGGGCCTCTTTCCCAATAGGTTTCGTCGCCTTCGATATAATCGATTACCTTAGGGGACAAAACGAAATACCCTCCGCTGATCCACTCTCCTTCTCCACGGGGTTTCTCTTCAAAACGGGAGGTTTTAAAAGATTTGTCAAAGCGCAAGACGCCAAAACGAATAGGCGGGCGAACCGCAGTGACTGTGGCCAATGATCCCTGTTTTTTGTGAAAAGATATCAATTCGGAAATATTGACGTTGCTGAGGCCGTCTCCGTAAGCGAACAAAAAGGGTTCCTCCGTTAAATAGGGCTTCACCCGTTTCAGTCTGCCCCCCGTCATGGTTTTATCTCCAGTATCGATGAGCGTAACTTTCCAATTTTCAGTTTTGTTCTGATGGACCTGCAAATTATTACTTCCCAAATCAAAGGTGACGTCGGAAGTATGAAGGAAATAATTGGAGAAATACTCCTTGATCATATACCCCTTGTAGCCGAGGCACACTATGAACTCGTTGATTCCAAACACGCCGAAATGCTTCATGATGTGCCATAAAACCGGTTTTCCGCCGATTTCGACCATTGGTTTGGGGCGGATGGTCGTTTCTTCAGAAATCCGTGACCCCACACCACCGGCTAAGATGACAGCTTTCATAGTGAGCCTCCTCTTTCAAATCCTTGTAAAATTTGGGATTCGCCCGCCCGATTCAAAGACTGGGGAGTGCTCCCTTCGATTATTTTTGCCAATACCGAAACGCCTGGTTTAATCCCGCCGGCTTCCAGCCGGCAGTCAAGGACGATTTCTTCATCGCGGGAATCTTTGGCTTCTTTAAGGATGCGGTAATTTGCTCCGGGAACGGCCGCTCGCAGGGCGAATTCTACGAGTGACACAAGGTCTCCTTCCCCCAAAATCGCAAACCGGTTTTTCTCCGAAAAAGATTCCTCCCGAATCATTGATTCAATTCTCTGTTGATAAGTCCGGAAGGTCCGGATAGTTTTCGTCATGTAGGAATACATCAACCGGGTTTTTTGAATCAGTCCTTTAGGGGTAAGAATGTACTTAATTTTACCCTTGCTAAGAGCAGACATTTTCAAAATTCCAGTTTGAAGAAGCCGTTTAAGAATAAGGTTTACCAATCCCAGAGAAAACCCCGTTTCCGTGGCCAGGGCCCGCTGAGATGAGGCTGGAGATCTGGAAATAGCTTCCATAAGGTGAAGGACCTTTTCATTTGTATCGATGGCCTTAAAAAGAGAAGTTTTGTTTTTCCTTACCATTTAAGCCGGGCCAGGTGTACTTGAAATGTTCATACTTTGAACAAGCTAATATTTTGACCATTTTTAGTCAAGTAACGCTTTTTAAATGTCTTTTGAGAAAATGTCGCAAAGCGGCGATCGGTGGCTAGGATGGTTTATTGATTTCATTCCAAACCAGCTTTTGTTAGCCTATTTTGAAATGGAAGAATCATTTCCCAATTTGAAAGAGGAATCAGAGGGCTTTTGGGTTTCCTCCCGCGAAAATAAAGTTGATTATCCCCCCACCGGTAATGATTGGTGCGAGATAATCGAACAGAACTCTTATTGGTTTCGACATCGAAATCATTGCATTCTAAAAGTGGTCAAAAATTTTCCTCCCGATGAGCTTTTGTATGACATAGGCGGAGGGAACGGAACCGTCGCTCAATTTTTAAAGCTGAACGGGATTGATGTCGCTGTAGTTGAACCGGGTCGACCGGGAGCCCAAAATGCCTATAACAAAGGGATTAGACCCGTTTTTTGTTCCAGCATTGAAGACGTAGGCTTCCGTGAAAAGTCGTTATCCGCAATTGGATTATTTGACGTGCTTGAGCACGTCGAAAATGAAACTGTTTTTCTGAAATTTTTAAGTCGCAAACTTAAAACCAGAGGGAAATTATTTATAACAGTGCCGGCGTTGCCAATTCTTTGGTCAGATGAGGATGAATATGCCCGGCATCGCAGGCGTTACACTTTAAATTCGCTAAAAAAAGTGCTTGAAAATTCGGGGTTCCATGTCTTATTTGAAAGATACATTTTTTTCTCACTTACGTTTCCAGTCTTCCTTTTTCGGGCTTTGCCCAAACTCTGCATGATCAAGAAACATCCGACATTAAATCAGGAAATTGATGTCCACCAGACGCCAAAGGGTGTTTTGGGTCGATTATTGACCCGGGTTTTGAATATTGAGCTTAAATTTCTCATGTCCATGCGGTTCCCTTTCGGAACCAGCTGTTTGGTGGTTGGTGAAGTTCCTAACACAACTATTTCCATGTCAATCTGGGACCATTAACAGAATTTTTACCAGTGGCTTTGAAAAGAAGTTGGCCAGGCCGCAGTCGATTTGCAAAAATCAAATTCTCATGAAAAAAGTCGCGATCATTCAATCGAATTACATCCCTTGGAAAGGGTATTTTGACATCATCAGCCGGGTGGATGAGTTTATTCTCTTGGATGATGTGCAATTTACCCGCCGGGATTGGCGAAACCGCAATCAGATCAAGACCCCGCAGGGCCTCCAGTGGTTGACCATCCCCGTGGATTCCAAAGGAAAGTTCAATCAGAAAATTTCTGAAACACGCGTGAGCAATCCGGACTGGGGCAAAAAGCATTGGAACGCCATCGTGACTAATTATTCCAAAGCAGCCCATTTTAAAGACTACGGCCCTATATTTGAAAAGCTCTATTTGGATTGTTCGAAAAACTTTTTGAGCGAAATAAATTATGCATTCATAACGGCCATATGCGGGCTTTTGGACATTAAAACGCGAATATCCTGGTCGGCGGAATATCCCCAAGGCTCTGGGAAGGGAGAGAGGCTTTTGGGGATTTGCCGGGCTCTTGGAGCTCAGGAATATTTGTCCGGGCCTTCCGCCAAGGAATATCTTCAAGAAGATCTGTTCCGGAAAAATGGAATTGCCTTGAAGTGGATGGATTATTCCGGGTATTTGCCGTACCGCCAGCTTTTTCCACCTTTTGTGCACAATGTGTCGGTTCTTGATTTGTTATTTAATGAGGGGCCCGAGTCCAAAAAATACCTTAGACGCCAGGATGCAGCCGTATGAAACTATCGGTTGTGTCCTCTCTTTATAATTCCGCCCCCTACCTGCGGGAGTTTTTTACCCGGGTGTCGGCGGCTGCTAAAAAAATCACATCCGATTATGAAATCATCCTTGTGGATGACGGCTCGCCCGACGACTCCCTTGAGACCGCCACGGCGATCGCCTATGGCGACCCGAAAGTGACGGTTGTGGAGTTGTCGCGCAACTTCGGCCATCCCAAAGCCCTGATGACAGGCCTTTCTTACGCCACGGGGGATTTTGTGTTCCTCATTGACTGTGACCTTGAAGAAAGCCCGGAGTGGCTTGAAACATTCTGGCAAACTTTACATGAATATCCGCAGCCAGACGTTGTCTATGGAGTGCAAGAAAAGCGCAAAGGTGGGGTGATTAAAAAAATATCCGAAGTAATTTATTACATTCTTTTCAACCTTTTTTCGGATGTGAAAGTGCCTGCCAACTTCACCACCTGCCGCCTGATGCGGAAAAATTATGTTGAGGCCCTTTTAAAATTTTCTGAAAGGGAAGTCGTCATCGCCGGCCTTTTTTCTGCCGCCGGGTTTAAACAAAAGGCCGTCTCCATCAATAAACCGGGTAAAGGCAAATCCACTCATACGTTTTCCTTAAAACTGGTCATGCTGATTGATTCCATCGCTTCATTCAGTAACCGGCCTTTGGTGTGGATATTTTACGTTGGATCGGGGATCACGGGCCTAGCCGGCTGCTACGTACTCACTATTGTGGTCAAGAAAATCTTTTATGGGATTTCGATCATCGGTTGGACGTCTATAATCGCTTCGGTGTGGCTAATTGGGGGAATGGTTCTTTTGTCCATCGGTGTCGTTGGTTTATATTTGTCCAAAATTTTCTCTGAAACAAAAAACCGCCCTTTCACGATTATACGGAAAGTGCATAAATCAGGTAAGGCATGAGGCCCGTTCTGCGGCACCTCGATCAATATTTTTCAGGAAAATTTCGCCAGTACGGTGCGACACCCCGAGGTGTGGACTGGAAAAATAAATTCGCCCAGGTCATCCGATTTAAGCAGGTAATGAAGATTGTTGAACTTGACGTTGGAAAGCGGTTCACGCTCAACGATCTGGGCTCTGGTTATGGGGCGATGTTTGATTACCTTCGTCAAAATGGATTCGAAAAGTTCTCCTACCGGGGATATGATTTATCTCAAGAAATGGTGGATGAAGGGCGCCGCCTCTTTGGCCGCGCCGCGAACTTCCGGATACAGAAAATCAATCATCCTCGCCAAATGATGCCCGCAGACTTTGCGGTGGCCAGCGGAATCTTCAACAATAAAAATGGGTTCTCAAACTCTATGTGGCAGCGATATATTCTAGACACCATTGATTGCATGAATGCCGCCAGTCGTCGCGGGTTCAGCTTCAACGTGCTCAGCACTTATTCTGATAAAGAATTTCGCCGATCTGATTTGTATTACGCCGAACCGCTCTTCTTCTTTGACTATTGCAAAAGGAAATTTTCGCCGGAGGTGACGATGAGCCATTCCTATGGGTTACATGAATTTACGTTGATGGTATATAAACGGGGCGTTTGATGGGGTTTAAACTGGGATATATTATGGGGCCAGTCATTTAATTTGGACTGGTATTTGGGATTAAATGATGAAGGCCAAAATACCTTTTAACATTCCGTTTCAAAGCGGCGGAGAAATTGCCGACATCAAGCGGGCGCTGGCCTACGGCCAACTGTCGGGAGACGGCGTCTATACGCAGCGGTGTTCGCATTTTCTTAAAAATTATTTGGGTGTGCATGATGTTTTGTTGACCACCTCCTGCACGCATGCCTTGGAGCTGGCGTATTTGCTTCTGGATATTAAGACGGGAGACGAAGTTATTCTCCCGTCTTTCACCTTCCCTTCAACGGCCAACGCCTTCGTGCTGAGGGGGGCCAAGCCACGCTTCGTGGACATCCGGCCGGACACTTTGAACATTGACGAAAATTTGATTGAAGAAAAAATTACCTCGAAGGTGAAAGCCATCTCGCCTGTTCATTATGCGGGGGTACCATGCGAGATGGATGCGATTAATAAAATCGCGCGCAAGCATCGCTTATGGGTAGTCGAGGACGCCGCTCAGGCGCTGGGGGCCCGGCTGCGGGGACGCCTGTGCGGGACCTTCGGTCATCTGAACGCGTTCAGCTTTCATGAAACCAAAAATCTAAATTGCGGAGAGGGAGGAGCCCTGGCCTTTCCGGAAAAAAGATTTATTAAAAGAGCGGAGATTATCCGCCAAAAAGGGACCAACCGCGCTCAGTTTTATCGCGGCGAAGTGGACAAGTATTCCTGGGTTGATATCGGCTCGTCGTATGTCCCCTCGGAACTTCAAACGGCCTTTTTATTTGCTCAACTTAAACATCATCACTCGATTTCAGTCAAACGCAAAAAACTTTTTTGCCATTATTGGGACGGACTTAAATTCCTGGAAGAGAAAGGCATTGCGCGCTTGCCGGTGATTCCGACGCACGTGGAATCTTCTCATCATTTATTCCATTTAATTTTCCCGACGGAGAAATGGCGGGACAAGGTTTTGGCGTGGCTTCGAAAGAATGGAATATATGCGGTGTTCCACTATGTTCCGCTACATGTTGCTGAAATGGGGCGTAAATTCGGTTACCGCATTGGCGATTGCCCAGTGACTGAATCGTTCGCGCCTCGTCTCTTAAGGTTACCCCTATTCAATTCCATGACTGGGGCCGAACAGGATTTTGTTATTAATACGCTCACTAGATATTTTTTATAGTCTTAATTAAATCATCATGGCCGCACTCTCGTGTTGATTGGAGGGATAAATGAACAAGGATTTACAAAGCAAAGTGAAATCAAACTTAAAAAGTCCCATGGCCATTATTGGCATATTATTGCTCGCCGTATGTCTCTTTCAAAGTTTTTTTATTATCGGACCAGATCGATTGCGGACTAGGCCTGTTGAAAAGACCTTTTACGCCACGGTTGAAACTTGGGTGAAGTATGGGTACCTTAATCAATTTGGCCTTTGGGGGGCTGATTCGTTTTCAAAAATGAAAGAAGAAGGCCAAACCCCTAGGACCTACCGGTCCGCTCCCCCAGGTTATATTCTCCCCCTTTATTTTTTTCAAAAATTAAGCATGGCTTTTCGTGGCAGGACTACCAATAGAATTTACGTTCTATACATTGAGGCATTTCCCTTCTTAACTGCTTTTTTAATTATTGGGTTGTTTTTAAATGAATTTAAAAAGCAAATTACAACACGCGTCCTGGTCGTTTTAAGTTGCATATTCGGAACAAATTATGTTTCGCATTACACAAATACCTACGCTTTTTCCCATCCCGGGGACTTTGACATCGTTTATTTGGGAGTTTTAACCATTTTTGTAGCCATATTCTTTTCTTTCGACCGAAGCCAAAAGCCCGTGCCTAAATCATTTTTATTTTTGGGTTCATTTATTATGGCCTATATTAGTCCCTTTGATTGTTTGCTGGCCCTATCTTCATTTTTAATTTTGACAATTGGGATCCGCGGCGCGAATAAAACATTCAGGTGGGATTGGGTGGGCGTTATTTTTGGGGGAATTTTATTGGCCACAGGGATCTTCACCATTCAAATTTTTTTGGCGAAGATGCAGTACCCAAATCTGGAAATAGCGGGGTCTAGTTTAAAGGCACGAACAGGTTTTGACGGTTCGACTGTATTCTACAGGGATTTTTACAGCATAATCTGGCCGACTCACTATGCGACGATGCGTGTGAACAGCGTTTGGAAAGAAGAATTTTTATATTGTCTTTTCGCCTTTTTATTTTTATTGCCGCGACTTGGAGAGACAATTAAGAATGGAAAGCTAAATTTAATTTATTGTTCTGGAATTCTCATTTTAGTTTATGTGTTTCAGGTGGCCTTTTTTTGTGAATCCGTCGTAATTCACCCGTATTTTTACGAACTTTACATCATGACGCCGTTTTATATTTTGGGGTTCCTGATATTGCCCGTCCAATTGTGCCTTCAATTTTCAAAATGGAAGGGGACAGAACCCACTGTTCTTATTCTCCTTATGATTTTCGGAATTTTAATGCTAGGTGATAATTTTCGAAAACTGGCCATTTCCTTTCCGCGAATTCAATAATAGCCCAAATTCCGGTTAACCCGTTCACCGATCATTCTTTGTTATAATTCAAGGAGGAGTTCACAGTTCAAAATGCCGGATAAAAAAAAGCTCTTTATTAAGGTTTGCATTGGGAATTTCCTGCTGGCGATGTCGATTATTTTTATTTCATTCGAAGAGAGATGCTTCGCCTATATTGATCCCGGCACAGGGAGCATGGTGCTCCAGGTTATAATCGGAATGATTTTTGGAAGCTTGCTGTTTTTGAAAATGTATTTTAAAAAGATAAAAAAATTCTTTTCCCACCTGTTCTTCTGGACCAAAAAAGAAAAAGAAGCAAAAGATGAGCCTGGCTGTTAATCCCGGGTCTTTTCGGGACCCGAGCGGATTTGTTTTTTCACAGGATCGCCTCCTTTTTCGGCAAATCAATCAGTCCTATAAACCCCAGTTTGAAGCTCTCCTTTCCTCGGGTTTGTATGACACGCTGGTGGAAGAAAATATTCTGGTTCCTCACCAAGAAGCGAATATTCCTTCCATCACCGGCGATGGATACAAAGTCATCCAACCGGAGCGAATTCCCTTTATCTCTTATCCGTATGAATGGGCCTTCAGCGCCCTGAAAGCGGCCGCTCTATTGGTTTTAAACATTCAAAAAAAAGCCATTTCATGCGGAATGATTTTAAAGGATGCCAGCGCTTTTAACGTTCAATTCAAAGGAACAAAACCAATTTGGATCGACACATTGTCCTTCGATTTTTATAGGGAAAACGAACCCTGGCTGGCTTACCGCCAATTTTGCCAGCATTTTCTGGGGCCATTATCTTTGATGTCTTACCGTGATGTTCGCCTGAACCAACTGCTTAAAAGCAATATTGACGGGCTCCCCCTGGATCTGGTCAGCCGGCTGCTCCCCCTCAGTTCAAAGTGGCAATTGGGGCTCCTTTCCCATATCCACCTGCATTCCCAAAGCCAAAAGCATTTTGAAGCGAAAGAAATATCCCCCAAATCGTTTAAATTTAAAAAATCGGCTCTTTTGGGAATATTGGATAGTCTGGAAAGTACCATCCAGGGATTAAATTGGCGGCCCAAGAAATCAACTTGGGACAATTATTACAACATTACGAATTACTCGGACTCCTCAATGGATCACAAGAAAGAGCTGGTGGAGGAGTTCATTAAATTGACCAACCCGAAAATGGTTTGGGACCTGGGATCCAACACCGGGAAATTTAGCCGGATTGTTTCCGCAAAAGGGATTCAGACCGTCTCCATTGATTTTGATCCCTTGGCTGTCGAAATTAACTTTTTAGAAGCTCAAAAGAACAAAACGGAAAATTTGCTTCCTCTGAACATGGACTTGAATAACCCCAGCCCCGGTTTGGGTTGGGCCCACACCGAGCGCATGTCTCTAATCGAGCGTGGCCCGGCGGATGCTGTTTTAGCCCTGGCCCTGGTTCACCACCTGGCTATTTCCAACAACGTGCCACTTCCGGCAATGGCCGAATTTTTTTCAAAAATATCGAAATTCCTGATTATTGAATTCATTCCCAAAGAGGATAGCCAGGTGAAGATTTTGCTTCGATCAAGGGAGGATATTTTCCCGAATTTTACGAAAAGCCACTTTGAAAGCGCCTTCGCCGAGAGATTTAAAATCCTGAAATCGGTGCCGGTGAGAGGTTCGAAACGAACCATGTATCTGATGGAAAAAATTTAGGAAAAGTTCAAATTAAAAATGAACGGCTATGAAATTGGCGAACTTGAAACGACGGTAAATAAATTTTCTTCAAATTGACCGAGTATCTTTTCCCGGTCAATCTCATCGCAGGCCATTGCTCTCGCGTTTTTCTCAATCGTAAGCCGCAGTTCGTCGTCGGAAAGTAAATTCTCAATACCGGCAATCAAGGCCGCCGGGGATTCCGGTTCGACGACCCAGCCCAATTTTCTTTCGCGGGCGAGCTGATACAATCTCGTATCCGGTTCGGCGGTGATAATCGAGGCCTTGCCGGCCGAAAAAATGGACAGGCATTTTGACGGCAAGACGAGGTCGGCGGCGGCTTTCAGCTGCAGCACGAGGTGCAGATCCGCCGTCGCGAGAAGGGCCGCGTGTTTTTCCATGGGCTGCAATGGCTTAAAAATTACGTTTCCCAATTTTTTCTCCGCCGCTTCTTTCTTCAGCCACGGTTTCATCGGGCCGTCCCCCACCAAAATAAAAAGGATATCGGGATTTTTTTTCAGGAAATGACTGGCGGCCGGGATCAGCAATTCCAAGCCTTGTTTGCGCCCCATATTTCCCGAATACATGACCACTTTTTTGCCGGGAGGGATGTTCCATTCGGCGCGCAGAGTTTGGGACGGTTCCAGCGGCTGGATGGTTTGGGTGTCCACCCACAAACGGAAAAGGTAGGTTTTATCGCCCTGGATTCCCTTTCTTTTCAGCCGTTCCACCATTTTCATGGAAAGAACGGAGACCCGGTCGAATTTTTGAAGGGTCCATTTTTCAATCTTCTTGGCGAAATTAATTATTCCCTCGTTGGAGATCATCTTAAGGGAATGAGCGGTGTCCAATTCAAAATCGTAAATATGAAGCCATGATTTGAAGCGATTGATTTTGCTTAAAAACGCGGTTAGGACGGCGTTCAAAAAGGAGGGGGCAATGGTGATGACCGCATCTGGTTTTTTAAATAGCAAGAAAATTAGAACAGGGAAACTTGTAAGGGTAAAAAGAGCATGATGGATCAGCCGTTTTTTGCCCGTGGGGGTTCTCGGCACCCACAAGGGGCATCGATAAACCTTCACTCCGTTCAGATTTTCTTTTTGGTACCGCCAGGAGGAATAGGGAGGCTGAACCTTCCAATAAGGGTAGTAAGGCGGAGACGTTATGACGCTGACTTCGTGTCCCCTTTTCGCCAGCCATTCGGCCATCTCCCCTGAATATTTCCCCACTCCGATGAGCTCGGGGAAATAATTGAGGCCGTAAATGAGAATTTTCATAAACGGAGCCGTCAGGCCTGCGCAGGCCTGCCCGCCTTCCGGTCGGGCAGGCCTCCAAGCTGTAAACTTACATTAAAGATCATTTCTAAGACTGGATTCCCGTCCGCCAAAGGACGGATCCACCGTGGCGGACTTCCGCGGGAATGACGAATTTTGGGAAAGGGCAAGATTTTCATACCACTGGATGGTTTGTTTTAAACCTTCAGTCAGAGTCGTTTTAGCTTCAAAGCCGAAGAGCTCCTTGGCTCGGGACACATCCAGCAGGCGCCTCGGCTGGCCGTCCGGCTTTGAGGAATCCCAGCGGATGGACCCGGTGAAACCAACCATGTTTTTAATTTTATCCGCCAAATCGCTGATCATTATTTCATTGCCCGACCCGATATTGACGGGTTCCGGACCATTGTATCCCCGTGCGGCCGCGATAATCGCCTCCGCCGCGTCTTCGACATAAAGGAATTCCCTCGACACTTTGCCTGTCCCCCAGCAAACCACTTCTTTATGTCCCTCGATTTTTGCAGTGACGAATTTTCGAACCAGAGCGGGGATTACATGGCTGGTTTGGAGGTTGAAGTTATCTCCCGGCCCATACAAATTTATGGGAACCAGATAAATCGCATTAAAGCCATATTGTTTCCTATAGGCCTGCGCTTGAACCAGCAACATTTTTTTGGCCAGACCATACGGGGCGTTCGTCTCCTCGGGGTAGCCGTTCCAAATATCTTTTTCTTTAAACGGAGTGGGGGTGAATTTGGGATAGGCGCAGACGGTTCCGATGGCCACGAATTTTTCAACTTTATTGTGGCGGGCCTCTTCCATGAGCTGGATCCCCATCATCAGGTTTTTATAAAAGAATTCCGCCGACATCGCCATATTGGCCCCGATACCCCCGCAAACCGCGGCCAAATGGATGACGATATCGGGTTTCATAACGGAATACATTCGTTTTATCTGGTCGATCCGGGTTAGATCGAATTCCTTTTGGCGGGGAACTCCGATTTTGCCGCAGTTCGCTTCCTGAAGCTTGCGGACCACCACCCGGCCCAGAAACCCCCCACCTCCGGTGACGACCACCGATTTGTCCCGCCAAAAGTCCTTGTTGGATTCGTTCGGGTTCATTCCTTAAGGGCCTCGGGTGTTTTCGCGAGGATTTCCTCCACGGTTTTGCCGTCGGCCTCGTGGGCCTCCAAAACCGTTTTTTCTTTTTGAGCGAGAAGCAGGTCGGAAGTCACCATCATTTTGACGAGCTCTTTAAATCGCACTTTCGGTTCCCATTTTAAGGCCTTTTTGGCTTTGCCGGCATCCCCGATCAGCAGGTCCACTTCGGTCGGCCGGAAATAGCGGGGATCGATTTCGATGTGTTTTTTCCAATCCAGGCCCAGCAATCCGAAAGTTTCCTCCACGAAATTTTTTACCGAATGGGTTTCACCTGTCGCGATGACGTAGTCGTCGGGTCGCTCCGTTTGCAGCATTCGCCACATCGCCTCGACAAACTCGGCGGCGTATCCCCAGTCACGTTTCGCCTCCAAATTTCCAAGGTAGAGCTTCTCCTGGAGTCCCAATTTTATGCGCGTGGCGCCCCGGGTTATCTTCCTGGAGACGAACGTCTCCCCCCGGCGCGGAGATTCATGGTTAAACAGTATCCCGTTGCAGGCAAACAGGCCGTAGGCCTCCCGGTAGTTGACGGTTTGCCAAAAGGAATAGACTTTGGCGCAGCCGTAAGGGGATCGGGGATAGAAGGGAGTTTTTTCAGTTTGCGGCACCTCCTGAACCTTTCCGAACATTTCACTGGATGAGGCCTGGTAAAAGCGGGGCTTTTTCTGCATGAATCTTATCGCCTCAAGGAGGCGCAGCGTTCCCAAGGCATCCACATCGGCGGTGTAAACCGGTTGATCGAAGCTCACGCGCACATGGCTTTGCGCCCCGAGGTTGTAAACTTCATCCGGTTCAATATCGTTGAGCAACGTCACCAGATTGTTTCCGTCGGTAAGATCCGAGAAAAGGAGGCGGAGGCGCGTTTTGGGATTGTGCGGGTCCAAATATATTTTGTCGATTCGCCCCGTGTTGAATGAGGAAGACCTTCGAATCAGCCCGTAAACCTCATACCCTTTGGCCAGAAGAAGCTCGGAAAGGTACGAACCATCCTGGCCGGTGATGCCGGTAATGAGCGCCTTTTTCTTCATTCGTTTATTCCCCTATAGATTTTTTTCGTTTTGGCAATGGAATCGAGGCTTTACCCGGAATTTTTGCAGCCGAAAAACTATTATTTTTCCTTCCGATCGTCCAGCTTTATAGATCCCCGTTCCCTTAAGGAACTTTGGTAACGCTTTCCCACTTGGTTTTTTGGATGGAAAGGCGGGGATCGGAGACGAGGCAATGCCAAACAACTGCCTGGAAAGCTTCGGTGTGGGGCGTGATCCGGTCCGGATAGATCGGTGGAATAACCAAAACAATGTCGCCCGCCTTTTTGGTGTATCCGCCGTCCCGACCGACAATTCCCAGTACCGCTGTTTTGCGCCTTTTGGACTCTTCAATGGCCGCAATCAGATTGGGACTAATATTTTTCTCCCGGTTCCCCCCGCCGACCGAGAAAATTAGCAGGACATCCTTTTCATTGGTTTTGCTCACTTTAAGCCAAGAAGAAAATATGGTTTCCCAGCCGTCATCGTTGGTTCGAGCGGTCAATTCAGAAACATTGTCGGCCGGGGCATAAGTTTCAATCCCGCAAAGTTTCCGGAAATCATTGGCGGCATGGCTGGCGTTGGCGGCGCTTCCACCCACTCCGATGATGAACAATCTTCCTCCCTCTTTCCTGAGTTGGACCAGCCGTTCCACCATGGCATCGATGGTTTTCCCATCAATCTGCTGGGCAATCTCCCGGACTTCGGAGAAGTAGATATCAGTGATGTTGTCCATTTCCGGTAAAACTATTACTTTTCCCTGGTGTCGTCCATGATCCAGAATTTGAAAATGGTGAAAACGGCCGATATTCCGTCTTTCCAATTGATTTTCTTGCCTTGGCCGTAACTTCGACCATGATAAGTGATGGGAATTTCCATTATTTTGAGGCCTAGTTTGGAAATTTTGGCCGTAATTTCCGGTTCAAATCCAAAACGGTTGGAACGAAGGGGAATTCCCTGGATGGTTTTGGTGCGGAAAATTTTGTAGCAGGTTTCCATGTCGGTTAATTTTTGACCCGTGAATATGTTGGATAAAAATGTCAGGAATTTATTGACGGCGGTGTGAAAGAGGCGCCCCGCGTTAATCTTTTTCCCTTTATAACGGGACCCGTAAACCACGTCCGTTTTACCTTCCAAGGCGGGTTTGATGAGAGCCGGATAATCGTTCGGATCATATTCGAGATCGGCGTCCTGAATTACGACGAGATCTCCCAGGGCCTGTTTAACTCCTTCCCTGATGGCGGCGCCTTTCCCCTGATTGGTCTCTTGAAAAATAAATTTGAGGGAGAAATAATTGTCACCGGAAAATTTCTTCCCTTCATATTCCTTTTGAATCGTGTGCAGCAAATCCCTGGTTCCGTCGGATGAGTGATCGTCGACGATTATGACTTCTTTGGGGACAGGAACCTGCCGGACTTTTTCCAAAACTTCCCGAAACGTCCGGACCTCGTTGAACACGGGGATGATAACTGAGAGGAAATTAAAACCCGTCAAATGATCTCCAGGTTAATTGTGAATTCATTCGGCAATTGGGCGCCTATTTCAAACTTCAAGGCCTTGGTTTTCTCAATTATCCCGTAGGCGGGAGAATATTCGGCCTCATCAAGGGTGGTTTTCCCCCTCCAGTTTTCAAACGTGAGACGAATAGTTTGACTTATCCCCTTAAATTCCCAATGGGGGGAATCCAAATTCCGGGCGCTGACGCCTGGAGCCAAAATAAAATTCCATTGCAAATTATGCTCTCCCGAACCTCTAACTTCGTCAGTGATGATGTATTTCAATGGGTTCTCAATCCTCTTAATCGCCCTTTTGTGAATAATATGCCCCGGCAGCCGCAAATAACCGTAGTGCTGGGCGCAAATAAGGGAATTTTCGTCCCAAGTCACAATTTCCACCTGGGCGTCATTAGAAAGAGCGAAAAGAGCCTGGGGATTAATCCGGTTTTGCTCTTCCCTGTCAATTTGCAGGGTATTGTGCGCGGCAGTACCGCGCAGCCGGTTTCGAATTTCGGGGTGTGGGGTGTAAAATCCCGATCCTGGATCGATGAAAAAATCTTCCTCCCCAACGGTCAAGGTGAAACTCAGCTTATCGTTGTGGGTGTGGCTGCCGACACCCCTGATTCCATTGGGCTGGGCGGAAAATACCAGGTGATCTTTGTTTCCTCTCATTACGACAATACCGGATGAGCCGGGTCCGCGGTATAAAAGGTGCGAGGCCATTCCCCCCTGTAATTTTTCAAACCGTTCTTTGCCGGGGTTTCCAAACAACCAAACCAACTCGGCCGGGGTGGGCTGATTATAAATTCGCATATTGTCGTCCTCAAAAAGGAGCGTGCCGAACCCTAGGAGGTAGGTCATGTCCCGGTCTTCCCTTTTTTGAAAGATGTGGACCCTGCCGCTGTCGTTATCCCCGACAAGAGGTATTTTCCCGGCTTGATTTAAAAGTTGATGCAATGTTTTAAACATCTGCGAAAGTTTGCCCGGATATACCGGCCCGAATATTTTCCCAAGTCTCTCGCCCTTGCTTTCCCCTGTCGTGGTTTGGCTTTTTAGGCCCACCAGCCCGGAAAAAAAGAAAATTTCTAATACCAGGCGGAAATAGGCCGTTGAACTCTCATAATCAAACCCGTCATCATAAATTTGACTATTGATTTCCGCGGTAAGCTCTTTGATGGAGAATTCGTACCATTTCTTAATATTTAGCGAAAAACCTATGTATATCAGTCCAATTAGGTTTGAAAGATAATGATTTGAGGATATGTTCCCCCCCCATTCGAGGTGGTTTTTTATGTGATTCCCATGCTCCCAGAGATTATTGGCGATTTTTTCAACAAAAGCCGGGTTAAGGGCGGGCGACCCCTTAAAAAATTCGTAGGCGAGAATCCAATTACAAGCTCGCAAGCCCACGTCCATGGGCGAACTCCAATTCACCCCGTATTTGACCGGGTTTTGGCGTATCCAATCAAGGATGTGTTCGGTGAAGATGGTGGCGAAGTTCTCATCCCCCGTAATCCTGTAGGCCTGTCCCAAAGTGACCAGGTGCTGGCAGCGGGAGAGCTCCCAGGGAACCTTGATATCCACTCCGGGGTGTTTTCCATAAGTGACTTGAGAGTAAAACGTGCTGGGTTCCCAGCCGATCCCTGATTTAAAATCAAAATGCCAGGGGATGAGGCCCGTGATCCCGCCCCTCGCCAGGGTTTTTCCGCCCCCCGAGGGAATAAATTTCAAATCAGGCCTTTTATGGAACTCTTTGAAATCAATGGGGCCGGATCCCAGCAGATCGAACTTCATGTTGGCAATTTGTTTGGCCTGGGCAACGATGCTTTCCGCGTCTTTGGGGAAGGCGGCGGAAAAAAACTTGGAAAATTCCGGCTTGAATACTTCGGGGTGCAGCAAATTAAGTGGTTTAAGAGAAAATTTCCGGGAAGATGAAAACCGCTTTCCTCCGTCGGAAGAATAGCAGAGTCGTTCCCAAAAACGGGAGAAGGATGGCCGCAAACGCCCCATCACGACTCTGAGGATTTGCCGGGGAGGAAGGTGAATCAGGCGATTTAATCGGTCGATGAAACTCAACGGTTTATTTCCCTCGGGATATCCAAATCCTTCCCTTCAATCCACATCTCATGCCAGAGGACGATGTTCAATAAAAACCAGGACATATTGCTTTGCTTGTTTTGAAGGAAGTTCCGCAGGGCCTCGACGTCAAAGTAATCCGTCCTTTTGGCGAAATCGAGAATCTTTTTATCGGACCATTCCAGAAGCTGATCTTTAAACCAATCCTGGACCGGGACCCCGAACCCCTGTTTCCGCCGGTAAATGATTTCATCCGGCAAAATGGGCTCCACCGCTTTTTTAAGGAGATACTTCAGCGTCCGGTTTTTGTATTTCAAACTTTGCGGGATTTCCATGGCGAGATTCACGAATTTCTGATCCAAAAAGGGGACCCTCGATTCGACCGCCGTGGCCATGGTCATTTTGTCGACCCGCATCAACAGGAGTTCGGGCAGGCGTAAACGCAAGTCGAGGTACGACATCCAATGGAGATAGTCGGCCCCCTCCGGAGCGTCGTCGAAGAATTCATGCTGGAGCTTGCGGATGGGTTCATAAGAGGAATAGCCGCCCAGGCGCCTCAAGTATTCCGGCTTTAACATTCGCCGCTTGTAGGTTTCCTGGAAGGCCTCTGCGCCGCCCCAGAAAAAGGTTTCGTCATACGAGGCGCGGTGCAGCAGGTCCAACTGCCGCATTCCTTTACGGGGAGAGCCCAAAACGGAATTGAGACTGCGCCAAAGGGTATGGCGGATGGGTTTCGGAACGAAGCTGTAGGCGCGCACCCAGGGAATGGAATCCAGCGTTTCTCCCCAATAGGGATAGCCGCAGAAAAGCTCATCCGACCCTTCTCCCACCTGGCAAACCGTGGTGCCGTTGTCTTTGGCAAGTTTGGACACGTAATAAACGGGGACGCAGACGGGATCAACGATCGGCTCATCTTGGTGGAACACAAGTTTGGGGAGAAAATCGACGAGGGCCCGGTCAGTCAGAATAATTTCGTGGTGGTTCGTCTTGAACTTTTCGGCGATCATCCTCGCGTAATGAAGTTCGTCGAATTTGGGGGCGTCCTTGAAGCCGATGGAGAAAGTTTCGACGGGCCTATCCATCAATTCGGCCATCAAGGCGACGTTGGTGGAAGAATCGATTCCTCCCGAGAGGAACACCCCGAAGTTGACGTCGCTCACCATGCGGTAGCGGATGGACTCGCGGAGGTTATCGATGATTTCCTTTTCCCAGTCTTCCTCGCTTTTCTGCCCTATCCGGTGGCATCCTTCAAAAGGGTTCCAGTACCGTTTATAAGACTGGTTTCCGTCTTTGTGGACGGTGAGCGTGTGCGCGGCGGGCAATTTATAAATTCCCTCAAATAGGGTTTGGGGAGCGGGGGACACCAAAAAAGTGAGGGAATCGTAGAAGGCTTTTTCATGAACGGAGCGTTTCACTCCGGGGAATTCGAGCAGCGCCTTTATTTCCGAGGCGAAAATAAAAAAGCCGGCGGCTATGGTGTAGTAAAGAGGTTTGACGCCCATCCGGTCCCGCGCCATCCACAGCTTCCCCTTTTTCTTGTCCCAAATGGCGAAGGCGAACATCCCCCTCAGTTTGGGCAGGATTTCTTCCCCCCATTCGGCGTATCCCTGGAGGATGACCTCGGTGTCGGAGTGGTCGGTTTTGAATTTCCGTCCCAGGGCTTCAAGCTGCGGGCGGATCTCCGCGTGGTTATAAATCTCCCCGTTAAAGACAATCCAGAGAGTGTCGTCCTCGTTGGACATGGGCTGAACGGCGCGGCGGCTTAAATCGATGATGGAGAGCCGGCGGTGCCCCAGGCCCACTTCCTGATTCGGGGAAACGTAGAGCCCTTCGTCGTCGGGCCCGCGATGGGTCATCGTGTCCCGCATCTTTTGCAGGATGGAAGCTTCGATGGGAAGGGTGCCGTTAATCTGCCGGAAAATGCCGACGATGCCGCACATTAGGTTTTAGGTTGGGATGCGGCCCCAGACTTCCTTGTCCAATTCGATGGCCGCCTGGGTGGTTTCATAAAGATTGGCCCACGGCGTGGGGAAGGGCACACCATTCGCGATGGCGTTCGCAAAAACCTCCAAAGCGGCCAGGTGGCCTTTGTCCTGGGGCATGCCGTCTGTTTTCTTATTCTCGCCGAAAATGGTGAGCCTTGAGAAATCCTCCAGAACGGCCGATTTTCCGTCCCAATGAATTTCGATGTATTCCTTTGGCAAATTCGGATTCCCAAGGGAGGTGTAAACCAGATTGCAAAGCGACCCGTCCTGATAGGTGAGCTGGGCGGAGAAATTTTCATCGGGCCGGGTGGTGTCCTGCTCTTTTTTCCCGGCGGCCGAAACCATAATGCCTTTAAGCGGATACCCCACGATGGCCTGAAACAAATCGATCATGTGGCAGGCCTCCCCGCGCAAGCGCCCGCCGCCCTCAAAGGTTTTGGTCCAGTGGTTGGCGGGAAGCTCTCCCGCGTTCACCCGGTAGTGGGCGACGATGGGCCCCCCTCTTTTGGCGAGGTGCGGATAAAGTTTTTTCATGAGCGGGGCGTAGCGGCGGTTGAACCCGACGACGAGCGTGGGCGGGGTGCTCAAGCCCTTGAGCATCGCATCCAGGGAATCCAGTTCCGCGATTTCCAACGCCAGGGGTTTCTCGAGATACACGTGTTTGCCGGCCTTAAGCGCGTCCTCCGCCATCTTGGCGTGCTTGTCGTGGCGGGTGGCGATGAGGACGGCGTCAACTCGGGGGTCTTGTATGAGGGCTTTGTAATCGGTGGTCATGATGGCCGCCTGAAGCTGCCGGCCCGCCGTGGCCACGGAATTCCCGTTCGAAGCGCACACTCCGATTATTTTTAACTTCTCTTTTAAATTTCTGATATTGGGGAGATGTGTGGCCTTGACGAAATTCCCGAAGCCGATGAGCCCGAGCCGGATTTGGGCGGTCTTGAGGTCGCTCCGGCCGTCATAAATGGAAGCCCCGATCCTACTCACACCAACGTCGCGGGTGAGGGGATGGTCGGGGGCGGGATAATTCAAAATGACGGCGAGCGGCTTCTGTCCCGATTTTTCTCCCAATAGCGCGTAGGCTTTCTCCGCTTCCTCGATTTTGAACTCCGCGCCGATGAGCGGCTCCACCTCGATTTTTTGGTTTTGAATCAAATCCAAGAAGGCGGCCATGTTCCTGTTTTCTGTCCAGCGCACGTAGCCGTAAGGGTAATCCTTCCCCAGTTTTTCATATTCCGGATCGTAGCGGCCCGGCCCGTAGGAACAGGAAATGAGGAAGTCCTGCTCTTTTTCATAGAAGGGCGAGCGCACGAGCTCCATTCCCACCGCGCCGACCACGACAATTTTTCCTTTCCGGCGGGTCAGCTCAAAGGCCTGGCGGGTGGGCTCGCTGCTGGAAGTGGAGGCGGTGAGAATCGAGGCGTCGACTCCCTGGCCTCCCGTGAGATTGAAAACGATTTTGGCCAACTCTTCCGGTGAGCTTGTGCCGGCGTCGAGCCCGTGTTTTTCGGCGAATCTGACGCGCGCTGGATCCAAATCAAGTCCCACGACCTTGCATCCCGAGGCTTTCAGCAGTTGAACCGTTATTTGACCGATGAGGCCGAGGCCGATGACGGCGATGACTTCGCCAAGCCTCACTTCGGCCCGGCGGACGCCTTGAAGAGCGATGGCGCCCAGGGTCACGAAAGCGGCGCTTTTCCCGGTGACAGTGCCCGGAACTTTGACGGCTAAATTTTCGGGAACGGACACAATTTCCGCGTGGTTGGCGAGCGCGGCGCCCGCGCAGGCGACCCGGTCTCCGGCTTTAAATTTGGAAACTTTTTCCCCCACCGCAAGGACCACCCCGGTGCAGGAATAGCCCAAAGGCCGGTATTCATCCAGCATGTTTTGAACGATGGCCAAGGTCCGCTTCACGCCCCGCACGCGGATCGAATCGAGGACTTTGACCACCTGCTGGGGCCTTTTTTTGATTTTGTCGAGGATGGAGTCTTTGGATTGCTGCACCGTGGCCATTTCCGTGCCGGTGCTGATCAGGGAGTGGGACACTTCCACCAAAATATTGAAGGGATCATGGGCGGGGGCCGGAACGTCCTGGACAGTCACTCCCCGCTTGTGGAGCAGCAGTTGTTTCATTTCAAAACGGCCTCAGGCAGGGGAATCTCCGCTCCTGAACCCAGGGTGAAAACCTCAAATCCGGCTTCCCGCCACCTGTCCCTTTTCAGGATGTGGTGGGTGTCAAAAATAATCTTCCTGCGCATGAGAGTTCCGATGGCAGAGGGGTCGATGTATTTATATTCGTCGTGGGCGGACAAGATGACCGCCAAATCCGAATCTTTAAAGGCGCTTTCGATGGAGTCATTCGAAAATTCTTTGGAGTTCACGTGGGGGTCGTAGATGCCGATGCTCGCTCCGGAAATTTTGGCCCTAATCTGTTTGATGACTTCAATGGCGGGCGATTCCCGGTCGTCGTCCACGTTCCCTTTAAAGGCGAGGCCCAGAATGGTTATTTTGGGATTGGCTTTCCCCTTTAAAATCCGGGAAATAATTTCGACCACGTAAGCCGGGGTTTCATCGTTGATGTTTCTGGCGAGGTGGATCATCTTGGCCTCATCCGGAAATTTCTCCACCAGAAACCACGGGTCCACGCTGATGCAGTGCCCGCCCACGCCGGGGCCGGGTTTGTGCAGGTGCACGCGGGGATGGCGGTTGGCCATTTCAATGACGTCCCACACATTGATGCCCAGCTTCTCGCAGATGCGGGCGGTTTCGTTGGCGAAGGCGATATTGACGTCCCGGTATGTGTTCTCGATGACCTTGACCATTTCCGCCACCGTGGGCTCGGTCAGATAAATTTCACCGGAGACAAAGCTTTTGTAAAGATCGCGGATTATAATTCCCCACTCCTTCGATATGGCCCCGATCACGCGATCGTTGCCGATGAGTTCCTCGAGGGCCTTCCCGGGGATCACCCGCTCCGGGCAGTAAGCCACGCCCAAATCCTTGCCGGGTTCCAGGTTCGTTTTGGATTTGATTGTGGGGAGGACAAGATCCCGGGTCGTTCCCGGAGGCGAGGTCGATTCCAAAATGACGATGTTCCCTTTCTTAAGATAGGGCAAAATGGAATCCAGGGCCCCCTGGACATAGGTCATATCCGCCGAGGGGATTTCTCCGTTTCCGTGAAAATAAGGGGTGGGGACCGCGATAATGAAAACGTCGGATTCGGCGGGTTTGGTGTCGACGGTCAGGTTTTGGGAGGAGATGGCGGCTTTCACCACCGTGGCCAGTCCCGGTTCCTCGATGTGAATTTTTCCGTCGCGGAGGGTTTTGATCACCGCCGCGTTGGTGTCCACGCCGTGAACCCGGTGGCCGTGGGTCGCGAACATCGAGGCCGTGGGGAGCCCGATGTACCCCAGCCCGACGACGCAAATTTTCTGTTTTTGAACGTTCATTTCCTGGTGATTTTTCAGCTTAAATCTCGCCTGCGGATTCTATCGTAAATCTTCCTCGACAACAATGGCAAAGAGCCTATTCATTAGTTGGTTTCTCTCAACCGGTTCAACGTAAAAATCTGAATTGCCCGCTGTGGGGGGACGGTGCCAGCCGAGGGTTAGATACCATAACCAGCATTTAAATTTGGAAATACGAAATGAACTATTTTCTTCGGAATCTCTACAACCCAAACCCTTTTATATGGCGAAGACTGGATATTGCTTTCAATGTGTTCTTTCAATTTTGGCAACCACACGATTGGGTCTATCACTGGCTGTAATTCAAAATAGCTAATGAGTTCAATTGGATAATTCGTTTTATAGGTGTTCATGAACTTTTCGTTAATTAACTCAATTGTTGGATCGCCAAGAAAACCTGCCGACATAATATCGAAGAAAGGTCCGTTAAACCCTCCTCGGAGAATACGGACCTGCTTTAAAACTTTCCTCAGCTCTCTCGGAGGTTCAATTTCCCCTAATTGATCATCTTCAACCGTTTCCAGGAAATCAATTAAGCGGGGGATGTTTTGTTTTCGGACTTTTGCAGTCACTGTTGGAACAAATTCAAAATTGATCAAAGCGTTCCCAACTCGTCTTTTTATTGCCTGCTTCTTTTTTTCTGAAAGTTTCTCATAAACGTCTTCAAGTTGTTGTTTATGACTCATGGCAGGGAAAACACGCTGTGCAAAATCCCGATCAATAAGTTCTCCCAATTCAAAGGAAATAATTTCCTCCCCCACCTTACATAGGATATCAGGCTCGGGTGGCAATCTATATTGAACACTGGATTTATTCACCGGCAATTCTCCAAATTCAAGAAATTTGCCAAAAACATATAATTCTCTTATTCCACTATTATTGGTATTTGTCATTTGAGGGCATTGGCGTCTAACTATTCTCCCGTCTGGGCGGGATTGTTCAGCCGGCCCATGAAAAGAATGCTTCCGGTTTGATTCTCCTGAATGAGAAAAACAAACGGATGGTCCGCGCGGAAAACGGGTTGAGGGGATGGCATGGATCTCAGCGCGACGATGACGGCGGTCGCCGCGGCAGCTTCGGTGCCCTCTTCGTTCAATTCAACAAAGGCCTTATGGAGCACCGCCCCGATGTAGAGCAAGCGGGTTCCATCCATCCCCGCGAAATTGGCATTATCGTCGAAGGCTTCAATCATTCCCAAGGACTTAAGAGTTTTATCCATCCGGAAGCCGCAAACCATCTTGAACTTCGGCAGGAAAACCTGGACGTCTCTTTCACTTAAGTGTTTTTTCCATTCCACGAGAGCCTCGGCGGAAAGGCTTGACTCGAGTTTGCCGACCCCAACCTCCTCTTTGGGGAGGAGCACAAGCATAGACAGAGATTTGCCAGAGTAGGGCAATTCCAGCATTTGAAAGGTTTTCAGTTCGGCGTAGCGGGCCTTTTGAACCTGAGCCATCATCGGGGTATTGACGATCGTGCCGGGCGTGACGCGGAAGGGTTCGATTTTCGTCTCGCTTTTCTTGAATTGACTCTCCCAGTTTCCCTTGAAATAGATCGCGTTCACAAGGACGAGGCGGGTCAGATGATTTAGAAATCGCGGCGGAATGATTTCCTTGATCTTGCCCTGGGTTTTTTCTTCGACCCAGTTATTGATCAATTCCCGCGCCGCTTCGGCGGCCTTCACGTAATCCACCGGCGTGATGGACACCCCGTAGAACCGGCTGACCAGGGAAATATAGGAATCGAGGAATTTGTATGTCCGGTCCGGCCAAAGGGAATTCGCAATGAATAGTTTGACGCCCCCTGATTTTTGCGCAGATATAACCTGTGTCTGGAGGTCCAGGAAGGCGGGGTGAAGTTTCTCTTGATTAAGCGAGAAGCAGAGCGTCCCGGCCATTTCTTTTTCCGTGTTCCCACGCGCGCCGGCGTAGGTCATCGCCAGGGCGGTGGAAACGCTGTATGGGGAGAAAAACAGGTTGCCTTGGGTTGAGAGGAGCCTATGATAGAGATCGAAGGCAAAAGTGGAATTGCCTTGAGCGAGAACGCTGAGGTCGGATTGCGGGGCGGCAAAAACCGCGACGGTGCAAAGGCTCAGCCCCATCGTCGCCGCGATAATTTTTTCCCCGTATCTCATATATCAGGTGGGCAGGGCCACGGAATAGATGGTGATCTCTTCCTCTTCGCCCCATAATTTGACGGGCCAGCGGGTTTTGATGGTTTGTTTAATCGAGTCGGGGACCTTGTTGTCCTCGATGACGATATACCGGACCCCCCACATTTTCAGTCCCATCCGGATTTGGGCCGGATCGATTAAAACCGGCCCGATTTTCCCTGAATTCTGGGCGTCGTTGATCTGCCGCAGGAATGGGTTATTTTTGTAAAGGAGGTTCAGATCGTACGCGGTCCGGCCGGAGCAGCCGCCCACAATGGGGTGCTGATGGATCATCTGGTAGCGCATGTAATGCCGGAGTTCACGGTAAGGCGTCCGGGCATATCTCAAGGTGGCGCTGAAAGGGATCATGAGCACGGGACCGTCGGGAGCGTTTTTGAACCGCTGAAAAATCGAGGGCATCTTATAGGGGTCGTCCAGACTTCGTGGGAGCGGGAAAAGAAATTCCAACCCGATCAATAAAAAACTCAAAGGCAACAGTTTCCCCCCGCCCCGCCAAAAAGATTTGGAAATTTTGAATTGCTGTTCGCACGCCATGGCCAAAACCAATCCGAAAAACAGATAGGCGACCACCACGAACCTCCCCGTTCCCTGGATATTGGATCCGAAAGGGAGAAGCCGGAGGAAATAAAAGGGCAGCGGAAAATACAAATTGAAGCCCCCGAGGCAGGGATAGGGGCCTAACATAAAAATGACCGTCGCGATGCCCATGTACAGCCAGTATTTCGATTGGGGAAGCCCGTGCTTGCGAAAGTGCCAGATTAGTATCAAAGGAAGGGTCCACCCCAGTCCGTAGTCCCAGCGGGAGGCGTTCAGGAAATTCGGGAGGAAATCTCTCCATAAAGGGTTGTACTTGTTGGGAATTAGAAAACAGAGCATCTCGAGCGGCGATCCTCCGCCGCGCCAGCGTTGGGGCGGTTCAATCCCCGCGCCCCCGTACAGGATTCTGACCAGCGTGACGATGAGGGGCAGCGTCAGGAGAATCCACCACATCCAGGTGCTGATGAGCGGGGTGATTTCCCGCCAGGTGTGTCCCAATTTGATGCTTCCTAGAAAGGGCAGCCGTTTCCTGGTTGAGGCAAACCAAGCGAGGAGAGAACCCACAAAAGTCCAATATGGAAGCACATAAAAAAATATTTCCTTCATGGAGCCTTCGCCGGCGAAGGTAATTTGCCCCCCGCGCCTGTAAAGCTCCGCTACGACCCAAATGAGTCCCGCGGCGCTGCCGGCCATGGCCAAATTTCGAATGGTCTTTATAATCGGCCGGTATTTGTCCAGGGAAATCCATTTAACGGAGATAATCCGCGGCAAAACCATCAGGCCGGACATTACTAATCCCAAAATCAAATAATACTGGGCGTAGAACCAGGAGATGGACAGAAAAATCCCGGCGATCAAATAGTTTTTGGTTCCTTTGTCTTCCAACGCCACGTAGAAGCGCCAAATGAAAAAGATTAACGGCCAAAAGCCCAGATATTCCGTCGACCCGTCAATGAGCAGCATGACATACGGGTTAAACGATACGATGGCCCCCACCAGGATCCCCGGCCAGGTGGAGCAGCCCATCCGGCGCGCCAGGAGAAACGCGCCGTAAGCCCCCATGACCAGGCAGAAAAGATAAGAAAGGTTGAGGGCCCCGACATGGCCCATCCAAGACTGAAACAAATAAACGAAAACGCTATGGAGAGGAGAGTACACATGAAACAGCAGGTTGTAGCCGGTCGGCCACCACATCAGATCGGTCCAAAAGGGGTTCTGGCCGAGATGCAGCTGCCTTTGGAAAAACCAGCTGTTGTAAAAGGCGACCAGTTCATCCCCACCAGAATAAATATCAAGGGGTGTGTGCTGGGCGAGAAGGAGGGTTTTAAGGTGAAGGATGAGGGGGTAAGTGGCGACAAGAGCCAGAAATATGAATACAGTCAAGGCGGTTAAATGGGAAAGCCAGGGCAATTCACCCGTCCCGCCCCATCCGTCATTCCCGCGTAAGCGGGAATCCATAGATTCCTGCTTTCGCAGGAATGACGGAGAATCGGATTCCTGGTTACGCGGGGAAGTCGGTCCCGTCATTACCCTACCTTTAGAGAATTCATGTTTTTCAGTTTATCGAAAGTTTTGCGGGTGTGTTCTTTCCAGGTGTATTTCTGCAGGACTTCAGTTCGGGCGGCCTCTCCCAGCCTCCTTCTCAAGGCCGCATCCTGAAGCAAAATTTCAATCCCATCGGCGAGCTCTTTGGCGTCGCCGGGTTTAACCAGCCAACCCGTTTCATTGTGCCTCAATACTTCGCCGATCTGTTCCAGGTTTGAGGCCACAATCCCTTTGCCCATCGCCATGTATTCGAAGAGTTTCGTGGGCGATCCGAAGAACCGGGTTCCGTCCGGATTGGGGACATGCGGGGCCGCCAGGACGTCGCAGGCGGCGAGAAATTCGGGAGCGTCTTTCTGCGGGACCAGACCCGTCAAAACAATCTGCCGCCCCAAACCGTATTTATTGATGAGGTTTTTCGTCGCCGCCATTTTGACGCCGTCCCCGACCAGCAAAAACCGGAGGTTTGAATTGGAATGGGGCGACTTCTCAAATAGGTGCCGCGCGGCCTCGACCAGGATTTCCGACCCATGCCAATGGCCGAAAGTGCCGATGAAACCCACCACTTTTTTGCCGCTTAATCCCCAGGCCCGCCGGATTCTTTCCCCGTTTATTTCCGGCGAGAACCGCGCGGGCTCGACCCCGTTCGGATTGACCAGGATTTTCTCTTCTCCAATTCCCCTCTCCTCAAGTTCCTTTTTTAGAACATTGCTCACCACGACAATTAAATCCGCGAATTTTAAGTTGAGCAACTCAATTTCATTGGTGAGGGATCCGTACCTCAAAGGCTTTTCCCAGTTCCGCGCCAGCCAGACTTCCGACCCGTTGTATTCCAGGACAAAGGGAACTCCAAATTTTCTCGCCAATTTGAGGCCGCAATAGTTGTTCCGGGAATAACGCTGGTAAATGAAGGAAAGGGGACGGTTGGAGAGAGTTCGAAAGGCGGTGTCGTAAAAGGTGGACTGGAGCTGGAAAGTGGGTATTTCGGCGAAGTCGAGGAAACGCTCGCCCGGAAAAACATAAGTGAAAGATATCCCCGGATCGACGGTGGGGATGATGTCGGTGCTGTAAAAAAGAGGCGGTTTTCCGAAAGGTCCCAAATTATTCAACACTCCGGCGATATGCCCAACCGATCCGCCGGCTTGCAGGCCGAAAGAAAAATCGGTCCGGAAATAAACGGGAGAGCCGTCAAAATTCAGGGATTTCTTATTTGGGGAATTTTCCTGCGCCAGTTTTTCTTGGCGAGCGTCGAATTTGAAGGAGGAAATAAGAGGCCTCTTTTTTAAATAATCCCACATCATCTTTAAAAACATCTGGAAGATGGTGCGCCAGGTGATGGGCGCGGCGGCCTTGGCTTTATCTTCAACGAAAGCCTGGCGGGGGCTGAGAAGCTTGACCAGAAGGTAGGTCAAAAAAGGTTTGCCGAGAAATCCGGCCTTGTCCGTCAGGAGCCGGCTTTCTTCGTATCGCCCCAGGTGTCCCAAAAAATTAAAATCTTTGAGCCAGGATTTATCCTCAAAGGTCAGCAGGACTTCATCCGCTTCCAATTTGGGAATTGGAGAATAGTTTTTAACGACCTTGGCTTTCATTTTTTTCCCAAAACCAGATTCTATCCCGGTAATTGTTCCGGCGGGCGTATTTAATTATCCGTTCATACCAAAATGAGGTGTCATACATGGAGTATTTCCGTTCCAAGTAGCGCCCGTCAGGGTTTTCTTTTCCGCCCGCCAAGGAGGGATTTTTAATTAATTCCTCAAATGAATAGGGGCGGATGGTATTGGCCATGGGATCCAAAACGTATTTTTTATCGCCAATGACGGCTTCCAGGATTTCATGGGAGTCTATTTTTTCCGCGCCCCGTCCCTGGGGATGATTTTTGGCGAGCATCGAGATCCATTGAACGGAGATATTTTCCTGTTTTAGAAAAAACCCGAGGGTCACCGCATATCCCCAGCAATAAGCAAAACCGTTTTTCAAAATTTCAAAGGGATCGTTGGAAATTTGCGGCTGTTCGGGATTCAGCCGGCCGTAAATCCAATTCATCAATTCCCGGACCCTGTCCCGTTCGGTGAACTCTTTCCCCCTTTTCCAGGCGCGCACCAACATCAATTTATCGTTGGAGGGGGGGGTGGGAGGAAGTCCGAATTCCCTGTCCGCATCGAACTCAACGATTTTAATTCCGGAAAACCCCTGAGCTAAAAGCCTGGCCTCAACTTCTCCTGGATGCGTCTTCCAATTGTGGCCGGGGCAATTTTTCCGCGGGTTCCGGGCATCGCTGGGTATGAGGGCCAGTAAACACCCGCCTTCTTTTAAAAGGCGTGAACAATCCTTAATCGTTTTGTCGACGTCTTCAGAGCGCTCGAAGATATGGTCGGCGCAAATGCAGTCAAATTCCCCGTCTTGAAATTCCAGGGTGGAAAAATCCCCGCCCACATCAGGCCTCGTTATTTTCATCCAGGGGTAAAGTTCGCGAATAAATTGGCTCCCCAGTCCGGCCCCGCAGCTTAAGTCAAGGAGGCTCAATCGGTCTGGAGGAATCCTGGACTGGAGGAATTTCGTCCGGTTTTCATTGCATGTTTCATGTCCCGCAGCCGTCGTTTGGCGTTCGGCAGTTGTAATTGGACCGCTCAATTCTAGAACCGCGGCCTTGGCCATTTCCGTCAAGGTGACGAATTCAAACTTTCCCTTCTCTTTTAACCGGATAATGTTTTTCCGGATCGCCGGCAAATCATGGTTGGCTTTGGTGTGGCCGATGAGAACGAAATATTGGTGTCCGGCCCGACGGTCGGCGCGGAAATCGCTAATCCAATAGGAAATTGATTTAGGGAGGACCATTCTCAAGGGTTTGAACCCGCTGTACAAGGCTCTCAAACATTTTTGGATGTTCTTTCTGAGGCGCCACCCAAATTCAGAATTAAGAAATCCTTTTTCCTTTTTAAGATATTGAAGAAGTTTGGAGGCCAGCAAAGGGCCCTCTTCATTGTCTAAAAACCACCGCTGGCCGCGCCGGGGTGTGAAAATAGGCAGCTCGACGATCTTTCTTTCCGCCGGCGGGGCGGACAATTGCGGGTCATAGGAGTTGGCCCAATAGGGCTGGTGATCGGAAAAGGCCAGAGAAAAATCATGTCCCCGATCCGGGGATACGCCCCCCGCGTATATGGACGAGTCGCAAAAGATGCCGTTTTTCACCAGGGCTACGAACAGGTTACGAAAGGGCTGAATTTGATAGGCCCCCGCTCTGAAGGAGGTGACGCGATAATTTGAATTGACCGGTTTCAGGATCGACTCCAGCGTTTGCACGCAGCGCTGGATCACCTTTTCCACGTCGCCCGGGTAATCGGCGATCTTGGCCTTGCTCCAATCCCAACACCAAACCCCGTTTTTATAATCGGCTCCCAGTTCGGGAAGCCAGCTCGGATGCAAATGGAGCTGGACGTCATGGCCCTTTTGAACCACTTCCTTTAATTGATTTTCCAGAAGTCCGGCCGTTTGCGGCTGATTTTTCCGCAGCCAGAAGTATTCGCCGATTTCAAAAAAGAAGGTGAGTTTGATTTGCAGATCTTCCGCCAGGGCAAGGAACTTCGTCGCCGGAATAAGGGCGTCTTTTTCCCAGTCGATCGTTTTGCCCGGAGGAATGGGGTGCCAGGTTTCGTAATCGATGGTTATCCCGATGAAATATTTTTTTCTGGAAGCGATAAACACTCCATGCTTGGTGGGCATGAGGGTTTGAAATTCGATCTTGAAATAATCCCGCACCAATGATTCCAATTCATCGTATTCCAGATAGTGGCCACCCGGGACCCAAGCCGCGATGAAAGCCACTCCCCCCTCGTTCAGGTGATCGGCGGCCCATTGCAGCATTTTCCTTTTGTATTTTTCCCCGACATAATAAATGACGTCGCTTAAAATGATGACGTCAAAGCGCAAGTTTTCGAGCGGGGTTTTTTCCAGGTTTTGGGCTTCCCCCTGGAAAAATTCGATAAAAGGAAACCGTTCCTTTCCTTTTTTAACGGCTTCCCGGCTTACATCGACGCCGGCGAGTTTCTCGAAGGAATTTCTAAAGCGGGCAAGAAAGGCCCCGAAGCCGCAGCCGATATCAAGGATGGATTTCTTGTAGCGGGTAAATTTTAAGATTTGGTCGAGGTAGGCGTTGTATCTTTCGGAATCCGCGCTGCCGATTTTCCAGGGATCGGTTTCCTCCGCGTAAATCTTGTCGAAATCCCTTTTAACTACCATTCGCGTTGCTGTCCCGGGATTTTATGAGAACTGGTCCAGGGATAAAATCTTGTTTTGAATTCTTCCGATTAGTTCCGACAAAAAACTGAGTTTGTAATTTCCGGCGCAGCTGGCCGGGCAGGTCTTGCAGTCGGTCGCGAGCAGCTCTGTTTTGGCGAGGGCCCGGAACTCGGGGTTCTTTTTTTCGTAGTTTTCAAAATCCGCGAGGTAGGCTTTGACGTCAAGCCGGTCAGTTAAAAAGCAGACGCCGAGGGTACCATCGGGATAAATCATGTTGTTTTCCTCCGGGAAGAGGCACCGGTAAATATCCATGTTGCGCCACTTGCCGGAATACATTTCCATCAGCATATCGATATAAGGGGTCCGGTAATGTTTGTGCAGCTCCTTGAGGACGGTCAAAAATCTATCTCCGTCGGAGGTTCCCGGATTCACGGAAATATCGTCGACTTCGCTGACGTTGTTGAAATAGGCCGGGGAGGAAACGACCGGCATCAAACTGAAATAAACCTTCAGGCTTTTCGCAAACTTGTAGAGGCCCAAAATCTCGCCGATGTTTTTCCGCTGCACCGTCATCTTTATTCCGGTTGATCCTTTTCTATTTTTACCCGGGGCCTTAGGAAAGTCGGTCCCATTCATGTGGGAATTGTCCTGCAAACTTGGATAGACGATTCCCAATTCGCCAACGGCTTTTTGCACAGTTAATTCCTTGAGGGTTTCAACGGCGCGATCGAAGCTCTCGATTCCCCTGATTTGATTGTGCATTTCTTTAAGACCGTCGATGGAGATGTTGACGTTGACTTGTTTATTGGGGAATTCTTCGACGAACTTTAACAGGCGGTCCTTAAACCAGCCGTTCGAGGAAATATAAATCGTTTTGATGTTGTCCAGCTTGTTCAGGATGGCGGCCAGTTCGCTCAATTTGCTGAACATCATGGGTTCCCCGCCGGTGATGCCGATGCTCTCCATCCCGGCGCAATAGGGGGATTTTAGGAATTTTTCCAAAAGGACCAGGTCTAGTTCCGGCCCTTGGTGCGTCCAAATTGTGCACATGTTGCAGCGGTAATTGCACCGGTCGATTATTTCAGCCATGAGATGTTTAAGCATCGCGGTATCCTTTCAAAGCGAGGCTGGAAAAAAGCAGAACCACTCCGTAAACGCCGAGGTATCCGAGTCCCACGATTTGGTATCCCCATTTATGAATGAGGACCAGAGTCATTACGATTTTAACGAAAACACTGACGAGCCATCCGAAAACATAATAATAGCTCATTCCCAGGGAGGACACCAGTTGACCGACTCCGTTGTAAATCGGATAGGGTAGTAGTCCGATGCCAATCCAGAAAAGGACATCGGCGGCCGGCAGGAAATTCGGCCCGTACAGGAGACCGATGATGGGTCTGGCGAATAAAATCAGCGTGAAGGCGAACGCGTAAGTCAGGAGAGTTGAAACAATCGTCACTTTGACGGTGAAGTGCCATTTTTCGCCGGATGTTTTCAAAGAGGATAATTTCGGGAAAAGGATCATTCCGATGGCCACGGGGGTCAGAACGATTAAATCCATGAAGGTCATCGCCACTGAAAATATTCCGGTTTCTTTTAATCCCACGTATTTGTCGATTAGGATCAAATCGATCCGGCTGACCAAAAAGGCGAACAAGGTGGATAGATATACTCTTAAACCATAGCCGAATGAATTTTTGAAAACGTTCCAGGAAGGATGAAAATCCCCGTTAATTTCTGTTTTTAAAAGCCAGTACATCCACAGGCAGCATGCCATGAAGGAGAATAACGTGCAGGCGAAAACCGCCATGGGGCTGATGAAGGGAGTGAGACTGAGGGACAAAACCAAAATCGTGAAAATCACCCGGTTGGCCAGCTCCACTTTGTTGAATTCCCGGACGTGGTTTAACCCCAATAAAATGTTTTGAAGGAGGAGGTAAGCGAGGCCGAAGGGGATCCAAAAGAAGGTCAAAAATAAAAGGGTTCCATGAATCGGGGAGATTCCCGGAACGTTGGCGAATATCAGCCACCCGATGAAAGCCCCGAGGCCCCCGACGTAGAAACAAACCAACAGCGTGTTTCCAATTAGGCTTGGAATGAGCCCCGGATTTTGCGCCGAATAGTAGGTATTGGAGGATTGCAGTCCGAAGTTGCCGAACTGAACTCCGGCGGCCCCGAAGGTTATCGCGAGGGCGTACAGTCCCCTCCCTTGCGGGCCCAGAGAGCGGGCCACGATGATCGAGGAAGCCATCCCGACCGCCAGCAGCAGGAATTTGGTGAACAGCGTTTCCGCCACATTTTTGGAAAACTTTGAATCCTTCAGCCGGGACCAAAGATTGAGGGGAGTCAAGTCAGCGAGACGGTTAAGATAAAAGTCCAACATAAATTGCCGGCGGCCCCGTCCAAATTTTCTTATTTTGTTTTGGCAAGTTGGAGGGCCATTTTATTCAAAACTTCACAAATCCTTTCCACTTGGTCGTTGGCCAATTCCGGGAACATGGGGAGAGCAAAAATTCTTTGACTGGCCCGTTCCGACATCGGGAAGGAACCTTTGGGCAGGTTGAGAAAGGCGTAGGCGGGCTGCAAATGAATGGGGAGAGGGTAATAAACCCCGTGGCCAATCCCCTCCGATTTCAGGAGTTTCATTATTTCCTCCCGGCGGGAACTTTCCACGCAGAACAAATGGAAAACGTGTTTGGCGAAGGAATCGATGTGGGGCAATGAAATACTTGGATTGTTTCTCAGGTTTTTGAAGTAAATCTCGGCGATTTGTCTCCTTCTCTCGTTGAATTTGTTCAGCCTCTTCAGTTTGAGCCTTAAAATCGCGGCCTGCATCCTGTCCAAACGGCTGTTCAAACCGATGATCTCGTGAAAGTATTGGGCCGCCCGACCGTGGTTGGCTAGCTGCTCGATTTTTTTGGCGAGTACAGGGGATGAGGTTGTCACCGCCCCGCCGTCGCCCGCACCGCCCAGATTTTTGGTGGGATAAAAGCTGAAGCACCCCGCGTCGCTCAGCAACCCCACGCGCTTATTTTTATATTCGGCGCCGTGCGCCTGGCAGGCATCCTCAATAACTTTAAGGTCATGTTTCCTGGCGATGGTCATAATGGGATCCATGTCCGCGGGTTGGCCGAACAGGTGAACGGGGATGATCGCCCTGGTTTTGGGCCCGATGGCGCGTTCCAGCAAATTCACATCAAGGTTGTAGGATTTAGGATCGATATCCACGAATTTGGGGACGGCCCCCACGATGCTGATGGCCTCCGCCGTGGCGATAAACGTGAAGGGCACCGTGATGACTTCATCTCCGGGCCCGATGCCAAGAGCCTTGAGGGACAAAATAAGGGCGTCGGTGCCGTTGGCCACCGGAACGCAATGCCCGCCTCCGCAAAAGGCCGCGAATTCCTCGGCGAATTTTTGGACCTGTTCTCCGCCGATATAGCCGGCGTTATCCAGAATTTTTTTAATTTCCGCGTCAATTTCGGAGCGGAGGTTTTGATCTTTGATTTTGAGTTCGATTAACGGAATAGCCATTTTCAAGAAATAAGCGTTGAATAAACCTTTTCAAAATCTTTTACCATATTATCAATGGAAAAGTCCTCGGCAATTTTTTGGGCGCCTTGAACAATTTTAAGGCGAAGCGCGGGATCCTCTATAATTTTGCGGATCGCCTGCGCGAGGCTCTGCGGGTCTCCCGGTGAAACCAGCAGGGAGTTTTCCCCATCCTTGGCGAAATCAACCACCCCGTCAACAGAGGTTGATATGGAGGCGCATCCCGAAGCCATGGCTTCAAGCAGTGCGTTGGGCAGCCCCTCATACAGGGAACTCTGGACATAGATATCGAGCGCTGAGTAAATAGCCGGCATGTCCCGGCGGAGGCCCAGAAATTGAACGGGCAGATTTTTTCCCCGTGATAATTTTTCAAGGGTCCCTTTTTCCGGCCCTTCCCCCGCTAGAATCACCTGATAAGGTGGCTTTGTCTGGCCAAGTCCCGCCAACGCTTTTAGAAAAATGTCGAAGCCTTTCTGCTTATGCAATCTTCCCGCGCCGCCGATCAGGATTTCATTTCCTTTAATACCCAGTTCATTCCTAAGCTGGGCCCTTAATTGATCGTTTCTTTTAAATTTGTTCGCATCAACCCCGTTGGGGGCCACAAATGTCTTCTTTTCAGAATAACCCAAATGCCCGCATAAATATTCCTTGGTGGCCCTGCTTTCGCAGATGGTCGCGTCATCCATCCTTTTTAAAATCCAGTCGATAATCTTTCCCGTTAGCGGAGCGAACCGGTAATTCACCCGGGGAGAGGAGACCATCCGGAAAGACCGGTCAAATATTTTAGCGAGCCTCACCATCTGCACCGATCGAAAAAGGAAGGCCTGAACGATGTGGGGCCGGGTCTGACCGATTATTTTTCGCAAGGAGAGGAAACCCCCGATGGTGGGAAGGGATTTCATATTGAGAGCGAAAACGGGAATTCCCAATTTTTCCCACTCGATTCCCAGCTCCTTTTTTGATTTGAGGATGACCACCCCGCAAGGGGCAAATAGCTTCCGGTCGAGATGGATAAGCAAATCCGTCATGACCTTCTCGGATCCGCCGATGCCGGAATCGGTTATGACAAAAAGGATTGGGATGGCCATGGGAATTTCTACTTTACTTTCACCAGGTTCGGGCACTTCCAGATTCCCCAATGATGCAGGGTGTAGCGGATGAGCATCCACAAGGTGGAAAGGCCATAGACAACGCTTCTTTGGAAATTGATTGAAGAGGCCTCGGCAAAATAGCGGGTGGGCACGGGTATTTCCCCCATTCGGAATTTAAAATGAACAATCTGGGCGATGATCTGCTGATCGAAAACGAAGTCATCCGAATTTTTTTCATAAGGGACCGTTTCCAGAACCTTCCGGCTAAAGGCCCGGTAGCCCGTGTGCATTTCGGAAAGAGCGGTCCCGTAGACAACGTTTTCCAGAAAAGTCAGCAGCCTGTTCATGAAGTATTTGTAAAGGGGCATTCCGCCGTCCAAGGCCTCCCGGCGGGTTCGGATGCGGCTTCCCATAATGACGTCGCAAACACCTTCCGTTATCAGGCCGGTCATGAAAGGAATAAGCCGGGGATCGTATTGATAATCGGGGTGGAGCATGACGACGATATCCGCCCCGTCCTGGAGGGCGGTTTTGTAGCAAGTTTTCTGATTGGCACCGTAGCCTTTGTTCTTGTCATGGCGGATGGTTTTAAATCCCATTTTTTTAGCCAACGAAAATGTTTCATCATTGGAAAAATCATCGACGAGAATTATTTCGTCATAAGATTTTTCCGGAATATCTTTGATGGTTTTTTCAAGGGTTTTTTCAGCGTTATAGGCCGGAAGAACGATGGTGATTTTCGGTTTATTCATTTTGATAGTTCAAGATAAACATTTTTCATTTTAAGAAGGAAATGATCCCAACTGAAATATTTTTCCGCGGCGCTGACGCTTTTGGCCGCACGGGCGGGCCAATCTTTGGTCGAAGCGACCGCGTTTTTCAGGCGGTCCCCCACCTCCGCGGGGTTGTTCAAATCGCCGATGATGGTCCCCACTTTTTCTTTTTCAATGATTTCCCGGACGTCAAATATGGCTTGGGTCGAGATTATATGAAGGCCGGCCGCCAAATACTCCCCAAATTTCGTCGGGCAGGAAAAATTGTTAAGGGGGTTGTCCTCCCGCAGAAGAAGGCCGATATCTCCGGCGATAAGGGTGGAGGAGATTTCCGGAAAAGGAACTTCCAGAATTTTGAATTTGTCAGGTGGTATTTGATGCTCACCGAAAACCGAAGCCAGCTCCTTTATTGAGGGCGTGATTCCGAGAAAATAGGAGGCGGGCTCAATTTTCAGTATTTCGGCAAAAATCTCCGCGATTTTTTCGGGTAAATGCCAGGGCCCGATGGCTCCGGAATAAACCACAACCAACTTGTCCTTCAGCCCGAGAGAATCTCTTTTGGATTCCCTGGCTTTTAACATCGATTCTGAGGTCAAGTTTGGAATCTTGACTGCGCAGGGAACATGAAGCCAGTCTTGTTCGGAGCGGGGAATAAAAGTTTTGAGGTGACCAATCAGGGAACTCGAAACGCAAAAATTCTTGTTTGCTTCTTTCAGGGAACGGGATTCATAGAAGGTTAGTTTTCGAAGCCACCATTTTTGAAAAAAGTTGAGTTCCTTACTTTTTAAACGGGCGGAATAATCGTATTCCGCCGATTCCACCCCGCGCACATCGCAAATAACGCGGATTTTGCGGAAGATTTTTTTCAGCCCCAAAGCGATTTGAGTGGCCTGAAATCCCCTGGCCTGGATGACCACCCGCTTTTTGCGCCGCAGGTCGCCCCTTAGAACGAATAAAACGAGAAGGGAATTCAACCAAAGGAAATTTTTGGGAATTCGTGGAAGGACGGCGAATTCAAATTCTTTTAACCGGCCGAATCTTTTTCCCTCCTCTCCCCCCAAAAGGTAAGAAAGCCAGGTTTTGAAGTTTTCCATAAAGACAAGCTTGAAATGGAGGCCTGATTCCTCGAGGAGCCGGACGGGGGTCAAGACTTGGGCTTCGATGACTGTTTTTTCAAAGCCGTAATAAATGAAAAAGCGATAACTGGTGTCGCTCATTTTGAAGGTTTGCTGACTTTATATATTTTGATCGTCGGGCTGACGTTATAATTTGCGGATGGAAATTCGGCGATGAGTTTCGCCTCTTGGTTCAGCTTTATGAAAAAAGGCGAGAGGACGAATTCGGGGTTGAAATCGTTTCCGAAATCCGACTCCACGACATAGTCAATTTTGGCTTCACGCACCCCTTGCATTCCATTATCGACGTCAACCAAATCATATCCTTCCTGGGACCATTCCGTGTGGCGCTTCATTGAGTAAAGGGCTTTATAGGAGTGTTTGATGCGAAATATTTCATATTTCCCGTCTGAACCGCACTGCAGAAGGGTTTTATAATAGTTGGCGCGCGGATTCCCTAGAGATAAAGTTTTTTCGTAAAGCCTCAGGGCCTGGGCGGGCGATATTATAAGGGGCGGACTGAGGTGCGGTTGATCCATTAAAAGCCGGCAACCCTCGGGAATGTTTTTCTCAATCCAATACATGGCTTCAATCCTGGGATCCTTTATTTTAAGCTGAGATAAATTGGCGAGAAGCTGCGCTCCGGGGGCCCACAACAATCCCAAGCAGATGACAATTTTGACCCAGTTAGCCCTGCGGTTGGATTCAGAACCCCAGCCAAAACTTCCCGCCATTAATAAAGCGAGGCCCGGGATGAGGGAAAGTCCATAACGGACTTCGGGCCTGGTTTGAAAAGCGAGGATTAACTCTCCAAAGGCCAGGGGCGGCAAAAGGAACCACAATAATTCCCTTTTTTTAAGAAATAAAAACGCCGCGCCCAGGGCCAAAAGGCCGATTCCCAGAGGAGTAAACCCAACGAAACTGGCCAGATTTCCAATGACACTGAGGCCCACCTGGTGCGGTTGTTTAACAAAACCGCCCGAGGTGAATTCTTTAACGTCCTTAATGTCAGAGAGGAATGTTTTGTGGTCGATGAAAGCGAATGGGGTTCCGATGAAAAATCCCAGAACCACGGCTCCATACCCCATTAGAATTATTTTTGGCATGATCATGGCCCAATTGAATTTCCACCGGCATCTGCCCAAATGCGTCAGGTAGACCAGCGGCAATAATAACAAGCCGGCGGTGTATTGGCTGGAAGCGGCCAGGCCCAAAGAGAGTCCCGATAAAATGCAGTCCCGGGATTTCCCATCCATGAAAAATTTGGCGGCGAAAAACCAGGCGAAACTGGAGAAAAAAAACATCAGCATGTCCGGTTTGGCGACAGAACTGAGGAAGACAAGCTCGGGCGAAACGGCCAGAAGAAGCCCGGCCCCAAGGCCTATTTCCTTCGCTTTGAACTTTTCCCCTGTTTTAAAAGCAACCAACACGCATAATGCCCCCAGAATAATCGTGACCACCCGGGCGGTCGTGAAAAAAAAACCGGGGTCGTTGATATACAGGCAAGCGAAATCCGCGACGGAATGAATCCTTCCGAACCCGGACCACACCACAAAGACGAACCCATAAACGAGAAACAACAGGTACATCCACAAGGTCGGATATTTGAAGACATGGGGATTCAAATCCCCAGTTCCAAAATTCAAAGCGAGGTTGACGTGGTGAGGTTCATCAGAGGTGATTATCCCCATTCCGTTTAAAACAGGGACAATTCTAAGCACTAGCGCGGCCAGAAATAAAATGAGCAGAAAAAGCAGCGTTGTGCGATGAGAAAAGAAATTATAAATTCGATTTTTGAGCACGACTTTATAATAATAGGTTTTGAATGGCTGAGAAAGAATTATCCATCGTTATTCCCACCTTGAATGAGGAGAAAACCCTCGGGTTTTGCATTCAAAAAGCTCAAAAAGCGATTAACAGTTTGGGGATTAACGGCGAAATTATTGTGGCCGATTACAGGTCCACCGATCGCACCGTTGAAATCGCCAAATCCATGGGGACCACAGTCATCCCGGTGGAAGAGAAAGGCTACGGCTTTGCCTATATCACCGCCATCGCGCACGCCAAAGGCGACTATATCATCATGGGCGATGCCGACGATTCCTATAATTTTGAGGAAATCGCCCCCTTTTGGAATAAGTTGAAGGAAGGATACGATTTCGTCATGGGGAGCCGGTTTAAGGGAAAAATTGAAAAGGGGGCCATGCCGTTTTTGCACCGTCATCTCGGGACTCCGGTGCTCACCTTCATTATCAATTTGTTTTTCAAAACTAATTTCAGCGATTCAAATTGCGGGATGAGAGCTTTTTCGAAAAAAGCCTTTGCGGCGATGGAATTGAAAACGACTGGGATGGAATTCGCCTCGGAGATGGTCATCAAAGCGGGGCTGGCCCGGTTGAAAATCGCCGAGGTTCCCTGCAATTTATACCGCGATAAAAGAGATCGTCGGCCTCACTTGCGGCCCTGGCGGGATGGGTGGAGAAACTTAAGATTTATTCTCCTTTTCACCCCGAAATGGACTTTTTTGGTCCCCGGCGCGGGCGTCGCCATATTGGGGATGGTCGGTTTAATCGGACTGACCATAAGGGATCTCATTAACCCGCAATTCATGATTTCTCACATGACCCAAAAACACATGATCTCGTCTTCCATTTTGTTTTTATTGGGCTGTCAAATCTTAGAGATGGGTTTAACCGCCAGAATGTTCAGTGAATCAAAAAAGTTTGAAACGTCCGACCCTTACGGAAATTTTTTTAACAAATATTTTCAACTGGAAAGAGGAATAGTGTCCGGGTTGTTGTCCTTTTCCCTCGGTTTGGCCGTTTTCTTATATCTCTTTTTAAGTAAACAGATGGGCTGGTTTTACCAAATGAGCGACATCCTCAGGTTTGACGTGGCCATCTATGCGATGCTCGCCATATTTCTGGGGATTCAAATTATCTTCATTTCCTTTCTCTTAAGCCTTTTCCAACTCCCGGCCAAATAACCTGCCCAGACCTTAATGGGAAGTGCCGGAAAATTTTTGCCAGACATCTGGTGATTTGATACATTTTCCCCGGTTCAGTTTAGGTCGGAAAAAGGCGGGTTTTTAAAAAGGGCCAATGCAAAAGAAACATGAAGATTGGGTTTATGAATGGTCAAAATTCAAGGACTCCACGCAATTTTTATTCCAGGAATGGATATACCCTCACACTCTTAATGATTTTCAGGACAAACGCGTTTTAGATGCCGGCTGCGGACCAGGCCACCACGTGCGCCTGGTCGCCCCATTTGCCCGCGAGGTGGTGGGTATGGATTTAAACACGGGGCCCATTGCGCGGGAGGAGTTAAAGCAGTTTCCCAACGTGACTGTTTGGGATGAAGATTTGGCCAGGGCCAAGTCAGACCGGCCGTTTGATATGGTGTATTGCGTGGGGGTCATTCCGCATACCGATAATCCCGACCAGTCCTTTGAAAATCTCAAAAATTTGACCCGGAAAGGCGGGATCTTGATTATTTGGGCCTGCTCTTTTGAGGGCAATTTCCTGAACAGGACCCTGGTGGAATGGCTCAAGCGGAAATTTATTTTAAAGCTTCCCAAACAAATCCTCTTTTATCTCGCCGCGGCCACCACGCTCCTCTTATATCCCTTCGTTTGGACCATTTATCTTCTGCCTTTCCTTAAGATGCTTCCTTTTTACGAGTACTTCGGAAATTTTCGCAAACTCACCTTTAAGAGAAATATGCAGAATGTATTCGACAGGCTGAATGCTCCCCAGACCATTTTCATCACCAAACAACAAATGGAACGGTGGTTTAATAACCAGGATTTCGATCAGGTGCACGTCTCTTCTTATAAAGGCATTAGCTGGAGAGGGTCCGGCATCAAAAAATAGGGAGTGGAGAGGATGAAATATTTCGACGGAATAGAGAACTATATCGCTGATCTCAAAGGTGTTTTGGACAAGGTTGACCGAAACGAAATCAACCGGTTTTTAAACATCCTCTATGAGGCTTATGACCGCGAGGCCAATGTGTTCATATTCGGTAACGGCGGGAGCGCCCTCACCGCTTCCCACATCGCCTGTGACCTGAATAAGGGTGTGAGCTTCGGCAGGAAAAAGCGCTTCAAAGTTTTTCCCCTCACCGATAACATCGCCACCATCATGGCCTACGCCAATGATTTGAACTATGAGGATATCTTCGTGGAACAGCTGAAGAATTTTTTTAAAGAGGGAGACGTCGCCATCGGCATTTCCGGAAGCGGGAACTCCAAGAACGTCCTGAAGGCGATCGAATATGCGAACAAGGCGGGAGGCACCACCATCGGAATTTCCGGATTTAAAAACGGTCGCCTGAAAGAGATTTGCGACTGTCCCGTTTCGGCCAATATTGACGATATGCAGATCGCCGAAGATATGCATGTGATTTTAGGCCATATCGCCATGAAGGCCTTCATCGCTGTTCTTTCCGCGGATGAAAAAAAGTAATTGGAAAAGACAATTAAGATTATTTTGAAAAAATGCGGGTATTAATCACCGGCGGCGCCGGTTTCATAGGCAGCCATTTGTGCGCGGCCCGGCATGGCCAGGGAGACGAAGTTTGGTGCGTGGACAACCTCCTTTTGGGCCGGAAGGAGCATTTAGCCAGCTTGATTTCCAGCCCTCGCTTCCATTTCCTGGAAATGGATGTGTTGGACCGGGGCAAATTGGATCAAGTCTTCAAGACCGCAAATTTCGAGGCGGTCTTTCATCTGGCCGCCAATTCAGACATTCAAAAGGGAGCCGCCGACCACGAGGTGGACCTCCGGCTGACCTTCCTTTCCACCTTTGAAGTCCTTGAAGCCATGGTTCGCCATGGAGTTAAGAAAATGTTTTTTTCAAGCTCCTCGGCTATTTTCGGGGAGACGAAAGATAAGATTTCCGAAAATTACGGCCCTTTGAGGCCCATTTCCTTTTATGGTGCCGCCAAGCTGGCCGCGGAAGGCTACCTTTCCGCGTTTTCCCACCACCATAATTTTCAAATATCCGTCCTTCGATTTCCCAACGTGGTCGGGCCCCATTCCACCCATGGAGCTCTGCATGATTTTATTCATCGCCTGAAAAAAAATCCCGACGAATTGTTGGTATTGGGTGACGGCACGCAGAGGAAACCGTACCTGCACGTGAAAGATTTGATTGAAGCGATATTGCTGGTATTTGCCAAATCTCCCGCGGGCTTTTCCGTTTATAATGCCGGCGGCGAGGATCTTATAACGGTTTCGGAAATGGTGAAGATAGTGTTGGAGGAGATGAATTTGAAAAACTGCCGCGTGAAGTATTCGGGGGGCGATCGCGGGTGGGTCGGGGACGTTCCCTTTTACAATTACGATATAAGCCGGATTAAAGCCCTGGGTTGGAAATTTTCCTATGACTCCCGGGATGCCGTAAGAAATGCGGCCCGCCAAATTTTGGAAGAACTTAAAGGGAAAAAATGATAGCCGCCATCATCGCCGGAGGCAGCGGCACGCGCATTCGCGATGTTAGCGGAGAGTTGATTCCGAAAGCACTCCTGCCGGTGGCCGGTGAACCAATCGTCTTCCGCCAACTTTCCCTTCTTTCCCGGTACGGAATTAACCGTGTCATATTTATTGCCGGCTACCTGTCCCATATCCTCCGCGAAAAAGTCATGGCCAGCCCCTTCGCGAAAACCATGCAAATTGATTTTGTAATTGAAGAGAAACCCCGGGGAACTGCCGGCGGCCTGCTTGCGGCGCGCCCTTTTTTTGAAGAAAAGGATTTTTTGACCATGTACGGCGACATTTCCGTGGAAATGGATTTAAAACGCTTCATGGAATTCCATAAAAAAGCCTCGGCGGCCGCAACTTTAGTGGCCCATCCGAATGACCATCCCCAAAATTCCGACCTTCTTCGAGTGGACGACACTGGAAAAATTTTGGAAATACTTCCGCACAAAAATCGCCAAGCCGGCAACTTCCGGAATTTGGTGCCCGCCGCGGTTTATGCCCTGTCGAGGGAAGTTTTTGGATTTATTGACCCAACGGAACCCCAGGATTTCATTCGTGAAATTTTCCCAAAAATGATCGGGCGCGGGAAAACAATCCAAGCTTATTGCACCCCTGAGTACTTGAGAGACATGGGGTCCCCGGATCGGTATGACCTGGTGGCGAGAGACATCTCGAGCGGGCTCCTTTCCCGGATGAATTGGTCTAACCCTCGGCCGGTTATTTTTTTTGATTTGGACGGCGTTCTGAACGAGGATATCCCCGGAAAAGGGATTACGAGCCCTGCGGAATTGAAATTGTTGCCCCGCGCGGCGGAGGCGGTCAAAGCAGCCAACCAGGCCGGAGTTCTTACCGTCGCGGTAACAAATCGTCCGCAAATGGCCAAGGGATTTATTTCCCTTTCGGATTTGGAATCCATTCACGGACGCCTGGAAATGGAATTGGGAGCTGGTGGAGCTTGGTTAGACAGGATATTTTATTGTCCCCACCATCCGGAAAAAGGACACGCGGGAGAAGTGCCCGGCCTTAAAATCAATTGCGATTGCCGCAAACCGAAGACGGGATTGTTGAAAAGGGCTTTAGCCGAATTGCCGCTTGATTTGGAAAGATCTTGTCTTATCGGCGACAGCAAACGCGACATTGAGGCCGCCAGGGCTATGAAAATTCCCGCTTACGGAGTTCGCACCGGCAATGGTTGCCGGGATGCCGAACCTGATAAGTTATTTAACGACGTTTATGAGGCTGTTCATTTTGCTATCTTTACAGGGCCTTTAAATAAAAAATAAAAGGAAATTTGAATGATTTTGACCAGAACTCCGTTACGAATAAGTTTTTGCGGCGGTGGAAGCGATATAAAGAATTATTACCGGGAGCACGAGGGAGCGGTTTTAAGCGCCACCATAAATAAATACGTTTTCCTTTCTCTTCATCCCTACTTTTATGGGAATAAATACTTTCTGAAATATTCCAAAAGCGAATTGGTGGATCACCTTTCCCAAATTCAGCATCCCATTATTCGCCAGGTTTTTAAGGATTTCCGGATTGGGTTCGTGGATTTGAGTTCGAGCGCCGATGTTCCGTCGGGAACGGGATTGGGATCGTCCTCCGCTTTTTGCGTGGGCCTGGCCAATTTATGTTGCGCCTATACCAATCGTTATATGAGCCGGGAGAATTTGGCCAGATATGCCTGCGAGGTGGAAATTGACAAGTTAAAAGAGCCCATTGGCAAACAGGACCAATATGGTTGCGCCATCGGCGGATTAAACTTCTTCAGCTTCAAACAAGATGGCAGTGTGACCATTGAAAGGATTTACATGGATCTGGAGAAAAGAAGTTCCTTCGGCCAGAACCTTTTGATGTTTTACACCGGCCAGACCCGTTACGCGAGCGCGATCCTGAATGAACAAAATAAGAACACCAAGTCCAAACAAAAAGTGAAACTGCTTCATAAAATGGTTGGGCTGGCGGGGGATCTGAAGAAAGAACTTCTCGAAGGTAATATCGATAGGACCGGAGAGATTCTTCACGAAGCCTGGATGTGCAAAAAGGATTTGGCTTTGGGTATATCCAATGCGAATATCGATCGATGTTATGACCTCGCCCTAAAGGCCGGGGCCTCGGGTGGAAAACTCTTAGGAGCTGGAGGAGGAGGATTTTTACTTTTCTACGTTAAAAAGGATAAACAGGCGAAGGTTCGGAAAGCCCTGTCCCATCTTAAGGAGATGCCCTTCCGGTTCGAATCCCAGGGGACGGTCATCGCCCATCATGAATGAGGAAGGATTTCCTCAAGATTTAAATTCCTGAGTCCCACGCCGGAACGACCGACCCAAGAAAAATCAGGATCCTTCACTGGATTGAAAAGTCCAACCAGGGAATCACTGCGCAGTCGTTGTCCTAAGCCTGCCGATTCGCCCAATTTTAAAGCCAGAAAAACCAAATTATAGGGAACCGGAAAAAAGATCCTTTTCTTTCCCAGGCTTTGGGCGATTTGCCGAAGGATACCTTTTAGGGAGATTGGCGCGGGATTTGCCACCGCAACAGGCTTCCCCGGATTTTGAATTTGGCCTTCGGCAATTTTCAGGATCAATTGCCCCAAATCTTCAAGGCGAACCAAATAAAGCGGAACTTCCCCCCCTCCAACCAATGGAATAAAGGGAGATCTCCTCACCAAATTAACCAAATTCCCAAAAATTCCGCTTGATTGGGGCCCATAGATAAGACCTGGCCTTAAAACGAAAGCGCCCATTTTAACCGCTTCTTTTTCCACTGACAGTTTCGCCTGCCCGTATAAGGAAAGGCAATTGTCAAAAGCGCTTAGGCTTGAGATAAAAATAATTCGCCTAACATTTGACAAGCGGGCGGCCTCCAAACACTTTAGGGAACCGTCGATATTAATTTTTTTGATCTCTTCCCATCCCCCCAGAGAAAAATCGTAAGCGCAATGGATAAAAACGTCGAAACCGGAAAAAGTGCCTGCGGCGGGTTCCTGCCCCAATTTAAAGGGAACTATTTCCTCGCCCGTCGAAAAATTGGAGGAGCCGCCCCGGCGGAGTTCCCGGATTTTCCAATTCTTTTGCTGAAAAAGGGTTTTCAATGATGAGCCGAGATAACCGGTCGTTCCAGATATGAGAACTTTCATAGGTCTTTTTCCATGCTGCCAATCCGGTGGGCATTGGCCATAATCGTCAGGGTGATAGTTGTCCCGGGAATGGTGGGAAGAACGCTCGAATCGACCAGGTGAACCCTTTTAAATCCAAAAGGCCGGCCCGCGATATCGGTTTCAAATTGGGAGGGACTTCGCTTCATCGGGAAACTTCCCCCGGTGTGGTTGCCGTCACCCAGGGCTCCAAAGTGGAGAAACGGAGTTAAAGGAAATCCCCCCATTAGTCCGGAGTGCCTTTTAATTTTCCCCAGGACTTTTTTAACCACTTCTCTTGCTCTCGGTTTTACTGCCGGGCTCAAGGTCAAAATTGAATTTCCCAATTGGCGTTTTAATTTGACGGCGATTAAAGAAGAATCATTCGAATGCAAGAAGGATTGAACGATAAATAGCCGCCCCAAAACCCGGTCAATCAGGGGATCGGCGAGGCCCGCGAGGAATCCAATTTTGCTTTTAAAATAAGATAAATACATTTCGTTATAGGAATAAAATTGCAAGTGGACGGTTTGGTGGGAAATGGCCTCATCCATAATTTCCACGAAAATTTGCGCCAGCGTATAGAGGGATTCCCGGCGGACATCCTTTATGGCAAAGTTACTTATAAAAGGCACCATGAAATATTGACTGGTTTTAAAATAAATTTCCTTCTCAAAAGCGGACTGTGATTGGAGCAAGATTTGAGCGGTTGAAAAAGGTCCGGCGGCTAAATAGACCCGGTCCCCATTAAAGGTAACATCCTCGCCCGTTTTCCCGTCCGAACCCTTAATGACGACGCCTTCAGGCGTTTCCTCGACGGTTTTAACATTGACATCAGGCCGGTATTGGAATTTGGGATTGGCTTTAAATTTTTTTACGGTGTGCCATGAATTGTAAATTAATTCATAGGGGCAACCGGTGAGGCAGAGGCCGCAGTAAACGCAACCCGGGCCTTCCGGGGAATCCTCAGCCCGTAAGGCCAACCGCGCCTGGCCAAAGCCAATTCCCGCCTTGGAAAGTTCATCCCGGTTTAAGCCTAAAGTTTCAAGGAGTTTATGGCCCTGGTTACTCAATTTCAAATATTGAGGTTTATCGGTATAGAGAGGAAATGGGTTGGCCAGCTCGTCTTCCGAGGCGGAGACATCCAAAAGTGATAGAACCGCCTGGTAATGAGGAATCAAGGCCTCGCTGGGAATGGGCCAATCCGCCAAATCTGTTTTTCTTGCCGGAAGGATGGCGGCTCCCCAAACGTTGCTTAAGCCCCCCGCAGCCAATGAGGGCTTAACTTCAATCCCTCGGGGAGGGAGTTCCACAAAATGTTCGCCCCGGTAGGGAAAGTCCGACCCATATGCATTTTTGAAATCCACACCGCGGTTCGAAACTTTGACGGGGCCCTTCAGGAAGTCAATTTTTCCAGGATCCCAATTTTCGCGCGGAAGTTCCTTTAATTCGTTCAGGACTTTCAACCGGTCTTCTTCCAAGGTCAGGCCATAATCCAACATGCGCACTTCTTGGCCTAAGGCGAGGAGGGCCTTCGTCACGCTGACGCCGGAGGGGCCGGAACCAACCACATAAATCATAATTCTAGATTACCAAATCAACGCTCTTTGAAGCCAAGGCGCCAAATCAGGATCCGTCCAAACAAACGCAGGTGGTTTCGAATTTCCCGGAAAAAATTAATTTTGGACCGCCCGAATTTCCGGTTGGTTAAAGTTACGGGCACTTCGCGGATAACTCGATTTTCTTGAATCAGGAGGGTTAATATTTCCGCGTTAATTTGAAAGGATTGGCTGTGCAGCTCTAGCCCTTTTAATACGGAGGCGCGATAAAGGCGGAATATCGAACTAACGGCGGAAACATCTTTCCCCAGCAATATTCGGTAAATAAGGTTAACACCCTTGGTCAATACTTTTCGGACCAGGAGCACTCCTTCAAGTTTCCCCGCAATTGGCGAACCAGCCACGCAATCGACGTTTTCATCATAAATTTCGTAAAGCTTCGCGAATTCCCGGGGATGGAAAGTCAAATCCGCATCCAGAGTCAGAATGGCATCCCCGGAAGCGTGGGGAATGGCAGTTATTAAGCAGGCGCCAAGGCCCAGATTCCCGGGATGATTAAAAACTTTTACATTGGGGTTAGAGGAGGCCAGCTTATTAATTTCTTCGCTTGAGCCGTCCGTTGAGCCGTCATTGACCAAAAGGTATTCCGTATCAAAGGGGTATCTGCGGAAAATTTCCAAGACTTCAGACGGGAACCTTTTAACGTTGTCTTTTTCCTGAAAACACGGAATAATGACGCTAAGGCGGTCGATTTTCACTGGCCTAGTATTTTTTCAGGCCTTTTTATCCCAGGCTTTAGGCGAGCGTCCCACACAATGGTAGGTGAACCCCAGTTTTTTCATAGTCATCGGATCAAAAATATTCCGTCCGTCGACAACGATGTTGGTGTTCATTAAACTTTTGATTTTGTTTAAATCCAGTTTTCTGAATTCCTCCCATTCGGTCACAATGAGCAGGGCGTCTGCCGCCTCCGCCACTTTATAGGGCGAAGCGCAATATTCAACCTGCGGGAAATGGACTTTCATTTTATCCATAGCCACAGGGTCATACGCTTTTACCACCGCCCCCTCCGCAAGGAGAATTTGGATAAAGTCGATCGCCGGGGCGTTGCGGAGGTCGTCAGTGTCCGGTTTAAATGAAAGGCCAAGAATCCCGACGTTTTTGCCTTTAAATGTCCAGAGGGCTTCCTTAAGGCTTTTTAATACCAATTCCCTTTGCGCGTGGTTTATTGCCGCGGTTCCCTTTAATATCTGAAAGTCGAATCCGACTTCTTCGGCGATTTTGATGAAGGCCGACACATCTTTGGGGAAACAAGACCCCCCGTAACCGATTCCGGCATTCAAAAAAGCGCGGTTGATCCTGGCGTCATACCCCATACCCTCCGCCACCTTTTCCACGTCGGCACCCACCTTTTCACAAATTTGGGCAATGCTGTTGATGTAGGAAATTTTTAACGATAGGAACGAATTGGACGCGTGTTTAATAAGCTCGGCGCTGTTTATATCGGTGACAATAATCGGCGCTTTAATTTTGGCGTAAAGCTCGCGCATCATGTTTTCCGCCCTTTGGGATTGAACGCCGACGATGATTCTGTCGGGATGCAAAAAATCTTTAACCGCCGAGCCTTCTCTCAAGAATTCCGGATTGGAGGCCACTTCCAAATAGGGCTTCGCCGGGCTCAAAACTTCAAGGGTCTTTTTGATGCGCTCGCCGGTTTTCACCGGGACGGTGGATTTTTCCACCAAAAGTTTGAATTTATTGGCGGAACGGGCCACTTCCCTGGTGCAGGCTTCGACAAAACTCAAATCGGCTCCGCCGTCTTTAAGGGGCGGCGTATTGACGGCGATAAAAACAAAATCCGACGCCTGAACGGCTTCCATGACGCTGGAGGTAAAGGAAAGTCGGTTCAACTTAGTATTTTTCCGGGCCAATGCTTCCAGACCCGGCTCGTAAATCGGTATTTTCCCCGATTTTAAAATGGATATTTTTGATTCGTCCTTGTCGACGCAGATGACTCTGTGCCCAAGTTCAGCCAGACAGGTTCCCGTCACCAACCCCACGTACCCCGACCCAATCATGCAAACCCGTTTCATTCGTTAATCCTTTTAAATAGAAATTTTAGTGAGTCTAACAAATCCGAATAAAAAGGACAGGTGCCGTTGTTCACAGTTCACACTTTTTCTCTTCAATTTTAGCCTGCTAAAAGTCTTTGCCCAAAAGTGTGAACTGTGAACAACGGCACCTTTATTGGGGAAAGATGTCGCTCAATGGCGGGGAGGAGTTCCGGTAGGGATAGGCTTGAGTCCCGGTGGTGTTGGCGAAGATATTGGCGGTGGTGCTGATATTGGACTTCAGGTCGATGTAAAAAGAAGCCTCGGTCCGATCCGGTCTTTGGGAAAATACCATCCTGAAAATCCAGCAGTGCAAGTCCCGAACTACCTGGATGGTTTTCTCATTGGGGGTGAACGATCCCTTATTGAATTGATGGTCGGTGATGAGCCGGTAACTGAGATAAAAGTCGATATACCATTTGCGGGAAGGAAAAAACTTCAATTTATTGGTCAGATTTATTGACGGTTCCTGGCCGGTCGGAGTTTTGGAATGGTTGAAACCCTGGGAGAAAAAAACCAATTGATTGGGATCTCCCCACTGGATTTCACCGGAGGAATTGACGGGGGTTTTGACCGGTTTCCGGTTGGAAGAATCATAGAAGGAATAACTTTCCCGGTAGAATAAAGTCACGCGGGGCCTGATTTCCATTTGGCTGTCCAGGTTGAGGGGTGAAATGCGGGCCGATCGGGACTTATAAAAATCAGGGTTGCTCCTGGGGGCGCTCCTGAGATCATAGGCGGAGGAAAGGCTCCAGCGGTTGTTTCGTCCCCACCGGGATACAAAGGACGGCGAAACCGTGTTTTGTTCAACGCCTCGATCGTTAGCAAGCAAATCCTGATTGGTTCTATTTTTTTCAAGGCGCATGGTGAAAGTGTAGGCGGCGTTAAAATCCGTGCTCCTGGTGAGCCTTTGCCGCCAGTTTAAACCCGGGGAATACCTTCCCTGATAAACTTCTTTGCTGGAGCCGGATGATTCACTGCTCTGCCAAGTTTCATCATAGGTCAAACTGGGCGTGAGGGTCGTTTTTTTAAACCGGAAATCCCGATTGATGCGGGTATTGACGTCGGCCGATCTTTGATAGACGAGGTTGACATTCGGGCTTGACCTTTCGGGAGTCGCATTTTTCCAAAAGGCCTGAAAACTTGTGTAAAAAGGAAGAACCCTAAATTTTATCGGAATAGTGTTGAAGGTAATCATGGGAAGAACCAGGGCGCTAATAAATGCTTCGGAGGATAAGTTAGAATCATATTTATCCTGCCTTTGCATATCCATCCTGAGGGCGGCACGCTTCCACTGATAATTTAAGCCTAATTCCGAAAGTAACCCGCGATTTTGATCTTCAATCAGAGCCCCGTTTCCGACGCCGCTGGTGTCGTTGCTGTAATTGGCGTCGGTTTTATATTCAACTTTTGAGTTCAGGGTGAGGGGTTTGGCCAGTTTTTGATAGTGATCCCAGAATAATTCGTAACGTTTTCGTTTGGGGAGCGGATCAGCGGGGGTCTCCCGCAGATAATCGAAATTCAAATGAGTGGTTACGAGGGGTTTCGTCAGGAAATATTCGGCTCCGGCGCCATGGCCCGTATATTCCAGCCAGTCGTAACGGAGAAAAATTTTGCTGTCGTTAGTCAATGGGTAGCCAAAGGTGTTTTTTAAAACAAATCCGTCCCGCGAATTTGCGCCCGGTTCCAATCGATAGGACCATTTTTTGGGGACCAGCGATTTACTCAAAAATGGGGACCAGAAAACATCGCTGTCACCAATAGCCAATTTAGGATTTTGAAGGTTCGCCCGTTGGCGGTTAATCATTTTGGCTCTGGAAAATCGAATCAAATAGTGCGGGGGGTCAAGGTCGCAACTGGTGATTCCTCCGTTTAAAAGCCGATAGGTGTTTCGATCGACTTCGTACATTTTCTCACTTAGGAAATACCAGGGGGGGCTGGCGCCTCGCGCATCGTAAATCGTTCCAGTTGAAACTTCCCAAAAATAAATGGCCTTTTGCCCTTTTAAGGTGCTGGTCTTGTCCTTGATAGCAACGTTTTTTTCGGCTTCCGCCATTTTGGTTTGATTGTTGAGGCGGATGGTGTCAGCAGACAAAGTCGCCGAAGCGGTGACGACTTTGGCATGACCTTCGATGACGACTGTTTTGCCGTTGTCGTCATAATTTATTTTATCTCCGGTTGCCGTGGAAACATCGACTTTTGAATCCTGACCGAATCCCTGAGCGGTTCCCAAAAGAAATCCCCCCGCCAAGAAGGCCAGAATGTATTTGAGATTTTTTAAAGGCATTATTTAGAGAAGGGCCGCGCCAATCATTCCCATTTGAGGGGCATTTTTGGCAATTCGGATTTTGGCGGCGTGAATTGGAGTAAAGAAAGCCCGCTCGTACATTTTCTCTTTTAAGGGCTTCAAAAGAAGGTCGCCCGCCAAGGCAATCCCGCCGGTGAGAAATACCATTTCCGGGTTGAAAAGATAAACGAGATTGGCGATGGCCATGCCGAGAACGTGCCCGACGTCGTTCCACACAAGGTTTGCGAATTTGTCCCCGGACTGGGCCGCCTTAAAAATATCAAGAGGGCTCAAAGCCCGGGGATTTTCAAAATAAATCTTGTGCAGTTTGGTCCTGACGCCGCCCTTGATGGCCTTGGAAACATTCCTCGCAAGGCAAACACCGCCGGCGTAGGCTTCCAGACACCCGCGGTCACCGCAATTGCACGCAAGCCCATTGGGAAATATGGTGAGATGCCCGAACTCGCCGGCGCTTCCGGTTGCTCCCCTGTGGATTTTCCCATCTATCACAATTCCGCCGCCAATTCCCGTTCCCAGAGTGAGCACAAGAATGTGTTTGACGTTTTTGGGCGTTTGAGTTTTATAAACCCCCCATGCGGCGGCGTTGGCGTCGTTGTCAACTTTGACGGGAAAGCTTACCTTTCGCTCAAGCTGCCGTTTGAACGGAACGTTTTTCCATTTCAAATTGGGCGACACCCGGACAATCCCTTTTTCAAAATCGATGTCCCCCGCGATTCCCACTCCTACGGAGCGAACTTTGAAGCCTTGGGCCATTTCATTTGAAACTGCGGCGAGTTCCCCGATCAGATGCCGGGGATTGGGAAATCCGGAGGTCCGGACACTTCGTTCCTTCAAAATCTTCTTATCGCCGTCGACAAGACCAATTTTGGCGGTGGTCCCGCCGAGGTCGATCCCTAATTTAAAATTCATTTCCCCTTCTCCTTTGGGACAGTTTATTTTCCTCGGACACTTCAATCAAGATTGGGATGAACATTTCGAAGGGGCGCCAGGCCCCGAACCGCCCCCACTAAGTAAAGTGATCCCGTCACCAAGAGCGGCACCTCACCAGATTCCCGAAGGCTCCACATCCATCCATCCTCTAAGTTTTTCCCAATATAAAATTTACCCTGCAAAGCTTTTTCCATGGATAAAACCTTTGGATCGCAGGTTCTTGGAGAAGGGAGAGTTACTACTGCGGCTTTAACAATGAACGGGGCCAATTCCTGAATGAATTTTCTCCGATCCTTGTCCTTGAGCATTCCCCATAACAAAACAACCTTATTAATTCCCTGGTCAAGCAAAGTATCTTTGAGCGCTTTGGCCGCGGCGGGGTTATGGGCCCCGTCTAAAAAAACAATTCTTTTTTTTCCAAAATATTTGAATTCGAATTTTTCAAACCGGCCTGGCCACACCGCTTTCCTCAAACCCTCTTTAAATTTTCGCGGTTTAATTCTTTCCAGATCAGGGATTAAGGAGATCCCCTTTTTTACGATGGCGGCGTTATGCCATTGATGCCGGCCTTGCAACGGGAAAAATCTGGGCAGCCAAGGCGGCCTTAATTTGAGAGCGGGAACATAATAAACCGGTGCCTTTTTTAGGCGGGCCATTTCTTTTATGGCGTTCCGCGCTTCCCCCTTAGCCCCCGTTATGACCGGAATGTTTTTCTTGATTATTCCTGCTTTTTCAAAGGCAATCTCTCTTCTGGTTTTTCCAAGTAACTGGGTGTGCTCCAAATCTACGTTGGTGATGACCGCCAGGACGACATTCCCCATTACGTTGGTGGCATCCAGCCTCCCTCCCAAGCCTGTTTCAATGACGGAATATTCAACTTTCTGTTCGGCCAACCAAAGAAACGACAAGGCGGTCAAAAATTCGAACTGGGTAAGGGAGTTAAACGGAAACATCCGCCTTTGAACATGATTTTTTAAAAAAAAGGTGAGCCTGCTCAAATCCGCCGAAGAAATCTGTTTTCCGCTGGCCTGGAATCGCTCCTGGATTTTTTGAAGGTGAGGGGACGTATATAGACCCACTTTTTTATGGGCCGCTTTTAATATGGAATAAAACATCTTTGCCACCGAGCCTTTTCCGTTGGTTCCCGCGATGTGGATGGCTTGGAAAAGGTTTTGGGGATTTTGGAGGGAATCCATAAAAATCTTCATCCGGTTCAAATCGAAGATCATTCCGGAAGGGCCAAGGGAGTCAATATATTTTAAGGCACTATGGATTGATGGCAAGGAAGCCGCTTATTGACTCTTGGAATTAGTGAGGAAGAACTTTAAAGTTTTTTTAAGTTCTTTTTTTAGCTCGGCGCGGGGAATAATTCGATCCAACATCCCGTGTTTAAGAAGGAACTCCGAGCGCTGGAATCCCTGGGGCAGAGTTTGGCGAATAGTTTGCTCGATAACCCGGGGACCGGCAAATCCTATAAGGGCATCGGGCTCCGCATAAATCACATCTCCCAGCATGGCAAAACTGGCCGTCACCCCGCCGGTGGTGGGGTCGGTTAGAACGGAAATGAAGGGAAGGCCCGCTTCTTTTACCCTTGATAATACCGCGCTGATTTTGGCCATTTGCATGAGTGAATAAATCCCTTCGTGCATCCTCGCGCCTCCGCTCGTCGAAACGATAATGATAGGAAGCTTTTTATCGAGCGCGTGTTCGCAAGCGCGGGTGATCCTTTCTCCCACCACGCTCCCCATGCTGCCTCCTAGAAATAAGAAATCCATGACTCCCAAAACGGTTTCAATGCCGTCCAGTTTTCCCTTCCCGGTCCAGACTGAATCCCTGAGTTTGGTTTTTTCTTTATTGTTGGCCGTTTTTTCCTTATAAAGCTTGCCGTCCAGGAATTCGAGTGGATCCGCCGACTCCATGTTGGCATCAAATTCGACTTCCGTCCCCGCATCAAGAAGCATCTTCACCCGTTCATGAGCCGCGATGGGATAATGGCTTCCGCATTTAGGACAAACGAAAAGATTCTCCTCCAATTCCTTCTTGTAATTAATTTGCAGGCACTTTTTGCATTTGCTCCAAAGTTCACTATGCGGGACCTTTTTGTTTTTACCTTTTTCTTCAGCGGCCATAAGAACACTCCTTTGCCAGGGTTTTTACCAGCCGGACAAGTTTTACTTTGGTATAACGTCCCTCGGATTGCCTGATGACGTCGATAAAAGCCGATCCAATTATAAATCCGTCGACGGAATTCCTGAGCATTTTAATTTGCTTGGGACCCGATATCCCGAAACCGACGCACACGGGCTTCGTCGTTAAACGGGAGAGGTTTTTAAGCCAAATCTTTGTTTCCAACGGAAGTTTTTTCCGAGCGCCCGTGACCCCTCGCACCGAAACGGCATAAAGGAACCCTTTGGTTTTATGGGCAATATCTTTCTGGCGCGATTTGGGGGTTGTGGGCGCCACAAGGAAAATGAGGTACAGCCCTTCCGATTCAAGAGATTTCTTGATGTCTTCACCTTCTTCGGGAATAAGGTCCGGAACTATAACTCCGCTAATTCCTGAATCGGCCGCGTCTTTGGCGAATTTTTTTAAGCCGTAGTTCAGAATAGGGTTCATGTAGCTCATAATGACAAAAGGCATTTTGACTTCATTCCGGATTGATTTGGCCCAGGCAAGGATCCGCTGGAGTGTAGTGCCATAGGAAAGGGATTTTTGAGAAGCGAATTGAATGGTGGGGCCATCCGCTATCGGATCGGAAAAGGGGACCCCCAATTCAAGGATATCCACCCCTGATTCATCCAGAGCTTTGATTAAGTTTCTCTGAAAATTCCAGCGGGGGTAACCGCCGGCAAGATAAGCGATGAGGGCCTTTTTCTTCCTTCTTTTTAAGGCCTTGAATACCAAGTCAATGGAGTTTGGAGATTTCATTTTCCCCTTTTTTGCAAAATCCTTTGGGCTTCATTGACATCTTTATCGCCCCGGCCGGAAAGCCCCACAATTATTAAATCTGATTTTTTAAAAGTCCTTCCGGCCCGGACCAGATACCCCAGCGCGTGGGCCGATTCCAGAGCCGGAGTTATTCCTTCAGTTTCCGAAAGTATTTGGAAGCCCTGGAGCGCTTCTTGGTCCGTGGCCGCAACGTATTTCGCCCGGCCTGAAGTTTTGTAAAAGGCGTGTTCCGGTCCGACTCCCGGGTAATCAAGTCCGGCGGAGATGGAATGGGTTCCTGAAATTTGCCCGTCTTTGTCCTGGAGCACTAGAGTTTTTGCGCCGTGCAACACGCCAATTCTGCCCTTAAGTAACGGGGCCGAGTGTTGTTTGGTCGCCAGGCCCAACCCACCCGCTTGGACGCCGATCATTTTGACTTTGGAGTCGAAGTAAAAGGGAGAAAAAAGCCCGATCGAATTTGACCCCCCGCCAACGCAGGCCACCAGGGCATTCGGCAATTTGCGGGAGATTTTGAGGATTTGTTTTTTGGCCTCTTTACCGATCACCGATTGGAAATGCTTCACAATTTGGGGATAGGGATGCGGTCCTATGGCGGATCCGAGGCAATAATAGGTCGTTTCAACGTTGGTGACCCAATCCCGCATTGCCTCGTTAACGGCGTCCTTGAGGGTCCGACTCCCTGATTTAACGGCAATGACTCTGGCCCCGAGCAACTGCATGCGGAACACATTTAGAGCCTGGCGGCGCATGTCTTCCTCACCCATATAAACGTCGCACTTTAAATCCAAAAGCGCGGCCGTTGATGCTGTTGCCACTCCGTGCTGGCCCGCTCCCGTTTCGGCGATAACTCTTCTTTTTCCGAGAAATTGAGCCAGGAGGCATTGCCCCAAAGTGTTATTTATTTTGTGTGACCCGGTATGAGCCAGATCCTCCCGCTTTAAAAAAATCCGGGGGCCGTTAATTGCCCGGGAAAACCGTTTCGCTTCAAAGAGCGGGGTCGGCCGGCCGGCATAAGATTCAAGCAGATGGTTCAACTCATCGCGATAGGATTTCGAATGAAGCGCCGTCGAGAACCCATTCGCGACCTCTTCAAGGGGGGCCACTAAGGTTTCGGGGACAAACCGGCCCCCAAAAGGTCCGAAATAACCTTTATCATTTGGTAATTTAATGGTCACTATTTATTCCTTTGGTGTCATTTGGTTTCATTGCAAAAATCATCATTCCCGCGAAAGCGGGAATCCATGTCGTAAACATTCCAGTAACGAAAACTGGATTCCCGATAGAGACATTCGTCCCATCAAAACTCTAGGACGTCCCGTTCATAATAAATTTATTGAAGCGGGACGGGAATGACGGTCGTATTGTAACCGTCACTTTTTGGCCCTCGTAATAAATTCCTGAACCTTCAGAAGGTCTTTTCTTTTGGGCGATTTTTCAACCCCCGACGCCACATCGACGGCGAAGGGAGCGACTTTTTTTACCGCCTCCCGGATATTTTCGGGGTTTAATCCGCCAGCCAAAAAAATCGGCTTCCCGAATTTTTTAGCCTCAACAGCCAAATCCCATTTAAAACGGGCGCCGGTTCCGCCAACTTCACCCGGAACCATCGAGTCAAGCAGGAAATAATCGGCTGCCTTCCCGAATGATTCCAGTTGAGGAAGACTTGATTCATCATGTATTCGAAAGGCCTTGATGATAAAAATGGGCCGATTCTGAACTTGAAAAGCGGCTTTCAATTCTTTAACAAATTGAGGGGATTCGTCGCCGTGAAGTTGCAGCCCTTTAAGCCCCAATTTGTCCACGGCTTTTACGATATTTTCCTTCGTTTCGTTCACAAAAATTCCCACCGTTTGGGCAAAGCTGGGAATTTGCGCAATCCATTGCGCAACGTTCGAGAGCGAAATGTGGCGCGGACTTTCTTTGTAAAAATTGAGCCCGATGAAGTCCGCTCCGTAATTGATGGCCCAAACCGCATCGTCTTTATTTGTAATCCCGCAGATTTTCACCTTCATTGGAATTTCCCCGCCTGGACAAGTTTTTGCACCGCCTCTTTCAAATTGGCTTGCTTCAGCAGGGACTCCCCCACCAAAATCGCCGCCACCTTGACGGCTTTTAATACCTCCATTTCCTTTTCGGTTTTAATCCCGCTCTCGGCCACGATTTTCCGGTCGCGGGGAATGAATTTTGACAAATAAACCACGTTCCCCGAATTCATTTCCAGCGTCCGCAAATTCCGGGTGTTGATTCCGATCAGCCTCGCTCCGGAGTTGATAGCCGCCGGGACCGAGGCGGTCGAATAAACCTCCACCAGCGGCTCAAGCAAATATTCTTTGGCGCAAACGGTTAATTCCTTAAGCTGTGATGGCGAAAGCATTTCGGCAATTAATAAAACCGCATCGGCTCCGTAAGCGCGACCCTCGACAATTTGATAGGGGTCAAAAATAAAATCCTTTCTCAAGATCGGAAGTCTTGAGGCCGCCCGGGCTTTTTTTATATCGCCAATCCCTCCTCCGAACTTTTCGGGCTCAGTAAGAACGGAAAGAGCGGAGGCTCCTCCTTCTTCATACGCGCTCGCAATTTCGCCCACATCGTAAATCTCCCGGATTAATCCGGCCGAAGGGCTTTTTTTCTTTATTTCGGCGATGACGCTGATTCCGCCGTCACGGACGATTCCGGAGAAAAAATTGACCGGGAGGGGAGCCGCCTTGGCCAGGCGCTCCAATTCGGCCAGGGGCACGCGCTCACGGGCTTCTTTGACGTGGTTTTTACGGGCAAAAAGGATTTCTTCCAATACGTCGGCCATTTATTGCAAAACGTGAGAGACCTGCGCCATCATTTTGAATTTTTCGAAGGCCCGGTTAGAATCCAAAGATTCTTCGGCTTTTCTCACGGCTTCCTTTAAAGGGATAGTTTTTCCAAAAAGGCCTTTTTCCGCGATATAAATTAAAGCGGCCGCATTGGCCACAACCACATGGCGCAAGGGAATTTTCTTCCCCTCCAAGAGCTGAAAAAGAATATCCGCATTGGTTTTGGAATCCCCCCCTTTCAATTCTTTGGCTGAAACTTTGGGGAGTCCGAAATCTTTGTGCGTCCAATAATAATTCCGGATTTTCCCCTTCGTCATTTCGCTGACTTTAATTTTTCCGTCTAAAGTAATTTCATCCCAGCCGTTTGAATGGACCACCAGCCCCGCCTTGTGTTTCATTTTGGCGAGGACCTGGGCAATTGGAACGGTCAAGGCGGGATCATAAACCCCGATCAACTGGACCTTCACCATGGCCGGGTTGGTTAAGGGACCGAGGAGATTAAAAATTGTTTTTATTCCCAGCTCCCGGCGGGCGGGCATGGCGTGCTTCATTCCCGGATGAAATACCGGAGCGAAAAGAAAACCGATCCCGCAGTTATTCAATGAATGCTCAATTTGGGCGAGGGCGGGGTCAAGTTTGACTCCCATCAACTCCAAAACATCGGCGCTTCCGCATTTTGAGGAAATGGAGCGATTCCCGTGTTTGGCGACTTTATATCCGGCGCCCGCGGCCACAAAAGCCACCGCGGTTGAAATGTTCAGCCCGCCTTTTTCATCTCCCCCTGTACCGCAGCAATCGATGTAATCATCTGTTTTAAGGGCGGGTTTCAATGCCGCGTCCCTCATCGCCAGCGCGAATCCGGAGATTTCATTGGTCGTTTCTCCCTTGGCGCGCAAAGCCACCAGAACTCCCGCGATTTGCGAGGAAGTTAAACTTCCCTTGGCAATTTTGTCCATCAGGGAATAGGACTCTTGCTGGGTCAGATCCTGCCCGCTTATTAATTTTCCGAGCAAGGATTTGTAGTCGTCCATATTTAGTTGACCTCCATTCGGAGAAAATTTTTTAGCAGCTGGCGGCCGTACTGGGTCAGGATGGATTCCGGATGAAATTGAACCCCTTCCACGGCCTTAATTTTTTTGTGGCGAACCCCCATGACTTCACCCTGGTTTGTCCTCGCGCTGACGATAAGTTCCTTCCGGATGCTTTGCGGTTCAACCAGGAGGGAATGGTATCTGGTTGCGGTAAACCGGTTCGGAATTCCTTTAAATATTCCTTTACTGTCATGAATGATTTCGGACGTTTTTCCATGCATCAGTCTTTTGGCCCGGACAATTTCTCCGCCGAAGGCCTGACAAATGGCTTGGTGTCCAAGACAAACTCCCAAAATAGGTATTTTACCCGCAAAATTCCGGATTAAATCAACGATTATTCCGGCGTCTTCCGGGCGACCCGGCCCGGGCGAGATTACGATATGCGAGGGCTTTAACCGGGCGATTTTGCCGAGGGTTATTGCATCATTTCTAAAAACTTGAAGTTTCTCTCCCAATTCGCCCAAATATTGGACCAGATTGTAGGTGAAGGAGTCGTAATTATCGATCATTAAAATCATACTTTGTCCCAAAAGAGGCGGCGGCTTTCCGCCAATTCAACGGTTTTTTTCATGGCGGCGGCCTTATTTTCCGTCTCTTGAAATTCTTTTTCCGGAACCGAATCAGCCACGATTCCTCCCCCCGTTTGAATCGATACCAGTCCCTTGTCATAAAGAATGGTCCGAATGGTTATCGCCATGTCCATGTTTCCGGTGTAGGAAATATACCCCAGGGCACCCGCATAAGGCCCTCTCTGAGCCGATTCCAATTCATCTATGATTTCCATGGCCCTGATTTTGGGGGCCCCCGAAACCGTTCCGGCGGGGAACGCGGAAGAGAGGAGATCGAAGGAGTTCATGTTTTTTTTCAGCTCTCCGGTGACCTCCGATACGATGTGCATGACGTGGGAATACCGCTCGACACTCATGAAAATCGGAACTCGCACGGTGCCTGTCCGGCAGACCCGGCCTAAATCGTTCCGGCCCAAGTCAACCAGCATGACATGTTCGGCTCTTTCCTTGGGATCACGCAACAGTTCTTTTTCCATTTTTATATCTTCTTCTTGAGTCCTTCCCCTTACTCTCGTTCCCGCGATGGGCCTGGTGGCGGCAATTCCGTTCTCCAATCTCACAAGCGATTCCGGGCTAGAACCGATTATGGATTGGTGCCCCATTTTAATGAGGTACATGTAGGGAGAAGGATTCACCACCCGCAAGGACCGGTAAATATCGAGGGGGGAACTTGCGGTTTTTCTGAAACTTCTCCGGGACAAAACCACCTGAATAATATCGCCGTTGGAGATGTATTCTTTTCCTTTCTTGACCGCCCGCACATATTCTTTCCGGTTCATATTTGTCTCGAAAGGCGCCGATTTCTCCCGGTGATTTTTCCCGAGCGGAATGATCCTCGCCGTTCTTGTTCCCTTTAAAGAATCAAGATTGATTAGAATTTTTTGGCAGGCCTTCTGATAAATTTTCCTCAAACTCGGTTGGGGCCCAATTTTGGCACAGGTGATTATTTTCAAAAGTTGTTGGGTGTGGTCGAAAATAAACAAGTCGCTCGTGATAAAGAAGACCGATTTCGGCCACCCCAAATCATCGGGTTTCGTCTGCGGAATTTTTTCAAACTCCTGAACCACTTCATAGGAACAATAACCGACGGCCCCGCCGAAAAATCTAGGAATTCCCGGGACCGGCGCCGGTTTCACCGACTCCATTATTTTTCGCAAATTGGATAGCCCTGTTCCGGGAAATTTCTTCGACTCTCGGCTGCCTTGAGTTCTTAGAACTGTCTGATTATTTTTTTCTTCCAATATTGCGTCGGGGGCAAACGAGACGAAGGAATAGCGCCCCAATTTTTCCCCTCCTTCAACGCTTTCAAGTATAAAAGCATACCGGCTCTTGTTCCATCTTGAGGCGATGAGAGAGACAGGCGTCACCTGATCGCCCATGATATCCAGCCCTACTGGAATCAGGTTTCCTTTTTTCGCCAACTTTTTAAATTCGGCGAAGGAGGGATATATTTGGTCGATTTTCATTTTGATTTTTTGGAGTAAAGTTTTCCCGTATCAACAATGGGTTTTGAGATCTCAACCCACCCTTGGGAAGATTTGGCCTGGGTAAAAAAACAGCTCCTTTGACCGGTGTGACAGGCGGCTTTGCCGACCTGCTCTATTTTTAGGAGAAGGCAATCCGAGTCGCAGTCTTTAAAAATCTCTTTGACTTTTTGAACATTCCCGGAGGATTCGCCTTTCACCCACAATTTTTGGCGGGACCGGCTCCAATAAGTGGCGAGTCCCGTTTCAAGCGTTTTGGCCAACGAATCCTTGTTCATAAAGGCCACCATCAAGACGGTTCCGTCTTTGGCGTCCTGGACCACGGCGGGAATGAGTCCCTGTCCGTCAAATTTCAGGTTATCAATATCGATGTTTTCAAATACTCCTGCCACGATTTCTCCTCTTCGTCATCCTCGGGCTTGACCCGAGGATCCATATAATATTTTTGGATTCCTGCTTTCGCAGGAATGACGGCATTTACGAATAATCCTTTATCTTACGCAGACACCTTTCTTTTTAAGAAAATTTTTCAAATCCGAAATTTCCAATTCCTGGTAATGAAATAACGACGCCGCTAGTGCGGCGCTGGCGCCGTTTTTGAAGGCCTCCAGGAAGTGTCCTTTCTCCCCGGCACCGCCCGAAGCAATGACTGGAATATTTACCGCCTGGACCACCGCTTTTGTCAATTCCAAATCAAACCCTTCCTTTGTTCCATCCGCATCCATGCTAGTGAGGAGAATTTCTCCCGCTCCCCGTTTCTCCGCCTCTTTGGCCCATTTAACCGCATCTTTTCCTGCAGGCTTTCGCCCCCCGTGAGTGTAAACCTCCCAACCATTCCGGCTGGTACGTTTGGCGTCAATGGCCACCACCACGCACTGGTTCCCCACTTTATCGGCGGCTTTGTTAATTAGACGGGGATTTAATACCGCCGCAGTATTGATGGAGACTTTATCGGCGCCCGCCGAAAGCAAAGTTCTAAAGTCTTCCACAGATTTGATCCCGCCCCCGACTGTCAGAGGAATAAAAACTTGTTCGGCCGTTTTGGTGACAACATCCAGAAGGATGGGCCTATTATCCGAACTCGCAGTGATGTCCAAAAAGACGATTTCATCCGCCCCTTCTTGATTGTACCGCATGGCCACTTCCACGGGATCGCCGGCATCCCGCAGGTTCAGGAATTTAGTTCCTTTAACCACCCGCCCCTTGTCGACGTCGAGACACGGAATAATTCTTTTTGAAAGCATTATTATTGAGCCGTTTTAATAGCTTTCTTAAGATCCAATCTGCCATCGTAAAGGGCCTTTCCAACGACACACGCTGGGGTCCCAATCTCTTTTAAATTTTTCAGGTCTTCAAGGGAAGATATGCCTCCTGAAGCGATAACCTTCATTTTGGTTTTGGCCATAACACTTTTAACCCCTTCAAGGTTGACACCTATCAGCATTCCGTCCCGGGCGGTGTCGGTATAAACAATTTCCTGGCAGCCGATTTTTTCTATAACCACGAGGGCTTCGTCAATCGGAATTTCAGCCACGTCTTTCCAACCCTTAATGGCGACCATCCCATCTTTGGAATCCAAAGCGACCATAAACCGTCCGGGATACTTTTCCAAAGCGACTTTGGCCTCACCGGCGGTTTCATAAACCATGGTGCCCAAGATTATCCGGTCAATTCCCTTCGATAGCACGGCATCAATGACATCCAGAGTCCTGAAGCCCCCGCCCAGCTGAATAAAAGCGCCGGTTTCTTTTTTTATATTGAGGACATGTTCCAAATTCACCGGGCGTCCGGAAAACGCCCCGTCCAAATCGACAATATGGAGGCGTTCGGCTCCTAATTTAACCCACTTTTTGGCCATGGCCACGGGTTCATTGGAATAAACCGTTTCGTTTTCGGCCAAACCCTGTTTGAGCCTCACACACTTTCCGCCTTTCAAATCAATGGCTGGAATGACAATCATGTTTAATTCCTCTTTTTCGATTTCGCGATGATATTTTTCAAAAGTCTAAGGCCGACCAGGCCGCTCTTTTCAGGGTGAAACTGGCTCGCAAAAAGATTTCCATTGGCGATAGAGGAGCAAAATTCCCGCCCATAATAAGTTCTTGTCCCGACGAAGGTCTTATCTTCCGGCTCCGGAAAGTACGAATGCACGAAATAAAAGTATTCGTTCTCGCCAATCCCGCGGAAATATGGCTTTGCGGATTGAGAAACCCGGGACGCCGTATTCCATCCCATGTGCGGAATTTGACCGGAGATTTTTTTAATTTCCTTTTCCCTAAACCGGACGACGGGCCCCTTGAAAACGGAGAGGCCTTTCCCGCCGCCGGATTCTTCGCTCCGCTCGAACAAAAGCTGAAATCCCAGACAAATTCCGAGGTACGGTTTTCCCTCTTCAATCCAACGGATGATGAAATCATCCAAGCCTTTTTTCGCCAGTGTTTTCATGGCGGCGCCAAAGGCTCCAACTCCGGGAACCACCAAGAGATCCGTCTGATTTAGTTTCTTCTTTTGGTCGGAAAGAATAACCTGGGCATTTTGCAACGCCAGAGCTTTGGCCACGCTGTGAAGGTTCCCCATCCCGTAGTCCAAAACCCCCGTGGTGATGGATTGACTAGTCATAAAAGGCCTTTGGTTGACTGAATTCCTTTTATTCTTTTATTTCTGCTAACCGCCAGGGAAAGCGCTTTTCCAAACGCTTTAAACATCGACTCAGCCATGTGATGATTATTCCTGCCACGCAAAAGGCGGATATGAAGGTTCATAAGGCCACTTGTTCCTAGGGCCCGGAAGAAATCTTCGAGAAGGTCCAGGTCGAAAGTCGGCCAATTTTTCCGCAAGGCAGGGGCCTCATACTCAACATGAGGACGACCCGATAGATCTATAGCGACATAGGAGAGGGCTTCATCCATCGGTAGCAAAAAGAAACCATACCGTTGAATGCCTTTCTTATTTCCCAAGGCTTTCGTGAGGGCCACACCCAGCGTTAGGCCGATATCCTCCACCAAATGATGAGCGTCGACTTGCGTGTCTCCCGAGGCTTTAATTTTCAGGTCGACAAGGCTGTGTTTGGAAAAAAGCTCGAGCATGTGGTCAAGGAATGGAAGAGTGGTTGAAATCTTATAGTTTCCTCTTCCATCCAAATTGAGCTGGAGGTCGATTTTGGTCTCTTTGGTCTGGCGTTTAATTATGCTGGTGCGTTTTTTCATATATCCTCACTGGAGGCGAATTTTTATGGAATTGGCATGCTCCCTAAGCCCTTCAGCCATAGCCATTTTATAGGCAAACTTTCCGCCGTTCCTAAACGCCTGCGGAGTAATCTGGATGAGGCTCGAGCGTTTTAAAAAATTGGCGACGGATAGCCCTGATGAAAACCGGGCCGAACGACCCGTCGGCAAAACATGGCTGGGTCCCGCCCAGTAATCTCCCATTACTGCCGGCGAGTATGGGCCGACGAAAATGGCCCCCCCATTTTTGATTTCCCTCACAATTTTAACCGAATTTTTTACGAATATTCCCACGTGTTCTCCGGCAAAATTATTGACGAGTCCGACTGCTTTGGCCATGTTCGGTTGATAAATTAAACGGCATTGGCTTAATTTCGCTTTGGGCAGAAGGTTTCTCACGCTGGCCACCAGCTTATTATCGGTTGAAATTAGAATTGCTCGGGACATGGGGTCGTGTTCCGCCTGGGCGGCCATATCCGCCGCCACAAATTCCGGCTTGGCAGTTCGATCAGCCAAAACCACTAATTCACTCGGCCCCGCAAGAAGATCTATACCTACTTCTCCAAAAAGCTGCCGTTTGGCCTCGGTTACGTAGGCGTTCCCCGGGCCGATTATCAAATCCACTTTCGGAATGGTTTTTGTTCCGATGGCTAATGCGGCAATGGCTTGAACTCCTCCCACTTGATAAATCTCACTAACCCCGGCAATGCCTGCCGCAACCAATAGTTCAGGAGTGATGTTTTTTGGCGGACTGACTAAAGCAATGCGCTTTACGCCGGCCACTTTTGCGGGAATCACTGTCATCAAAACCGTAGAAGGATAAGAAAATCGCCCGCCGGGAACGTAAACCCCCACCGATTCAACGGGATTTACAATCTGCCCGAGCTTTACACCCTTTTCAATCGCGGCCCATGATTTTCCAGCCGATTTTTTCTCTTTCAGATGAAAAGATTTGATCCGGGCGGCACAAATGGTTAAAGCCGTTTTCATCGCCGAGTCGATTTTCTTGGAGGCCTCCTTAATTATCGCCGGTGATATTTTAAGCTGCCTTGATTGAAGGTTGACCCCGTCAAAAATTTTGGCAAAACGGATAACGGCGAGGTCCCCATCCTTTCGGACCCGTCGAATAATGGCGGCAACGTCTTTGGTTATTTTTTCTCTCGCAATTTCTTTCATCTTTTCTTCCGCCCGGGATTAACCCGCTTAATTCGCGCTCCCAGTTTTTTCAACTTAGACTCAAATTTTTCATATCCCCGATCCAGATGATAAACACGCCATACGATTGTTTTCCCCTTGGCGGCCAAACCCGACAAAACCAAGGCGGCACCGGCGCGTAAATCCGAAACCATAACCGGGCATCCGGAAAGGCGGTCCACTCCGTGAATAAAAGCCTTTTGGTCTTTTAAAGTGATGTTCGCTCCCATTCTCACCAGTTCTTGAACGTGCAGAAATCGGTTTTCAAATACGGTTTCTTTAACGATAGAATTCCCTGAGGTCAAAGACATCAGGGCGATCCACTGAGCCTGCAAATCCGTTGGAAATCCGGGATAAACCTTAGTCGTAATATTGACCGGTTTCAGATTTTTCACCCATTTCGCCCGAACAAACCCGTTTTCTTGTTGGATTCTCAGCCCCGCTCTTTCCAGACATCTCGCCACTTCCTCTAAATGATTCAAGTCGATATTAAAAATTTTCAAATCCCCTCGAGTAATGGCAGCCGCAATTAAAAAAGTGCCGCCTTCAATTCGGTCCGGGATAACCCTATGGACGACTCCCCCCAGCTTTTCAACTCCACGGATAAGGACCGAATTGGTTCCGAGACCGGTTATATTGGCTCCCATGGCGTTTAGCATACGCCCCAAATCCACTATTTCGGGCTCTTTGGCGGCGTTTTTAATAACAGTTTTACTTTGAGCTAAAACCGCGGCCATCATGACGTTTTCGGTGGCGCCAACACTGGGAAAGGGAAGGCGAATATCGGTCCCCTTCAAGTTTTTCACGTTGGCATCCACATAACCTTCCTTTATTTGGATGTCAACGCCCATTTTTTTAAAGGCTTCCAGGTGAAAATTAATTGGCCTGGCGCCAATGGCGCAACCGCCGGGAAGGCTCACGTGCGCCCTTCCCATTCGCGCGAGAAGTGGCCCCAAAACGACGGCGCTCGCTCTCATTTTTTTTACCAGTTCGTAGGGCGCGATTCCGGTGATTTTTCTTCCCTTAAAAACCCAAACTTTTTGGTCTTTTCTTTCGACGATCTTCCCCATCGTTTGAAGAAGCCTCATCGCGGTATTTATGTCGGCCAAATCGGGAACATGTTCAAGAAAACAGGGGGCATCCGTCAGCAGAGTGGCGAAAAGGCAAGGTAGCGCAGCGTTTTTGGAACCCGAGACCCATACGTCCCCTTTTAAGGGCCGTCCCCCATAAAGTTCAAGTTGATCCATTCTTCATTCCGTGAATAATCCGTTCAATTCCGGAATAATCTTTCCGGATATCAACTTTAAAATAACTCTGGCTCTCCATTAGTTGCTTAGCTTTGCCACCTTGACCGATCCCTAATTCCAAAAGAATGATCCCTTTCGGTTGGAGAAATGGAACCCCTTGGCGAATTATTCTATTTATGAAAAACAATCCATCCGGTCCCCCTACAAGCGCCTGCCGGGGTTCATACAACACATCTGGACTCAGGGATCCCCAATCGGATGTAGGGACGTAGGGTGGATTGGAAATGATGATATCAAAATACCCTTTATAATCCCGGGAAAACCCGTTAAATAAATCATTTTGAACAAATGATATTTGTTCATTTACTTTGGCCAACACGGCATTTTGGCTGGCCACATCCAACGCATCTTTGGAAATATCAGTCGCCAAGATGCTTGAATTTGGATTGAACTTAGCCAGGCTAATCGCGATGCAACCCGATCCCGTGCCGATTTCCAAAATTTTCGGAGCCAGCAATTCGTACTTTTGGATAAGTTCATTGCAAGTTTCGACCAAAAGCTCGGTTTCGGGCCGTGGAATCAATACGCGCTTATCAACGTTGAAATCAAATCCCAAGAAATTCTTTTTGCCAACGATATAAGCCACCGGTTCAAACTGAGACCGCCTCTTTACCATTCCCTGGTAAGTGCGCAGGGTATCGTGGGAAATTGTTTCCGGATATTTAAGGAACAATTGACCGGGCGAAATTCCCAAAAGCTCGGACAAAATGACTTTGGCGTCAATATCCGGCGATTCCAAAAAAGTTCGAGATAGAAAATCATACCCCCAATTCATGGTCTTTTGAATGGTCCAGGTTTTCGGGATCCCTTGAGTTGTGACAACTGTATTCATTTTTATCCTTTCTTAACTAGTTCTTCTTCCTTTATTTGAAGAGCCTGAATCAAATCGTCCATTTCTCCTTCCAGAACGGATTCAATATGAAAAACGGAAAAATTGATCCGGTGATCGGTGATTCGGTCCTGGGGAAAATTGTAGGTTCTGATTTTTTCAGACCTGTCCCCCGTGCCCACTTGTCTCTTTCTCAAATCGCTTCTTTCTTTATCCGCCTTTTCCTTGGCGGCATCATAAAGCCTGCTGCGCAAAAGCGTCATGGCCCTCAATCGATTTTGGCCCTGACTTCTTTCCTCCTGGCAGGCCACCACCAAGCCGGTCGGGACATGGGTAATGCGAATAGCTGATTCAGTTTTGTTGACGTGCTGGCCTCCCGCGCCCGAGGCCCGGTAAGTATCGATTCTTAAATCCTTCAGGTCAACTTTGACGTCGATTTCATTGGCCTCGGGTAAGACCGCGACGGTCGCGGTCGAAGTGTGGATTCGCCCTTGCGCTTCTGTTTTAGGAACTCTCTGGACGCGGTGGACTCCCTGTTCATATTTGAAAGTTCCAAAGGCGTTGGGGCCCGAAATCCCGAAGATAACTTCCTTAAATCCGCCAAGCCCCGTTGGATTCGATGAAAAAATATCGGCGTTCAACCCTTTCCTTTGGGCAAATTTGAGATACATTTTGAATAAGTCGCCCACAAAAAGGGCCGCCTCCTCTCCCCCGGCTCCAGCCCTGATTTCGATGATGCAATTTCTATCCGCCAGCGGATTGGGGGGGTTGAGCAGCCGTAAAAATTTTTGGTTCAGGTCCGCCAATTTTTTTTCCGCTTCGATTTTTTCATTTTTTGCCAAATCGGCCATGGCCGCATCCGGGCCCCGGATGATATCTTCGAGGGAATTCAGTTCCTTCTCGGTATCCAGCCATTCCTGGGCGGTCAGGACAATGGGTTCCAATTTCTTGCGTTCCCGACTCAAGGCAATCATCTGGTTATTATCTTGAGGCGAAATTTGAGAAATTTTTTCTTCGAGCGATTCGAACTGTTTAATTATTTCTAGAGCTTGATTTTTCATATTGAATAACGGGAATATCCGCTGCGGCGCCCCACGGTATTAAGGGCGGTCAAGGCAGAAGCGTGACCCCTTTTTTGAAACCTAATGAGGCTTTTTGGTTGATTTTTTGCCGGTGGTGGGAGTTGAAGTAAGGACTTTTTTCGAGGTAACTTTTAAAAGAGGAGCGCCAATTCGTTTTTGAACTTTTTTGGCCCTAACGATGGTTTGTCCCCCTGTTTTGGCATACCTTTTCCCGAATTTTTCCACCCGGCCGGCCGAGTCTATCAGCTTCTGCTGGCCCGTATAAAAGGGGTGACAGACGCTGCAGATATCGACCTTGATTGAGGAAAGCGTCGATCTAGTTTGAAAGGTGTTGCCGCAGGCACATTGAACCTCGGCAACTTGATATTGAGGATGAATATTATCTTTCATGACGGGGGATTCTAATATTTGTCCAGATCGTCGTCAATTACGGTTTTTCCCCGTAAACATTCACCCCTGAGCCATTGAGGAGGTTGTGGTCATAAGCCCAATTGTAAAGACGTCTGGTTTTTTGAGGCCTTAGAAGCCGAACGTTGGTAAACCCCTCCTCTTTGAACCAATCCAGGACTTCTTCGGGGGAATGATGAAATTGGAATTTGGGGGAATACCAATCGAACGCGTCGCACGCCCGAAGCCGCCAGTCGGGAACGGATGAGCCCAGTGACACCAGACGTGATAAAGTTATATTTAAGACGGGGATTCCGCCGAGGATCGCCCCCATGAAAAAGGTAACCGGTTTCAGAATTGAATGGGGAAGCCTTGATGTGACCGCCCGTAAACTTGAATTGATCCATTCTTGGGGCATTGTATTTTTCCTGTATACCCAAACAGCCAATTTCCCCGCCGGTTTGACCATTTTGGCCACGGCCTGAAAAGCTTTTCTTGTGTCTGGGGTGTGATGCAGTACCCCGATTGAATAAACCAGGTCAAACTGGCCAGGCGAAAAGGGAAGATTTAAAAGGTCACCTTGAATAATTTGGACGTTGGGAAGATTTTGACAAATTGATTTTGCTTTTTGAACGGCCGCGCTCAAGTCGACACCGATTACCTGGGCTCCGGCTTTTCCCAGGAGAAAAGCATAACGGCCGCCTCCGCAGCCGGCATCTAAAACAATTTTCCCCCTAAGTTCTTTGGGATTAAGGGAGGTTTTAACTTTAAAAACTTCGGAATCTTCCTCTTCTCGAACGACGTCGAAGGTGTTCCACTGCACCCCGAAGCTTTGAGCGTAGTGCTCCGATTTAACAAACCTGGGGATGCCGTTTAAAACGGGGTAATTGTGAAATTTCCCACAGGTATATGAACCCTCTGATTGGCTTGTTCGCCCCAATTCCAAGCCCTGGCCGCATTCAGGGCAGACCAATTGGATCACGGAAATGTTATCCCGTCACTTCCATCGATTTGAGAAAGTCCTTATTGGATTTGGTGGCGCTCAATTTTTCAATCAATAGCTGCATGGCTTCGATGGGGTTCAATTGGGCCAATACCTTCCTCAAAATCCAAACCTTGTTCAGCTCTTCAGGGGTGAGCAGCTTCTCTTCCTTGCGGGTTCCGGAACGGGTTATATCGATGGCCGGAAAGATCCGGCGGTCGGCCAGTTTCCGATCCAAATAAACTTCCATGTTGCCGGTCCCTTTAAACTCTTCAAATATGACGTCGTCCATTCGCGACCCGGTTTCAACGAGGGCGGTTCCAAGGATCGTCAAACTCCCCCCTTCTTCGATGTTCCGGCCTGCGCCGAAGAACCGTTTGGGCCTTTGGAGGGCGTTCGAATCAAGTCCGCCGGATAGCACCCGGCCGCTCGAAGGAATGATTGTGTTGTAAGCACGAGCGAGCCTCGTAATGGAATCAAGGAGAATCATGACATCCTTCCCGCTTTCCGTCAGTCGTTTGGCTTTTTCCAAAACCATTTCGGCCACCTGAATGTGGCGATCGGCCGGTTCGTCAAAGGTTGAGGAAATGACCTCACCTTTAACCGACCGCTGCATGTCGGTGACTTCCTCGGGCCGTTCGTCGATTAAAAGCACAATCAGGATTATTTCCGGATGGTTTGTCGTAACGGCGTTGGCCGTTTTCTGAAGAAAGATGGTTTTCCCCGTTCGTGGAGGGGCCACAATGACGCCCCTTTGCCCTTTTCCGATGGGGGCGATGAGGTCGAGGACCCTTGTGTTCAAGTCATCTTTGGTGGTCTCTAGATGGATCCTCTCTTCGGGGTGCAAGGGAATCAGATTTTCAAAGAGGGAGCGGCTCCGCAGGTTTTCCACCGGTTCGCCGTTCACGTTATGGACCTGGAGAAGGGCAAAAAATCTTTCCTGGTCTTTCGGCGGACGGACCTGTCCGGTGACCGTGTCACCTTTCCTTAAACCAAATTTTTTGATTTGAGAAGGCGAGATGTATATATCATCCGGCCCGGGAAGGTAGTTGTAATCGGGCGACCTTAAAAACCCGAATCCGTCGGGCAGGATTTCCAGGACGCCCTTTCCCATGATGACTCCGGATTCACGGGCGCGGGATTCCAATATTTTGGCGATGAGACTCTGTTTTCTCATGCTGGCCACATTCTCTATGTTGAAATCCTGGGCCATTTTGACCAGTTCAACCATTGGCAACTTGGCCAACGTGGTCCCGTCCAGGTTATTTTTCACCTCGGTTGTGGTGGTAGAACGATGGACTATCGTTTCGTCCTTTTTATTTTCTTGATTCGTTTCCATTTTTCCTCCTAATTATATCGGGTTGACTTTTCGCTGATCAGATTCCAGAGTTTTCTGACTGCTGTTTTCAAATCGGCTCTGGAACCGTTGTTATAAATGACAAAATCGCTATTTTTAATTTTTTTTGAGATGGGCCATTGGGCTTTCATTCTTCTAAAAACTTCGTTTTTATTATACCCGCGGGCCTTCATCCTACTCCTCGTTACTCCATTCTTGGCGGCCACAGCCAAAGAGTAGTCGAATCGTTTGTCCCAGCCAACCTCAAAGAGCAACGGAACTTCACAAACAGCTATTAAGCCCCTTTTCCTGGTTAAGGCGGTGTTTAATTCATCTTCGACAAGAGGATGAATAATTTTCTCAAGAATTTTCCTTTTTTGGGGGTTCGCAAATACCAACCCGGCCAAGTCCGCTTTTCGAATTTTACCGTTGCGTTTAATAATCTCCGTTCCGAATATCTTCTTGAGTTTCTTAATTACTCCCGCTCGATTAAGAATTTCCTTAACAAATCGGTCCGAATCGAGAGTAAAGGCACCAAGTTCACGAAATCCATTCAAAACGGTGGATTTTCCTGCTCCTATTCCACCGGTCAATCCGATGGTTACTCGCCAATTATTTCCCCCAAATTTATTTTTTCTGCTTGGCATAAGATTGCATCAATTCGTGCTCTTGGAAAGTCAGGCTATTAATGCCTTGGCTTGAGATCTTTTCAAGGATCCGATCCACTTCTTTGGCCAAATTTTCCTCATCCAAACCTTGGCTTTTTCGTGCATTAATTCTCTTGGGGCGGCTAAAAATCATTTTGAAATTCCAAAAACGAATATCCTGAAACCACTGCGGAACTTTAAAGTATAGGAACCCAGTCAACATGCCTCCCAAATGAGCGAAATGGGCGATTTTGGAACCTCCCGAATTCATGGCAAAGGCCAAGGTCAATATCGCCATGATAAAAACAGCTTGGATTGCCCTTAAGGGAAACAGGAAAAAGAAATAAATGACTGAGTCCGGGAATAGAAACCCGAACGCCAGGAGAATACCATAAATTCCCCCTGAAGCTCCAATGGCAATTGCTCCCGGAGCCGCGAGGAGATGGGTAAGGCCAGCCCCCAAAACGCATAAAAAATAAAAAAGAAGAAATTTTTTTGTTCCCCAGTAAAATTCAATGTTGATTCCAAACATCCATAAGGCGAACATATTCAGGAGAAGATGAAGGCCATTCCCGTGAATAAATGAATAGGTAATGAGTTGCCATGGCCAAAATCTGCCCATCCCGACTCCATTCAACGGCTGGAGGCCTCCCAACCGCTCAAGGGAAAATCCAGGAAGAATCATTTGCAATAAAAAGACGATGCCATTGGCGATCAACAATCCCTTCACCCCTGGAGGTAGTTGATCAAAAGTGTTAGAACCGCGGATTATTCTGGGCATTTTTCAATTTCCTTCTATTTTTTCCATGTCGTTCCAATTTGTGCCTATTTTGATGTCGGCGACGAGTGGAACGTGAAGTTCAAAGGCTTTTTCCATCCCATTTTTTATTAAGGGAAGGACTGTGGTTAATTCATCTTGGGGAACGTCAAAAAGCAGTTCGTCGTGAACCTGGACAAGCATTTGAGTCCGCAAATTCCGGTTTTTTAATTCCCTGTGAATTTTAATCATGGCGGCTTTGATGATGTCGGCGGAACTTCCCTGAATGGGAGTATTGATGGATATTCTCTCGGCAAAGCCCCGCACCGAACCGTTAGTTGAGTTGATACCGGGAACAGGCCGTTTTCGGCCCGCCAATGTCGAAACTTCTCCCTTCAGCCTTGTTTCCGCAAGGGTTTTATCAATCCAGGCCTTCACTCCGGAGTACCTTTCGAAATATTTATTGATGAAATCTTGTGCTTCTTCCAGACTGATTCCCAAGCCATGGGAAAGGCCGAAGGCCTGCTGCCCGTAAACCACTCCGAAATTGATGGCCTTGGCTCGCTGCCTCATTGGGGAGGTGACCTGAGAAGGAGGAATATGGAAGATAAGACTGGCCGTCTCGGTGTGAACGTCGCCTTTATTTTGGAATGTTTTGGTTAACAAGGCGTCTCCAGATATATGGGCCAGAACCCGTAAGTCGATTTGAGAATAATCGGCGGAAATAAAATTATTACCGTTGGAAGGAACGAAGGCCTTTTTAATCTCGCGCCCGTGTTCGCTGCGGACGGGTATATTCTGCAAATTGGGATCGGACGAGCTCAGGCGGCCGGTAATGGTCCCTGTTTGATGAAAATCGGTATGAATCCGATGAGTGACGGGATCAGCCAATTCTAGAAGTGAATCGACGTAAGTGGAAATAAGTTTGGCCAGTTCACGATAAGCTATTATTTTGGCGCATATGGGATGGTTCTTGGAGAGTTTGGTTAAAACCTCTTCGTTGGTCGAATAGCCCGTCTTAGTCCTTTTTATATGGGGAAGGTTCAGTTTTTCGAATAAAATCCTGCTCAATTGTTTGGGGGAGTCAAGAAGAAATTCTTCTCCGGCAAGCGAAAAAATTTCGGCCTTGATATTTGACTTTTCCTTTTCAAATTTAAGTTTGATTTCTCTTAATCGTTCAGCGTCGATTTTTATGCCGGCCTTTTCCATGTCACCAATAACCCTGACAAGGGGCATTTCAAGCTCATAGAAAAGACTTTTGAGGTCCTTTTCCTCAAGGCGCGGCGCAAAAATTTCTTTCAGCCGGAAGGTACATTCGGCGTCGGCTCCCGAGTAGCGTGCCGCTTTTTCAACTGGCACAAAGGAAAAGTTTTCCACTTCGGTTTCGGCCATAAGAGCATCATAATTAGTCATTTTTTCGCCAAGTTCATCAGCCACCAAATTTTTCAAACCGAAACTGGGACGTGATGGGTCAAGGCAGTAGGCGGCGATCATAGTGTCGAATTGAGGCCCGTTAATTTCAATTCCATGCCGGTTTAAAACAGCGTCATCAAATTTTAAGTTGTGCCCGATTTTTGTTTTTTCATCGCCCTTAAAATAAAGGGCCAAACGATTTTTGATTCCATCCCAGGGCAATTGGCGAGGAACTCCCAAATAACTATGAGAGATGGGAACGTAATAAGTCTGGTTTTTATTCGCCGAAATTGAAAGTCCCACCAGGCCGCAGGAGTTTTGGTCCAGGCCGTCAGTTTCAACGTCATAGGCAAACGCCTCTCCCGATCGGATAGACTCCTCGAGTTTGGCCAGATCTTTTTCCTCCAAAACCGTCGTCACTTCGCGGGAAATGTTTTCTTTTAAACCCAGCCCCTCGTTGGCGGAATCGGACCCCACGAAATCTTCCTTAAATTCCAGCTTTTTAATGAGATCTCTCCACTTTCCACCATCAATCGGTTTCGGCGTCAGGTCTTTAATGTCGAGGTTAAGGGGAACTTCGTCGTTCAATTTAAGGAGGAGCCGATTGTCAAGTACGCTCTGACGGGAGCCGGCAAGTTTATTTCTTAACTTTTCCGGAATTTGTTCCAGATTTTGATACAAATTTTCTAGTGTCCCAAATTCCGAAATCAATTTTTGCGCGGTTTTTTCTCCCACTCCGGGAATCCCGGGGATGTTGTCGATTTTATCCCCGATCAAAGCCTGATAATCAACGAGTTGATGAGGTTTGATGCCAAAGCGTTTTGCCACCGCTTCGGAATCAAATTCAACCCGCCTAATTTCATCCCGGACTTTTACCGAATCTCCAACAATTTGCAGAATATCCTTGTCGCCGCTCAAAATCAGGACAGCGCAATCTTCCTTTCTCCCTTTAAGGGCCAAGGTGGCGATTAAATCATCGGCTTCAAAACCTTCATGCTTTATTGATGGCAGCCCCCAAGCCTCCGCCAATTCCGAGACCAGAGGAAACTGGGCCACCAGGGATTCTTCCGGAGCCGCCCGGTTTGCTTTGTAATCTTTATACCGCTCATGGCGAAAGGTCGGCCCCGGGGTGTCGAAACAAATGGCCAGGTAGTCGGGCTTTTCGTTTTTTAATATCTTTTGAACCATCCGGGCAAATCCAAAAACCGCATTGACCATTTCCCCTTTGGAGGTGGATAAAGGAGGCAAGGCGTGGTAGGCGCGGTGAATATAACCGCTGGCGTCAATCAGGCACAGTTTTTTCATAAATAAGGAAAAATGGATGAAGGGAATATTGGGGCGTTATTGGGATTTCAGCCGGGCAAAAACGACTTTATATTTTTAATAGGATATCGATCTCCTTTTTCCAGATATTCGGGAGGTTTTCATTAAATCCCCCCCACCTTTTGGCCAGGTATCCTTCTTGATCTATTAGAAAAAAAGCCGGAATGCCGCTCACGCGATATTGGACTTCGACCCCTGAATCTCCGGCCAAGGCCACGCGGGTTTTAACCGTCTTCCCTTCAAAGAATCTTCTCACCTGATCTTCGCTGGTATCAAGGCTTATGCTGATAACTTCCAATTTTTTACCGCTGTACTTTTCCGCTAGCGCCTCCACCTGGGGAGATGACCACACGCATGGCGGGCACCAAGTGGCCCAAAAATCGAGGAAAATCACTTTGCCTTTAAGGCTGGCCAGAGAAAAATTTTTCCCGTTTATGTCCCGAAGATTGAAATTGGGCGCTTTTACCCTGGGATTACTTTTAGAAATACTGCCCGATGAACTTTCAAAAAAGCCGCTTTGCGAGCCGCAACCGAACAAAAGAACACCGGCTAATATGACGAAATAAAAGAAAGAAAGATAGGATTTAAATTTCATGATTTGAAAAATTTAGGTTCGGTTGGAAACCGGACTATTAAAAACAAAACGGATTTAAAACAATTTTTCAAGAATGGACTTGATTTCAGGCTTCGGCCGGACCCCGACCAGCTGTTCTACCACTTCGCCATCCTTAAAAAACAGGAGAGTCGGAATTGCGGAAATCTGGAACTTAGAGGCAGTTTCCGGGGATTCATCGGTATTAACCTTGCCCACCTTGGCGCGGCCTTCAAATTCAGAGGCCAACTCGGCCACAACAGGGCTCAGCATCCGGCAGGGCCCGCACCACGGCGCCCAAAAATCCAACAAAACCGGAACCTGTGATTTAATCACTTCGGTTTCAAAATTATTGTCGTTTATTTCAATACCAGGCATGATTAGAAATTGTAATACAAGCCCCTGGGGGTGTCAACCATCAAATTTACCGTCCACGATTCTCTTTTTCCTGCAAAATGCGGACGCGGTCCCATAGCTCCCGCCAAGACGCTTCTTCTTTTTCCCAGTTCTGCTTTAGCTCAGCTTTTTCTCTTTGAAGGGCATCGATTCTAAAAGATAATTGCTCTAATTTTTGGCCCCTCCCATCCATTTCTCGTTGCAATTGTTCGACTTTTCCGATCAGGGATTCGGCCCGCCTTTCCCACATCGCTATTTCTTCCTTTAGGTTTTTTATTAGGCCATTGGTGCGCCCAATTTCGCCTTTAAGAAGCTCGATTTTGTTTTCCCTGTTTTGAATCACTTCCTCTTTTTCCATGAGCTGAATCGTAATTTCTTTTAATTTTTCATTCTCTTCTTCGGCTTTTAAATCGATTTTATTTTTCAAATCATCAATAAGTTTCTGAAGCATTTTTTCACGTTTCCGGTGTTCTTCACTCTGGTTTTCCGCATTTCCTTTGAGGCGGTTAATTTCGTGTTCCTGAGCCAATATCTTGTTCTCCAATTTCAATCTCTCTTCCTCCCAGACATTCTTAAGTTTTTCTTCGGATTTTTGGAAGTCCATGAAATCTATTGACCGGGATTTAACGAATGTCTCTTGAAAGGCGGAAAGAAAACTGTTTTTGGATTCCAGTTCCGTAGCTATATCTTTATAAATTCCCATTTCCTTTTTAAGGGCGGCAATCTCTTCGCGTTTCGCTTCCAGCTGTTCCTCGTACTGGGTTTCGATATTTTTTATCCGCTCCTTAAAATAGGCCCAGCTTTTGTTGAGCAAAAAATGATCCTGCCCCAACGGATATGTTTCGTAAGGACCCTTCAGCAAGGGGGCTTTATTCTCCAGCCTTTCAAACACCGTGTCAAAGAGATGATCAATTTCCTTAAATTCCATTTCAAATCCTCAAAAGTTCTTTTACATCTTTCAAAAATTCATTTATTTCAAAGGGTTTGGCAAGGTAACGCGAAGCCCCGGCCGCCATGATTCGCTTTTCGTTCTGAAGAGTATCGTAACCGGTTAGGGCTAAAATAGGAACGTTTTTTGTCCCCGGAAAACTTCGCACCTGTTCGCAAACCTCAAATCCGGTAATCCCGGGCATCATGATGTCCAAAATCATCAGGTCCCATTCTTTTTCCCGCCATTTGCCGTTCCGAAAATGGGAACCATCCGCAATCTGTTCCAAGTTAATATGCTCTATAAAATTATTAAGGACGGAAGTTATTGTTTCAGAAACGTCTTTGTCATCTTCAATCAGTAGAATGTTTTTCATGCGATTTCTTTTTGAATTCTATCTCCGCCCATATAATGGCCGGGGTTTCCCTTGGCCGGGAGAATTAAATGGAAAGACGAACCGCGGTTCATCCCTTGGCTAGAGACATTGATGTTTCCCCCGTGCTTGCGGGCAATTCCCATGGATACGGAAAGTCCCAATCCCGTCCCTTGACCAATTTCCTTAGTAGTAAAAAACGGTTCAAAAATATGCGTGATATGCTCCTTGGAGATTCCAACTCCCGTGTCGCGAACGATAATTTCAACCCATTGGCCGGTAACTTCTTGTGGGGGCACCCCTTTTCGGCGATCGACAAAGGTTAGGGCGCGATGGTAGAAAATTGTCTCCAGTGTCAGCGTCCCACCGCCATGCGCCATGGCATGAATGGCGTTACTGATAAGATTAAGCATAACTTGCTGCAACTCTGAAGGATTTCCCTCAACGGGGGGGAGAGGTTTGGTCAATTTTTTGTTCAGATTTACTTTGGCGCTTTTTAAATCAGCTTCGCAGAGATCCATCGTCGATTCCAGAAGGTCGTTAGGGTTGACTTCTTCGAATTTGGTTTGACTGGGTCTCGAAAAATCGAGAAGGCCGCGAACAATTTTTTTGCAGCGGAGGGCCGCCTGTTCAATTTTTTTTAGCTGCTGGAAGACCGGGTCGGTTTCGGTTGTCTTGGCTATTAGAATCTGAGCCTGCCCCAGGACTCCGGTTAAGGGATTGTTTAATTCATGGGCCACTCCTCCCGCCAACTGTCCAACCGCGCTCATTCTATCCATGTGAATCGCCTGCTGTTGAAGTTGCTTGACATTTTCGGCCATTTGATTGAAAGATTTGGCCAAGGCCCCGAATTCGTTGTCGCTAGACAATTCAATTTTGTGATCCCATTGTCCCTTCCCGAATTCTTCGGTTCCTTTTTTCAATTTTTCCAAAGGTTTCATAAGAGAGCGATACAGGGACCTCAACAAGATAGTCCCCATGATAAAGCCAAACGCGACCACGCTGAAAACCGCCACCCCTGCGGTTTGACTGAGTTCTTTGGAAGTTTTGTAGGTGCGCTGAGCTTCGGTCGCCTTTTCTTTTTCCAGGGTTTCAATAAGAGCGATTAAATTCGAAAACTTGGGGAAGAGCCGGGTACTGGCCTCGTCTATGGCCTTCTGTTTTTCATTTCTTTTTAAAAGGTTCACGATATGCTGAGATTCTTTTTCGATTTCTGGAAAGAAAGTTTCTAGGTTTGTCAACCACTCCGATTCCGGGTTATTTTTTCTGATTTCTTCAAACAAACTCTTGAGGGCCGTTGTCGCTTCCTCATAGCTCAGCAGCTCTTGCGGCTCTTCAACGAGGATGTATCTGTTTAAGGATGCGCGCTGGCGAATTATATTGGTTTTAAGTTCCCGAATTGAATTCAGTGAATCCATAGCTTCGAGGGAATTTTTAAAGGCAGTTACGAAATTTGTCCCCCCCAAGATCAGGAAACTTCCCATGAGGGCCAATATCCCCGTAATAAATAATAGGAAGAAGAATAATTTTCGCCGAATGCTCATCAATTTTTCCAAATTTGAGACTATTCCACGTTAAGGGTATAGGAATCCCCTCAATTTTTCCAGACGTTTTGAAATTAAGTGCCAAAAAGATTTAAGAAAGGCCGATGGAAGGATTTTTAATTACTCGGAATGGCAAAGGGCTTCAGTTTCGTTTTGGTGACCTGGAAAGCAGCATAGGGCTCAATTCGAAGCGAATTTTTGAATATTTTCCGTTTCCTATTTAACTTGAAAAAAGCGGCGGCCCCAATCATGGCTGCATTGTCGGTGCAAAATTGAGCCGGAGCCAGGCAAACCTTTAAGTTTTTTGATTTGCCTTCAGCTTTGAAGCGGTTCCTCAGTTCGGTATTGGCTGCAACGCCTCCGCCAACAACGACGGTAGAACAATTCAGGACCGCGGCAGCTTGGAGGGTCTTCCCGACCAGAACTTCAACCACGGAACGTTGAAACCCGGCCGATAAATATCGTATTTCCTTCCTTGACCAGTTCTTTTTTTCCCGCAACTTGTACAAAACCGCGGTTTTTAATCCGCTGAAGGAAAAATCCCAACTTCCGGGAAGCCAGGGAATAGGAAAGGGAATCCTTTGGGGATCGATTCCTTTGGCCAACCGATCAATAATCGGGCCGCCGGGGTATCCCAACTTGAGCATTTTGGCAACCTTGTCAAAGGCTTCCCCTGCGGCGTCGTCTCTGGTCCGCCCCACCAGTTCAAATTGGCCCAATTTGGGGGCATAAATTATTTCGGAATGCCCTCCCGAAACAACCAATCCGACGAACGGAGGTTTCAAACCTTTATGTGACAAAAAGGTAGAAAGGAGATGCCCCTCGATGTGGTTGATTCCAAGGACTGGAATTTTCCATGCCCAGCCCAGGGTTTCCGCCACCATCCGCCCCACTAAAAGTGAGCCGGTTAAACCAGGTCCAACGGTGACGGCGATCGCCTGAATCGGCACTTTTAAAGGTTTGATGGCCTGGTCGAGGACCAAATTGATGAATTCAACATGGGCCCGGCTGGCCAATTCCGGAACGACACCCATATATTTCTTGTGAATTTTAATCTGGGAAAGAATTGAACTGGATAAAATGGTCCGGCCGTTTTTAACGACGGCCGCCGCTGTTTCATCACAGGATGTCTCGATAGCAAGAATGTTCACGGAAGATGGAATTTTATCGGGTTGGGATGGCGTGAATTTTCTGAAAAACCCGGTTTCTCCTTTCAATGACCAGAGTTTTAACTCCGTTATCGATTTCTTCCTTTATTTGAGCTCCCGAATTTTCCAGGGATTTTTTTAAATCCTCAAAAGTTTTTCCCTTGGGCATTTTTACCGTCATTTCCTGGTAAACCCAGCGGCCTTTTGAGTCTTTTTTAATCTGGTGGACGCTAGCTAAGATATCAGCATCCGCGCACCCTAACTCTTGGAGTCCGTGGCGAAGGGAATTTTCCAGCGTGACGTCCCATTTTTTGAATGAGTAATCGGCCGTATGTGACAGGAGAAACCAAAGAGCTACGCCCAAAAGTATGAAGATGAGGCTAAGAATTAGGTTTTTCAATTTCCTTGTTGACCCAGAATAATCGGCCTAATTTTGAGAATTTCTTTGGCTCTTTCAAGAGCCACATCCTCGACCCTTTCAGTGTCAGGAACAGCAGAATGAACAGCCTGATCTTTGGCGTAAATCAATTCAGCCTGGGCTTGCAACTTGGCTTCAACTTCGCGGGGAACATTCACGTCTATATCGGGTTCGATGCCGCCTTTTTTGGTCTTGGGGTCGCGATGAATGGAACGGCCGGATGGCGTGAAATATTTCGCCGTGGTGAGACGCAACCCCGAGCCATCGTCGAGGGCTATGACTGATTGAACGCTCCCTTTCCCAAAAGTTTCGCTTCCCACAAGGACGGCCCTTTTGTGATCTTGCATCGCTCCGGCCACAATCTCAGAACCGGAAGCCGATCCACGGTTAACCAGGATAACCATAGGTAATTCCTTGTAGGGTGCGGTGGCATCGGCAAGGTAATTGGTCCGGGGCTGGGTTCTACCTTCGGTGTAAACCACCAATTTTTGGTCCCCGATAAATTGTTTGCAAACATCGATTGCAGAAGTGAGGAGGCCTCCCGGATTATTTCTCAAATCTAAAATCAGACTTTTCATCCCCCTTTTATCCAGTGAGGACAAGGTCTTTTTTAAGTCCATGAGAGTCGGTTCAATAAATTCCGTCAGGCGCATATAAGCAATTCCATCATTCAGCATATCCCCCCGGACGCTCATGATGACAATGTTCTCTCGAATCAGGGTCATATTGATTGGTTCCTTTGCTCCCTCCCGGGCCAGTGAAATTTTGACCTCAGTTTTCGGAGCTCCCCGGAGTTTTTTCACCGCGTCGTTGAGGCTAATTCCCTGCGTGGATTCCTCATTAATCGCAATGATCCTGTCCTCAGGTAATACCCCCGCCCGAAATGCCGGGGTCTCCGGAAGGGGCGTAATAACTGTTAACCAGCCGTCTTTCATCATAATCCGAATTCCCAACCCCCCGAATTGCCCTTCCGTTTGGGTTTGCATTTCTTCCCTGGCTTCGGGAACCATAAACTGGCTGAAGGGATCAAGGGTGTTAACCATTCCCGCCGCCGCCCCGTATATCAATTCCTGAGAATCGACATCGGTGACATAGTTTTGGGTTATGTTCTGATAAACGTCCAAAAGAAGTTTGATGCGCTCAAAGGTTTGATCTATCGGCTGGGCCGGTTTAATTGGAGATTTTGCGGCAAAAGAGGGCCGGGCCCCAGTAAAAACTAGAGACATCATTACAATGGCAATCCAGTGCTTATAATTCAATTTCATTTTTTTCTCCTTAAAACATGTCAATTCAAGCATCCAAAATTTGAATCAGCAAGAGCATATTAAAGCTTAATTTTTTAGCCAAGGGATTGGATCCACGGGTTTTCCGTAGAACCGGAGCTCGAAATACATTTCATGAATTCCCTTTTCGGTAATTCCGGATTTTCCCAAGGCTTCACCTTCTTTGATTTCCTGACCTTTAACAACCCCGATTTCGCCCAGGTTACCATACACCGTATACCAATCCCCGGGATGCTCCATCAAAACCATCGGCCCGAAACTTAAAAAATTTCCCGCATAAAGGACCCTGCCTTCAGAAACAGCTTTAACCGGAGATACCTCATCTAGTTTCAGTCGAATCCCGTTGGAATTATAAGGTGTTCCGAATTCCGGATTGTTGTGTTTCCCGAATTTTTCGCTTAATGTTCCTTCCACAGGCCAAGGCAACGAATGGGCCAAAATTGGAGATTGACCGCTGGTTTGCTTGGACAACCGCTCCTTGGCGGACTCCTCTGTTTCCTTTTTTTCCTGGATTCTCAGCAAATCAATCATGGCGGTCAATTCTTGGGCGGTCTTCTTTAAATCCTTCAACTCCCCTTCGATGATCTGCCGGCGGGATTCTTTTTTCTTAAGCAAATTTTGTTGGCTGGAATAATCGGCTTTAACCTTGGATAAAACGCCTTGCTGCCGCATAAGTTCGCTTTGCAGCGATTTTTGAGCGCCAACCAATTCCTCGAAGTTATCATCCATTTTATTTTTCTGATTTTTCAGCCCCTTGATTTGCCTATTTTTTTCGATAATCAACTGTCTCATATAAACTGGAACCGGAGCGGAATTTCCCATTACCGCTGAAGCGATAAAATATTGACCGTCGAAATCCTTTAAATTCCCGCCATCTTCGAAAAACTTTTTTTCCAGATTGTCCTTAATATTTTTGGTTTTGGCGATTTGATTCTGAAGTTCCTTGGTCTGGAGGCCCGTGTTATCGAGGGTCGATTGAATGTCTTTAATTTTATCCCGTTTTTTGGTTATTTCCCCAGAAAGCTCCATTGATTCCTGGAGAATTTCCTGGGTTTCCGCCTCCTTTTGCCTGAGTTCGGACTGGACCTTTTCCAAATCACGGGTTTTATATTTGATTTCAGATTTTAATTTCGGCCCGGCTCCCAATACGGCTGAGACCGAGAGAGTCAAAAACCACGCCGGGATTTTATGAAGGGCCCTTTTCATCAATTTTCGCTTTGCTGCCAAAGAATTTGGAAGATTCCGGTCAAGACGCCCCCGGCCAGGAAGAAAACCGGCAGAAAGCCGAATGCAATTCCGGCAATCCCGTAACCCAAGGCCCAGGCACCAACATTTACTCCCATTACCTTGCCGATTATCGGCCAACTGGGCTTACGCCGGTGGGAAGAAAAAATTAATTTTCCGGCAATTACCCCCAAAATAAGAATTAAGAGAAATAATGCTCCGGCCAAAGCGATACGGCTGGTCAGCCACATTTTCCTCCACAGCCGGATTCTTTCCAAGGAATGAGGGTCAAATGCCACATCCACAACCCCGTCCTTTTTCTGAATATCGGCCAACAGTGATTTTTGGTCGGAAAGCGACCGTGGATTTTCATCCCATTGGACGAGCCAGGTCTGCGGAATTGAATCCGATCCCTGAAGGGCCGCGTCTTCAGGCCAAAGCTGCTCTTGCGATAATTTTTCGAGAATTTGGGCGCGATCCAATAGTTTGGTCTCTTTAACCCCGTCAAGCTCGCTTAAGAATCGCCCCACTTCGTCGACCGTCACCATGTCTCCTTTGACTAGGACGAGCCACTGGAAATTTTTCATTTCATTCTGCCAGCAGTCAAAACTCAAATTCTTCCAACTCCAGATTGCTCCCAGCAGAAATTCCCCTGAAACCAGCAGGATAATTTGAATTAATACCGGCCACCAATACCTGTTTTTGCCGGGCAATTGTTCATTCTTAGTTTTCAACATATTTGGATTCCACTCTCTTTTTTTGGTATATAAAAGCTCTTCATTTTCAATAATTGACATTCAAAATTCTCCAAGGAGATTTTCATGGCCGACAAAAATTCCACCGAACATAATACCAAGATTGGGACGATTGCGAAAAATTCCCGAGATACCATCGTCGTCCAAATCAAAACTTTTAAGAACAAGTATTACCTTGATATCCGTAATCATTACACCGATCTAGAGGGAAACCTCAGGCCGACTCAGAAAGGAATCAGCCTCGAAATCAGCCGGTTTAATGAAATTAAAAAACTAATTGATGACGTCGCACCGGAGATTGGCAAGCTCCCTCCTTTAGAAGGGAAAGCCTGATTAAAATTTCACGATAGCGAAAGCTTCTTGAGCGGCCGCGTGAAGCTTTTCTAATTCTCCGGAATGCCTCAAGGGGCCTTCCCGCAATAACCTTCCCAATTCCGCATCAATTGACTTTTCCGATGTTTTCCAATCCAAAAAGGGCCTTTCCCATTTTTCGCAAAAGCGACCTATTTTATTTTTATTCCCAACTCCCAAAAAAGGCTTCCCTGCCTTGGCCGCCAAAATAAGCCCATGGAGGCGAGAGCTGATTACGTAATCGAAATCCCAAATTAAATTCGCCTGGTCGGCGATTGTTTGGCCTAATATTAATTTGTCTTCGCTGAAAAATGCCGCCATGGAATTTTTCCAGAAGCGCATTTCAACAACCGGTTGAAACAGTGTGAAAAACGATGAAATATTCATTCGCTGCAATTTCTCCTCAATTTTTTCAAATATCGCCAGCCCTTCTTCCGGTTGCGGGAACCGGGGGATAAAAAGCACTTTGGCCGGCTTATCCTGTTCATGGGGGGCGGGTTTTGAATATTCGTAGGCAAAAACGGGATCCGCTTTAACCTCAATTGGTTTTTTTGTCAGGCCCATTTCCTCCAAAATCATTTTTGATGCTTCGTCACGAACGGAAATGGAAACCCCTGGCAATGATAAAATCACCCGGGTTAATTTCCGGAGGAAATTGTTCTGAACGGATTCGATCCCGACCGATAGTAAAATTACTTTTTTCCCGGCCAAAGAGCCGGCCAAAATGAGAAGCAAATAATACATCAGGGAACGGCCAGAGGTTGTGTCTTGAAATAATCCCCCTCCGCCTAAAAAAAAGAAATCCGAGCGCAAGATACTCAAGAATACTGACAACGGATTCCACCGATTGACGGCAGGAACCAGATGATTTAGTTCTGTCTCGGCGGGATCAGCGGATAGGATTTTCAAGTCGGCATTGGGAAAACGCTGCCGCAACTCCTTGACAATGACGGATAGGATAAGTTCATCTCCCAAATTTCCAAAACCATAATAACCGCCAAGGAGGATTTTCAATTTTCTTTCCATTTTTTGAAGACCAAAATTATGGCAAATCCAATAATTAATCCCAGCCAGATTCCATGAAGCGATCTTAGTTGCTCAAGAAAAAAAGAGGAGTGAATGTGTTGGAATGAATTCAAAATGGAAATTTGACCAATCATGCCCACGATCATCAAAAATCGGCCATCCGACATAAAGGATTGATTACCAATGCCTTTTGAGCGCAGCCAGAGTCCCACCAACAGGGCTGGATGTCCGATTAAAAATTCCTTAAAACGGGGGCGCGCGCCAAAAAAATTTTCCAAAAAATCGCGGAAATGCCTTTCCTCAATTAAGACAGGAATTAAAGGGGCATTTCCGCTTCGCATTAAATAAATTCCAATTAGAGCAAACCCTACCCCTCCGGCAAAAAGAGCATGCCAAATCTTGATGTCTGTTTTAAGCAAGCGGGCAATTTCTTCTTTCCGCATTAACAAAATAAATCCCATCAAAAGGGGCAATAAAAGCTGAATTTTAATTCCCGGAATTGAAGATATTCCCAGGATGAATTGCGGATGGGAGCCGAGGGCATGGATAATGAAACCCGAATAAATCGAGAAAATGGAAAAACCCAAAAATGAACCAAAATAATTTTGTTTGGGTAATTGGTTTATAACGGCGATGCCAATAACTGGAGTGAAGATGGAAAAAATTAAAATCAGCAAGATTCTAATTTTTAAATTTCGCTCCCAGGGAAACTGACCCCATCGAAATTCCGGTTTATACAAAGGGGAAGTTACCGGTTCCCTTATGGTAAACCCACTTCGGCGAAGTAAATCCGCTGTGGATTTTTGAAAATCAATATTTTCCTGCCAATTTAACCCCGGGGATAAACGGATTGCCAAAAGCCGAACCCATCTAAATTTAACCGCTCTCACCAGCCGGTTTTTCCATAAATCAATTTGCGGATTCAAGACTTCCCTTCCCTGTAGGCAGTGCCCTTTTATTACCTGACTTTCCAGCGATCGGGCGAGAAAATTCGAACCATCTTGGGAACTAAATTCAAAAAGTGGCAGAACCCCCTTTTCTTTCTTGAGCTTGGCAACGACTTCGTTCAGATAGATGGGAAAACCCAAGGCGACATCTCCATAAGCCAAAACCCCATCCTCTTCTTGAATTCTCTTAAGGATTGGAACGGGACTCGATCCTTCTTCCTGATATCCACGCCAAAGGATTTTAAAACCAAAACTGCGGATAATTTTTTCGGTTTCCGGGGCCACCGCAGCATCCAGGGATATCACCGTAGCTGGAATTGTCTGGATGGATTTTAGAAGGTCCGTCAATGATTTGTTTTCCCGGCTCGCAAAAGCCTGAATATCCTGAAAATCGATTTCAAAGGCGACGATGCGATCCAGTCTTTGAGCTTCGACCTTTTGTCGAAGGCTGGCCAAAAAAAGATACAGGATAAATCCGGAAAAAACAAACCACCCTAAAATAAAAAAGGGGAAAGCCTTAACCTTCATTTTTTACTTTTAGGGCGGATTTGAAAACCTGCAGATAACCTTCCACTGACTTTTCCCAAGTAAATTTGGCGGACATCGCCCGTTTTTGAAGGTTGACCCACTCGGAACGCTTCCGGAACAACATCAGCGCTTCGATCACCGCGCTATAAAATGACCAGGATGATTTGTTGGCCGCCACGAAACCATATCCAGTTCCGGGGTGAGTGTAGGGGAGGACGGTGTCTTTCAAGCCGCCGGTGGGCGTCACCACGGGGATGCATCCATAACGCATGGCGATCATCTGTCCGAGGCCGCAGGGCTCGAATTGCGATGGCATAAGGAATAAATCCGCCCCGGCGTAAATTTTGTGGGCCAGCGGCTCCGCGAAGGCGTTTTCAACAAAAAGTTTTTGGGGATACTTCAGCCTCAATTTGTGCAGCTGGATCTGAAATTCGGGATTTCCTCTTCCCAAAACTATCAACTGGATATTTTCTTTGAGAATTTCATTGGCGACTCCCAACAAAACTTCGATTCCTTTGTGGGAGTCTAATCGGCCAATAAACGATAGAACGGGAACTTTAGCCGAGGCCCTCAAATGGACAAATTGCTGAAGATCTTTTTTGCAATCGGCCCTCTTGTGGAGAGAATGAATGTCATAAGGAGAGGGAATAAAAACATCTTTTTTGGGGTTCCAAACTTCGCGATCCAATCCGTTAAGAATTCCGGTGAGGCGTTTCCGCTTCAATTTCAAAATCCCTTCCATTCCCAAGCCGTACTTGTATTCACTTTGAATTTCCTGGGCGTATGCTGGGCTCACCGTGGTTAACCAATCCGAATAAACCAAGCCGGATTTAAGGAAACTCAGGTGCTCGTAAAATTCCAGGCCGTCCATTTTGTAGAGACTGTGGGGAAGCCCGGTCAATTGAATGGTGTCGGGCGCGAAATTTCCCTGGTAAGCCATATTGTGGATGGTGAATACGGAAGCGGTTCTCCTGAAAAATGGATCGTGGTGAAAAACATATTTCAAATAGGCGGGAATAAGCCCTGTTTGCCAGTCATGACCATGCATGATATCGGGTTTAAACCGGAGCGCTTTTGCGGCAGGAAATAGGGAAAGGCAAAACAGAATAAACCTTTTATGGTTATCCATGTAGGCCGTGAAGGGAGTTTCCCCGTATAACCCTTGGCGAAAGAAATATTTATCGGATCGAACAAAATAGATTTTGGGATTAGATGACCCCGTTTGTTCCCAAATTTCCACCCACTCATTTTTATGTCCGATGGGAATTTGAAAACGAATATTGGAATACTTTAGCCTGAATTTCCGCTGATCGATCTGCCGATAGAAGGGTAAAAACACAATGACGGATTGCTTTTGGCGAGCCAAGGCCCTGGGGAGAGCTCCCAAAACATCTCCCAAGCCTCCGGTCTTCACATAAGGAACTGCTTCACTCCCGGCGATAAGAATTTTCACGCGTTTTGCTTCAACTGGTAATCGCGAAGATATTGGGCCGCGTCTTCCGGAGGGGTGGGGTTAATATAAAAGCCCGTCCCCTGTTCGAATCCGGCGAGTTTGGTCAATTTCGGAATTATTTCGATGTGCCAATGATAATGAGGCATATTCTCCGTCTTTAAAGGAGCTGTGTGCAAAATAACATTGTAAGGAGGATTGTCCAAAACGAAAAATTGCTTCCCAATGACCAGTTTCATGATGGCGGCCAGATTCGCCACTTGGTTTTTCTCAATTTTGTAGAAGTCGGAAGAGTGCTGAAACGGAACAACCCACAACTCAAAAGGAAATCGGCTGGCAAACGGGGCGAAGGCGATGAAATCTTCATTATTGGCAACCACCCGAACCCCTGATGTTTTTTCTTGCCTGAGGATGTCACAGTAGACGCACCGTTCTTTGTAGTCAAAATACCGCTTGGAGCCTGAGGTTTGCTGGTTAACCCTGGCTGGAACCATGGGCATGGCGATCAGCTGGGAGTGAGGATGGCTTAAACTGGCGCCGGCTGCGGACCCATGATTTTTAAATATCAAAATGTATTCCAGGCGGGAGTCCCGTTTGAGGTCGAGAATGCGATCCCGGAAGGACCAAAAAACGTCTTGAACTCGGTTTGTTTCCATTTCGTGGAAAGGCAGATCATGCTGCGGGGTTTCGATAATGACCTCATGGGCGCCCATCCCGTTCATTTTGTCGTACATTCCTTCGCCCGTCCGGTTTAGATCCCCCTCGATCTCAAGGGCGGGAAATTTGTTGGGAATTACCCTGACCCACCAACCGGGGGTATTTTTCCCCCGCCCCGGCGGCGAATAGGCCAAAATTTCCGGAGGCGTTTTATCCTCAGAACCGGGACAAAAAGGGCAAGCCCCGCCGTGGGGATTATCTTCCGCAGAGCTATATCCTCCGGCGCCGGGCCTTTTTCCCCGGTCCGAGGAAATGATGACCCACCTTCCAATAACAGGATCGCGTCTAAGTTCAGGCATTGTTCAGAAATTACTTCAATATTGGCTGGAATATCAACTGTTTTCGATAGGTTCGAGAGGTGGAGGCTGGGAGTTGTCAGGACTTGTGGTCGCTTCCACTGTCGATAATTCGTTTTCAGGCAAAGATTGTTCGCCAACAATGAACTCCTCACTGTTCGCTTTATTCACGTTGATGAGCATTTGGGTTTCCTTCGGGGGCATTAGGCTCTCCAGATCCGGAAGGTCAGTGAGATGATTTAGACCGAAATGACGAAGGAAATCCGGGGTGGTTCCGTAAAGAAGAGGCCGACCGATGGTTTCTTTCCGCCCGACCACCTTAATTAACCGCCGTTCCAAAAGGGTCTCAATGACCCCCGTGGCTTCAACGCCGCGAATTTGCTCTATATCAGACCGCGCGATAGGTTGTTTGTAGGCGATTATAGACAGGGTTTCCAAAGCGGAAGCAGAGAGCCGCACGGTAAGTCTTTCTTTATAAAGACGGCGAATCCAAGAGGACAATTCTGGTTTCGTGGCCATTTGTATCCCCCCGGCCACATGAACAATTTGGAGTGGGGATAGCGGATCAGACCATTTCTGAACGATCTCATCCGTCAACTCTTTAATCTGGGGTTCCCCCCAATCGCCATCTTCCAGAATTTCGGCCAGTTCCTGGAAACTTAAAGGATGGTCGGTCATGTACAATAAAGCTTCAATGATTTTGGCAGCTTGATCCTTGATCATATTATTGGTCTCCTTCGGGTAGCGTCGCTAAACTTACCTGGGGCTCCATAACTTTTTGGATATGAATCTCGCCCATCACCGCGGTTTGGGTCACCCGAATCTGTTTGAGTCGAATCAGCTCTAAAAGAGCTAAAAAAGTGATAATTAATATTCGGCGGGTGGCGTTTTTGGGGAAAAGATCGCTGAAATTGACGTAATCCCTGTTTTCCAAAACATTCAGTATTTCCCTGATTTTAACTTCAACGGGAATCTCCTCAACCAAAATTTCACGAACGTCGGCCCGGGCGGTTTCCAAAACTCCGCTAAAGGCATCTAGGAGAGCCGAAAGGCTGACTTCCAAAGTTTGATCCTCCCGTTCGAAAATGGGAGCTCCCCGATAGTAAATGTTTCTTTGGGTCTCCATTTTTCCATCGAGGATTTTCGAAATCTCTTTAAACTTTTGATATTCGAGCAATTTCTGAATCAAATCGGCGCGGGGATCCGGCCCCTCTTCCTCCCCTTGCGCCGGTTCAACGGGCAATAAAGTTTGGGATTTTATTTGCATGAGAGTGGCCGCCATCACCAGGAATTCACCGGCCACGTTTAAATTCAGCTCTTTGAGCAGATCCAGGTATTGGAGATATTCCGAGGTAATTTTGGAGATGGGGATGTCGTAGATTTCCAGATCGTCTTTTTGGATGAGGTGGAGGAGTAAATCCAGGGGGCCTTCAAAAATCTCGATCTTAACTTGGTAGGTCATTTAGAGAGAGATTGTACCAGCCCGATCCTGATCTTGTCAAATGATTATCGTCGGAAGGACAGCCTCAGAATATTTTCAGGACTTCGTTTTTGACGGCCCTTTCGAACCCGAGATCCTGGAGGGCTTTCTGCGCGGAATACTTTCCCCAAGGTTTCAACCATTCTCCTAACCGGCGAACCAATAATTCCCGTCCCTCCACCGGATTAGGTGGAACTGCCAACTCATGCTCCGGAAGAATTCTCCAATGTTCACCGAGGAACTTAAGGGCATCCCAATCGCTGAGAAGCCGAAGGGTTTGAAGCGGTTTCCTATCTACCAAAATTTTTTCCAACTCATGGCGGAGCCTCGCGGGAGTCAGCAATTTAGGAATGCTCTTGGCAACGGAATCCCGGATAAAGCTCAATGTTGCGGGTTCCACTTGAAAATCAAGCCGGGCCGCGAAACGGGCCGCCCGGTAAATTCTGGTGGGATCGTCGTTAAAACTATTTTGATGGAGAACCCTGATTTGCTTATTCCGAATGTCAGCCATTCCCAGGAAGGGATCGAAAGTTTCCCCGAATTTTTCTGGGTTTAACCAGGCTGCAATGGCATTGATGGAGAAATCCCTCCTTTTTAAATCTCGCTCGAAACTGGAGGGCTTAACTTTGGGGAGTTTTGCCGGAGAGCTATAGGTTTCTTCGCGAGCGGTCACGAAATCAAAATGATGACCGGACGGAAGGTGGATAGTAAAGGTTAAAAATGAATCATGCTCAATTATTTTCGCATTAAGGAGCCGAGCAACTTCTTTCACCACTTCCACCGCGGGATGTTCAAGCATAAAATCCACATCTGTAACGGGAACCCCCAATATCAAATCCCGTACGACGCCTCCCACCAAAACAGCATTTTTATTTTTCGCCTTTAAGGTGGCTAAAAGGGAGGAAACCGTCTTTTTGGCTTCACTGGGGAGATTTTGCTGAATTTCTTTAGTGAGATTCATTTCATTCCTCAATTATAGGAAGGGAAATTATCTCATTTTTAAGCAAAAACTCACGCAAGTCAGAGAAAACATTTAAATTTTCGTTGAGGCTCAGAACCAGCGAAATCCCCTCCAGAATAGACTCTCTTAAAGGAATCGAGGGATCTTTGGAGAAAGGTAGAATTCGAGGAAAATTTAAATTCCGCGCATGTGAAGGCCTAATTTTTTTAATTGGAAAACCGTGCAACTGGGAAAGGTGAACAACAATTTGCGATTGAATCTCTCTCTCTTCATCCCGGCGGAGAAGAGTTATTAATTCGTCCACGCCGAATAAAACCACGGGTTCGTAATCGATTCGCTCAAATTCCGCCACCCCGGCTTGAGAAGAAGCAAAATTTTCCCTGGCACTTTTCTCCAATTCATTTTTCTTATCCATATCCGATAAGGGGTAAACAATCGCCAAGAGTTCGTTTGCTTTATCAAGGTAAATTAAAAATTCATCGGCGTAAAAAACTTCCCGGCAGGATTCACATTTGACGATATTGATTTCTCCGCCCAAAAGAAGGTTTTTCAGCTCCGGGTCGGCGTTAGCATTTATTACCGACCAGATTTCGGCGGAGGTGGGAAAGCTGCATTTAGGGCATTTAATTTCTTTTTCAATCAAATGGGACATGAAATTTGAATCAAATTCGACTCTATAATTACAGGCATTTTTGATTGATGCCTATTGACGGAAAAATCGACTCGATTTATTTGAAAAAATCGTTGAAATAATGGGTTGCTCCTCTTATCCTTGGTTTGTTGTAAATTTAATTATTAAAAAGGTTAAGGATGCGCTCGGACGAGCTGCGTAACTTTGAAACCGAAGATATAACCGATTTAGCCACCGCGAAATTGGCGCTGCGATGGTCTCTCGAAAAAATCCGGCAATTGGATGACGAGGTCCAGCGCTTATCCAACCGAATTATTTCCAAAGAAGAAGAAGCTTCGCACCTTTCCAAAGAACTTGCCCATCAATCAGCTCTTTCCTTGAACGAAAAGGATATTACCAATAAAACCCAGCAATTACTGGATGAATACAAAGGCATGATGGGGGCGAGCCTCGATCAGTTGTGGAAGAAATTTGCACCGCAGGAAGCCGAAGCGAAAAAGCAGCTTCAGGACAGGATTTCAGCCTTGGAACATGATGTCGCCCAATTAAAGCGGTTGAAAGAATTAGCCGATGAAAACCTTTCCCAAGCGGAGGATAACCTCATAAGGATTGATCGGGAAAGGCTCCAAATAACCGAGGAATTACGGGGGAAGGATCAGGAAGTCGCGAGTCTTAAAGAGAAAATCATCCGTCTTGAGCCTGAATTCCAGAAGCTTTACAACGAGAAATTGGACATTCTCCAGAAAGAATTTTCCGAAAAATTGGGAATGGCCCAGGAAAAAATTATCCAGAAGGAAAAAGACCTCCAGGCCCGGATGGAACAGTTTGTTGCCGAGCTTAATAAGGAAAAAGCCAATTTTGAGAGAGAAACGGAAAACCGTCTTCAGGCCAAAAAGGATGAATTGGAGAGCCAGCGAACCCTGGGGCAAAAGGACTTGGAGAAAACCAAGCAGGATTTGGTCCGGGACGTGGAAAAGGAAAGGCGGCAGCTGGCGGAACAACATGCCGCTTGGGAAGCCGACATCGAAACCAGGCGCAGAACCATCGAAGAAAACCATGCCCGGCAAGTTCAGGATTTTGAGAAGGAAAAGCTGCGTTTTGAGTCGGACCGGAAAGCCCTTTTGGGACAAATCGACATGGAAAGGGAGGATTTCCAGAATGATGTATCCCAGAAACTGCGCGAGTTGGGATTAAAGGAACAAGAAATTGAAAAAAGTTTGGTGGAGAGGTCAAACCAGTTATTGGCCGAAAATCTGGAGCGCCAAAGGCAATTGGCTGAGGAATATGGCCGGAAAGAGGAAATCCTAAAAGAATCCTGGCATCAAAAGGAAATTGAGTCGGACCGGCTAAAAACCGAATGGGAGAGCCAATTCCATCAGAAAGAAGTCGAACGAGACAGGGAATTGCGCCTCCGCAAAGAAGCCCTGGAAAGAGATTTTGCCGAAAGGGAAACCAGATTCGTCCTGGACCGCCAACGATGGGAATCTGAAAAAGGCCAGGAACTCCAGAAGCTGGAGATGCAGCGACAAGAAATTGACACTTTCCTTAAAAGTGAAAAGGAAAGGTTAATCGCCCTTGAAAAGCAACTCCGGGATGATTTAGAGAGATCCAAGAGAGACCTGGAAGATAAGGAAAGGCTTTTGAACCAGGAACTTTCCGCCAAAGAAGAGCTCCTCGCGGCGCAATCGTCCCAGGAAAAACAAAAGATGCTCGATGAAATTAAGGGCCAACGGGATTCTTTTGAAGCTCATGTCAAAATGGAAACGGATAGGCTCCAGAAATTAGACGAGGAAAGGCAATTATTCTGGAAAGAACAGCGTCGGACCAATGATAGTTGGAAAGAAACTGAAGAAAAAAGGATCGCTGAATTGGAACGGGCCCTGCGCGACAAAGCTTTATCCGATCAAAAAGCCTTTGAAGAGCGTCTGGCCAATGAATTCAAGAAACGGAATCAAGAGCTGGAGTCCCAGTACCTGGACCGCATTCAACATCTCGAAAACAGCTACCGCCAGAACGAGGAACAAAGGGAACGGGGCATGGAGGCTTTCCGTAAGGAAATTGAACGGAAATACGCGGAAAAAGAATACGCCCTTATAATGGAACGCCAAAAGTGGGAATCCCAAAGATCGGCGACCCAGCAGGAAATGGAGCAAGAGCGAAAGGCGTTGGAAATGGAGAAAACTCAAAGCCACGCCGACATAATAAAGGAAAGAGAAGATTTCATGTCCAAAATCCGCCAGGAGAAGGAAATTTGGGACGCCCAGATGAAATCCGACCAAAAACGTTTGGCGGAAATGAAACAGGATATTCAGGCCAAAAACGCCGAAGAGCAGAAACTTTGGCAGGCAAAAATGAAAGAAGACAAAGACCGGCTGGACCTTCTTGAGAAAGACCTCATGGTCAAAGTTGAGAATGAGAAAATAATTCTTCAGCAAAGGGCCGAAGAGGTCAGCCAGCGTCTTGAATTGATGGAGGCTGAAATCCAAAGGAAGGCTGAAGAGGAAAGGCTCGCCGCGCAAAGCCAGATCGACGCTCAATATCAGAAGCTCGAAAACGAAGAAAAACTGTTCCGGGAAAAATCGGCCAAAGAACAAAAGCGGCTTGAAGCCCGGTCAGATGAAATCCTGCAAGCCAGGCTCCAGGAGCTGGAAAGGGATTTCAGCCGTAAGGGCGCAGAACTGGAGAAGGCCTCGGCGGAAGAAAGGGAAAGGTTGGAAAATCAACGACAGGCCATCCTGGCCAGCCTGGAATCATCCTATAAAGGAAAGGAAGAAAAACTTTTACTCGACCAACAGCAATGGGCCAACCAGCAAACCCAGGAAAAACTGGAAATTGAAAACCAGAAAATATGGCTTAACGAGGAAAAAATACGGATTGAAAATCGGCGCATCAGGATCGAGCAGGAATTAATCGACAAATTGGCCCAGGAAAGAGAACTCTATAACAAGCATGTCGAGAAGGAAAACGAGCGGTTTGCGGCCCGGGAACAACTCCTCAATGCGAAACTAGCGGCCATAGACGAAGAGAAAAGATTCTTGGCCCAAACAGAGAAGGACTTGCGCGAAAATTTAGCAATGGAAAAAACCCAGCTGAAATCTCAATTTGAGGAATCCCTTACCATCCGGACAAAGGAAATGGAGGAGATGCTGGAAAAACGGACCGCGGAGATAAATCAAATCGCGGAAGAGGAAAAGAATCAACACGCCCGCATTTTCGAAGCCAGGGCCAGGGAAGTGGAAGAAGCTTTTAGAGCCAGGGAAGCGCTCCTCGCAAGGGAAAAAGCCGATTGGGAAAACGCCAAAGCGCTAGCGATTCAGCAACTTGAATACGACAAGAGAGCTTTCGCCGAAAAGATGGCCCTGGAAGAAAATAAATACCAACAATTTGAGGCAGACCTGAAAGCCAGTACCTCGGCTAAAGAAAATGCACTTCTCATTGAACACAATAAGGAAGAAGAGCGTTTGGCTGCCCTTGAAACAAGTCTGCACGAACAAATAGTCCAAAATAAAAAAGCCTGGGAGGAAACTATGTTAAGAGATTCAGAACAAATGGAAAAATTCGAAAAAGACTTGCGGGCGAGGCTCGCGGTCGAGCAAAAAAATTGGGAAATGAAAGCCGAGCAATCCCATCGGCAACTGGCACAAGAGCTCGAAGACCTCTGGAAGAGGCGAGCGGGCGAGTTGGAAGTGGAAGCCCAGAAGAAGGAAGATGAAAGGGACGTAAACTTCCAGGAGCTCAAAAAAGCTCTCATCGCCGAAGTCCAAAAGAAAGAGGAGGATCTCCGTCTGGAACAGCAGAAGCTGATTGACGAACAAAAGCTTCTCTATGACCAAATGGAAAGGACCCTCACGGACAGGGCGACCCAGCTGGAGAGCATTTGGCGGGAGAAAAACGAATGGGCCCAGAAGAAAAGGGAAGAAGATGACCTCCAGCGAAGCAAAATAATCGCTGAAAAAGAGGGGTCTCTTACCACTCTGGAATCCAAATACAAGGCCGATATCGACCGATTGGAAAAGACCTATCTGTCCAAGTCGAAGCAGCTTGATGATCAAAAGGAGCGCTGGATTGGAGAATATGAAGCTTCGGTGCAATCCTTGGAAGCCATCAAAGCTAGGACTATCGAGGAAGCCGAGCAAATGAGGCAGGCTTACCGGGAAAAGGAAGAGCAGGTTAAACAGCAGATGATAGAGAAAGCCCGGGAGTTTGACGAATATCGGCGATCCGTCGAGCAGGAGTGGCCGACGAAGTTTGAGGCCAAAGTTTCTGAGGTCGTGGAGAAAACCAGGAAACAGCTGGCTGAGAAAGAGTCTGACCTAGCTGAGGCGAAGAAATTGATGGTGGAAGAAACCACTCAGCTCAAAATGAATTTCTCGGAAAAAATGACTGAACTCCAGGATTCATTTAGCCAAAAGGAAGAAGACCTTCAGAGAAAGTTCCTCCAAAAGGAACATGACCTCACGGTCCAAACCCAGAAGGCGCTCAATGAGATGCATTCCAAGCAATTGGCCTTAGAAAAAGAGAAGACCAATTACGAGGCCCTCGCGGCTGACGCCGCGAAGCGCCGGGAAGAGCTGGAAATTGCCAAAGTGGACCTGCAGAAGAGAATTGAGCAAATCTCTCAGGAGTTTGTCCGCCAGCAATCCGTCATGGATGAGCAAATGAGGCGCCTCCAAAACGAAAAGTTCGAATTAAAGCAAGAGCTGGAAAGGATGGCCCAGCAAATTCGACAGAGAGCAGCCTAACCAATTAAAAGCGGAGGGCCCCAATCCTCCCCTGGATGCCTTGACATTGAATAGCGTCCAGGGGAGGATTGGGGCCCTTCCTTTTTGTTATCGTTCTCCGGTTAGTTGTACCCCGATAACCTTTTCCTCTTCAGACTTTTCCAGTTCCCCCGTTTTCGCGTAATTGTCGGCTAAATCCTTGTGAATTTGAGGATTAAAGGGATTAATCGCATTTGCTTCAAGAAGCAGAGAAATTGCTTCTTTGGGGCTGACATATTTCGCCAGTTCAATGTAGGGCGTTCCATAGTTGGGATTTTTCTCCACTGCCTTCTTTAAGGAAAGAACCGCTTCGGGAAGGTTGTTCAAAGCCAGGTATGTCCAGGCCGCCTTAAGGAGGATGACGGCGTTGTCAGGCTCTTCCTCCAAGGCCCGGCGATATTGGATCAATGCGCCCTCCCATAGACCTTTCTGCCGCATTTTATCCCCCAACCGAACCTGGCCCTGGACGCTCGCTCCAATAAAGGCTGTTTCATCGGCTTGCCTGAACCGGATATCATCGGTCATGGCCCCTTTGGTTTTATCCCATTTCTCTTGGGCCAGCTTTTCTTTCCAATAATTTTCAAATTCATCCGGCGAAATACCATAGGCAAGTTGAAAAGCCTTTCTCGATCCCTCGGTTGCTGAAAATTTCAGGAAAGAAAATAATTTTTCCCCTCCTTTTTCGGCGACGAGCACCGAAATTGCGTGCGCCACTTCCGCGAAGGCCAGGGAAACCTCTTCCTGATTTTTCAAATAGACCATGGAGGGAGACATCCGGCTGAAAGGAATCAGTTCTTTTTTCTCCACAGCCTCCATTAACTGGGTTTTTCCGGCGGGAGTCAAAAACAAAGGCGGCTGGGCGCGATAAGAAGTATCGAAATACCGGGCAATTCCCTCATGAAGCCAAAGTTCCATTCGGGCCTGACTGATTTCGTTGATGATTAAATGCGTATACTCATGGGCCAAAGTGTCCAGCCAACGGTATCCCAGGGGGAGAGCCTGGGGAGATAGAATCATCAGGCGGTGAAATTTGCAAATCCCAATGGCGCCGGATCTTTCGAGAGTTTCATCGCTTAAGGTTGAAGCCTTGGAAAAGCTAACTTTGTCGGGATATATCTCGACGGTAATTTTTCCTTTGGGACGGTGATGCAGAATTTTTTCGAGGTGTTCCCCCATCCGTTCCAGGGTGGGAAGGGCGTATCGGGACAGGAAGGCCTGGTCGGGCGGGGTAAGTAAAATAAAATGTAGGGATTCATTTTTCACTGTTCCGCTGGAAACGGAAATCATTCCCGCCAAATAATCCTTGAACCAGGTTTCTTCCTGTCCTGATTCCTTGGTCAATGCTTCAAACGCCAATTCATATTCACTCTTCCCCAAATAAACAATGGATTTGGGCAAATTCGGGGAGTCAATTTGGCCAGATTCTAGTTGAGTAAAAAAGGAAGATAATTGGGCATCGTTAATTTGATCGGCGGGGGTTTCTATTTGGTGGGCGCGAAGGGAAGCCAGCGCGCCAACAAAAATTCCGGTTCCAATTAGCAAAAAATTTTTAAATGACCACATTACTGCGCCAATCTTTTAAAATATTCCTGAATAATATGTTCGTAATTTTTCGGATACTTCTCTTTCAGGGATTCAAGGAGCTCTTCCCGGAATTCTTTGGGCGGCCGGTAATCCTCTATTGTCGGAATTTTAACCCGCCCGATATTGGACCCGCTGGGTCCGATTCCCCCTCCGCGCCGGATTACCCTGATATTATTTTTCGCTCCCCCGCCTTGACCGCCGGGCATGAGAGCCATTGAATTTTGAATCTGCTCCAACATGCTTTGGCCCTGCAAGAGATGGTCGAGCGCGCTTTCTTCAGAGCCCTGGGCATTCTTACTGTCGAAATCGTTCAGGTTCCCCGAGGCTTTTTCCATATCTTTAATAGCCGATCCCATGGATTCTGAAATAAAGTCTCCCAACTGGGCAGTTTTACGGGACAGGAGCTGGCAAGCGCCCTGCAACGACTGCGTGTCTTTCCTAACATCCCCTTGCTTCTGACTTAATCCTCCAAAAGTTTTTTTATCATTTTCACCTGTCATTTTCTTGGGATCCAGAGGAGATCGAATCAACTTTAAAATCTCGGTTTCCTCGTCGGCAATCCAACGAATGTCTTCGAAATAGGATTTGGTCTGGGTTGATTTGTCTATTTCGTCTTTAAAAGAATTCATTTTGGCCGTGACGGAATCCAGCAAACCCAAACCCTTCTCCAATTTGCGGTTTTTCATTTCATTCAGAATGACCTGCATGTCCGCCAGTTGCAATTGGAGGAAGGATTTGTGGCTGATTTCGATATCCTTCCGTGAAATTAAAGCCGTGGTTCTGGCGACAACTTTTTCCTGCCGTTTGGCGAGTTCACCCAATAGTTTGCTTTGCTCCTCCAACTCCTTTTCCAGTCTTTTGAATTCGAGGCCTTGCGTTTCAGCCAAAAGATTTCGTTCGGATTCAATTATTTGATTCAATTTTTCTTGTTGCGACTTGATTTCCTTTTCCAGGTTTTCCGCTGAATTCCCTTCCGAATATGAACTTTGGGCGCTGGAAAGCTGTTTGCTCATTTCCTCCGCCGCCTTGAGAAAGGACTTCGCCAATCTTAAAGCTTCATCATAATCTCCCTTTTTCAATGCCTCGTTAATCTGAGACAAAATATCTTGCGACTTGCCGAAATCCAGTTTTTTAAGGGCTTCCTGGTTCACAAAGTCTTCGGGAAGGTCTTGGGGCGTCTTTTGAATGGTGTTGGCCAAGTTTTTCAAAAGGTTTTCGGCCTTTTTGAGCATTTCCATTATTTGATTAGCCATCTCTTGTTTCGCCTGTGGAGTCGAATTCTGAAGGTCTTCCAGCCCCTTGACGAGGTCATCTCCCACTTCTTCCAGATTTTCCCCGGTTGAAACCATGTCCTCGGCTTTTTGAGATTTGCTCAAATCTTCGGAAAGGGCAGCCATTCTTTCAAAATCGGCGGCCATCTTTTTCAACTTTTGCAAAGTGGCCGGCCTGTTTTTAGTCTGGAAGGCTCCCTCAAGTTCCCGCATATCCTGGCGATTAATAAACTCCAGATTTTCTTGAATGGCTTTATGCTCCAGCCAAACCCGATAGTCCGCATAGGGGTCTTTTTCCATCATTTTCAGGATTTCTTTCAATCCTCTTTCCAAATTATCCGATTCCGAAGCCAATTTGCCCAAATTGGGAACCAGATCTCCCAGATCCGTTTTTTCGTCCTGGGCTTTTTCTTCAAGGGTGTTCGCCTCACCTAAAGTTTCCAGGGCTTTATCCCGCCAAAGTTCCAACAAGGACTCGATGTCGTCATGGGTTTTTTCAAAACTGGAAATTTCGATGACTCGCCACTCTGAAAATCCCCGTCCCGGCCCGGAAAGAGTATTTTTATCTTCGACTACCAACCGATATTTGATCACCTCACCTGCTCCGAAAGGAAAATCGCTTAAATTCCAAAGATAAGTTTCCATTAAGCTTTCCTTATTCTCTCGCGGCGAGAGGATAATTTTTAATGCGGATTTTCCTTCGCCTTTGGCAAACTCCAATTGGACGCTGCCAACTCCGAAATCGTCGGAAGCTTGGTAAGTCAACGGCAATTTCTCGGTATTACTAATGAGCAAATCCTCGCTTGGGGATAAAAGGACGACCGTCGGATTTTGATCCCGCGTCGAACGGATGGGATATTCCGGTGGAAAAGAAATATCCCTTCCGCCGAGATGAAAATTAAATCCGTAATTCATCTCGCCGGAGATAACGAAATGCGCCGCGATTTGGTTATTTTTCAGGATTGACACATCGCTTTCGTTCCCGTTCGAAAAGACAATCTTCCCATTTGTCACTGATTCGGAAAGGCGGGCTATTAAATCAACTTTGCTCCCGGTCAGCCCGGAAATTTCGGAGGAAGTCATTCTGATTAATTTGGCCCCCAAATAATCAGGAGCTGTCACCTGAACTTGAAATTCCTCGATGCTAATTGGTTTCCGGGGAGTAACGAGGAATTTCCTGCTCCATTCATTTTTCCATTTGACGCGGTAAATAATGGGTTTGACGACCTTTTGAAACTGAAAAACCGTTGTCTGTCCCGATTTAATTTCCTTTATTTCAACCCAGCCTTCCTCTTTTTTGACAAAAAGGGTTGGTTTGTATATCGACTTTTCCCGCACAAAAACCTCCACCGTCATATCTTTCCCCCACTCCACTTCCCCGTCGCCGGGAATAATCCGCAGGAATTTATCTAATTGGCCGGAGGCAAACGGGAAAAAAGTGCGGGAATTTATCGGAAAATAAGCCGGGAAAAATGCCCAAAGGGAAACCGATAAAGCGAGGCTCGATAAAAATAGAAAAAACGGTCGTCGCCATTTCCAAACACCCGCCGCCCAGGTTGGTTTTAAGGAAGAAAGTTTGTTGGAGAAATCCTCCAAAAATAGCCGCGCGGCTTCTGGGGAACAATCGGGGCTTACCCGCGAGTTCAGGAATTGGACGGCGAGATGAAAATCATCCTCGCGCAATTTTCCCGGTCCGATTTCAATTTGAAAATTCCTGGCCAGATTTATCGATTTGCTTTTGGAATTAAATATACCTAGCGGCCACCAACCAGTAAAAAATAAAGCAGCCGTGCTTCCCGCCAGTCCCAGCCAAAATATCTGCCGGGCCCAAAAGGGCATCTGGAAAAGAAAATCCAGAAGTGAAAAAAGTAAGACCCCAAATAGAAATAACGGTCCGCATCTGAAAATTCCTTTCACCAACCCGAAAAACAAAATCCAGAGGTCGGACTTTAATTTGAAGGCATGAATTTTCTCTGTGGTAGTCATTTGGCCCGGCTTATTAACGCCTCCAGTTTTCGCAGAGCTTCGGGATTTTTCTTAAAATCATATAGGAACATTCCATATCCGATGTTCTTGGAAGGCTGGTAATCCTTTAACCAAGAGAAAAAATCGGGATCGGAATAATATGTCCCCTGCAAATTGGTGAGCGAAATGGCAAATTTGTACGGCTTTTCCTTTATTTCATCTGCGGAATCTTTGCGGATCACCAGGTCGTCGGATAGAACATTGAGGTATTTGAGGCCATAAGCTTTGGGGTCAGCCACGCCAAAATAATTTAAATAGATACCCCGATTTAAATCTTCCACGGTCAACTCCCGGCGAAGCAATTTAAGTTCCTGTCCCCAATCCAAATTGGAGTCGGTCAAATATTTATAGCCGTTTTGGGGGCCACCGACGAGCCCGTTAAAAAACGCGAGATAATTCGGGGACACGATGACTGAATCGGCGAGCGTCCATAAAAGCATGACTCCCCCAGCAACCCGGCCAAATCGTCCTGAGGATAGTACCATCCCGATAATGGCGAAAATAAACGGATAAATGACGAGGATGTGCCTGTGACCAATCTGGACTTTGGAAAAGCAGGTCGCGATAAAAAACAAAAGCGGAGGAAGCCAAAGGTAAGACGGCAGGGGCTTTTTCTCTTTAAAAACGAAAAAAACGCCAAGTCCGGAAAGGATGAGAATGGGAAGCGGGGTTTTTATCAAAAAAACCAGGGGAAAATACTCCAGCCAGCCGGTGGTGCCATGGCGCCCGAACAGAAAACTGGAGCGGCCAGCTTGGGCGCGCATACAGATCTTGGACATTCCCTCCCAAAATAAATCCAGGGATTGAAACTGATAGACCGCCAGTAAAACCAAAAAAGCAATTCCGCAAACCATTCCACCATTAACCAAATTTCTTTTGGTGAAAATAATTTTTTTATTTACGAATCTTTCCCAAATAAATACGAAGACCAAAATTGGGATTATGGAAATCGAAAAATATTTGCTCGCCAGACACAAGCCTAGGAAAAGGCCGCTGAGAACGGCCCACCTTGTAGATGGCAAAAAATGAAAGGAGGCAAAGAATAAATAGAAAAAAATCGCAAAGGCGAGGTCGGTCGAAACAAGAGTTCCGTTGGCTAGAATGGTCGGGGAAAAAGCCCATAGTCCAAGGGCCATGAGGCCTCCCCAAAAATCGGAGAATTTGGCGGAGATAAAAAAGAGCGCCATCCCGAAAAGCGCCGAAAGAATCAGTTGGAAAATTCTTCCCCAGAACATCATTTCGTCAGGGCCGACCCGGTTTGAATAAAGAAATTTATCCGCAAAATTGTATTGGTCGCGGATATTCCATTCTTGGGCCAGCCAGGCCGGATGATAAACCGGAAGAAAAGGATTCATTATCAGGAGGGGCAGGGCGGGCCACATTTTGGCGAAAGCGGGATGTTGCAAACTGTTTATCCTGTAGTCGGCGGTTTTCAAATAAACATAGCCCGCCGTCAGATGAATCGGTTCATCATAGGTGGGCGACAGCCATTTGATGGCATTCATCCCCAGGATGATGTGAATGCAAATTACCGACGAAACGGCGAACAATTTTAGTTTCGACATTTTTAAAGGTACTTTGGTTTCAAATGTTTTTTGGCTTCGAAAAGAAATTTGTCCACACCGGGAAATTTGGCGTCCAGGCGACGAACGGTTTCAAGGTTGGCCACGACTCTATCCCAGTCTTCACCCCAAAAAGTGACGGCCAAATTAAAATAAGCCTGAGGGCTCGCCGTTAATTCAATGGCTTTTTCATAAGCATCCCTCGCTTCAGCTTTGTTGCCCAGATTTTCTGAGGAGGCCCCATAGTTCACGTAAGCTTCGCTCAAATCGCGTTTAACGCCCAAAACAACGTCAGGAAGGCTCCTATATTTTTCCGCCATATGAAGAGTCTTTTCATTTTTCAATACCGCCAATTTATGCAAAACATTGGCCTCTTTTTTCCGGCCGGACACAAATAACATATAGGCCCGATCGGAAACGGGTTTCGCGAATGTCGGGTCCAAAAACTCCGCCCGCCTCATAAACCAATCGGCCTTTTCCCAATCGCGATCCAAGAAAAACTGAAACCCCTGTTTATAGGTGGCCCGCGCGGTATCGCCAATTAAATCCGTGGAGAAAAAATCGGGGGTCTCGCCGTATTTGTACCGGCCTCGGAAAAGACAAAGGTCGTTCAAAATATTGGGGAATTTTGTTCGGGCAGGATTCTTGCTCCAAACGGCTTCGGCCACCAGTCCGCTAGGAATGCTTTTTAGTTCCGGGGTTTCCGGGAAATCAGTTTCAAAACCAAATACCAACGGCCTTCGCTGGCACTGGTTTTTCAAAATAGTCCAGCCGCCGAATTCTCTTAAAGAAACCTGGGGAGCTCTATCGGTTCCCCATTTCCCCATCATTTCCCAGTACCAAGGGCTGCCGGAAAGGCCTGTGGCCACCAAACCGACGTCCTTTCTCCTTTTTTCAATTAATTGAGCCTCCCATAAAGAAAACAGCTGCACATCCTTGTGGAACACCGCCACGGCCTTCGGGGGACAGCTCTTCAATACATTGCCGACATAATCGCGGATGAAAAAATTGGTCCTTTTGGTAACTTTCGGATAATTGGCGGATATATTAGAAGCGATTATAAAGATCGCGGCGGTCGAAAAAATCCATTTCGATCGAGGCAAATTGATTAAAAACTGCAGGCCAAAACCAATAAATAAACTTAAAAAAAGATCCGGAACCAAATAACTCGCCTGGATAATGGCGACCGCGTGGGGATTGGGCGGCATATTCGCCAGAAATAAGAAGAGGGGCCCGGATATAACAAAACTGGCCAAAAGAAAAATCGCAACTTTCCGGTAATTTTTCCATGCCGAAAAAATCCCAAAGCAGACCAGGATTAGACCCCACCAGCCAAAGGATTCGATAAACTGCGAAAAATAAAGCTGCAAATTAATCAGAAAATTCTCCCCCCGGCCATAGCTCAAAGAAAGGAGATCCAGCGTCCCCCCATAACTTTTCCGGGTCAGAATGTTGAAAAGGGCCCCCAGAGAATCGGGTTTGCTCCAATTAATGAGAGGCCCCTGAATGGAACGAACCGGCAAAAAGATGAATATGGAAATTCCGAGGAGAATAAAAAATAGATTCCCCAGCCATTTTTTTGGCGGAATGGTTTTCCCAAACAAAATTATGAAAAGGGGCAACAACAGCAAGGTGTCCATCCTGACCCCCAGCCCAAGGCCGAATAAAAAGAAAGTGAGATAAGGACTTTCACGAATAAAAAACGACGCCAGGACCAAAGACACCCAGAAAACTCCCAAGGTATACATCTCCGGCACGCAGGCCAATTCCCAGAACCGGATAGAAAAGCCGAAAATCGCGGCCCCGATAAAGGCCGGAAAATCGGTCATCCACCTCTTTAAAATCCGAAAAATAACGAATACCGCCAAGGCCCCCGCCAAGGCGGAAAAGACATTGGCCCGGAAAACCCAGTTTCCAACAGAACATACCGAAAATAATTTTCCCAATAAAACATACAAAGGGTAACCGGGAGCGTGCGCCACACCCAGGATCAGTAAATCAGACGCCATCTCACCCGAGTCTCGATAGGGAGGCACATGGGGAGCGCAGGTAAAAAGATAGGCGCCAAACATTCCCAGGAAAATTCCCAAATTTTTGATTGCGTTTTTCATCGCTGGCCTAATCTTCTGCGGGCATCTTCAAGATAATAGCGGGCTTTTTCATGTTGGGGGTTCCTTTTTAAAACTTCTTCCAAATATTTAACCACCGCGGGCCAATCCCCTTTTTTCCAGTTCAACACCGCTAAATTATAAACGGGATCAGGGGCCTCCGGGAATTTATTCATGACTCTCCAGTATTCTTTTTCGGCTTCCCCAATTTTCCCCATTCTTTCAAGAGTTACTCCCAAATTCAAGTTAGGCTGGGGATCGTCGGGATCAAAAAGGAGCCATTGCCGGTAAACCTTTTCGGCAAGGCCCAAATTTCCATTCTGCAAATTATCGTAAGCAAGTTGCCCATACAAATGCGCCAGGTTCACTCGCAGCCAGGTAACATCCTTTCCCATCACCTGGCTTCGCCAAAGAATCCGCAGTCCTTTTTCAAACTTTTTACCGTTTATTAAAGTTTGACCTTCAAAGTACGGGAAAAATGCCGCCAGGGCCAAAGTCCGGTAATCATTCAAAAGCGGGGGATAAACACTCCGCAGCAGAATTATCGACCAGGGCATAAACACATGAGTTCCGGGATTTGCCTCCAGCAGAAATCCATTTTCCTTGAGGGGGATCTCCGGCATTACTTTGGGATCCATGGTGGCGAAAAATAACGGCCGTTCCTTCAAAAACCTTCCTTCGACTTCTTGACGCCTCGCTTCTTTTTCAGCGGGTGAGATTTGGCGAAAGTCAGATCCATAGGGATTTTTAAAAATAAGCCCGCCCCGGTCATGAATTTCCGCGTCGTTTCTCCTACCCAGGACAAATTGCTGGGCGGCCAGGCTGTAAAAGGCATCGTCCCCGCCATCAAGGAATAAAGCAGACCGGGGCGGGAGGGTGCGCAACATCGCGTTGGAATAATCCCAAACCAAATAGTTTTGACGGTAGCTTTTGGTCTCGCCAGTTTCTTTCGCAAAAGTCAGCACGGTCAATGCCCCCAAGAGAAGGGGCCCCCATTTTTTAAACAGTTTGGCGATTTCCAACAGGCCCAGGAGCAGGAGAATGACCGGAACGATGAAAAATCTTCCCATTATTCCGTCGGCCATGGCGTTGAAAGGAAGGTTGCCGAGCAGATAGAAAAAGGGTCCAAAAAGGAAGAAAAGGAAAAGATTTAGCGAATAAAACGGAGACTTCTTTATAACTCCGGTTAAAATCCCCATCCCCGCAAATAAAATTACCACCAACGGAAGTTCGCGAGACATTTGATTCCCGAACCTCTCCAGCTGTTTGGCGCAATTTTTAAAATTTCTTGCGGGAGTCTCACCCGTCACCAGCTTCATGGAACCGTAATCTTGGCGCGTAATGGTTCGGTAAAGTTTGTAGGGAGTGGTGGGCTGGCCCCAATTAAGAGGCGGTTCTTTTTTTGAGCGGATGGGCAAAACAAGATAAATTGAAAACCCAAGCGATCCAATTAATATGGCCAACATCCAGTTTTTGGGCGAATTCCTGAATTCCTTTTTGATCAACATTAAGATTAGAATGGCCGGAAAGAAAAAAATCAGGATTTGATGGTTTCCAAGGCCCAGCCCCAAAAGAAAGGCGGTCAGGAAAAAATTCCGGATTGTAAAAATCGAAAATAAAATAAGGCAAAACCACAGAGAGTTTAACGCAAACACTTCCGTCACCAGGCTGTTCACCCAAAAAGATCGCGAAAAACCAATGAGGAACGCGACCAGTATGCTGGTAACAACCCCCGCTTCCAATGAAAAACCCAATAAGGCAATTATAAGGAGCGCTAGGGCCGCACAAACCGAGGAAAAATAATTGCTTCTTAATGGCAAAGAACCCCACGGGACCATTTTTAAAAACGCCTTCCCGAGGATTGTAAATAATGGATAGGAAGGAGCGTGAGGAATAGAAAGGGTAGTCGCGGCAGTAATAAATTCACCGGAGTCCCCCGCCGTCACGGTCGGCGCGGATTCCCTTATGTACAATCCCGCCATCAATAAGAAAAAAATCAAAAGGATGGCTTGCTTCATCATAAATAGCCTTTTCGTTTCCTGAGTACCCATTCAAAAATAAGAATCAGGGAAATGCCCAGAAAAAGCCAGGGGGACGTCCAAACCAATATTTTTTCGCCGCCGGTTTTTTCATTTTCCTTGGAAAATTCATCCAAGGCTTTCAGAGAATATTCGTTTTCGGTAAAAAATCGGCCGCCGCTGGAATGGGCCAATTCGTTCAGGAGGGCGTGATCCGGGCGCAAATCTTCCTCCTCCAGAAGGCCCTCCAATACTTTAAATTCACATGAATCCGCACCAAGCCTTTTGCCTCGACGGAAAATCCAGACTTGAAGTTTATATGTTCCCAGCTCCTCTCCTTTGACAGGAAAGGAAAAAACGCCGGTGGTTTCCTGATCGGGACGAATTTCCTGTTTTATTCCGTTTGGCTTAATAAGTTGAACTTTAATATCGACATCGGAAATGGGCTTAAAATATTCATCATAAACCCATATGCGGGCTAGCCCTGTTTCATCCAAACGCAAACTCTTCCCTTCCAGTCCCACTCTGACGGCCTTAAACTGCTCAGCCCCAGTAAGCCATAAAACCATATTTTTCCAAAATTGCTGATAGGCGTATTGAGGGTTGGGTTCTTTTCCTTCCAGCATCGACCAACGCCAGGTGGTGCGGGTCAGGAGGGCCGCCACCCGTCCCGATCCGAAATTCCAGGCGGAAAGGACAGGGTATTCCCTGCCCTCAATTACCGCCACGGCAATTTTGCTGGCGCCATCCTTAACCCCAGGTACCAGAGTTAAACCCTCAAGATCCGGAAGACGATTCCAGATTTTCATATTTTCCTCCGGGTTGAACTCCAATTTCAATATGGGATGAGAATAGATTTTGGGCTTGAATTGAAATTTGTCTGGTGAATAGCGGTTGGATTCATTTTCGAAAACCACCGGAATCATATCCTGTATCCCCGCCAGATAATAAGGGCTTCCCGGTGAAAAAACCTGTGTTCCCCCCAAAATGAGTAGGCTTCCACCGTCGGTTACTTTTTTCCTGATAGCCTGAAATAAACCGGGGGTCAATCCGAATTGGGAAAAATTAAATTCTTCAAATACAATTAAATCAAAGGTACTCATCTGCCGGATGAGTTCATCCTGAGTGGGAAAAGGAATAAGGGACAATTCAAAGTCGGGAATGTTAAGGATATTTCCGGAATTTCTAAGAATGACGAAGGTCACCAGTTCCACCGCGGGGTCGGATTTAAATTGGTGGCGCAAGAATCCGTATTCCCAACCCGGCAGCCCGCAGATATAAAGGACCCTAAAACGGTCCCGCCCGACGTTCAAAATGAAACTCTTTTTGTTATTTACCGTCGACATTTCTCCCTGAAATTGGTCGGTTTCAACGGTCAAAACTTTTGAACCAAGGCCCGCTGGAACCCAGGAAAAAGTTACGGAGGTCTCAACCTCCCCGGAAGCGGCGTCAATCGTCTGAAGGCCCAGTATTTTTTCCCCCTCTTTTAGCCGCACCGATATTTTCTTGCCTTTCAAACCAATGGCTGAAATTGTTGCCGAAATGGAAGTGGGAAGGTTCCTAAAAGCAAAAGGCGGAGCCTGAATCGACCTCACGGCCACATCTTTATAGAAAGAATTATTCCCCAGACCGATTACGACAAGAGGAATTCCCAGGGAAGCCGCTTCCACAACCGGATCGCCGGCCCCAACCTGCCTACCGTCAGAAATCAATATCCCCCGTTGAAATTTTTTGAATTGGAAAACCTGATGGATAGCCTCGGCAATATCGGTTTGATTTCCCAAGGGCTTAAGAGCAGACAATTCCTCCTTCGTGATTTCCTTGGCCTCATTGGAAAAGGAAAACATTGTTGAATTCGGATATTTTTTGAGAATTTCCAAAGCAATTTTTCGGGCCACCTGAAATCTTTCATCGGGATCCCTTACTCCCATGCTTTTGGAATTATCGATGAGCAACGCTGTTCTGGGGTTTTTCACCAAGTTGGAACGGGTCAAGACCGGTTTAATGGCGAGAAATACCAGGCCCAGGAACAATATCAGCCTTATTAGGAAAAGGAGTTTTTTCACCTAGTACCTCAACTTCTGCTCAATAAATGGCTGATGGATGGCGTCCTTTTTGTAGGTGCCGGTCAGGCCGAAGTAAATCAGGTTGATAGTCAGCTTAAAAGATTCCCACCGCTGGGCTTCGCCTCCGGGTTCACAAGTAAATGCGTACTGGCCCAATTGGTCTCTCATCCAAGCGCCCAGTAAATCATTAGGGCAATAAATGACCGCGGTCCGGCTTTCCCCTCCGCCCTGACCTCCGACATCCAATCCCTCCCAAAACTTTTCAGAAATTCTCCGGCCCGCGACATTTTTCAAAAGGAAAAAAGACCGGAAAAGAGAGTGGTCCGGAGGGAGCCGTTTGAAGGACAGGCCGGGGTACAGGTCTTCTAATGTTTTTCGGATGGATTTGAAAAAATCGCCGCTTCGATCCGCCAAGGTATCGTCAAAAAAAACGGTTCCACCCCGGTCGATGAAAATTTTTAAATTTCTCTTCTCGCCTGGCGAGAACTTAAGGGCGGAATTTCCTTTAACAATAAAGAAGGGGTATTCAAATATTGATTCATCCGCCAGGGACACAATTTTCCTTTCTGGACTGAAAGGAATATTGGTGTAACTTCGTACCATTTCCAAAATGGCCGCAGGGACATTGGGGTAGGGATCCCAGGCTCCGTCATGCCGGAGCTGGGCAAAGCAAAAATTATTGCCCTCGCCTGCAAATACCCCGACCGGTTGATAAAGAAGCCAAAGAATTAAAAAAATTCGCCACTTTTTCATGTTTTACTCCGGGGCCAGGCCAACACCGTTTCAATCACAAAACAGGCAAAAATCAGAATTATCAAAAGGGACGTCAAATCTTTACCTTCCAAGGCGGCCAACACTAACCTCTGGCTGTTTTTCCCGTTCTCAACATAGTTAAGTGGCGACTTGGGGAATGCCTTTCGCAATTCCTTCGCGGTGATACGGGCAGGGTTCCCTTCGCTCTTTATGTTCTTAATATTGATTCCAAAGTTGAAAGAGCCGTCTTTGCCGTCGGTCTTGACTTGGTAGAGGCCGGGTTGCGTTGTTTCTGTCCACCTGATTGATTCCGTTCCCTCTAACCTTAGGCCGTTGGATACCCCTTCCGGGTTAACGACTGTGATGTGGCTGGTGCCCGGAGCAATCTTGAATGATAAGGGCTCATCCACAAAGCCCATCAGATTCCCCTGAACTGAGAGAGGATCGGATAGGAAGGAAATAATTTCCCGGAACATCGGGGCGAAGACAGGTTTGGAGGGCAGGTTGGTCCAGGCCCGGTCTAGAGTGGTCAGAAGAACAAGTACGTTGCCTTGGCCAATTTTACGCGACACAAGCACCGGCTCCCCGTCATCCAATTCAAGGACAGGATTTAACAGCGAAGGGTTTTCAAGCGGAAAATACTCCTGGACCCGGGCCTCCTTCCATTCAAAATCCCCGAGACCGGTAACCTGGTTGAAAAAATTGACATCGGTTTTGGGCTCCCTGATTGAATGAAAATTCCTCCTGAGGGAACCGATCCGAACCGCCTCAAGGGGCGCTTTTTGCGATTCATTCCACGTGTCGCCGGCGGAAATTAACAGGCCGCCCCCTTTTCTCACCCAATCCAGAACCTCCTCCCCGATGAACTCCGAATTCCCGACATTGGCCAAAACCAGCACATCAACTTCTTTGAGCAGATCGGGACGGAAATTTTCCACGGGCATTATTTGAATAGATTTAAGACGGGGGTCGCGCGGAGAATCCAGAGCCAATTTCAAATAGTACGTTTCGGAATCGGCAGGAGTTTCGGACCGCTGACCTTCCACTATAAGGAGTCTGAAACCCTTGGCTATCCGGCCCGCCACATAATAGGAATCGTCAAAACCGAAAGAGTCATTTTCGAGCTGCAAATTTCCGGCGTAGTACCCCCCTTCGGGAAGCTGCGATTTAATCGCCACCTTTTCCCCTTCCGGTCTGATATTTTTTATGATCCCCAAGTCCACCGTGCGCCCATTCAAAATGAGCTGCCAATTTTTTGTTCCGTTTCTCAAAAAATAATTATTTTCTTCGAAATTCCCTTTTAAAACTCCCTCTTCATCTAATTGCAAAACGACATCGGAAATTGAACTGTTTTCCAAAACCCTATCCGCTTCCCAAACTATCACCGTGACCCCAGGGTCATAACCGCTCCACTTCCCGTCGGAACTGATGCCCCAATTCCAGCCGTGTTTGGCGGCATCAGTGACGAGGAGTATGGTTTTCCGGGATGCGGTTTGATTGGCCAGCATTTGATAGGCAAGTTCCAGGGCCGGCAACACATCCGTGGGACGCGGCGCAACCTTTAACTCCTGGATGTGGCTGATGATCCGACCTCTTTCATTGGTCGGCGCAATCTCTCCCTCAATTTTCCTGGAAAAAGCAATTAGCCCGACTTTGGAATTGGCCGGAAATTCTCTCAATAATGAAATCGTTTTTTCACGGGCGATTTCGAGAATAGGCCGTCCGTTATCGATTCCTCCCATTGAAGCAGACACATCGAAGAGGACTATCAGGCAATCCCGCCCTTCTTTAGACGATAAACTTAAGCCAGGATTAATGATGGGCCTGGCGAAAAAAAAGACCAAAAAAAGAAGCAGGAATGTCCGAGCCAGCAAAATAATAATATCCCGCAATTTTTTCCTGAGCATAAGGGTTTGATGGGCTTCTTTCAACCATTTGATATGGCTGAAAATAAAATGTCGAGGGGGCTTTTGGTGAATTAGGTGCAAAACCAGGGGAAGGGCAATTATGGGAAGCGTCCAAAGGACAAGTGGATTTAAAAAATTCACAGATGTTGACCCCGTTTGGATAGATAAACGCCCAACCCTTTATTAAAAGGAGTATCTGTTTGGAGCAAAAGGTAATCCACTCCTTGGCTCCGAAACACGTTGGCAAAAGACTCCAAATGATTTTTTACGACTGCTTGGTATTTGGACCGGATAATTTCGGGGTCGGTTTTAAGCTTTTCATTAGTTTCAGAATCCTCGATCCACATAGGCCCCGACCAGGGTAGGTTGATTTCCGCCGGGTCCAAAATCTGAAATACCATGACTTCGTTTTTCCGGGCGGCCAGGAAACGCACCGACTGAATAATTTCTTCGTCGTTCGCCATCAGATCTGAAAAGACGAAAACAAAAGTCCGTTTATTATAGGCGGCGCTCATTCGATTGCTGATGGCCTTAATATCCCAAATTCCCCCGCCTTGGACCGGACTTAAATTGGCAATGAAATGTTCCAGGTGACCCCGCCCGCTTTCGGGATTAAGAATTATTTTTTGCGTGGCCAGCCCCACCGCGTCATGTTGAAAGGTGAGGAGGTAACCTAGAGCTGCGGCCAAGGTTTTGGCGTATTCTAATTTTGACGGCCTTCCCTCGGCGGAAAAATTCATGGAGGCTGAATCATCCAACAAAATCCAACCCGCCACGTTGGTTTCTTCCTCGTATTGCTTTATAACGAGACGGTCGGCCCTGGCCAAGGCCTTCCAGTCCAAGTTCTTAGGGTCATCTCCGGGATAATAGGCCCGGTGTTCGGAAAATTCCTGGGAGCTTCCGCGATAAGGTGTGGTGTGATAACCGGAATACAACCCATCCAATATCCGTCGAGCCCGGATATGCAGGTTTCCTAATTGGACAATGACTAATGGGTCAAGCAGTTTTCCAGCCAAGAGATGATAAAAAAATAATTTCTACTAATCTAATTTGTGACCAGTTCTAAAAGTTGATCGATCACCTGATCGGAGCCGATTCCTTCCGCTTCGGCGTTGAAGGAAAGGACCAGGCGGTGGCGAAGGGTGGAATGGGCTAGAGCTCTAACGTCCTCGACTGAAGGAGTGTAATTTCCCTTTAGTAATGTCCGCGCTTTTGAAGCGAGGATCAATGATTGGGACGCACGAGGGCCCCCTCCCCAGGCAATCCACTTTTTAATTTTCTCCGGGGCGCCAGGTTCACTGGGCCTTGAATTTCTCACCAAACGGACGGCGTAATCAATAACCGAATCAGCAACGGGTACTCTCCTTACAATATCCTGCAAGGCTTTTATTTCGTGAGATTTTAAAACGGGTTCAACATCATCCGCCAACGGCTTGGTGGTCTTCTCGACGATTATTTTTTCTTCTTCAAAGGAGGGGTAGCCGATATTGACTTGAAAAAGGAATCTGTCGAGTTGCGCCTCAGGAAGCGGATAAGTCCCCTCTTGCTCGATTGGATTTTGGGTAGCCAATACAAAAAATGGCTCAGGGATGTTGTAGGTTTGCCCCCCCATAGTCACTTTTCGTTCCTGCATAGCCTGAAGGAGGGCGGCTTGGGTTTTGGGGGGAGTGCGGTTAATTTCGTCAGCCAAAACCACGTTGGCAAACACCGGACCTTGAACAAATTTAAAATGACGTTCCCGGGTAGTTCTATCTTCCTGGATAATCTCCGTCCCCGTGACGTCGGATGGCATCAGATCAGGGGTAAACTGAATCCGGTTGAATTGAAGGTCAAGCGCTCTAGCCAGGGTGGAAACGAGAAGCGTCTTGGCGAGGCCCGGCACCCCAACAATGAGGCAATGGCCTTGAACAAAAATGGAAAAAAGCAGCTCTTCGACCACTTTGTCCTGCCCGACAATCACTTTGGAAATCTCGCGTTTAAGGGATTTTTCAGCGGCGATTACTTTGGCAATCAAATCTCGGTCCGAACTTTCATTAGTCATCCAGGAACTCCCCTTTTTGGTCAGAGTATATATTTATTTCGTATTGAATTAAAAAACCGAATGCCAGAAATACCGGTCGGCAATCTTACCCTACCTAAACAAAAAGAAAAAGGCTAAATTATACTTGCCATGGAAAAGAAAATCGTAATTTGTTCGGGCCTCAGGACCCCCATCGGCCATTTGGCGAAAACCTTAGCGGGGGTTTACCCTGAAGACTTAATGAGCGCGGTTTTGCGCGAACTTTTGAAGCGCGCCAAGTTTGATCCCAGATATATTGACGGAGTTATGGTTGGCTGGGTCGGCCAGGGATCGCATGCCCCGAATATCGCTCGAATCGCTTCCTTAAAGGTCGAGGAAATCCCCGAAAAAGCCCACGCCATGACCATTCAGGCCAATTGCATTTCCTCATTTGAGACTATTTGCTCGGCGGCGAGGCACATAATGGCTCAAGAAGGAGAACTTTATTTGGCGGGAGGGACCGAGTCGATGTCCCTATTCCCATACGCTATCCGCGGCCCCCGATCAGCCAAAGCCCTCCGTTCAATCGAAAACGTCCGGGAACAGTGGAATTCGCTTTTGAGTGACCCCGAAGTTTCAATCACCGATACCATGGTGGAAGGGCTCACTGATCCCGTCAAAAAAATCAACATGGCCGCGACCGCCGAAGTATGCGCGCAAATGCTGGACATTTCTCGGGAAGAACAAGACAAATATGCTTTCGAGACCTTCAAACGGTGCCTTGAGGCGGAGGAAAAGGGGTTTTATTTCTCCCACGTTATGCCCTTTAAGCAGGGAGAAACCACCATCTTGGAGAAGGACGAATACGTATATCTCCGGAAAAACTTGGTGGCCAAACCCGGCATGATTGAAAAAGCGCCGACCTTGTTTGGGTCCTCCGAATTTTCCATGAAGGATTTATACGACCGATTCGGAGAATATATTGAAGGGAAAAAATATTCCCCGGAGGTGAAACCGACGGTCACGTTATTTAATTCCTGCGCCCGTTCCGACGGTGCGGCTGCGGTTGTCGTTACCACGGAAGAATTGGCCTCAAAACTTGGACTGGAAATTCTGGGGTTTTTAAAATCCTGGGCTTATTACGGTATCAATCCCGCCCACATGGGCCTTGCTCCGGCCTACGCGACTGACTTGGCCCTTTCCAGGGCCAAACTTAAATTCGCCGACCTGAATCAAATTGAATTGCACGAAGCCTTTGCCGCAACCTGCCTATCCATATTTAAGGTGGGAAAAGAAAAATTCGGACAAAACTGGACTGCAGCCTGGGAGTCAGGCCGGCTTAATCCAAACGGCGGATCAATTCCCCTGGGGCACCCTCTCGCCGCAACCGGCGTAAGAGTTGTTTTGAACCTGCTTTATGCTTTAAAACAAAATCCCCAAGCCCGGTACGGTTTGGCCACCGCCTGCGCCTCCGGAGGCCTCGGCGGCGCCCTCATCATCCAAAAACCCTGATGGTCGTCATTCCTGCGAAAGCAGGAATCCATCTTTCCGTCATCCCAGAATGTATTAATCGGTGAACCATGGATTCCCGCTAGAGACATGCGGTACCGCTCCATAGGAAACTATAATGACGGTACCGTCCCGACATTATTTAAATATTATGGAGTGGGACGGGAATGACGAATGTCTTTTAACCGCGGGGATGGAATTTCTTGTGGGCGTCTTTCAGATGGCTTTTGGATAGGTGGGTATAAATTTGGGTTGTGGAAATATCAGCGTGGCCCAGCAATTCCTGAACGACTCTCAAATCGGCCCCCCCTTCCAAAAGGTGGCTGGCGAAAGAATGGCGCAGGACATGAGGGCTGATTTCGCTCCGAATTCCAGCCATCTTTTTCATTTTTTTCAATTGAAGTAAAAACGTGCTCCGGCTCATGGTTCCGCCCTGGGAACTCGTGAATACAAAATCTTTCCCCTCCCCCAATAAAATTTTTTTCCTGATGACATTGCGAAGCTCCAAATATTTCCGCAGGGCAAATTGAGCCCGCCGGCCAAAAGGAACAATTCGTTCCTTTCCCCCTTTTCCAGTTACTCGAACAAACCCGGCATCAAAGTCAACCTGGGAATCCTTTAACGAAACCAATTCGGAAATTCTCATGCCCGTGGCATACATGAGCTCAAAGGCGGCCAAAAATTTGGCCATTCGTTCGGCGAATTCCACCGACAAACGTTTTCCGGCACCGGGAGTCGATTTTTCAACCATATTCCCCAAAAGCCGCGCCATCTCACCGACGCTTAATACCCTGGGAAGGCGCTCCGGTTTTTTAGGCAACGCGATGGCCTGGATTGGATTATTCTTCAATTTTCCCTCGGAAACGAGATATTTAAATAATTGCCGGACGGATTCGATGTAACGAGTGATGGTGGAGGCCGATTTTCCGGCGGATTTTTGGGCCCACAAAAAATCGGTAATTTGAGAATGGCTAAGATTTTGGAGGGACAAGTTGTTGTTTTTAAGAAACTCCAGGAAAAGTTCGAGGTCGGACTTATAAGAAATGATGGTGTTTGTCGACAAACCCTTTTCTACCCGGATGAAATTAAGAAAGTCTATCAACACCGGATTCTTCGAATCCAACACAAGTTCAACCATTGGCACCATTTAAAAATCGGCCGTCATTGCAAATCGAACCATACGGTTTAGCCTTCCTTTTGCAATGACGGTTTCCGAAAGTTGGGTAGATAACTTAACTATTATTTTTTACTGGCGACGCCGGATTTGGAAACGGGCGCCTGTTTTTCCTCGCTGGGAGCTTTGGATTCGGAGGAATTATTCAACTCATACTGATGCCGAATCTTTTTCTCAATCTCTCCAGTCAATTTGGGGTTGGCCTTCAGGAATTCAAGGGCGTTTTCCCTCCCCTGCCCCAATTTCTCTCCGTTTAAAAGATACCAGGCTCCCGACTTTTCGATTATCCCCGATTGTGCGCCCATGTCAATGATGCACCCCTCGCGGGAAATTCCGGAGCCGAACAAAATGTCGAATTCGGCCGTCCGGAATGGGGGTGAAACCTTATTTTTCACCACCTTCACTCGCACGTGGCTGCCAATCACCTCATCTCCGCTTTTAATGGCCTCAATCCGGCGGATGTCAAGCCTGACGCTCGAATAAAACTTAAGAGCGAGCCCGCCGGGGGTCGTTTCGGGATTTCCATACAAAACGCCGATTTTCTGGCGCAGCTGGTTGATAAAGATAATGGCCGTGTTGGACTTGCTTAGGATGGCCGTCAGCTTCCGGAGCGCCTGCGACATGAGCCGCGCCTGGAGTCCGACCACAGCCTGACCCATTTCCCCTTCAATTTCCGCTTTGGGGACAAGGGCGGCAGTTGAATCCACGACGATGATGTCGATGGCGCCGGATCGAACCAATTGTTCCACAATTTCGAGCGCTTGCTCACCTGAATCCGGCTGGGAAATCAGGAGTTCTTCAATATTGACCCCCAATTTCTGGGCGTACTGAGGATCCATGGCATGTTCCGCGTCGATATACGCCGCGGTGCCTCCTAATTTCTGGGCCTGGGCCACAACGCTCAGGCACAATGTGGATTTGCCTGATGACTCGGGCCCGAAAATTTCGACGACCCGGCCGCGCGGAATTCCGCCGACGCCAATGGCGATATCAAGCGGCAAGGCTCCCGTCGGAACGACTTGGATTCCCTCGGCTTTTTTCTCACCCAAGCGCATGACGGCCTCGGCTCCGTAATTCTTTTGGATTTGAGCCAGGGCTAGCTTAAGCGCTTTTTCTTTTTCATCTTTGGTCACGGGGTGTTCGGTTTTTTTGACTTCTTTGAATGACATATCTCCTCCTTAAAGGAATGACAGCAGTGGTTTTCCGAGGGAAACGTCGAGGAGAATTCTACTTAGGGACGGGAAATCTGTCTAGAGGAAAAAGGCAATTCTAAGTAAAAAAACTGTAAAAAAAGCGAGAAGCCCGGCGGCCACGTCATCCAAAACAATCCCCCAACCGCCAGGAAGCCGTTGCAAAGGCCTTACCAGAGGGCCTTTCCACACATCAAACAGCCGAAAAAGAATAAAGGCCAAGACAAATGGCCAATTAATAACCTGGGGGAGCCCGAAAAATGCAATCCATGACCCCACCCACTCGTCGATAATTATGCGGGAATCGTCTTTTACTTGGAAGTGCCGTTCGGCAATTTGAGATGCAAAAACCGCCAAAATTCCAAAAATCCCTAAAACACAAAAGGAATTAACCAGCTTAAACGGGAGCCAAAGATATGTGACCGCTCCGATTAAAGTCCCAATAAGACCGGCCCCCGTCCATTTTTTTTCCTTTAAATTGTCGACAGATTTCCTTCCCGAAAAGCAGTTTAATACAAGGGCGGGAACGTAACTGGAATAAAAACCGGTGGATAGAAATATGGCGAGCCAGGTTAAAACAGGATTACTCATTTACCAAATCAACATGATCCCGCAAATAGAGATAACCCGAAATAATTGTCAAAAGAGTGGTGACGAAGGTGAGCCAGTAAGGTCCCCATTTCAGGATAAATCCAAGAATCTCCGGCCATCCATACATTTCAAGCAGGCTTTCCTTGGGAATGTGAAACCAATCCTCCATTGCGGAATTCACGATAAGAATGACAAGAATGGTAATAATCGCGGTGATTTGAGAAGTGGTTTTAAATTTTCCCGCCGGCTGGGCCGCCAACACCCTTCCTTGAGCGACAGCCAGGGTGCGAAGACCGGTAATTAAAAACTCCCGTCCGATGATAAGCACAACCATCCAGGCGGGGACGTAAATCTCCCTTATTTGGACAAAGGCGATGAAGGCCGCTGAAATCAACAACTTGTCCGCCAACGGATCCAGAAAGGTTCCCAGATTTGTCACCATATTCCGCGCCCGGGCAATTCTCCCGTCGATCAAATCGGTGATGCTCGCCACGATGAAAATAATAAGTGCGGTGATTCGGGTGTAAACATTATCTTCAATGGTGAAAATGAGAAAAGGGATCACCATAATTAGGCGAGAGAGGGTCAACCGATTTGGGAAATTAAGATTCACTTGGCAAATTAATTGTTTTCTGACGATCTTGGAGTGGGATCTGGCGCCCGTCAAACTTAAGGAGAACTTCACGCGTGTGCCCTAAACGGATTTGAAATTCACCTTCGCTTTTAAATGTCCAGGTCGAACTTTCCGGGATAAACCCTTCAAAAACTTTCTGCGGGGTGATTACTTTCAGCCAAAGTTGATATGGGGAAAAAACCTCTAGAGAATGGACCTCATGAACTGACCTAACCTGGCTTTGAAAATTCGCAGTCGAAACCTGGAGATGATCAAGAGTTTTCACGGGTTCGGCGGACGGAGAAAAGGCCCGTTTATCTTGGGGCTTCAAAAATTTTACCAGAATGATAAAAATTATAATGACGAGGGTAATCCAAAGCCAACTTGATTTAGTCCCTTCGCTCCAAGTGGATTCACCACCCGGAGTCTTGTTTTTTGTTTCCTGCTTATTGGCAAATTGAATATAAGGCTCAATAAGTTGATTGCCGTCGAGACCAAGGTATTGGGCGTAGCGAATGATGAACCCCCTTATGTAAACTTCGCCAGGAAGTTCATCCCATTTCCCACTTTCAATTGCCTCCAAAAGAGGGACCCTGATTTTTAACCGCTGGCTTACTGCCTGGAGGCTGACATGCCTGGTTTGCCTCCGTTCAGCCAGGGTTTGGGCGATATGTTTGATTATTTCTTCTTTGGATGGTTCTTCAGGATTCTGTTGATCAATTTCGGCCATATCTTTTGCTGATTATATTTATCGGTTTTGTAAACTTCTAACAATTTCAGAAATTAATTTAATTTGATTATTTCCGTTCCGTGGGGCGCATGAAATGAAAATGCTTCATTAGGAATCTGAAAATTTTCCTCCACTTTATCCAAAGTCGTAATGATATTCGCGGTTTCAGAATGAAAAATGGTTTGAACGGGCAAATAGCTTTGAGTGGAAATCTTTATCTCAATTGAATAACCGGCTTGGGCCTCTTTCGGAATCCCTTTTATGGTCAATGTCGCGGCATTATCTCCTCCTGGCTCAACAAATGAAAGTTCAAAGTTTTTCCTTAAATCGTCTACAAAATTTCCGATTGGAACCAATCCTTTGGGAATGACCGCTCCTTTAATCCAACTTTCCCAGTTTCCTGCCCACGCTTGTTTATATGAGGGCGTATACACCCACAATTTTTCACCGTCGGATATGGTGATTTGTTCTAAAGGTTCCTTCTTTTCAATTCTCAACTTTTTCGGCTTTTGAAAATACGCTTCCCCTTTGACCACGCTTTTCGATTCCATTCCGGAAAATTGAATCTCCTGGCTAAAAGAAAACCGAATGGAGCTAATTTTCCCCTCTTTTTCTTGGACATTTTCTAGAACTTCGGACAAAGTGGCCGCCCCAATAGAGGAAATGACTGCGCCCAAAAAAATGAATAAGCCAGCGAAGATTATGTTTTTCATGCCATGATTTCTTCTTCGGGAATCCTTTCCGACCGGGAAAGAAAATCTTCTATCATGTCGAAGTTTATTTCCCACCGGTTGGAGCCTTCCGGTTTGGCAATGAATTGTTTTACCTCAAGGAGGGATAAGATATTGGTGGCGCGGGCCGAGCTGCCGAAATGGGCTTTGAGTAAATCCTGAGAAACTCGGTGCCTTTCCAAAATAAGTTTCAAGGCTTCAATCAAATCGACCAATTCTTTTTTGTCTTCCACGGCAAACTCAAGGGCACTCCCCGAAGCAAACAAATCTTCGTACGAAGGTAATCCGAATTGTTTCAGGTGTTCAACAAGGTTGTGCACGTCTTTTTCGGAAACGAAGGCCCCCTGGACACGGACAGGATCGGCAACCCCCGCGGGAAGATAAAGCATGTCCCCTTTCCCCTGGAGGGACTCTGCCCCCACCACATCTAATATAACTCTTGAATCAATAGAGGAAGAAACCCTGAGCGCAATCCTTGCCGGCAAATTTGCCTTGATGACCCCGGTAATGACATCCACCGACGGCCTCTGAGTGGCCAGGACCAGATGTATCCCCACCGCCCGGGCCATTTGAGCCAACCTTTGCACCGAATCTTCGACTTCTTTGGGAGAGGAAAGCATGAGGTCAGCCAGTTCATCGATAACGACGACCAGATAATATTCCAGAGGCTCCCCCGCCGCTTTTTTCTTTTCATTATACGACTCAATATTTCGGACGTTCGCTTTGGCAAATAGGTCGTACCTGAATTCCATGACCTTCACGAGTCTCGATAAAGCTTTGGCCGCCTGTTTAGAGTTGGTGATGACTTCCGCGTTCATTGGCGAATGTCGAGGATCGAACAAATGAGGAATCTGAGAATAACTGGGAAGCTCAAGCCGTTTGGGATCAATTAAAACAAATTTAACCAGGTCCGGCGGCATGCGGTAAAGGATGGAGGACAGGAGGCTATGAATCGCGACGCTTTTCCCCGACCCGGTCGCACCGGCAATTAAAAGGTGAGGCATTGTAGCCAGATCAACAATTGATGGTTCCCCCGAAACCGTTTTCCCGAGAACGAAAGCGAGAGGCGATTTATGATTTAAAAATTGGGGTGTCTGAAGCAGTTCTCTTAATCCCACTGTCTCAGGGTTCAGATTCGGAATTTCAACTCCCACCGCGCCTTTGCCAGGAATAGGGGCGATCATTCGAATACCAACCGATCTCATGGCCAAAGCGATGTCGTCGGAACGACTGGTTATGGAAGATACTTTGACCCCGGGAGCAGGTTCGAGATCATATCTCGTGATCACTGGACCGGGATGAATTTCCACAACATGGGCGGCAATTCCAAAATTCGCAAGAGTTTGTTCCAAAAGACGAGCCCTTTGAGTCAGTTCTTCGGGGGACACGGGGGAGTTCTTGGGAATCAATTGGAACAAATCAATTGAAGGGGATGCGAACACGGGGGTCTTTGGAGCGGGAGCCATTGGGGTGGTTTTCTCTGCTGGTTTCACCGGCCTTGGAAACACATGTTCATTTCTACCTTTTTCATTAAGTGCTCCGCCTCCCTCTTTCACCTGGTAATCAGGGCTTTCTCGCACAATTTTAGGAACTGAAGACTTAGTAATTTCCCTTCCATTATTGACGACCGGTTTTACGACCGGAGGCCTTTTTTCCTTTTTATCGGATTTTCTAGCCCTTTTCCATTGCTGCCAATCCGCAATAATAATCTCGCGAAGCTTGACCAAAATTTCCCCAGGAGATATCCCGGCAATTAAGGAAGAAAGGGTCGCCAAAAGGCCCCCCACAACAATCCAGCTGCCCGCTTTGCCGAACAACCGGAAAAAGGAATCCCGGCCGAAACCGCCAACCACACCACCATAATTTTTCTGCCAAACAGCATCGCCAATTAAGGAGAGGAAAATTAAGAAGACCCAGTAAAGGACGAGAGGAAAAACAATCTTTAGAATTCGGGGCTTTTTCCCCGCGTGGAAAAGAAGCCAAATACCTGCATATCCGACAATGAGTGGAAGGAAATAGCGCCCTGCTCCAACCATCCAACCCATTACCTGGGCTGTCTTGTTACCCCAAAGACCGGAAAATTCGGGAAAAACAACACAGTAAAAAGAAAATAGACCCAGGAAAATAAGGCCAATCCCAATCCAATCGATTTTCTTTCTAGATTGGGCCTTGCTTTTTAACCTTGCTCGCAGGAAAAATTTTGAATTTCGAGGATACATCATTGTTATGTTGGTTCAACAACAAACAAAGACTGATTCGCCTCCACAGGCTTTCCGTTTTCGACCAATATTTTGACAATCCTGGCGCTCAAGCCCGCGTTGATCTCATTCATCACCTTCATCGCTTCGATAATGCAGAGAAGTTTTTCCGGCTTGACGACATCTCCTTCTTGCACAAATGGGGGAGACTGCGGAGACCGGGCGCGATAAAAAACTCCGGCCAAAGGTGACTTGATATGAACACCCTTCTCCGGCTCGGATTTGGCCCCTTGGGCGGGACTGTTTTTGAGCCCGCCACGCTGAAGCTGGACACCGGTTGTAAAAAGAGGTACCCGGGGTTCTTTTACAAGTTTAACCTGAAATGGCCCTTCTTTAACTTCCAGTTCATGAAGATTTTCCTTCTCCATGATCTGAAAATATTCCTCTAAACGGACCACTTCCGGAGATAATTCCTCTCCTTCGATCTCAGGTTTGTCTTTTTTAACCACGTCTTCCCCTGAAGCCTCCACGTCGGGAATCATCTCTGGACGGCCGCCTGAAATCCCTGCTTCTCTCCGGTTCGACATATCCTTCCGGAGCCGGCAGGCAAGCCTTACGGGAAAGATTTATTCTTCCCTGGTTGTCGATTTCCATGACCTTGACGTCAAAGGCGTCTCCTTCTTTGACGACATCTTCCACGTTTTCGACGCGTTTGTAATCCAGTTGCGAAATGTGGACGAGCCCTTCCTTACCAGGCATAAACTGGACAAATACCCCCAGCCGCGGCATTATTTTCACCGCCTTGGCATGGTAAACCTTTCCTATTTCCGGAACAGCTGTCAAGCCTTCAACCATTTCCCTGGCGGTTTGAACCGCTTCGGAGCTCTGGCTGGAAATGAAAACGCGGCCGTCGTCATCGACTTCGATGGTGGCTCCGGTTTCCTCCTGAAGGCTGCGGATATTTTTCCCTCCGGGACCAATGAGCGCCCCGATTTTATCCACCGGAATGTTGATGGTGACAAGCTGCGGAGCATAAGTGGATATTTTTTCCCGGTGATTGGGCAGAACCGTGTTCATGTACTGAAGAATATGAAGCCTGGCCGCCCTCGCCTGAAGGAGGGCCTTCTCCAGAATTTCATGCGTCACCCCGGCAATTTTGATGTCCATTTGCACGGCGGTGACTCCCTCGGCCGTTCCGGCCACTTTGAAGTCCATGTCTCCCATGAAATCTTCCAGGCCGATGATGTCGGTCAATACGGCGACTTTGTCTCCCTCTTTGACCAGCCCCATGGCGATTCCCGCGCATTGGGCCTTCAACGGAACTCCGGCATCCAAAAGGGACAAACTGCCCCCGCAAACCGAAGCCATGGAAGAGGAGCCGTTTGACTCCAAAATATCAGAAACCACCCGAAGAGTGTATGGAAACTCCTCCGCCGTGGGCAGAAGAGGCTCAAGGGCCCGCCGGGCCAGGAATCCATGCCCGATTTCCCGCCGACCGGGGCCTCTTTCCGGACGGGTTTCACCTGTCGAGAAAGACGGAAAATTATAATGCAGGAAAAACCTGTCTTTATATTCCCCCAAAATATCGTCGATAATTTGCATGTCGCCCGGTGTCCCAAGGGTGGTTGTCACCATGGCTTGGGTTTGACCCCTCGTGAAAAGGGCGCTGCCATGAGCTCTCGGAAGCACGGCGACCTGGCCGTTCAGCGAACGGACTTTATCATAGGGCCGTCCGTCGGGACGAACCTTATCTTCGATAATCATCCGCCGGACTTCATGATAAATAATCTCCTCAATCAGAACCGGTCCGAATTGGATGTGGTCGGGATAACTTGTTTCAATTTCCTTCATCGCCTCCATTTTTAGAAGGGTTATGGCATCTTCTCTGGCCAGTTTTTCCGGCACTCGGAGGGCTGCTTTTAATTTGGGGCCGATTTTTTCGAGGATTTCCTTTCTTACGGTGGGATCGAGCTTGGGCGCCTCGAATGGCATTTTTTCTCTGGCGTTCTTTTTAAAGAATTCTTCCTGCCAGGCGCAAAGCTTGTCGATGTGTCCCTGGGCGATCGCAAGAGCCTCCAGAATCTTCTCTTCGGACAGCATTTGGGCGCCCCCTTCAATCATGACCGGGGACCCTTTCCGTCCCGCCACAACCAAATCGAGGTGCGACTCGGTTTCCTCTTCCATGGTCGGATTAACGACAAACTTGTCTTTGACATAACCCATGCGCAGCCCGGCGACCGGACCGTTCCAGGGAATATCCGAAAGCCCCAGGGCAAAGCTGGTCCCAATCATGGCCAGCATATCGGGATCATTGTCTTTATCAATCGACAGAAGCATTATTGACACCTGGATTTCGTAGTAAAGGCCTTCCGGAAAATGAGGCCTGACGGTTCTGTCAATGAGGCGGGAGATGAGAGTTTCTTTGTCCCGGGGTTTGGCCTCTCTTTTGAAAAATCCGCCTGGAATTTTGCCGGCGGAATAGGTTCTTTCCCGGAAATCAACGGTCAGAGGGAGAAAATCTGCCCCCTCTTTCGGCGTATGGCTCATGCAGGCCGCGACCAATACAACTGTGTCCCCTGAGCGAACCAAAACAGATCCCCTGGCCTGTTTGGCCACTTCGCCTGTTTCAACAATTATTTCTTTTCCCTCTAAAACAAAAGAGGTCTTCTTTGAGACTTGTTCATTAAACATTTATATGACTCCTATTATTTACAACTTACGAAGGGTCATACTCTTTGGGGATGCGTTCGTTCCTCCCGAAAAGGAACCAATGTATCCCCCCCGAAATGGGAGAGTATGAACCTTTCGTTTATAAAAAAACACCGATCCTATTTTACCACCACGCCCCGATTGATAAAGGAGCTAACAAAATAAGATCGATGTTGTTCCAAATTTTATTTGCGCAGTTTTAGTTCAGAAATAACTTTCTGATAGCGCTTTTCGTCTTTCTGGGCCAAATAATTCAATAGCCGCCGTCTTTGGCCAACCAATTTGAGAAGTCCCAGCCGTGAAGCATAGTCCTTCTCGTTTTTGGTAAGGTGATCGGAAATGTAATTGATCCGGGATGATAATATGGAAATTTGCACTTCGGGGCTTCCGCTGTCGCGCTTGTGCAATCTAAAAGGCTCCATGATGCCTGCTTTGTCTTCCTTTGAAATCATAATTTCTCCATTTAGATTTTAATTTTGTCAATTATAAGCTTTTAATCCCCCCCTGTAAAGGCCAAAGGATTGATTGATTTATATTGATTTAACAATATGTTTTTTAATTTCAAGTCGTGCCTTCCCCACGTCCCGAGCAATGGCTGAAATGAGGGTTTCTTTGGAGGAAAATTTCTTTTCATTCCTCAGCTTTTTCAAAAGTTCGACAAATACAAACTTCCCCCGTGCATTTTTTAAGTCTTTTAAAACGTGGACCTCCACAATAACGGGTGAGTGTTTCAGAAATGTAGGCCGGGTCCCGATATTGCAAACCCCATAAAACCTTTTTTTGAAAGGAAAGGTTAAGGGCCGGGAACCACTCCAGCCCGAAACAACAAAAACCCCTCGGGGTAAAGCTTTTTTCTTTACTTCCAAGTTGATTGTTGGAAAGCCCAGTTTTTTGCCACCCCCCCTCCCTTTGACCTTTGGACCGCTAATTAAATAGGGATGCCCCAAAAATCGGTGGGCCGTTTCAAAGCGGCCTTCTTTAATCAAATCACGAATCTTTGAGGATGAAATGAAGAATTCTTTTTCTTTAACGGGAGCAATAACCCAAACCGGGATCCCAAATTCTTCCCCCCAGTGAACCAGCTCCAGCGCGCCGGCAGATCGATTAATACCAAACCTAAAATTGGAACCGACTACAATTCCCCTGGCGTTAAATTCTCCAACCAATTGATGGCGAAAAAAATAAAAAGATTTTTGGCCGGCGATTTTTCGGTCAAAATCCAGAAAAAGGACCCGGTCAATTTTAAAAGCTTTAATTAAGACTTCCTTTTCCCAAGGTGTGCTTAACATTTCATGGGATATATGAGGATCTAAAACCATTTTGGGAGGGATCCTGAAGGTCAAAGCCATGGATTTTAAGTTTCTCTTTCTGGCTTCAAGGCGCGCGCGAGACAGTAACGAGGCATGTCCCCGGTGGACGCCGTCAAATGATCCGATGGTAATGATAAACCCTTTTTTCATTCCACCCACACGCCGGAAACTTCCTTTACCAACCTCCAAATCTCCTCACCTTCCATAAATTTTAATTTCTCTCCGGAAACGGCCTCCGCCAAATGATACGGCCCGACGCCTTCCCTAACCAATCCGGTCATCGTCGCCGGGTATTTTAATTCTTCCCCGATTTCTTCCACCAAAACCCGCACATAAGTCCCGCCTGAGCACGTCAACCGGAATTCAATTTCCGCGGGCGGATTAAAATTCAGTAATTCTATCGATTCAATTTCGATTGTTCGGGGGTTCCTCGCCACTAATTCTCCCCGGCGGGCAAGTTTGTACAAAGGAACCCCGTCTTTTTTCAAAGCGGAAAACATCGGAGGAACCTGTTCCCTTTTTCCCAAAAACCTTTTTAAAACCTCCTCCACCTCGAGCCGGTTGACCGCAACCTCATTATTTGATTTTTGAACGACCCGGCCGGTAATGTCGCCCGTGTCAGTTTTGGTTCCGAGCTTCATTTTGCAGCGGTAAACCTTTTTCCCGCTCATAAATCTGGATTGAATTCTGGTGGCTTTCCGACCCAACAAGATTATTAAAAGACCTGAGGCCAGAGGATCCAGGGTTCCGCAATGGCCAATCTTGACGTCATTTATTTTTCTTTTAATCCACCGGATGACGTCATAGGAAGTGGGACCGGAAGGTTTATCGACAAGGAGATAACCCGAACGGGTCAGAAGGGGAGATGTGATATCAGGAGTCACAAAACTTTTTTAACTTCAGCGAGGACTTTTTTCGCCACTTCCTCCATAGGCCCGGCCATATTGCAACCGGCCGCATTTTTATGGCCGCCACCGCCGAAAAATTTGGCCACGCGATGAATATCATAGGGACCTTTGGACCGGAGGCTCACCTTGATTTCCTCTGGATTATTTTTTTCCCGGAGCAAAACGGAAATATCAACCGACGAGTATTGGAGCCCGATATTCACAATCTCTTCGATATCGTCAGTCTTGGCTTTTATTTTTTCTAAAAATTGGGCGGGGAGTTTCAATAGGGCCACGCGATCGCCGAATTCAAGCCGGAGATTTGAATAAGCGAATGCAAACAGGCCAAGCGCCTCTTTTGTTTTGCTCATGTATATTTTTTCGGAAATCTCGCCGACGGGGATCCCGGTTTCAATCAACCGGGCGGCGATTCGATGGGTTTGCGAATTGGTATTTCCGTATCGAAAGCAGCCGGTGTCCATGACCAAACCGACGTAAAGGCAGGTGGCTTCGTTCTTCCTGATTGGAATCTTCGAATATTCAAAAATCTTAAACATGATTTCCGCGGTTGAAGAGGTGTCCGGTTCAACGAGATTGACCGTTCCGAATAGAGAATTGGTCAAATGATGATCCAGATTGATTATTTTTTTAGCCTGAGTCTTGAAATCAATGACGTTCCCCATCCTGTCGGCGCTGGAACACTCAAAAACGATAAGAACATCATATTTTCTCTCGACTTTATCAACGGCCCTGATTTTTTGATATTCGGGAAGAAAATCCAGGTTCCGGGGAAGAAATCCGGAATTTAAAATATCTACTATCTTGGAAGAGTCTATCCGCTTAAGGAGAGAAGCCATGGCCAGCTCCGAACCGAGAACGTCCGCATCGGGATTCTGGTGCCCGGAAAGGCAAAAGGTTTTACCTTCTTTTAAAATGGAAAGAATTTCATTCAGGATTTTTTTATCGGAATCGAATGGCATTTTAGGATTGATTTTCTTTTTCTTGCTGGATCGTTTTAAGGATTTGTGAAACCCGGTCAGCCCTTTCGACGCTCTCATCAAAAATAAAAACCAAATCAGGGACGTGTCTCAAATTTTCAAGCCCCCCCAAAGTCCGTCTAATCATGGATTTGGCGCGCTCTAAAGCTTTTTGAGTCTGAAGCCTTTGCTTCTCATCCCCTAAAACCGAGTAGAAAATTTTAACCAGGGTCACATCGGGCGACGTCCAGGCCCCGGTAATGGTCACAAAACCGATTAAGGGATCTTTTAAATGGAGGACCGTTTCCGAAACGGTCTGTTGAATAAGTTCATTCAGGCGTGTTAATCGTCTGGGATGCATAAAAACCTAAGGTTTAATCTTCTAAGCGACGCGAATGTTTTTCGATGACAAAAATTTCAATAATGTCGCCCGCTTTAAAATCTTTGAATCCCTCAATGGCGATTCCGCATTCATACCCTTTTTCCACTTCTTTTACGTCTTCTTTAAACCGCCGCAAGGTGGAAAGGGTTCCCTTGAATACTTCCTGTTGATTGCGCAGAACCTTGGCTTTTTGCCCGCGGGTCGCTTTCCCTTCCAAAATCACGCACCCGGCCGCCTGACCCACCCGTGAGGCTTGAAAAACCTGCCTGACTTCAGCTTTCGCTTTCACAACTTCCCTCTCCTCAGGTTTAAGGAGCCCTTCCATGGCGGCCCGAATGTCGGCCAACATTTCATAAATAATTTTATAAAGCCGGGTATCCACTCCGGCCCTTTTCGCTTCCACTTCCGCCGATCCTTCGACTTTGACGTTAAACCCAAAAACGATGGCATTGGAGGCTTCAGCCAGAAGAATATCCGACTCATTTATGTTGCCAACGCCCATATGGACGATCCGAAGTTTGACGGAGGTCGATAAAATTTTCCCCATCGCATCTTGAAGGGCTTGCTGGGATCCCTGAACATCCGCTTTCAAAATGATTGGAAGATCTTTAATCTTTCCTTCCTCAATTTGGGTGTGAATGGTTTCAAGAGAAATCCGACCCTTTGCTGCCAGTGTTGATTCCTTATAAAATTGATGCCTCCTTTCCGCGATTTCCCTGGCTTCCCTGTCGCTATCCACCACCGTAAATTGATCCCCGGCCTGGGGCATTTTGTTCAAGCCCAAAATTTCAACCGGTGTGGCGGGCGGGGCTTCCTTAACGACGTTCCGAAACTCATCCGTCATGGCGCGGATTCGACCGTAGCTCAACCCGCAAACGACGACATCTCCCACCCGTAACGTTCCCGACTGAACGAGCCCGGTGGCGGTCACCCCTCTTTTGGGATCGAGTTTCGCCTCCAGAACCACGCCCTTCGCCGGTTTAACCGGATTGGCTTTTAAATCCAGCAATTCGGATTCAAGCAGGACCATTTCCAACAATTTGTCGATGTTCTGTTTTGTTTTGGCCGAAACTTCCACCATTATCGTCTTTCCACCCCAATCCTCAGCGACAAGCTCAAGTTTTGACAATTCCTGTTTCACCCTGTTGACATTGGCGCTGGGCAAATCAACTTTGTTAATCGCCACGACTATTGGAACCCCGGCCGCCTTGGCGTGGTCGATGGCCTCTACCGTTTGCGGCATGACGCTGTCATCGGCGGCCACAACCAAAATCACGATGTCCGTCACCATCGCCCCGCGGGCCCGCATGGCCGTGAAAGCTTCATGACCCGGGGTGTCAAGAAAAGTTATGGACCCTTTCGGTTTTTTCACCTGATAAGCGCCGATGTGCTGAGTAATTCCCCCCGCTTCCTTCTCCGCCACGCTGGTTTGACGAATCGCGTCGAGGAGAGATGTCTTCCCATGATCAACATGGCCCATAACCGTTACAACTGGAGGACGCGGTTTCAAATTGGCCTCGTCTTCCTCACCTTCCGAAACCGGCTCATCGACGTAAATGGATTTAACTTCCAGCTGAAATCCCAAAGAATCCGCTGCTAAGGCGGCGGTGTCGGCGGGAATCCTTTGATTAATACTGGCGGGGGTCCCGAGGATCAATAATTTCTTTATCAAATCGGTTACTTTTATCTCCATCGCATCCGCCAGATCCTTTACCGTCATCATTTCGTTAAATTGGACTTTCCTTTTTTCGGTTGTTTGAACCGCGGAAGCGACTGCTACTGACTGTTTTACTCCCGCCGGCTCTACAATAACGGGAGAGGCTGTTTTTACTCCTTCTTTTGGTTTCTCAAAACGAGGAGCCGGCTTAACCGGGGCTGGAGTCGGAATTGGTTTCTGTATCTCGACTTTTTCTTCGGGAAGGACTTTTTCCGGTTTAATTTGCTTGGGGATTTCGGCGTCAGGTTGAACCGGGGCTGCCGGCGGTTTTTCTTTCGATGCCCTCTTTTTTTTCTCTTTGAGAGGCGAGCCCGCCACCGCGACTTTTTTCACCTTGGGAACTTCGGAGACAGCAGCCGTTTTTTTCTTAACTTTCGGTTTCAAGTCGGTTTTTTTTGCCGGCTCTGTTTCCTTTTTAGCATGATCTGAAATTTTCTTTGCGGTCATAAATTTTCCCGTTTTACTCGGAAGAGCCGGGTTTTTTCGTACCGGCGGGTTCTTCCGGGGGAGTTTCCACTGGAGCTTCCCCGGTTAATTTCTCGCCAACGACTTCTTTAGCAGGTGCGGGTTCCGCAATTACACCCACCGGAACAGGATTTTCCAGTTGTTTCTTTGCGGATTCAATCATTTTTTCGGCCAATTTTTCTCCGATTCCGGAAAAAACCGTTAGGTCTTCCACTTTCCCATGAGCGATTTTTTCCAGGCTGTCAATTCCCCCTCTTACCAAAACATCGGCGATTCTGGGGCCCACTCCCTCAAGCTGAATTAAAAGTTCCTTCACTTGAGTAATATTGGCCTGGGCGGCTTGCTTTTTCTGGGCTTCGGTTTTTATCTCGATATTCCACCCGGTCAATTTATTGGCCAATCGGACGTTCTGCCCGTTTTTGCCAATAGCCAGCGAAAGGATATCATCCGCCACCAATACTTCGGCCAATTTTTTCTCGGGATTTATAATTTTAACCGAAATCGGTTTCGCCGGGGCCAAAGAAGCAGAGATAAAAGTTGCCGGGTCTTCCGAAAAAGCCACTAAATCAATTCTTTCCCCTTGGAGTTCGTTGATGATAGGGCGAACCCTCGACCCCTTAACCCCGACGCAAGCTCCGATCGGATCAATCTTGGGATTATTGGATTTGACAACGACCTTGGACCTCTGTCCTGCCTCCCGAACAACGGAAATAACTTGGACAGTTTTTTCGTAAATTTCAGGAACCTCTTGTTCAAAAAGGCATTTGACAAAATCTTCTGACGATCGGGATAAGAGAATTTCCGGGCCCCGGGGTGTTTTTTCGACCTTTAAAACCAAACCCCGAATTCTTTCACCAATGGACCAGCGTTCCCTTTTAACCTGCTCCCGCATGGGGATTATTCCCTCGGCTCGTCCCAGATCAACAATGACGTTCCGATTCGCAAACCGGTGGACGGTTCCGTTTACCAGGGTCCCGATTTTGGGTTTGTATTCCTCAAAAACCGATTCCCTTTCCGTCTCCCGAATCTTTTGGGTCAAAACCTGTTTCGCTGTTTGGGCAGCTATCCGGCCGAATTCCTCCGCGTCAATTGGGAACTTAACTTCACCCCCCAATTGAACAGTCGGATCGATTTTACGCGCTTCTAGGATCCCGACTTCGGTCAATCGGTCGGCCGGAGTCTGAACCACTTTTTTAACGACATGCGCGATAATTTCACCGTTGGCCTCAACATGCGCGACAACCTGAATCCCTTCCCCTGCATGCTTCTTATAGGCCGAGACCAAGGCATGTTCAATCATCCGCAAAATTTCTTCTCTCTTTATGCCTTTTTCTTTTTCAATCTGGTCAAGCACGTGGGTCAAGGCGCTTCTAATATCCACCGCTTTCCCTCCTTGTTACTTAAATTAAAAATCAACGACCGGGTCCAAATTGGCTTTGGCAATCTGCTTTAAAGATATTTCCAAACGCCTATTTCCTTCAACTCTAACAAAAACATGGTTATCATCGGTCCCTTCGATGAAACCACTGAAATTCCTAGATCCCTCAATTGGGCCGAAAAGCTTAATTTTGACCCGCTGGCCCGAAAACTTTTGAAAATCAGTTAATTTCTTCAGGGCTCTATAAATTCCGGGAGAAGAAATTTCCAAATTATAGGGGTTTTGAATTAAATTCCCCTCATCCAAAATCTGTCCAATCCTTCCGCTCCAAATCTCGCAATCCGCCAGGTTAAACCCTCCGGGTTTGTCCAGATACACCCGTAAAATCCAACGGCCGCCTTCTTTTTGATAAGTTAAATCAACCAATTCCACATTTTCCGCGTTTAAAACCGGCGAAATTGCACTTTCCAACCGAGAAACAAAGGGTTCCATAATTAAATCCAATTAACCCCTCAAAAATAAAAAAAAGTGGCCTTTGGGGCCACTTTTCTACAAGCGGATTTTAATTAATAATAAGGATGCCGTCAAGGATCAGCGAATTTTCCAGGCTTAATCAACACTAAAATACTTGGCTTCAGGATGGTGAACAATAATGGCCGATGTGGTTTGTTCGGGATGGAGTTGAAATGTTTCGGATAGTTCCACCCCTATCCTTTCGGCCTTAAGCAGGCCTAATATTTTAGCCTGATCCTCAAGCGCGGGACAGGCGGGATATCCGAAGCTATAGCGGGATCCCTGGTAATGCTGGTGAAATAGATCCCGAATTTGAGTGGCATCACTTCCTTCAATTTTCAAATCTATTCTCATTTTCTTATGCCAGAATTCTGCCAACGCCTCGGTTGTTTCAACGCTCAATCCGTGGAGGAACAAATAATCGGTATATTCTCCCCCTTTAAACTTTTCTTGGATTTTGGGGGTAGCCACTGCGCCGATCGTCACCAACATCATGCCGATTACGTCTATTTTTCCGGTATTTTTTGAAAGAAAGTAATCAGAAATACAAAGAAACGGAGGTTTTTTCTGCCGTGGGAAGTCAAACCTCATTGATTCCGTCTTTAAATCGCTCTTTAAAACAATAAGGGAATCTTTATCCGAAAAACACGGGAAATAACCATATGCAACCTGCGGTTGGAATAGCTTATCTTTGACGACCCTCGCCTTCCACTTATTAAACAACGGCTCCACTTTTTCTTTGAGCATCTTTTGATATTCCTCGGTTGTGGTAGAGGGAACTCGTTTAAAACCCCAGCGAACTTTGAGGAGAGCAGTCTCATTTATGAACGGAAAAATTTCTTCTACATCAATATTTTTTACGATTTTGGACCCCCAAAAAGGAGGTTTGGGAATTAAAGGAGCCGGCTTTACCAAAGACTTCCCGATTCCGGCGTCTGGCGAAAGAACTTGAGAACTTTGGGAAACGATTCCCGCCAATTTCTCGGCAGGAGAAGATGAATAATTCGCGGTGAGTTTCTTTTGTGACCGAGGATTTGTCAATTCATCCATGATTCTAAGCCCCTCAAAGGCGTCCAAGGCATAATATACCTGCCCTTTATAAAGAGGACGCAGCTCTTTTTCCACGAACTTCCTGGTTAACGCCGCGCCACCCAAAAGAACCCGGTATTTTAGATTGCGGCGATTTAGCTCTTCCAAATCCTCCTTCATAACGTTGGTTGATTTGACCAAAAGCCCCGAAAGGCCGATGGCATCAGGCTGATGAGTTTCGGCCGCCTTTAAAATATTCTCGATGGGCTGTTTAATACCCAAATTAATTACTTCGTAGCCGTTATTGGTAAGGATGATGTCGACTAAATTTTTACCAATGTCATGAACATCACCTTTGACGGTGGCCAGCAGAATCTTCCCCCTTTTCCGATCCTTCTCTGACTTCGGAATACGGGGTTCCAAAAACTTAACGGCAGTCTTCATCACCTCCGCCGACTGTAAAACGAAGGGCAATTGAATTTGTCCTGACCCAAACAATTCGCCCACTTTTCTCATTCCCTCCAAAAGAAATTTATTAATGATGTCGAGAGCGGAATATTTGGCGAGCGCTTTTGCCAACAGGTCCTCGATATTTTGGTTATTTCCATCAATTATCCTCCCCCGTAACTCTTCCTCAACCGAGAGGGAGGCATCTCTGGAAAGTGAGACAGGGCCACTGGCGGAATTAGAGAAGGAAGCCAAAAATTCCTTGAGCGGATCAAATAATAGAGCCCCATCGGGTCCAAATTTTCTCTCGTCAAATATTATTTGGCGAGCCAGATCCCTCCACGTATTTTTAATTTTCAGATATGGGGTAATTTTTTGGAAGTTGACAATGGCCAAATCCAGCCCCGCTTCAAGAGCGTAATGAAGGAAGACGCTATTTAAAACCGATCGGGCCGATGGATTTAACCCGAATGAAACGTTACTCACTCCGAGAAGGGTGTGTGATTCAGGGAATTCTGATTTGATGAGCTTAACAGCTTTAATGGTTTCCAGCCCCGCTTTTCTCAAATCTTCATCACCGCTTCCCAAAGTAAAAGTTAGCGCGTCGAAAATAAGATCGTCCGGAGGAATCCCAAATTTACCGGTGGCCAATTTATAAATTCTTTTGGCGATGGCAAGTTTTTTGTCGGCGGTTTTCGCCATACCTTCCTCATCAATCGTGAGAGCCACCACCGCCGCCCCATACGTTTTTAGCAGAGGACAGATCCGATGCAGGCGTTCTTCACCGTCTTCCAAATTAATCGAATTGACGATGGATTTCCCCCCCAATAATTTTAGCGCGGTCTCTATTACATTGGCCTCGGTGGAATCAATCATGAGTGGCGCTTTCACTTGAAGAGCGAACCGCCGAATCACTTCGCTCATGTCTTTTATTTCATCACGCCCCACAAAGGCGGTACAAACATCTATGGCGTGGGCTCCCTCTTTCTCCTGGGTATTGGCCAAATGGACTGAAGAATCGAAATCATTCGCATTTAAAATGTCTCGAAACGCTTTTGAGCCGTTGGCATTGGTTCTTTCTCCCACAATTAAAGGCGGCGGTTCCTGCCGCAAGGGAACGCTTTGGTAAAGGCTGGCAATTCGCGCGTTCCGGGAAATGGAGCGCGGGGAGGGAGTCAATTTCCCAACTGTCTCCACAACTTTCTGGAGATGTTCCCTCGTTGTTCCGCAACATCCTCCGACTATGTTGACGCCAGACTCATTCACGAATTGGAGAATGAATTTGGCCAATTCATCGGGGGTCAATTTATATACGGCTTTTCCGCCAATATTTTCAGGAAGGCCCGCGTTGGGCAAAACAGATATAAACCGATCCGTCATTTGGCTTAAGACCCTCACGTGGGAACCCATTTCCATGGGGCCGGTGGCACAATTCAGGCCGATTGTTTGGACAGGAAAACATTCAATGACGGTTATGGCTGTGGCCATGTCGCTCCCCAAAAGCATGGTCCCAGTTGATTCCATCGTCACCTGGACGGTGATAGGAACAGTAATTTTTAGGGCCTTTTGAGCGCCCAAAGCGCCATTGACGGCAGCTTTAACCTGGAGAAGATCCTGACAGGTTTCAATCAATAAAAGGTCGGCTCCACCTTCAAGGAGGCCCCGCGCTTGTTCCTCATAAGACTGACGAAGCAGGTCAAAGGTGATATGACCCAAGGAAGGCAGTTTGGTGCCCGGACCCATTGATCCCGCTACAAACCGGGGTTGGGCCGAAGTTGAAAATTGTTTTGCGATCTCACGGGCTAATTGGGCGGCGGCGCGATTTAATTCCAAAACTTGGCCCGCCAAGCCATACTCATCTAACACGATTCGGTTCGCCCCAAAGGAATTGGTTTCAACAAAATCGCAGCCGACGGCGAAGAAGTCCGAATGAATTTGCTTTATCCATTCAGGCCTGGAAAGGCAAAGGACTTCATTACACCCATCCTTGCCTTGATAGTCGTCCAAGGAAGGGTTAAAACGCTGAAGGTTGGTTCCCATGGCTCCGTCAAATATGACGATTTTTTCTTTCAGCAGCCGTTTATATTTTTCTATATCCATTTTTAAATTGGCTCTCCGGCTCCGGAACTTTTTACCGACTAAAATACTATATAATAATGAAAAACTATAAAGGTGAAGTTGTTCGGAGGAACTTGACATGAATCAGTTAAAAACAACAATGTTATTGGCGGCTTTAACAGCCCTATTAATTTGGATCGGGCGGGCTATTGGCGGCCAAAGTGGCCTAATTTATGGTTTGGTTTTTGCGGGAATTATGAATTTTGGTGCCTATTGGCTGTCGGATAAAATCGTTCTCGCCATGCACGGAGCTCAAGCCGTGGAGGAAAAAGACGCCCCTGAATTGGTCAGTTTGGTCCGTAATCTCGCCACTCGAGCTGACCTTCCCATGCCCAAGGTTTATATTGTCCCAGAGGGACCCCCCAATGCCTTTGCCACTGGCCGCAATCCTCAACATGGGGCTGTGGCCGTAACCGAAAACCTTCTCAAAATCCTCAACTATCAGGAATTGGAAGGTGTTCTGGCTCATGAACTTAACCACATCAAACACCGGGACACCCTCATCATGGCCATGGCGGCAACTATCAGCGGAGCCCTCGGAATGCTGGCTCGAATGGCCTTCTTCATGGGAGGCGCCCGCTCCAACGAGCGGGAGGGCGGCAATCCCCTTGTCGGGCTCCTTGGCATTATCATCGCGCCAATTGCGGCCATGTTAATTCAACTGGCTATTTCACGAACCCGTGAATATATGGCGGATGAAAGCGGGGCGAAATTAAGCGGGAATCCGCTGGGTCTGGCCAACGCTTTAAGGAAATTGGAATCCTGGAAACTGAGGGCGCCCCTCACCGGTGGGAATCAAGCCTTGGCCCACCTTTATATTGTAAACCCATTTAAGGCGGGTGGAATGGCGAGTTTGTTTATGACCCATCCTTCAACGGCAGAAAGAATTCGGCGGCTGGAACAAATGGCGGGCGTGGCTCCTATCTTGGCTGGCTGACGCCCGCACCCCCGGAAAGGATCGAGCCTGCAGAGACTCTAAGGTTTTACGGGCAGGTTGGTCGTGGTTTTTTCGTCGCTTGCGGGATTGTCAGAATTGATTTCTTCCTTCAATTCGTCCACGTCTAAAATTGGAAAAAAGATGGCGTATTCTTCCGAAATTAAGCCTGAATCTTTGGCCATTTGATACTCTGTTGTGGGAACCCTCTCCGACATTTCAAACAAAGGCAGATCCATGGAATCTCTCCAGGCGTTCCTAAAAAACATGGCCCTTCTTTCCCGCTCTTGAAAATCTCCAGAAAATTCACCAATGTTTAAATCCATGGCCAAAGCCAGATTGTGAACAAAAGCACCCAATTTAAACGAACTTAATTTAGGATCAATATGATTGGGATTAAGGTAAAGGATCGCATCGGTGGGAACTGTTCGGGCGGCATCTCTAATCAATGTGTCAACTGCAACGACATGGGTACGAATGCCGCGTGTGTCATTGGGGTGCCATGTATTTTCGTCACGCGTAATCGGTTTTATAGTAGTGGTGGCGACCGCCAAATCCATCCTTTCCATCATTGTTTTGCCAACAATCCCCCTCTTACCGGCGCGCATAATATCCAACTCCCGTGTAACGTTTTTAAAAAATTGAGGATCGGATTGGTCCACTCGAATCCCGGCCTGCCCTGGAACTAGGAAAACCCCCCAAATTAACAGTGCGAAAAATGAAGAGGTTTCTGCAATCGATTGATTATCAATGATTTTATGTTTCACGTTTCACCTTCCAATAAGAAATTAGCATATAAAATGGGGGGGATAAAAATCATATTTTCAGGCTGGAAAATCAACCCAAATAGCCACAAACTATACTAATGGGTGAAGGAGATCGATTTTCAAGCACAATTTCTGACGAGGAAATCGCGAGGCAGAAAATTGCCAAGGCAAAAAAGCGGTTTGTAATCCTTTTTGTTTTATTGGTAATAACGGCGGGAGCACGCCTTATCGTGAAAAATCCCCCCAAGCCGAAATTGGCCGACCATTCTAAGGAATCTTTTCGCGCCCTGCCGGGAGTTTTAGAAAACCTTCCGGTAGCGGAACAAATGAAATTAAGTCCTCAAAAAATAGCCGCCTATCGTGAAGCCGATCTCCGGGAAATTGCCAAAAGAATGCCCAAAACTGAAATGGCCCCTTATATTCCCGCCGAAGCCCCGATGGAAAATATCCAAGATAAAGTCGAGTATGAGAGACTCTTGGCAAAATTTGAAGAAAAGCGCCGCAAAATGGAGGATGAACACAAGACTTTGTCCCGGGACCTATCGAAAGACACTCTCGTCATGTTTAAGGCGGGTGGTTACATTAAAGCTGAAGGTGCCGCAAAAAATGAAAATTCGGTGGAGATTGAATACAACAAAAATTTCCACGCCAAACTGCCCGGAACCCTCGTGAAAACCATTAAAGAAAATGCCGTAGATTGGGAGGAACCTGTCCCGAATGGATTTGTTAAACTTCACCCGGCCAAAGGAATTACCGTGGTCGTAGCTAAAAATATTTCGCCAAGGATTACCGTCTTAAAATTGAAAAAAGACAATGAAACATAAAGGAAGGGTTTCACGAAAGGGGGGCTTCACTCTCATTGAAGTTACAATGGTGGTAGCCATCATGTTGGTTTTATCCACCCTCCTTATCCCACAACTTAATTTTTTGCTATCAAAAGCCTATCAATCGAGGACCAAATCGAATTTAGGAACTCTTCGGACAGCTCTTTCTCTTTACTACAGCAAGACGGAGGGAATTTATCCCTTTCCTCCCAGCGCGATATATCATAACGGAATCAGGCAATCTCTATCAAAGATCCTGATACCTGAGTATATCAACAGAATCGATCCGCCTTTACTGCATGACGGACTTCCCGAGTTCAACGAACTCCCCATGAATTGGGACAACATGGTTATGGATTTAATGACAAAAAACGATCCCCCTCTCGACATTTGGATCCAGGATGGACCTGCTGGGTGGACCGAAGGCGTTTATGCCCCTTTTCTATACGATAATATTTCCGGTAACATTTATATTCCCAACGACAATCCTCCAGACGATTCCAGCAATTCCTATTTTAATTGGTAATTATCCTACCCCGGGAACTAACCTAAAAGAATGGAGAGGCTTTCTAATCGCCCTTCCCTCAAACTTATAGATGGCTCTGGGGGAAGAAATCGTCCGTCATGACGGTGAAACCGGCCGTCTAAAATCCACTCGAATTGAACGGGTTTAACAGCTCCGGAACCGAAAGTGTTTTTTCGACGGGGATTTTGATAGGTAATAGGGACTTCAAAAATTTTCAAAGTAAAACAATCTTTCCCGATGCCAAAGGAATCGTCCTTGGTGAACCACTCTTTGGGAAGATTTGGCTCCGGATAAAAAACAATCTCACCGTTAATTTCCTTGAAAAATTGCCTCCCAAAAACCAGGAAGTAAATCATGCTCATGAATTCCGAAGTGGCTCCGGACAAACGAGCTACAAACCCTTGGCCATGGAGAGCCTGGTTGGAAAAAGCAGAACTGGCGATGAATGATGAATTTTGAAATGTCGGCCGGCAATATTTGTGAGGATTTTGAAAGGGAATCAGGCCGGTTTTGATTTCTTTGAAATACACCTCGGGGAGGCCCGCCCTTAAAATTTCAAGTAGGAACTTGTAATGCATATGCAGAAAAATAGATTCGTTCTCCAGCCAACCGGGAGAGAAAGCTTTTATCCGGCCGAGCTCCTTAAATTCATCTCCCAGAGGGGCATTTATTTTATACATCCCTAATTTTTTGTCCCTGAGTTCTGATTGGCGAACGGCGTTATATAGCGACCTTGCACCGTTCCCGTGTGCCATTTTGATGGCGTGAACCGCTCCTTCCAAAAACGGGGGAACCCGCCGTTGTTTCCAAGGGAGCTTGCCCAAGTTTTGTTTCCATCCATCCTCCAATTCCACTCCTTCGACGGAATGGATAAAGTAGGAGGTTGGCAGCTTGGTTTCCGGATCAACTGCTTTTTTCGCAGCGATATCTAAAGTTTGAGACACCCTCTCTAGGAAATTTTTCAAATCTATTATCTTCATCGTCCTTGTTTTTCCGGAAACACCCAAGAAAGTCTTTTGCCGGAAAGTTTCCCGCGCCGAGGCCAGTTTGTCCCAAAAAGTCCTGAAATCTTTGGGCAGCGGAAAAACAAGGGCATGGGTAATTTCGCGGATGAGAGAAAAAATCTCCTGCGGCATTTCAAAAGTCTTATTGACGGCAGTGGGGATTGCCTCTTTTTGAAGAATTTTAACGAGTCTAGCGAGCTCAAACATTTCATGGGTGGAGGAACCAAACAGCCCGGGCGCGCCATTTAATGCATCGCACCACCCCGGCCGATCCGCTTCCATTTCAATTCCTACCCCGAAAGGATCAAGCGTAGCCACCTTAACCGCTACTAGGCCGGCCAATTTAACCAACAAAGTTGTTTTAAGGATTTCCCCCTTCCCCAAATCAATTCTCACCTTATTGGGTTCACGGCTTCGGGAAGCTAGAAGGGCCATTTTTTGCCAATCCTGAAAAACGGCGTTATACTGGCGAAAACGGCCGTCCGAAGTTATGACGTATTTTTCGCGACGAGGCCTAACAAAATGGTCGGAATCATAATAAGTAAAGTCTTTTTTCTCATGAAATAGCCAAGCTTTCTTCTCGGGAAAAACGGCGAAATATTGCTCCAGATGATCGAGGTTGTAGGTCCAATGGTCGATCCAATACCCTTCACCATACCGGACGTTGTGCTCGGGTTTTGACATATCGATAACCTGTCGGAAGACGTTGTCGACATTCAGAGAATCCAACGAGTATTTCTTAATGAATTCATAAAGTTCCCCGGCTAGGACGGGTTCTTTCCTCAAACGCTCGTATTCCAACTTGCAACTCTCATTCACTTTGACCTGAAATATATTAAGGAGGTCTTGAGGAATAACAAATTTCACCGGATCAATTACGAGCGGATTGTAGCCATCCAACTGGATGAGATTAAAGAAAAATTCCAAATTCTCCGTTCCCACGGCTGGATTTAGAAAAAGATCGTGTCGACGGTTTTGGTTGACATCTCGGAAATTGCCATTTCCCTGAGAATAATAAGTGGCGGAAACCTGGAAGTTATTATAGTCCCTCTCCATGTCCCCATGTTTTCGAGAATATAGATGAATGATGGTTCCTTTAGTTCCCAAAACAACGGGGAACCCCCCCCTCAGGACGTTATCCATGAAGGTCACGTCGGCATAAGTATTCAAATTTGACATTCCAGATTTAAACCCCCACTCGGAATTCAATTTTTGAATAAGGTTTTTCATTTCAATTCTTTTCTCAGAAGCATAATTTTCCCGTTGTTCAACTTTGTGGAAAAATTCGCCCGCGACCTGCGAATTTTGGGCAAACCCATAATAACAGCACCAAGTCAGGGACTCATCACTTTTTAATCTCAATTCATCCGAGAAGAAACTCGCAGGGAGAATGTTGGAGACAAATGAATCCTCCCGTGGCAATCCAGAAATGGCCAAAAATCTCTCCGGCTTTAGAAAAGAAGTATCCTGCCCAAAAATTCTAGCCGGATCGGTAATGACGTTTAACATTTTGTCGGAAGAGAAACCGCCGGAGAAAAATCCTGCCTCAAGCCATTTAATTTGCGGTTTGTCATCGGGTTCAATTTTCAGTTTAAAAAGCGGAATTTTGGAATTTACCGCAGCAACTTCGGCAAAAGCCTCGAGGGTCCTAGCCATATGTTTGACGAGGTAGTCGTTCATGCCGTAGGGAACCACTCGAGGGATCCCATCTAAAACAAACAACGACAATGTCTTCTTGGATATGTTTTTAAATGTCACCATTCGTACCAAGGAAGGAATGCTCTCGTTAGGCAGTCCAAAATAAACAACATTGGTTTCCAACCCGAAATGGCCGTTTCGATCAATTAATTCCAACTCATAAGGGCGAGTAATTAAAATCTGCTCGGAATGATTATTTTGAGGGGAAAAAGGCTCAAAATATTGGGAAGGATTTTTGGCGGATTTAACAAATGTCCTGAAACCAAGGGTGGAAACGCTTTGGAATGCTTTATTGGCGGGTTGAAATTCGATCATTGAGCCGTTTTTGTCGTTGACCCCAAAACTGGCTATGGCTTGTCCGCGATTGGTGGTGAAAACCCACATGGGTTTTCCGGTCATTCCGGCCACCGCAGGGAAGAAATCGGCATAGGTCGGAGCTTGATTGAAATTTTCTATGAAGAAACTATCGTTTTGAAGATAGTATTTGGGTTTCACAAATTTTCCTAAATTTTAAGAATGACAAGGGGACGGACTTAAGGATTCTGATGCAAATCAATTATTAAGAAGGAGGCCCTGAGGGCGGGAAACCAAACCCTCCCGGGAATCTTTCCGCCATCTTTTCCATTTGTTTGAGGAGCTCTGTCGGCCGTACTTGACTGTCACCTGATGCCCAAGCGAGAATATTAAAAATCATCATGGCGATGGCTGAATAAGCAGGGTATGGCTTCTCCATGGCCGCATTTTTCAAAGTTTCCATTTCGATGGAAATCTCATTATATTCTCGCGTTGATTTAAAAATTCTCTCTCCGCAGCCACGGCAATACTTATCGGCCTCGGCGTAAGTCCAGCCACAGCTATGGGTCAGCTCCGATGACATGACTTCCTCCTCAATATGTAAACTCGACGGTGAATTTTACTTGTTTATTAAATTATCTACAAGAAAAAGGTGCGCTATTGTTTGTGAGAACCGTTATAGGTCAAAGGTTTTAGTCCAAAGGTGTTTGAAAATTATCAATGAGAGGAAAGGGGGAAACCGGGACTTCGAAAAAGATTGACATCCAAATATTTTGACTGAATAAATAAAAATCAATAATCAACTCCGGATTGAGCCACAATACCTTTGTGTAAGGGGTGCTTGATTTCGTGAACTTCGCTCACCAAATCTGCTTTATCAATCAATATTTGAGTCGCCTCCCTTCCGGTTAATATCAAATGGGCTTCGGGAGATTTAAACCGAATAATATCTTTCAAAACTTTATCTGATGATAAAAACCGGTATTTGAGAACATATAAAAGTTCATCAAACAAGAATACTTGGTGGCGATTTTCCCTAAGGAGGCGAACACATGCCTTCCACCCCACACGGGCTCTGGCCTTGTCCCTTTGCAAATTTTTTGTCTTCCAAGTGAAATCCTCACCAAAGGAAAGAAAGGTCACCTGCTTCTTAAATTTCCTTAAGGCCATGACTTCTCCTGAAACCCATCGTCCTTTTATAAATTGAATGATAGCCACCCTCATTCCGCGACCCAAAGCTCTGAGTACTGTCCCATAACCGGCGGTGGTCTTTCCCTTCCCGTTTCCGGTATAAATTATGAATAGGCCCTTCTTGACTGATTTGGTCGGACCGTGATATTCCCGCGGAGCATAATCTCTTTTCATAGACGGTTCAAATTTACCTCATTTGCTTTCAGCGAGCCAAATAAATATCATACCCGCGCAAAATACGTCGAGATTTTCCGATAAAAATGAAAAAGCGATCGAAAAATAAGAAGAAAAAAAACAAAAAACTAAGCAAGGCCAAACCCAAACACATTGCCAAATCAAAACCGGCAAAAAAAGAAGCACCCTTAAAGGAACAAATCCAGCCAGAGGAGGCCAAACCACAAAGCCAACCGCAAACTCAAGCCGATATTCTGGCCACCAAACAAAGAGAAATCTCAGTTTCTGAATTTTTTCTGAAAAACCGCCATCTTCTAGGGTTTGACAATCCTAAAAAAGCCCTTCTTACCACTATCAAAGAAGCGGTTGATAACAGTTTGGATGCTTGTGAGGAAGCCAAAATCCTTCCCGAAATTTCGGTCGAAATTAAAATGTTGGAAGAGGATCGATTCGTCGTTACGGTGGAAGATAACGGCCCGGGTATTGTGAAAGAACAAATCCCCAAAATTTTCGGCAAACTTCTTTACGGATCGAAATTCCATTCCATGAAACAAGCGAGAGGGCAGCAGGGAATCGGGATCTCTGCGGCTGGTATGTACGGCCAACTGACCACAGGCTCATCGATTAAAATTACTTCCCGCATTTCAGCCAAATCGCCCACCCATTATTTTGAAATTCACATCGACACGAATAAAAATACCCCCACCATATTGAAGGACGAAATCTTTGAATGGAAAAAACCTCATGGAGTTAAAGTTGAGATTGAATTGGAAGCCAAATATCAAAAGGGGCACCCGTCCATCGAGGATTATATCCGGCAAACGGCGGTGGCTAATCCCCACCTAACCATAACCTATCTCAATCCCCTCGGAGAAAAAGAAATTTATAAAGCGGCAGTTTCCAAGTTGCCTGTTGAACCCAAGGAAATCAAACCTCATCCCCACGGAGTTGAGTTGGGAATTCTGATGAAAATGCTGAAATCAACCACCTCACGGAAAGTGAAAGCCTTCCTCGCCAGAGATTTCTCGCGAGTCTCCTCTCCAGTCGCGGAAAAAATTTGCCAGACCGCCGGGATCAGTCCTTCTTCCTGGCCGGCCAGCATCGCCCACCGCGAGGCGGACAACCTCTACCGCGCCATCAACAACACCAAATTAATGAATCCCCCCACCAATTGCCTTTCTCCCATCGGGGAAGTTGAACTTTTAAGGGGAATCAAAAAAATAATAAAAGCCGACTTTTACACCGCCTGCACCCGCGCTCCGGCTGTTTACCGGGGAAATCCCTTTCAGATCGAGGCCGCGATTGCCTATGGAGCCGAACTCCCTAAAGAAGAATTGGTCGAAATAATGCGCTTTGCCAACCGGGTTCCTTTGATGTACCAGCAATCGGCTTGCGCAATTTCAAAAAGCATAGTCCAGACCGCATGGAGGAACTACGGTTTGGATCAATCCAAGGGAGCCCTGCCCTTAGGACCGGCGGTAATCGCGGTACACATGGCGAGCGTCTGGGTTCCTTTCACTTCCGAATCAAAAGAGGCCATCGCCTCCTATGAGGAAATTATCAGGGAAATAAAACTCGCCCTCCAGGAATGCGGGAGGCGGCTGGAAGCTTTTATTAAAAGAGGATTCCGAGAAGCCGAACTCCGCCGGAAAAAGGACTACATTCGCTCCTATCTACCCCACATCGGGATTGGCCTGCGAGAAATCCTCAAATTTGACGACAAGGAAGAGAAAAAAGTCTTGAACAATCTCACTGACATCTTGGAAAAATCGAGGAGTTAAAAAATGAACCCGACGGCCAAGCGAATCAAAGATGAAGCAGAGAAGCTTCATATTGAAATTTTAAAGAAAGAAATTCCTTCCCTGGATTTTCCCCTCCGCAGCCTGGAAAATGTCACTTATGACAAGAAGAAGGGGTACTTCGAAATCGGGGACATGGCCAAAGAAAGGACATTATCCGTCAACACGGTTAAGACTTTCGCGCAAACGGTCCGGATGATGGCCCTCTCCCACGAAATTTTGCGCAAGGACGACATCGCCACCAAAAGAGAAGCGTACTACGTTTCCAAAAACTGGGGTGACGCCCGTTTCTCCGAACAGCCTGAATCGGACGCCATCATGGATGACGTGGAAGCCCATTTCAGGGTGAACCGGGAGCAGCTAGGATTTATTCCGGAAGAAAAAGGTGGCGAGGTGGCGGGCCAGCTTTCCGTTATTGATAAAGAGCCGGACACTGGGAAAGACATAAAAATCGATTGCACCAAATTCGGCTCCGGCGCTTATTCAATTCCAATTTCCTGCGAAGAATTGCGGTTTGAAACCGACGCCAAATTTATTCTCGCGATAGAAACCGCGGGCATGTTCCAACGCCTGGTTAAACACAACTATTGGAAGACGGCTAAATGCATCCTTGTTTCAATGGGTGGGGTGCCAACCCGGGCTTGCCGCCGCTTCATTCGCCGCCTGGCGGACCTCCATAAATTGCCGGTTTACGCCTTCGTCGACGGGGATCCTTATGGAATCACCAACATTTACCGGACCCTGAAAGTGGGCTCGGGAAACAACGCTCATTTGAATAAATTTTTCTGCGTTCCGCAGGCGCATTATCTGGGCGTGACTCCCCAGGACATTATTGACTATAACCTACAAGACGCCACCCATCCCCTTCAGGAAGTGGACATTAAAAGGGCCAAGGACGCTCTCAAAAATGACCCCTTCATCAAAAGCCACAAGGAATGGCGCGAGGCCATAGAGCAAATGCTCAGTATGGGAGTCCGCGTCGAACAACAGGCCTTCGCCAAGCATGATTTGAACTACGTTATAGACAAATATCTTCCCGCCAAGCTGAAAAAACCGGAAAAATTCCTTCCCTAAATAAAATACCCCCGGGCAGATACTACCCGAGGGTATTTCGTTCCAGCAGCAACTATTTTCGATTAAATATCGAAATAGAGCTGAAACTCGTACGGATGAGGCCTCAGCTTTACTTTGGGGATTTCCTGTCTCTTGTACTCAAGCCAGACATCGATGACGTCTTTGGTGAATACCCCGCCTTTCAAGAGAAACGCATGGTCTTTTTCCAAGGCATCCAGTGATTCTTCCAATGACCCGGGAACGGTGGCGATTTTTTCCTTCTCTGAATCGCTCAACTCATAGGTGTTTTTGTCGAGGGGTTTCCCCGGATCAATCTTGTTCATAATCCCATCCAAACCCGCCATAAGCATCGCGGCAAAGGAAAGATAAGGGTTGCAGGAGGGATCCGGGGGCCTGAACTCAATCCGTTTCGCCTTCGGATTATCGGTGTACATCGGAATACGGCACGCCGCCGAGCGGTTCCGGGCGGAATAAACCAGATTGACCGGCGCTTCATATCCTGGAACCAACCTCTTATATGAATTGGTGGTGGGAGCCGCGAAGGCCAAGATGGCGGAGGCGTGCTTCAGAAGGCCCCCGATATACCATTTACACATCTGGCTGATTCCCGCGTAACCGTCCTTATCGGCAAATAGCGGCAGATCGTCTTTGAAAAGGCTCTGGTGAGTATGCATTCCCGAACCATTATCGCCGAAAAGGGGCTTCGGCATAAAAGTGGCAACCTTGCCGTTTTTCCGGGCCACATTTTTCACGACGTATTTATACATCATCATATTATCCCCGGTTTTAACCAATGAACCGTAACGCATATCGATTTCGGCCTGACCGGCGGTAGCCACTTCGTGGTGTTGTTTTTCAACCGGGATTCCCACCTCGATCATTTTCAGAATTATCTGGCTGCGCAGATCCTGCTGTGAATCGTGAGGCGGGACGGGAAAGTAACCTTCCTTATACCTGGGTTTATAACCCAAATTTGGCTTTTCATCCCGGCCTGAGTTCCACTCCCCTTCATTGGAATCAATGTAATAATATCCGGAGTTTTCGGTTTGATCGAACCGAATATCGTCAAATATGAAAAACTCGGCCTCCGGCCCCCAATAACTGATGGTGGCGATCCCTGAGGCTTTCAAATAAGCCTCCGCCTTTCTGGCAATAAACCGGGGATCCCGAGAATACGGGGTGCGTGAAAGGGGATCAAAAATATCACATATAATACTTAACGTCGGGACATCACAAGCCGGATCGATAACGGCCGTGGAAGTGTCAAGGAACAAATTCATGTCCGACTCCTGAATTTTCTGGAAACCGCGAATGGATGAACCGTCAAACCCGATTCCATCGACCCATATTCCCTTCCTGTGATCGGTTTCCAGCTCATGGATCGGAACCGAGAAATGCTGCCACAGACCGGGTAGGTCGTTAAATTTCAAATCCACGACCTTGATATTATTGTCTTTTATCATCTTCCACACTCTTTTCACTTCTTCTTCGGTCGCTGGTTTATGAAGATCCGAATTAAACACGGTTTTCACTCCTTGGCTCCCGTTGTTACTGATTACCGGACTTTTTTTCAGTTTTGTCCGATCATTTGCAATTGCTGTTCCCATTGGTGAAGCCTCCTCTTTTGAACTTTATTGACCAAAAAAAAGCCCCCACCCAACCGAAATTGAGTGAGGGCTTCTTTGCCCAAATTTTATCGCAACATTGCGACGATTTATTAGCTAATTAATTATCAAACTTGCCCAATTCTGTCAATTAAAATTTTAGACGACGGAGGTTCCGGATTACAATTTGAACAACATGTCAGTGTAGGATGGAACGGGCCACATATCCTTGGGAACAATGGCTTCCAGAGCGTCGATGTCAGATCTCAAATCAGCTTGAGCGGTAAATACCTTGTCCCGGAAAGCCTCCGCCTTGGCTTTAATGCCTTTCAGGGAATTGGCTTTAATAAGTGCGTTTTTAAGAACGGTCAGTTTGGCTTTGGCAGAATGAAGGAGCGAAGAAACCTCGTCCATAATTCCTTTGGGAATTTCGGAGTCTCCCTTGGCCTTTGCCACGTTCGTAATCGTTTCCGCCAATTGATTCATATATCTCAAAACGGCCGGAATAAATTGGATATTGACCATATCGATAGAGGTGAGGGCCTCAATATTGAGGGTTTTAACGTAATGCTCCAGATAAATTTCGTTTCTCGCATGAAGCTCTTCTTTTGACAGGACCCGGTATTTAGAGAAAAGTTGAACAGCAGCGGGGGTTTCCATGGCTTCCATGGCTTCGACGGTGGACTTGATATTCGGTAAGCCCCGCTTTTTGGCCTCCTTCACCCATTCTTCAGAATAATTGTTCCCGTTAAAGATAACCCTGCCGTGTTTTTTTACGGCCTCTTTAACAATCGCCGCCGCTTCTTTATTAAGGTCCTTGGCTTTTTCCAGCCTGGAAGCGATTTCATCCAATACCTCGGCAACTATCGTGTTGAGGACAATGTTGGCTCCCGATATCGACTGAGAAGATCCCACCATTCTGAATTCAAACTTATTGCCGGTGAATGCAAATGGGGAAGTGCGGTTTCGGTCGGTATTGTCCTTGGGCAATGCCGAAAGAGTATCGACTCCTACGTTAAGGTAACTTTGCTTCCGCCCTTTTACTTTCTTCCCCTCCGCCAAATTAAACAGGATTTCAGTAAGCTCGTCTCCAGCAAAAACCGAGACAATGGCAGGTGGAGCTTCATTGGCCCCGAGCCGTAAATCGTTCCCCGGACCGGCGATTCCAGCCCTCAATTTATCCGCGTGCCGATCGACAGCCATGATCAAAGCGCTTACAAAAATCAAAAATTGCTCATTTTCATGAGGCGAGCTTCCCGGTTCTAGCAGATTCTGTCCGTCGTCGGTGGCCAGAGACCAGTTATTGTGCTTTCCCGAACCGTTGATGCCGGCGTATGGTTTCTCATGCAGCAAACAAACCAAGCCGTGGCGCAAGGCCACTTTTTGCATGGTCTCCATTACCAGCTGGTTATGATCGGCGGCGATATTGGTTGTTGAAAAAATGGGAGCCATTTCATATTGGGCTGGCGCCACTTCGTTGTGTTTTGTTTTAGCGGAGACCCCCATTTTCCATAGCTCGACATCCACGTCTTTCATGAAGGCCGAAACCCGGTCCTTTATAGCTCCCAAATATTGATCTTCCATTTCCTGGCCTTTGGGGGCGGGAGCGCCAAAAAGGGTTCTCCCCGAGGTGATAAGATCAATACGTTGGTCGAAAAACCTTTTATCAATGAGAAAATATTCCTGTTCCGGACCAACGGTTGATGCTACCCGTTTGGATGTTTTATTTCCCATCGCCCGCAAAACCCGGATCGCTTGTACGGATACGGCTTCCATAGAGCGTAAAAGTGGTGTTTTTTTATCCAGCGCCTCTCCGGTGTAGGAACAAAAAGCGGTCGGGATGCATAAGGTCATATTGCCGGCAGAATCTTCTTTTAAAAAAGCTGGGGAAGTGCAGTCCCATGCTGTATAACCCCGCGCTTCGAATGTGGCCCGTAATCCTCCGCTCGGAAATGAAGAGGCGTCCGGTTCGCCTTGAATGAGCTGTTTTCCGGAAAATTCCATAACGACGCTGCCATCAGCGGTCGGTGAAATAAACGAATCGTGTTTTTCGGCGGTTTTCCCGGTCAAGGGTTGAAACCAATGGGTGTAATGGGTGGCGCCTTTTTCAATGGCCCAATCTTTCATCGCATTGGCAACGACATTGGCGACTTCGAGGGTTAGCGGAGCCCCTTCTTCCATGGTTTTCTTTAGAGCCTTGAAAGTATCTTTGGGCAAGCGCTCTTTCATGACCCTTTCATTGAAAACATTGGAGCCAAAAACTTCCGTGACATCAATCATTGAAACTTTGCTTTTCCCGTCCAATAATTTTCCATCCGTAAGGTCAAGGCCGACTTCATTAGTTTTTATGCTCATTAATTTTCTCCTTAAACCCTGATTGTAAATAAATTTTTAAAGAGGTTCTTCAAAAATAAGTTGAGGATTAGAGCTTTGGAGGATGTTTCGTTCGAAGGGAAATTATACCGACTAGAAACTAAAAACCGGCTCCATTTCCGCTTGGCTGGCCATGATGTCAGAAAATTGGGTGTCGGGAAAAATATTATTGCGGTTTTCAAGGAACGACAAAAAGCCCAAATCTATACGATTCCACTCAATCTGATCGGCCAATTTTCGAAACCAATCCAAATGTTCTCTAAATCTTCGGGTGGCGTAAGCGACATCGGTCCCGGTGGAAATTATGAATGCCCAGTCGCTGGCTTGTAACAATAAAAGTTCCCTCAAGAGTTGATTTAAAGCGCGCCTCAAATTACCTTCGGCATTTGGAAACATCCCGGCCAACTGCTCCATTTTCTTCTCCGCCCAGTGTTGATGTTCGTAAATCCAGCAATTGCTCCCGTTTAGCCACACGAGATGATACCCTTCCGCTCCCCACGTTGAGGGGTTCGGCTTCTGCAATTGGCGAATAGGGTAGCGGTCAAGATATTCAGACCCGGTGATCAATTTAACTTCATTCTGATCAAAAGCTGTTTTCCTGATTAAAAACTCCAAAAATTGCGGCCCTTCGTACCACCAATGGCCATATAATTCGGAGTCATAAGGGGCGACAATAATCGGAGGATCCTTGGTTTTATCCCTCAACCATCGAACCTGGGCTTGGCGGTTGAATAAAAAGTTGCCGGCATGGATGGCGGCCTTTTCAGTCGCCCTTTCCATGGCGTAAAATTGTTTCTCGTGCAATTCCACTTCGCCGGTTATGCGGTGGTATTTGATCCCGACCCCTCGTTTAACTCCATCGGAATGCAAATAGGGCTTAATGTAATCATAGTCGGCATCATATCCCAGATCCCGATAAAATTCCCGGTATTCATAATCCCCTGGATAGCCTTCCCTTTGGCTCCACACTTGTTTGGTCGAATCCGGATCCCTTCCAAAAACGCTTACTCCATATTCGGTCACGATAGGAGCATAAACGCCGTAGACCGGGGGAGGATCCCCAAAAATAAGGCCATGCGTGTCGACATAAAAGTATTCGATTCCCAGTTCGGCTAATATCTTGTCAATTCCCTCTTCATAACCGCATTCAGCCAGCCAAATCCCCCTTGGCTTTTTCCCGAAATTTTGCTCATGAGACCGGATGGCGTTCAATATCTGGGCCCGCCGGGGCGAATCTCCCGCAGACAAAGGAAGGAGTCCGTGGGTCGCTGTGCAAGTAATAATTTCAATATGCCCTGATTTTTCGAGGGTTTTGAGACTATTCAGAATATCTCCACCATGCCGATTGAATATAAATTCCCTAACGGAAACGAGCTCGTTAAAATAACGAATTGCCATATTTTGAACATATTTGCCGTGGTTACTGTTGATTTCTTTTTCCAGCAAATCAATCCGCTTATTAATGTAATCGGCGAGGCGGGAACGGATTAGGCCATCCTTCATCATGGAGGCTAAGGGAGCAGAAACTGAAATGGTAAGGCGGAAAGGGACGTTCTCCCAGCGAAGCTTTTCCAATCTCATTAAAATAGGAGCATAAGTTTCAACCATCCCTTCGTAGAACCAGTCTTCTTCCAGGAAGTCCGGATACTCGGGATGGCGGACAAACGGAAGGTGGGAATGAAGGATTATATTAAGATAGCCGGTGGGCTCGGTCATATGAGAACCTTTTTCTTTTTGAACATCAGGCCGTGTGAGGAAACGCCCCACTGTTCACTGGCCCCTTTGAAAAGGCCGCTGGCTCCGAGTCCCACCTCCTGTTGCAAAAGACTTAACGGCGTTTTAATTCGCACTCGCCGTTCGCTGGCTCCCAAATAAACCTCTTGCTCCAAAAGGTTTAAGGGACCCGACATTCGGAAACGTTTCTTAAGACGAGTATCCACAAAGATAATATTGTTGTTGTCGCTAACCCCGTTTCGGGGTGTCTTCATCACCTGGGAACGCATCAGGAGATGCGCTCTCCCTTGAGAATCCCATCCGAAAAACTCTACCGCGTATTGCCTGTTGGGTTCAACGTCGACCCAAAATTCCCCCTTCGGTGATAATCCTCGCGAAAGTAGCCAATGATTCCCTGATTGGCAATCTTCCAAAACAATCCCGTAATCCGAAAAATCCTTATATATCCACTCCCAGAAGGAATAAGCTTTCTGAGGAGATTGAATTAAAAATCCAATGCGGTTTTGATTGTAGTTTTGTGGAGGAAGGGGTCCCCATAACTCTTGGTAATTGGGTTGGGGAACGTAATGGACTTGCTGTTTGGTCTTTTCGATAATTTTGGGAAGGAGAGGTTCTGAAATCGGTGAAGACAAAACTTGATCATATGCATCCAGGTGAGCCTGAACCGATCTTTCCGATTGCCAGGTTTTAATCTTGTTTCTGTTCGCCTCTATAATTCCATGAAATCCGTTAACACTGGTGCGCATATGTTTGGCTCTGGTTTTTGCCACGCCAATAAGCCCAGTCAAGTCCGAAAATAAAATCCCGCCTTTTACGAAACTAACACGGCCATAAAATTCCAACCCATCAGGATGAAACAGTTCCTTGGGAATCCCCAAATAGGAGAGAATATCAGGAGGAAAAGGTCTCTCATGAAAATCAACATGGGTGGTCCAAATGGTTCTTGTGTTATGAAAAAATTTCCCGGTTTCACCGTCCGTGGATCTGAGCAAAAGTGGTAGCAACGCTCCTTCCGGTCCAAAGGAATGAAAGATATCGACGTTCTTTTTTCGCTGATAAGCAAATTCGAGCGCGGCTTTCACAAATACAGCGCTATTTACAGTGGGGTCGCTTGTCTCCACTTTGGCCATGTAAATTTCGGGATTAACGGAGCCCTTACTAATTTTCATCATGTCGACATTAAATGTGTCGGCCAATTTAATCTGGTAATTCAACCGTCGGGAGGGAGCCAATTTGGTCTTAGGCAACAAAGCGGGATCGAAATAGGTTAGGACGGTTAACTTAATTCCCTTTGCCGTCAGTCGAGGAATTACCGGGGAGGAACAAAGAATTTCACCTTGTTTCCTGTAAAATATATCCGGATTGGGATGAACCCAAAAAATATTTCTATTTTTTTTCATAAGCATTGTTGATGACACCTTTTAAAACCTAAATTTTTCTAACCAACAACGGAAACAGCGACTAATGAATTGGCAAGTCGGTCGGATTAAGAAGATATTTATAATAAATTGAAAGCCAGTTGAGAAGAGAAATCTTTATTTTTCGCAGTGTTACAAACTGTTAATAATCAGCTATTTTAATAAAAATATCTAAATATTTCAATTTCCAAAAAAAATTGATCAAGTAATTTGGATGGGAATTTGGCCAAATTGATGCAAAAATTTAATAAACCTACCCGCCTTTATTTTGGGGAATATTTCTCTGTTGAGAAACTTTCTTTATTAATCCGACCTTTCCAGCCATTTTCTGAAACCAACCCTTCTTCGGTTGAGTATGATCGGCTTGGGAGGAGCTTTTTTCCTCCTTCGTTTCTTTTTCTTTTGCCACTTTGGCCGCATTCAATGCCGCCTCCTGCCGTTTCTTCTGATCGCGGAGTTCATCCTGCTCAAGATGACACTTTTTATATTTTTTTCCTGAACCGCAGTAGCATGGATCATTTCGTCCGGTTTGAGATACCATTGTACTCTCCTATAAAATAATCTTCTTAAACTTATTCGGGGTGACTGGACTTGAACCAGCGGCCTCTTGCTCCCAAAGCAAGCGCTCTAGCCAACTGAGCTACACCCCGTTTCAAAAAAACTGAACTCGAACACAACGGCCTTTCGCCCGAGGCGAACGCTCTAGCCAACTGAGCTACACCCCGAAATTCCGAAATTGGATTGGGATTATCCAAGTTTTTAACTCAATTATAAAGTCTAGAATTTTTCCTTCGGTAAAAAATTAGGGGCCTGTAAATTGCACCTAGTTACTGGCCAGAAGCTATACTAATACTTTGCTCCCAAAAAAATTTGTTTTTTTATTATAATCCCGTGAATTTTCTTCGGAGAAATATGAATTCAACAAACCATATCGAACTTGAAAAATGGGTCAATGAAATGGCCCAGCTTTGTCAACCAGACAAAATTGTTTGGTGTAACGGCAGTGAAAGAGAGAAAAAACAACTCATCCAAGAAGGAAATGCCGCCGGTGAAATTGTCGAGCTTAATCAAAAAAAATTGCCGGGATGCCTCTTCCATCGAACCCACCAAAACGACGTCGCCAGAACAGAGCATCTGACTTTCATTTGCACAAATAAAAAGGAGGCCGCAGGCCCCACAAACAATTGGATGTCTCCAAAAGAAGCCTACGAAAAAGCGAAAGCCCTATTTAATGGCTCAATGAAAGGAAGAACGATGTATGTTGTCCCCTTTGCCATGGGTCAAATCGGATCCAAATTTTGCAAATTAGGGGTCGAACTTACCGACAGCATCTACGTTGTCTTGAACATGAGAATCATGACCACGATGGGTAAAAAAGTTTTGAAAGCGCTGGGCACTAACGGTGAGTTCACAAAATGCCTCCATTCCAAGGCCGACCTCAATATCGAGCGGAGATTAATCCTCCATTTCCCGGAAGACAACACAATATGGAGCGTCGGATCAGGTTATGGTGGTAACGTACTGCTGGGCAAAAAATGCCTGGCTCTCAGAATCGCCAGCCACTTGGGTCGAAAAGAAGGGTGGATGGCTGAACACATGTTAATAATGGGCATCGAAGAACCGAGCGGAAAAGTCACCTATGTGGCCGCCGCTTTCCCGAGCGCTTGCGGGAAGACGAATTTGGCAATGATTGTCCCTCCCCCAGTTTTCGAAAAAAAGGGATACAAAATTTGGACCGTTGGAGATGACATAGCCTGGTTAAAATTGGATGAGGAAGGAGACTTGCGCGCCGTAAATCCCGAAACAGGGTTTTTCGGAGTTCTCCCCGGAACCAACAGCAAAACCAATCCCAACGCGATGGCGACGTTCAAGAAAAATTCGATTTTCACCAATGTTTTACTTAAAAAGGACAAAACAGTTTGGTGGGAAGGTCACGACGATCCTTCTCCCCAAGAGGGCACGAATTGGCAAGGAATGGACTGGAAACCGGGAATGACTGACCTCGCGGGAAAACCTGTTTTGGCCGCCCATCCGAACAGTCGGTTTACCTCTCCCATCACTCAATGCCCCACTTTGTCCAAAGAATATTTCGACCCCAACGGAGTTAAAATCTCAGCCATCATTTTTGGCGGTCGCCGGAATCACACCGCCCCCCTAGTGTTTGAAGCACGCAACTGGCCAGAAGGCGTTTATGTCGGCGCAACGATGGCTTCAGAGCTTACCGCCGCCCAAATGGGAAAATTGGGAGAAGTGAGAAGGGACCCCATGGCCATGATTCCCTTCTGCGGGTATAACATGGCCGATTACTTCAACCATTGGCTAGAAACCGGGAAAAAAATGAAATCCCCCCCAAAAATATTTCATGTCAACTGGTTTAGGCGGGATGAAAACGGAAAATTCATTTGGCCCGGTTACGGAGACAACCTGCGCGTTTTATCCTGGATATTAAAAAGAAGTTCTGGAGAAATTTCCGCTGAAGATTCTCCTCTCGGATTAATCCCCAAAATGGAAGACATTGACTTTACCGGTCTAAACCTCACCAGAGAAACCTGGAATAAACTATTCGATATCAACCAATCGGAATGGGAGCACGAAATGACTGACCGGAAGAATTTCTTCAACAAATTCGGATCTGATTTACCCGCATCCATCCTAGAAGAACACACCAAATTGCAGGAACGAATTTTCGGCCAAACCGTTTCTGTTTGAAAACCGACCAAATTCCCTGATTATTCTTCGGTTTTTCCAGATTTGTAACTGGCCGAACGCCCACTAATTTCTTTAAATATGGACAAAATTAATGGATAAAAATTTTTCTTTAAATAAAAGAGGTTCCGGAATCATGCTCCATCCCACCTCGCTTCCCGGTTCTTTTGGAGTGGGAGACCTCGGGCCAGAGGCCTTTCGATTCGCCGATTTTTTAGCCAGCTCGGGCCAATCATGGTGGCAAACTTTTCCCTTGGGCCCCACCGGGTACGGACGCTCCCCATATCAGACCTTGTCGGTATTTGCTGGAAACCCGATTCTCATTAGCCTTGAAAAAATTGCCAAAAAAGGCTGGTTAAAAAGCCGGGAAATTCAATCTTCAATTCTTTCCAACTCATCCCGGGCCGATTTCGAGAGGGCGGAAAAATTTAAAAACTCTTGTTTATACTTGGCATTTGAGCACTATGAAAAATATGCCGGGGCCAAAGAAAAATCAGAATTTGAAAAATTTTCCTTTTCACAAAGCCATTGGCTAAACGATTTCGCCTGTTTTATGGCCTTGAAAAAAGAATTTCAGGGGGCGCCATGGTGGCATTGGGATAAGAATTTGCGCAACCGTCAACCCGGCACTGTTGAGAAAGCCAGCAAATTTTTCCAACTCCAAATTCGTTTTCAGAAATTTCTTCAATATCTTTTTTTTCAACAATGGAGGGACTTAAAAGAATACTGTCTTTTCCGCGCCATTGGGTTCATCGGAGATGTCCCCATTTTTCTGGCACTGGACAGCGCCGACGTCTGGGGCAATCAAAAATTATTTAACCTGGATAATAAGGGCCAGCCAGTTATTGTCGCCGGGGTTCCGCCAGATTACTTCAGCAAAACCGGTCAGAGATGGGGCAACCCGCTTTACCGATGGGCAGCGCATAAAAATCAACATTTTGATTGGTGGATCCGCCGGTTTAAAATGGCTTTCACGCTATTTGACGCGGTGCGCCTGGACCATTTTATTGGCTACAAAAGATTTTGGGCGATTCCCAGCAAGGAAAAAACTGCAGTAAAAGGAAAATGGCTCCCAGGCCCGGGATCGGTTTTTTTTAAAAGTGTTTTAAAAAGGTTAGGCCCTCGAGAATTTATCGCTGAAGATTTAGGCCAGGTAACCAAGGAAGTCATCGCCCTTCGGGAAGAATTCAAATTCCCCGGAATGAGGATTTTGCAGTTCGCTTTTGGAAATAACAAATCCTCCAAATTCCACCTTCCGCACAACTACCCAAAAAATTGTTTGGTTTACCCGGGAACTCACGACAATGACACAATTGTCGGGTGGTTTAGAGACAAAGGATCAGCCTCCAGCACCAGAAGCAAAAAACAAATCCGGGAGGAAATAAAATTTGCTCTTGAATACATGAAATCAAACGGGCGGGAGGTTCACTGGGACATGATCCGGCTTGCTCTCATGTCAGTCGCCAACACGGCCATCCTTCAAACTCAGGACATACTTGGCCTCGGATCTGAAGGACGGATGAACCGTCCTGGAAAGCCCATGGGAAATTGGAGTTGGCGGTTAAAACCCAAAGATTTAAACCAAAATGTTTCAAAACGCCTCTATTATTTAACTAAAATCGCGGATCGACTTCCTTCTTCAGCATCCCTAGTCAAGCTGAATTCCTGATTTTCAAGGCAACTTAATCTTTGGGAACTTTATGCTAGGGGAATTATTTAGTCAGGTAAAAGATTTATGGTCAAAACTTTAGAATCAGGCTCAAGACAAATCGGGCCCAAAAAACACAAGATTTCTCACAACCACCATATTATCATCGAAAACGTTTGGCCTTTAGTAGACAATGGAAAGCACCCGGCCAAAGCTGTCGTGGGAGATACCTACGCCGTGGAAGCGGACATTTTCCGCCATGGAAACAACATGATTAGGGCCGTGGTCAAATGGCGCAGGCGCGAAGACGCCAAATATTCGGAACGGCCCATGTTTGAAATTGGGAACGATCGCTGGCGAGGTGAGTTCGTCCTAAAAGAAAACACCCGCTACTTTTTCACAATCGAAGCCTGGACGGATCGATTCGTATCCTGGTTTGGGGATTTCAAGAAAAGGGTTGACGCGGGGCAACAGGTGGAAAGCGAAACTCTCGAAGGTATCAGCCTAATCCAGGAAGCTTGCCGAACAGCTTATGGCTATGAAAAACAAACATTGATTGAAACAGTTGACCAACTTGAAATCGCGAAAAAAGATCCCCCGTCAGCATTGAAAATCGTGTCTAATGAGCTCATTGCCAACTTGATGGCCAATTTGCTTCCGCGGGAAGACGCCTTTGTTTTTTCACCTGAAGCTGAAATTATTGTCGATCGGCCGAAAGCACAATTTAGCAGCTGGTATGAAATGTTTGTTCGATCGCAAGGGAAGGTCCCCGGCCAAATCGGAACTTTTCAGGCCGCCGAAGAGCGGCTGGCGGACATTCAAAATATGGGCTTTGACGTGGTTTATTTGGCCCCTTTCCATCCCGTCGGGAGATCCCACCGCAAGGGCCCAAATAATTCACTTGAAGCGAAGGATACCGATCCGGGTTGCCCCTGGGCAGTTGGAAACGAACAGGGCGGCCACACGGCAATTGATCCCGCCCTCGGCACCTTTGATGATTTTTCCCGTTTCGTCAAAAAAGCTAATAAATTAGGAATGGAAATCGCCATGGATTTCGCTGTCCAATGCTCTCCGGATCACCCTTGGGTAAAAGACCACCCCAATTGGTTTTATAAAAGGCCGGACGGCACAATTAAATACGCGGAAAATCCCCCCATGAAATACCAAGATATATATCCCCTTAATTTAAACGGCGGGAAAAACATCGAATTATGGGAGGAAATAAAGGGAATATTTCTGTTTTGGATCGCCCGCGGAGTTAAAATTTTCCGCGTGGATAACCCCCACACCAAACCTTTCCCGTTCTGGAAATGGCTCATTGATGAAATTCAAACGGATTATCCCGATGTCATTTTTTTAGCCGAGGCGTTCACCCGCCCCAAAATAATGAAAGCCCTATCCAAAATCGGCTTCAGCCAGTCCTATACTTATTTCACCTGGCGAAATAAAAAATGGGAGCTCATCGATTATTTGAAGGAGCTTTCCTCATCCGGAATGGAACTTTATTTCAGACCCAACCTTTTTTGCAACACCCCGGACAACGTCGGGGAAATCCTGCAAAAAGGCGGGAGGCCTGCTTTTAAAATACGGCTTGTTCTGGCCGCCACCCTTTCCCCTTCTTATGGAATTTATTCCGGGTACGAACTTTGCGAAAACGACGCCTTCCCCGGAACCGAGGAATACAGAAACTCCGAAAAATATGAAATAAAGGTCCGGGATTGGAATCAGCCAGGAAATATTAAAGATTACATTGCGAAAATTAACCAGATTCGGAAGGAAAATGCCGCCTTGAAAGCATTGAACAACATTCAATTTCTACAATCCGACAACGACCAGATAATTTTTTTCGCCAAGAAAACTTCTGATTTTTCAAATGTCCTGTTAGTGGCGCTCAATCTTGACCCATACTCCACCCAACAATCCCACGTTTCCATTCCCCTTGAACAGGTGGGGGTTCGGCCCGGAGGAAGTTACGAGGTTTGTGATTTAATCACCGGCCAACATTTTACGTGGTCTGACAAGGCTTTCATTCAGCTCAATCCCCAATTCGAACCCGCTCACATCCTGCGCCTTGAACGCCGATTTTAAATTCATATGACCCCAACTTTTTCGAAACCCGTCATCGAAAAGGATTTTTTCCTCACCGCCAATGACCTTTATTTGTTCAACGAAGGAACCCATTATCAAATTTATGAAAAATGGGGAGCGCATCCCGCTCAAAAAAACGGGGTTGACGGAGTCAATTTTGCGGTCTGGGCCCCGAACGCCCGCAAAGTCTCCGTCATGGGCAATTTTAATGGTTGGCAAAGAAACACGCATAACTTGATTTCACGGGGACAATCGGGTGTCTGGGAAGGATTCTTCCCCGGGATTAAAAAAGGCGACACATACAAATATTTCATCGAATCAAATCATCACGGACAAAAAGTTGAGAAAGCGGATCCCTGCGCCTTCTGCTCGGAAATTCCCCCTCGCACAGCTTCCATTGTGTGGGATTGGGATTACTCCTGGCAAGACCAAAAATGGATGGGACAGGATAGACCTCAAAAAAATTCTCTCCTAAGTCCCATTTCAATCTACGAAGTCCACCTGGGTTCCTGGAAAAGGGTTCCCGAAGAAGGGAACCGGTTCCTCACCTATCGTGAAATCGCCCCCCAATTGGCCGAATACGTCAAAAAAATGGGCTTCACGCATGTCGAATTGATGCCGGTGATGGAACATCCTTATTATCCATCATGGGGCTACCAGGCCAATGGATATTTTTCTCCCACCAGCCGTTACGGAACTCCGCAGGATTTCATGTTCCTCGTTGACACCCTTCACCAAAACGGGATTGGAGTAATACTGGACTGGGTGCCATCCCATTTTCCCAGGGATGAATACAGTCTCGGGAATTTTGACGGAACCCACCTCTATGATCATGCCGACCCCCGCAAAGGGAAGCATCCAGACTGGGGCAGCCTAATTTTTAACTACGGCCGCCATGAGGTCCGCAGTTTCCTAATATCCAACGCTCTCTTCTGGTTAAAGGTTTATCATATCGACGGCTTGAGAGTGGACGGCGTCGCTTCAATGCTCTATTTGGATTATTCCCGCCAAAATCTGGATTGGGTTCCCAACCGGTTTGGAGGAAAAGAAAATTTGGAAGCCATCGATTTAATTAAGGCTTTCAATGAAGCGGTTTACAAAAACGCTCCCGGCACCCAAACAATCGCCGAGGAGTCCACAGCCTGGCCCCTTGTGTCCCGTCCCACCTACGTTGGTGGACTGGGGTTCGGATTCAAATGGGACATGGGGTGGATGCACGACACCCTGCGATATTTTTCGAGAGATCCCGTCCACCGGAAATTCCACCACCAGGAACTCACTTTCCGCATGCTTTACGCCTTCCATGAGAATTTCATCCTTTCCCTTTCGCACGATGAAGTGGTACACGGTAAAGGCTCGCTTCTCGGAAAAATGCCCGGGGATTACTGGCAGAAATTCGCCAATTTAAGGCTGCTTTATGGCTACATGTTCGGAACTCTCGGCAAGAAGCACATCTTCATGGGAGGTGAGATTGGTCAATGGGGTGAATGGAACCACGATGAATCCATCGAATGGCACCTCTTAAACTTCCCGATTCATCAAGGTCTCCAAAAATTTTTGGCGGACTTAAATAAAACTTACAAGGCTGAACCGGCCCTTTACGAAATCGATTTTGACCCCTCCGGTTTTGAATGGATCGATTGTAATGACGCTCAGCAAAGCGTTATCAGTTTTATCCGGCGAGGGAAATCAAACGGAGATGTAATCCTATGCATATGTAATTTTACTCCGGTCCCCAGGGAAAATTACAGGGTGGGAGTCCCAAAATCTGGCTTTTGGAAGGAATTAATTAATAGTGACGCTGTTGAATATGGCGGAAGCGGCCAAGGAAATTTTGGGGGCCAGGAGGCTTCAGCAGCGGGTTTCCATGGGAGGCCATTCTCCTTGAATCTCACCTTGCCCCCCTTGGCGGCACTATTTTTTAAGGCCTGAAATTCTTTTGGCGTTTTTTGCCAAAAATAGTTTTATCATTAAGCCGATTCTGAGATTCATGAGGAAGGGTTAGGTGGAAAAATATATCTGTATTCATGGGCATTTTTATCAACCCCCGCGGGAAAACCCATGGCTTGAGGCTATTGAATTGCAGGACTCGGCATATCCGTATCATGATTGGAACGAACGGATTACTGCGGAGTGCTATGCCCCCAATGCGGCGGCCAGAATCCTCGACTCTCAAAACCGAATTGTTGAAATCGTCAACAATTATTCCAAAATCAGTCTCAATTTCGGCCCGACTCTTCTCACCTGGATGGAAAAGAAATCTCCCGATATTTACCAAGCGGTATTGAACGCCGATAAACAAAGTCAGAAGTTTTATTCAGGCCACGGATCTGCCCTCGCCCAAATTTACGGCCACGCGATCATGCCCCTCGCCAATTCGCGCGATAAATCGACGCAAATTATTTGGGGAATCAGAGATTTTGAACACCGATTTGGGCGGAAACCCGAAGGAATGTGGCTCAGTGAAACCGCTGTTGACCTGGAATCATTGGATAAAATGGCGGAGCACGGGATTAAATTTACAATTCTGGCTCCCCATCAAGCTTCGAAGGTTCGGCCGCTGGGAGGAAAATCCTGGCAGGACGTTGCCTTCAGCAAGGTCGACCCCACCATGCCCTATGAGGTCGCGCTTCCCTCAGGACGAAAAATAGCGGTTTTCTTTTACGACGGCCCCATTTCCCGAGCAGTGGCTTTTGAAGGGCTATTAAGCAATGGAGAAATACTGGCCAAACGACTTATGGGGGCCTTTTCCGAGAAAAGAACCTGGACACAAATTGTTCATATTGCCACCGATGGAGAGACTTACGGCCACCACCATCGCCATGGGGAAATGGCCCTTTCCTACGCCATCCATCACATCGAAACCAATAATTTGGCCAAGATTACGAACTATGGTGAATTCCTGGAAAAATTCCCGCCAACCCATGAAGTTGAATTATTCGAAAATACATCCTGGAGCTGCGGCCACGGAGTTGAAAGGTGGCAAAGCGGTTGCGGATGCAACAGCGGCAGGCATCCGGGATGGCAGCAAAACTGGCGCGCGCCTCTCCGGGAAGCCCTAGACCGGCTCAGGGACAAATTAACTCCTCAATATGAGGAAAAAGCCCGCGCTCTCCTAAAAGATCCGTGGGAAGCGCGGAACAACTTCGTCCGGATTATTATGGACCGGAATCCCGAAACGGTCGATCAATTTCTGAATGAACACGCCGTCAAACCCCTGAACGAGAATGAGAAAATATCCTGTTTAAAACTTCTTGAAATGCAGCGCCATTTACTCCTTATGTACGCCAGCTGCGGCTGGTTTTTCGACGAATTGTCGGGAATAGAATCCGTGCAAATAATTCAATATGGCGGCCGGGCTTTGCAGCTCGCCAAGGAACTATTCGGCGATCACACGGAAACCGAATTTATTTCCATTCTGGAAAAGGCCAAAAGCAATATCCCGGAAAACAAAGATGGAAAAACCATTTTTGAAAAATTCGTCCAGCCGGCCATGGTGGACCTCACCAAAGTGGGAGCTCACTTTGCCATCAATTCGCTTTTCCAGGAATATAACGAAGGCGCCGTGACCTATTGTTATCTGGTCGAAAACGAGGGGTTTCAGGCCCTGGAAGCGGGAAAATCGAAATTGGCGGTAGGGCGGATCCGCGTCACATCGGAAATCACCAGGGAATCATCTCTATTGGGATTTGCCGTACTTCATTTGGGAGATCATAACCTGACCGGCGGAGTGCGCCCCTTCCAGGGCGAATTCGATTATCAAACCATGGTGAAGGACATTAAAAACACTTTTTCCATGGCTGATTTCCCCGAAAGCATCCGCGCCATTGACCGATACTTTTCCGGCGCCACCTACTCTCTGAAATCGCTTTTCCGCGATGAGCAGAGAAATATTCTTAACCTCATTCTGGAAACCACCCTGACCGGGGCTGAATCGGTTTACCGGGAAGTTTATGAGAATAACGCTCCCCTCATGCATTTCTTGGTGGACCTTATGGTGCCCATGCCGAAAGCTCTTAAAACAGCCGCCGAATTCGTCCTGAACAATAATCTTCGGCAACTTTTTGATATGGATGTCTTAGATTTGGAAAGAATCCAAAGCCTTTTGACAGAGACCAAAAAATCTCAAATCGGCCTTGATGGACCGGGCCTCGGTTTTGCATTGCAAAAAACTTTGGAACGATTGATGGGCTATCTGGTTGAAAATCCGTCCGATATTCATCTTTTGCGGGATGTGGTTAGCGCCTGTCAGCTTGTTTCCTCATTGCCTTTTGAAGTGAATCTTTGGAAAATTCAAAATGATTTTTTCTTGATGATGCGTGACTTTTATCCCGAGATGAGCGCCAAAGCCAAGGAAAATGAAACCTCTGCCCAGGCGTGGGTTGATTCCTTTGGATTGCTTGGTAAAACTTTGTTGGTAAGAATGTTCGGACAATAATTTAGCAGCGAGGTGGCCAAATGAAAAAGGCAAAAAAAGAAAAACCCAAAATCAAGAAAAGAAAAACCAAGGATGAGGAAATTTATCAAAAGATAAAACATTACCAGGACGAACCGATAGCCGGAAATGATATCGAAGAAGAACCCCCTTCCGTTTCCGCGGAAGACTCCGAGGCCGAAGACGAAGTCAAAGAAGACGACTTTTAATTACCCCCCTCTCAAAAGCGCAACGGTTACTTTCGGGCCAGAGCGTTCTCCCCACCGGGCATTCCTTCGAGCCATGGGTCTCAAAGATGAGGAGATCCACAGTCCTTTCGTTGGAGTGGCCACGGTTTGGAATGAAGCCACGCCCTGCAATATCACCCTCCACCAACAGGCCAAGGCCATTAAAAAGGGAGTAAAAAAAGCCGGAGGGGTTCCCAGGGAATTCACCACCATATCTGTTTCCGACGGAATCGCCATGGGCCACGAAGGAATGAAATCATCCCTGGTGAGCCGGGAAATCATTGCTGATTCCATTGAACTGATGATGAGAGCTCATTGCTACGACGCCTTGGTGGGAGTGGCCGGGTGCGATAAAAGCCTTCCGGGAATCATGATGGCCATGTTGCGTTTGAACGTCCCATCGGTTTTTCTTTACGGGGGAACGATATTACCGGGAAACTTCCGAGGGAAAGAAGTGACCATTCAGGAGGTTTACGAGGGCGTAGGTGCTTTCCTGGCCAATAAAATTTCGGAAAGGGACCTTTATGAATTGGAATGTTCCGCCTGTCCGGGCGGCGGTTCTTGCGGCGGCCAATTCACAGCCAACACCATGGCATGTGTCGCCGAAGCAATGGGGCTGGCCTTGCCAGGATCCAGCTCATATCCCGCGGAAGATCCGGCGAGGGACAAGGTGGCCGAATCCTGCGGGGAAGGGATCGTGGCCCTTCTCAAGCAAAACATCCGTCCCCGCGACATCGTCACTAAAAGAGCCCTCGAAAACGCAGTCGCCGTTGCCTCGGCTACCGGAGGTTCAACAAATATTGCCTTGCATCTGCCGGCCATCGCCAATGAAGCCGGATTTAAATTCACCCTCGATGACATTTACCGGATATCAAAAAGGACTCCAATTATTGCCGACCTCAAACCGGCCGGGAATTATGTGATGAACGATGTACACCGTGTTGGCGGAGTTCCCAAGATTCTAAAGATACTTCTAGAAGCCGGCCTCCTACACGGAGACTCTCTCACCGTAACCGGCCGCACGCTTGGTGAAAATCTTAGGAACATTTCGACTTCTGCCGACGGGAAAGTAATCTATCCGGTCTCTCATCCCCTCGACCAAGAAGGCGGCTACGTCGTGCTTAAAGGAAATCTGGCCCCTTTCGGCTCTATAATCAAAGTGGCGGGAATCAAGAACCGGATTCACTCGGGGCCCGCCAAGGTTTTTAACGGAGAAGAGAGAGCTTTTGCGGCGGTCAAGAAGGGCGAGATAGAAAAAGGTGATTGCGTAGTAATTCGCTATGAAGGCCCGAAAGGCGGCCCGGGAATGAGAGAAATGTTGGAAGTTACGGCCGCCATTGTCGGCCAAGGTCGCGGATATGACTGCGCCCTTTTGACTGACGGCCGCTTCAGCGGCGCCACCCGAGGAATGATGATCGGCCACATCGCTCCCGAAGCCCAGCTCGGCGGGCCGATCGCTCTGATTAAAAATGGCGACATTATCGATATCGACGCGAGGAAAGGATCCCTCAGCGTCCGCCTGTCCAGAGAGGAATTCAAAAAGAGACTCAAATCCTGGCGGCCGCCAAAATCTAGGTACACCTCGGGTGTCCTATACAAATATTCGCAGTCGGTTGGCCCGGCCAACTTGGGAGCGGTCACCCAAAAGGGACCCTGCCGGTTTTAATCGGGAAACTCGCCGGCTTCCTAGGCCTTGGCGGAAAGTTCGGAGTAGTGTTCTACAAACTCGGAAACCCCGTCTTCCCAGGGCGGGAGGAGAATCTCGGGCTTCCGGATCGTTCCAAGTACTGAATAGGGGGGCCGTTTGGCCGCCCGGGGAAACTCGGATGTTTTCACCGGCCTTATAACCGTTTTAAACCCCATTTTTTCATACAAAAATTTGGCCAGACCAAACCAGCTCGTCTGCCCTGTCCCAGCCATGTGGTAGGTTCCAAACCCTCCCCTTTCGATGAGCTTTCCCAAACCCAAAACCAAATGGGGCGCGTAGGTGGGCGAACCAACCTGGTCACTCACCACTTTAACTTCGGCATTATTGGCCAGACTGATCATCGTTTTGGGGAAATTTTTTCCCTCCACATAATAAAGCCAGGCTGTGCGAACGATGAAATGGTGAGGATTAAACTGCCGAACCGCGTTTTCTCCATCCAATTTACTTTGCCCGTAAACCGATAGGGGATGGGGTTTGTCATCTTCGACATAAGGTTCAGTTTTGCGGCCGTCGAAAATATAATCGGTGGAAATATGAATAAGCGGGATATTTTTTTTGGCCGTCGCCTTGGCCAACACCTTTGGTCCTTCGGCATTCACCCGGAAAGCGTCCTCTTTATTGGACTCGGCGCCATCCACGCCGGTATAGGCGGCGGCGTTGAAAACAAGATCGGGTTGGAATTCGACAAGATGCTTTTCAACGGTCTCCCCGTCGGTAATATCAAATTCGGGCAAATCAAAAATCAGGAGTTCATGGCCCACCAGGTATTTTTGGAGCGCCCGTCCAAGCTGTCCGTTGCCGCCAGTAACAAGAATTTTCATGGGTTATTCCTTAAAAACGGGAAACCTGCCGATGACGTCGTTCAGTTTAAATCCGTTTTGATCCTTCTTGGAAAGGACGGGATTCGGTATCGGCCACTCAATTCCCAAATTAGGATCATTCCACATCACGGTAATTTCGCTTTGGGGATGGTAGTAATTCGAACACTTATATTCCACTTCCGCGACGTCACTCATTACGCAGAACCCATGAAGCAATCCAGGAGGAACATAAACCTGCTTGAAATTATCCGCTGATAAATAAAATCCCTCCCATTTTCGGAAGGCCGGCGAACCCCTGCGGCAATCAACCAATACATCAAAAATTTCACCTTTAGTCACTCTAACAAGCTTAGCTTGAATTTGTTCCAACTGAATATGAAGGCCCCGCAGAATTCCTTTAAGCGATTGGGAATGGTTATCCTGCACAAATTCCGCATTAATTCCTCCGGCGCGGAATTTTTCCTTTTGGTAACTTTCCAGAAAAAAACCCCGCGCGTCCTGGTGGACGTCGGGATCTATTAAAACAACCCCAGGAATGGACGTTGGATTAAATTTCAAAATCAATCACCTGTTTTCCGCGAGGATTCGGTAGAGATATCGGCCGTATTCATTCCCGTTCATCAAACCGGCCAATTTTTCCAACTGGCTTTTATTAATGAAACCTCGAAGGAAGGCAATTTCTTCGACACAGGAAACCTTCAATCCTTGCCTTTCCTCAATCGCCTGAATAAAGTTGGAAGCCTGAAGGAGGGATTCATGGGTACCCGTATCCAACCAGGCCATTCCCCGTCCCAATATCTGGACATGAAGATTATTCATTTTAAGGAAGGCGTTGTTAACGTCAGAGATTTCCAGCTCCCCTCGGCGGGACGGTTTTATTTTCCGGGCAATATCCACAACTCGATTGTCATAAAAATAAAGGCCGGTCACGGCATATTGGGACCTGGGCCGCTTGGGCTTTTCCTCAACCCGGACGGCCTTCCCCTTTTTATCAAATTCCACCACCCCGTAACGCTGGGGGTCTTTGACCTGGTAGGCGAATACCGTACCCCCGCGGGTTCTTTCCACTGCGGGCTTCAAAAATTTCGGCAGCCCGTGCCCATAAAAAATATTGTCTCCCAAAATAAGGGCGACTCTCTCCTGACCGATAAAATCCGCGCCGATTATAAAGGCCTCGGCAATCCCCCGTGGTTCCTGTTGAATCTCATAGGATATGTTAATGCCCCAGGAACGGCCGTCCCCTAAGAGTCTTTGGTAGTTGTCAATGTCCTGAGGGGTGGTAATCAAAAGAAGATCGCGGATCCCGGCCAGCATCAGGGTGGAAAGTGGATAATAGACCATGGGCTTATCATAGATAGGAATAAGCTGCTTACTTACGGCCCGGGTAACGGGGCATAACCGTGTGCCTGATCCTCCCGCCAATATAATTCCTTTCACCATAATATTTTCCTTTTAATCATTTTTTAGACCCAATCTTTCCCGGCCATATTTTCCCTTTTGAACCGCCCGGCACCAAGCCTCGTTCGCCAAGTACCAACGAATTGTTCGGCGCAATCCATCGTTTAAGCCCCAATGGGGTTTCCAGTGCAACTGAAGCCGGATTTTAGAGGCGTCGATGGCGTAGCGCCGGTCGTGCCCGGGCCTATCCGGAACAAACGTTTTAAGAGACTTATAGGAAAATTTTTTCCTCCGTTTTAAGAACCGGTTTTGCGCCGCCGGCCAAACCTCCTCCAAATATTCGCAAATTTTATCAACAACTTCGGTATTTTTCTGCTCTCCCACTCCGCCAATGTTGTATTTTTCTCCAACCCTTCCCTTATTCAAAACCAGCCACACTGCTTCACAGTGATCCTCCACGTAAAGCCAGTCCCGGACGTTTTTGCCATCGCCGTAAATAGGAAGGTGTTTTCCTTCGGCGGCATTCAGAATGGTCAAAGGGATCAATTTTTCAGGGTATTGGAAAGGACCGAAATTATTAGAACAATTGGTAATTAAAACAGGAAGTTTGTAGGTCGAAAAGCTCGCGTTGACGAGGTGGTCGGCGGCCGCTTTGGAGGCGGAATAGGGGGAACGGGGATCGTAGGGGGTCGTTTCTTTAAACCTTCCCCCGGGCCCGAGAGTGCCGAAAACTTCATCCGTGGAAATGTGGAGAAAACGGAAACCGGAGCGTTTATTGCCTTTCAGACCTTGGAAATAACTCCGGCTCGCTTCCAGCAGGTTAAAAGTCCCCACGATGTTGGTATCGACGAAAACCCCGGGATTATCGATGGACCTGTCCACATGAGTTTCAGCGGCAAAGTTTAAAACTGCCCGCGGTTTAAAACGGTTCAATATTGATTTCATCTTTGGACGGTTCCCGATGTCGCCTTTTATAAAAACCAATCGGGGGTGATTTAAAATGTTTTTCAAACTGACCAGATTCCCGGCGTAGGTAAGTTTGTCCACCACAATCAGCCGGACACCAGTTTTGGCGAGGGCAAAACGGGCGAAATTGCACCCGATAAATCCCGCCCCGCCCGTCACAATAATACTGTCCAATTAACTCATCCTTTTCGAACTAAAAATAGGTAACATCACCGTCTAGGAATCATCCCGGAATGGCCTCAATCTAAAATTTTGACACCAATTAATCAAGAATTGAAATCATTCAATGAGCACTGAACATTGCGATGTAATTGTATTGGGAGCCGGAATAGGGGGCCTCGCCTGCGCCTATTACGCGAAGAAGGCGGGCCTGTCGGTTGAGCTGATTGAAGAAACCTCCCGGCCCGGCGGAGTTATCCGGTCCCTGCGGAAAGACGGCTTCCTCCTTGAATTCGGCCCCAATACCGTTCAACCCACGGCCGAATTAATGGAAATAATTCGGGATCTGGAGTTGTCCGGAGAAGTTGTTTTGGCGGATGAAAAATCGCCCCGCTATATCCAACTCAAAGGGTCCCTTCATCAAATCCCGATGTCCCCTGCGGCGATATTCAAAACAGATATTCTCACCTTCTTTGGAAAGCTGCGCCTATTGTTGGAACCTCTGATCCCCGCCGACAGAAACGAAAATGATGAAAGCATCGCCGTATTTTTCAGGCGCCGGTTAGGGAAGGAAGCGACCGAAAAATTGTTGTGGCCTTTCGTTTCGGGAGTCTGGGCAGGAGATCCAGAAAAACTCTCCATGAAATCCACTTTTGGGACGCTGTTCGAATACGAAAAAAAGCATGGAAGCCTCCTGAAAGGGTTTCTGAAAAACCTAAAGGAAATTAAATCTAAAGCCGCCGCAGTTCCCAAAGGATTATTAAATTTTAAAGAAGGGTTGGAAGTGTTGGCAGTTAAATTGGCCGCCTTTCTTCAAAAGGAAATGATTTACGGCGAGATAACAGAGGAGGTTATTCCCCCGATTTCACCAAATCAATTTCCCCGGTGGAAAATTCGAACCTCGCACCGGGAAATCACCTCAGACTTTCTGGTATTCGCGCTTCCCACACGGGATGTTTCCAAACTGGTCAAACCGTTTGCTTCAGGAACCGCTTGGTCATTGTCTGAAATCCCCACCGTCCCCATCGCAGTCATTCACCTCGGTTGCAACAAAAACAGCTTAAACCGTGAGTTGGACGGTTTCGGCTTCTTAACTGGCTCCCAAGAACGGAGCGATATCCTGGGATGTCTCTGGAATTCAAGCCTATTCCCGAACCGCGCCCCTCAAGGAAAGGAATTGCTGACGGTTTTAATCGGCGGAGCCAAACAAGGCGAAAAAGTTTTTCTAAATGACACGCTCATTACCCATAAAGTTTATGCCTCCCTTGCTCCCATACTGAAATTCAGGGAATTTCCCGAGGTGCTGGCGATTTACCGCCACGAAGCGGCCATCCCTCAATATACCTTGGGACATCCGAGTCGGTTAAAGGTTTTTGAAAACGCTCAAAAAAGTTTTCCGGGACTTCGGTTCGCCGGGAATTATCTGAACGGGATTGGCGTGGGGAATGTCATCCAGTTATCCAAAAAGGTGGCGGAAGACGTTTGGGAAGAAAGTAAAACTATTCCTCAAACCGTTCGGGAGAAAACTCTTTTCTCCCCTGGTTGGGGAAGATAGGCGTCAAAAACCATAGCGATATTCCGCAGGAAAACCCTCCCCGCTTCGGTCGGCCGAATTTCATCCCCGGATACGGTAACCAAACCGGCATCTTCAATATCTTGAAGTTTGGAAAGAGCCTCTCCGAAGTAATTGTCAAAATGAATCCCAAATTCCTTTTCGATTTTTGATTTGAACAAAACGGCATGGCACATGATATTTTGAATCACTTTCCTTCGGATTAGGTCGTCTTTCGAACAAACATAACCCCGGATGGTGGCCGCTTTCCCTTGGGCCACCGACTCCTCGTAGGAAAAAAGTTGCCGGTCGTTTTGCATAAATCCGTCTCCCACCTGGCTGATGGCGCTTAAACCAAGGCCAATCAAATCGGTCCCGGCCTTGGTGGTGTATCCCTGAAAATTCCGCCACAAGGTGCCGTCGCTTCGCGCCGCGGCCAGTTCGTCACCGGGTTTGGCGAAATGGTCCATGCCGATATACTCGTAACCCTCCCGGGTAAACCCTTCCAACGCCATTAAAAACAGCTCCAGCTTCTTCCGTCCCAATGGTTGGCCTGCCATAATCGTTTCCTGATGTTTTTTCATCCAGGGGACAAAAGCGTAAGAATAAACCGCCAGCCTATCCGGATTCAACTGGAGAACTTGTTCGATGGTTTCCCCGAATGAATGAGACGTTTGGCCTGGCAGGCCGTAGACCAAATCAAAATTGAGCGAAGAAAATCCCTTGGCCCGCGCCTTCTTCACCAAATTCGCGACCGCTGCGAATGGTTGGATCCGCCGGATTCGCTTCTGGACTCCGGGCGCGAAGTCCTGAATCCCCATCGACAACCGGTTAAAACCCAATTCTTTCAAAGCAGACAAATGTTCCTCGGTCACCGTCCGCGGGTCCAGTTCGACTCCCATCTCAACCGAATCATCAAAATCAAATTCCTTTTGCAGAGAATCGACAATCAGTTCCAGATGGAAGGGAGAAAAATAATTGGGGGTTCCCCCGCCCAGGTGAAGCTGGGTCACCTTCCTTTTCTTATCCAATCGTTTGGAAAGCCACCCAATTTCTCCAAGCAAAGCCTCCACATAAGGCTTTTCCAAATTGTGATTCGAGCCTGTAATGACACTGGTACAAGCGCAGAAAAGGCAAAGTTTTTCGCAAAAAGGGAGGTGAATATATAAGGAAAGCGGGGCGGGATTAGGCTTTAGGTTACTAGACTCCAGAAGAGCTTCATAAGCCTCTGACCCCACCTGATCTTTCCAAAACGGCGCCGGCGGATAGGATGTGTAGCGCGGCCCCTGGACATCGAACTTGTCTAAAAGGTCTAATGAAATAGACTTAATATCAAACATTTTAGGCGCTCTCTTCTTTTACAAAATCAACTAAAAATCGGACATTCCCAACCGGTGTTTGAGGCAATACCCCGTGTCCCAAATTAAAAATGTGGCCGGGGCGCCCATTTACCTCGGATAATATTCTTTTCGCTTCGGCCTTTATTCTCTTTTCATCCGTCAGCAATATCCGGGGATCGAAATTTCCTTGCAATGCAACATCCCCCAGAATTTCCCAGGCATTGGTTAGAGAAGTGTTGGAATCAACACTAACAACATCCACGCCCAATTCCATAATTCCGGGAAACAAAGGAAAGGTGTTTAATCCGAAATAAATCACGGGAACTTTTTTATCCACCCCGGAAATTATCTTCTTTAAATGGGGAAGGACATATTTCCGGTATTGTTCCAAAGAAAGTACCCCTGCCCAGGTATCAAAAAGCTGAAGGGCTTCCGCTCCCGCTTCGATCTGGCTTTTCAAGTACTCCGCCGTGGCTTCCCCGAGAGTATTCATCAAATGATCCCAATTTTCGGGGGAATCAGTCATCATTTTTTTGGTCAGGGAAAAATCGGTCGACTTTCCCCCCTCGATTAAATAGCTCGCGACGGTGAACGGCGCACCGGCAAATCCGATCAGCGGAATTTCCGTTTTTAAATTTCTCCTCGCGAGTCTAATAGCGTCAAAAACAAACCCCAATTTGGAATTAACGTCTTTCCCGGATATCTTTTTCAAATCCTCTTTCCGGCGGAAGGGATTTCCGATAACCGGCCCGTGATCCTTGGCGAAAGTTAATTGAAACCCCAAAGCTTCGACAATAACGAGAATATCGGAAAAGATAATGGCGGCGTCAACGCCCAATTTTTCCACGGCCAATACCGTCACCTGGGCTGCCAGGTCGGGATTTTTGCAAAGCTCAAGGAACCCGACCTTTTTCCGAATCTCTTGGTATCCGGGCATAAACCGGCCCGCCTGCCGCATCAACCAAATGGGAGTGCGATAGGTTTTCTCTCGCCGGCACGCCTTTAATAATATCTTTTCCATATTACACACTTGCCAAACTGGCAGCGTAGGGAACTTCGTTGATAACCAAATTGAAGGATTCCTCTCGGGATTCCCCGAATATTTCTGTTTTTTCAGCGATGGCCTTTAGCCAAACCTTAAACTCTTCATCTTTCCAGGCCCAAATCTCAACCCGCTCCGAGTTTTTCACCTCCGCCGTCAAATCTTTTCTCAATTTCTCCGCCTCCCGAAGGGTGGCTTTCAAAACGATAATCCGGCCCCCGGAAAGTTTTCTAATTATTTTATCGAGTTTATGCAAAGTTACATTCCCGCATTCAATCCAGTGGGTAATTTGACCCCCTTCATCCAAAACGCACGCGTCCGGCCGATGCGCAAATCCATACAGGCTGGGGTGGTCGGGAGAGGGTTCCACAATGGGATTCAAATCAAAAAACATCGCAATTGCGGCCAACTTCAAGGCCAAATGGTCCAATTTTTCTTCCGGCCGGGGGACCAAATAAATTTTCCTGTTTTTTCCGTTTAGGTGCAGGTCACAGCGAATCTTCATTAAGGTTCAATCTCGAAGGTGGAAAATTCTCCGAACCCTTCCGACACGTCGACGTATGTCACATGAGCCATGGAAGGCCCCTTTTTAGCCCAGTCAATGACGGTCTCAACTTGCTCGGGGGTTCCCTGAATGACGGCTTCAACCGTGCCGTCAGGACTGTTTTTCACCCAGCCGTTTACACCGGCATTTTTCGCCGCGTAAAAAAAGGAATAGCGAAAGCCCACCCCTTGAACCCGCCCCTGGATTGTTAAATGCTTTGTTACCATCAATAACCCTGGGTGTCAAGGTTGAGGTCCGCTGGAACCCGGGGCAGTCGCCTCACCCCCGTTTGAATCCTTCCATCGGGTAAAAGGTGGAGCCAGCGATAACCGGGCGGCAGGTTATCCAAGCTGAATTTTTCCTGCCCAGGTTTAAACTGAAAACAGGTAGATGGTGAGCCTAATAACAATTTCCCTTCCCTTTCCGACGAATATTCCTGATGCACGTGCCCGAAAAGAATTCCCCGGACGTTTTGGTGAGGCCGCAAAACCTCGAATAACTTTTCAAAGTTATCAACCTCCATTGTATCCATCCACACCGAGCCCACCGGCACAGGCTGGTGGTGAAGGCAAATGAGAGTGTGTTTGGCGGGATGTTCCTCGATGGTCGAATCTAAAAAATCCAATTCTTCTTTCCGCAAATATCCTTTGGGACTATTTTCGACGGTGGAATCCAGAAAAACAAACTGCCAGCTATTTTTGGAAAAGAATCGCCGGATCAAAAAATTCTTTTTCCCAAGAATTAATTTCATCATCGGAAGGGAATCGTGATTTCCCGGGAGGCAATAAACAGGGGATTTTTCACCGGAGAAAAGGGAAGCCAACCGCTCATATGACTCAGGGGTTGCATCCTGGGAATTATCTCCCGTTAGAAAAATCAAATCAGGCGGCCGATTGTCTTCCCTCGCCAATTTAAGGGTGTCGCAGAGCGTCTGAAAAGTGTCGAGCCCGCACAATCTGCCTTCGCCCGATCCAAAAAGGTGGAAATCGGTAAATTGAACGATTTTGAGGCCGGCTTTCATTTTTTCTTGTCGTCGTAAGCTTCGTTAAATTTTCTGACGTTTTCTTCCTGCTCGGCAATCTTTTGGTTCATTTGTTCGGTCGTTTGTTGAGCCTTGTGAAGATCCTTTTGAAGATTATCGACATAACGGGTGAAATCGTTGTTCACATTGGCATAGGAAGGCTGTTTATCTTCAGTTGTGGCGGCTTTTTTGTTGCAATTAAGAAGAGCCAAACAAGCCAAAAAAATCCAATATTTATTCATAAATTCCCTCTTAAAATAAAACATTAATTCGGGGGCAATAGTTACAAAATTTTCCCCAAAATGCCAGGACTTATTCGACCTAGGATGACAAGGGATATGATAAAATTTTTGTTTCAAGCCCGGTTTTAAGGAGAAACAATGGATTTGAATCAGTCCCTTGCTGTTTCGCCTCGTCAGATTATCGATAACATGATGCAAGGGATTATTATAAGCGACCGGGAAAATATAATTCAAGCCGTTAATCCCGCCTTTTGCTCCCTCATGGGATTTGCTCCCGAAGAATTGATTGGAAAAAATCTTCAGAATTTCCTCTCCGAATCGCAGCCCCCTGAATTTGTTCAAACTATTTGGAAGGCCATAAATGAATCAGGCTCCTGGCGCGGTGATGTCATTAATCGGAAAAAAGACGGTGAACCCCTCACCCATTTCCTCAACATCACAACAATCAAAGATGAAAACAACCAGGTCATGCACTTCCTGTGCGTTTACTCCAATTCCCCCGCCAATAAATTGGCCGAAGAGGCCCTTAAACAGCTGGCCTTTTACGACCCGCTCACCGAGCTCCCGAACCGAACCCTTTTTCACGACCGCCTAAAACAGGCAATTTCCCAGGCCGAGCGAAACAGCCAGATGCTGGCCGTTCTCTTTTTGGATTTGGACAGGGTCAAAGTCATAAACGATTCCCTGGGAATTCCGGTCGGCGACATGGTCTTGAAAGGAGTGGCGAAGCGCCTCAAAGAATGCATGAGAGAAGGCGATACCATCGCCCGGATGGGCGGGGATGAGTTCATGATGGTCCTCCCCGGCGTCAAAGGGATTGAAGATATTTCCCGAATCACCGAGAAAATTCTGGAATCAATGAAACCCTGCTTTCAATTGGACGGGCACGACCTTTATGTCACAGCCAGCATCGGCATCAGTATTTTCCCCATCGATACCGAAGATCCCGAAACCCTTCTAAAGAACGCCGACACCGCCTTAAACCAGGCCAAGATCCTGGGGCGGGACAACTTCCAGCTGTTCACTCCTTCGATGAAGGATGAAATCCTGGAGCAGCTCGCCATGGAGCAGGATTTGAGACGCGCTCTCGACAAAGAGGAATTCGTGATTCATTACCAGCCGCTGATCAACATTCTATCGGGAGAAATCGTGGGCGTGGAAGCTCTTTTGCGCTGGCAGCACAAAACTTTGGGCCTAATTCCCCCCAAGGGGTTCATCAAAGGAGCAGAGGAAACGGGGTTAATCATCCCCATCGGCGAATGGGTCTTGCGGAAGGCCTGCGAGCAAACTAAAAAATGGATGGATTCGGACCTGCCCAAGCTCAAAATTTCAGTCAACCTTTCCGCTCGGCAATTTGAGCAAAAAGATCTCATCAAAATGATCGAGAAAATCCTCGCCGACACCAATCTCCCGCCCAACATGTTGGAACTGGAAATCACCGAATCGGCCGTGATGCAACATTTGGGCGTGGCTTTTGCCATTCCCCACGCGCTCAAAGCCATGGGTCTGAGGCTCGCCATCGATGACTTCGGCACGGGCTACTCTTCTCTGAATTATTTGCGGCGGATTCCCGTGAACACCCTTAAAATGGATCAATCCTTCATGCAGGATCTGGGAGAAAATTCAAACGAAGGAGCCATCGTATCGGCGGTCATCGCCCTTGGGCATGGATTGGATTTGTCGGTCACAGCTGAAGGAGTGGAAACGGAAGAGCAGCTTAAATTTCTAAAAGCCCACAAATGCGACGGGATGCAGGGATTTCTTTTCAGCGAAGCGGTCACGGCCGATAACTTCGAAAACCTCCTCCGCAACCGCAAAACCCTTCAGGAAGGCCTTCTCTTTTCCAATATCTAACGTCTCTCCAAAAGAGGGGGGCGGAAACCTTCCTTTGACTGCCTCAACATAAAGGGCAGTCAAAGGAAGGTTCCGCCCCCCTCTCTTACTTAAGCCATGATGGCGAGGAAAGGTTCTTCGCTGACTTTTCCTTCAACTCCCACTTTTTTCACAACAAAGAACACCTTCATAATCATCGTAACGAGATTTTTGAAGGCGATCTTATTCAAGGTGCGGTTGGATATTAAAACCACGTCCGACGGCAAACTCGAACCGGCCAGCAGGCTTTCCAAGGCGCCTTTAAGGAGCTCCGTCGCGCCATCCTCATCAAAGACGGAAGAAAGCTGCCCTTCCAGGCTGCCATCTTTCAGTAAAAATTCCGGAACTTTTCCAGCCTCCTGAGCCTCCCGAATCTCACGAGCGGCGCTCACACTTTCGGGGTCTTCCTTATCTTTACTGGCGGCCTCCAATATTTTTGCAAAGCTATTCTCCGTGGCAAGAACAGCCGGCATAATTTTCTTTTGCCTGTAAATTAACGCCACCACCTTCACTTCGCTTCCCACGAAACTAAACAAGTCCACGACCCGTGTGGCCTTGGGATTCCTTTCCAAAGCTTCCTGAATCGCGCCGGCCTGAGCGGGGCTCACCCACTGTGTTCCCGGAACTTCAAGAGCCTGGGCGAAACTCTCTAGCATCCTTCGGTTTTTTTCCGATGTATCCGGAGAAGACAATCTCTTGTTCGCTTCCCCAACGAAGGCCGCCATCCGATCCCCTTGGAACTCAACTCCACCAAGGGAATACGTGAGGACTGCTTTAGAATTCGCGTTGGGAAAAAGCCCCCTAAGTACCGGACCTGCATGACTGGTTACCGGGATCGCCTCCCTCATCTTATTCGATGGAGATTGGTCCGGCGAATATTCCGGGGACGCCGCAGGGATATACTTAAATCTTGAATTCCCATCTGTAATCCACAATCGCTCCGCGATGGCTTTCCCTCCGGCAAATGTTAATCCCACCAAAGCGCCGCTCAATCCCCAACCAAGGCCATACTTGCCGGCTATGACACCGGAACCCAACGCCACCCCGCCTAATACAACCCAAGGCCTTTTAAGCAATTTTTTCAGACCGCTAAACCATCTCAGGTATTTTTTGCCACTGTCTGCTATTCGCTTTATTTCAAAATTATCTTTGTTGTTGTCATACCAATCCAAAAAATGTTCCCACTCATAAAGTTCCTGGCCAATCAAGGCGTGTATTTGTTGCGGGGTCTGCCTTAAAATATATTTCCATACATCCTTCCGGGTCCTTAACAAAGCAAAAAATATCCCTAATTTTTCCAGATTTATACTGGGATTTAGCCAGGGCAAATCTGACAATTCTCGAGACAAAACATGGGCAATCGCCTCCTCTTCAACAAGTGAGACGCCGGCCGGCAACATCAGGGTGGTTTCACCCACTCGAATTCTTTTTTCCATAAGCGGCGGAGGGGCTTGCCTTTTCCCGTATTTGTCTGAGTTCCGAATTTCTCCCAGGTACAAACCAAGCAGGATTCCCAGCACAAAGACAATTCCCGCCACCAATATCCAATCCAACTGACTGAAATCCGAAAACCCAAAAGCCAGGGAAACCTCCCCTCCACTGGCCTCGGCACTTCCCTCCACCATTGCCCGCACATACCCCATTATGGTGGGAAGCCAAAACGCCCCGGAAACGACTCCCGTGACGACAGCCAACGACAGAATCGTCATTCCTGTCCTTGGCCAACGGCGGCCGATTGGGTGCGGAATCCGGGGAGCGACGCGTTTTGCCCGAATTCTGGCAATCATTGCTCTTAAATTATCGACTTTATCACTCCGCATTCTATATTCGGGAACCTCGTATTCCCTGACCAAACTACTTCGAAGGGATTCGCTCCGCCCGCGATATTTTTCCACAAGATTATTCAACGGGAGAAAATCTCCACTGGCTGCCTTCGCTTTGGCATTGGAAAACGATCGGTCTTTATTCGCTCCGAATACCCCCGCTTCTTGAACCAAATACCGAACGATAATCTTCTTTAATTTCCAAACATTGAAAATTCCCTCTATCATGGACTCGTAAACACCATATTCCAAAACCGCCGCCCTGCGAAGATTCTCACTGAGGCCGATATACTCCATTACCAGCCCGTTTAATTTGTCTTTATCTCCGGCCCAAGCCGTGGCCCTCGCACTTTTAAACCGCCGATCTTTATCTGCCCCATATTTCTTCGCCTCCCGAATCAATATACGAACAAGTTCCGCTTTTAAACCCCTTAGGTTCACTACGTCAGTCGGGGCCCTTGAAACTCCGTAATCTGTAACGGCTTCTACAGCGAGTTTTTCAAGCTCTCTTCCTTCTTCTTCCGACTTGGAACGAAAGCCTTTGTCAGGTTCGCTCTGGGATAGCTGCCACCGGGATAATATCGTTGCACCCACGATGGTTCCACCCGCCATAGATTGGATCGCTGAAGGACCGGAAACCCACCCGAAAACATAGGCTATCCCCAATCCAATAACCCCGACAACCGCAAGGATCTCCACAAGGGTAAAACCACGGCCCGGCCATTGTCTCCGAGGATGTCTCGGACGCTCTTTGGATGCCTGGGCTTTTTTAAGGTGGTCCGCCAATGGGGCATTTTTAACAGCCCTCGCAGATTCAGGGGTTGACTCCCCTGAATAATAAATCATGGGGACCAAATCCATTCGACCAACCCCCGCCTTGTCCAGAACCAAACTTTCAAATGCCTCAGGATTCGACGTTATCAAAATGAGTTGGCCTGCCAATGCTTGCTCATGCATCCATCTAATGGCGCGGGCCGAATTATCGGTCATATCGTTCAACACAACGATGGGAATTAAAGGACGGTCTGTAGAATCATTAACCGCTTTTTCGATTGCTTCAATGGAAGGGACAAGTTGTTCTCCTGTCTCAAGGGTAAATTCTTTAAGGGTCAAATTTCTTTCCCTCTTCGGGTCCAATGCTCTTGTTAGTTCATTTTTTAAAGATCGAATGACGCCCTTCATTTGATCCCCGTCGACGAGTATGATGGAAAGTTTTTGGATAACGGTCACCTTTTGTCCTTCTTTAGAATCTGTATATCTCCCGATCACTCCTTGATTAAAAAACTCCAATAAAATTCCCATCGCGATGGAATTTGCCGGCGTGGGACTTAAAGGGACATGGCTTGGCCGAGGCTCCTCTGGGGTTTCCGTCTCCGGTGATAGATTCAATTCGGCCGGCGGGCTTTGTTTAATTATTTGCGCGACCAAAAAAGCGACCAAAACAACCAAAGCCGCGATTGCAACATAACCAAAGGAACACCACCCCGTCGCGCCCGCCAGAAGAAGCGACGGACCACCCTGCCCTGGATTCGTCAACTCCTGTCCCGCCAATGCTGCCAAACCGAGAAGCGGCAGTGGACTCATGCGATTTCCAGAACTTCTTGGTCCCACTTCCCGCTGAGTTGAGACGACATTTCGGATATCCCAACCTTCGGTCAAAGCCTGCAGAATGGATTTAATTGTGGGGTAGCGATCAATGTCCCTTCGCACAACCCACATGCCCGTGGCGCTTTTTTTCCTGACTTCCAATAGGAAGCTGCGAAATTCGGATCCAATATCGTTTATTAACTTGCCAAAATAACTAAAACGAGACACGTTCCAGGAGGCATTCACCTGTTGGACTGACGCCGTGATATGTTCGCCCAGCCCGATTTCCTCATTAGAATAAACCGAGGGAGGAAACGGTTCCGTATTACCTGGAAGAGCGCGCCCCGCCATGCGGGCCGTCAATTCAATCACCTCATGTTCCAGAGCTTTAAATCGGGCCATCAAGCTCTTCTGGTCATCCTTTTTGCCTTTAACGGCCCTCTGAAGGGAAGCATCGTAGGCATACCAGTTATCCAATTTTTTTTCGGTTACCATTTCGGGCGGTTGGACCCAACTCGGAACGATCTGAGACCGGTTTTCATCCTGAAGAGCTGAGAAAATACTTATTAAAACAGGAGAATTTTTATTTTTAAGGAGGTTTATCACCGCCTCGCGATATGCAAAATTTCGAAGACTGACGTCATTCTGGAAATCCCGCAAGTAATTTCCGACCAAAGCCAGATTTTCGTCCATAATTTCATTGGATTCCGACAGGGATTCAAAATTTTCCAGAATGTAGACAATCCGCTTGTTAAGGAGCTCAAAGTACCACCGTGTCAAGTCGGATTTGTTCTCTTTTTCCAAGTCAGTCAATCTTTTCGACCAATAAGTCTCTAACTCCTCACCCAATTGTTTTATCCGAACTCTAAGCTCCTCCGGCGTGGCGGCACCCCCACGGATGGCGGCGGCCAGCCATTTTGTCTCCTGTTCTTGGGTCATGATCTTTGATTGATCCACCTCGGGTCCGATTTGCATGGAGCTGAATATCTGAACGGGAGCAAAAAGTAGCGGCGCTTGCTTTTCAGAAGAAATTGGTTGAGACAAAGCCATCCCCAACGAACCAAACCCCAAAGCTGGAACCAAAATATTTATAAGCTCTTTCGGGGTGACTCCCAGAGCAAAGCAAGTTGCTCCGAAGGCAATCACCAACACCAACGCTCCCATAGCCACTTTATCGGCCGCACCCCGTCTCTGTCGAAAATATTCGGTTAGGTTGCTGTCCGAGATTCTCTCGAAGGACGAATCCCGGGGCTTGTTTTTAACCTGGTTGAAAAAATAAAGGAACGCCATGATTATGGCGAACTGGCCCAGTGGCATCGTCGAAATGAAAAACCCAAGGAGAATTAAATCGGCGATATTCAATATGGCGGATCCCTGTTGTCCGTTCGATTTTTTTATGATGATTCCAATCCAATCTCTCACTCCTCCCCGAAGCGCCATTTCCAATACGTGGCTCAACACCGCCCCCATCACGATTCCCCACCCCAAGAGAGGCCAACTGACGGCTAAAGAAGAAGATTGGACAAGGGTGCTCCCCGCCTCCTGAGCCATACTGATGAGGACCGCTACGCAGAGCAAAACTCTCCAATAAGAAATCTTGTGAATGAAGTTGGTTAGCTTGAATTGAATTCGCCCGGGACGGAAGGAATAAGGAAAACTTTCTGTCACGGGAATTTTTTTGTTGATGAGCCATTTGGTCCCCTGGTCGACAGCCAAAGCCAGGGCGGCAAAACCGAAAAAGGCCCAGTTCCAACTTATCTGGCTGGTGACGATATATATCGACCCGAGGATTAAAGGAATCAGCGCAGCCCCGATTAATATTTTCCGGACAGGAATTTCCCGGTTTACGGCCATCCCATTGGCTAAAAGTCCTGCCTCAATCATCCTCGAGCGGATCAACTTCTCTCTGTTTTTCTCCTTTGCTTTGAGGATGGCCTGCTGAAGGCGCTCTAACCCTTTTTTCGGATCAAACCGAAAACCTCGGAAGCAGGATGCAACTAACGACAGATCCAAGATAAGGCCTTCTTCGGCAGCTTTATCAAAGAGGGGCAGGAATTCTACTTCATACATTCCCGGATTATTTCGAAGCAAAAACTTAAGGGTATCCTTCCAATAAAGATTCACGGCGAGGCCGAGCCAGAGAGCAATCCCCACAACGGTGAGGGACTCATTCCCCGGAAGGGTCGAGAGCATCACGATCCCCAAAGCCAGGAAAAATACAAGGATCCCCAAAACGAGGGCCCGGTTTTCTCCTCGGGTGAAGCGAATATCGCCGGAAGGAATTTGACTACGCCGGCCGACGGCCATTCCCACAACGGTTGCTCCAAGAATTACCCCGCCGACGTCGGGAAGCCGGACGACCCCGGTCAAAATCAAAACGGCCATGGTAATCAGGACGCCCACCGCGATGGCGGCCAGAACGCTCCGGTCGATTTTTAAATTGAATTTCCTGGAACCCCCCTTATCTCCAACCCGCCATGCCTTTTTGTTAAAAAGGATATTTAGGAGGAAATGAATAACGGCCACGGCCGACACTATAACAACCGCCCATTCCATAAGAGATAATCCCGCATGTTGAACGACATCGGCCGCCGCCTGCGCGGCCGGCGCTGCGGCCTTCCCCGCAATTCCCGATTTTTCCGCGGCCCCAGCCATTCCCGCCAACCCGAGGAGCGGAAGGGGACTCATGTGAGGATCGATTTGGAAAGGCCCCTTGGGACCATTGGGGTCATCAGATTTTGTGTCCTCATCCTGGGATTGTGGAGGCGTTTTCCCTAAAAAGGGTAAGATAAAAAAAGGAAAAGACCACTGGGCCAAACTCGAAATATCATAATGAAACATAAGAAAAACCAGGAGGGGAATAATTGCCAACGGAATCAACAGTTTAGTTTTGATTTTGCCAGATCTATTGTTTTGATGGGGCTTTAAAGGCTTCCCCGCTTGGAGTTCGGCTCTTATGGCCGCCAACTCTTTTTGCGCTTCGGCTATGTCTAATAGAACCCCTTCCAGTTGAACACCCGCCGCTCGTGCGGAAGCCTGCGCATGACGCATGGGCTCGGTGTAGCCTTCGCTGGCGTAGAGTTGCGCGAACTCCCCGCCGGCACGATGCTCCGAATAGTCCCGTTGCTGCCGGAGCCGCTCGGCATACCTCACAAGCTCCTCGATAAGTCTCGTCAGAGATTGAGCCCGAGCCTTAAGCTTTGCTACCTCCGTTTCTTCCGATGGTCCGGCGTATTTATCTATTGTCCTCTTTAAGCTCCTCGCACAAGAAATTAATGAATCAAAACTGGGCCTATTTAAGTGGAAGGCCATTCCTCGCCAATCAGGATGTGTCAAGATGAAATCCTGGAATTGATGGGCGTCATCCAAGAAAAATTTGACAGCATCGGATACACTTTGAAGTGATTCCAGCGTACTGGGGTTTTCACCAGATTGTTCCAGCTTTCTTTTGATAAGGCCGACTTCCCCATTAACCGAATGAGCTAATCTTATGGACGAGTTCAAGTCGCTGATGAATTGTCCGCGTTCCTCCTCAAACTTATCTTCAGTCCTCAGCAAATCAATCCTGACTTGAGGCCCACGTCGGCTAATTTGTTGAAGCGTTTCATATAGCGGCCTCAATTGCTCCCCTAACATCACGCCAATCCCAGTCCCACCAGCTTCGGGTTCTTTCGATGCTTCAGGTATTTTTCCCACGCCTTCCGTTGCCGGTGCATCGGGAACAACGCCTAAATCTCGTCGAGAAAATCGGTGGACGAGTTTCTTGGCGAGCAGAAAAATAATCGTGCCAAAAACGATCAAACCAACTGCCCACATCAAAATTCCAGACCAGTTCGGTGAGATAATTTGTGCCGGCAATAATGCCGGAAACGGAGATTCTCCAATCCCTGCCGCCAGAGAACTGCCGACTTCATATAGGAAGTTAACCGCGAATACGGTAAAGAATACACTGAGTTTAATCGCATTTCTAATGAGGAAACTGCCCAGCAGACTTGTCGTTCCGCCGATTTTGGAACGGCTTTGCGGTTCGCCTTCTCCGGCTTTCTTTTCAACGGAGAAAGCCTCGTAGGTGACGTTCGCTCTAACATTCCCTTCATTTAGTTGGACCTGATTTTGTTGCCGGCCGGTTTGAATATGCAGGAATGTGATGGCTTTGGTTTTAATCTCCGAGACGGGAATAGTGACCGAAACCTTGCCTTCCTTGACGTTTTCCGTAACCGTGGCCTTACTGTCTTTGAGAAGGTTGTCTTCTCTGTCGTAGAGCCCCCATTTGCCGTTAACTTTCTTTACGAATAGGCTGAATGCGCCGATTTCACCCCCGCCTTTTATATCGACGTGAAAACCGGTCAGGGCTTTTAAGTCCTCCGGCTTTACGGTGGCGCGGAGATACCTGTGCTTGAGAATATCCTGGGACTGCCTTTCAGTGACTTCCTTCCAGCGGCCATAGAAATCAGGACCGCTATATTCTTCGTTTAGAAATATGGCTACCGGCAGCGGGGCTTCTTCAACTTTCGGTTCTTCTTGGGCTGCATCTGGTTTCGCTTCTTCATTCCCTTCCTTCATGGATTCCCAAGTCACTTTTACGGGAATAACATTCGTTTCATTGCCAAGGGGAATTCGAAACTGCTGTTTGCCCGTCTGAATATGGACCTGAGTAATTTCGGAGGTCTTCGCGGCCGACATCGCGGCTTTAATTTCGGAAACTGGAACATCAATAACGATGGTGAACCGGTTTCCATCCTTTTGCTCGGTCGCTATCGCTTTGCTGTCAGCATTGGAGAAGGTCCAGCGCCCATCCCGCTTCGTGACATAAAGGTTAAAGAATCCGGCCTCCTCGGCGTTGCCGGCGCCTTTAAGATCCACATGGAAACCGTTTAGCTCGTTCCTCGTGGTGATAGTGAAGCGAAGATAATCATTGCTGAGTATGGTTTGGGCTGCTTTTTCGCCCACTCCTGTGTACCGGCCGTAATAATCTTCCCCTTTGTACTCTCGAACTAAGGTGACTGGTTTTGTCACTGCGGTAAGCTCTTTGGGCTTTTGGACAACGGGCTCTTTCGGAACTTGGGGTTTTTGAACTTCTCCCGCCGCCTGGCCTGGAACCCACCGCTTGTTGACTTGTGTCAAGGCCACCAAGGACGGGGTGGGATTATTTTTATCGTCGACGAGCTCCCAAAATCTGTCACCGCCTTTCCATTTCTCCTGGCTCCAGTAAAACCAAGTGACGAGGGGGGCGGCCCCCGGTTGATCCGCCCTGGTCATCGTGTTTGCTTCGCCTATGTCTTTGACTCTCGCTGCACGGCCTTCGGGATCTCCCTGGGAAGAAACGCCAATTTCAGAAACGATCACGACTTTATTATCAAAGTAACTTTGAAGACTCTTCAGATATCTGGCTGTTCCCGTCCCATCGCGGTTATAAATCGTGACCCCGACGACGTCTATATTTTTCGCATTCTTAATGGCTTGGGCGACTTCCGTTCCCATGGTCTGAGATACAACAATCACCACAGGGTGGTCGGGATCAGCCTTTTTAAATACCCCGGCCAATGCGTCGATTTCGGCTATCTTCTGGGCGGTCGCCCCTCTCATGTCAATTTCATTCCAACCGCTGGCGATCAAGAAACCGGGGTTGTCTTTCATTACGCCCGCCACCATTTCGACTTCTTCCGCCGACGGATCGTACATGCCGGCATCAAACATGATCCCGTACACCTCATTCATCCATTGAAAAATTTGCGAGACCATTTTCAGGTCGTCTACATCGGTTGCTGACAGGTTATAGGTCCGGATGAATTTAAAGCCGGCGGCAGAAAGCATCTGGGCGTGACCTTGACCGCGTTTTTGGGCAAGCTTGATCAGGGCCGGATATTTTTCGGCAAGTTTGGAGAGAAGCGGACTTGATTTCAGATCTGTTTTTTCATCAAGGCGAGGAAGTAACGGCGCATAAAGCTCCGCCAATTGCCCGCGTTCGTAATAATTGACGTGCCTTTCGCCTTCGGTTGGTTGATAAGCAACGCCCGGCGCACCCGACCACAACCGGCCATTCACGTTTAGCCAAACACCTGCTTCGTTCCGGAAAGCACTGACTTTTGACGGCGGGACAACCGCTTTAGCCCCGGCGGCACTTTCATCTAATTTTTTCTCCGGTTTAGCGGGAACGACTGGGACTTGGGGAAGAGGAGGAGCTCTGGCTTCTTCGGGGATTTTAGCCGGCTCATCCGATTTTACCGGAGGAGGAAATGCGGGCGCCTTCACCTCCGGCGGCCTAACTTTAACTCCTTCCGCCGGCGCCTGCTGTGCATCCCCAAATTGTTGCCTAAGGTTTAGAGGTTGTTGAACCTCAGGTTTGGGCTGAATTTTATTCTCTTTTTGCTCCATCGTCGATACACGGAATAAGAGCAAAGCCATGGCCATGACCGCGGCACCCAAGATGGTCAAGGGCCCGGGTTTATGTGACTTTGATTTCAGTAAACTGGCGGCAAAAAGGAGGACGCCCATAAAGAAAATGAATAGCGCAACGACTTCAAAGTTAACTGCCGAAACTTGAGCTGCAATGGCGAAAGATTTGGTTACCATGGCGGTGGCTGCCCCGCCAATTTCTTGCGCCAACCCGGAAACCGGAGACCCCAAAACGGCGCCCAAAGTCACAATGGCAATAAGGAACGATCGCCATTTGCCAAAAGGTTTAGGTTCTGATGCCTTGAGAAAAATACCCCGCGCAGCCATCGCCGCGAATTGGCGCGAGCTGATTTCTTCGTATCTATTTGTCTGCTGAGGATTAAGGTGGTCGCGGTGGTCCATCACGAGGTTGCTGGCATGAATCATGGGTTGGATGCTCATGCGCCCTTCGTAGCTATTATCTTGTTTATATTTTCCCACCGCTATTTCATAAAGGTCCAACAATTTATCGACGTCTAGGAAGGTTTCGTCGGTAACTTCAGTCACATTCGTTTGGTTGGCTGACTTTCGCCGGATCAAATTGTATAGGGTGGCGATTTTGAAAAGAGGAGCGGCCTTAATTAAAAGGCCTATCATAAAAAGTCCAAGAATAGCCAGGATTTCAGGCCTCCCGGAAATAAAAAAGAGGAGCCCAATGAGGAGGATCCCGATGAGGTGCTTTCCCCCGATATGGACATTTTTCCGCTCGGGTACAACCAATGCTTTCCCCGACCAGTGAGGATGAAACCACAAAAACAAACTGACCGCCAAAATTCCCAAAAAGATAGCGGTTATCTGAAGGACCGTCGCCAAATCGATCGCGCCTTGAAACACCGCAAAAACGACGCTTCCCAGCCCCCCAATTACCGCGGTCGCGGCGATAACATCCAGAATCGCGCTTCCTCTCCGCGCCTCTAGCTCTTTAACGATCAGATTTCGAGGATTCCTGGCTCGCTGTTCCCCGCGGATGGCTTCCGAAGGAGGGACCAATTCTAAAAATCCGAAGGCCCCTCTCAAATCCCGCTGAAGAGAATCGAGAACTTCCTTAGGCCCGCGAATTTTCGCCACAACAGTATCCATCTGAAGGCCATCCCGGCCGACGAGGACGTCCATTCCATTTGCCGACGGAAATTCTATGCCGGAGTGATAATAACGCACGCTTGAAGGGTCCGAAGGATCATATCCGGAGGAAACCTTAGGCCCCGCAAGCGCTTGAAACAATTGGCTTAGTTTGGAAACATTTGGAGTGGATAAACGGGCTATCCCATCAGGGTTCTTTTCCAAGTCTTCCCCAAAAACATCGGACGCCTTGACCTCTAATTCGTTTAAGCCATCTTCCCTAAACAATTCGTCGGGATTGCCCAAAACTTTTTCCATGTATTCCTTATCAACACCCTGAAAAATTGCGACATTCTTGAAAAATAATCCGGGCCACCTGTGATTTACTGACAGCGCAATTTTTCGCTTCGCAATATCCTTATCGGGGTAAATATTGTTATCAACCAAAACAGAGGCCGCGATTTCTATCGCCAATTGAGCGTAATCATTGTTTTCGATATCCCCTTTTAAAATTTGGATTATTTTCTTCAGGAATTGAGCCCGGCCGATGAGGTTTGAGTGCGGAAGGTCATTATTAACAACTACAGCTCTGAACCCTTTCAAGTAACCGTCGTTTTCCAATTCACTGGCCACCTCAACCATAAGGGCGGTGTTCGCCAAGGTTTCTTGATTTCGATCCTCCATATTCTCAGCCGTTCCCAGTTTGCTCGAATGGCCGGAGAAAACGACGACCTGCACATAAGGCTCAACAACACCCCTTTGGCTGATGGAGATTCTCTTGCCCAAAATGCTCGCGATAACCAGCGAAGGCACTTGCATCAATCCAAATTGGCGGCGCACGCGCATGAAGTGAGCATCGACGGGGGCCATTCCTTTCGCTTGAGCGGCTACCGTCATCCCTTGGAGGTCTAATTGTTCCACCATCCGTGGGCCGCTGGGGTTCGCGTCAAAGCCAGGCAAAGCTTTCCACGTATCAATTGTTCCCGGACCTCCGTCCGCGGCGATTTTAACGTTCGCCAAGATTCCCTTCTCATCTGCCCCGTAGACAAGAAGTGAGACTAAGGTGGGAAGAATATTCCCCACTCCTCCGGTTGAAGCAACGTCATAGAAAATTTTGTTTTTGATTGTTGATAGATCGGGTTTTTGCGTTGGATCGCTTGTCTCCGCAATGCCGATGGCCATGGCTTCGGTTTCTTTGACTGACAAACCGTTTTGTCGAATATCCTTAAAAAATTCCGCCAAAGTTCCGTCAGCATCCTTCATTTCTTGGGAATCCCCGGGGAATGTTTTGGAGATAGAATCATAGAAGTGAACAATCTCTTTGACCAACTCCGGATTTTCCCAGGATTTATTCTCTTTCCCTTCCCTGAAATTCGAAACTAAACTTTGAAATTGGAGGAGATTTTCTTTTGCTTTTTCGGGAGAAAAGAGTAAGTGATCAAACTCTTCCGGAGTGAATATCCCCGTTTCTTCCACCAATTCTTCCCGGAGTTCTCTCATGGGGTCAATTTCCCGACCCACGCTCCTGTTAAACCAGCTTTCAAATTCTTCGAGCTTTTCCGTCGGCAATGCAAACCGCAGGTCTTTCTCACCCTTTTCGTCCCCTTCGAATTTAGAGGCGCCAAGGCTTTCAAGTATTGATCGCGTGTCCCCCATATACCCTAAGGCCCCTCCGATGGGAATGTACCGCCACGATCCGTCGGGATTGTCTTTTTTATATTTCATCAACAGGTATTGATCTCCGACTTTGATCCGGGCCAGTCCGGCCGCACTGATCCGGACATTCTTTATCCCCTCGATGTGACCTCTCCAATCGCCATAACTGGCCCCTTCAGGAAGAGCCGAGGACAAGGTCTCCCAGTCTTTAGAGGTCAGAGAATTAAATCCATCTAGGACGGCCGGCACGTTATCAGCTATGCCGATGGCCACTGATTGATCTCCAATTTTCCTGGTCAGGTGGGCTTGAATGATTTCCTCTCGGGTCAAAAGGACCAGCCGCCCTTTGCTTTCCTCAACCGCTTTTCGAATTTTCGCTTGCGCTTGCTCATCGAATACAACATCAAAAATTTCAAAATATTTAACACTCAGTTTTCCTTCCTGCCCGGGTCGAACCGTCTTTCCAACATAAGTCACAACATGATCCCGCCGAACCTCGATCCCCTGGCCTTTGACCACTACCTGACCCGGATTCTTTTCCCGTTTTCCTGAACCGCCTTCAAAATTTGGCACCTGTACCGCCAATCCCAAAGCCCCCGCAGCGAACATGGCCATTCCAACAACATTTCCGACGGAAATGGCGCCCGTCACTACTAAATAGCCAAAGGTTATTATCGCCACAGACGCCATTAAGGCGAAGACCAACTCTAGGGCGGATAGCCCACTTCTTTTTTTGCTCCCCACTTGTTCCCTCATTAGAGCCTGGCGACGGCGTTTGATAATTTTCATTGAAGCAAGGCCAACCGTGATTAAACCGGCCAAAATCCCCAAGCCTTCGACGACCCGCCATGAATTTGAAACGGGCGCTTTCTCCTGAGGAATCCCGGCAATAAACGACCGAAAAGGGACTTTCGTCCACTTTCCGCCTACGGGCGCGACCGAATGGCAATGAAGCTGAGTAATTCTTTCGATACCCAACTTTTTCATGAGCTCGGTAATCTTTGCCCGCGGAATGTTTATGATGGTAACCTTCGAGGCCCGATCTTCTGAATAAGAGAAATCATCCCCGAACTCAACTCCTTTATCCCGGCTCGATTTGGTGTTTTCCCCCTCGACCAAGAAGGCCCCCCGCCATTCCCCGTCCTCCTTTGTCAACTCAAGCAAATAGAATCCAGCCGCATCGCTCTGCCCTTGGAGGCCCTTAATCTCAATGACAATATTTGTAAGAGAATCAAAATCCTTTAGATCTATCGGCTGAATAACGAGCCTAATTTGATCAAGCTGTTGAAGTTCCTTGTAGGTATCCTCTGAAATGGACTTCCATCGGCCGTACTGGGTGGGCCATTCGTACATTTCATTCAACTCATACATTTCGGCGAGGGGACCATAAGCCATGGCCGCCGCAGGTTTCTTGACTTCTTTTCTCGCTGGTGCAGGTTCGACTTTACCCACGGGGACTTTGACCTTACTCACTGGAATTTGTTCTGGTTGGTCGGGCGCCGCAGATTTTTCCGGAGTAGCCGGTATCGTTTCCACCTTGGCCGGCGCCGCCTCTGCTTCTTTCGGGACGGGAGCTGGGGCTTTTTGTTTAATTTTTGGCGGTTCAGAAGGCTCTTCCTCCAATCGCCTTGGAATCACCGGGCCTTTTTTTGCAACCTCAATTTGATCCCGGTCGCCTTGATGGGCGGGTTCGCTTGTCGTTCCAATGCGTTTGGTAGGGCTCTGAGTGAAGGCTTCGAAGGTGACGTTCGCTCTGACGTTCCCGGCGTTTAATCGGACCTGGTTTTGCTGGCGGCCGGTTTGGAGGTGAAAAGCTGTGATGGAGTTTGCCTTAATTTCTGAGATGGGGATAGTGACTGAGACCTGGCCTTCTTCCGCGATCTCTGTGACCGTGGCCTTACTCTCTTTGAGAAGGGTATCGTTTCTATCGAACAGCCTCCATTTTCCGTCAACTTTCTTCACGAAAAGGCTGAACATGCCGATTTCACCTTCGCCCTTTATATCCACGTGAAAACCAGTCAGAGATCCCAGGTTCACTGGTTTAACAGTGGCCCGGAGATACTGATGTTTGAGGATATCTTGGGACTGACCTCCCCTGACATCCTTCCAGCGTCCATAGAAATCAGCACCGGTATATTCTTCATTTAGGAAAACGGATACAGGAGGCACAGCCTCCCCTGGTTTTTCCTCCGCTTTTGGTTCTTCCGGTTTCGGTTCTTCCTTCCCGACTTTCATAAGTTCCCAAGTCACTTTTGAGGGAATAACGTTGGTCTCATTATTGAGAGGAATGCGGAACTGTTGTTTTCCCGTTTGGATATGAAGGGTTGTAATCCTGAAGTCCTTTGAGGCTTTCATCGCAGCTTTTATTTCTGAAGAAGGAATATCGATGGAGACGTAAAAATTCTTCTCTTCCTTCCGCTCTGTCACGATCGCCCTGCTATTGGGATCAGAAAGAGTCCAACGCCCATCTTTTTTGATCACATAAAGACTGAAGAATCCCACGTTCTCCTGACTTCCCTCACCTTTAAGATCCACATGGAAACCATTGAGCTCCTTCCTCGTAGTGATATTGAAGCGAAGATAACCGCCGTTAAGAATGGCCTGGGTCGGTTCTTCGCCTCCCCCTATTCCTGTAAACCGACCATAATAATCTTCTCCTTTATACTCGCCGTTTAAGGAGACGGGTTTCGTCACGGAGGCAAGCTCTTTCGGCTGCTGGGCCGCAGGCGCTTCCGAAATGATCGGCTTCCGGACTTCACCTGCCGAAGGGCCCGGAACCCAACGTTTGTTCACTTGCGTCAAGGCAACCAACGAAGGGGTTGGTCTATTATCATTGTCAACCAGCTCCCAAAACCTGTCACCCCCTTTCCATTGTTCCTGGCTCCAGTAAAACCAGGTAAACAGGGGGACAGCCGCAGGCCGATCTGGGTTGGTCATCGTATTTAATTCACCTATATCTCTCACTCTTGCTGCCCGGCCATTGGGATTACCTTGGGAAGAAACTCCGATTTCGGAAATGACCACCGCTTTGCCAACGAAATAATTTTGCAGGCCTTTCAGATACTTGGCTGTTCCGCTTCCATCGCGGTTATAAACGGTGACACCAACGATGTCGATATTTTTTGATTCGTGAATCGCTCTGGCAACCTCCGAACCCATAGTTTGAGACACTACGATTCCAATAGGGTGATTGCGATCAGTCCTTTTAAATACGCCCGCTAATTCATCGATCTCTCGAATTTTCTCGACGGTGGCACCTCGCATGTCGATTTCGTTCCACCCACTGGCGATAAGAAAACCGGGGTTATCCTTGAATACTCGCGCGACTAATTCGACATCTTTCGCCGAGGGATCGTACATGCCGGCCTCAAACATGAGGCCGTAGGTTTCGCACATCCATTGAAAAATTTGGGAGACTAACTTAAGGTCTTCTTCGTCCGTTGCGGAGAGATTGTATGTTCGGATATATTTGAAACCTGCCTCTGAAATTCTTTGGGCATCGTTCCGACCTCGCTGCTTGGCGAGGTCAACCAGATCGGGGTATTTCACAGCAAATTTGGCTACCAAAGGATCCACCGGGTTTAAATCTCCCGGGTTGATCCTCGGCAGCAATGCCGCATAAAGCTCGGCCATGTGTCCCCGCTCGTAGGAACTGATGTGTCGGTTTCCCTCGGTCGGTTGATAGGCAACGCCGGGCGCACCCGACCACAGCCGGCCATTCACGTTAAGCCAAACACCAGCTTCGTTCCGAACAATACCGACTTTCGATGGTCCAATAACCCCTTTAGCTTCGGCGGCGTTGCGTTCAGCGCCCTGGGCTACATGAACATGTCCGGCTAAAAACCGAAACAGTTGGGAAGAGGAATCAGGAGACAACGATGGCGCGAGGAAAATAATGAAAGTGAAAATGGGAATACTCAGGTGGGGATTGAAAAGAATGATAAGGATGACGCCGGCAATACCAAGGGAAACAAAAAACCAGGGGGTCGCGAGGTTTAACGGGCCTGTCATTATAAAATTGGCAAGGCCTGCAATGGCGACGGCGGCAGAGAAAGCCGCGAACCATCTCACGACCGATGAAACAGCTTTTCTGTGTCCGGCACGTTTGTCAGTCACTTTATATGTGACGCTCCCACCGGCTTTTCGATCGGGAACAACCATGAGGGCGCTTCCCTTCTCAACTTTTTCTCCATTGGCAGAAGGGGCGGCTAAAACCTGCCCATCAGTTGATTCCCTGGCCTGCCGGGCCTGGTGAGCTTTTGCCAAGGCCTCGGTAAGGTCAAAATTTCTCCCGGCTGCAACAGCACCCGCCGCTCCCGAAGCGACGGGAACGACAGGGACAAACAATCTCTCCCCGGCAAAGAGCTGATCCAAAGGCAAACTGCCTCGTGCGAGAAGGTCCAAAGATGAAAGGCCATTTGCATCTATCTTGGTGATTTTGGGAGAAAGGGCGAGGACGGTGAGGCCTTTGTCTCTCAACCCTTTCAGAACGGCCTGAGCATGGAATCCGCCGACGACAAGAAGGCCGACCTTCGTCCCCTCTTTATCCAGGCGAGCGGTCATTTTATCAATCATCGTTTTATTTCTGGCGAGAGCGGAAGTGTAGAAATCCTCCAGCACCCGCCAATGGGAATCCATTTTCCGAAGGGAATCGGGGAGTGGGGTTCCGAGAGAGGCGAAACGGTCCCCCAACTTTCTCACTTCCTGGCGCCGGGACTCAAAGAGCTTCCACTCCGGCTCAGTCATCACATGGTCGGCCAATTTCTTGAGGAGATAAAAATCGCGGGTCAAACCGGCGAGATTATTTTGTTTTTCATTTTGAATGAGCTTCGTTTCGGCGGATTTCTCCGCCTGCGCCAGCTCCGCAAAGAGGGCCTCCGCCCTGATTCCCTCGCTCAAAAGAACATACCGGAGGTAACTTTCCATGGCCGGGAACTTCGCGAAATTAATTCCGTGGCGCCGGCAAATTTTCTCAAGGGCCCCGTAATACTCGCTGTAGGTGACCTGGCCCGTCCGATAGAAAATGCTCAAGGAATAAAGGGTCTTCAAATCCTTCTCGGAAATTTTCCCGAGGAGGGACTGGAATATTTGGGTTCGTTCCCGTTCCACTTTTTGGAAATCAAGAGCCCGCTCCATTTGAAAGGCTTCCAGCATCTGCCTCGCCTGCGGAGTCGTTACGGGAGACAAAGAATTCAGAAAAACCAGATAGTCGGGAACACCCAGGGATCCCTCTTGATAACGCGAAAGCTCCGCGTCGAACTTGATGAGCTCGGGGCTGAAATATTTGGCCTTCAAATCGACGAGGCTTCTTTTGAAATCGGAAAGGGCCGTTTTGGCGAGATTTTTAGTCGGTAGGGAATCCCGGAGGGCGTTCACGTTGGCGTCGTATTCCGCCTTGTTCTCTACGCCGGTCACTTTAAAGGGAAGCGTCACAGGGCCGGCCTTCCCGTCTCCTTCATAACCGATGGCCGCGAACTCAATGCCGTTGATGATGTTGTAGTGGAGCAGGGACTCCGCCACTTCGTTCAAAGTTTCCCGTTCGGGAATCCGGAGATAGCGGGAATAATCAGCTTCCTCAAGGTCAGCCCCTTCCATCCCTATACATAAATAGGAAGAACGGCTTTGGAGCGCCCGGGCGAGGGCGTCAATGGATTTGGCGATATTGGTTTGGGCTTCGAAATGGAGGTGGGCATCCTGCATGAGTAGCACCGTTTTGGCCTGGGGGTTTTTGGAGGGATAAACTTCGTGAATGGTGGCGTATGGTTGAACGGCTGACTGAATCCAGTCGGGAACCAATTTATTCCGGCGCGACAACCCCTTGATTCCCAATAATTCGCTTTTATCCCCAATGTCCAATATGGCCTTTTGGCTATAGGAGGACATCATTCCCGGAGTCATCGCCGGCAGAGACGCAAGGAGCTGGTTTTTAGACCCTATTGGGCCCGCTGAGGATCGCTGCGCGGCAGGTTCCTGAAACGCCTTCCTTCTTTCCGACCAGAAATTGGACTCGGCCGCCTGCGCCAAAATACAGTTTTCGACAAAAAAGAAGACGGCCAGAAAGGCCGCAAAACTTTTAAAGGTAGCGCGAATCACCCGGCGCCATTTGATCGTCATAAATTCATCCTCGCGATATTTTTATTATTTGATTTCAGGCCAGTCAGGATGGCTTGGTTTACTTATGGCAGTACCCCAGCCACTCGAATCGCTTGGCCACAAACGATGTCTATAAATGGCTGGGGTACTGCCATACATGCCGATATTTTAGGCTGGGAGCGGTTAAGTTCGCTTTAAGGACTTGTAAATTTTATGTAACAAAAAACGCTATTTTTCAGGGCGATTTATGAGGGAAGGCATTTAGATTGGCTGGAAGGGGTGAAATGGCCTTACTGGCCCAAGTACTTCATAATGCCCCTGCGGATCATCATAACCGCGAAGGCAGCGAGGATGAGACTGGCTATCTTGGACACCGTCCTCCCCCCCGCCTTTCCCAGGATGAGATTGAGGCGGTATGACCCCAGAAATACGAGTCCCGCAATCAAAATATTCGTGATCAGGGCGAAAACGGTGTAAAAATATCCGTGAGGACCCAGTAAAAGAAGAATGGTGGTAAGGACTGCCGGTCCGACGATAAGGGGAACCCCGATGGGAACCGATCCCAGGCTCTCCAGATCGACATGCTTCGGTTTTTTATTGACCGATAGAAGGTCGTGAACAGAAATCCCGAATAAAAGCAGCCCCCCCGCCACCATGAAATCGGGGATGGTGATGCCGATAAACCGCAGGATCCTCTCCCCCACGAAAAGAAAGGTCAAGGACACAACAGCCGCGGTAAGGACGGATTGAAAAATTATTTTTTTATGTTCCTCACGGTTTAATCCTTCGGTCAAGTTAAAATAAATGGGCAACACTCCGAAGGCGTCAACCGCCACAAAAATGGGCACAAAACACAGCAGGAATTCGCGCATTTAAATCTCCTTTAAAAAGAATAACCGAACTTGAGAGATGGAATCCAATATTCAGCGTCGGGCGCGCTCCGGAAAAACCGGTGATACCGGACCTCAAACCCCACCAAACCGTGCCCCCACACCTCAATTTCCATCCCCGCGCCCACATTTATTCCAAAATGGTTATGGGACTCCCCCGGCACGGGGAATGTCCTGCCGTCCCAGTTGATACCCGTTGAGGAAGTCCCGACGAGGTTTAATTCCCCGGAATTGACTTCGTAATGATAAAGTCCGGCCCCAAAAATTAAAAACTTTCGCGCCCAGCGAGTGTTCCAAACCCCCCAGTCGGTAACCGAACCCCATTTTAAAAAGGCCCCGGCCCGATAGATTTTCGCGGCGACGTTCCCCTGGGCCAATAAGGTGTCCCTGATTCCGTCATGGTCGACATCGGCAACCAAGGGCCCATCGAAGTTATGACGGAAATCCTCCCCCAACTCCAAACCGGCCGACAGTTTTTTGGACCACATATATTCTCCAGACAAACCAAGGGCGAAACAGTTGTTCTCCAGCTTGTTGCTATTGCCTCCCGGAAGAGAATATCCGGGACTTAAATTTATTTCCCAATGTTTTTTTTCCAGGGTGGCCCTGGCCAACGGAGGCGCCAAAATCCCAATAACAAAAACACCAACGGCGAACAATTTAACTTTCATTTCAGGGTTATTATATCTAGTGCGTTCGTCAATCCCGTCCCACTCCATAATATTGGAATAATGTCGGGACGGTACCGGCATTATAGATTCTTATAGAGCGGTACCGAATGTTTTTATCGGGAATCCAATTAATTATGGATTCCTGCTTTCGCAGGAATGACGGTTCTATAATTCATTTTTGTTGTTAATATTGCGGTATGGCGAAGCTTATCAGAATCGTCGTTTATTCCTTTCTTGCGCTCCTAATCCTGGGGGTAACCGGCCCACTTGTCTTAAACCATTTCATCCAGGCTGAAAAAATAAAACCGGATTTGGAGAAAGGCCTATCCGACTATTTGCAAAGAAAGCTGACCATCCGGAATTTGGCGTGGAATTTGTTTCCCCACCCGGCCCTGATCGGAACGGATGTTGTCCTTTTTGAACGGGACGGAAGCCAAATTTTAGAGGCTCCCCGGATTTACGCCCGCCTTGACCTCAGGCATCTCCTCTCCCGTCAGGTTTATATCAGGGTTTTAAGAATCCTCCGGCCCAGCATGGTTTTTCGACGGACCAATCAGGGGACCAACAACCTGGCCTCGGTTTACCGGGATATCTGGAATCAAATGAATCAGCCCAGCGTTAATCCGGGGCCGCAAGTTTCATTCTTTCTGCGAAAGATAATTTTTGACAAAGCCAATATCAAGTTCATTGATGAAAACCTGAATGAAAAACCTTTCCAGGCGAAAATTAACGGCACCGCCACATTTGACATTCCCCCCGGCGCTGAACCTGTGACCATGAATTTGGAAGCCGAGGTCACCCGCGATCAAAAGCGAGGTTTCATCACCGCCAAAGGCCCCGTCGGAGAAAAAACCCGGATCGATCTCCGGCTGCAAGAAATCCCCATCAAGGTTTTTTCAGAATATGCCCCCGCCCTTTCGAATTTAAACGGCCGGCTGGGACTTAAGGGGCAGGTGGATTCCTCCAGCGGGACGATCTCCTGGAATCTTAGGGGCGATGTCAAACGGATCACGCCTGTTGCCGCTGGAACTTTCCCCGAAATGTCTGCCCAATTTCTTTTGCGCTCAGGCCGGCCGACAATAATAGGGACCATCCAATTGGCGGGAGGTGACAACACGGGTCAAATCGCATTCGTTTATCCCCTCGGCAAAACGAAAAACGCATTGAGCGTCTCCATAAAAAATTTTTCATTTGATGACGTCAAATTGGACGGGGTCGAAGCCCAGGTGGAACGAGGCCCCCAAAATTGGTGGATCGCTCAGGCGACCATTCCTTTCGCCCAATGCCGGGGAGAAACTTTCCGAAACGCAGTGGTCAGGGGGGAATACGGAGACGGGGTTTTAAACGTGTCCCGGGCGGAAGCAATTTTTATGGGAGGAAAAATGGAAGGGTCCGGCCAATTCAAATCTCCCGCCCCTTCTTCGGGAACCGCCGCCGGAGAACCCCGTCAGGAATTCCTCTCCCGGTTCAACGTCTCCTGGAAATTAACTGGTATTGAAGCTTCGGCCCTGGGAACGGCCCTTGGTAAAGATTTCAAAATCAGGGGGCTCGCTTTTTCACAAGGGACCCTATCGGGGAACCGGAACAAATTTGTCTCCAACGAACTCAACGGCTTTTTCAGCTTGACTCTTTCCAAAGGAGTAATCGGCAACCGCCCGGGAGTGGTTAAATTTCTAACCTCATTCAATATTAAGTCCCTTCTCGAAAAAATGGAGGGAAGAAAAGTTAAGGGGCTGCCCTACAACGTCGCCATGGGAACTTTTTCCATTCAGAACGGAATTCTGAAAACCGAAGGGCCGGCCCATCTCGAAGGCGATACCATGGAACTTAACTTGAAGGGAACTGTTAATCTGCTGGAAAACACCATCAAGGCCGACGCCGTGGTCCAATTTTTAACCCCGGTTGATGAAACTTTCAATCTTATTCCGGGAGCAAAAATAATTTTAATGGGCGGGGAAAAAACCTTTTTACCACTTTGGGCCAATGTATCCGGGCCCCTGAACGACCCCGATGTGTCCATCCAAACTAGTAAATCAATCGGGAAAAAGGCCTGGAATACCGTTATCGGCATTTTCAAATTCCCCGCCGACCTGCTCAAATCAATCACCGGCTCAAAATAGGTGCCGAATAGGTGCCGTTGTTCACAGTTCACACTTTTAGGAAAGGCCTTTGGGCGGTTAGGATTGGAGAAAAAAAGTGTGAACTGTGAACAACGGCACCTTCCCTTACTGCAGCAGGTTTTCGTTGACGGTTTCTCCGAACATTGTTTCGGATCGGACTGAAAGAACCCACCGTGAATTTTGTTCGTTCCCGTTTAAAGCGTAAGCCAAATCGAACCGGATGGGGATATTGGCGCTGGACCGGGAAAAAGCGAACCTGAAACCCAAACCGACGGAACTTTTCAGATCGCCGAGGCTTTGCGGCGATCCCTCCGGCCAAACGAACCCCGAGTCAAAAAAAGCCACCGCTCCCAGGGAAACGAGGCGCAAATAGTCGTCGACGAAAAAAATCCTGTCTTCACAATTAAAAAGAACCCTTCGTTCGCCGACAAATTGATTGTTTTTATATCCGTGCAGGCCGTTTTCTTCTCCCAAAAATAGAAGCTGATCTTGATCCAGATTCCCCCCCCAGTCATAACGGGCCCTGAGCATGAGGGTCTCTTGGGGCAGCCCCCGGAAAAAATATTGCCCGATATTGCTCCAAATCTTGTTGTTAAAGGCGTGGTTCAAATAAGAAGATTCGTATTTTGATTCGTAGGTCGTAAAATTTCCGGGACTCCAGGAATGTCCAATTTTACCGTCGAAATTGGGAAAAAAGGCCAGGGAACGATTCCCTCTCCAATTTTTCCCCACCCCCATTTCCAGAGTGGCTTCCGGGCCCATGTTGAAGTCTTCCACCCGGTCAACCTTATTGATGTGCCTTTCCTTGATAAAATCGACGATTTGCCAATTCCCTACCACTCCGAAAATCGTCAAATCGCGCTCCTGAGGAATGAGGGAGGTAACATTATCTGAGATAGGAGAGATGTCAAAAGTTTCCTGTTTCTCGAATAAGACCACTTGCCTCACCAATGAAGGCGAGGAATGAATCGAACGGCCGTAACTTATCTGGGATTCAAGGTGGCGCCGGCGGAATTGCCCGACTTCCACCGAATTGACATAAACAGGGATCTCATCCTCATTGGAAAAGCTGGAAACTTTGGCGGAAACCGGAGCGATGGTGGCGTAAAAGGGTTTACTGATGGAGGCCCCGTAATGGTTCCCGTCTGATTTTTGAAGAACGCCCCCGTTGAATTGAAAGCGTTTTCCCAAAAATTGCGGGTCGGCGTAAGTGAACGTCCGGTGGATATTTCCCCGCCCAAATTGATCCTTCCCCCCCTTTTCATACGCGGCGCTCATTAACTTCCCGTAACCGAGCACATTCGATTCCTGCAATCCAACTTCCTCCGTATTTTGGCCGCCGGAGCGGTGGAAATTAAGCTGCGGGGAGGTCGTCCAGGAGTCTTTGGTGATAAATTTCACGTTGACCACGCCGTTTTCCGGCGGGGAAGTTTCCACGACGACTTTGGCGAGGAAAGGATATTTCCGCAGGTTCCGAGCCGTTTCCTCCACCAGCCGCGGGTCGTAGGGGTCCCCGGTTTTAAAGAGTAGCTCCCGCTGAATGACGCGCTTCTTCGTCGGGAAATGAATAATGTTCGCGAGGCGGTAAATCCAGTGAGATTCGGCGGGATTGGCCGAGTCGAAAATATTGCGGTTGTCGATGGTGATGGTCCCGATTCTCACCCCTTCGACGGGCTGCGCCCGCAATTCGGGAAGGAATTTAAAGATTAGGAGAAAAAATAGGAGAAGAAAAAATGGTCGCTTAATAATTCACCGGTTTTTTAATTTTGAAAGCCCGCCAGGAAACCGCAAAGGCATTGGCGAAAATGAGATAAGAGCAGGCGAGAATAAGGATAATCAGGCCGACGTTAATGGAGACCACAATTTTCGAGGCGCTGGCCGGCCAATAATTCCGGGTGATCATCTCTATCCCGGCTGTGGTCGTCGTGACGATTACAAACAGCATCGGCACGAGCGTCACCCAAATATATTTCGCCTTTTTCATATTGATGAGGAGGACCGTCCCCACACAAAGGGCGATGGCGGCCAGCATTTGATTGGCGATTCCAAACATCGGCCAGATGCTGCGGATGCTCGCGTTCCAAATAAGCCAGCCCCAGCCCGCCACAACCAAAGAGCTCGCCAGAATATTTCCGGGCAGCCAATCGGTTCTCTCAAAAGGTTTATAGGCTTTCCCCAAAAATTCCTGGATTAAAAATCTCGAAATCCGCGTACCGGTGTCAATCGTCGTCAGAATAAATAGCGCTTCAAACATGATGGCGAAGTGATACCAATATTTCATGAGGCCTTTCATTCCGGGGAACCCGCTGAAAATCTGCGCCATTCCGACCGCGAGCAGTACCGACCCTCCCGTGCGCCCGCGAAGATTGGCTTCGCCGACCGACTGCGTCAAAGTGTCCAGATGCACTTCCTTGAATCCGTATTGGGTCGACACCTGGGCCCAGTCCTGCGTCGGAACATTGATGGCGTAATAATCTCCCGGCTCCATGGAGCAGGCGGCGATGAGGCAAACAACCCCCACCAGGCTTTCCATGAGCATGCAGCCGAAGCCGATGGGCCTGGCGTGAAGCTCGGAGGAAATCATTTTGGGAGTGGTTCCCGAAGAAACCAGGGCGTGAAAACCCGAAATGGCCCCGCACATGATGGTTATGAAAAGAAAAGGGAATATCGAACCGGGCACAACCGGCCCGCCGTGCGTGAACTGGCTTAGGGCGGGAAATTTAAGCACGGGGTTAACGAACAACACCCCCACAATCAAAACTCCCAGCGTTCCGATTTTTAAATACGAACTCAAATAATCCCTTGGCGTCAATAAAAGCCACACGGGCAATACCGAGGCCGAGAAGCCATAAAGGACCATGGCGATAATGATTTTCTGCCGGTTCAAAAGAAAAATCTGGTGCAGCCATGGGGTTTCCGGAATAAACCGCCCGAAAATGACAGCCCCCACCATGGCGATGACGCCCGCGATGGTCGCCCACCGGACAGCGACGGACGCCCCTTTGTGGATCCCGTAAATATACAGACCCATAAATATGGCGATGGGAATGCTGGCCGCAATCGTAAAGGTTCCCCAGGAACTTTCCGCCAAAGCGTTCACCACGACGAATCCCAGCCCCGCCAGAGCCACAATTAAAATGAAAAGAATTGCGACGGCCGCCGCCACTCCCGCCACCGGCCCCAATTCCTGCTTGGTGATTTCCGCCAGGGATTTCCCCCCCCTTCTGATGGAGGCGACCAAAATCACAAAATCCTGCACCGCCCCGCCGATCACAACTCCGACCACTAGCCACAACAAACCCGGAAGATATCCGAATTGGGCCGCCAACACCGGCCCAATCAAAGGGCCCGCGCCGGATATCGCGGCGAAGTGAACCCCGAACAGGACCCACTTGCTGATGGGATGATAATTTTGACCGTCGTAATGGGTGTGGGCGGGCGTCACCTTGGATCCATCCAGGACCATGACTTTGGCGGCGAGGAAAGCGCTGTAATACCGGTAAGCTAAAACCGTGACGGATAAAACAATGACCAATACAGGAAGAGCGTGCATAATTTAGACGAACAACCAAAAACAACCCACGGCCAAAGCCGCCGAGGCGCAACAAGATTGAAGAAAACGAAAGGGCCGGCCAGTGCCTGCATCGAGGCGGCCCGCCAATCGTCCCATAAGCGCCGCAAATACGGCCATCGAGGCAATCGTTCCGATGCCGAAGGAAACAATATAAATCAATGCCTCAGACAAAGTGGGAAAAGCCAAGGCCGGCAGAATTCCCAAAAAGTGAGAACTCCCCGCCAGTCCATGAAGGACTCCGATCCCAAATGCCAGATGCAGATGCCGATGAGAAGAAATGTCGTCGTGCCCTTCGGCCGAAACGTGGACATGGACATGAACATGGTCTTCCCCGTCGTGCGAATGGGAATGAGTGTGGACGTGTTTTTGGAGAACAGATCGGAACCCCCACAAGCCGATCCCAATCAACATGACCCCGACAAGTCTCTCTCCCCAATGGGAGAGCCAGGCCACCGGAATCAGGCCCCGCAGCCAAAGCGATAAAAGTCCGACCAATAGAACTCCCGCGGAATGCCCCAGGCCCCACCGGAATCCCGCGAGCCATGAATTTCGTCTCCTGCGCACGGCCAGTGGCGCAATGGCGGAAAGATGGTCGGGACCCGACCAAACATGGATTGAACCCGCGATAAAACCCGTAACGCCGATTAACATAAAATGCCTTTTCGTCAATAATAGAATGTTTTCACTGGGACAATAAGTGGGTCAATGAATCGGAGCGGCCGCGGGGGTATGTCCTTTTTGGAATCCGGGGAACTTTCGGAAAATCCCAACCCTTTTTTGTTATTCTTGAAACCGGTTTGAATTACAACAGTTCAATTTGATTACCTAATTCCTTGAGCATGGGGGCTTGTCAATGGACATCCTTTATTTTGGTTTGACGGTGAGCCTGGTGGCTTTATCCATTGGGTTCATTGTGATATGCGAGAAACTTTAAGGGAAAAAACAGCATGACCGCGTTATATTGGATTAGCGGCGGAATCTCTCTTTTGATACTGATTTACCTTGTCATCGCTCTTCTTAAACCGGAAATTTTCTAATGAATTTCCCCAACTTTATTCAGTGCGCCGTTTACATGGCGGTTTTGATCGCCCTCGTGAAGCCGTTGGGCCTATACATGGCCCGCGTTTACGAGGGAAAAGCACACCCCCTTGAAAAATTATTCGGGCCTCTGGAGCGGATCATCTACAAATTATCGAGCATTCATCCGGAAAAGGAAATGACCTGGAAAACTTACGCCGTGGCGACGATGTTTTTTAACCTGGCGGGAATTCTCGTGGTCTATGCCATTCAGCGCTTGCAACAGCACTTCCCTTTAAACCCGATGGCGATGCCCGCTGTTTCGCCTGACTCCGCATTTAATACCGCAGTCAGTTTTGCAACTAACACCAACTGGCAGGGATATGGCGGCGAAACAACCCTGAGTTATCTCACCCAAATGGCAGCTTTGACGGTGCAGAATTTTGTTTCCGCTGCCACCGGCATGGCAGTGCTGGTGGCCTTGATCAGAGGGTTTGCCCGAAAGAAAATGGAAACGATCGGAAACTTCTGGATGGACATGGTCCGCTCCACACTTTACATCCTTCTGCCGTTGGCAACTTTATTTAGCTTCTTTCTCGTATGGCAAGGAGTCCCCCAAACATTCAAACCCAGCGCGACAGTTTCGCTGATTCAACCCGCCACTGATTCCAACAATAAGCCCGTGCTGGATCAAATCATCGCGCTCGGCCCCGTGGCCTCCCAGGAAGCCATTAAGATGCTTGGAACAAACGGCGGAGGCTACTTTAACGTGAACTCGGCCCACCCCTTCGAAAATCCAACCCCCTTCGCCAACTTCATGGAGGTGTTGGCCATTCTTCTCATCGCCGCCGCCCTTTGTTACACCTTCGGAAAAATGGTCGGCAAACCCCGCGAAGGATGGGCCATCCTTTGGGCGATGGTCATCATCTTTGTCCCCCTCTTGTGGCTAGGGGTGTCCATGGAACAGCACGGGAACCCGGCCATTTCGAAATTGGGAATTGATCAGGCCGCCTCCTCCCTTCAGTGCGGCGGCAACATGGAAGGAAAAGACGTGCGCTTCGGCATCGCGGACTCGGCCCTTTGGGCGGCGGCGACGACGGCCGCTTCAAACGGTTCCGTCAATTCCATGCATGATTCCTTCACTCCGCTCGGCGGAATGGTCCCCATGATTCTCATGAAGCTGGGCGAAGTGGTATTCGGTGGGGTCGGCTCGGGACTGTACGGCATGCTCATTTTTGTTCTGATTGCGGTTTTCATCGCGGGCCTGATGGTGGGACGCACCCCGGAATATCTGGGAAAAAAGATCGAGGCGTATGAAATAAAAATGGCTTCCATTGCCACGCTCGTCCCCGGTTTTCTGGTTCTCTTCGGAACCGCCGTCGCGGTGGTGACAAAGGCGGGCCTGGCGGGAACATCCAACCCGGGGCCCCACGGGTTAAGCGAAATCCTTTACGCCTTTGCTTCCGCCGGAAATAACAATGGCAGCGCCTTTGCGGGCCTTAGCGCCAACACTCCCTTTTACAACACGATGCTGGGGATAGCCATGTTCTTCGCAAGGTATTGGATCATGATTCCGATCCTGGCGATTGCGGGATCGCTAGCCCGAAAAAAAATTGTCCCGCCGAGCGCCGGAACGCTTCCCACCGACACTCCGCTTTTTGTTGTTTTTTTGGTCGCGGTGGTCATCATCGTCGGCGCCTTAACTTTTATTCCGGCTTTGGCTCTGGGACCAATTGTTGAACACCTCATGATGATTTCTTAGGTCAGGTCAATTTATGGTTAGAACAAAAAGGTCCCGCTCATTATTTGATTTGAAAATCGCCTGGGGAGCGCTCCTAGACGCCTTCAGGAAGCTCGATCCCCGGCATCAAATCCGAAATCCCGTTATGTTCGTCGTTGAAATCGGAAGTATTCTCACAACGGGCTTGTGGATTCAAGCCCTCGCCGGAAACGGGGAAGCCGCCCCCGGTTTTATTATTGCGGTGTCGCTGTGGCTGTGGTTCACCGTTTTGTTCGCCAATTTCGCCGAGGCGATGGCGGAAGGCCGCGGCAAAGCCCAGGCGGACAGCCTGCGCAAGGCTCGCCAGGACACACCGGCCAAAAAACTTTTGAAACCCCGTTACGGGGCCGAATTTGAAACTCTTTCCGCCTCGGTACTGCGCAAGGGAGACGTGGTGCTGGTGGAAGCGCACGATATTATCCCGATGGACGGCGAAGTGATCGAAGGCGTCGCCTCAGTCAACGAAGCCGCCATCACCGGAGAATCCGCGCCCGTTATCCGCGAAGCCGGAGGGGATCGGAGCGCGGTGACCGGCGGAACAACCGTTCTCTCGGATTGGCTGGTCATTCGCATCACCTCCAACCCCGGAGAAACATTTCTTGACCGAATGATTGGAATGGTTGAAGGGGCCAGGAGACAAAAAACACCGAATGAAATCGCCCTTAATATTCTCCTGGCCGGAATGACGATTATTTTTCTCTTTTCGACGGTGTCCCTGCTCCCTTTTTCAATTTACAGCGTCTCCTCCGCCGGCCAGGGCTCACCCATCACCGTTACCGTGCTGGTGGCGCTTTTGGTTTGTCTTATTCCCACCACCATCGGCGGGCTCCTGCCCGCCATCGGCATCGCCGGTATGGATCGCATGATCCAGGCCAACGTCATCGCGATGTCCGGACGGGCCGTTGAAGCGGCGGGTGATGTGGACGTGCTTCTACTGGACAAGACCGGAACCATCACTCTCGGCAATAGGCAGGCGGTGGCTTTCGTGCCGGTGAATAATTTTTCGCCGGAGGCTCTCGCGGACGCGGCCCAGATTGCCTCATTGTCGGATGAGACGCCGGAAGGGAGGAGCATCGTCATACTGGCCAAGGAGAAACACCAGATCCGCGAACGACAGGTGCACGATCTGGGGGCGACCTTTATTCCCTTCTCGGCGCAAACCCGCATGAGCGGCGTCGATTTGCAGGACGGCCGGAAAATCCGTAAAGGCGCGGCGGATGCCATTGAAGCTTTCGTCAAATCCCAGGGCGGGGAATTTCCCACCGAGGTCAAATCAACCGTTGAAACAATCGCCAAATCGGGAGGAACGCCGCTCGTGGTGGCCGATCGGAAAGAAGTCCTGGGAGTCGTACATTTAAAAGATATCGTCAAAGGAGGCATCAAAGACCGGTTCGCGGAACTGCGCCGCATGGGGATTAAAACTGTGATGATCACGGGCGACAACCCGTTTACCGCCGCCGCGATTGCGGCCGAGGCCGGCGTGGATGACTTCCTCGCCCAGGCCACCCCCGAAACCAAATTGAAGCTCATCCGCGACACCCAAACGGGCGGACGCCTCGTCGCCATGACCGGCGACGGAACCAACGACGCTCCCGCCCTCGCGCAGGCCGACGTGGCCGTCGCGATGAACACCGGAACTCAGGCCGCAAAAGAAGCCGGCAACATGGTGGATCTGGATTCAAATCCCACCAAACTCATTGAAATCGTCGAGATAGGAAAGCAGCTTTTGATAACCCGCGGCGCCCTCACGACTTTCAGCATCGCTAACGATGTCTCCAAATATTTCGCGATTATCCCCGCCGCCTTCGCGACCACCTACCCAGTCCTCAAGGCGCTGAACATCATGCACCTGGCCACTCCGGCAAGCGCGATAATGTCCGCCGTCATTTTCAATGCCATAATCATTATTTTTCTGATTCCATTATCATTGCGCGGGGTTAAATACAAAGCCCTCGGTGCCAGCCGGCTCCTCCGAGACCATGCGCTCGTTTACGGTTTGGGCGGAATCATCGCTCCGTTCCTTGGAATTAAGGTAATCGATATGATTCTTAAGGCCCTTCACTTGGTATAGGAGAAAAAATTGTTTAAGGAACAGCTGAAAATCTCTTTGCTCTCTTTGCTGTGGCTCACTATTTTGACCGGGTTTCTTTATCCCTCGGCCATGACAGCTCTGAGCCAACTATTTTTTCACCGACAGGCCAACGGGAGCCTAATTTTTCGAAACGGCCAACCGGTGGGTTCAAAATTAATTGGCCAGCGGTTCGACGACCCGAAATATTTCTTCAGCCGCTTGTCCGCAACCGCTCCCGCCCCTTACAACGCCTCCGGCTCTTCCGGATCAAATTTGGGACCATTGAATCCATCCCTCATAAAAGAAATCAAGGACCGCATCGACGCTCTGCGTCAGGCCGACCCGGGCAACAACGCTCCCATCCCCATCGATTTGGTCACATCTTCGGCGAGCGGCCTTGATCCCGATATATCACTCGCCGCGGCGATTTATCAACTGAAACGCGTCTCCCGCGTGCGGGGATTGCCGGAGCTCATGGTTGGAAAGCTGATTGAAGCGCATACAACCGGGCGGTTCCTGGGGATTTTAGGGGAACCGCGGGTGAATGTTCTGGAGTTAAATCTCGCCTTGGATGAGTTGAAAATGAGAACATTGAACTAAGATGAATATGGAAAACAGGCCCGACCCAGATAAATTATTGTCCAAGCTGAAGGCGGAGGAGGAAAATTCCCGCCGCGGAAAGCTGAAATTGTTCTTCGGCGCCAACCCGGGCGTCGGGAAAACTTATTCGATGCTCGAAGCCGCCCGCCAAAGAAAAAAGGAAGGGATCGATATTGTTGTGGGGTGGGTGGAGACACACGGGCGCGCCGAAACCGCGGCGCTCCTGGAAGGCCTCGAAACACTGCCCCGCAAAACGATCGAATACAAGGGAGTGAAGCTCCAGGAATTTGACCTGGACGCCGCCCTCGCCCGGAAACCGGCCTTGATTATCGTCGATGAATTGGCGCACTCTAACGCTCCGGGATCACGTCACGCGAAACGTTGGCAGGACGTCGAAGAGCTTCTTGATGCCAGCATCAGCGTTTACACGACCTTAAACGTCCAGCACTGGGAAAGCTTGAACGATGTGGTGGCGCAAATAACGGGCGTCCTGGTTCGGGAAACCGTGCCGGACACCTTTCTTCAGCGCGCCCATCAAATCGAACTGGTCGATCTTTCCCCGGAAGATCTGTTGACGCGCTTAAAGGAAGGAAAAGTTTACATGGGAGATCAGGCGGCCCGTGCCGCCGACAATTTTTTTCAGCCCGGGAACCTTATCGCCCTCCGTGAACTGGCCCTGCGGCATACCGCCCAGCGCGTCGACGCCCAGGCGCAATCCTACAAGGAACTGCACGCCGTCAAGGACGTTTGGCCGCTCAACGAGAAGCTTCTGGTTTGCATCAGCTCAAGTCCCTCGGCGCCCCGGGTGGTGAGATCGGCCCTGCGGATCGCCACGAGCCTCCGCTGCGAATGGATTGTGGCTTACGTTGAAACAGCGTCTGATCGGAGAAATCCGGACCAGCGCAATCAAGCCATCAACACGCTCCGGCTCGCCGATCAATTGGGGGCCGAAACAGTCACTTTGACGGGAAATGCCGTGGCCGAAGACATACTGGCCTACGCGCGGTCCCAAAATGTCTCCAAAATTATTATGGGGAAGCCCTCCCGGCCGCGATGGAAGGAATGGCTCCAGGGATCGATCGTGAATGAAATCGCACGGAGTTCCAAAGACATCGATCTTTTCGTCATCAGCGGAGAAGAAAAAGAACCGGAAATCCATTTTCCCGCCCCATCATTATCCAGGTCCCTGTTTTCCTGGACGGACATCGTCACCGGTGTTGGAACGACCGCGGCCAGCACGCTCATCTGCTGGGTGCTTTTCCGGCACGTCGATCGGGCGAACCTCATCATGGTTTATCTCCTCGGCCTGGTCTGGGTGGCATACAGGTTTGGACGGCGCGCTTCCCTGATTGCCACCGTATTAAGCGTAATCTCATTTGATTTTTTCTTCGTTTCGCCTTTTTTCTCTTTCGCCGTCACCGACACCGAGTATCTGTTCACCTTTTTTGTTTTGCTGATCGTGGGGCTCCTCATCAGCTATCTCACCGGCGAATTGAGGCAGCAGGTGGAATTGACCAGAGAGCGCGCCCTCCGCAACCGGATGCTTTTTAAAATGAGCCAGGACTTGTCCGAAACTCCTGATCCGAAAGAATTGCTCCAGCTGGCCGCAAGGCACCTGGAGGAATTCTACCGGACGGCCGTCATTCTTCTGGCCCCGGATAAAGCGGGAACTCTTCAAGTTCCGGCGGGGAGCCCCGAGAATTTTTCTTTTGGAACTCATGAAGCAGGTGTGGCGCAATGGGTTTTTGACCACGACCAGGCTGCCGGCACCGGCACAAACACTCTGGCCGGTTCGAGCGGTTTTTACCTCCCCTTGCGCGGCCTCAAGGAAACGGTGGGGGTTTTGGGCATCAAACCGCGCCATCCTGATTTCTTCAAGGATCCTGATGAGCTCCGGCTCATTGAAACATTCGCGTCGCAAATCGGTGGAGCCCTCAAAAGCACGCAAACGACAGCGGAGGCGGGAAGGGCGGAAGCTCAAGTGGAGTTGGAAAGGCTGCGCAATCTAATCTTAAGTTCCTTTTCTTATGACATACGGGAACCTCTTGCGGACATCCTGAAGAAGTGCCGCCGCCTATTGGATGAAACCAAAAACGACGGAAAAGCGAGCCGCTCGCTTCTCAATGAAATCTACGAGAAAGCGGAACGGCTGGATAAATTGACAAGGGAGCTTCCTCAAATCATTGAAAGCGAGATTAACGAAAATCAGGGCAATAAAACGTAGCCGTCATTCCTGAGAAATACCGTCATTCCTGCGTCTCGTCCACAATAAATTTAATGAAGCGGGACGCAGGAATGACGGTCCTCTTAAATCGCTTTCGTGCCCCGCTCGCCGGTGCGGATGCGGACGGCGTCCCTGATATCGGAGACGAAAATCTTCCCGTCACCCACCTGGCCCGTTTGGGAGGCCTTCATTATCGCCTCGATGAGGGGTTCCAGATCTGCCTCAGCTATAACAATCTCCATCCTCAGTTTCGGAACCAACTCCATCCGGAAGCTTCCCGTTGGCCGGTCCTGAGTCAAGCCTCTCTGGGTGCCGTGGCCTTCGGCCTGGGAGATGGTGACACCCGAATACCCCGCCTGTGCCAGGGCTCGTTTGACGGCCTCCAGTTTTCCCGGCCGAATGATGACCTCCAGTTTTTTCAAGGTTGAAACAAGGGTCTCAGACATAACTCCTCCTTTATAATTTTAAAGCGCATAGACTCCTTTTTCGCCGGTGCGGATCCGCATCGCGCTAGACGCTTCGAACACGAAGATTTTTCCGTCGCCGATGCTCCCAGTACGCAGCGATTCGGCGATGACGTTCATGGTGCGCTGGACGTCCCAGGTCCGCACCAGGATTTCCATCTTCAATTTCGGGAGGAACCGGATGGTGTCTTCCTCCACCGGGGCTTCATCTTCAACTTCCCCTCTCTGGCGTCCAAACCCCCGCACGTCCATGACGGTCATGCCCACGATGAGGTTTTCCCTTTTGAGAGCGGAGGTTACTTCGCCCAACTGCTCGGGCCGGATGACGCAGGTCACCATCTGCACCCGGTAGGTTTTCTGGACGCTCGTCAGGCCCACATACAAGAGGCTGACCAAAGCCCAGCCGCCGGCGATGTAGAAACAGATTTTGGCCTCGGCCACGGAGTCGGCATTCCCGGTGATGTAAAGGTAAAGAATGGCGACCACCATGACAACATTTGCGATTAGACCGAGGACCGGGATGACGCCGTGCTTGAAGAGCCGGTAATCCTTCCGGTTCTTGAAAGCGACCACAGTCCAAATGCAGGTCAGGCCGTAAAGAATGAACGTTCCGAAGTTGGAGGCCAGGGTGATTCCGGTGAGCCCCACCACGGATCGGACGCCGATGGCGGCGATGATGGAAGAAACTATCACCAGAACCCACAGCGCCATGTGCGGGGTGCTGAACCTTCCGTGCATGAAGCTCAGCATTTCCGGCAATTCGCGGTCCTCCGCCATGCCGCAGGTGACGCGCACGGCCGTGTTCATGCAGCTCAAAGTTGTGCCGATGATGGCGATCGCCACGGTTATGGCCATCGTGATCATCAATCCAAAGCCCAACCCGTGCAGAACGCTGTCGCCGATGAGTTTGGCGAGGTCCCCGATCGGGGCGCTTGAAGCCGCCGCGGCCGCCATGCCGGTGACGGTTTGGCCGTTGGCGGAGCCGACCAGTTTCTCGCTCACCATGAAACCCGTGGCGAAATATTCCAGGAGATAAGCGAGAACTCCCTGAATGAGCAGGGAAAGAATGATGGCTTTGGGGATGGTTCTTTCCGGGTTTTTCGTTTCGGCGGCCAAGGCCGTGCAGCTTTCAAAGCCGACGAGAATCAATATCGCGAGGGTGGATTGTACCAGGATGCCCTGGAGCGAATGGGGGCGCATGATGTCCCACCCGCCGGTGAAAGCCCATTGGGCGGCCCCTTGAGGATTGGCGAAGCGATAATAAATAGCCAACCCGCTGAAGATAACCAGGGAAACCAGCTGAATAACGTTTATCCATAAGGAGGTCTTGGTCGATCCGGTCACTCCCCGGTAAGCGATGTATCCGGCGACAAACGCGAATACGGCTCCAATCAATGTCAATTCCGTCACGGAAAACGATTTACCCGTGAACTGGGTGTAAATGTAGCCGATGAGCGTCGCCATGAAGGCCACCATCACGCCCGGATAGACCCAATAAAAAAGATGGGCGGACCAACCGGTGCCAAGTTTGGCGATGCGGGCCAGGGAGGTGGGAGTGGTGCTTTTTTTCCCTTGGCTATCCAGGAAAGCCTTCTCGGCAAAGTAGCAGCAGCTGGCAAAGCCGGCTTCCGGATATATTTTGGCCAGTTCAGCGTAAGAGAAAGCCGTAAGGAAAGCAACAATCAACGCCAAAACGATTCCGAACCATATGTCTCCGGCCACAGTGGCCCCGCTTGGCGAGGTGGCCGCGGCCTGCAATTGATAGGTAATCCATAGGAAAGCCCCCGGAGCAATCAACGCCATGGCGTTGACCGTGGAACCGAGCAGCCCCAGCGTCGGTTTGACGACCGGTTTGAGTATCGGTTCGATTTTGCGATGTTCACTCATGACTTCCTCCTATAATAAAAAAGGCCCTGGTTCCTCATTGAGAACCAAGGCCTCGTTGCCATTTTAATCGGCCAATAAAAAACCCCAAGTTCCACTCGGAACTTAGGGCCTCATTGCCAAATTATGCCGCGCCCTTCTTTGGACGCAAAAAGATTAAACTAAACTTAATCCCTTAAAGTCAAATTTGACCTTTGCCACCTGATAAAACAGGGAACCCCTGAATTTGTTCCCTTCTTAATGTCCTTCCTGAGACAGAGGTTACAGAATATACCGGACACACAGGTAACACTTTTAAAATCATGGCATATAGGAGGTGCCCATATGCCATGGAAAGAGAGTGTTATCATGAATGAGAGATTAAAGTT